>BNJV01002548.1_pt1 | contig 669680 bp, 640 predicted proteins | sample 8540591 | NCBI WGS metagenome assembly BNJV01 (sample SAMD00202457, study PRJDB9452) | human saliva metagenome | host: Homo sapiens
CCGTGCCATTACACAAATATCATAGCAGCAGACTTATCAATAGGAAAGGTGAAAGGTTGTATCCAATTCAACAACCCACACATCAATCATCGCTTACAAATCCTCTCCGTGCGCACGATTGAACTCATTGTCATAAAATATTGCTATATAATATTTCCCATAGCGTTCCAAAATTGTAAACCACACCAATCTTTTTATCAAATCGTCATCGGCTGGCAATTGGGCGTAGGTTGCTTGATACTGTTTATTATGTACAGTCATCTCATAAGAAATATTTTCTCTTTCCGACAACTCCTCTGCGTCTAATGGCACATACTTCTGATTGTTTGCAAACTGGCGACACAGTGTGTTATACCTTATCTTTATCTGTCCTTCATCCCAATCATTCTTATCACATGCCATTATTCGGTAAACCCTGTTGTTATTCGTTACAATAAACACATCGACCTGCTGTCCATTGAACTCCCCTTTCAAGTAATCAGCAGAAGGATCATACACAAATCCCTTATTTTTCAGTTTCTGAATCATCGAACTCTTACTCCCATCAACAGGGATACCTAAGAATTTCGTTACTTCCTTTTGTGCATGCAAAGCTACAGAAAGCATTAGTAAAAATGCAACAGATAGAATCTTCTTCATAATCTACGATATTTAAGTTTTTAATTATATTAATCAATTGATACCTCCCCACACAAAGCAATATAACTCCGACTATTGCCGTATGTCCTCGCTGTTAGAAAACTGTGCCCATTTTCTGGATAGTATTAAAAATTACTCTTTGTTTCTGCTGTGATTGTGAAGCTTTTTAGCAAATATGTTATATGCTTTAAAGGAAGACGATGCAAAGATAATAAATTTATCTTAAAATGTTATGTAGAAGGTAAATTTTCAATATAATTACCCGAAAAAGATGACTATTTTATTCAGGTTTTGCAAGATAGCGAAATAATAGCTATCTTTGTATCTGTTAGAACAAACCTATACACGCATTAAAACATAAACATTATGACCTTGGAAGAATACAACCAATTGGATGCCGACTTTGCCCATTGCAGTGGCGAACATTGTAAACAAGCAAACGAATGTCTGCGCCACACCGCTCACACTATGCTTACGAACAACACACAAAATTGGTATATGATAACCAATCCTAACGTAATAAAAAACAACGGAACTTGCCCACTCTTTATGCTCGACCATAAAGAACACTACGCATGGGGCATTTCTCGCATCTACGACAATGTGCGCACTGCCGACCTGCGAAAGGTTCGGTTGAGCGTTATGCAATGTTTCGGTTCTGCCACTTATTACCACGTTAAGGAACAACTCCGCGCCATTACTGAGGAAGAGCAACAGAACATTCGCAATGCCTTCATCATAAACGGATACGACGGCAAAAGCATCGAGTTCGACTACTATGAAGAACATTATCCTACACTCATGCGTATGAAACGCTACAAATAAGTAGCTCCCCTACTCTTCTCTCTTACCACTCGCCCTTCATTCTGTATATCTATGTCTATCATATAAGTTTTTCTATATTATACACATCGGTATAATGAATTATATGAATGAGTATAACTGATTATACCATTTAGTATAACAAATTATACTAACGTGTATAATCTTGTTGATAAAGGCTGTGAAGACTACATCATATAAATATAACGTCTGTTGTATATAAACATATTGATGAAGATTGTTGAAGGCATAAGCTACTCGTGAATATATCGAAAAGATGGATATTAAAGATGCGCATACATTATTAGTCTGCCCTTGATAAGGAATACCCATATACCCGCATCATTTTCAATCAGATAGATAATAACAGTAAGCTATTCTTCGTTGCAACGACCGCTTCAGAAACGAGACGATTTGTAGAGCGCTGTATTCTTGCAGAACAGCTATTAATCCAAAGGGAGATAGCGCTAAAACACAAGAAACCGTGCAAATTCATCTCTCACAAGAAACTCAAAACAAGATCAAAGAACATCAACTTTTTGTTTTGAAGGCACTATTGGAGTATAGTAAGAAGCTCGACCCAAAGTTTGAAGCTTTGCACCAGCTCATCAGTAAGCAACAAAAAGCCTGTAGAATATAAGAACTACTCACTCTTTGCCAGCGTGCAATTAGCCGAGCGCATGTTGCTCCTATTAGTTTGTGGCTTGGTTATGGCCAGTTGCTGGTTCTTCGCCATGGGAGCCAACCAACTGCAAACCGCCTCCGATTACGACCTCCGCTACCGCTATTTACGTATGAAAGGCAAAGCCACAACTTTGGACTTCGCTCATCTTGATAGTATCTTTATAATGTATCGCAATCCCAAAGCCATTCTACAGTTGGAGCAGAAAGTCGTAGATTATGAGCAAGCCTTGCAACGGCAAGCCGAGTTGGTATTAGAACAGGATAAAATCAAGCAAGAACAAAGAGAACTAAAGATGCATTTGAAGAAATAGTGAACACTCCAAGAAATTGTTTAGTGCAGTTTCTTGGAGTGACTGATGTGTACTACGATATCGCAGTTGTTCCGTAAAGTACATTTGCGGACAGACAGTCTATAATCAGGTGACAGATACTTAATAAGCAAATCTAATCATCTTTGGAGAGTAGATATTCATATTCAGTTCTGCAATTATCACATAAGCCAAATTCATCCAATTCTGCCCATTCCCCACAATGGTTACATGGCTCTTTTTTACAAAAAAGTATATGATTATACAAATCCATTTTTTGTATGATGATCGCATCATCAGCTTCTATGTCTTGTTCGTTAAAAACATTTGGTGGGTATTCCCATACATTTAATGTAAGTTCGATATCTTTTTCACAGTTTGGACATTCACAAAACTCTGTAGAAGAATAATGGCATTCATCTCCCATGCCTCTTTCATCATGTTCTTCCATTTCCCAATCAAAGTTGAGATCATCAGCATAGACCTCAAAAAGATGACCACATTCTTTGCATCTTAGAAGCATGCTATCTTTCAAGATAGTCTTATACCTCTTTTTTAATTCTGCTTCGAGGAGATAATACTTAATTGCTTCCAAATCATTAAACAAATTCAATACAGTCTCATCTTTACACTTTTCTCTTAAAAGATCGATAAACTGTACCAGAGTAAAAATCCATATCTGTGAGCCAACACAATCATTAAATTCTTTAAGAAGCTCATGTCTAGGCGATTCTAATTCGGATTTCTTATCAGCGTTAAACCAATCTTCTTTTTTTATCGTTACATATTAAAATAATAGGTTTTTTTTGAACTGAAGAATATCTCAAGATTTCCTTCCAAATAATAAGATCTCCATATTTCTGAAATCCCTTTTTCTTTTTATATACCTCATTATCGTCCATATACCCTGGAGGGAGCATATTTCTATATCGAACTTCGCCTTCTTTTTATAATTTCAATAATTTCTTGAAAAGAAAATGGTTTGCCGATTTTTCTTTTTTCAATACATTCCTTCAAAAATGTCATTTGATTTAATATTTTTCTATCTCTTCTTTTCTTTTTTTCATACTGAGCCTTTATTTCTTTTTTTATGGTATCTAAAGCTAAATTTATTGTCTCTGCTTCTTTTTTTGATTTTATCCAAAGATGTTTCTTCAATGTACGGGTGAAAATTATTATCATTATTAGTTTTAATAATCTTTTTCCAATTCCCTTTTTATGTCATCTGCTAGTAGCTTTGGATTCTTATATTTTTTTCTTGGATAGGATTCATGATTACTTTATCTCTATTTTTTTCAAATACTCATACATTACATGTGCAGGAATCCAAATACGTTCTGATAGAGTATCAAGTATTTTACAAACTGTTTCCTTTGCCTCATTAGTCATGTTGTATAACTCACAAATTGCAGAAGTATCAAAAATTATGTCTGCATTCTTCCATAGATTCTCTTTTAACCCATCATCTAAGTGGAATATTTCCCAAAAATTCTCAGTCATCTTATATTATTTTTAAGTTCTTAGTACATCTACTTGCTAATACATAACGATGGGTTTCCTCATCGCCAATCATTTGTTTAATCTGATAATCCATAATTTTAATTTATTATATATTCATTATTCGATTTAGTTCTTCCTCAACTTCCGCCACCGTAGGCAAAGCCGATTTCAGATTCTCGGGGATTGCCTTTGAGAGTTGATAGTCACTCACACCGATGGGCTGGTCGTAACCTGAAAGGGCATATTGCGCTACCACCTTATCGCCACCATTGCAGAGGAGCAAGCCGATAGTCTTATTGTCGTGTTCGCCACGGAGAGTATCGTCCACTACATTGATGTAGAAGTTAAGTTGCCCCATATATTCAGGCTTGAATGGTGTCGCTTTAAGTTCGATAACTACGTATGCGTGTAGTTGGATATTATAGAGGATGAGGTCGGCATAGAAATCAGAATCGCCTACTTCAAAATGCTTCTGCTGTGCCACAAATGCAAACCCACTGCCCATTTCCAAAAGATATTTGGTGATATGAGATACCAATTGCCGTTCAATGTCTCGTTCTGCCATTTTATCTGTCTGTCCCATCATATCAAAGATATATGGGTCCTTCATCAGATAATTGGCAAGGTCGCTTTGCGGTTTGGGTAATCGTGCTGAGAAATTACTCACTTTCTTTGTAGTAATCTGCCGAGCAAAAAGATTGCTCTCAATCTGCATTTGCAGAACATTACGACTCCACCCATTAGCAACTGCTTGTGTAATGTACCAATAGCACTCGCCCAATGGAAGCTTACTATTAAGCAGAATTACATGGCTCGCCCAGTTGGTGCGAACTATGGCAGAATGCTTGAAGATTTCCTCTATCTGACTGATATCATGACGATAGGTAGTCAATACAATGTACAAATATGCTAATGGCTATGTTATAGGTATGGTATAATGGTGCTATTTTGACTTTCAATCAGTTTTATTCATAATCATCTCTAACATCTTGTTCTGGTGTCTTACTATATCTTCTACGTCCCATTCTAAGCCAAATGGACGTTCTTTTTCTTTGTCTTTAATACCGTTATTGTAATTGTCTTGGCATATCTGTAACATAATTCTGAACTTTAAGGAAGCAACACTCACCTGATTGGACTTTGTATCAAGATAGCGATTCTTTTTATCAATTGGATTCCAGTTTGAGCCAGAACTATTTGCATCAGAACCTATCATGGCAAAATTTCCATAGCAGTTTATATCATGCGTACTAATTAGCATATTGTCTCCAGCCTTAGCTTGCGGATAATAATGCTCCAAACTTTTTCTTGTTCGAGAGAAATAGAAGTTATTGAAAGAATCCAACTCAAAATCACTACAACCCAATGAATTGAAAAAATCTATTCGACTACTAGAATTCTTTTTTGCTTTGTTACCTCGCAGTTCAACAACATATTTCTTCCAAAGCTTATAATCTGTATAATTAAATACATACAAAGGTATATTGCATGAGCCGATGGGGTAGATACGATTGAAATCCCGATTCACTTCTTCTAATTCAATATTCAATTCACCATTATTAAAAATAGTCTCATCAAAACTATTTGGTTTCGGCTGATTTATATCGTTGAGTTTACTTGCATCGAGATACACATCAAAGAAATACTTATCAGCCAGTTTTCTTAAGAATTCCACATAACTATTAAGGTCACAATCCTCAAACAAGTGGTATAAACAATAGAACAGATAGTTTTTTCTTTGCTTAGGCGTGAAAGCGACTTCGAACATAGACAGTAATTGAATCACTTCGTTTTGTTGAGCTTTATTGGTCTCATACAAATCTTTTAGGTAAGCGTCCTTATTACCTTTCTTATAGTAACATTGCAACTTCCACGGATTCTCAATGGCTCTATCTTCACCATTTGTGTGATGTATTACATAGTTATCAAGAAAGTATTTAGCCAAAAGGAGATTATATGCGAATTCCTTAACAAACTCTGGAGTAAGATTTACTTTGTCAAATTCCTTAATTAGTTCTTTATCATCAAGAGTAAAACTCAAAGGATTAAAATCATCTTCATTCCACACTCTCGTAATTTTCAGCACAATTAATAGAAAATTCGGAAAGTCTATTATGGGCTGGAAACGATCGTTTATATCATCTTCTTCCTTCTTTTCTATCTTTTTATAGGTGTATTTAAAAAATCTGAAATAGTTTTCATCCCCAATGATAAAGATGACTCCACATTAGAATCTGGGAAGTCGTCGAAAGATTCCATTTCAAAATCTTCCATTGTTTTACCAAAGACACTTGTCATCCCAGGGAGCTTCTGCTGAATATAGAAACTCATATCACTACAAGCCTCCCATATACGACTAAACTTCTCCATAGCCTCATCATCGCCAATTAATTGCTCGCAGAGTTTTGCTTTTACTATTTCGTGTTTTTCTAACTGCTCACCGCGAGAGTTCATTATCTCAAAATAGTGATTCAAATCTACATCTTTCGGCACACGATAATGGATAATATGCACCTTATTCAAGAAAAAAGACTTAAAGGATTCGATATCAGTCTTCTTGTCACCTACAATCTCTTTGAGTGCTTCCTTTGCGTAATGGAAGCCATTAAGAATACCCATATCGTTCTCTTTACCAAACACAGGCATTTTTTTTATTGTCGCTGCCGAAACTTTTCTTGCAGAATAAGTAAGAGTATTTGGAATATCCTTTATGTCCAATGCCTTTAGAATAATGTAAATTGTTGTCAGTCGCTGTTGCCCATCAATAACTTCATAAATATTATCATCTCGCTTGTATGTGACAAGAGTTCCAATATAGTAAACTGACTTTTTCAACGAATCATATACATCCTTTATCAATGCGTATATTTCTTCACGTTCCCAAGCATAATTACGCTGATAAATAGGTATCTTGTATAATATAGATACCCCTCTGTTTGAGAAATAGATGTCATTAATAGAACACTCTTCAAGAATATTATTCAGATCTTTCATTGTCGTCATTTTTTATAGAAACCATTTATTTGGAAGAAATACAGATAGTTTTCATACACACCATCTTTCTCATCCTTTAGATTCTTCAATGTTTCACCATTGCCACTATACTCATAGCATTCTTGTGCCCAACCATCTTTAATGTCATTATTTGAAAGTGGGTTAAGTTTATCTGCCAAAGCACTCAGTAATGAAGCCGGTGTATCTTGCTTTGCAATCAGTTTATACATATTAAATGTGTTAATCTTTTCACTCCACCCCATAATGTAGTTTTGTGCAGAAAGCCAACCAAGATTAGTATATTGTGCTCTCAAGGAATAAGCCCAAATGAACGCGTATATGACAAATTGTTCAAACAGTTCAATATCTTCTTTTGTCGGATATGTTTCTGGGCAGAATCTATCAACATAAAATAGAACAGAGGTGTCAAACATTAGGCGTGTTATACCATTACCTATTCCCTTTTTGAAATGACGATCCAATGTTTTAACTATTATATTGTCGTTGATATAGAATCCCTCATACTTATTATTATTTTGAATGTCTTTTTAATATATTATAATAGTGCTTTGTATATTCAAAAAAACGGTTTACCGGCTATTATAGGTGTATCCAATTGGAACGCATTTACATTTCGAGACCCCGAAACAAAAGGCATCGCAGAAGAGTTGACCATATCTGCATAGCAATAGGCACTCTTATAGAATTGGGCATAAGGCGTTCTTGCAGAACGCGTAATGCCTTTGAACATATGGATGTTATGCTCATTTAAGACATTAGCCCTGTTGCCTGCTACCCATTCTTTGATACGATATAAGTAATTGCCAAAGAAATCTGCTAAACTTCTTTGTGAAACCTGTTCCCAATCCTTTACTATTCGTTCTATCTCATCCTCGCTAATATCATTAATTTCACGAAGATGAAAATGCTTTCAACAAGTCATGAGGATAAAGAGCCTTACCTCGTGCATTTTTGAGAGTCAAAGAATTGGAAAGCTTCAGATACATCGGTGGTTATTACAACAATCAATTCACACCTGTTCTCAATGTAATCCTTAAGACGCTCCATCTCTCGTTGATGTTCAACAGCCGAATCGCTATCTATAGGCTTTAATCCAACCCTACGGAATAGTGCATTATAGTTGTTAGCGATATTGTGGTTATTGTACGCATTGTCATATTTTTTTGCTTCAAGAACTCGACACTATTTTTCTCCTAATGCAGTCAGAAGTAGTGAAAAAGTTATGGTACGCTGCTGACCATCAACAATATCATATTGTTCCTTTCCCTTTGTTTTTGTGAAGGATAAGCGTACCTACCCTGTATCTTTCCTTATTACTATTCTTGGCATCAATAATATCATCGAGCAATTGTATGGCATTCCGAGCTGTCCATTTGTATGGACGCTGATAAGGAGGCACACATAGTTCTACGTCTTTGATGGGCTCCTCGCCATTCGTTATGGTTTTTGCGAAGGAGCAAATCGCCTATAGTCGTTATTGATAATGTTAAACTATTCATCTGAGTATTTGTTATATGTGTTTACACATCGTAATCCGAGTCATAGAAAGAGACCATTATAACTATTGAAATATCATTTTATATGTTTTTATCTACTATCTTACTCAACTCCTCTTCAACCTCCTCCACCGTAGGTAAAGCAGATTTTAGATTGTCAGGGATTGCTTTTGATAGTTGGTAATCACTAACACCAATTGGCTGGTCGTAACCTGAAAGGGCATATTGCGCTACCACCTTATCGCCACCATTGCAGAGGAGTAAGCCGATAGTCTTATTGTCGTGCTCACCACGAAGAGTATCGTCCACTACATTGATGTAGAAATTGAGTTGTCCCATATATTCAGGCTTGAAAGGTGTGGCTTTAAGTTCGATAACAACGTATGCATGCAGTTGGATGTTATAGAGAATAAGGTCAGCATAAAAATCAGAATCGCCCACTTCAAAATGCTTCTGCTGTGCCACAAATGCAAAGCCACTACCCATTTCCAAAAGATATTTCGTAATATGCGAAACCAATTGCCGTTCAATGTCTCGTTCTGCCATTTTATCTGTCTGTCCCATCATATCAAAGATATATGGGTCTTTCATCAGATAATTGGCAAGGTCGCTTTGCGGTTTGGGCAATCGTGCCGAGAAGTTACTCACTTTCTTTGCCGTGACCTGTCGAGCGAAAAGATTGGTCTCAATCTGCATTTGCAGAACATTGCGACTCCACCCATTAGCAACTGCTTGCGTAATGTACCAATAGCACTCGCCCAATGGGAGTTTACTATTAAGCAGAATAACATGGCTCGCCCAGTTAGTGCGAACAATAGCGGAATGCTTGAATATTTCCTCTATCTGACTGATGTCGCAGTGATAGATTGTTGACAATGTTTCAGTAACTTCTTCTAATTGTGCAACAGGCTGTTGCATAATTGTATTCGATTGATTTTCTGTGGCTTGAATTAGTGCAACAGGTTGTTGCACAATTTGATTGAGTTCGTTTGTCAGACTTAAAACCTTCTCTACAGTAGGAGTTGTGAGTAAGCTATCTATCCTGTCCATCTCTTTCAGCACTTCCAACGGATAAGCACTGGCAAACTGGCACATATAGAAGATATTTCTGCGAGAATAGCCTTTCTTATCTGGATATTTAGAACGTATCGCCTTGGAAAGATTATCTATGACTTTGCTTCCCCAACCTTCTTTTTTTTGGAGGTAGAGAATAAAATGCCCTACTTTCCAATAGTGGAAGAGCATATCTGCATTAGCCGAAGCAACCACGCGCACTTGTGTATGCTCGAGGTCTGTACCAATAGCTTGAACAACGAGGGATAAATCTTGTTTCTCTGCTTTATTTATTTCTTGGCTCATATTATTTCGGTGTTATAATTGATTGAATTTACTCATGGCATTTGCTTTGATGTCGTCTGCAATCTCTCACAAACTCATCGAAAACCTTGTAGAAAGCATTAGGTGTTGAATTTCCCGGTTTGACTTCTTCCTCTATAGGTTTGTGCAGCGCATTGAATGCTTCTTTAATTTGTTCAGGGGTTGGCATTATTTCTTCTACTTCAAATTTCTTGAAGATTTCCTGCACCTCTGTATAATAGCCCAAGAGTGAAGCATTGATTTCAGAAGCCGATTGTTTCAGTTTGTTTGTACAACCGTTTCTTACACGCTGCTTATCAGTATCCCATTTCGCAGCATCAATACGATAACCTGTTGTAAATTCAATTCGTTTGGAAGCAAAATTAACACGCATACGGATAGGTACATTCTCAACAATGAGAACTCCGTCCTTTTTCTTGCTTTCCAACGTGAAGATAATATTTCGTTTGATGTTCATGCTTTTGGGTGTATAGATTTCTGACCCAAAATTACACCCAAAAATTGATTCTACCAAAGATTTCCCATAAAATCTTATTTTATTAGTATCTACTTAAAGGGCTATTATACAACAGATTGAACATTTATGATACTATTTGAAGATTCAAGAGAAAGAGCCTCTCTCTCTGCTTTAGGTACTCTGAACAGACCAACAGAGAAATCCTAACAAAAACGTAAGTATCATAGCTACAATTAGTTATGATACTTTTCTTTTATATCTATTCTTCTTGTCAGAGTACGTACAGAGGGGGTAAATACTCCCTAAATACTCTACAATGGCTACAATCTGGCTACACTTTTTGAGGCAAAATAAAAATTGTAGCCAAGAGTTCGTACAGAGTACGCATAGAGTACACGCAAATTGCTGTTATTCAAATAAATATGTCGAACTTTGGCCTATATGACAAAAATGTGCTTAAAATTCTTGTAACTATCTAATAATCATTATCTTTGTTCTATTTATATTTTTATGGCAAAAAATCTGCTTTTATTGTGGGTCAAAATCGACTATAAAACGTGGTCATCTTAATGGTAGTCAACGCTGGTATTGTAAGTGCTGTAAGAGGAGCTTTGTTGGACATAAGCGCCTTACCAATACCATTGTCAATAATCGTTATTCCAAGGGTAATCTAACTGTCAAAGAGCTATCAGAGGAGTACGGAGTTTCAACCAGGACAATCTATAGAAAACTCACCAAATCTTATAAAGAAGAACTTCCCAACCTTCTTATTCGCCCTGTAGTGGTTTTAATGGATGCCACCTATTGGGGACGTAATTTTTGGTGTCGTTATCATGAAGGATTCATTGTCTGGTGATGTACTTTGGTTTAAGTTTATTAAACGCATCAGTTGCTTTTACAACTGATTTTTGACATATTGATTTGATTTTTTTATTCATCTTCAATCTCTAACGATTTGTATGGAATGGTATAACTATCCACATCATTTGATTTCTTTACTTTTTCCATTTTTTTATCAAGCATTGTGATTTTTTTCCTCCACCCATACTTGCAGAGATGAAAGATAGCGGTGATTTGAATATGCGAGCGATTGTTTTACTCGCTTCTTCTACCGAGCATTTTTTCTCTCCTTCATATTTGTATGTCAATATCTGGGCGTTTGATCTTTCAAAGCCAATAGCCTCCCAAATATACTGTTCTTCATTATCTTGTATTTTTAGAATTAAACCAGGGAGACCACCGAATTTATATGGTCCAAATGGCAACGGGATTTCTTGAGTGTACCATGCAGTATAATTTCTGCCTGCAAACGAGACTGTCGCCTTCGAGCATGGGTAGCCGATAATCGTGTCTGTTCCCTCTATGAATTTCCAATTGAATTGAGGCAGGTCTTGTTGGAAATTCAACACACCAGTTTGTAGTGGCATACGATATTTAATGTCTGCCTTTTTGCCACCTTCAACGATTAATTCTATTGGCCATGGATTTCCTTGAATGTTGCTTCGTGTCGCAGCTCCATGCCTGGAGGCTTCTGTGCAGAGTGAATCAAAATGGAATATGATGTCGCTAAAATCTCTTACATAATGTTTCCCTATATATACATTGCGCACGTCGCTGAGATAATTTTTGTCTACGGGATGATTTTTATATTTCGAATTATATGTAACCTTGTATCGTGCCGTGTCAATAGCACTCTTCTTTTGAAGGTCTTGCGGAAACGGAGCTGTTATCTGTGCATGAACTGTAAATGACATGAACATATAAACAACGATAATAAAGAGCTTTTTCATATCTTAAATGGTTTTATATTATTCTAAATCTAACTTTCAGCAATATGGAGCGAGGACGGATATTATAAACAGAGCGAGTTTCGGTGAGAGCCGACTTATTCGAATACGAATATGTTTTAAGATTAAGCAAATTATCGCAAGAGAGTGCAAAGCTAAAACGTTTGATGGTGTAATTTGCTTCTGCATTCAGCAAGAGAAATGACTTGTCCCCACTGTTGAAGTTGTTATAATAATGATTGAGAGAGGTTAAGAACATTATTCCAGCAGGCAGAGTGAAATTCAAAGAAGCACTGTTGTTTACTGTACGCAACCAGGGCAAGCGTTGTCCTTCATTTTGTTGTGTCTTCATCTGATAATACCCACCTTGATAAGAAACAGAGAGCCATTTGAATGGAGCAATAGTGATGTCCATATTTGCAGCTATAGCCCTGCCTGTATATCGAAGCACCACATCTTGTAACAGCAACGGATTGTCGTAATAAGAATAAGATAATGATGCACCGACTTTCAATTGTTTCCAATCGAACCCTTGACTTCCGTGGAGTTTGCCGTAAAAGTGTTGGCTTTTTCTTTGGTGTGCCGGCTGATTGTGCGCATGGAAATATCATCATAGTAAGAGCCATAAAGCACTTCAGGTTTCTGATGATACCATAACAAATCAATTCCCGCAAAAGTCATCGTAAGGATATTCTTGAATGAATAGCCCAAAGAAGAAGATTGACTAAGCCCCTCAAACAATCCTGTAACGTCGTATGCAGAGAGCTGTCGATAGGAGGTAAGGATATTGTTTGTGTACAAATTCTCAATAATCGGAGTAGAATATGAAATATTGGAGTTCAAATTTAATTGATGATTACTATTGATATTATAAGTAAGGGAAATATTGGGTTCTACACGTAATCCGGATTTCTTTGTCGTTTGACCTTTCACTATATCTTCCAGTTGGAAATACTTGTATCGTATGGGCATATTGAAAGAGACATACAGCTTCTCTCTGTTATATGTTGCTCTTGCTCCGATTCCTGCATTGATGAAATTGAACTTCAAATCATTTCTGAAATTTGCCAGTGAGCTGCTCAATGTGTTATGTTGGTAATCTATAGTGGCAGAAGGATGTATGTTTACCTCGCCTATTCTCCATGCCGAAAGCAAACAAAAGTTGTTTTCTGTAGAAAAATGATGAATGTCTACTTGTTGGTCCAACACTCCGATTGGAATAACTTCAGGAAAAAGATTTGGAGAAACCGCAAGAGAATGAGGACGCTTTTCAAGGTTGATGAGAGAGAGAAATTCATAACCCTTATATTCTGAACTACGATTAGTGAGATGAAATTTATTGAGCAGACGATACGAATCAACCATGCCCAACTGGTCAATGAGTTTATTCCCTGCCACTATTCGGCTATTGGCATGAGTTCTGTCCCAATCAAATTTCACCTGCTCCTTCATATAGTGTTGGTCTCTATTGTCCAAGTAGCTTATGTCTCCATAAGCCTTTTCTTGCTTTGCCGTTCCCGTCATAACCTCTTCGACTACATTCTGAGAACCATCGGGCAGGATATTGCTGATGTTCGACCAATGGCTCCGTTTGTCTTTGTCGTGAAAATACGCCGCATTGACTCCCAACTCGCCAAACTTCCCAACACGATAAGCGTTATTGAAAGTGATGCTATGTGAGCGATTGAAATAATAGAGACGTTTGTCTATTCCCGGAACAGATGGCATTGTAATGGAGGAAATCGTGCTCGTCCGTGAATAGTCTTCGTCGAAAGAATAAAGTTCCTGCGACAAATCCTCGCCACTATTATTCCCTTTATATGTGGCAAGAAACTGCTTGTTGCGCTTGAAATAGGTGGCAATGGCAGCATTGTTCCATAGTGTCTCATTGCCATATCCTCCTCCGAGCGTTGCAATCAGGTTGAGCACTCCCTTCACACCCTCTTTCAGCCGTATATTAATAGAGGCTTGCTCCTCTGGTTGCAGCCCTTTTAAAGCTTTTATGTCTTGATGGCTCTCTAACACTTGTACTGACCCCACATTCTTTGGGTCTATGCTGTTTGTGGCGATGCCGTAATGACCTTTCATCAGGTCGAGCCCCTCTATATAGAAATTCTTGATGGGTTTACCCTGATAAGAAATCTGTCCATTCTTTGAAACGGTAATGCCAGGCATTTTCTTCAGGACATCTGCGATGGTCTGGTCAGATGAAGAAAGGAAAGAAGCTACGTTATAATTAATGGTATCGCCTCGTGAATACACTTTCTTCGCCTTTACTGTAACTTCTCGCAACTCAATTGTTTTTGCATCTGTCTCAATATTGCATTCTCCCGAACGATTGGGTATCTTCATGACAACAGACTTCATTTCTATCCGTGACACACGAAGCATCAGACTGTCACAGTCGCAACGTACAGTAATCTGATATTTGCCATCATTACCTGTATATGTTGATGCGAGTATCTTGTTGGGCAGATTAGGATTCATCACCACAATACTGGCAAAGTCCATCGCCTCGCCAGAGGTGTTTTTCACTTCTCCCCATAATTTAGTCGGTGCCGCCTGGGCATACGTCATACAGGGAATGAGCAATAAAAGTATGATTCCATATATTTTATTCATCAACCTTTTTCTGTGCAACAGCTTAACATTGCTGTTAAAATCACTTGGTAAATATGCTTGATAACTTGTCATACTCAAAGATTTGAAGGTTCGAATATTACACTAGGTAAGGTTACTCGTTGCAATATTACGAAAAATAATTGTAACCACCAAGAAAAAACTTATTGTTTATGGTTATCAATTATTTAACGTCGTTCTTTTCTGTTTATTGCTTACAGCTTTTGATACTCATATAAGGGTAATGATGAACACCCTTATAAGGGTATTACCCATTACCCTTATATGGGTGCTGGGGCATAACGTTTTTAATCAATACATAGGCAACTTTCCACTTTTTTTTATTATAGCATTAATCATATTTCTGAATTCTTCGTTTACTTCGTATATTTCATTCCGATAGTATATATAAAACATTCCTAAATAAAATGTATCCAAGATTTGTTCGTTCAAATAGAATATAATTTTTTTGCACGAACATTTATAGAAGGGCGTATTTCACTTGTTTTTTTTAAGAGATTTTATGGTGTCGAAGAATTTGGAAATATCCATATCTGACGCCACGATTATACTATCAAGCGAATGACTGACAAATCCCTTGTCAAAAAACTCTGGGGTAATACTAAAAATTGTTCTTAGGTCAGCTTCGGTGTAAACAATTTTGAGCTTGATATTACAAGCACTCAATGCATTAAAACCAAGTAACCATATACCAAAAACTATCAAACATTTAATACTATTTGTTATCTGTCTCATTATTGTCATTATTTGGATTTACATTTTAGATTTGGGGGCAGATATAACTATTTCATCCATTATAAATGGATTCTTTGGCATTTTTCCATCTTTTGCTTCTGTCGTAGTTGGTGATGTAACTACTGCTACCCAAATGGTCGGGGTGGTAGTAGAACTGCATCTTCTCGTAGTCGTCATTCGGCTTGAAGTTGCCATTTGCAGCCCTTGTACGTGCCATTGCACGAGCCTGTGCCGCCTCTGGCGTGCCATCATTGCAGCAGAAGCCTTGACCATTCACGTAGTCGTCATTGTCCTGCCCGTTGTATGGCAAGTCGAACGTCTTATAGTTGTCTTTAATGGATTGTAACTGCTGGTTGTACTTATCCTTGTAGTTAATGGTAAGACCATCAGCCTCATTGCCTGCATACGGTATTCGTCTTGGGTCTGCGCCATAAGAAGCGAGGTCGCCAAGCTTGCTGACAATACGCTGCGAGCCAATGTAGATATGCTTGGTGTACTTACCACCTTGCCCTGCCATGAGATATGGGCTGACATAGAGGCTGAAGCGTGCCGTACCGGTGTTACCACCCGAGAACTCAGAGTTACTTTCAGTGATTATCGGCTGCGCCTCGGCAATGCTCAAGCAAACTTGGCATTGCACTCAACTTGCGCGATAATTCACATAGATGGCTTCATTCTCGCCACTCGTCTTCACAGTGCGCTCGCCATCGGCATCATATCAGTAGTTGCTCCAAATACGTTTTCAAAACTTTCTGTATCTTCAATTATCATACTTACATAATATAATAGTCGTAATAGCTTATTATGCGTTTCTTTTGTAATAAGAGACGTAGTCTTGGATATAAATTGTGTTTTTTTACATACTTTAATAATCTTTTTTCTTCCATTATATTACCGTTGTTATGATTAATTATTACAAGCATTACTATTATCTCTTGTTGTCGTTTTTTTCACAACACCATTTTTACAAATTGGCGATATGCAGGCAATTTTGATACTCTACAATTATTCCAAATCCCAAGTAGACCTAATACATTTTTTTGTTTAATAATAAATCATTTGCTATTGAATATAAAAACTGTTGTATCTGTACAATTATATAATAGGTTTATTTTATAATCATCCCATGTTTCATGCGATTCTGGATAAAAAAAATATTTAAGTCTTCACGATCTTTTATTAGCATGAATTTCACTAGTTCTTTAAAAGAAGGTCGTGAAAACAGTATAGAGAGTGAATCTTTATTTAGAGTATCAGTAGATTCATTAGTCATAGAAAGGTGTAAATACCTACCTAATAAGGTGTTAAAACTCTTGTTGGATTCCATATCATTAGATATGACAAAAGGATTCTGAGTCCAAATGTCCATTTTATGATAATCTCTTTTTATGGAAACCTGAGCATAACAACAAATTATACTACAGATTTCCATTAGAAGCACAGTTAAGTTTCTTTTTCATTTTTGTATATATTTGTTTTAAAAGATACTTTATATATGCTGCTTTTTTTGATTTTTACTTCAAATTCAATCATAATATCTAATTAATAATCATAATATCTAATTAATTATGGTTATCAATTATTTAACGTCTTTCTTTCCAGTTTATTGCTTTCGGCTTTTAATACCCATATAAGGGTAATGATGAACACCCTTATAAGGGTATTACCCATTACCCTTATATGGGTGTTGGAGCATACCCTTGTATGGGTAAGTGTAAACTATATATAGTTATAGTCTTGTTGTTTTAATGTTATACATTCTGTTCTCTATCGCTATTGTGGCTTGCGTTTTCGTACTACGCTTTTTACTCTTTTGTTTATGACGTCATATTTACTAAAATGAGACGTCATTTTTATCAGAATTAGACGTCATATCTGTCAGATTGAGACGTCATATTTTAGAGTGTATGACATCATATTTTGCATCTTAATGCTCATTCTTTAAGAATCAGGTAGTTATTGGGATAACTCCCGATTTGGAGCATTACCTGTGTGTCTAATACTTGTATGTATAAGTTTACGTTCTCGTCAGTCGCCATACAACTTCGAAATATGGGCTATCAAGTATAGCTTATTATCTATATCTATGTATCTCTGATAACTACCAAGATATTTATCGTTTGTGTTTTTTGTAATCTCATAAAATCTAGGAGATTTGTCATTTTCAAAGATGCAGTTTATAGCATAATAATTGTACGGAAGATCGGTTATGACAGAAACATTTATTGGTTGTATAACAATTATATATACATTATTCTTACGTGGAAAGATGCCATTAAGTAATCCTTTGTCATAGATCCTAACTCCATCATAAACAGTGGTGATAGGAATCTTTTGATTTACCATTAATGTATCTCCATTCATTTCATTACGACAACATATAACCTTATTAACAAAACCTAAGTTGTGAGTTTTTGTATAGAAAATATCTACACATTTTAAGGTTAAATATTCTTCTTGAGCCATCACTGATGACCCAAGAAGAAACAAAAAAGTTAATAATATAACTCTAATCATTTTGACTCTTTTTAGTAACTGATTTCAATTGTCCTGTCGCATTAACTTCTGTTACAGGTGCGAATAAACCACTACCTGGTATTATTTCTACTTTATCTCCTGTCTTTCGTGAAACTGCTCCTTGGACTAATGTAAACGTATCTCCATTATCATATTTATAGATTACATTTTGAAAACCATTGGAAGGAACGGTTGGAATCTTAATGCTCATTCTTTAAGAATCAGGTAGTTATTGGGATAACTCCCGATTTGGAGTATTACTCCTTGCTTCCTCCTGCTCAGGTTACAGGATTGTAAACCTTTGTCACACGTTGATTACGGGATCTCATTAACATATATAATAATTCCATTTCCCCGATTAACAAATATGGAATCTCCTTTTTGTTCATAAGTGAAAACGGTACCATTATCAGAAAGTGTTTTTTGTAGAATTATAATCTTTCTGTTTAATGGGATGTCTATATATTTTATAAGATGCTTGTCGGACTTTAGTTCATTATTTGTATAAGATAGAATACCATCACTTCTATATATATCTACATTGTTTAATCTCCTCTTTATATAATATCCTATCATTTTTTTACGAAATACTTCTTCTCTTTATATGTTATAATCTTATCACTAACATTATAATGTAATCCTTGGGATGATTCCTTACAGTATAAAACATTGAAAGATTCATACTCTTGCTCTTTAGTTGAGCAAGAGTATAACAATATGAAAAATGCAATTAAATAATCTATCTTTTTCATTTTATTTCTACATTTTTTTGATCTGTGGTATTTTTATTCACATCTCTTTTCTCTATTATGACATCTATTCTACCCTTTATTTGTTTTGCTTTTTGGGGATTGATTTATAATACTATCTAATATTTTATTTGTGTAAGCGTTAGAAGAAAACTTGTCGCTATTTGCAATTCCGAAACCCCCTTCTGAGGCAGCATAATGATTCTTTCCATTTAGATTATATATACCACCAACATGCATCATAACCCCAGCAGCAACATCACTTTTATTTCTATACTCCATTTCAACAGAAATATTGTTAGGATCCGCATAGATTACCTCAGACCCATATTGTGTTAACTTCAATGCCTTGGTACCATTTCCTTTAGGATAGTCTATGACTTGTGCCATATAACTATTATCTTTTCCGTTTTTAGGCTCATAAGCGACATTAGATAGAACTATTTTTTTGCCATTTCTAGCCCCCTTCCTCATAATAAAGGCATCTCTTGTAACAGAAAATTCTATATGGTGGTTTTTATCCTCTGTATCACGGACTATTACTTTATAAAGATTTACCCTTGTAATTATATTTCTTTTTTGTCCTGTATAACCTATAATTCTTTGCCAAGTCGTTCTACCAGTTTTTTGTTTTGTTATTGTTATAATTGGATAGGCTCCATCTGGGTCTATTAGTAAAATAGGATTATTGAGACAATAAGAATACGTGCTATAGAATGGAGTATTTTCTTCCATAGGATCACAACTCATCCACAAACTAACCCTCGGTTCATAATACCTCGCTCCATAGTAGTACATACCTGTCTCCTCGTCAAATTCCTTCGCATTAAAGAGATAAGGGGTATTCCAAGTATTGTTGCGCTCTTCTATGAACACCTCACCGAACGGAACGTATTCGATATGCTGCGATACTTCTCCGTCAAAATTGGTGATGTAACTACTGCTGCCCAAGTGGTCAGGGTGATAGTAGAACTGCATCTTTTCGTAGTCGTCGTTGGGCTTGAAGTTGCCATTTGCAGCTCTTGTGCGTGCCATTGCCTGCATAAGGTATTCGTCTTGGGTCTGTCTCTTATGTTCACCGATATATGCTGCTTTTTTGATTTTACTTCAAATTCAATCATAACTTCTTATTGTTTTTGGTTATCAACTATATAACGCTGTTCTTTTCTGTTTATTGCTTACGGCTTTTAATACCCTTGTATGGGTAAGTTCAAACAATCTATATGTGGTTTACCATAGACTTGTAGTTTTAATATTATACATTCTGTTCTCTATTGCTATTGTGGCTTGCGTTTTCGTACCACGTTTTTACTCTTTTGTTTATGACGTCATATTTACTAAAATGAGACGTCATATTTACCAGGATGAGACGTCATATCCGTCAGATTGAGACGTCATATTTTGAATCTTAATGCTCATTCTTTAAGAATCAGGTAGTTATTGGGATTACTCACGATTTGGAGCATTACCGTCATATTCAAATGAGGTGTCATAGGAAAACATATTACTTAGGAAGGACTAATTCTTCAGGAACGTTATCTCTATTATATATTAGATTCTTTATTCTTAAGTAACTTTCCTCAGAAATATTGCTATCTGTATACAAATTTAGCAAGAGCGTATCTTTTTTATTTCCTCGTATGAATATAAGAGCATTTTGATATCTATCAATGATCCTAAAACATTCAATAATGGATAAAGGAGATATCATAAGAATACTATCATCTACCAACTCATTCTCCATATTTATTTTTGTATATAGTATCGTTACTAATATATAACACTTCAAATGCTTTGTGATACAAATCTATATTTTCGCCAAATCCATTCTTTAGAGTGTCCCATTGTATTTCTTTCGGAACATATAGTTTATTTGAAGTATTGTTCTGATTACAAGCAACCAAAAACAATACTCGTTATGCCTATTATGATAAGACTGAAATATTTCATTTATCGTACAGATAATGGAATTCTTGTAATCATACTCGCAATTGATAACCATAGAATTCTTATTCTATATTTAATATCTTCATTGTTCTAAATATCTTTTTCGTATTTCGGTCTATTATCTTTATGTACATCACGATAGTATAATCGGACACTACCATAAACGCATTTTTTTCCAAAATTTATCATTTTCTATTCCATAAGATATAAAACATGTTTTTTTATGAGTTACTTTTAAAGGTTTATAAGAATCTAAATCAAACTGCATTAGAGCTCCTTCGTGAATAAGAATACATCCACCGTCTTTAAAAATATAAGTATATATTACACCCTCTTCGTAATTTTCTTTCTTCAAATAGACAGGAGTGGGTATGTTCAATACAATTTTTTTTGTAAGTAAATTAATGCACTCCCTCCTTGTGGAGGGATATGCAAATTGATTCTGAGACATACACGAAGCCCAAAATAGCAAGAAGATACTAATTGTTTTTTTCATCATAGTTTTTAATGCCTGCTGTTCTACAGTACTTATTTGCCGTTCTAATCTTGTATTAGTTTTACCAAAAACAGGAAATTCTATTTCCATTTTTAATTCGGAGTCATACTCTTTTTGGATACCTATTTTTCCACGTGTGTGATTAGGATCTATGGAAGGATCCTTTTTACTTAATTCGTAGAAGTAGGCATGTCCATACCCCTCGTGCGCAGTATTTCTTGCTTGTGTTCTTTCATCAAGAAATGAGGCTGTAAAAATATATACATTTTCGTCTGGAGATGGATCATTTTCAGCATTAGGAAGATTCGTAATACCATATAAATAATTATTTGGGTAATCGCGGTTAGTACCTTTTTCAAAGAACGCTTTTCCATTAATATCTTTATCGGAAACATTAAATAGATAGTTAGTAGAACTTTCTGATAATGTTTTTAGGGCTGAGAAATTGTCAGAAGAACCCTCATATTTACTTAACAGCCTATGATTAAGCACCCCATTTTTATCGAACTGCACGCCCGTCTGCGTGAGGTCTTGCTTCTTACTCGTGATGCGGTGCATGTTGTCGTAATCTATAGATAACGTATAAGAAGCGGCTTTATTGTCCGTTCCCTTATAAGTACCCGTTGCGCTTGCCAAACGATATAGTGGGTCATAAGTATAACTATGGCTCATCTGCCCGCCTGCCTTTCCACTCTGTGGGAGTGGAGCATTGTTCTTAATACCGAGCACGTTGCTTACTGCATCATAGCTGTAGGCATTGTCCATAATAGTACCAGCCTTGGCATTCACTACGAGGTTCTGCAACCTGCGTCGCTGCGGGTCATAACTGTAGAAGGTCTCCGCTCCGTTGCAATACTTCAGATAAGTGCGTTGCTCGATGATGCCTGTTCCTTCACACATATCAATTATTTAACGTCGTTCTTTCTTGTTTATTGCTTGCGGTTTTAATACCCTTATATGGGTGTTAAGAGGTATTTAAATACTAAAGAATATGGGACTCTCATTTCACTAACACTCTACTATGAACATTTCCAATATAGAATTATCTACCACTAAGGAGAATGACCAAACCTTAGGCATTAGGGAATTTATAAGGTCTTCAAAATTATTCTTAAGTACTTCCTTTATTGTTTGCCGTTCTATGCTATTATAAAAGTGCCAAGATAGATATTTCCCCCAAAGACGAATCGCTTCACGGTAACCATCTGCTTGTATTTGTCTTACATATGTTCCTCCCTTAAATAAAACAATAATATTAAAAGTTTGCAATTCTGAAGGAAGATGACAATGCTGAACAATATATGCTTCTATTATTTTTCCATTGACTTTTTCATATAAGCAACTAATATGATGTAACTTCTTCAAGGGTATTTCCTCTATATCTCCACTATATATATGTTGCTTCGCTTTAGACTTGCTAATATTACCAATATGTGGAAAATTCAACGCATCAACCCATTGGTTCATTGCAACTTTCATAGAAACTGCATCTATTTGTAAAACGTCTGTTTTTTCCCCATATTGATAATTGGTTATAAAAGTATATTTGTCCATCACCTATTACCTTTATGGTTTCTACTATGGTTTTCACCACTGAAATTTCTACGTTCATTGGCCCGATTCATTTGTCTCTTTAATTTTTCTATTTGCTTTTTTACTTCAGGTGTTTTGTTAGGTGAAGACTTTAATTTGTCGTATTGCCGCTTATATTCTTCATATCTATCCTTTTCGGCGTATTTGTAGGACAACATGTAATACACAGGATACTACTGACCGATATTAGTATTTGCTTTGCCATCTCATTATCTTAGTGTTACAAGATATGTTGATACTAATTATTTGCAAAAAGTAATCCTTTTTAATCCATACTTCTGATAGTTTTTGAACATAATCCTTTATTTCATCTGCATTTTTTTAATTTGTTTATTATTACTAATGGATTTGTAAATTTAATCAATGGCTCACTAATTGAGCTTTCCGGTACAAAAAGGTTATTGTTTGTATACTGTCAGTCTTATAAAAAAACATCATTTGAGTAAAAGATATAATCACTATCTTTATTTGGAATGTTTTTATTTGACATAGATAAAACAATTTCCTCGTGGTTTCCCGCCACACCCCAATTTCTCGCTTTAATATATATTGGCTTTCCAACTTTCTCCAAATTAAGGGCAATAATATTCTCATTTGATGGCATAAAAGCTTTCTTTTTCCCCATTTATAGTATAGGTAACCACCAATAATTAGAAATACTATTATAAGTATTATAAAAGTTTTTATTCTACTCATAAGTACTATTTTTTCTTTTTTCCAAAGTTCCAACCAGCTAAGCTCATTCTATACTGATAATTAACCTCACCATAAGTAGGAGCGACGAACTTTTTAATATCTGAACTATTATAGGTACCTCGTATAACGATATCAGCCATTTGCCACTTACTTAGTCTCTTACCATTACTTTCTTCAATATGTAATGCCCCTGCTAATTTTTGAAATGTCTTAAATGAAATACCGACCCCAAAATATGTTCCTCCTTCTGCATTATATCCTGCTAAGAAATTACCAGCAGAACGTGATGTTGCATATTTACCATTTAATAACCCACCAACTCCTGCATAATCCTTTTTTATATCAAATAATTGCCCACCCGCCGACTTAGAAGCAATTTCTGCTAAATCCATATCTTCTGCAAGACCATGCATTTTAGCAATAATGGGATCAAATGATTTACCAAATTGTATTCTATGGTTGGTTAGAGCCTTCCCTGTTTCAGGACTAACAAACTCATCCCAATGTTCTGTTTCCCCCATTCTTATGCCACCACTTGAAGTCCCAAACTTTTCTGCTCTTTTTGATAATTGATATTCTGTTGGATTACTACCATCTGCATTCTTTCCATGTTTATATACTCCATTATCATTATCATTGAAAACAGCTATAACATTGCCATTATCATCCGTATGAGTACTTTCTGAAAGTCCTATTAGGTCTGTATATCTAATAGGGTTACAATAGAAAGCTCTGTATGGTGTCCAACTTGGTGTTTGCTCCATTAACGGGTCTACCCCCAACCACATGGAGATTTTGGGGTCCATGTATCTGGCTCCATAGTAATATAGCCCTGTTTCTTCGTCTAATTCCTTGGCGTTGAAGAGGTAAGGCGTGTTCCATGTGTTGTTACGTTCTTCGATAAACACCTCACCGAAGGGCACATACTCGATGTGCTGAGCTACCTCTCCGTCAAGGTTGGTGATGTAGCTACTACTGCCTAAATGGTCGGGATGATAGTAGAACTGCATCTTCTCGTAGTCGTCATTCGGCTTGAAGTTACCATTTGCAGCTCTTGTGCGTGCCATTGCCTGCATACGGTATTCGTCTTGGGTCTGTCTCTTATGTTCACCGATATATGCTGCTTTTTTGATTTTACTTCAAATTCAATCATAATTTCTAATTAATTATGGTTATCAATTATTTAACGTCGTTCTTTCCTGTTTATTGCTTACGGCTTTCAATACCCTTATATGGGTAATAGTGAACACCCATATAAGGGTATTGCCTGTTACCCTTGTATGGGTGTTGGAGCGCGCTCTTGTATGGGAAAGTTCAAACAATCTATATATGGTTTAGCACTCTCTTGTTGTTTTAATATTATACATTCTGTTATTTATCGCTACTGTGGCTTGGCGTTTTCGTACTACGCTTTTTACTCTTTTGTTTATGACGTCATATTTACTAAAATGAGACGTCATATTTACCAGGATTAGATGTCATATCCGTCAGATTGAGACGTCATATTTTGAACCTTAATGCTCATTCTTTAAGAATCAGGTAGTTATTAGGATAACTCCCAATTTAGAGCATTGCCGACTAAATCCCATAATCTTTATAAGTATAGTAATAATACTTGCTCTTTCTTACTTTATAAAAAAATACGAAACATCCTGATGAAACTATTCGGCGTTTTGAAATAGACTCCTGTATTAACTGACATATATTAAAATGTATACATAGTTTTTTGCCATGAGATTCCATTGTGTCTAGTATATATATAGAACGACTTTCTCCTACTCTAAGTTGCGGAAAGTCATTAGAAATTATATTTACTTTTTTTACTTTAATACTCTTGTCATTTAGAATAATATAAAGAGTATCAGAAGTATTTAAATATGAAGCTTGCAACAGAATTTTATGCAGTCTGCATATAGCATCATCATATAAAACTTCTTTATTCAATCTTTGAGGGTGTGTCAAAATGTACACATCCTCTTTTTATGCACAAAGCCCCGACTTTCTCAAGCCAGGGCTTTGTTATTTCCTAAAGTTTTTGTACCTTTAGGCATTAAAAAAATCTCATTATGACAAAGATACACTTTCGTTCTTACATACACAAGAAAATGATTCTTTTTCCTCAAAGAATCGATAAGGATATTGCAGAAGATGACCCTGTTCGTCTTTTGGATGCTTTGGTGGATAATCTCATGTTGGATAATGTCTACAAGCTTTATAAGCCCAGTGGTCGCAAGCCTTATCATCCACAAATGATGCTCAAGGTGATTCTTTACGCCTATATGAATAATATCTATTCCTGCCGTCGCATAGAGTCGCTTCTCAAGCGTGACATTCATTTCATCTATCTGGCAGGATATGAGCAGCCTGATTTTATTACCATCAATCGTTTTCGTAATCGTGTGAAAAAGGAAATCAACAATATCTTCACACAAGTCGTATTAGTACTTGCAGCCAAAGGTTTGATAAGTCTTGACGTTGAATATATTGACGGCACGCAAGCGGACAAACCAAGCCGGGATATAATCTGCAGATAGCAACTGAGAACCAGTTCATCACCGACTTTGCACTCTATGCCAATCGTACCGATACACTCACACTACCTTCATTCTTAGAGTCTTTTAACTCACGTTACCATCGTTATGCCAAGACAGTCGTAGCCGATTCGGGGTATGGTTCCGAGGAGAACTATCTGTTCATGGACGTACATAATATGGAAGCCTATGTGAAGTATAACTACTTCCATAAAGAGCAGCGTCCACGTTACACACCTAACCCATTCAGTCCCGCAAGCCTTTATTATAATAAGGAACAGGATTTCTACGTCTGCCCTATGGGACAGCATATGAAGCGTATAGGTATGAAGCGTTCCCTAACCTCTAACGGATTCGTTACTTACAGCGTACGTTATCAGGCAGAACGCTGTGATGGTTGTCCCTTGAAAGGCTCATGTTTTAAGGCAAGAGGGAACAGAATTATAGAAGTAAACCACCAACTACAGCACTATAAACAAAAGGCACGGGAACTACTGACCTCTAAAGAAGGCATCAAGCATCGAGGACAAAGGTGCATAGAACCTGAAGCTGTTTTTGGACAAACAAAATATAATAAAGCCTACAAGAGATTTAGACATTTTGGAAAAGACAAGGTTAATATGGACTTTGCCTTCTTCGCTATAGCCTTTAACATAGGGAAAATGTGTAGAAAAAAACCAATCTCAAGGAACTAAAAAGCCGTTATGGAGGTACTTTTAGGCACCTTCAGATGCTCTATACAAGTTTATATAGGCTATTTAAAGCCCTATAAATCATTTTATATGAAATTAGCAGCATAGCTGCAGTAAATAACGAATTATGTGGTAGACAAGGTAAAGGGAGAGTAAAAAAGAGGATGTATCAATTTTGACACACCCTCAAAGATATTATATATATGAAATGTTTTAACATTATGGCAATATTATTTAAAAAAATTGAAATAGGGAATACTGCATTAACTCCCGATTTGGAGTATGACCCCCATTTTTTACCAATTTTCATTGAAAGATAAAAGCTGGACGTACTTTCCTGATAAGAAAAAAATCATTGTATTTTTATGTCGTTGAGGAATTGCTCATAACATGACAATCTTGTTTCTTCGACATTATCATAGACAATGGTAATACCATATCTAAAATAATTATCTTCTCTGAAATATTTTTTTCTTTTATTTGGTTCATCCGACATTTCGAGTGATACGGCAGTCATGCAGTGCATAGAGTCTTAGTGTAAAGTACCTCTCATCCCTGAATCCATAGGCATTTCGTTTCATTACTTTAATCTTGTTATTGATGCCTTCGACTTTTCCTGTTGATAGATGGCAATCGTACCAAGCAAGGATTCCTTTCTTATAGTTTTTTACGGTAACAGCCATTTTCTGTAGTTGGGCTATCTTGCTTTGTTCTGCCTGCCTTATCCAGTCATCAAGCACTTTTTCTGCCATATCTTTCGTGGATTGCGACCATATCTGACGCAGTTGTTCCTTCAAATAGTATGCTTTTGACAATGGCTCATTCATAGCTAAAGCATTCTCAAGCCTTGTCTTGTGCTGTTTATCAAAGATGTCTGCACCATTGCCCAGTAGCAGATATCTTGTTCCTTTGAGTACTTTACGTTTATTTATATCTTTCTCCATACTATAAACTTTACGTCTGATATCGTCAAGTCTCTCGTTCATTAACTTCACTACATGGAAATGATCAAACACATGTACTGCATCGGGGCAATTCTCCATGACAGAGGCTATGAAAGCCGCAGACAGGTCTGTTGCCACATGTTTTATCTTTATATTCTTACGTTTGACTTTCTGCCAGAATTTCTTCAGAGCTTTCGTACCCTTTCCATCGCCAACATAGATTACCCTGCCACTGTCCAAATCCACGACGATGGTCTTATAAACATGTCCTTTCTTAACAGCAAACTCATCTATACCTATATTCTCCACCTTATCCAGAGATGGAGGGCTATAATGACGCTCAAGGTAAGAGGAGTGTATTTCCTTTACCGTATCCCATGACACACCCAGATGATGCGATACATCCTGAAGCGTCATACCACGAAGTAAATCTACTACATACTTGGCAAAGCGATGAGTATAGCTGCGACTGCCAGTAGCAAAGGGAATATTCTCCTGCTGGTCGAAATCACATTCCTTACATTTATAGCGTTGCACCTTCATGCGGATAGTTACTCGCTTGCCACCTATGGGAAGTCCAACAAAGTCCCGCAGGCGATACCCGTTCTTCACAACAGAGCGAGCCCAACAACAAGGGCAACATCTTATTCGCTCTTTTGTTTGTACATACAAAATAATTCTATTACCTTTGTATTCTTCACAAGTGCATTTGTGGGTGTAAAGACCCCAAGCATGATATAGGAAACTGCTGTTCATCTTTGTACATTTGGTGGTGTTTATTCAAATATACAATATTTACAGCGGTTTCTTTTTTATTTTATCTGTTTTATCACTCCAAATTCCTGAAGAACCTTTTATTTATCATTTGGTATCCTCTTATACTACGAAGCTCTTTATCCAATACAAATTCACTACAGATTATTTTTTTTGTTAAATCTGTCAAAGGTAAATTAACCATGCTACCACAATGTATTGTTATTATAGCTGTGTCTAAAAACACAATTTATTGTTTTAAAAATACCCCTCTTCATAATTATCTATATTAATTTTTACTTATTCTTGGATACTTGATAATTAAATTCTTATTATTGCATAATATCGTATCCGTTTTTGTTTGAGTTTTTGTTTGAGCTTTTCCAGAAATAGCATTCGTCAAACAAAAGAACAATACCATCAATAACATTTCATTTTTTATTCCTTTTGTCATAATTTTCTTCAGCTTGTTTTACAACTTTATTTATTTGATTTTCTAAAAGAGTATTTGTAGGAACTTTTATACTTTCAAAAACATCCATTTGAAATTCCTCGTCCCAAACTGTATGGCCTTCTGACTTATAAGTATGACTTGCTTGTTCGACATTGCGAGTTTTTTCGTAAAAATAGGCATGCCCAAAAGCTTCGTGAGCTGTAGTCTTTACTTGCTGTTTCTCATTCAAAACCCTTCCCACAAGAATATATACTTTGTCATCGGGTGATGGATTACTTTCTGCATTTGGCATTTCTGTTGTACCTCTGTAATAGTTTCCACCTGTTGCAGAATTATCGTAATAGTCAACATTGTTGTGATCTTTATCGGCGACTTGAAAACTATATACTATTTCACTATTAGCTAATGCTTTTAACGCAGTCATATTTTCAGATGTACTTTTTGATTTGTTCAATCTTTTTTTATCAAGTACTCCGTTTTTATCGAATCTCACATACTTAGCCTCTTGCTTTGTTAATGTATAACTTATGTTTTTCATTGAAAGTTCGTCTGCCTCTACCTCCATACCCTTTGGGTCAGTGTATCTTATAGGACTATTAGCACAATATATATATGGCGATATATTTTCATATTTTTCCTGTAATGGATCCGTACTCATCCATAAACTAATCCTCGGCTCATAGTACCTCGCACCATAATAGTACATACCTGTCTCCTCATCAAACTCCTTGGCATTAAAGAGGTAAGGCGTATTCCAAGTGTTGTTGCGTTCTTCTATGAACACCTCACCAAACGGCACATACTCGATGTGCTGCGATACTTCGCCGTCTAGGTTGGTGATGTAGCTGCTGCTTCCCAAGTGGTCTGGATGGTAGTAGAACTGCATCTTCTCATAATTATCCTTGTCGTGGAAATTATCGTTTGCAGTTCTTGTGCGTGCCATCGCCCTTGCCTGCGCAGCCTCCGGCGTGCCATCGTTGCAGCAGAATTGTCGTGCAAACGAGAGGAAAGTGAGCTTGTTCAAGCTTTCCCGAGTGCAGCCGACAATGTCTTTTAGACAAACCTGACCATTCACGTAGTCGTCATTGTCCTTACCATTATAAGGTTGGTCAAACGCCTTGTAGTTATCCTTAATGGATTGCAGTTGCTGACTATATTTTGCCTTATAGTCTACGGTTACACCATCAGCCTCATTTCCTGCATAAGGAATGCGTCTTGGGTCTGTCTCTTATGTTCACGGATATATGCTGCTTTTTTGATTTTACTTCAAATTCAATCATAATTTCTAATTAATTATGGTTATCAATTATTTAACGTCGTTCTTTCCTGTTTATTGCTCACGGCTTTTAATACCCATATAAGGGTAATGATGAACACCCATATAAGGGTATTACCCATTACCCTTATATGGGTGTTGGAGCATACCCTTGTATGGGTAAGTGTAAACTATATATAGTTATAGTCTTGTTGTTTTAATGTTATACATTCTGTTTTCTATTGCTATTGTGGCTTGCGTTTTCGTACTACGCTTTTTACTCTTTTGTTTATGACGTCATATTTACTAAAATTAGACGTCATATTTACCAGGATTAGACGTAATATCCGTCAGATTGAGACGTCATATTTTGAACCTTAATGCTCATTCTTTAAGAATCAGGTAGTTATTGGGATTACTCCCGATTTGGAACATTACTTATATGTCTAATACTTGTATGTATAAGTTTTACGTTCTCGTCAGTCGCCATACAACTTCGAAATATGGGCTATCAAGTATAGCTTATTATCTATATCTATGTATCTCTGATAACTACCAAGGTATTTATCGTTTGTGTTTTTTGTAATCTCATAAAATCTAGGAGATTTATCATTTTCAAAGATGCAGTTTATAGCATAATAATTGTACGGAAGATCGGTTATGACAGAAACATTTATTGGTTGTATAACAATTATATATACATTATTCTTGCGTGGAAAGATGCCATTAAGTAATCCTTTGTCATAGATCCTAAATCCATCATAAACAGTGGTGATAGGAATCTTTTGATTTACCATTAATGTATCTCCATTCATTTCATTACGACAACATATAACCTTATTAACAAAACCTAAGTTGTGAGTTTTTGTATAGAAAATATCTACACATTTTAAGGTTAAATATTCTTCTTGAGCCATCACTGATGACCCAAGAAGAAACAAAAAAGTTAATAATATAACTCTAATCATTTTGACTCTTTTTAGTAACTGATTTCAATTGTCCTGTCGCATTAACTTCTGTTACAGGTGCGAATAAACCACTACCTGGTATTATTTCTACTTTATCTCCTGTCTTTCGTGAAACTGCTCCTTGGACTAATGTAAACGTATCTCCATTATCATATTTATAGATTACATTTTGAAAACCATTGGAAGGAGCGGTTGGAATCTTAATACTCATTCTTTAAGAATCAGGTAGTTATTGGGATTACTCCCGATTTGGAGCATTACCGTCATATTCAAATGAGGTATCATAGGAAAACATATTACTTAGGAAGGACTAATTCTTCAGGAACGTTATCTCTATTATATATTAGATTCTTTATTCTTAAGTAACTTTCCTCAGAAATATTGCTATCTGTATACAAATTTAGCAAGAGCGTATCTTTTTTATTTCCTCGTATGAATATAAGAGCATTTTTGATATCTATCAATGATCTTAAAAACATTCAATAATGGATAAAGGAGATATCATAAGAATACTATCATCTACCAACTCATTCTCCATATTTATTTTTGTATATAGTATCGTTACTAATATATAACACTTCAAATGCTTTGTGATACAAATCTATATTTTCGCCAAATCCATTCTTTAGAGTGTCCCATTGTATTTCTTTCGGAACATATAGTTTATTTGAAGTATTGTTCTGATTACAAGCAACCAAAACAATACTCGTTATGCCTATTATGGTAAGACTGAAATATTTCATTTATCGTACAGATAATGGAATTCTTCCTCTAAAGCCTTTACCTACTCCATAGAGGAAATAATTCTGGATTCTTTCTTTTTTATCGCAAAGGCATCCATGTGTCCAAGAACAAGCTTTCCGTTGGCATCGTAAGTGTACTTGTGTCCGTTGTTGATATTCGTGCTCTCCGTAGGAGTTTCTTCCGTGCGGTAGTTGATATCACGAACATTGTCGAGTTGGAACTTCCTGCCATCTGCCTTTTGATAAGTATAAGCGAGTTCGTAGCCTGCGTTGAGCGTGCCCTCGAACTGCACACCTGTCTGCGAGAGATGTTGCTTCTTGCTCGTGATGCGGTGCATGTTGTCGTAACCCATAGATAACGTATAAGAAGCTGCTTTATTGTCCGTTCCCTTATAAGTACCTGTTGCGCTTGCCAAACGATATAGTGGGTCATAAGAGTAACTATGGCTCATCTGCACGCTGATCTTGGGGAAGTGGAGCAAGGCACCTGAGATAAAAGATCTTAATATATCCATACTGATTTATAAAGACAATTTCTACATTTCTTTTTTGGAGGCTTTCTATAATTAAATATCTCTATTGGGATATAAATATCGACAATTTCTTTTATTTCTGTAATAGGGATTTCATCTGAAACCGTTGGAAGTACAATGTTTTCTTTTTTGCAAATAGAAAATTTACCAGTGATTTGGGTTACCCTCATGCTCACACTTTTACCATCACATAACTTAAAATCTATTAGACGGCTATTTGAATACAAATTATTCATCAGTCGTTGCCCTTGCCCTAAATATCTTACTAAAAGACTATCATTATTTACTTTGGACATTCTTACTAGAACTTTATCGTATATTAAAAAATTTGGAACAAAATGTCCTTGACTATAAAAACTTGACAAAAAACTTGCAGTGTTATTGAAATTTATAGTATCCCAATTAAGGTTTTCTGTTATTGCTCGCATCGTAATAGGATAGCTTGATTTATCCCGAATATCTAATTCACAATATAGAAAAGTTTCATTAGGAGAGTTTTTTCCAATAGAAAAGCTCTCCAAAAGAATACATAATGCTATCAAGACTGATATATTTGTACTATTTCTCATTTTCCCGTAGTTTTATTAATTGTTGGTAGGAAGTCATTGTTTATCAACTGATCTGCATCATTTTGATTTGGCTTCTGAGGTGGATATTGCATAATACCCTCTTTTCCTCCAATACCTTTTGGATGGGTAAATCCAAAAGTATGGAAAATCTCATGTACTCTATTCATCTTAGTATCTTGAGTTGTATTCATCATTATATCATTGTTACCTACTGTGACACCACCTACAGTTGACGTGGTCGTAGTTCCATCCCCATTATCAATTTCTTTAGTAGCAAATTGTGAATATATATTACTGTTTCCTTTGGAAAAACGATTTCCAACAGAATAGCCACCAATTTTTTCTTTCTGTGCCTTTTGCTCGCTTTCTTCTATAGTTCCTCCCCTTCTAAATTCTAAATCAAATTTTATAGAATAGCCAGCATATTTACCTTCCGAAACTTTTAAATTTAATCCATTAAGGTAGCCCATAGTAGGATAATTCTTTATCTTTATTATTATCAGTCATTTAACAGTATTATATCCTATTTATCAACCAACTATTCAACTTTACATTCTGGATATACAAATAAAAACATATGTATTTATTGGTGAATATCTTCTGATATATTGAGGAGCATCAATTGATGTATGTTTCTTATTAAAAACAGACACATTCAATGCTACCAAAAACAAAAAAATATGGGTTTTTTTCTCTAAAAGAGTAAATATCATAGTGTTTTTCGTTCTTTCTCCAATATATAATTGCAAAAATCCTCCTATATAACAATTTGGTATTCTTTTTATGTAAAGAAAATTGCAAATCGTAGTATATGTTATCACCTAATACATAGTGGGACGTATTTTTCTATAAAGTAATTTATATTCTTCATAGGGATAGAATCTATTGAGCTATCCACAACATATCGTATATTTTTTTATATTCAATAATAATAGGATTATTAATATGAATTGTATCTAAAATAAATGCACTTCTCGTAGAAGTAGGAAGATTATATTCCACATTCCTATAGTTGGATATACACGAATTAAATATGATAGCACATAGAAGTGCCATTATATTTAATAATAAATAATTAATTAAACGCATAGCTATAATTCTTTAGATTTAATCTTACCTCGTTGCAAATCTTTTATGCTGAATGGAGCACAGAGTCAACCATCAAGTGCAAAATTACAAAACGTGTTTAAAGAACTCGCACTTTGGAGTAGAAAAGTTTAATTTTTCTCTTGGCGCAGAGTCAACCAGCAAGTGCAAAATTACAAAAGGTGTTTAAAGAACTCACATTTGGTGTTTGAAAATTTAGTTTTTGTCTCGATCTTCTGTTTATTTTTTTTGTTTCATTGTAATATTTTTGTTTGTTTTGCGTTCTAAAAGCGCCTGTTTTGCGCTGCAATATAGGCACTTTTACCGAGCAAAACAGGTACTTTTGCAATGCAAAACAAGGGGTATTGCAAAGTGTTGTAGCTCAAACGATTACAGCGTTGAGGCTATACTGCGAAATATTTACATTTTTCTGATGCACAAAAAGGGGGAGAATAGGCGCGCTACCTATCTCCCCCAATGTTAACTAAATAACTATGAAAAATATTTATTCACGCTCTCCAACCTTGCGGTCGATGTGTGCAAGCGTGTGTAAAGGCATTTGCTTGAAGAGCAAGAGAATATCTTTCACGTTCTTCTCTTCCTCAACTTGTTCGTCAATATACTTTGCAACGAAGTTCTGCGAAGCACGATCTTTCTCTGCATCAGCCACATCTGCCAACTCGTTGATAAGTTCTGTAACGTGTTGTTCGTGCTTAAGTACAGCTTCGAACACCTCTTTAGCGTCCGTCCAGTCGTTCTTTACTGCAGGAATAGCGCTCATTGTAGGAACTCCACCACGTGCTATTAAGTAGTCAGCCATATCAAGTGCATGTCCTCTTTCCTCGTCAGCTTGCTTGAAAAGCCAGCTTGCGAAACCGTTCCAGCCCTCTTTCTTGAACCAAAAAGCCATACCGAGGTAAATGTTTGCTGACCATAATTCTGCTTCAATCTGCTTGTTAAAAGCAGCTTCCATTGTCTTGTTTATATCCATAATTACAATTCTTTTATATTATTCTAATATTATTATTGTTCTATTTTAACTTGCAAAATTAGTCATTTTTTCTGAATTTTCCAAACAATATCCATACTTTTTATAAACTTTTCAATATGCATTAGAAGTTCGCAGAGTCAACCAGCAAGTGCAAAATTACAAAAGGTGTTTAAAGAACTCGCACTTAGGAGTAGAAAAGTTTAATTTTTCTCTTGGTCTTTCGTTCAATTTCTTTTGTATGGACATAATTCTCTTGTCCGTATAGTTATCAAACGAATCCTTTTTAGGTATATACTGCCTGATTAATTTGTTTGTATTCTCAACAGCTCCATTTTGCCATGAACAATATGGGTCAGCGAAGTACACTGGCACGCCTAAGTATTTGGTGATGTCCCTGTTGTGTCATTGTGGATGATGTTATAGATGGATTGGTGGGATACCTCTATGCCCTCATTCATGCGCAGATACCCTGATATTCGTCTTGGAGACCACTGGTCGGTGGTAATATATTCTTTAATTCTCCAAACTAATTCGTCGGAGAGTTTGGCATTAGTTACCATGCTCTTTCTGCGCTACATAGCCATATCATGCGCCTTCGTCCAGATATACTTTCCAGAAGGCGTGCTGTTGCGTTTGATTTCACGTGAGAGTGTTGACTGACTAATACCGACGATGTCGGCAATTTCTTTTCTCGCTGTTTTCTTTTGGAGTAAGGCAAAAATTTGCGACCTTTGCTCCGAGATTAATTGATGATACATTTGCAATACGTTAGTTAATCTTTGGGAGACTTCGGTCTCCTTTTTTTTATTTGTATTGCTGGTTGTTTCTTTTCCCTCTCCGAGAGAGGCAGACAACCTCTCGCTACGCGTCGAGAACGTCTGTATCTCTCGGAGAGGGACACTCTTTTATTGCATTTCGTTTTGGAACTTGCAGACGCAGTCATGACATTGAATACGATGTACACGCATGTCCAGATAGGTCTTGCTCAGACCAATTGGAACACTTACAAAGCGACGAATATGGCTGCCGTTACGATTGATATTATGACTTCCACATACAGGACAACAAAGTTTTTCCTTTGGAGTTTGGATTTCTAAAACTAAGTTATTATCTTCGTAGCGCAGATTCTGACACTCTTGTTGGAAGACGCCTAAGGCGTTTTGCATTATGCTGGTATTTATATTCTTGAAGTTTGGTCACTACAAAGATACATATAATACCAGCTTTTTTATATAACTTATGAGATATATCTATCCATTTAACGGAAGAACCATAATTTATAGCATAATATACTATGAATCAGAGGAATATTAGGTTTATAAGGGACGACTAATTAGGGGGGCTTGAATTTCAAAAAATTCGGAATTACCTAAAAAAGGCAATTCCGAAAGGATTTCTATTCAATTTAAGTTTTACCGGACAGCAATATTTAGCAATATAATATCACTTGTATATCCCGACTATTCATAACTAGGATACCATTTTATACGCTCAACAGCAGCACGTGCATCAGTAATATTCTCTCTTGTATTTTGATGATCAATAGCATATTGTGCTACCACCTCAGCAAGATGTTGTGAAAAAGAAGTTATTTTGTTCACAGGAGGGAGTACCGCTGCACCAGGTTGTGATGCATTCACAATTCCGCCTAATGCATGCGCTGCAGCTGATAATAGTGATTGATCTACTAATTTTGCAGTAGAAGCTATCACACCTAGTCCTAATCCAGGATACATTAGAGCGTTATTTGCCTGTCCGATAGTGTAAGTTACTCCTTTATAATTGACAGGTGAGCTTGGTATACCAGTAGCGACGAGCGCACGTCCGTCGGTCCATTCTATCAAATTAGAAGCCTTTGCTTCTGCAAGTTCTGTTGGATTTGATAGTGGGAAGATAATAGGACGTTCTGTATGTGCAGCCATTTCCTTCACAATTTCTTCTGTAAATGCTCCTGGACATGTAGAAGTTCCTATTAATATGGTAGGCCGAATAGCACGAACTGCTGCGAGTAAAGTAGGTTGAGGTACCTGTAAATCACTTGTCGAGCGTGCAAAGAACTGCTGTCCTTCTGTCAAATCAGTCATGTCATCAGTGAGTAATCCCTGCTTATCTACTAAATAAATATGTTGCTTTGCCTCATCAGAAGATAGTCCTTGTTGCATGAACTCTTCGTAAATCTGATGTGCAATACCTGCGCCTGCTGTTCCTGCACCAAACACCATCACACATTGGTTAGTAAATTTCTGTTTTGAGATATTCAGTGCGCCGAGAATACCCGCCAAAGCAACTATACCTGTTCCCTGTATATCATCATTGAATGTTGTAATCTTATTTTGGTAGCGTTCGAGAATGGCAGCTGCATTAGGGCGACCAAAGTCTTCCCAATGAAGGTATAAGTTCGGAAAGAGACGTTCTGCTGTTTCAACAAACTTGTCTACAAATTCATGATATTTTTTACCACGGACGCGTTCATGACGATTGCCTAAATAAAGAGGATTGTCGAGCAACTGTTTATTATCAGTTCCCACATCAAGTACTAATGGCAATACCTCATTAGGGTTAATACCAGCCGCTGCAGTATAAACCATTAGTTTTCCAATGGCAATAGCAACACCATTTACACCCCAGTCTCCTATACCTAATATGGCCTCGGCATCAGTAACCACAATGAGTTTTATATCTCTTCCTTCTGAAGCATTGCGCAATGATTTCTCAATATCTTCAGGATGGTCAATTGAGAGGAATCCTGCATCCTGTGGCTTCATGAATAATTCGTCGTATTGTCGAATAGCATCTGCAACAACCGGATCATAAACAATCGGCATGAACTCCTCGATGTGTTGCGCCATAAGTGCATAAAACAGAGTGCGGTTGGTATTGAAGAGTGTCATCAAATATACACGTTTCTCTAGATTATTTACCTTTTTCTGATATTCCAGATATGTTCTTTCTATCTGTTCCTCAAGTGTCTGCACAACCGGAGGGAGTAATCCTACGAGATTTAATTTCTCACGCTCAGCCATACTAAAGGCTGTTCCTTTGTTAACGAAAGGGTTGTTCAAGATTTCATTAAATATACCCATACTTTCTTAATTTTTAATAGTAGAGAAAAGTTACCCCTCCTACTTATTATAATCTATATATAATTTTTAATTGACAATCTTATTTGATATCAAATTTGTCTAATTTTTTTCAGTGTTATGAAGATATCTTTTAATAACTCCATTAATAATATTATAATCTTGATATATAATCTAAAAACTCTAGCTTAATTTATACTATGATGCAACTTATTTTTCTCTAAAGATAAGGCAAAGATATATATATTTTTTAGGAAAGCAATCAACATGATATTTTATTTCCCTAAGAAAGAAAAAAAAGTGTTTATTGTGTATAGTTTCTGTTTTCTTATACGTTATTTTATTTTCTTTCATGAATAGAATTTAGTTTTGGGGGAGTGTTTATATATGGAATAGTGAGAGAAAATGTAGATTTTGTTACACATTGAAAAACCACCATTTCATCTGACACATTGCGCAAATGTTTTAAGATTAAAAGACCACACATCAGGCGAATAGGATGAGCAGGACGACCGGTAGTGCTGCAATGCAAAGGAGAAAAAGCATTTTCAAAACATTCCCAATTAATCTTATTACTAAGTTGGAAAAGGAGATGTTCATGGCTAAGCATGTCCTCTAAAGAAGAGAACATAGAGAGCTGTTTGGATGTACGTTTAAGCATAAATATCTGCAAGAATTATAATGTAAAGGTACAAAAACTTGCAGATATTTGCAAATAATTTAAAGCATAATATACTATGAATCAGATAAATATTAGGCTTTTAAGGGTGGACTATATATATAGTTATAATCTTGTTGCTTAATGTTATACAGTCTGTTATTTATCGCTGCTTTGGCTTGGCGTTTGTTATTCTTTTGGGGACAACTCCTGATTTGGAGCATTACCGAAAAAATTATCTAAACTCTTTGGGGATATGTCTTTGCTGATTCTCCCATGACCACGTTGTGGCGCGTTTACTCGGGTCAAACCATTTGCAACCAGACTTTATCCAACTTTCTCTATACTCCTTAATTGATTTAATTGTGCAATCTTCATTACCAAACTCAACACCACAACAAGGACATATTTCATAGGTTGGAGTTTTTCCGTCATCTCCCCATGGCTCAAAACCTAATCTATACCCACAGATTCTACAATAGAATTTTTCCATAATGAATGTTGATTTTCTGAATACTTAGCACCTTATTCTGACTTGAACATAGTTTTAGAGTCTCCTTGAGAGTCCTTTTTTTAATGAGATATTTTTAGGAGTAATTGCTCCGCCACATTTCTCCAGTGCAACTATTTCTCATGTGCTTTGTAAAAAGATATTTCCTTTATAACTTTTTTCTTAGGTAAATCACGAATGTCATAGATTGTAACCACAATGGTATCGGGTGGAACTTGCCTTTCAAAATAATAATTAAGCGTGTACGGTGCTTCAAATGCAGGAATGTTATCTATTTCCCAAGTTTCTCCATAACCTTTGCTTTGCAAGTTATCACTACCTGATAAGATAATTATAAATTGGTAGCTATCTCTATCAACTATTAACGCTTCACTATTGTAATCTCTGTAATTATACGGATGCTCTACAAATGATCCTTTTATGTGAATACATATACTATCAAATACTATTGCAGTTCTATCCGTTTTATATATAGATACAAGCGCACCTCGCCCTTGAGATTCTGCTGCAGATATACTATTAGCAATTCTTAAAGTCTTTCGTTTATAAAAACAATTACATGAAGACAAAGCATTTATAATTAATATTATCAAAGTAGTCGATAAAATGCTCTTCCTCATAGTATACAAATTGAATAACACTGCCATAACTGATTTTTACATAAATAGAATAATTCAAGTATTAAAATAAGCCTTGTAACCACGGACGTGGTCTACCTGCCCACCGAGGTTATAGCCGTAGGTTACTTTCTCCTCATCGGGGTAAATCATTTCCAATAGGCGATTGTGGCTGTCATATTTCCACTGTGTTACGTAGGTTGCCACAGCCTGGTTGGGTACAATCAGCGTGCGCACGGTCTTCAAGACCTCACCCATCTTGCCGTAGTAGTACTCGATGGCACCACTGCCGTCCTCACGGAGCATCAATCTGCCGATACGGTTCTGGCAGGTATTGCGAGACACTAAGTACAGAATACATTTTTGTTTGAGACGGCTCGTTTTTGTAATCATATAATTGCATTACTTATGAGTTTTATCTCCAGACCTAAAAATAATTCTATTAATTGAACCAGTTTTACTATACCATACATCTATCCAATCCTCATTCATATAAGAAATTATGTCATTATAATCCGAATCATTTGGCAAAATGAAACGCATTTCTTGTCTGATTTTTTCATCTCCACTAATGGATTGATATATATATAGTATATCACCGTTTGAGAATACAACAAAATAAGCAGTTAACTCATCTTCATAAATACCATTTATTTGCGATTTGTTCTTCCAATATGAACAGTGTTTCCATTTATTGTCCAACAAGTTGGCTTTCTCAACAAAAGAGAAACCAATAGAGTCAAATAGTAAATGTATTATCATCTAGTTTAAAGATGACATTTAGCCCATAATCAATATCCTCGTTCCTACATAAAATGTCTTTTACTATCATATCCATCTTTTTGCAAGATGCCCCTCTTGATACATAAAAAGGGGCATCTTAATTTTAATTATCTGTGCCCCAAAGGAATTCCTTTTTAGGTAATTCTATCATACACTGTTTCAGAAACAGTTCTTCCTGTGAAATATCCAGCAACACCTCCTATAGTTACCGTTTGCAGCCCTTGTGCGTGCCATAGCACGAGCCTGTGCCGCCTCCGGTGTGCCGTCGTTGCAGCAGAATCCCTGACCATTTACGTAGTCGTTATTGTCCTTACCGTTATAAGGTAGGTCAAACGCCTTGTAGTTGTCTTTAATGGATTGTAACTGCTGATTGTACTTGTCCTTGTAGTTGATAGTCAAGCCATCAGCTTCATTGCCTGCATACGGTATTCGTCTTGGGTCTGTCTCTTATGTTCACCAATATATGCTGCTTTTTTGATTTTACTTCAAATTCAATCATAATATCTAATTAATTGTGGTTATCAATTATTTAACGTCGTTCTTTTCTGTTTATTGCTCACGGCTTTTAATACCCATATAAGGGTAATGATGAACACCCTTATAAGGGTATTGCCCGTTACCCTTATATGGGTGTTGGAGCATACCCTTGTATGGGTAAGTTCAAATCGATTATATATAGGCTAACCAACGAAACTATCTTTCGTTTCAAATTTATAATTGTCAAAATATTACTGATATACCACATTAGCACATTTTACTATTTTTGAAATATGATAATCAGAATCATAACTATATGAAATCAAGAAAAAGAGACATCCGGTATTACTTACTAAATAATTAGAAGTCGTAAATTGCCCATTCCCTTCTTTCTTTATTATTGTTTTATAGTCTATTCCACCACTTGTTGCATTTAATATAGTATCTCTAACTACCGAAAAAAATAATATGGAATCAGACGAGCTAAAGTATTCACCATCTTTTTTAAAAAAATGGTCCTTCCCTGTCTTTGTTGATGATTCTATTACTATTTCCTTTTTTGAATATGTTATATCGAAAGATTGACGTGTATTAGAGGATAAACTTTCCCTCCTCTCACTACATGAAGATAGTGGCATCAATAAAGATGCCACTATAATCGATAGAAACCACTTGCTATTTACCAAATTCCCTTTCATATTTTTCTTTGCTCTTTATCAAATTCTTTCTTTGTGGACGGATATCTCTTTATTAATTCTCTTTTTACTTGATTATAATTAGAGACACCCACATGTTTTTTATCTTGTTTTGCTAAAGATCTATGATCCATATCTCCATTAGGATCCTTTGTGAATAATTTCTGTACGGCTTCTATTCCATCCTTTTCATAGGCACTACGAACATCATTTACAGAGACTACAAAACATGGTAGATGTGCAATCCATAATCCAAATTCATTTTTTTGATTCAGGATAAATTTAAATCTCTGTATCCGTTTTGCATACAGTTATTTGTTTTTTTATATTCATAGTTTTATCTATTTATAACCAAGGAACATTTTCTTTTTTTGATAGAAGATTTATAATTACCATATATTATAATGACAACTCCCAATCTAGGGCATTACCAAAACTTTAAATATCGTTATTCAAAGTATTTTTTGCAACATTCTGAAAGTTTTGCTTTTTTTATCTATTTTGTATAATTTATAGATACTATCATAACTGCTTATAACAATTACTGAATCACTGATGCTTTTTTTATATTATATTTATCACTTCCTAAAATTAATAGACTATCTTTATATAGCGACCACTTCTCGCTCCATAATTGATCGCGTAGATAATATTTTTTTGTATTTTTATTTCTATCAATATGCTCGTAAATAAACCATTGCCCATCTTTGTTAAAATAATAATAAATAAAATGATTGTCATCTTCATGTTCCTTTGTTTTTCCAAAAAGCAATAAGAGTCTCCACAAATAATTTCAGCACCACTTTTTTTATGAGATTCACATGATATTATCCCCCAAAAAAACAACAATAGAACCTATAAAATAAAAAGTAATATATTCTACAGTCCACTAGCTTCTTGCCAGTGGACTGCACTTTATGTTTAAAATTGTATTTCATTTCCACCATTTAAATAAGTTGGAACACTATTTACCCCATTTGCTTTTAAAAGTTCGGATGCTTTTTCTATATACTTATTAAATATGCGATTATTTTCTTTGTATAATTTTTGTAATTCCTCTTGAAGATATCCAGCCGTTCCTTCCTTAAATGAAGCTGTTGTCTTCTTGAACTCTGGTGCTTGCATTTGTCTCATTATAACTTGAATTTCTTCCTCACGAGATTTTCCACGTATTTGTGTGTGGAAATTTTCGTGAGATAGCGTACTACTCATATTATATATTTGTGATAATTCTTTATTGAAATATCCTTTTTTAACCAACACACGAATAGTCTTATCATTGAGAGTATATGCTAAAGTATTTGCGTCTGTACCTTTTGGAGTTGACGCATCTACTCCTATTGCTGTGGCATGTTGGGTTGTTCCTGTTTTTTTGCATAATAGTACACTATTCTCATCATTTTTCTAAGTCCCCCACTTTTGTAATTACCAAAGTTATAGTCAGATAATATGACGTTTCCATTTCTAGTTTGAATATAGATATAAGGATCTTTACCATTTACATAGTCGTTATTGTCCTTACCGTTATAAGGTTGGTCAAACGCTTTGTAGTTGTCCTTGTAATTGATAGTCAAGCCATCAGCTTCATTGCCTGCATAAGGTATTCGTCTTGGGTCTGTCTCTTATGTTCACCGATATATGCTGCTTTTTTGATTTTACTTAAAATTCAATCATAATTTTTTATTTATTATGGTTATCAATTATTTAACGTCGTTCTTTCCTGTTTATTGCTTGCGGCTTTTGATACTCATATAAGGGTAATGATGAACACCCTTATAAGGGTATTACCCATTACCCTTATATGGGTGTTGGAGCATACCCTTGTATGGGTAAGTTCAAACAATCTATATATGGTTTACCATTGCCTTATTGTCTTAATGCTATACATTCTTTCATTTATTGCTGTGATGGCTTGGCGTTTGTGTGCTACGTTTGTTGTTCTTTTTATTTTGACAGTTCCTGATTTGGAGTATTACGCCCTTTCCCTCCACCGCTTATTACTTGACTATCCAATAAACCTTTACATATATAACCTACAACATACTCTATAGGTGTCTGTAGTTCAATATCATTATTATTTATTAAATCATTTATTAAATCATTCACGACAGTCCAAGTTTTGTCCTGTTCGTATTTTATATATGGATGCTTTGCATAATTTATTTTTTTGTTTTTTTATTTTTTTGGGACCATTTGGTCATATTTTTAAAAAAATTAATGCTTCTAACATTTATTTCACAACTTTGTTATTTAACTCATTTATAATATATTGTTCCTTTCGTGTAACTTGTTTCTTGGTAAAATCACTATATACACCCCTTCGTCTCTGTGCAAGGTGTTTTACAATAAGTTTATATGCTTCTTTTAATTTTCCAAGATTTAATTGACAAATAGCCTTTAGATATAAAGAGTCGTTTTTAATAGACATTGCCCATTTCAGGCCTTCCCCATGAACTCCATATGCAATAGTATTTATCTTTCTTTTGAGTATTCTATTTAATTGTACAATGGCTTCTGAAAATTTTTCATTTGAATACAAAGCAACTGCATAATTGTATACTACAAGCACATCATTGGGTTCTAACCGCATAGCTTCCATGGAAGCCTGTTCACTTTCTTTATACATACCAAGCATATGATAGGTGTTTGATAATTCCGTACATATAAAATATTCAGATGGGTATTTTATTTTCATTTCCATCAAATATGTCTTTAAAACTTGCCAATTAGAATTACTTTTCAAATTATCTAAGGTGTTTTGAAAGTTCATTCTATCATCCTTTGATAGTGTTATTTTTCTTTCCATTACTTCCCCTTTCTTTTGTTGGGATTAGGCTTCTTTTTGTACACCTTGTTTTTATCCCCTCGATTATTATTTCTATGTTATACATTCTGTTTTCTATCACTATTGTGGCTTGCGTTTTCGTACCACGTTTTTACTCTTTTGTTTATGACATCATATTTACTAAAATGAGACGTCATATTTACCAGAATTAGACGTCATATCCGTCAGATTGAGACGTCATATTTTAGAGTGTATGACATCATATTTTGAATCTTAATGCTCATTCTTTAAGAATCAGGTAGTTATTAGGATAACTCCCAATTTAGAGCATTACCGACTAAATCCCATAATCTTTATAAGTATAGTAATAATACTTGCTCTTTCTTACTTTATAAAAAAATACGAAACATCCTGATGAAACTATTCGGCGTTTTGAAATAGACTCCTGTATTAACTGACATATATTAAAATGTATACATAGTTTTTTGCCATGAGATTCCATTGTGTCTAGTATATATATAGAACGACTTTCTCCTACTCTAAGTTGCGGAAAGTCATTAGAAATTATATTTACTTTTTTTACTTTTAATACTCTTGTCATTTAGAATAATATAAAGAGTATCAGAAGTATTTAAATATGAAGCTTGCAACAGAATTTTTATGCAGTCTGCATATAGCATCATCATATAAAACTTCTTTATTCAATCTTTGTGCTTCTGCAGATATGCAGAAGCACAAAGATATTATATATATGAAATGTTTTTAACATTATGGCAATATTATTTAAAAAAATTGAAATAGGGAATACTGCATTAACTCCCGATTTGGAGTATGACCCCATTATTTACCAATTTTCATTAAACGACAATAGTTCCACAGACCTTCCTGATTGAAAAAAAAGCCAAGAAATAACACCATCTGCCATTGGTGCCCTCTTGCAAAAAGTAAATCGTATTTTTATGTTTACATAGCCTTTTTTTATAATCCAATTTTTTTCATCTCCTCTTAAAATGAACGTATAGTCTAAAAATTTTTGTATATCCAAATATTTTATTATCATATCTAACATCATCTTTATCCAGTAAGTCTATGGATATAAGAGTCCCTTTACTTCTGCGCGTTAAAGTCATTACTAACATTTTTTTTGAAGAAGGAATATTTTTCTTTTTCAAATAAGAAATTGTTATATCCAATATATCCTTGCGAAGATTGGAATGGTGTAACTCATAATAGCTCAAACCTATAGATGAAGTATTTCCTATCCCCTGCGCTGTACAGGGGATAAGAAATAAAAAGAAACCTATAATTATAAATGAAATGTTTCATTATTTTTTCTTTTTATGTCCAACAACAGAGACTCCTTTTAGATTGTATGTAGGTATTCCAAAACCAAAATCTTCAGGTGAAGAATTTGGACTAAACTTAACATATGTGCCTTTTCCTGGCAGATATATTTTAAAACTCGGGTTTTGTGTGCTCTCATCTGTAATCTTTTGAGCATAAGGAATATCACCACTTCCTCCATTAAGTCCAGAAGGATAGGGAGTATTTTTAGGATGGCTATGGACATTACTTCTTAAAGTATAACCATTTTTTAATTGTTTGTAAATGAGAACTGTTCGGATTCTATTTCTCCAAACCCAAACCTGCAACCCATCTTTCTCAAAATCGTATACATGTTGCCGTTGCCCTTTTCCCGATACTAACACATATATATTATCTTCACTATCTGGTTCTTTAGAGAACTCTGTAAGGAAATCTGTATACTTCATCCCTATCAGATTCTTATTATGAAATAGACAATATGAAGAACATATAATTGTATTTATTGAACCATCCGTATCACACCACACATTAATTTCTTCTCTCTTGAAAAAATAAGAAATGTTTGAAAATGTAGCTTCATCATACATTTTCTTTGTATGCTCTTGGCTTAAATACATATTGATATTTGAACCAAGGACGAAATCTCCATATGAAACATTGGGAGTCAGTCCTATATGTTGTTTATATTTCATTATGAAATTACCGTTTTGTTGTACTTGCGTTCTACTATGTTCTATACGCTTTAATTGTTTGGGGCCATCAATTATTTAACGTCGTTCGTTCTCTATTTCATTGTTTACGTCAAAGATAGTTCTATCAGCGAAATTCTTTGGAACCTTCGTTGATGAGGCATGTATCAAGATTCGACCCTTATAGTTAGGAGCCCACGTTCTGTTCTCTATGTCTTTCAGCCCACTCACCAATAGTGAAGCCCATGGCTGTCTTACAGATAATGTCTTCATTTTATAAGTATTTAATAGGTAAGAATTCTATATAGTAACTACACAACGCCTATTCCTCGTCGTCTTTGATTTCCACTGCCGCCTGTGCATTCCGAGCCTCATCAAACTTCGCCTTCATCGTTGGGTTATTATAGGTGAGTTTACGAATGGTCAGATCTTCTGTATCCTGAGTAGCAAGACGTAGGTTATTTTCACTACTAACCAACTCTGCGCGCACCTTTTGAAGTTTAGATATAGTAGCGTCTATATCCTTAATTGCATCATCAAACTTTCTTGTATAGAGTTCATAATGTCTACTGAATTTTTGCTTGAAGTCTTCCATCTTTGTTTCAAAGTTCGTTACATCCACCTCTTTACTCTGTGCTAAGATGAGTTGCTTCTTGTATTCTAATGAGTTCTTCGATGCCTGCACCAACAGTGTGATGAAAGTTACAAAGAATTGTGGGCGAATAACATACATCTTCGGGTAGACATGACTCTTATTTACGATACCACTATTATATAGCTCACTGTCTGCCTCCAACAAACTGACCAACACGGCATACTCACATCCTTTCTTCTTTCTATCTTCGTCTAACTTCTTCAAGAAGTCTTCGTTTTTATGTTTGGTGGCAGTAGTATCCATCTCGTTCTTCATTTCAAACATAATAGATAGGTATTCTGTACCATCTTCACTATCTCGAAAGATGAAGTCGCCCTTCGTACCATCACTCGCATCATTGTCTTTTTCAAAATAAGCATTAGGCATCAGTGGACGCAGATAACGCTCGAACTCAATACTACAATGCTGCTCTAACGTCTCACCAACCATCTTTGTCGACATCTTCGATTTCAGTTCTTTGTAATAGTCTATCTGCTCTTGCTTCATACGCAATTCTCTCTCATGTTGCTTCTGCAAGTCTGCTTCATGTAGCTGAGCCTTACTCCTCTCCTGCTCTATCTCGTTCTGCAGCATCACAATCTTGTTTTCTTTCTCTTGTGCTGCCTGCTGCGCCTTGTTACGCTCACCCATCACAGCCAACTGCAGTTTGTCTCCACTCTGACTAATCTCCGATTTCAACTCACTGATAGTCTTTTCCTTCTCGGCAAGTGCAATTTTCATTTCACTTGTCTTCTGCGACTCTATCCCTTCTAACCTTGCTTTGAGTTTCGTTATCTCCTCACTCATCTCCGATTTCTGTCGAGACAGCTCACTCTCTTTCTCACCTTTCAGTCGTTCTATCTCAGCTACCTTCTGACCTAATTCCTTCTCTTTTTCCGACAACTTATTTTGGAATGTCTGCTCCGTCTTCGTCGTAACCAACGCCAATTCTGCCTTGTTACGCTCGTCCATCTCAGTCATTCTTCTCTTCACCTCAGCTTCAATTTCCTTAGTCTTAACCTGGTTCAATATAGAAGCATAGTCAGCCTCATCTACCTTGAAGATATTTCCACACTTAGGGCATTTTAGTTCTTTCATAATTCTATTCTTTAAAGTTATTATTTATGTTATGTGTGCAAAGGTAATACACATAAGTGCAGCCTTTCTGCATAGATACTTTTTTCTTTTTTATTTGGGAGATTAGCGTTCTATATTCTACTTATAACTACACCTTTCTATATTACAATTCTATTTTTATTTTGTTTGCTGTCATTTTAACATTTCCCACCAAAGTCCTATGCATTAACGCTTTAGCTGGTAGGGAAGAGTGAAAGAAGTGACAGGAAAACTAATTTCCATAGACACCTAAAGGCATGGACAGCATCTGCCAACATGGCGTCTCTTCCATCTTGTCCTTCTACCTCATCGTCATTTATCAGATAGTATAGTTTCTTAAGTAAGATTCATACTTCTGAACCAACGAGTTAAAGAGAGAATACCTCATAACTGCATTTGGGCGAGGGTCAGTAATTCAGATTATGTTAGCACTACAAAGTTAAGAATATTATATTACTTTTTATCTTATTAGGATAATTATTTTGCAAACATCAGTTCTAAAAATCAAAAACATCATATTCTTTATTTGATAAACCAACCGTAGTGCTTAAGATTCTTCGTGAAAACAAACTCTACCAAGCGTTTACGCTTATAGCACTTGCTTGTTGAATTCACGTTATGCTATTTTTGCAGTGCCGACATAAATATTTAGCTAATATTTTTGTTGAACGGACTTTAATATTTATTTTTGCGTTTGAATAGAAATTAAAGTGTAATTGTATATGAACAATCAATTTTACTCACTGCTAATGCTTTGTGGTCTTTGTGTTTGCAACAATGCATATAGTTCTACTTGCTGCAATATAGCTACTGTTAGAAAAACAAATAACAAGAAGACTTTCGACCAAGACAAATGGCAAACCGAAACTATTAGAACGTTCCTGAAAGAAAATGGCTATAAAGAACCATCGCAACAGAGTTTCCACGACAAATGTTTATATTTGTTCGGAATAGATTTGCCTGCAAATCCAAAAAATACAGCCAGACCAATTAATTCGATAGATACTGAGTATACCATTAACGAATTGGGCAGATATATATACCCTGATGTAGAAAATTTGTTCTACCAACCATGGATTGATAGAGACATAACCAAAGAAGACGCAAGAAGATACCTCTACGACAACGAGGCGGGGGTTGGTAAAAGAATTGCAGCATACAACAAACTGTTGTTCAACAACGACTCTACAGCTCTGCCATATTTTAAAGAAAACTTAGGCGATGCAACTGATGCTGTCTTCTTATTCGACTACGAGGGTAATCCAGACCTTATGGAGATTGCCGTGAAAAATGCACGACTGTCTAGCTATTTCGACGATCCATCTGTCATATCGATATTATTTTATAACAACAAGAAACGAGGCATTAGAAAACGACTTATAAAACAGATATACGACCAATGTGCCAATAACAGAGACGATTTTAAAGACTTTGAACGAATTGTTACTACGTTTTCGTGGACGTTTGATGTATTGGAATACGATGTGAACGTGAAAGACCAATGTTTGGTTTACTTAGTTACGCTTATGATGGACTACGACAACAACAACCGAGCTGCTATTATTGAACCTCGTGGCAGCAAGGCTTTCGAATGTCTTGAGTATTTTCTTCGTCAGTTTCCAGATATAGAGAGCCGACTTAAAAAGCACAATTTTTATGATAACAACAAACTGAAAGAACTTGTAGCCTCTATTCGTTCTGTACAGCAAACAGAAGCAGCAAACGGACGCAACAATAAGGTTGCAACACACTTTATATACGACTCTGATGGCTTTTGCAATATGCGCGAAAAAGGCAGCATATCGGCACGAATAATTGGGCGCATACCTTCTGACACTCCCGTGCGTGTATTAGAAGCAGATGGCGAATGGTGGAAAGTATCTACAAACGATGGCAAAACAGGATATGTGCATAAAAGCAGAATTATAAGAGGAAACTAATTGTGCCATATAGCTTGTATTAGAGCTAAACGCAAATCGATCGTTACGATTTCTTTCTGTTGTCAGACAAACAAGAAATCATAACGACCGACTTTGTTTTATGCAATCCGAACGTTATCGGATAAAGAAATTAAAGATCCTGTACCAAACGGACCGCACAACCCTGATCTGGATCTGTCCAGACTTTGAAGTTAACTCCATCAATAGGATAAGGTGTAATTTTAATATGATAAACCCTTTTCCAAAGATTATAACGTGAGGTCGTTGCATAATTACCATGTACGCCCCATTGTGCTAACCTGTTGCTACCACCCGCTCTATAAGCTGAGAATGGGATAAACACAGCACCACTATTTCTAATCTTTTCAAATGTTGTTTCGTTATCATCTGCTCTTGAATTAATACCAAAGGTAACATTAGATTCTTTAAACAATGCTTTAGCCTCTGAATATGGCATATCATCAGGGAAGATAAGAAAACCACGCAACCATACAGGATCGTCAGCACGCTGTTCATATAATGCTTTAATATGACATCTGATCCATTTAGCAGCTTTTACGCCAGATGCTCTCCATGTTCGATTATTAGTTGGCAAAAGAAGATCGCCTTGTTTTGGCATAAGATACTCCCACTCGTCTGAAGTCATGACACGTGTCTCTTGGTTTCCAACTTTCAACTTATGACCATAGTCGTACTTCTTTACTTCTTCATCACTTGTAGCAGAAAATGTATTATTGAGCAATGTTGGTTTGTCGAGAGTTCCCCATGATGGCAAATCGAAAATTCGATACTTTTCAGGAGAAGCATATATGTCACTCCCCACCGTTATAGTTTCAATATCATAAGTTGCATTTTTTCTTGAAGTTTTTGGCATTGCCATCTCCCACTGCTCTGGTGCTAAGCGGTAGTAGCCTGGGTTTACTGTGTGAGTTCCCTTAATCTTAAGTGGAACAGATTTCTTCCATCTAACGAGCGTGTTAGCTTCAAGGGTCTTGGCTCTCATATCGTATGTATAGGTAGCTATAGGCATTACATATTGCATATTACCATTTGTAATAGCCACTTGCTGGTTGTCACTAACAGAGAATTTCGCCTTAGAACCTTTATAATAAACAAACGATTTGTCTGCATCGTAATTGCGTGTCTCTGGTTTAGCGGTAACTACACTCGTATATGATTCAGAATAATAGCCATCGAAAGATGGAGCAACACTACCTGGAACGAAAGTTACATAGAAATCGGTTTTACCTGCTGGGAAGAAGATGTTTCTTCTGGATCAATCTCTGTACCAATTTCTGAAACACCTGTTACAGCACCATTGCTCAAGTCTACATTAGCTGAAGCGTAAACACCTTTACCACGAAGACCAACCTTTGTAAGTGGTGTGTTGTTGTTTGCAGTAATAGCAAAGTGAGCCACAGCAAACAAGTTCTTCAATTTAACACTTCCCACGGTAACTGCCTTTCCGTCAGAATTAGTAACAACTTTGCCTGTACCCATTAAAACACAGTTCTTCTTCAAATCAGCAAGATTACCCGTCTGCTTAGAGAGGTCGATATTGATGTACCCCTTAGAGAGGTCATCCGCACTAATTGTTCTGTCGGCACTACCATCGGCGGTCTTACCTATATAGAAAAAGCGGTAAGTGCTGGTATTTGTTATGCGACTTGCAGGAACCTGACCTTCAAACTCACCACTGAGACCGTCACGCTTTGTAGACTTCAATGCGAGTTTATGAACAGTTTTCTGCCCTGCATTGGTTATAACGAGCATCAACGTGTCCCTATCTTCCCACTTCCATTGGCTTGTACTGCCTTCTTTCTCTTCTAGTACGGCTCTCGATGTAGTAGCATCGTCTTCTGTACCAGCCGATACAGAGAGCGTTACCATTTGTTCTTTCGCTTCTGGATAATCAACAGCTTCTGAAGAACAAGACGCTGCAAAAATTGATATTGCCATGCAAATAAGTGGCAAAAGAATTCTATTTTTCATTCTTTATATCTTTATTACTATTAAAATATTTCAGCTAAACTTTACTCCATCTCATACAAAGCAACCACTTTGAATATGAATTTGAGTAGCATTTAAACTATTTGTAAGGTAAGCTAAATGTTAATAAACAAGTTTAATTATTTTCTCCTGTATTCCAAGGGTCGCCTGGGTCTCCACTAACATCTTCATTGCCTGTTGTGGCCTCCAGACCACTACCCGCCAGCATAGACTCTGGATACAAGCTGAAAATTGTACACGATGGTGTTTGGTAAGTTTCTTTTTTCCCTTTAACAATAGTTTCTAATACCGTTAATCCATTTTCTCTCATATTTTCTCAATTTATATAGTTATATCTTGTGTTGAATAGCATAATTTATAGTGGCATACACAACTTTTTGTGTAATTTTTTTATAAATAAGCATTAATTTTTAATGCAAAATTAGTTATTTATTTTTTTATGACACGATACATTTACATTTTTTTAATAATTTCGTGAACACATATACAGAGAAAAACTGACAGATATCTAAAACGAAAGCGACAGATATCTAAAAACGAAACGACAGATATCTAAAACGAACACGACAGATATCTGAAACGAAACTGACAGATATCTGAGACATTTTATATACATTTAGATATTCTTTTCGATTGCTTGGTAGAGCAACAAAGGCTGCTTACAAGCAATGCAAATAGACAATTATAAACAAAAAAGGAGAGCAAACCACCCTCCCCTATTTGCAATTCTGTTGAAATTTTATTTTGTATACCGTTCTGCAAGAATTGTTAGCATACATTTTATTGAAGTTGGTTCTAACTTATTAGAATAGCCATGCAATCAGCTTTTTACGGTGAAACGCTTGAGGAATAAGATGAGATAGAAAGTAAGAAACATAGCACAACTAAGTATTTCTAAATAACATTATAAATATAGCTGTTCTGCTTGTAAATAACAACAACACGCAAAAGAACATATTACAGCACAAAAAACATCAGCGTTTTACCACAAAAACACTCAACAAAATAGCGCAAAAAGCATCAACGTTTTACCACAAAAACACTCAATGAAATAGCACAAAAAGCATCAATAACTTTTATGTGCCGAAAAAAAACGTTACTTTTGCAAAAAATATTTGGTATATGGAGTATTACAAAAGAATGGTAGACAGTTTGCTTACCGATCTACTTGACTCATCAGGTGCGGTATTGATAGAAGGTCCCAAGTGGTGTGGAAACAACAACAGCTACACAACAAGCTGCAAGTGTTCTTAAATTACAAGACCCTGATATGCGAGAACAATATTTTGCTACCGCAGCTATCAAACCATCTTTATTATTGACAGGCAAAACACCTCGTTTGATAGACGAATGGCAAGAATTGCCTGTCTTGTGGGATTCTGTGCGAACAGTGGTAGACGAACGAAATGACGTAGGTCAGTTTATTTTGACAGGCTCTAATTCTATAGACAAAAGTGCCATTAGACATTCAGGGACGGGGCGTATTGCAATTATGGGAATGTTGCCTATGAGTCTGTTTGAGTCGAAAGAGTCATCAGGTGCTGTTTCTTTGAAAAACCTATTTGATAATCCTCTTATAGATATTGATGGGATAACATCGCCTATGCAGTTGGAGGACTTAGTTTTTGCAGCTTGCAGAGGTGGATGGCCAGCATCATTGATCCGCAAAACGGACAAAGCACGCCTTCAGGTTGCAAAAGACTATATCAATAGTCTTTGCAGAATTGACATTTCAACCATCGATGGAATTACACGCAACGAAAAACTTAGTCAGCTTATTTTGCGCACTTACGCACGAAACATTTCAACATTGGCAAAGAAAAGTAGTCTGCTGAAGGATATTAGGGCAAATGTAGAAAATTGTTCAGAAAATACTTTGAATGATTATATAAACGCATTTACCAAACTTTTTGTTATACAAGATATAGAAGCATGGAGTCCAGCGGTAAGATCGGCATCAGCCATACGTCGGGGTGTTAAAAGAGAATTTGTTGATCCGTCTATTGCCGTTGCAGCCCTATCTATGTCTCCAGAAACATTATTAATGGACTTGAAGACCTTTTGGCTTTATTTTTTTGAGTGTATGTGTATTCGCGACTTGAAGGCTTATTCTCAGGCATTAGGAGGCTATATCTCTTATTATCATGACCGATACGATTTAGAAGCAGATGCCGTTCTTCATTTAGAAGATGGGAGATATGCTCTCATTGAGTTTAAGCTTGGAAGCAGGGAAATAGAGGAAGGAGCTGAACATCTTTTAGAAATTAAACGTCTGGTCCAGCAATACAATGCAAAAGAAAAGCAAGTTCGACTTCGTGAGCCAGACCTGCTTATGGTGATAACAGGCGGTGTAATGGCTTACTCACGTCCCGACGGTGTTAAAGTTATTCCTTTGGGGTGCATGAGAAATTAAATATAGAGCAACCAATAGGCTGATGGAATATGCTTTATGGAATAGACTAAATATAACGGTATTTAATTTTGAAGGCTCAGCATGTAGCATTAAGCACAGAGAGTAACATTAAACGTAAACACCGCTGAATGTACTAATTAGGTTACAAGTGAGTATTTCTAAACGCAAAAGAGGATTTTGTTTCCAAAATCCTCTTTCCTTGTTTTGTGATTCCGTTGGGGTTCGAACCCAAGACCCACAGCTTAGAAGGCTGTTGCTCTAATCCAACTGAGCTACGGAACCAACAATTCGGCTGCAAAAGTACGGCTTTTATTCGTTTTCACCAAAAGAATAGTAAAGTTTTTTAGTTCGCGCCTCTTTATTCGTACCTATTAACAGATTTACGTATAGGGCAAAACCAACAGTTATAAGCCGCAAGCCACATACAGTAAGGTGTGTGTGCAGCGAGGTATATATTAAGTTTCGTACAATAAAGGCAGACAAACAGAGCAGTCTACACATTCTACTTAAACTGATTAAGGAACGAGTCGGCTTGCGTATTTCCCAAATTCTTCGCTTTTTCGATATTGGCAATACCCTCCTGTTTCTGATTGTTTTTACACTGTGCAATGCCAAGAACAAGATAAGCCTCTGCATAGTCGTCTTTTAAAGCAATTGCTTGTTTGGCAGCAATAATAGCCTCGTCTAACTTGTTTAGTCGTAGCAACAAATTAGCCGCTTCGGCGCAGTAGGTAGGTTCAGCCGGATCGAGTCGAGCAGCTATCAGAATATCTTGTAGAGCTTGTTGCCACAACTTTCCCTTTACTTCTATCTGTTCGCGCAAATAGTAGAAATCTGCCTCTAAAGTGCCTTGATTAAGATATTCGTACACATAGAGGTCTTTCATAGCATCGCGATACTTTCCCATTTTGTTAAATTGCTGTGCGCGCGCCAAGAAATAAGGAGACGATGTTTCCATATAAGGCGTGTCGCATAGTTCAACACATTGGTTCAGCAATGCAAGAACAGCCTCGTTGCTTGCATTAAGTTTTTCTTGGCATTGCGCCATTTCTAAGTATAGTTCGGGATTTTTAATAGGCGTATTTGTAAGCGCTTCAAAGTCGTGATATGCTTGTTGGTAATTGCCTTTTGTGTAAACAATTTGAGCCTGAAGATGTTTGTATACAGGAGCAGGATTAAGTTTATAAGCCTCGTTAGCCTCGTTCATAGCCTTATCTAAAGTCCAGCCTTGTGCTTTTGCCTTATCGGCGATGGCAGCCGTTGTTACACCCTGAAAAATTAGTCTACCATAGTTATAGTGTGCTTCGTCTTTAGCAGTAGTTTTAGCTATAGCTTGTTGCAATGTCTTATCAGCTTCGGCAACCTCTCCATTCGCTAAAAGTTTAGTAGCCAATGTAACGTAACCATTATTCAGCGTAGGAAACTTTTGCAGAAAATCGTTAATGGTAGCCATTCGGAGCGACTCTATTTTTGTTGCAGACAACATTAATGCAATAATAGCCTCGTCGGGCTGTTGCGGTAATGCTATTCTAATTCCAGACTGTAAGAGCGTAGGATCGTTTTGAGAAAGACCAGTTAGCACAAAGTCGTTGGCATATTTTGCATCGGTAGCACTTTGTAGAGTTCCGTTGCTATTGTAAATGCCTACTATTTGTCCTTTATCGTTCAGCACCGGTGCCCCGTTATATTTTTCAGAGGCAGTTGTGGAAAGCACACAGTAGTTATACTTCGTCATAAATTTTTCCACCTTATCTATATTAGCCTTTATAGGGGCGCCAGCTTGTGAAGGCATAACAATCCATGCAGCTGAATTGGCAACAACCGATGGTGCAAACAGAGCAGCATTAGTTTTGGCTGTTATCTTAAACTTTGCCACATCGTAAAGCTCGTTTGCTCCCAATATTGTTTCCACACTATATTTTTGTCCGTTGTTATCGGTAACTTCAGCTTTCATAGCTCCCACAAAAGGTTTCCATGTGCTAACACAAATGCCATTGTTTGAGACGAAAACACCATTAGACGTGGAGAGAATGGAACCTTTTGCATCGAAGGTGGTGAGAGTAAAGGTTGTGTTTGCAGCCTTTTTTACAGCCGCTGGTTGTGCTGTTGCTACAGTGGCAATGCCCAAACAGAGCATTAGAAGGATAGAGAATATTTTTATTGGTTTCATACTTTTATATTCGTTTACGATGGTTGATTACTGTTTATTAGTTCGCGTGCATTCTGTAGTGCAGCCTCTGACACGTCAGACCCAGACAACATTTGTGCTATTTCTGCAACACGTTCTTCGCTTGTTAGCTTGCGCAATTTGCTGGTGGTTCCAGTAGCAGAGTCGTGTTTCTCTACCTTATAGTGCGTTGTGCCCAAAGCAGCTATTTGTGGTAGGTGGGTAATAGAAATAACTTGTTTATTGTTGCTACCCATTTGGCGCATAACAAATGCCATTTGCTGTGCAATTTCCACTAACGCCAGTATCTATCTCATCGAAAATAATGGTAGGAAGTTTAACCGCTCCACTTATCATAGCTTTAAGCGACAGCATTACACGCGCTATTTCGCCGCCCGATGCAACTTGTGCTATGGGTTGCAACGGACTGTTGCGATTTGCAGAGAAAAGAAATTGCACCTTGTCTGCTCCATCGTCAGCAAGTGGCTTCGCCTCGAACTGTATATCGAACTGCACATTGGGAATGCCCATTGGTATGAGTTTTTCTTTCATTTCTTTCTGAATAGTTTTTGCAGTTTTTTCTCGTCCTTTGGTTAGTATAGCCGCTTGTTTTGCACAGTCGGCTTGTTTTGCAGCAAGAGTTTGTTCGGCATCTTTCAGCAATTCATCACTGTTGTCTATACTGTCCAACTTAAGTTTCAAGTTGGCTTGTATGTTGAGCAATTCGGCAATAGTTTCTACGTGGAATTTCTTTTCGAGATGGTATATCTTATCTAACTGTTCGTTGATAAAATCTAATCTGTTGGGATCGAAATCAATATCGGCAGCAGCTCTGCTAACTTCCTCTGCAATGTCTTTTATCTCAATATACACGGTGTCTAAACGTGTATTCAGTTCGTTAGCTTTCGGGAAAACAGCTGTTATATTAGCCAAATTGTCGGCAGCAGACCTTAATTGTTGTACGGCACCAGTTTCCTCGCCATTCAAGAGATTGTCTGCACTAAACAGCGACGACTTAATATCTTCGGCGTGCGTAAGAGTTTTAGCCTCAGCTTCCAACTCCTCTTGTAGTCCATCTTGTAAGTTTGCACTTGCAATTTCTTCATACTGGAAGCGTGTAAATTCTTCGTTTTCCGAACTCTCTTTCAATTGTTTTTTTATTTCTGCCAATTTGCGTTCGGCATCTTTATACGCTTTAAAGGAGGTTGCGTAAGCAATGTGTTCTTTATCGTTATCTGCCAAATATCTATAACATTCAGCTGGAAATCTTCTTTTTGCAATAGCAAGTTTTGGTGTTGCGAATGTATATCCACAAGTTGGTCGCCCAATTCGCGCATTAAGTTAAGCGGCACAGGTGTGTCGTTAATAAATGCACGCGACTTTCCGTTGCTGCTAATTTCTCGTCGTAGAATAGTTTCGTTAGAATCGAAATCGATATTGTTTTCGGCAAAGAAGTCTTCGAAAGCATTTTTAGTTAAAGAGAATGTTGCTTCTATTACGCATTTCTTTTCACCTTGTTTTATTTGTTTGCTATCTGCCCTATTACCCAACAGCAATCCAATGGCTCCAAGAATAATACTTTTTCCTGCTCCAGTTTCGCCACTTATTACAGAAAATCCATTGTAGAAGTCGATATCCAATTGGTCTATTAACGTAAAATTCTTTATATATAGATGCTTCAGCATATTGTTTTTGTATTATTGTTTAATCTTGTCCCACGTAGCATTCTGACTAGCGTTAATGCTAAAAAGAATGTCGTAGACCGATTCTTTTTCTTTTTGTGTCCCTTTTTTGTTGTATATATTCGCCAATTCGTCTTTCTTATAGTCTGTCCAAATTTGAGGCCACATACTCATAGGTTTATCTTCGTGTGCTTTTTTTAAGTCGTTTTGCAAAGCAGTAGTTATGTTGGTTCTGCCTCGTTCCACACTGTTTGCCATTTCGTCTAATCCTGTGCGATAGTAATCGTATTGCAGCTGTCGGAATGGTTTCATTCCTCCATCAATATAATCGTTGATAATGGCAAATCTGTTTTTTGAATTTTCGAATGCTTTCCAGCCCGTGAAACTTAAGTTCTGCGCATTGTTGGTAAGATTCATGCAACGCTGTAGTACGTCGTCGCCACCCATTGGTGAAAACGAGTCGAGGTCTATCCCTATAATGAGATAGGCATAATACGCAAAAAGAGCAGTAAGCTGATTGTTGATAGTTTCCTCGTTGAACTCAATCTGGTCGAACTGAGCAAACTCAAAATTGAAGTCTCCGTCTTTAAAATTAAACAAAGTAGATGTGTATGCGGAGTTATACACAGGTCGGTTTGCTTGTATAAGTGCAGTGCAAGTAAAAGTGTTGTTACCTGGATCGTACTTAGTTACTGTGATATTAAAGTTACAAACAATTCTTTCGTTCTTTTGGAACTTAAGATTAGTCCATTGACGTTCGTTTACAAACTGTTCGAGAGTTTGTTGCAAATTTTCGAATACCGACTTATCGGTTCCTTGTATTTGATTATGGTTGATGGTTATTTTGGCTTGTAGTTCTTGCGCTACAGTGGTGTTGCTAAAGAATAGAAACCAACTCATTAATAATGTCGTGAGCCACCAACCGTTTGCATTTCTTTTCATACTCTTTCTTTTCTCTTTTCGAAATAATCGTTATCTGATTGTCGTCCGACTGGAAAGTTGTACCAACATTTCGTGTAGAGTTTAGCACAATAAAGTCGGCGTTCTTTCTCTCTAATTTTGCTAATGCATTAGCCTCTTCGTTGTTGGTTTCCAAAGCGAATGCCACAATACGTTGCTGGGGTGTTTTTTGTTGTCCCAATGTAGCAGCTATATCGTGCGTAGGCTGTAATTCAATGTGCAGATTATCCTTTTCGCGCTTTATTTTCGTATCGGAGAAACACATTGGTTTAAAATCGGACACAGCAGCACACAAGATAGCAGCATCTGCATTTGGAAAGGCTTGTGTGCACGCTGCATACATTTGTTCGCAGCTCTCTACATCTATGCGGGTTATACCTTCCGAACACGTTATGTGAACAGGACCAGCCACAAGTGTAACATTTGCGCCACGTTTGTAACATTCTTCAGCAAGCGCAAAGCCCATCTTTCCAGACGAGTAGTTGCCTATAAAACGCACAGGATCTATCTTTCGTATGTTGGCCCTGCAGTTATTAGAATATGTTTTCCGTTTAAATCGTGTTTTTCATCTATAGCATTATTAAAATATTGCTCTAAACAAGCTACAATAGTTTCAGGCTCTTCCATTCTGCCTTTACCTTCCAAACCACTTGCCAAGAAGCCACTCGCAGCCTCTATTATGTGGTTTCCCCTACTCTTCAATATATTTATGTTCTCTTGCGTTGCAGGGTGTTTGTACATATCGAGGTCCATTGCCGGAGCAACAAATACAGGAGCTTTCATTGATAAATAGGTGGTAACAAGCATATTGTCGGCTATGCCATGGCACATCTTTCCCAATGTTGCTGCAGTGCAAGGGGCTATCAGCATAGCATCAGCCCATAAACCTAAATCGACGTGCGAATGCCACGTGCCATCACGCTGAGAAAAGAAATCGCTTATGACTGGCTTTTGTGTGAGTGCCGACAATGTAATGGGGGTAATAAATTCTTTTCCACTGGGAGTTATAACCACCTGAACTTCGGCTCCTTGTTTAACAAGTTGCCGAATAATAAGGCAACTCTTGTAGGCAGCAATAGACCCTGTGATGCCCAGAACTATTCTTTTTCCTTTCAACATAGTTATCGGTTGTTGAATTCGCGGAGGCGAATACGTGTGAGCACTTGTTTGTATTATAAGTAAAGTCGCTTGCAAGCATCCAACTATAAAAGCCCGGATCTCTGTGCAATACCTCTGCAACGTCCCAACCACGATACTTCCCAAAATTGAACACTTCGTGGCGACGAGGTTTACCATTTTCATCGAGCAACACGTTACCATCTTTGTCGGTTACGTCTTTCCAAACAATACGTCCTGCAAAGTCTACATTATCGTTCATTCGCGAAAACTCAGCCAGTTCGTCCATATCGTTTTTTAATATACGCTCTGGATTAGTTTGATTTTCTTCAGAGTACATATTTACTTGTCCCTGCAAAACGCGCCATGTTGCTTCGGTATCTTCGTCAGCCCTATGAGCCGTAAAGTCATCTTCCATCTTTCTCCCACAATAATACTCGTATGCTGCAGCAAGATTGCGTCGTTCCATCTTGTGATAAATGTTTTGTGCATCTATAAGGCGGCATTTTGAGAAATCGAAATCAACGCCAGCTCTTAGAAATTCTTCTGCCAATAGAGGAATGTCGAAACGATTAGAGTTAAAACCAGCAAAATCGCAGCCCTTAAACTTATTAGCCAGTTCAGCAGCTTTCTCTTTAAATGTTGGTGCATTAGCTACATCTTCGTTTGTTATGCCCGTAAGTTCTTCCACTTCGTGTGGTATTTCTTTTTCTGGGTTAATATAAAAGTTTTCTCTTTCTTCGTTCCCATTGGGCGAAATCTTTATGTACGACAATTGTATAATGCGATCTTTTACTAAGTCAAGACCAGTCGTTTCAAGATCGAAGACAACTAATGGCTTCTTTAAATTTAATGACATTCTCTGTACTATATATTATATAATGTATATGGGGGATATATATATTATAATGTATGTGGGCAGACTTAATGTAAATCTGCCCACATCTATTATCAAATTTAATTAATCGTTGAGCAATACAGGCATAACAAGCATTAGCACGTTTTCGCCTTCTGGTTGCTCGGCTGGCACAATAATACCTGCTCGTGAGGGGTCAGCCAATTGTATGTTTACTTCGTCGCTCTGCAAATTATTTAAGATTTCTAAGATAGAACTACCTTTAAAACCTATGCTCATTGGATTTCCTTCGTACGTACAAGTCATACTTTCTTTTGCACTTGTAGAGAAGTCTATATCTTCAGCACTCAAGTCTAATTGTCCGTTTGCAATATGGAAGCGAACCAATTGCGAAGAATCGCTTGCAAATGGTAACACACGACGAACTGCACCAATGAACGATTTGCGGTCTATTATAATCTGATATGGATTATTTTCTGGAATTACACTATTATAGTTAGGATATTTCCCGTCAATAAGTCGGCAAATTAAATTACCCTCACCAAAAGAAATTTCAGCAGAGCGAGCATCAAAACTAATAACTACATCGCTACTATCTTTTGAAATAAATCCCTTTAACAAAGTAGCTGGTTTCTTTGGTAATATGAATGATGCAGGAACTTCGTTCGTTACAGAGAATACTCTGTTGCGCACCAACTTATGTCCATCGGTAGCTACTACTGCCAATCCATCTGGCTTCAAATCAAAGTAGATACCATTCATTACAGGGTGTAGTTCGTCTTGTGCTGTTGCAAATAACGAACGTGTAATGTTATCAATTAAGATTTCTGCACTCAGCGTAATAGTAATCTTATCGGTTGAGAGCGGCTGAGGTATTGGAAACTCGTCAGCTTCTATAACAGGAAAGTTATACGAACCGTTCTGATAGCTAACATAAATAGTATGCTCGTCCATATTTACGTCTATCGTCAATGGCTGTTCGGGCAATTCCTTTACAGCATCAAGAATGTTTTGGTTGTTTACAGCAAACTTTCCTTCACCCTCAAGCGAATCGAGGTTCATTGACATACAGACAACATTTTCGCTATCTGAGGCAGTAATTGTAAGCTGTCCGTTCTGTACTTCAAATACAAAACAGTTTAATATTGGTAACGTGTTCTTGCTGTTAATAACACGCGAAAGCGACAGTAACCTGCTACTTAGGGCAGTGCTTGAAATGGTAAATCTCATTAGTTCTATATATTTTTAATTGTAATTCATATTCTTTTGCCGCACCAAATACGACTAAAGAGACGTTATGGATATTCTCAAAATTCGCTCTTCATCGTACAAAAATACGAAAAAACTGTGTGAAAGACAAAATTTAAAGCTAAAAGTTTCTGTTTTTAGAACTATTTTAGTAATTTCGCAGATATAATACTAATGGGCAACAGTTGGTGTTAAACTGTCTAACAGAGTTGTATGCCTACTTTAAAATAGTGTGATATAAAAAAACAATTTTATTAATAAAACTGCAAAATATATAACATGGAACTACAAGGTAGAGTTATCGTTGTAATGGAACCACGCGAAGGAACATCAGCACGTGGACCATGGAAATCACAACAGTATGTAATAGAAACCCACGACCAATATCCTAAAAAGATGGTATTCGATATATTTGGTGCCGACCGTATAGACCAATTCGCAATAAAAGCAGGCGAAGAAATCATCGTCAGCTTCGATGTCGATGCACACGAATATCAAGGTAGATGGTTCAACAATATTCGTGCTTGGAATATTCAGAGAGTAGACGCAGCGGCTGTACAAGCTGCAGGAGCACCTGCTTCAGCTACACCAACTCAAGGAACACAAGCACCTGCGGGCGGTAGTCAGGCTCCATTCCCTCCTACTACATCGGGTAGCGATGCCGACGACCTACCATTCTAATAAAACAATTTGGGTAGAGATTCCAATAGTACTTATAACAAACAAAAGGAGCTGAAACCTACACTTAGCAGGTTTCAGCTCCTTTTATTTTCTAATATATGAATTGTGAGCGACAAATGCTTGTTTAAACCGAACGCATTAGCACACGTATATTCTGACGAAAACGATGCGTGAAAACAAACGTTTCACGCATCGGTGTCGGCACTACAATTGTTTAGGTTCTACAACATTTTATGGGTGTTGCGATGGATCAGAACCTGAATTAGGTTTGGTTTTCTCGTCTTTCTTGTCGCCAACCTTTACACGTTCGTAGCTTACATCGGTAAGTGTAAAATACTTACGAGAAGGCAACAAACGCACCTTAGGTTTAGTAATGTGGATGTTTGCGTTAAAGGTTTCTTTCTCCTTATCAACAAGTTTACTTCTGAACGATGGTGTTAGCATTCCAATATCGCCAAAATCTACTATGTCGCCGTTCTCCACGTGCCGTTTTGCTATTTCAGCGGCAAGGCGTAAAACTGCCTCTACTTCGGCACCCGAAAAGGTTGTGCCATGCGCCACTTCTGTGCAAACTGCGATGATGAACTCGCTTACGTCCAGTGGGACGTGCCTGAATAACTACTTTACCCTTTAATTTACCAAGGGTAGACTTGCGCTCTGTGAGCACAAATGTTAATGGTCTATTTGTCATAAAATAAAACTATGCTCCAAGTTGGTTAATAGATTAGAGGTTAGGAGCTTTAACCCTCTGTTTTGTTATATTGTTTATCTTGATTACGTTTGCAAAGGTACAACATAAAACAAGCGATTGCAAGAAAATTACAAACTGTTTGTGGGTAGTTTTGTAGCTACCTCCGCTATGCCTTATTTTACTATACTTTCAGGGGCTTTAAAATTAAAGGGTAGTGCCTTATTTGTATCATAACACACGCTGTGGGGTTATATCGCATAAAAAAATACTCCTCTCATAGCACTTGCTATGCTATATGCCTACTATATATATAAGGTGAAAAAGTAACAATGCATAAACAGTAAGCTAATAATAATAGTCTGTTTGCTAAAATTTATCCAATTGTAAAAAAAAAGAATTACTCTTTGTGGTATCAGCGTTATTTCTTAACTTTGTAGCAAATCATAGTTACATCTTATGTAGACAAGAATTGTTTAGTATTATACAATGAATTATTTGCAACCCATATTCTACTAACACGGAATAAAACAACGTGTACAACAATATAAATACAACAACCCATTAACCTATTTTATATGAAAAGATTTTTATTATTCGTGTGTTAGTATTTTTAAATATTGCTATGCTATCGGCACAAAATAGTAGCAGTGTTATTTCGGGCGAAGTGAAAGATAGTAAAGGCACTTTAGCCGGAGCCTCTGTTTTCTTAATTAAAGATATGTCTACACAAGACATCTATCAACATACCATAACCGACGACAATGGTAGGTTTTCAATTACTGTTCCCGTAGGCGATTATGTTTTAGGAGTAAGCTATGTGGGTTATGCTCTGCATGGACAAAAAATAAACGTTACGGAAGGAAATAACAATGTTGGCTCTATTGTTTTAGAAGAAACCACCCAAGAACTACAAAATGTTGTTGTACAAGGAAAAATTGTTCACGTGCGCACGCAACCAGATGGGTTCTCTGTAGATGTGAAAGATATACGAGAACGAGCTAACGATGCATTAGACTTACTGAAACTTATTCCAAGAGTTAAAGTTAAGGGAGAAGAACTTAGCGTAATTGGTAAAAAGAAGGTATTGGTAAAAATAGGTAATGTGTTGCAGCGTGTAGATGCATCTGAACTTACTTCGGTGTTAAAGGGATATACGGCTGGTTTAATAGATAAAGTAGAAGTTGTTACACAACCTCCGCTTCGTTACGATCCTGATGGAGATGCTGCAATGATAATATTGCACACGTCTTCTGTTTTTAAAGAATATATTGGCGGAACTATAGGTACGGAAGAGATGATAGGAGGCAAAGACAATTTTCGTTATGGTGGATACGGTTCTTTGCTTTACAACCATAGCGGGCTGTTTGTTTCCATAGCCCCCAGTATCAATTTTAATGGCTCTAAAAGTTTGGAACAACAAGAATATGAAACAAACACACGTTTATATAAAGTTAGTACACCATCGTTAGGGCGCTACAATTATAAGGGAATAAGAGGAAACTTACAATACGAATATAATAACAATGGTTTTATAGGTTTGGCTTTCTCATGGAACAAGAAAAAATACGATAATTTATTTGAAAGTAGCGAAGAGACGTCGTCTGTTGGAATAGCTAACCGAATTGTAAACAACAAGAATGCTTACAATTCTGGTGAACCTCGATTTACAGCTACCACTTATTGGGAAACAACTTTGGGAAACAAAGAAAACAAAATGTGGTTAGAACTCTCTTATTTTAATCTTACCAATAATTCGCAAACTGACTATGCCGGGCACGAAAACTCTTCGCACAGTCCGTTCTTAAAATATACTGAAAATAACGATTTAAAAACGTCTGGACTGAATTTTAATAACGATTACGCCATCTATTTGGACGCAGAACGTAAATTTCTATTAGAAACTGGAGTAAAAGGCTCATGGAGTTCTACAACTAATTACAGGGCTCACAACGAAAGTGTAAGCCCAGTTGTTGCAATTCATCAAAAGAATAACATTAGATGGAACGAACTAACAGTTGTACCATACGCAAGCGGTACACTACATTTTAATAAACAATGGTGGATACGTGCAGGTTTAAAATATGTTGGAACAAAGTCTAATTTAAAGCAAATAGATGGCACAACCAACTTTCAAGATGTATCAAAATACACCAACACATGGTTGCCAACTTTCCATGCAAGCTATACGCCATCGTCGCGCCATCAAATAACATTAACTTTGAATAGCTCTATAGAACAACCTAAGTTTAAAGACCTTAATCCGTTTGAATGGCAAATTAATGAATTTTCTTTTTACAGAGGAAACACCAAGCTACGTCCACAACGATATTATATAACCAATTTGGGATATACATTTATGAACGCCTTGTATGTAAAAGGTTGTGTGAAAAGAGGTTTAGGTATAATATCTGGTGTTTCTTCAATGCAAGGAAACAAAGTGTACACACAAGTAGAAAATACTCAAAATTGTTTATTCGTTGGACTCGAAGCTGGATATTATTTCGATAAATGGGCATGGTTGTCTGCCAGTATAGACAGCTATTTTGGAAGAAATAAATATACATCAAACAATTCATTGCTATTATCAGAAAGCAAAGGCAACGAATGGGGTGTGAATACATATTTAGACTTCACTTTTAATAAAAGTCGCACATGGACAGGTTTTATATCTGGAGAATATACGGGACGCAAACAAACAACTGCAGCCACTATAGAACCACTATACGATTTAGGCATTGGAATGAGCTATTTTTTGCTGAACAGACGCTTGTCGCTTACTGTTTCAGGGCTAAACCTCTTATCGTCAAGATATAAAGGAGTTAGCTATCGTCAGGGCTATACTATATCGTTTAATAACCGATACGATTATCCAACGCTCTATTTTTCAATCTCTTATAAGTTCTCGAATGGTAAAGATAAATCTTCGTTGCGCATATCTGAATCGACAGAAGACATAGAAAACAGATTTTGATAACATTAACAAGATAAGTCGGGTTGCGGTTTTAAGAACCCATTGCAGCAGTACACCTACTGTAAACAACAAACCAATGCGCAAAAACAAACGTTCTGCGCATTGGTATCATAGGCTACAAATGTTTAAGAATTTACACCAACATATAGCTGTTACACCCCCTTCGGAACCAAAATTAGGTGCAGCCTTCTAAACCTTCTTTTCAGCAACTTTTACACGTTAGTAGCCTATAATGATAAGCGTAAAATGCTTACATTAAGAAAGGCGAAAACTGCTATGTGCAAATTAGATATCTATAACGAACGTTTTAGATATCTGTCGTGTGCGTCTCAGATATCTGTCGCAATCGTTTCAGATATCTGTTTTTTTCGTATTGCTCGAAACAGGAATAAACAAAAAATATTCATCGTTTCGTTGATATCTATTAACAATATTAAATTTGCTTGTTTCAGAGCTATTTGCTATCTTTGCAACAAAGAGAAAATTAAAAACAAACATATTGCAGGCATTTTACTAACACTATTAAAGCATACCAATATATTGCTCGGAAATATACTGGAACAGACGCACAAAAAACGTGATGCAATGTTTTACGAGTATTGAGAAGAAACAATAATAGCGAAGTATTTAAAAAGTTGTAGAACGCTGCTATATTGAAATTTAGAACCTTATACAACAAAACAGCTTACAAAGCATCTGTTTTTTTGAAATACAGAAGAATATACATTTATGACAAATATAGATACTACAAATATGTGCTCTCACCTTAAAAAGAAGCTGTTTGAGGCAGATGGCATATACCATTCTGTTTGGGAAGCAATACAAAAAGACGAAGAACTTAGTGCCGTTGTTCGCTCTCGGCAGTTGCACATTTACCGAAATGGTAAGAAAATAATGGTGTTAGCTGGTAAGGCAGCACCTAAACTTATATGCAATGATAGGCTTAACCAGCTAATAGAAAGGGGTGGTAAATGAAAAGGGCTATTGTTATGGGTGCCAGTAGTGGCATTGGACACGAAGTTGCACAACTGCTTATTACCGATGGGTGGACTGTAGGTGTGGCTGCACGGCGTATAGACAAATTAGCCGACTTACAAAATGTTGCTCCCGAACGTGTGGTTGTTGCTAAAATTGATGTTACTGACAACAACGCCGAAACAAACTTTCGCCAACTTATTGAGCGCATAGGAGGGTTAAATCTTTACTTTCACTCAGCAGGAATAGGGTGGCAAAACACAACTTTAGACCCCGACAAAGAAATTAAAACAATGGAAACCAACGCCACAGCATTTACACGAATGGTGGGTGCGGCATATCGATACTTTACTGAGAATGGTGGCGGACATATTGCCTGTATCACTTCAATTGCAGGAACAAAGGGACTTGGTGTGGCTCCAGCATATAGCGCAACAAAGGCTTTGCAGAATGTTTATATTCAGGCTCTGGAACAATTGGCTATTACAAAGCATCAGAATATATGCTTTACAGATATCCGACCAGGCTTTGTTGATACTCCCCTACTCGCTGGTGCTGCTCATTTTCCTATGCTAATGACAACCAAATATGTTGCACACCGCATTATGAAAGCCATTAAAAAACATAAACACATTTGTGTTATAGACACCCGTTGGCACATTCTTACCTTCTTTTGGCAATACATTCCCAACTGCATTTGGAGGCATATTCCACTTATTCGCACATAAAGAATATGCAACATAAATGGTTACGCCGTAGGGTTGTTTATTGTTTTGTATGGACTTAATGACCACATTGGATTAAACAATACACAAAAAACCGCCACTGCAATTAAATGCAATGGCGGAAGAGATGAAAAAGATTAATTACCAGAGAGTTATCACAACCCCCTTGCCTTTAGCAAACCAGACGCATCTGGTGCCTTAAGGCCCGTAAAATTGGAGAATATCTCCATTAAGTCCATTGTATTTCCACGACTCAGCACTTTATTCCTAAAGTCATCGCCCACTTTTCTGGTCAATGCGCCGTGCTTTGCAAAGTAGTCAGCAATATTAACAGCTAATACTTCAGACCATAAATAGCTATAATATCCTGCTGCGTAACCGCCTCCCCAAACATGGTTGAAATACGATGTAGAATATCGTGGAGGAATTTGATTGTTAAGCAATCCAACATCGTTTAGAGCCTTTACTTCGAAGTTTTTAGCTTCGGTAGCAGTAGGAACATTCTTAGTATCGAGCATGTGCCAAGCCATATCTACGCACGTTGCGCCAAGATTTTCGCCTAAGGCGTATGCAGCCTGATAGTTTATAGATTTCAACATACGGTCGCACAAGTCGGCAGGCATAGGCTGGTTGGTTTTGTAATGTTTTGCATAATGATTGAACACCTCTGGTATGCTTGCAAAACTCTCGTTAAATTGCGATGGCATCTCCACGAAATCGCGTGCCACAGCTGTACCACTTAGTGTGTTGTAGTAGCAGTTCGACAACATTCCGTGCAGCGCATGACCAAACTCATGGAACATAGTAGACACCTCATCCCATGTTAAAAGAGTAGGCTGTCCGTCTGGTGCCTTTGCATAATTGCACACATTATATATAAGAGGTATCTGCTGGCGCATTTTGCTCTGCTTTGCGAAAGCACTCATCCACGCTCCGCCACGCTTTGAAGGACGACGGAAATAATCGCAATAGAATAGTGCCAACTGTTTACCATTATTGTCTATTACATCGAACACCTTCATATCTGGGTGATAAGTAGGTATGTCTTTGCGTTCCTTAAAAGTTAAACCATATACCTTATTTGCAGCATAAAAAATACCATTAATAAGAACAGAATCGATATTGAAGTATGGTTTCACTTCATCGTCAGCAAAGTTAAAGTGTTCTTTCTTCATCTTTGCAGAGTAATAGAATCTATCGTAAGGTTGCAAACTAAAGTCGGCTCCTTGTGTTTTGCGCGCATACGCCTCTATATCTGCCGTTTCTGCAGCAGCCTTAGGTTGGTATTCCTTTATAAGTTGGTTAAGAAAAGCATACACATTATCGGTATTCTTCGCCATTACATTCGATAAGGCATACGATGCATAATTCTTATAGCCCATAAGTTGAGCCTTTTCGGCACGTAACTTAGCAATCTCCACAATTATAGGAAAGGTGTTGTATTCTCCTGTTCCATCGGTGCGATGAATAGAAGCATTGTAAACACGTTCACGAAGTTGGCGGTTTTCGAGATTAGCAAGTATAGGCTGTTGTGTGGTATTAGTAATAACAATGCAATAAGGGGCTTTCCCGCCACGACTTTCAGCGTCTTTCTTACATTGTGCAATAGCACCTTCGCTAAGTCCAGCAAGTTCTTTCACATCGTTTACCCATACAGTTGATGCTACAGAGGCTTTAGGAAGCATATTTCCAAAGTCTTGCTGCAACTGTGCTAACTTAGTGTTTATTTCTTTCATACGAGCCATTTTATCTTTTGGCAACAATGCGCCTGAGCGTACAAAGTTCTTGTATATCTCTTCCAGTAGCACTTTGTCTTCGCCCTTCAAGCTGTTCCGCTCATGGTCGTACACATATTTTACACGTTCAAAAAACTTCTGATTAAAGCTTATTTCGTTCTCAAAGTTTGTAAGTAATGGTGTTACTTCCTTTTCTGCTGCTTCTATCTCGGGTGTTTTATTAGCTTCGGTAACACAGAAAAATATGTTTTTCACTCTATCGAGTAGTAATCCACTCTTTTCGTAAGCCAATATTGTATTCTTAAAAGTTGGCTTTTCTTTGTTGTTTACAATTGCTTTAATTTCGGCACGTTGCTCTTCTATACCAGCTTTAATAGCTGGAAGATAGTCTGTATCCTTTATCTTGCTAAAGTCTGGTGCGCCAAACGGCAGAGTGCTTTTTTGCATTAATGGGTTCGAATACATTGATTTCCCTTTTTTTCCTTTCTGTATAGAGGCTGCTGTAGCCACAATAGCGGCACATGCAAAACCTGTTAAGAAGAGGACTTTTCTTAAGTTGTTCTTCATAAAGTCGTTATTTTCTGTTTTCAAATTATAGTCTTATTCTTTCTTCGTATATTTGTTATTTTCTCTCCTTATACATTATCGTATAGTACATTTACATATTGTGCAATGTAAGAGATACATTTATGTATAATGCAGTTGTATATTGTGTAATACAAGAGCAACCACTGTACGCTATGTTTAAATAGTGGTCTGACTTTTCAAGATATCTTTAATTAGTCGCCCATACGCACTTGCTGTTCAGCCAATGGCACTTTCTTTCGTTTCCCGCTAAACTCTGTAAAGTCAATACGTATTATCTCTACACGGTGAAAGCTCTTATGTGCATACATATCGCCTATCTCTTTAAAATCTGGCGATAGTTTATCAATAAGCAAATGCAATGCTTCCATCTTTTCGTCATCGCTAAGTTGTATGTGTGCTGTACCAAAAAAGATAGCGCTTTCATACTCTGTAGTAAACTTTCCTGGTAACAAATTCACATTACCGATAATACAAAGAGACACTCTATTGTTTACCTTTAATGCTTCTAACTTACGACCTACAGGTGCACAATGTATATATACACTGTTCTTACCATTCCAAACAAAGTTCACTGGAATACCATAGCCACTGTTTTCTGATACCATTGAGAGCACACCATACTCTCCATCTTTCAACAGTTCCAATGCTCTCTCTTCGTCCAGAAGTCGGTCTCTCCGCCGAACAGTTTCATTTACATACTTCATTTCATCTTTTATTTTTTGCAAATATAATATAAAACTTTGAAATAACCAAGACTACATTGCATAAAAAACCAGAAACGATTGCCAATAGAAAATATATATAGAGGAACTTCCCTATTTCATAATTAAGTTGTATCTTTGCAAAGATAAAATGGCCTGCATCTGCCTTTACAATGGCAGCATTGAGGTTTACTTAAACTTATCCAAATATTTGAAAATGAAAAAGATTTCGCTTTTTGTTTTAACGCTTTTTATGGTGTTAAACTCACAGGCTCAAGTATCAAGACCTAAGCTCATAGTTGGTCTTGTAGTCGATCAGATGCGTTGGGATTATCTCTATTTTTATCAAAACGAGTACGGACAAGGTGGGCTTCGCCGGCTTCTTAACGAAGGTTTCTCTTTTGAAAATACACAAATAAACTATGCGCCAACTGTAACAGCCATTGGACACTCGTCTGTTTTTACAGGGTCGGTACCAGCATTGCATGGCATTTGTGGTAACAGCTTCTGGCAGGACGACCAATATGTGTACTGTTGCACCGATACTACTGTGCGTAGCGTAGGCTCGGACAGTAAGGAAGGACAAATGAGCCCACACAGATTGCTTACCACTACAATAGGCGATGAACTGCGATTAGCTACCGACTTTCGTTCAAAAGTTATTGGTGTGGCATTAAAAGACCGTGCTGCTATTCTACCAGCTGGACATTCTGCAAATGCAGCATATTGGTGGGACACATCTGCTGGCTACTTTGTTTCTTCTTCGTACTATATGGATAAACTACCAGAATGGGTAGAGAAGTTTAATAAAGACAACCATACAGCACCTAATTATAATATTAAGACATCGAATGAAGGGGTTACAATGACTTTCAAAATGGCTGAGGCTGCACTTGAAAACGAACATTTAGGACAAGGCAAAGAAACCGATATGCTTACTGTTAGCATCTCTTCTACCGATGCCATCGGACACCAATATAGCACACGTGGAAAGGAAATCACGATGTTTATATGCAGTTAGATAAAGACTTGGCTCAATTCCTTAATGTGTTAGATGCCAAAGTGGGACGTGGAAACTATCTTCTATTCTTAACAGCCGACCACGGTGCTGCTCACAACTATAACTTTTTAAAGAAACATCGCATTCCTGCTGGTGCTTTCGAATATAAAAAGGCTGTAGAAGACCTTAACAATCACTTACAAGAAAAGTTCGGAATAAAGCCTGTTATGGGCGAAGACAATTATCAATTCGCCTTTAACGATAAGATGATAGCACAAGCTGGAAAAGACAAAGACGATGTTATCAACGAAGCAATAAAATTCTTAAAGCAAGATCCCCAATATATTTTTGTATTCAACGAAGAACGTGTTGCTACCGAAACCATGCCCGACTTCATTAAAACACGTATGCTGAATGGTTATATGCGTAATCGTTCTGGTGAAATAGGTGTGGTTACTCGTGCGCAATTCTTTGGTGCAAAAAACTCTCCAGACTATATTGGCACTCAACACGGACAACCATATCCATACGATACACACATTCCATGGGTTATGTTCGGTTGGCATGTAAATCATGGAGAAAGTACGCAAGAGGTTACTATAAACGACATTGCTGCTACCGTTTGCGCTATGTTGAAAATACAAATGCCAAGTGGCTGCATTGGTAAAGCTGCATTACGATAAGCTCTAAAAACACACTATGCACATTGCAATTGCTGGAAATATTGGTAGCGGAAAAACCACTTTGACCACTATGTTGGCAAAGCGTTACGGCTGGGAGCCACGCTACGAATCGGTGGAATATAACCCATATTTGGACGATTACTACAAAGATATTAAGCGTTGGTCGTTCGCTATGGAAGTCTTCTTTCTGAAAGAACGCTTTAAAGATTTGTTAGAAATCAGCCAATCGGAAAATAATGTTATTCAAGACCGCACCATCTACGAAGGTGTTTATGTGTTTACGGCTAACAACTACGCAATGGGCAATCTTGATGAACGCGATTACGAAACGTATATGGAGCTGTTCGAAGATATGACCGATGCTGTTAGATATCCCGACTTAATGCTTTATCTACAAGCTTCGGTCAGTCATTTGGTTGCAAACATAGAGAAACGAGGACGTAACTATGAACAACGCATGCCGCTGGATTATCTGGAGAATATAAACAAACGATACGAAGACTTCATACAAAATCAGTATAAAGGGCGTGTTCTCACCATTAATGTAGACGAACTCGACTATCAGAACAATCCAAAAGACTTTGGCTTCATTACCGATAAGATAGATCGAGAGCTATTTGGATTGTTCTAATCATTTAATACACTTACTATTATATCACAATAAAAAGAATATGCACATAGCAATAGCAGGAAACATTGGAGCTGGCAAAACAACTCTTACAACAATGCTTGCCAAACGATATGGTTGGACTGCACAGTTCGAACCAGTAGACAACAACCCCTATCTATCCGACTATTACGAGGATATGAAACGTTGGTCGTTTAATCTTCAGATATATTTTCTTAATAAACGATTCAGAGATGTGGTAGAAATATTACGGTCGAACGACACCATTATTCAAGACCGTACTATTTTTGAAGATGCTCGCATTTTCGCACCTAACTTACACGATATGGGGTTGATGAGCGATAGAGACTTCGATAACTATATACAGCTGTTCGATTTAATGCTCAGTTTGGTAAAGCTCCCTGATCTACTAATATATATAAGGAGTAGTGTTCCGCACCTTATTGAACACATTCAACGCAGAGGAAGAGATTACGAGCAAACTATGCGCATTGATTATTTAAGAGGATTAAATGAAAGATACGAAGATTGGATTAAAACATACAACGGAGAACTAATGATTGTTGATGGCGATACCACCGACTTTGCAGAAAATCCGCAAGACTTTAAACGTATTGAAGATATGATAGATGCGCGCTTATTTGGACTATTTCCGCCTAAAAAGTAATAAGCTCTACCCTACTTCGATACGACTAACTTGATTGAATGATTTCGCTAAATCAATATAACTATAAATAAAATAACATTGTAGAAACAAACACTATGGAAAAAGTAAAAACATTAATCATAGGTAGTGGCTCTGCTGGATATACAGCTGCTATCTACGCAAGTCGCTCTAACTTAAAGCCTGTGCTATACTCTGGCTTACAACCTGGCGGACAATTAACAACAACAACCATCATTGAGAATTTTCCCGGATTTAAAGATGGCATTGATGCTAACCAACTAATGTTGGAGATGAAGGCGCAAGCTACTAATGTTGGCGCCGACATTCGCGATGGTTCCATAACAAGAGCCGACCTTACTAAACGTCCGTTTATTATTGAAGACGAACGTGGCAACATTATAGAAGCTAACACGCTTATTATTGCAACTGGTGCAAGTGCAAAGTATCTTGGGTTAGCTGACGAGGAAAAATATCGCGGACAAGGTGTTAGTGCCTGTGCTACCTGCGATGGTTTCTTCTATCGCAAGCGCACTGTAGCTGTTGTGGGTGGCGGCGATACTGCTTGCGAAGAAGCTATGTATCTGTCAAGCTTGGCTAAAAAGGTATATATGATAGTGCGCAAACCCTATCTGCGTGCAGCCGAAATAATGCGTAAACGTGTAGAAGAAAAAGAGAATATAGAAATTCTTTACAACACAAACACTCTTGGACTATTCGGCGAAAATGGCGTAGAAGGAGCACATTTAGTACGCTTTAAGGGCGAAGAAAACGAAGAGAAATACGATATACAGATAGATGGTTTCTTCCTTGCTATAGGGCACAAGCCTAACACAGACCTATTTAAAGGTCAATTAGAGTTAGATGCACAGGGCTTCATTGTTACACAAGGGGTGTCTACCGCTACAAGCAAAGAGGGCGTTTTCGCGGCTGGCGACGTTGCCGACCCTATATACAGACAGGGCGTGGTTGCTGCCGGAAGTGGCGCAAAGGCTGCTATAGAGGCTGAACGTTTCTTGCAAGATAAGGGCGAAAAATAAAAACAAAACTACAAAAAGCCATATAAAAACATAACTATTAAAGCGAGCTAACATTCTGTAAGGCTACTCTTGCACTATGTTAGCTCGCTTTGCATTTGCTATAAATACTATCTATATTGCGCAACTATAAACCTAAAAATGAACTTGGTGAAAAAAGAGAGCGTTTTCTGTGATATCTAATTCGTAACGGATAGATATCTGAAACAAACGTCTCAGATATCTGAAACGAACGTGAGAGATATCTGAAACGTGAGCTACTATTTTATGCCTACTTTCTTAAACATTTAATACGTTCTATCTATTTGGTAAACAGGCAGTAGAAACTATTTACAACCTCCCTACCATTTTTCGGCTGAAGCCAAATTTGCAAGGCTCTAATGAGGCATTTAGATAAAACAAAACCTTTTTAAAGCATAATGAGTCTTTTAAACTAAATGGCATCGGCTGCATGGTACGAGCTGCGTACCAACGGACCGCTTACCACGTGTTTAAAACCTTTCTCTAAACCTATTTTCTTGTATTCGGCAAACTGTTGCGGACTTATATATGCTCTCACTGGCAAGTGTTTAGCTGTAGGCTGCAAATATTGTCCTAATGTTAAACGCTTACAGCCCGTAGCCAAAATATCGTCCATCGTCTGTAATATCTCTTCGTGCGTTTCGCCCAATCCCAACATAAAGCCTGTTTTAGCTTGCACACCGCAACGTGTTATCTCTGCCAGTACCTCCAGACTACGGTCGTATTTAGCCACACTACGCACCGATGGCGTCAGTCGGCGCACCGTTTCCATATTATGTCCACACACATGCGGTTGTGTTTTCAGCACCTTTTCTATCAATTCCTTCTTCCCCATAAAATCAGGAATAAGCAATTCTATCTTTGTTTCCGGATTTAGTTGTTGTATAGCCTCCACTGTTTTCACCCAATGTTCGGCACCATAATCGGGCAAATCGTCTCGGTCTACTGATGTAATAACAGCATAACGCAGGTTTAAAGCCTTTATCGATTCAGCCACATGGCGTGGCTCGTTTGGATTTAAAGCATTCGGACGACCACTTAATGTGTTGCAAAATCTACACTTACGCGTACAAATGTCTCCTCCTATCATAAGTGTTGCAGTGCGTGCAGCCCAACATTCGGTACGGTTCGGGCACAGTCCGCTGGTACAAATAGTGTTCATTTGGTGGCGTGCTAATATGCCCGCTGTTTCGCCAGACGATTTCTTCGATGTTAAATTTATCTTCAACCAGTCGGGTTTCATCACGTGTGGCGGACGACCAAAAAGCAAGCGTAAGAATTGTTCGGTGGTAAAATTGCGTATCACGTTGCCCATTTCCACACCTTCAATAGCATTAGCTACAGCATCACGAGAGAAGTCTACACCATGCAAAAGGTTCAGCAATTCATTGTCTAAATCGCCAGATAAGAAATAATCGCCCATCAAGTTTATATTCACAATCTTGTTGTTCTTCAGTTCAATATGTGCCTGAATGGTACCTACATCGGCAAAGCGTTTCTTACGAACCTCTGTGTACTTTGGATTCTTACCATATATAAAGTTGTCGGAAGCCAATTCCTTCTCTATCTCAGCAATTTGTTGCATATCGTCGGGCGTAAGTTCCAACACTTCGTTACCACACATATACTGTCGTACGTAAGCCATAAATGCTTCTATATTCAGCGTGGTGTAAGTTCCAACATTTGTAACACGCTGTCGCACAGAGGCAACTCCTTTGCTTTGCAACTTCTCTTTACCGGGTGTTAGTGCTTGCGAAAGATGTTCTAATTGTGTGCTGAATAAGAGCGAATTGTGCAACACGCTACGCCCCTTAAGACGATAGAATGCACTGCCCGCTACTTTTTTTCCATCAACAAGTATGTCGTTTCGTCCAGAAAGTTCGGTATTTATACCTAAGCTTTATCATTTCTGCTATGCTTTTCATATACTCAATAAAGGCACTATTAACGTTTTCAGCAAACGAAATGTACGAAAACTGCATACAACCTTTATCGGCATAAATACAACCTCCTCCGCTTTTGCGTCTAAAAATGTGTATGTTGTTGCGTTTGCAATAGTCTATATTCACTTCGTTCTCTATTAGTTGGTTGCGCCCCAACATAACTGTTGGTTCTACACGCCAAGCCATAAAGTAATCGTCGTTGGTATATTTACGCGCTACATATTCTTCTACGGCAAAATAAAAAGGCAACTGGTGTATTGTTTTCTGTTCAGGAATGATGATATATTTCATTGTTCAGACAATTGTTTTCAATGTGTTTTAATAGGCTGTTTCACCTTATTCATATATATTGTTTACACGATTTTAGCAGCAAAATCATATCACTTACTAGCATCGCCGATGGCTTGCAAATGTACAAAAAAATATTGATTTATACTAAAATACACTCTTTTTATTACAAACTATGCTTCGCAGAGAGATTAAAAAAGATGAAATAACGCTATAAAACAAATATTTTCTCTACCTTTGTAGTAACGTTCTTCGCTATAACAGGCGCAGAATGTAATAGAAATAATGATACTATAAGATTTAAAAACATTGATTATGAAGAAGCTACAACAGGTTTGTATGCTGGCAGTTTGTATACTAATACTAATGATTGCAGCCGTCCAGAGAGATGGAAATATGGGGACATCGTCTGAAAGCAACAAAAGCCGACTCTCTAAAAACTGCAAGAGTAGACACAATGCGTACGCTCGACGATGGAACAAAAGTGATAAACACCACTGTTTTAGGCAAAGATATTACAGGGTATGGAGGCAACGTTCCTTTAGAAATATACGTAAAGGAAAGTAGAATTGTGAAGGTAAAGGCATTAAAGAATGCTGAGACTCCAGAATTTTTTGCCGAAGTGAAACCATTGCTTAGCAAATGGAATGGTAAAACCATAAACGAAGCTCAACAGCTGAAAGTTGATGCTATAAGTGGAGCTACCTTCTCTTCGCGTGGCGTAATAGGAAATATGAAGCGCGGACTGGCATACGCTTCACAAAAAGCAATAGAACCCAGCATATTGGAGCAAATGAATCTTGATGCAAAAACCATTTCGGCATTAATAGTGGTGCTCTTAGCTGCTATTGTTCCGTTGTTTTATCGCAACAAACACTATCGCACCGTACAACTATTGTTAAACGTTGTGGTGCTGGGCTTTGGCTGTGGCACGTTTCTTTCGTGGTCTATGTTTGTTAATTTCGTGTCGAGTGGTATTAACTTTTGGGCTTCGCTCGTGCCTATCATTATGCTAACTACTGCCTTTATTTATCCGCTTTTTGGTAAGAAAAACTATTATTGCACAAATATATGTCCGTGCGGATCGCTGCAAGACTTAGCTGTGAAGACTAAGAACAAGAAGTGGCACATAAGTAGTAAGGTTGCGAAACGCCTTAATGCTGCCCGAAAGTTTTTATTTGCAGTGCTGTTGGTGCTTTCTCTTGCTGGCATTTGGTTTAAGTGGATGGACTATGAGATATTTTCTGCCTTTATCTTTCAAACGGCATCGGTGTTCGTTTTAGTGCTTGGCAGTGTGTTCTTTGTGCTTTCGTTTTTTGTTGCTCGTCCTTATTGCACGTATGTTTGCCCCACAGGAACTTTGTTTAGAATAGCCGAACGTCGCTAATTTGCTCTGCTATAGCATTTTTATAACTGAACAGAAAAGGGAGTTTTAAATAATGCAAGAAGAACACAAACACGCTACGCAATTCGTAAGTGCTCTATAAAGTTTAGAACACTTACGAACTGCGTTTAATAGAAATGATGTTATTAGAGGCTGACTATTTGGGCTGTTAAGGTTTATTTATTCTTAACATGCCCTGTACGCTTTAGCACGCCCCAAGTTTGCAATTCGCCTTTAATAGCCTTTAAATAGCTCTTAAAAAGCACGTAATACATAATCCAACGATAGAAGAAACGTTGTGGAATTATCCAAAGAAGCACCCACAAACGTTCGTGTTCAAATATGTAAGCCATTATAGAAACACTTGCATCTACAAGCAAAAACACAAGATAATAGGCAAATACTTGAGCGGCATTGCCTGTAAACAAACCTATTATCATAAGTATATCGGCAAGTGGCGAGAATGTTGGTATAATGTATTGAAATATAAGCATATTTGGCATAGCCCACATACCAAAGCCTTTTTTAGATGTTGCAAATAACGAAGAACGGTGTTTCCAGAATGTTTGCATTACGCCAAAAACACCAACGTATGCGTTGCTTTACAAACTGGCGGAGTGTTTCGGGCACTTCGGTCATAGCCACAGCGTAGTTTTCGTTCTCTATTATATAACCACGCTCGTTTATGCACATTGTTAAATCGCAGTCTTCTGCTAATGTATCGGTGGTGAAACCGCCTACTTCTTCTAACACTTTTTTTACGGAAAGCACCTATGGCACCAGGTACAACTGTGATGGCATTTATGTTTGAATATGCCATTCTATCGAAGTTCTGACTTGTGGTATATTCTATGGCTTGCCAATAAGTGAGAATATTTCGGGAGTTTCCTACCTTTACATTGCCTGCCACTGCTCCTATGCGCCCCGTTTTATCGGCAATAAAATGGCGCATTAGTTTGCTCACCGCATCGGAGAGTAGTTGTGTGTCGGCATCTATACACACCACATATTCGGTGGAGCATGTAGCTATACCCAAATTTAAGGCAGATGCCTTTCCACCGTTTTCTTTTCCTATGATGGTAACCGCAGTATCGTTATCGAACTTTTCGTGTACTTTTTTCAGGGTGTTATCCTTACTTCCATCGTCTACCAAATAGATGTGAAAGTTTGGATAGTCTTGTTGTTTAAGGTTGTTAATGGTGCGCACAATGTTTACTTCTTCGTTGTAAGCTGGCACTATTATTGATACTTCGGGGGCAGTTTTAGCATTTATAGGGGCATAGTTTCTATGGTTTTCGGCACGTTTCTCTCTAATCATAAGTATGTACATAAAAAGTAAACGCACAAATCCTAACACAAGGAACACCAAAAACAATGCTGTGAGAAAATCGCTAATGTGGTATATAAATTCGGCTAAACTAAGATTAGCCTGCATTGCGTAATACACTTTTCCTTTCTCAATGGGGGGCATAAGTGTTTGCCTACTCATACCCAAATATTGTTCTAACGATATAAACTGATAGCCTTCGCGTTGCAAAGTTTCTATTATTCGTGGCAAAGCCGTTATGGTTGGTTCGCGTGTTGCGCCTCCTGCATCGTGTAAAAGAATAATGTGTCCGTCCTCGTTGTGCACTCCGTCTATAACACGTTTATATATTTGGTCGGCTGTTACCCCTTGTTGCCAATCGTTAGGGTCTATTGATTCGCCCACGAAAAGATAATTTCTGCGACTTGCAATTATCATTGGCCATATTTCTTCGTGTCCTGTTGGATCGGCATCGGCGTTGTATGGTGCGCGAAAAAGAATGGTGCTTTTGCCCTGTAACGCTCTCTATAAGCATACGCGTTAGCTTTTAGTTCGGCATACGAACGGCGGTCGGAGTTTTTCTGACATATCGTGGTGGGTAAACGTATGGTTGCCTATGGTGTGTCCGGCATCGAACACTTGTTTCACTAAAGGCAAGTTTTTTTCTCCATCTGTAGTCCTACCATGAAAAATGCGGCAGGCACTTTATACTTTTTTTAAAGTGCTTAACACAGATGGTGTCCAGCGTTCGTCTGGACCATCGTCGAAGGTTATTACCAATTGTTTTTGGCTTACATTTACCCAACCGTTGCACGGTGTATGTTGTGGGAAGCTCACGGTAATATTCTTCAGTTATAAGACAATTGTCTTTGTCCATAGTTACTGCTATTTTTACCATGATGTGGTTCTGATGTTACATTAAGCACCTCGCCCGACCCCACAAAGTTTACGTCGTCGGTACCATTCAGCTGCATAAGTTTGGCTATAGATAGTTTTGCGGCATTTTCCCAAGCCATATCTTTACCATAAAAGCGCCAAATGCGTTTATCTTCTGTGCCCAAACGCCATAAGCCAAAGCCTGCTAAATGATATTCGGAGCCAAAGCGCATGATGTTAAATGTGGTAGCCGCATCGGGAAAAAACACGTGGTGCAACGTGCCGTTGGTATTGTCTTCATAGCTGAAATTAAGGTTATAAGTATCGTCGTTAAAGGCTATTTTAGCCTCAGCGTTCTGCGCCGTAGCTATAATTTGGTCGAAAGAAACGGTTGAGCCTACTGGTTTACCTTCGGTCCAGTCGTATCCGTAAGCTGCCAAACCTAACACTATTTTATCGTTAGGAACATTTTTAGCAGCCCAGTCGGTTGCTTTTTCTACCCAGCGTTGCGAACTAATGGCGCCTGGTTGGCTGGTAGAGTTGTGCTCATCGTATGCCATTAGAAACAAATAATCGTCGTATTTTGCAAGCTCTTGCATATCGTAATCGTCGTTAAAAGCTGCAATGGCTTGTGTTACATAGAGTCCACGAGCGTGAAAAACGGTAGCAAAATCTTTCACAAGCGTTATCAATGGTACATTGTCGGTAATGTTTAGGTCTTCAAGGTCGAGGTTTATACCCGTAAATCCATACTGTTCGCACTGGTCGGCAAGTTGCTTTATAAGTGCCATTCGCTTTTCCTGGTTGTTCATAATACGAACAATAGGCTCAGAACGGAACTTTGCGCCATAGTTGTTGGTAAGCATTGGCAATATAGGAATGCCCGCACTACGCATTAACTTCAGTGCTTTTTTATCTATCCTGCTTTCCAGTTGGTCGGTATTAGGGTTTATAAAAAACCACTCTGGCAACACCATATTGAGGTTTTTAATATTGTTTTTTAGCGACAAATAGGCTCGTTTGTCCCAATTTACATACCATGCAGAACGTATTCCCATTCGCGAATCGGTCCACTCGGCAATGTATTTTTGCGTTAAGCTGTTTGCCTTTCCAACAAATCGGTGCTGCTTTGCTGCAATATGAGCATCGTTGCTATGCATTCGCTGTTCGTGAAAGAAGTCGCGAAACGACTTGTATTCTTTCGACGTTTTATTGTCTTTTAGAAATGGTTTTCCAGCCGAAACCACGCTACGATAGTCGTGGCGAAAAGGCATTTGGGGGCTTTCTTCTAATGCGAACATTGCCAAAAACACTGCTCCCAGTAGTATAGCAATGGTTAAAAGTACACGTAATGTCCATTTAAAGCGATTCCAGCGTTGTCGCGAATCTGTTTGAAATACTTGTTTATCCATACCTCAATCTGTATAAATCTCCTTAGTGTGTTTTGAAACAACATACAAAGGTATAACATATTATATATTCTTGCTTACTTTTTGGTGCAAAAAAGGTGAATAAAGAATTAAAATAGTGTAATAGAAGGCATTTGCCTAAATCGACTTACCAGACCATTGCACCATTATACATTTTATGGAGTTGCCGTCTGAAGGAATAGAAACAGATATCTGAAACGTTTACGACAGATATCTGAGAGAATCGTTACAGATATCTGAGACGATCGTCTTAGACGTCTAAAACTTTATGCGTACATATACCATTGTGGCACAACACATTATAGATAGCAAAAAAATAGGACTTTCAGAATAATCTGAAAGCCCTAAAAACTCTAACTACTATTTACGAACAACCGAAAAGAGAATACTCTCAACCCTAAGCTACTGAGTGTAAAAAGAGCCTAAACATATATTTAGCAAAACTCTCTTTCGCATTTTGTTTCGTAATTTTGCTTCGTTCAATAGCGATTTTTATTTAACTAGTATTTTCTTTTTATTTATAACATATACGCCTGAAGGAAGTGTAGAAAGAGTTGCTGTGGTGCCCACTTTTGCACCCGAAACAGAGTAAACTGGCTGTGGTGTAGCAGTAGAATCGGCATTTGCGTTCTCTATTCCAGCTGCTGTAGCTATAGTTAGCTTACCTTTTTTGTAAGTAAATCTGTAGTTTTGAGCCTCACCACCACTTATAATTATCTCGTATTCGCCCACCGGACTACTTTCGGTTGCAGTAGTTGTAACAACAGGAACTTTGGTAAGAACGTGCTCGTTTTCGCCATTTACAAATCCTCTATAGTACAATATGAACTCTGGATTAGGCTTTCCTTCTTGACGTGTAACATCGTTAGTAGTAACAGTAAGCATAGCTTTGTCTACTGTTAGTGTTCCACCAACAAGCTGAACACTCTTGTCGGCAATAGTGCCATAGTCTATATGGATTTCATATTTCCTACTGGCGACTTAGCATCAGCTACGCACGTAATTTCTGGTTTTCCCTCTAAGTACTCTCCACGAATGCTATATCCAAACTTCGGGTTTGGTTCGCCATATTCGCGAATGGTATTGCGCACTGTTACAATGCTACCAAATTCTTTTATATTTCTAACAAGAAGACCACCCCAACCACGGTATAACTTCTTTGTATCAATAGGAACTCGTAAAACGATATTGCTGATTGGACTACTTAAGAACATATCTTTACCCGCCTTTGGAGGTTGTTTTGCAAATATTTTTATCTGGCTTAAGCTATGACAACCTGCCATGCTCTCTTTACCTAAACTTGCGATAGAGGTGGGCAAAACAATACGTTTTAATCCTGTACAGCCAGCTAAAGCATAATCGTGAATACCAGTTATGCCCTCAGGAACTACAAGATCGGTTACCATTCCAGGTATTGCACTAATTATTTCGTCGCCTTTTTTATTTAAGAAAATACCATCGCTGTAAACAAAGTTGTCGCCTCCATTAGCAGGAATATTCTCTATTGTTCCCAAAGCACGACAGAAAGCAAATGTACCATCGGCAATGGTTTTTAAGCCATCGGGCAAAACAAGTTTGCGCAAACTATTGCAATTGTAGAAAACACGCTCTGGAAGATTATCGTTAGAGGTTGTTAGATTACCATCTTTGAGGTATGCTCCGCCACCACTCACAATTTTTGCACCTTTAAGGTCGAGCATATACAGTCCGCCTTGTGTGAATTTTCCATCAAAATCGCGACCCGCCATCTCGCGAATAACACGGAAGTCGGCTCCATTAATCTCGCCAATCAAAGTAAGTTCGCCTATCTCTGTGCGCATATTAGCAGGAATGCTATCAGATAAAACGCCAGCTTTAGGCAACTGAATGGTACGGTTCTTTAATTCTTTAGGTGTACCGTAAACGCCTCGTATAACATCTTGGTCAGATGTAAACGAATACATATTGCCTGGATTCAGCAGGTCTATCTTGTAATAACCGTTTACATCGCCATTCCAACCCCAGTTTACACTTACTAAACCATCGCTATTATAGCCATCTAACACAAAGGCGTGTCCAGCGTCTTGTCCCATAGAGCCTGGACTAACACCACCATAAATAAGTGGGTGTCCGCTTGATAGTTCGCTGAAAATAATGTCCATCCATTCTTTAGAAGAATAGTTTGCACGAACTAAATGCTCAACATCCGAAAAGCCAAAATAAGTACGAAGACCTTCAGCGCAATCATTCATAAAGGCTCCACTACCTTCGTTCGGACCTCCGTATCCCATTTCAGATGCTACGCCACAATGCAACATTAGTGTAGCCACAGCATTAGCTTCTTCGTTTGTATAGCTTCCACTGTAGTCATCTTTCATATTAGCCCAATCGTAAACTGTATTTCCGAAGTTAGCTTCTATGGCAGTTCCATCATAATCGTTGGCTGGATAGTATACAGTGTGTGAGCCTATGCCGCGTAAAGGGTATTTAAAGTAATTAAGAACCTGTGCTGTTGCCGTTGCTACACAACCTGTAAGCAATCGTCCTTTTGGGGTATTGGGCAACAATTTATTGTATGGCATTTGTTGCCCCCAAACGGTTGTTAGCATCGTTGGAACTTCAGACTTATATTTAGTAGGGTCTGGTTTAATAACATTAAGAGGAGTATTGCTTTTTACTGCCTTAGTTATCACTTCATCAATAGCTTTCAACCACCAGTTGAATCCAGGATTATCGCTTTGCGTATAATCAGTTTCCGATACTCCCAACAGTTCTGGTGCGAGGTCGTCTGCCGATATTATGGCAAACCCACCTTGTTTATAGCCATATATAGAATAGGCATTGGTATGTTTTAGTTCGCGCAACTGTTCAGTGCTTCTAGTTCCGCTGCTTGTACGCTTACCTGTTTTGTAAGCACTTAAAGTTGTTTGTAGGTTAATTGCACGTGCTGCAGTTTTCTTCATATCAGCTGTTGTGCGAGGTTTAGCCCCTACCGCCACGGGCAGAAGTGTGAGTAGCACAAAGGCTACCAGCATTTTTTGTTTAACGTTCATATAGGTTTTATATTTAAAATGAATATCAATGAGAATATTAATTGAATTTCTAACAGCTATTCCACTCTCTATATATAAAAATATCGGTGCTCGCTATTCCCGATATGGGAGCGAACACCGACAAAGAGCATTTATTCGATAAGTATTTTCTTGTTGCCAACAACATAAACTCCTTTGCGTAAACCACGAAGTGTAGTTGTATGGCGACGTACAAGTTTGCCATCGACGGTATAAACATCTACTGGTTTGCCGTCGGTTATGATGTTTTCGATACCTGTTGGTACATTTACTTCCACTGGAGCTGATTCTGTTCCGTCGGCATAAATGGCTGTAACGGCATACTGGGTATTCGCTCCAGCATTGACATCTACGCAATGGCGGACGGTAACAGGCACCTTATTGATGAGTGCGCCAGCCTTGTAAATGCCATAATATATTGGTGTAGGCGTTTCTTTTGTATAAGTAACGTCGTCAATTCCAAACATAAGACCAGTTTGTGGGGTTGTCTGATGAATTGCAAAATAGGTTGTTCCAGCAGGCACATTGATGGTTACCTTCTCCCATTCGCCCGATACAGCCTGACGATTTTTAAGAACAATATTGGTAAAATCTGTAATGTCATTACCCGCTGACGAATAAAGTACATCATAATTTTCAATATAAGCAACATTATTCACCGTCATATTATGCACATAGAACGATATTGTTTGTGCCTGTCCAGAAAGCTTTGGACTAATAATCCAGTTATCACTATTTACATAAGATTGCCCTGTTTCATCAAGCTCGTATGGAACTGAAGCATACTGCTGACCCGAGAATGGTTTCAGCCAAGGATTAAGGGTTGCCACATTTTCGCCTAATACAAACGGATTGAATATGATATAGGCGAACTGAGTGAACTGATTGGGATACCAAAGATCGTCGAAGAAACCACCAGAATAGCCGCCATTGGCATCAATAAGAGTCCAATCGCCAAACTCTGTAGACCATGCATCGTAGCGTTCGAAGTCTTCTGTTACTGTTTGAGGAGCTGTATTGGGTGCTTCCCATTCCAGTGATACATTCGATTGTTTCCTTGTTCCTCTCAGATTCTGTATCGTTGGCTTTTCAGAATCTTCAAGTCTGATGGTCGTTTCTGCCTTATTATCGGTGTTATCTAAGTCTTTATCGTATTCCACTTCTGCTATAACCTTCATCTCTTTGCGTCTGCAATGATAGCAGATGATGGCACTTGGAAGTCTAAAGTGCAGCTACTGAATGGTGCGAGTTTATCATTCCATTCATAAGAATTTATCTCTTTGCCACCAGATTTAAGACGAATAGTGAAGTTTTTGGCTTCACATTCGCCTATATTTTCTACTTTCACCTGGAGTTTGGCAGTACGTCCCTTGATAACCTTACTTGTTCCAGATACGTTGATAGATAAATTGTGGCGCTGAACTTCCATTATACGAATGTTATCAACGAAGATTGGTTCGTGGTTAGTACCACTTACTGCTTTAAATCCAATAAATATAAAGCGCTCATTCTCGAACCCACTCAATGGAATAACTTCGTTAAACCACGCATCATTGCCATTCATCAGAGAGTAATCTATCGTTTTTAGTTCGGTGCGTGTACCGTCCTGACGTTGCACAAATACTATTAACTTTGTGTCGGGGAAGTTCTTTCGTCCGTAGCTGAATATCAATTTAGGATTGGTAGTGCCTATAAGCGAAATCTTTCCTGTACCTAACGTACTTTCATCGCCTGTGTGTGCAGGTTCAAAACAGAGTGCGCCACCGTCCTTATCGTATGCTACGCCACGTCTAATCTTCCACGATGTGCCTTTCGTATCTGCCAACCAAACCAATGAAGAAAGCGATGCGTTGGCAAAACTCTCCTTGAATGGCACGTTATAAGCTTTTCCCGGCAATGAGTCGGGTGGTAGCTATGCCACTGCTTCCCAACTGATTTTGCGCTGAAACGCCCCAATAAACAAAGTGTTGTTGCTCGCCAGTGTTAAGGTCTACAGGCGTTACGTCGTAGCTATTCTTATTCTTAAACGAAGCCAAAGTGTCGGTAGGCTCTTTTGAATTTTTCATAGACATAACGTAATAGGTAATCTCTTCAGGTACAACAACGCCACCATTGGCTCCGACAGTAGACGTTTTATCCCATGAAAGGGCTGCCACTGTGTTCTTGTCTAACGCCTTCAAACCTGTAGGAGTAGCTGGTATATCGAAACCTACAAAGGCTTTTGCCACTGCTTCGCGACCTGCTCCTGATGCATTATATGCCACCACCTTATATATATGTGCGCCTTTTGCAACATTGTCGTCCTTATATGTCATGGCCTGACCGCTCATTGGGTTCTTCAAAACACCGAGTTTCGCATCGTCGCGGTATATAACTGCCGAATCTAACTGGGCAGTAAGGGCGTCTCCATTGACTGCTTTCACTGGCATTTTGAAGTTTAATGTTGCTTTCTCTCTTCCTGTTTGGTCTACAATAACGTGGAAATCGGTCGCTGCATCAGGTGCTGTGAAGAGCGCACCAGGCACCAATTGGAAGTTGCGAACATAGAAACGCCATTGGTTAAAGCCACTCTTGTCGTGAATGGCAAGGTGGTATGAGCCATCTTTAGGTACTTTCAGTTCGTAAGAAAACTTTGTTTGTGCCTTCGGAACAAGTACTGGCTGCCCCACTTTCGCATAGTTTCAGGGTTATAACCTTCGCCACAAGCAAGTTGGAACACCTCTTTAAACTGTTCGGCAAGCGTATTATAGGCTTCTAAAGAAACTGTATAGAGTCGGTCTGCCTTCATTTCGAATGGTGGAGATAGTAGCCAATCGTCAGCTACTCCCTTAGGATTGTAACCCGACTGAGCCCTTCCTTTCCAGTCATCAGCCAATCCCCACTCCCAAGTTTGGCCGTCGTCGTTTGCATCTATGGCTGTAAAGTTGTTGAAAGATTCCTCATCATAGAAGCTTTCCTTAAACGGTGGCACGATGGCCTTACCTATAACGATTCCGTTAGAAGCCACTTCATTACCTTGACGGTTGCCCGCTTTCGGTGTAATGGCGAAACTATACTTCTTTAATTCGGTGGTTGTGAAAGGTACCGACAGACTGTTTCCTGCCACATTGGTCGCCACTTGTACTCCGTCAGGCATTCTTTTCACGTCGTATATCACTTCCCCAACATATCCGCCGTGCTTTCCTTGCGTTACAGAATGCCATGTAATAACAGCCTTTGTGCCATCGTAGCTGAACTTTACACGCTCTATATCGGCAGGAATGTCGTAGCCTACCCATGCAGTATATCTTACTTTAGGCGATGAGCCTGCAGCGTTTGCAATGGTAACGAGGAACTTTGTGTCGCCTCCAGGCACGGTTATTTCGTCATCAACCTTAGCTCCTGCCGTAGCAACACCCTTCTTTACAGTGTCGTTATTAGCCACAACATAGTATGTAAGATTACCTGTTAGCGGTTCACCGTTTATCTTTTTACTTGGAGCAGTGAACTGAATGCGTCCTGTGGTATTACCCTTTTCAAACACAATCTTAAGGTTGTTTATACGTGCAGGTGCCTCTGGTGCTGCTGTTGTTGTGGGTATTGTCAATGCTAATATCTGCGTTTCAGATGGCATATCACCTATTTTATTAGCACGACCAGTTGTAAGGTCTACGTTATATAGCACCGACTTGCCGTCTTTGTCTATGCTTGCCCAATAGAATATATTTGTTTTCTGATCTATCTCCCCACTTTGTTGATAATAACTACCATCTGAATCTCTCACAGTAACACCTGTTGAACCTACTAATGTTTCCTTTCCATCTGTTGTACTAATGGAATAAAGATTCCCATCAAGTGATATTCCATAGAGTGTACCTTCTTTACTTATACCGAGTGCTACATACTGGCGTTCAGCCCAACCAATGAAGTTACGCTTCATCTTAGTATAATCAATGGTTCCCCATTGCAGGTTCGTACCGCTTTCGTCCCAGAATACGCCATATATCTTACCTGTTTTGCGGTCTTGTGCAGTTTCCATGGCGCACAAAGAAAGTCCATCTCTACCTAAATTATCGTCAGATAACTGTTCCCACGTATCTATATCATAAGTGTAATGGTGTACTTTTATTTGACCTTCCGAGTATGCCAAGAGGTCTAAATACATTGCATGGAACACGTCGCCAACTATTCCGCAGCCTGCATTCACCTCCATATAGTTCATAAGTCCTAACGGTTTCACTTCAATAGGGACTGTAGTGCCTACCGAATACATGCCGTAGGCAGCGTTACCCACCTTCCAACCTTCTTGATGAATGACGTTTCCCCACAGCACAATGCCTCCGGGAGTCTTTAAGAGAGGCGCAGCAAGAGGCTTTTGCAGGGGTGAAGCCACTGTCTGCAATAGCATGTTGTCTGTACTTGAACGCTGAGCAACAGGCATTTTGAGCGTTGAACCCATCGCCATACCACCTTGTCTTGCCGACAAGGCGTTTCTTAGTGTACTCTCACGCTGGCTGTTGTTCTGTGCCATCATTGCTGATGACCAGCATAGCAATAAGGCTATGATGCCAGCAAACATAAGGTAAGACTTCTTCTTCATAAGCAATAAATTTAGTGAGTAATATGCCATCACGATGATGACGAAAGTTTCTCGGTTGTTTCGTACTTGTCTACGGTTATAGGGGTGCATAGTGCTATGTATTTATACATAGTTACAGCCTACTGCACACAAAAGGTCCATTTATAGAAATAATATGGTGCTTGTTTGCCTTAAAATAACTGTATTCGTTTATATATTGCTTTTTTACGTTACTCTGCCGAACCTCTATATATAATAAGGTGTACAACAGTGCGTGCTTTCTCTATTGTTTCTTTCGTTTTGAAGGTCCACAATGTTTTGCAAAAATAAATATATTATTTCAACTACACAAACGAAAGAGAAGAAAAATCTCAATATGTTTTCAACATTCTGTAAGCTGTTATTACGACAAGAAAAGGAAATTAGCGGTAAATGAAAGAAATGATGTGAGGTTATGGTAGAGCGATAAAGGAGGAAGACGAAGGGGTAAACTTGTTTAACAATATAGAAACGCTAAGATTTCAATATTTGGGAGATAACAAATCAAAAACAACCCCTTGCATCTTTACGCAAGGGGTGTAAGGGGGTAAACAAAGTTGTTTCGAAGCTCTCGTTATGCTTCTGTAGCAACCTATTGTGGCAATACCACCAACTGAAGACTATCGGTTTTTATGCGCACCTTAAGCCATTTGTAAAGCTGTTGCTTGTCGTTTGCAGGAAGTGTTTTGCTGGTTTTAATCACCGCAAGCACGTATTTTTGGGTGAGAGCAGTATCTACAAAGACTTCAGAAGTGTGCGAAAGGGTTATACTTTTAGCTTCCGGACAAATGGCTTTCAGCTCTTGTTTCATCTCTTTAGCCAACTCTGGATAACGTGTATAAGCCGCTAACTGCTTCTGTAAGGCATCGTTTTGGTACACTTGTTCCTTCAAATCGGAAGACGTTCCTTCGCCTGCTGCTACCAAACCGCGCTTCTTTTGCTGCATAGCCATAAGACTATCAGCACTAGCACCTTGTATAATGCGAAGTCGATAGTCGGCTAACTGATAGTCGGACAGGGCTTCCTGTGCCTTCTTAACGTTGCTATTAGAAATAGAATTGCCTATTGTAATTACATCCAACGTTTTGTTTCTTTGTCGAAAGTGTGCGAAAGAATGTAAGTTCCTTTGTCTTTTATTTCGTTGCGCAGAAAGCTTTCTACGTTATTTTCAATGACACTCTGCTTAATAATTTGCCATGTCATGTAGCCAGCAGGTATCATTGTGATGATAACAATACTTGCAATACAGTAGTTTACATACTTCAACTTCTCATGATGGACTATCTTTTTACGATGGAAGTGCATTAAACGAACGCCCACGCAGGTGGTGAAAGCGATGAAAACAGTATTGATGAAGTAAAGATAAAAGGCACCCAAGAAGTAAGATATGTTGCCCATTGCAAGTCCGTAGCCCGCCGTACAGAGTGGTGGCATTAGGGCAGTAGCAATCGCAACACCCGGTATAACGTTGTTTTTGCCTTTTGTAGCTACAGCCAAAATACCGGCTGCACCGCCACAGAGTGCTATCAACACATCGTAAAGTGTGGGCGATGTACGTGCAAGAAGTTCTGATTGTGCTTCTGTGATAGGCGAAAGGGAAAAGTAAATGGTAGCTGTAACAACGCTGAGAAAGGTGGTAATGAGGTAGTTGATGATAGCTTTCCTGAACAAATTCAGGTCGGCTGTTCCAACCGCTAAGCCCATTCCGATGATTGGTCCCATCAGTGGCGAGATGAGCATGGCACCGATAATGACAGCTGTTGAATTGACATTGAGTCCTAAAGAAGCAATGAAGATAGCAAGAATAAGTATCCATAAGGTTGCTCCATGGAAGTCTACACCTTCGGTTATCTGTGCTATTACGTTGTCTTCAGAGGCTTTATCGGGCATGACATTGAAGTATTTCTTAACTACTTGCCACAGTGTTTGGTTGTTGTTTGGGTCCATACGTTTTGTTTTTGTGTGTGCAAAGATAATGTTTATTTGTGATATAATAATATTGTGGATAACATTTTTTTCGGTGTAGCAATGGGATTGATGGAAATTAGAAAGACCATGAATAATAGGATAACTGTAGGCAACAGGAAGGTCATCAAGTAAAAAAAGGAGCCTCACCATAGGGTGAAGCCCCTTCAAAAGTGGGTTACTGCATTAAAAGAATACAGCTACTGTGTGGTTAAACCTTACTTTACTACCACTTTTTGTGTGCCTTTAGCGGTGCGCACAAGGTAGATTCCCTTTGCGAGGGCGATGTGCTGACCAGCTTTAACAGCGCCACTAAAGAGGTTAGTGCCGTCGATGCGCGCTACGCTGATATAGTTATCAACGCCAAGAACATAGATTCCTCCGTCGGCAATGCGTAGGTTTACATCGGCTGCAAGGGCAGATACGCTGTTAATGCCAGTTGTTCCTATCTTCTTTAAGCATATATTGTCTAAGTAAAGGTTCATTCCTTTCTCTACATCGGTAGTGTTAGCATGGAATCCAATATATATTGGTGCCGTCTGTTTGGCTGTAAATTCAACAATGCGCGGAGCAAACTTGTCTGTGTCTTCTTGTGTATCAGGCACCAATTGTTCGGTCATAGCAGCAGATTCGGGTTGTAAACCGTACATCACTTCATACTTTTCGGTGCCGATGGTGCGTATATCGAACGACAATTCGTATATTGCATCTTTCTCTACGGCTATGAATGGTGTAAACAGCCAGTCGTTTTTAGGAGATGAAGAGCTATATATCTTCATGAATTTGTAGTCGGTGTCCCAGTCCCAATAGGCGTTTCCGTCGCCAAGATGTTCAGTAGTAAAGAGCAATACCTCGTCGTTAGTATCGAAAGTTGCGGTGTAAGGCACTTCGAAAGGCTTACCTATCATTATCTTATTCGATGCTGTTGGAATGCCTTTGTGGTCGTCGTCGATGTAAGGAGTAACGTCGAAGAAGCACTTTTCAGCCTTTCTTGTGTAACGTTGTAAGTATATGGCGATGCGCCTGCGTTGTCTACGATTTCGCCTGAAGGCATTTTGCGCACCTGGTATTTCACTTCGGCTGACTCAACATAGCCATTATACATTCCTTCGGTGGCTGCGTCCCATGTCAATATCAGCTTATTAATATCTTCGCCTTGTGTTAGTTTCACGTTCTTCACCTGCTTTGGTGTATCGTGTCCCACGTAAATGTTCTTTATTTCTGCCTTGTCGCCATCGCCTTCTGCATTTATCACAATAACAGCAAAGCTGTGTAAGCCTTGCGTTGTGGTTACTTCGGCTGTGGTAGCCTGTCCTGCCTGTGTGGTGCCGCTGGTGTTTTCCACGCCATCAACAAGCACCTTGTAGGTTAAAGCTCCCGTAAGAGACTGTCCGTCGTAGGTTTTTGTAGGTGCCGTAAAGCCTATTTTGCCTTTCAAATCGCCATTTGCGAAGTCGGCAACAATATCTGTTGGCGCTGCAGGAGCACCTGGATTCACTATCTTATCGCCCACCCAGAGGCAACCAAACTCTTCTTCGTTCTTGAATTCGCGTAGCATTGTGCTGGTCTTAGCCTTTAGGTCTATTTTATAAATGCCCGGTGTTCCGCCCCAATCGTCGAGCGTTGCTGCCCAATAAAGGGTGTTATTGTCGTTTGCGGGGAAGGCTGCAGACTGTTGATAAAGTGGGTTCATGCCCGTAGAGAGTATCTCTGTGAATGCAGCATCGGTTGTTGAGATTTCTCCTACCCTACCTGCTGAGTTTATTCCGTATAGTTTTCCTTCTTTGTTAAAGGCTATTGCGAGAATGTTGTTGCCCAATACGCCCACCTCTTTGCGTTCGTGTTTGGTTAGTTCGAGGGTGCAGAGCTTGTATGTTGTGCCATCTTTGTAGACAGAATATACCTTGTCGGTAGTTTCGTCGTAGGCTATCGGACAACCTATCGATACCATATCGGCAGGCACTTTGTGTCGTGTTATGTTGGTGAAATCGTTTGCATTATAGATGTACATATACATATCTGTACCATAATCGGAGTCGTCTTTCACAAAGAAATAGTAGCGGTCTTTCACCTTCACAATGCCGTAGTCGGGTGTATATGGTATTTTTTGCACTTCAGTAAAGTTAGATGTAGATGCTGTTGTAAACTTATAGATACCATTATTCTCTCTTGTGCCAACAAGATGTCCGTACAAATTATATTCTGTTTGTGCCGTTACAGGTAGCGCAGCAAGCAGGCTAACAAGCAGAGCTATACCTGCAAAGAGTGTAGTAAAAAGTCTTTTCATCGTATGTATTCTTTTTATTAATTATTAGATAGTTCTACTGTTTTTAGGTTATTCCCGTTTCTATACATTGGCATTTGCGCTTTTTATACGCACATATTTGTATCTTTCTACGGCGATACCTCTATTTTTCCACCTCTATATATAACAAGACGTAGACGTATATATGCTTTAAAATTGATATTTGCCAACAAATGGTAGTATTTGTTTGCAAATGTATAAATATTATTTTAAAAAAATGCAAACAAAATGGAATAAAAAAACTACCATTTATGCGGGTCAGCAGAAAAAAGGTGATGAATTTTCGGCGAAAAGAACTATTGCGGTAAGTCTTAATTATATATAATAGAACGACAAGTAGCATATTGCTGTTCAACAAGTTGTAAGAATACATTAATTAAAAACATTCTATATAATGTATTCTATAAATCTTCTGTTGAATGGGTATATTTTAGGTGTTATAATATAGCGTTATATGGGTGGTGTTTCTTGATGATATCTGAAACGAATGCGACAGATATCTGAAACGTTACTGACAGATATCTGAAACAAGCGTGATAGATATCTGAAAAGAAAGTAACTGTATTTAGCAGATTTTTCTAAATATCTAAGATGTTCTATCTTATTGAGAATAAACAAATAAGCACTGTTTATAACCTTCCAACTTCGTTTCTACTAAACTTGCATTTATGGTTATGCGAGAGGACTATATGTATGGTCTGGGGCTATTATCGTAAACAAAAGTAGAAACTTAATGAAATGTTGTAACAAACAGTATCACAACAAATTGTTTACACAAATATAGTTGGTTTAATGTATGTTTTTCGATGTGCGGACGCTGTTAGAAGCGTCCGCTGTATATTAAGAAACGACTTATTGATAGTTGTATATTATAAGTCTTTAAATGTTTTGCTAAGGCATTTAAAGTATTACTTTAACTCTCTTTTCACCTCTTCGAGTGCAGCAATCCAATTGGTATCGAGGGAGAATTGCGTAGGATAATCCTCACGATTGTAGTATGCTAATACCACTTCATCGTCCTTATCGCCATACAATGGGTTGTTTATACTAGCATCGCGGAATATCTTTTTTATGCGGTTTTTGTCTTTATCGGTACCAGCCTTCGCATAATTCTTTAGATAAAGGTTCACGAAGTCGTACATATAATATGCCATTGAGTCTAACTGTGCATTCAGATGGGCTACTTCTTTACCCGTTAATTCCTTGTCGGAAACAGACAATGCTTCCAGCGTCTTGGTTTTTAAGTAAGATATTGCGTCTACTCTAAACGATGCTATCTTACGAATCTCGGTATCTTCAGACTTATCTGAAGCCACTTTATATGAACTTCTATAAATCTGGTCGTATACGCGTTGTGGTGTTTGAGCATAAGCAGTGGCTGTAAACAAGATGGCTACAAGTGCCATAGTTACCTTTTTAAAATTCATCATTGTTATTGAGTTTAATTGTTATCGTTATTGTTTAATACTATTTATTTTAACTATCTTATAATGTTTGTTCTTGCTTTCGCATCGTCTTAATTGCTATTCAACAATGTAGAAATAGTGTTATTTATATTTACTAATTATACCTATCTTTGTGCAAAAGTACAACTCTTATAACTTAAAACCGTACAAAACGCTTATTTTTTATAGAGTTTTATGTTATTTATTACTAATGCGCGACTTGTTTTTAAGTGCAAAATCTTTCCACGATCCATAGTGTTTAGCATCTGAATTAGGACGATTAGACTGCAGAAAGTGGCAATAGGCAGCACCCAGAGCATCGGTTGCGTCCATAAATTGCGGCATTTCGCTGTCTTGCAAGTGCAACAAACGTTGCAACATACCCGCAACTTGGTCTTTAGAAGCAGAACCATTGCCTGTTATTGCCATTTTTATTTTCAATGGGGCATATTCGTGTATGGGCACATCGCGTTGTATTGCGGCTGCAATAGCCACCCCTTGTGCTCGCCCTAACTTCAACATAGATTGTATGTTCTTACCAAAGAAGGGAGCTTCTATAGCCATTTCATCGGGTAAATAAGTTTCTATTATACTTGTAACGCGTTCAAAAACTTTACCTAAACGTAGATAAACGTCTTTCTCTCTGCGCATATCTATAACTCCCATCACCACCATTTCAGCCTTATTACCGTGTACACGGATAACGCCATAGCCCATAACATTAGTACCAGGGTCTATGCCTAATATGATTTTAGACAGATTTTGCTGCGCTGTTGTCATATTTCTATCTATCCATATACGGATTATGCGCCAGTTCGTAGCCCATTGTTGTTTGCTCTCCATGCCCTGGGTAAAGCACAGTATCGTCGGGAAGCTGCGATAACTCTCGTAAACTACTAATCAGCTGAAACATACTACCGCCCGCAAAGTCGGTTCTTCCTACACTACCACGGAAGAGAGTATCGCCTGTAAATGCCACTTTTTCGTCTTTACAATAGAATGTTACACCACCTGGGGTGTGTCCTGGGCACTCTATAACCGTTAGTTCGTGATGCCCAAACTTTATTATTTCGCCAGCGTTAAAGGTGTGTTCAACAGGTGGGAAGTCGTAGTTTAGCTGCATTCCAAACATATTTTGCGCCTGTTCTTTGAGCGAACGCAAAGCAGGAGCATCTTTTTCAGACACCTCTGGCAACAGTCCGAACGTATCGTTAATGGTGTTTATGCCGAAATTATGGTCCAAATGTGCATGCGTTGTCAGCAAATGTACGGGTTTAAGATGGTTCTCTTTTATGAAATTCACTATTGTTTGGCGTTCTTCTTCATAGAAAGCACCACAGTCAATGATTACACATTCCAGACTGTCGTCCCATACTATATAGGTATTTCTTCTATCATATTGAACACAAAACACTTTATCTGTATCATATAAATATTGTTTTTTGAGTGTTATAGTTTACTTTAATGCTTGTAACAAACATACTAGATACGAGGAACATATATCAAGTTCTTCTCTTCGAACCACGCTTCTTCAAACCATTGCGATAGTTCTTCTTGAATAGCTACCTTTTTATAGGGTTTCAATTCCTCATCGAGTGTTCCTCCTTTCAGCACTATTACACCATTCTCCACCACATTATGGTTGTCTTTAGCAATGTTTTTGCGCACAATTTTCATCATGTCTGGTAGTGGCATCACAGCTCTCGACACAATAAAATCGAACTTTCCTTTCTCTTCTTCGCCTCTCTTGTGTTGCAAAAGCACATTTTTTAAGCCTATAGCATTGGCTATTTCGGTGGCAACTTTAATTTTTTTGCCTGTACCATCTATCATTTTGAAGTTTGCATTGGGAAACATTATTGCCAAAGGAATGCCAGGAAAACCACCACCAGTGCCAAAGTCGAGCACATTTGTGTCGTCTCTAAAATTTATAAACTTGGCAATTGCAAGTGAATGAAGCACATGGTGTTCGTATAAATTAGTTATATCTTTACGCGAAATAACATTTATTTTTGCATTCCACTCGGCATACAAATTGTACAAAGCGTTAAACTGCGCTTGCTGTTGAGCTGTTATTTGGGGAAAATATTTGGTTATAATGTCTGACATATCTATATTTTTCGTTAGTTTTCTATGGTTACTCGCACTTCGTTAGGATTAATTTCTCCTGGCGAATATATAAATGTTGTGGAATCGTCGTACAGAATAAAATTGGTTGAAGGATAGGGTTTTACCCCTACAAAGTAACCTTTGGCTTGCGCTTCAGGCACATCGTCGTTATCCCAACCATTGTTTTTCGCCATTTGTTCCACTATTTTCTCCGTCAAAGTTGCTTTGTAATCGTCGCCAAAGGTCTCTTTCAGCGTTATTTGCCTACCAGTTTTTGGATCGATATTAAAGCAAAGCGAATATTTAGTGATTGTTTCGCCTGTCTTAATAGATATATTCGATATGTAAACCACATAGTTTTCCTTACCAGAAAGTATGCGCGTATCTATGTTAAGTGCCCAATCCAGCTGACTTGCAGCGTGTTCTCGGTCTTTTAACCAGCGTGCAAGGTCTAAATATTCCTTACCATAGTTCTGCACTAAACGTTCTATTACCTGCTGAGGTGTAAGTTTTTCGTAGCTTGTTGCAAAGTAATTGGGTTGCAAAGTGCCCATTCTAAGCAACGAATCGTTAGCTGTGGCATACTGTTTACCTTTTAAATACACATAGTTAATGTGTATTTTGCACGCAGCATCTTTATTAAACCGAATAATAGTGTCTATTTTAACTGTACTGGTGGGTACAATTGCCTTTACTTTTGCTTGCTTCTTTGTACAGCCTATAACCATAAAGCAAGCCAATACAAAAACTAAAACTGCTGTAAATATATTCTTTACCATATCAATTGGCAAAGTTACAAAAAAACTTTCGTAACTTTGCACACGATAATAATAATATAATGAAAATGATAAAGGCGTGTCTTTTCGATTTAGATGGTGTGGTTTTCCATACCGAACCACTTTATACTGAGTTCTGGAAGAGTATATTTAACGAGTTTTATCCTACCGAACAAGGTTTAGAATTAAAGATTAAAGGACAGACTCTCACCCAAATTTATAATCGTTATTTTGCTAAACAAGTCAATCAACAAGCGGAAATAACACGCCGACTGGACGCCTACGAACAACAAATGCCCTACACATTCGTAGATGGCTTTGTGGACTTTGTGCAACAGTTGAAGCAAAATGACATAAAAACCGCTATAGTAACAAGTTCTAATAAAGCTAAAATGGAAAACGTTTACCACCAACACCCCACGTTTAAACAGCTTTTTGATGCTGTGTTTACAGCTGAGGACTTCCACGAAAGTAAGCCTTCGCCCGATGGATATATCACTGCTGCACGTGCATTGGGTGTAGAACCAACTCACTGTATAGTGTTTGAGGACAGCTTTAATGGGCTTCGTGCAGGTGTTGCGGCTAAGGCACGAGTTGTTGGACTCGCTACTACCAATTCGGTAGAAAGCATTAAAGAGTTTACAAAAGAAGTGATACCAAACTTCGTTGGCTATAAATTAACAGAACAGCAATAAAACATAAACAACGTAATGGGCTATTTATCAACAGATAAAAAGAAAATAACTGCAATAACACTTCGGCAGATGAAGGAGGCTGGAGAGAAGATTGCACAGATTACTGCCTACGATTTTACGACTGCAAAAATATTTGATGAAGCTGGCATTGACAGCATATTGATTGGCGATTCGGCTTCGAACGTAATGTGCGGAAACGACAATACGTTGCCTATAACCATAGAAGAGATGATTTACCATGCCAAAGCTGTTGCCAAAGCGTGTACCCATGCCTTTGTAGTATGCGATATGCCGTTTGGTAGTTATCAGGTTAATAGCGATGAAGGTGTGCGCAATGCTATCCGTATAATGAAAGAAAGCGGTGTAGATGCGGTAAAATTAGAAGGCGGCAGCGAGGTTGTTGCCACCGTAAAAGCTATTATTGCGGCTGGAATACCAGTAGTAGGACATCTTGGTTTAACCCCGCAGAGCGTACATAAGTACGGTGGCTACGGCTTAAGAGCTAAGAACGAGGCGGAAGCAACCAAACTTTTGAACGATGCTAAACTATTAGACGAGGCTGGTGTGTGTGCTTTGGTATTAGAGAAAGTACCACAAGCATTGGCTACCGAAGTGTCTAAGCAGATTAAAACTCCCACTATTGGAATTGGCGCAGGCAGTGGAACCGATGGGCAAGTGCTGGTTTATGCCGATGCAATGGGTATGACACAAGGTTTCAAACCCAAATTCTTACGTCAGTTTGCCAATATTAGAAAGTGTATGACCGATGGAATCGGCGATTATATGAAGTGTGTAAAAGCGCAAACATTCCCTAACAACGAGGAATCGTATTAGGAAAAACAACCTATCAGGGGGTACAATATACAGGGCTATATGGTTGCGTTTTTAGATAAAAGAACACAATAAAAAGACACCCTAAAGCCACAAACAGCTTGCTATAACGTAGCACACAAATAGCAACAACGCAACACTCTCTTAGTCATATTGTTACTATCGTCTTACAAATACAGTAGTTTTGCAATGTAGTATCGGCATTTTTGCACTGTAAGTGTTGCGTATTTACGAAGTGTTCGCAACGTATTTCGTAGCGTGAATGTTGCATTTTTATAATTCGTTCGCAATATTTTGACAGTCTGTAAGCTGCTGTAAGGACCGATTTATCGTGCCCACATATCTATATACACCCACGAAATGTGGAACGAAAATGCGTGTACGATGACGAATATATGCGTGTCCGATGATGTGAATATATATATACGGTGAAATGAAAATGTGTATTCGATAAAACGAAAATGCGGGCGTGGAAACAAAAATGTGTTAGTATGGTTAAACGAAAATATGAGTACGATGAATCGGCTCCTACGGTTGGCGGAGTGTTCGTTGTGTATTTCGTTGGTATCTATGGTCTATTTGGAGAGTAAAAACTCTCTTTTCGCAATACAAAGGGAGGCTTTTTGTGTTTCCACTCTTAAGAATATCATAGATACTGAGTACATTTTAGCAAACGCGAAACCCTAAATACATCTTAGTTCATATTGCTTTTAGTTTTTATAAAAGCTCGCAACTGTTATTATCTCCCCCTGCAATTGATACACCATATATACAAAAAGGACTCGCTTGCTTCACAGCCTACGAGCCCCGTTGAACCAAAAATATAATCTGAATTTATACCTATGAAAAACTATTTACATGAAGTATTCTAAATGTTTCATTTACTTTTTCTATCTTCTTTAAGCAAAAATAACTTGTTAATAATTATCATGAAAAAAAACCTATCTACCCTAATAACTAAATTTCTTTACCTTAGTCTTTCTGCGTGCAAAGATACACACGAACATCGAAATAACCTATATACAATTATCTATTTTTCGCATATTTTTTTATATGCAATCGTTTGCAAATTAAAAATATGAAAGCAATATTAACGTAATTCAAAAGGAAGATACTTACAACTTAAACAATTAGTAAGAGAACACAAAATGGTACAAAACAATATTTCTATATTTATGCAAACACTGTTTATTTAACCTTACATCATATATAAAATATATACAAAACACAATGGCAAGATTGCCGTTTTAGGCTATTGTATACCATTTTTTTATGAATTTATTATAAGTTCTTTCATATTCCTTATTTATATCTATAAAAATACTGATGTATTTTACGAAGATACAAAAACCCACTTTTTGCAGGTCAAAAAGGTGGTTTTTGTAAGCCAAAAAGGTAGTTTTTGCACGCCAAAAACCATACTTTTGCAACGCAAAAACCATACTTTTACACGGCGAATATGTAACACACAGATAACGAACACGTTGCGAACATTACATAAATGTGTTTCAAACGGATTGCAAATGCATGTCGAATATAGATATGCGGGCACGATAAATCGACCCCTACGGCTGCTAACAGCCTGCCATTTCGCTGCGAACGGATTGTTAATAATGCAACGAACACCCACGAAATAACCACGAAACACTCCGCCAAGCGTAGGGGACCGATTCATCGCGCCCGTATTCTGACATAAACAAATACACATATCCATTTCACCGAATACGCATTTCCACATTATTGTATACGTGTATCCATTTCACCGCACACGTGTTTCCGTTCGTCATTTTGTGGGTATATTCCGATATGCGGGCACGATAAATCAGCCCCTACAGCTGCTAACAGCCTGCCATTTCGCTACGAACGGATTGTTAATAATGCAACGAACACCCACGAGATAACCACGAAACACTCCGTAAACACCCAACATTCACCCACGAAATAACCACGAAACACTCCGCCAGGCGTAGGGGCGGATTCATCGCGCCCGTATTCTGACATAAACAAATACACATATCCATTTCACCAAATACGCATTTCCACATTATTGTATACGTGTATCCATTTCACCGCACACGTGTTTCCGTTCGTCATTTTATGGGTGTATTCCGATATGCGGGCACGATAAATCAGCCCCTACGGTTGCTAACAGCCTGCCATTTCGCTGCGAACGGATTGTTAATAATGCAACGAACACCCACGAAATAACCACGAAACACTCCGCCAGGCGTAGGGGCCGATTCATCGCGCCCGTATTCTGACATAAATAAATACACATATCCATTTCACCGAATACGCATTTCCACATTATTGTATACGTGTATCCATTTCACCGCACACGTGTTTCCGTTCGTCATTTTATGGGTGTATTCCGATATGCGGGCACGATAAATCGGCCCCTACAGCTGCTAACAGCCTGCCATTTCGCTGCGAACGGATTGTTAATAATGCAACGAACACCCACGAAATAACCACGAAACACTCTGTAAACACCCAACATTCACCCACGAAATAACCACGAAACACTCCGACAGGCGTAGGGGACCGATTCATCGCGCCCGTATTCTGACATAAATAAATACACATATCCATTTCACCGAATACGCATTTCCACATTATTGTATACGTGTATCCATTTCACCGCACACGTATTTCCGTTCGTCATTTTATGGGTGTATTCCGATATGCGGGCGCGATAAATCGGTCCCTACGGCTGCTGACAGCCTGCCAATAATGTTGCTGACGGATTGCAACAACACAACATTCAAAAAACAAAAACCATACTTTTACAATGTAAAAACCATACTTTTGAAAAACAGAAACCACACTACAGTAAAGTCATCGCTAAAAGAAACATAAACAATAGCCAATATTTAGAAAAAAATGAAAGTAGTATAAAATTTTTTTGTGAAAAAAATATTAGGTTGTATCATAATTTTTTTACTTAAATTTGCTGCATAAATCTACTAAATAAAAGAAAAAAGCAAAAGAACCAAACAACCGTGTTATACCCACTATCACCTAAATCGGGTACAGACAACACTGGAAAGCCTATAAGCTAACCAACGCCCAAGCCTCCGACACGGCGTTACTCCACAAGAGTTTCAACAGGGAAGGCATACAACAGTATGGAGAATTATCTACTAACGAGAACCAAAAACACAACCATTGTTATTGCGATAGTTGCTTTGTTAGCTCTCGCACAGCAGCTAAAGGCACAAACTAAGTATGATTTCGCCATTGCAGGCACGTGGGTTACATCAGAAAACTGTAACGATTTAACCGTTATACCTGGTGTAGAAGGTAGTGTTAAATACGATGCAGAAACAAAACCCTATTTCTGAAGAACGCAAAAATAGACGGAGGAAATGCCAATGCTATCTATTCTACCCTCGAAGGGCTAACCATTAGGGTGGCAGGAAAGAATCAAATGCGGTCTGACTTTACCTCTACCATACAGTTTACACAGCCTATGCAAATTGCAGGAAGTGGTACATTAAACGTGGAAAATACGCAAGGCGATGCCATTTATGCCAATGCTACCAGCTTAATAATAGATGCATGCACATTGAACGCACGAGGATTAAACTACGGAATAGTGGGCGAAGATGGTAAAAACAACGAAAAACTAACCATAAAATATGCCACCGTAACAGCCGAAGGTAAGAATATTGCCTCGATAGGGTGCTTTAAATATCTTACACTAATGGGGTGCAAAATAAGTCAGCCTACGGATGCTGACTTCGATGAAGAGCTTGGAGGAATAGGCAAAGACGGCAAACTGCTAAAAGAACCTATAACCATTACACCCACAACATACCAAATATGGATTGCAGGAAAGCTTATAACACTGGACAATTGCAACGACCTTACAACTATTCCTGGTGTAGAAGGAACCGTAAAGTTCGACCCTGCAACACGCATACTTACATTAGAGAATGCCAATATAAGCACAAACGCACACTATGGAATACTAAATTTCATGGACAACGTAACTATTCAGCTCGTTGGAACTAACAATATTACGGCTCAACTAAGTAATACTATATATAACAACGACGACTGTTCGCTGAGCGTCGTTGGACCAAATGCTACCCTAAACCTACACGGTGCCATTGAAGCAAAGGACAAAGCGAGTCGTCAAGCATTCCAAAATCACGGCTCAGTAACCATTAGTCAGTGCACCATAGAGGCAAATGCGGGTATCAATGGCTTCTCTTTCGGCGAATGGAAGTTCGACCGTTGCAACATCAAAGTAAAGGGAAACGGCGATGATAAATATCCGTTTGCAGGCAGTATGGCATACTTTACACGCATACCACTATTGGAAGGCTGCGCTCTAAGGTACCTACTGGCACGCATTGGAAGGAATTTACCGACCAATATGGTACGTGCTACTCGCTCGTAGATGGTTCGGAGAAAACCATAACAGACTGGATTACTATCACAACCGACCCTGCTTACATTGACAAATACACCATTCGGACTACCAAAACCACACAAAACATCTACTCTATTGGTGGTGCACGCCTTTCAACCGAACTCAATCGGCTACCAAAAGGCCTATACATCGTAAACGGAAGGATAGTAGCAAAGCCATAATCTGCTTAGAAACGGAGTGCATTGCGGGCACTCCTGCTACTTCTTTTCTATTCTTAAGAATCATAAGAAGGTTCAATATACTTAATTTTTTCATTGTTTTAGATAAGAGTATCTATCTATGTGGCTAGGGAGTGCAAGTGGTTTGTACTCCCTTCGTTGTATATTATAGTGGGCTAAAAAGCATTTGTGCACTGCTCAAAACCAAATTACGAATTAGTGTTGTACCTTGTTTTGTTTTATTATTGAACAGCCAATTGAGGTTAAAACCCTTCTTTTAATAATGCAAACTCTACACGCATCTGAATTTATTTCGTAACTTTGTCGGCATCAAAACAATAAACTATTCAGAATTATGTATACACGCAACTTTCTAACAGCACTATTGTTGCTATTTGGTATTGCCACATTCGCACAACAAGAACACTGGGTTGGCACATGGGCTTGTGCCCCACAAACAGTAGATAAAAGGTTTATGCCCTACAACAATCAGATGAATAACAGAGCTGTAAGGCAGATTGTGAAAGTGAGTATAGGTGGAAAAACAATACGATTGAAGCTAAGTAACGAACTGTCTACTACCCCCGTAGAAATAGAGAGCGTATATATTGCACAAGCAGAAAACGGTTCGGACATACGCAAAGGCAAGGTTAGCTATCTTAAGTTCAGTGGTAAAGACGGTGTAACCCTACCAGCAGGAAAAGCAATATACTCTGATGAATTGCAGTTCGAACTACAACCGCTAAGCAAAATAGCCATTACCATAAACTATATAAAGGCTCCTAAACAACCAACAGTGCACATGGGGTCGCGCACAACAAGCTATATTCTGAAAGGAAAAGCCAATGCCGACACCAGTTTTCGCACAGCTTTTAAAGAAGAACACTGGTTTAACATTGCAGGAATAGAGGTGCTTAGCAACACAGCAACAGCCATTGCCATACTCGGCAACAGCATTACAGATGGCAAAGCAAGCACAAACAATGCACAAAACCGATGGCCCGACATCTTCTCGGCTGCCATTAACACACCCGAAAAAGCCGAAACGGGAGTGCTAAATTTGGGTATTGGCGACAACAGAATACTGTCTGTTGGCTTAGGAACACCCGGAAAAGAACGCTTCGACCGTGATATTCTTGGACAACACGGACTGCATTCTGTTATAATATTCGAGGCAATAAACGACATTGGTACTTCTAAAAATCCAGAAGAAACGGCACGTCAGCTGATAGAAGCATATAAAGAAATGACGAAAAAAGCACATGCGCACGGGCTAAAAGTATATATGGGCACCATAACACCCTTTGAAGGGTGCAAAAGTTACTACAACGAAGCACGCGAAAAGGCACGCCAAACCGTGAACGAATGGATAAGAACAACACACGAAACCGATGGTTTCATAGACTTCGATGAGCTTATGCGCAACCCAGAACACCCCAAACAGTTACGCAAAGAGTGGCAAAGTGGCGACTGGTTGCACCCTAACCCAGAAGGATACAAGGCTATGGGCGAGCATGCAGCAAAGGTTTTGGCACACGAAATAAACAGTACAACCACCCTGTAAGGCACATTAAACGTGAGCCATACACAACAAAACTACCCCCTGTGTGGCACCATAACTTTTTAAAATATATAGAAGCTGTAACCATCTAAATATTAACCACTTACCAAAAACCCCCTTTTTGTGTTGCAAAAGATGGGTTTTTGCACGATAAAAACCCTATTTTTGCATTGCAAAAGTGGGGTTTTTGGAATGTCAAAACCCCACTTTCGTTTTTCTTCGGCACTATTCTTACAAAACGCACACCATCATCTTGCAAAACAGAAGTCCTACCCCACTATTCAAATAAACCATAAATACACAAACAATACGCCACAAATGGGCTGCCAAAATATTACAAACAAATTGGAATAATGCAATATTCACGCAACGAAATACATTGCAAACACTCCAACAGGCGTAGGGGCAAAATCATCGTGCCCGTATTTCTACATTATCAAATATGTATATTCGTTTCATAAAATACGTACATTTGTTCCATCGTACATACATTTTCGTTCCCCATTGTGGGTATAATTTCCAATACTCTAATATCCTATTTGAATTCAAAAAGAACGATTTAACAACTTTAACTTATTTTTATAAGACCTTTAAAATATACTGAAATAAAAGTATTACCTTTGTACCCTACTTTGCATAAGTGGGTAAACTGCTTTTTATAAGCAGGCTAACAAGTAGCTAAAGTAATTTACACATTATTATATATATAATAAATGAAAAAGTTTAGACTAGTGGACAACACGCTGGGGTGGCTTGCTTTCTTGATAGCTGCCTTTGTTTACTGTTCCACAATTGAGCCAACGGCAAGCTTTTGGGACTGTCCTGAGTTCATAACAACAGGCTATAAGCTCGAAGTAGGGCACCCTCCCGGGGCACCATTCTTTGCCCTTACCGCCAATCTTTTCTCGCATTTTGCAAGCGATGCTACCCAAGTGGCACGTATGGTGAATACTATGAGTGCGCTATTATCGGCAACTTGTATTATGTTTTTATTCTGGACTATCTCCCATCTAGCCCGTAAACTCATCGTAAAAGACGGTGAAGACATTTCGTTAGGTAAGATGATTGCCATTGAAGGGGCTGCTATGGTGGGCGCATTGATATACACCTTCAGCGACACTTTCTGGTTTTCGGCTGTCGAAGGCGAGGTTTACGCCTACTCATCGGCATTCACCGCAGTAGTATTCTGGCTGATTTGAAGTGGGAGGACAATGCCGACAAGCCGCACGCAGACCGTTGGTTGGTGCTAATTGCCTATATGACAGGTCTTTCTATTGGTGTCCACCTGCTCAACTTACTATGTATTCCAGCCATCGTACTGGTTTATTACTATAAGCGTGTGCCCGATGCCAACCTCAAAGGGTCGCTTGTAGCTCTCGCAATATCAATTGTTTTGGTAGCCGCTGTGCTATATGGCGTGGTGCCAGGCATTATTACTGTGGGCGGATTTTTCGAGCTTTTGTTCACCAATACACTCGGAATGCCGTTCAACACAGGTACCATTCTATATATCTTACTACTCATAGGAAGCTTCATTTGGGCAATTGCCGAAACATATAAGGACAGCAATCTGCGCCGACAAAACATTGCTTTCTTAACAGCTTTCGCTCTTATTGGTATTCCATTCGTAGGCTACGGCTGGTCTGCATTCATTGTTGGGGCCATCATCTTAGTGGCTTTCTACTTCGTTCTGAATATGAAACGCAACAAAGAATTGCTTATTTCGGCTCGCTTAAAGAACACCGCACTGCTCTGTATGCTTATGATGATAATAGGATATTCATCATACGCAGAGATAGTAATACGTTCAACAGCTAACCCTCCAATGGATCAGAACTCGCCAGAAGATATCTTTACGCTTGGAAACTACCTTGCACGCGACCAGTATGGCGACTCTCCACTACTCTACGGACAGGCTTATACCAGTGAACCAAAGGTAGCAGAGGACGGTAGACACTACGAAATTAAACAGGGCAAACCAGTTTACGAACGTAAAGAAAAGGCATCGCCAAACGAACCAGATGCATATTTCTTGGTGCGAAACAAAACTTCTCAGGTGTTCGAACAGAATATGTTCTTCCCTCGTATGTGGGATAATGCACACGCACAAGACTACGAACAGATTATGGGAGGCATTGAAGGACGCGATGTTGACGGCGTTAAGATGCCTACACAGATGGAAAACATACGCTTCTTCCTATCTTATCAGTGCAACTTTATGTACTGGAGATACTTCCTTTGGAACTTCGCTGGCCGCCAAAACGACATACAAGGCAATGGCGAACCTGAACAAGGCAATGGCGAACCCGAACATGGAAATTGGATTACAGGTATCTCTTTCATCGATAATATGCTATATGGCGACCAAACTTGCTGCCCGATGAGCTAAAAACAAACAAAGGACACAATGTTTTCTATTGTTTGCCACTCTTACTTGGTATATTTGGTCTGTTTTGGCAGGCATGGAGAGGACGCAGAGGCATACAACAATTCTGGGTAATCTTCTTCCTTTTCTTCATGACGGGACTAGCAATCGTCATCTATCTTAACCAAACGCCAGGACAACCGCGTGAACGCGACTATGCGTATGCAGGCTCTTTCTACGCTTATGCTATATGGTGTGGACTCGGAGTTCTAGCCATTTACGACTGGTTGAAGAAGCTAAAACTGTCTGGAACAGCCGCTGCAGCCATTGCATCGGTAGCATCTATCATCATACCAATACAGATGGCATCGCAGACTTGGGACGATCACGATCGCTCAAATCGATACACTTGTCGCGACTTTGGACAGAACTACCTGAACTCTATGCAGGAAAAGGGCTATCCAATTGTATTCACCAACGGAGACAACGACACCTTCCCACTATGGTATAATCAAGATGTTGAAGGCGTACGCACCGATACTCGTGTATGCAACTTGTCGTATTTGCAAACCGATTGGTATATCGACCAGATGCGCCGACCTGCTTATACATCGCCAAGTGTACCTATAAAATGGAACCGACTCGACTATATAAGTGGTACAAACGAGGTTATTCAAGTGAAACCAAACCTAAAACAGCAAGTTCTGGATATGTATAAAGAAAATCCAGAAGAGGCTCGGAAGCAGTTCGGAGAAGACCCATTCGAGCTGAAAAACATACTAAAATATTGGGTACGCGCTAAGGATCCGCTGTTCCATGTCATACCTACCGATACCTTATATATGACTATTGATAAGGCAGCAGTACGCCGAAGTGGTATGATGATGCCTACCGATAGCATTCCAGACCGTATGGTTATCTCGCTCGCAGGTAAAGAAGAACTCTTTAAAAACGATATTATGATGCTCGAAATGATAGCCAATTGCAACTGGACTCGTCCACTTTATGTGGCTATTACTGTGGGTAGTGAGAACTTTATGAACCTCGGCGACAACTTTATACAGGAGGGATTGCTAAACCGTATTACACCTTTCAACACACGAAAAGGAGGTAGTTTCGACACTGAAAAGACCTATAACCTTGTAATGAATAAGTTCCGATGGGGTGGAGTGGCTACTAAAGGTATCTATCTCGACGAAACTGTTCTGCGAATGTGCTACACCCACCGCCGTGAAATGGCACAATTGGCAATGAATTTAATATTGGAAGGCAAACGCGACAAGGCTTTGAAGGTGCTTGAGAAGGCTGAAAAGGAACTGCCAACCTATAATGTGCCGCTTTCGTTCTCACCTGCTAATGGTGGACCGATAATGGCTAATGCCTACGCAATGTTAGGAAAGAAAGCTAAAGCCGAAGCGATATACAATGAAATATGGAAGACATTGGTGCAATATGCACGCTACTATTTAAATCTTCCTGATCGCATATTTAATAAACATATTGACAGGTGCGGTATGTTCTTGCAGATAATGGAACAATATCTTGATACGAATATGCAATTTAATCCTAAATGGGCAGATGAGCACAGACCTATATTTATGAGAATGCTCATAGCCTATGAGGCAAGAGTTGGAAAGGTGAAATAAAGCTGTTATGGTAGGAATCTATAAATAACGAATGTAAGGTAACACGTGTAGGGACGTGATTTTTCACGTTCCCCACACCCTGACAACAGCCCAAAAGCGTTGTTTCATCACGTTTCTGACACCGACCTCGCACCCTCGAACGTCCGTTATCTCGCAGCCTATTCTGCGATAACAGAAAATGGAGGAACACGTTTTTCCGCCATTAACCACACGAACACCCACCCCAAAGCCTCTTAACGAAAGACAAGGGAATACGCTGAATATGTTTATAGAACAACCTGCACGCTGGATACGGTGGCTTTACCCACACGCATTGTGGCGAATGTCGCCCGATGACCATTCCGTTTATCTCACATTCGACGATGGTCCAATACCCGAAGCTACACCCTTCATTCTCGATACACTCGATAAATATGGGGCAAAAGCTACCTTTTTTATGGTAGGAGACAACGTTAGGAAGTATCCAGAACTATACGAAGAGGTGGTACGAAGAGGACATTTGGTGGGCAATCATACCTATCACCATCTCGGTTCGTTTAAACATTTCACGCTAACTTATGCTGTTGATGTTACCGAAGCCAATGCTCTTATCAAGTCTAAATACTTTCGTCCACCACATGGGTGGCTTCGTCATAGCGTCTATTGGTGGGTAAAGCAAAAGTACAGAGTGGTTATGTGGGACCTTGTAACACGCGATTATTCTAAATGGCTTACGGGACACGATGTTCTTCGTAACGTTCGTAGGTATGCACGCAATGGTTCTATCATTACGTTTCACGACTCATTGAAGAGCATCGACAAGCTTCATTATGCCTTGCCACGTGCTTTAGAGTGGCTAAAACACGAAGGATATGAGTTTAAAATATTCGAAGAAGGAGATTAAAGCTGAGGCTAAAAGTCTCGGCTTTTTTGCTTGCGGCATTGTACAAGCTACGCCTGTAGACGACGAAACAGCTACTGCTGTGCGCCAGTGGATAAGCAAAGGCAGTCAAGCCACTATGGATTACATGGCAAACTACACCGAAAAACGACTTAACCCCTGCTTACTTGTACCGGGAACAAAGACTATTGTTTCACTCGCAATGAACTATGCACCTGCAAAAACTATGGCTGCTACAGAGTTTCAGCTTGCTGCATACGCCTACGGACAAGACTATCACGATGTAATGAAGACAAAGTTGCGACAGCTTGCTACTATTATCGCAAATAAATTTGATACTGACGAGGTTGAAAAACCAATAGGCGAAATACGCATTTTCGTTGATACGGCTCCCGTTTTGGAACGTTATTGGGCACAAAAAGCTGGTTTAGGGTGGATAGGAAAGAACCATCAGCTCATTATTCCTAAGGCTGGTTCCGAAGCACATATTACCTTTTTGTGTTGCAAAAGTGGTTTTTTTGCAATGTCAAAACCCCACTTTCGTTTTTCTTCTGCACTATTCTTACAAAACGCACACCATCATCTTGCAAAACAGAAGTCCTACCCCACTATTCAAATAAACCATAAATACACAAACAATACACCACAAATGGGCTGCCAAAATATTACAAACAAATTATAATAATGCAATATTCACCAACGAAACACGCAACAAACAATCCGCAAATACACCACATTCACCAACGAAACACGCAACGAACAATCCGACAGGCGTAGGGGCAAATTCATCGCGCCCGTATCCTTACATTATAAAATACACATATTCATATTATTAAATACGTGCATTTGTTCCATCGTACACGCATTTTCGTACCACATTGTGGGTATAATTTCCAATACTCTAATATTCTATTTGAATTAAAAAAGGACGATTTAACAACTTTAACTTATTTTTATACAGCCTTTAAAAGGTAACAGGAAAAAAGCATTACCTTTGCATTCTACTTTGGATAAGTAGGCTTACGAGTAGTAAAAACCGATTTACACATTATTATATATATAATAAATGAAGAAGTTTAGATTAGTGGACAACACGCTGGGGTGGCTCGCTTTCTTGATAGCTGCCTTTGTTTACTGTTCCACAATTGAGCCAACGGCAAGCTTTTGGGACTGTCCCGAGTTCATAACAACAGGCTATAAGCTTGAAGTAGGGCACCCTCCCGGGGCACCATTCTTTGCCCTTACCGCCAATCTTTTCTCGCATTTTGCAAGCGATGCGACCCAAGTGGCACGCATGGTGAACACTATGAGCGCACTGTTGTCGGCAACTTGCATCATGTTCTTGTTCTGGACAATCTCCCATCTCGCCCGTAAGCTCATCGTAAAAGACGGTGAAGACATTTCGTTAGGTAAGATGATTGCCATTGAAGGGGCTGCTATGGTGGGCGCATTGATATACACCTTCAGCGACACTTTCTGGTTTTCGGCTGTCGAAGGCGAGGTTTACGCCTACTCATCGGCATTCACCGCAGTAGTATTCTGGCTGATTTTGAAGTGGGAAGACAATGCCGACAAGCCGCACGCAGACCGTTGGTTGGTGCTAATTGCCTATATGACAGGTCTTTCTATTGGTGTCCACCTGCTCAACTTACTATGTATTCCAGCCATCGTACTGGTTTATTACTATAAGCGTGTGCCCGATGCCAACCTCAAAGGGTCGCTTGTTGCTCTCGCAATATCAATTGTTTTGGTAGCCGCTGTGCTATATGGCGTGGTGCCAGGCATTATTACTGTGGGCGGATTTTTCGAGCTTTTGTTCACCAATACACTCGGAATGCCGTTCAACACAGGTACCATTCTATATATATTACTACTCATAGGAAGCTTCATTTGGGCAATTGCCGAAACATATAAAGATAGTAATCTACACCGACAAAACATTGCTTTCTTAACAGCTTTCGCCCTTATTGGTATTCCATTCGTAGGCTACGGCTGGTCTGCATTCATTGTTGGAGCCATCATCTTAGTGGCTTTCTACTTCGTTCTGAATATGAAACGCGACAAAGAATTGCTTATTTCGGCTCGCTTAAAGAACACCGCACTGCTCTGTATGCTTATGATGATAATAGGATATTCATCATACGCAGAGATAGTTATACGTTCAACAGCTAACCCTCCTATGGATCAGAACTCGCCAGAAGATATCTTTACGCTCGGCAGTTACCTTGCACGCGACCAGTATGGCGACTCTCCACTACTCTACGGACAGGCTTATACCAGTGAACGAAAGGTAGCAGAGGACGGTAGACACTACGAAATTAAACAGGGCAAACCAGTTTACGAACGTAAAGAAAAGGCATCGCCAAACGAACCAGATGCATATTTCTTGGTGGGAAACAAAACTTCTTGGGTGTTCGAACAGAACATGTTCTTCCCTCGTATGTGGGACAAAGCACACGCACAGGACTACGAACAGATTATGGGAGGCATTGAAGGACACGACGTAGACGGCGTGAAGATACCCACACAGATGGAGAACATGTACTTCTTCCTGTCTTATCAGTGCAACTTTATGTACTGGCGATACTTCCTTTGGAACTTTGCTGGACGCCAAAACGACGTACAAGGATACGGAGAACCCGAACATGGAAATTGGATTACAGGTATCTCTTTCATCGATAATATGCTATATGGCGACCAAAACTTGCTGCCCGATGAGCTAAAAACAAACAAAGGACACAATGTTTTCTATTGTTTGCCACTCTTACTTGGTATATTTGGTCTGTTTTGGCAGGCATGGAGAGGACGCAGAGGCATACAACAATTCTGGGTAATCTTCTTCCTTTTCTTCATGACGGGACTAGCAATCGTCATCTATCTTAACCAAACGCCAGGACAACCGCGTGAACGCGACTATGCGTATGCAGGCTCTTTCTACGCTTATGCTATATGGTGTGGACTCGGAGTTCTAGCCATTTACGACTGGTTGAAGAAGCTAAAACTGTCTGGAACAGCCGCTGCAGCCATTGCATCAATAGCATCTATCATCGTACCAATACAGATGGCATCGCAGACTTGGGACGATCACGATCGCTCAAATCGATACACTTGTCGCGACTTTGGACAGAACTACCTGAACTCTATGCAGGAAAAGGGCTATCCAATTGTATTCACCAACGGCGACAACGACACCTTCCCACTATGGTATAATCAAGATGTTGAAGGCGTACGCACCGATACTCGTGTATGCAACTTGTCGTATTTGCAAACCGATTGGTATATCGACCAGATGCGCCGACCTGCCTACACATCGCCAAGTGTGCCTATCAGGTGGAACCGTCTCGACTATATAAGTGGCACAAACGAGGACATTCCGATTGAACCAAACCTTAAACAGCAAGTTCAGGATATGTATAAAGAGAACCCCGAACAGGCTCGGAAACAGTTTGGCGAAGACCCGTTCGAACTGAAGAACGTGCTGAAATACTGGGTGCGCGCCAAGGATCCGCAGTTCCACCGCATACCTACTGACACCTTATATATGACTATTGATAAGGCAGCAGTACGCCGAAGTGGTATGATGATGCCTACCGATAGCATTCCAGACCGTATGGTTATCTCGCTCGCAGGTAAGGAAAGACTGTTGAAGAACGATATTATGATGCTCGAAATGATAGCCAATTGCAACTGGACTCGTCCACTTTATGTGGCTATTACTGTGGGTAGTGAGAACTTTATGAACCTCGGCGACAACTTTATACAGGAAGGATTGCTGAACCGTATTACACCTTTCAACACACGAAAAGGAGGTAGTTTCGACACAGAAAAGACCTATAACCTTGTAATGAATAAGTTCCGATGGGGAGGAGTGGCTACTAAAGGTATCTATCTTGACGAAACTGTAATGCGAATGTGCTACACACACCGTCGTGAAATGGCACAATTGGCAATGAATTTAATATTGGAAGGCAAGAAAGATAAGGCACTGAAAGTGCTCGAAAGCCGAAAAGGTGTTGCCAACTTATAATCTTCCACTTTCATTCTCGTATGTAAAGGGTGGTCCAATAATAGCCGATGCCTACTATATGTTAGGAAAGAAGGCTAAGGCAGAGGCGATGTATAACGAAATGTGGAAGACTTCTGCACAGTACATTCGCTACTATCTCAACCTGTCAGAGCGGTTATTCAATATCAGTATGAGCTCTTGCGCAATGCATTTGCAGATATTATACCAATATATAGACGCAAACAAGCAGAACAATCCACGCTGGGCGGAAGCTCATAACGCTGAGTTTATGGGTATGTTAAAGGCTTACGAAGCACGCGGAGGCAAGATGCAATAAGTAAAAGAGGCGGATTTTTATCCGCCTCTACCTATTTATAACATAACCAATCTATGAGATGAAATAAGTTAAAGCATATTTCTCATTATAGATTTGTATATGTATAAAGCAATAAAAGTAATTCTCTCGTGCTTAAAACACGAAGAATTTAATACTCATATAAATGTTTAATAGAACACAAAGAGTATACTTTGACGTATGTTTATAGAACAACCTGCACGCTGGATACGGTGGCTTTACCCACACGCATTGTGGCGAATGTCGCCCGATGACCATTCCGTTTATCTCACATTCGACGATGGTCCAATACCCGAAGCTACACCTTTCATTCTCGATACACTCGATAAATATGGGGCAAAAGCTACCTTTTTTATGGTAGGAGACAACGTTAGGAAGTATCCAGAACTATACGAAGAGGTGGTACGAAGAGGACATTTGGTGGGCAATCATACCTATCACCATCTCGGTTCGTTTAAACATTTCACGCTAACTTATGCTGTTGATGTTACCGAAGCCAATGCTCTTATCAAGTCTAAATACTTTCGTCCACCACATGGGTGGCTCCGTCATAGCGTCTATTGGTGGGTAAAGCAAAAGTACAGAGTGGTTATGTGGGACCTTGTAACACGCGATTATTCTAAATGGCTTACGGGACACGATGTTCTTCGTAACGTTCGTAGGTATGCACGCAATGGTTCTATCATTACGTTTCACGACTCATTGAAGAGTATCGACAAGCTTCATTATGCCTTGCCACGTGCTTTAGAGTGGCTAAAACACGAAGGATATGAGTTTAAAATATTCGAGGAAGGAGATTAAAGCTGAGGCTAAAGTCTCGGCTTTTTTGCTTGCGGCATTGTACAAGCTATGCCTGTAGATGCCGAAACAGCCGCTGCTGTGCGCCAGTGGATAAGCAAAGGCAGTCAAGCCACTATGGATTACATGGCAAACTACACCGAAAAACGACTTAACCCCTGCTTACTTGTACCGGGAACAAAGACTATTGTTTCACTCGCAATGAACTATGCACCTGCAAAAACTATGGCTGCTACAGAGTTTCAGCTTGCTGCATACGCCTACGGACAAGACTATCACGATGTAATGAAGACAAAGTTGCGACAGCTTGCTACTATTATCGCAAATAAATTTGATACTGACGAGGTTGAAAAACCAACAGGCGAAATACGCATTTTCGTTGATACGGCTCCCGTTTTGGAACGTTATTGGGCACAAAAAGCTGGTTTAGGGTGGATAGGAAAGAACCATCAGCTCATTATTCCTAAGGCTGGTTCAATGTTTTTCCTGGGAGAAATATTCTTACCATACGAGTTTGACAGCTACGATGTGCCTATGCCGAACCGCTGTGGTAGATGTAAACGTTGTATAAATGCCTGTCCCACGTGTGCAATATGCGAGGGAAAGAACTTTGAAAGTGAGCGTTGTTTATCGTATCAGCTAATAGAAAACCGTGGCGAACTATCGAAACAAGCAAAACAAACAATGGGAACAACTATCTATGGGTGCGACCGTTGCCAAACCGCATGCCCTTGGAACAAGTTTGCTACACCCAATACTACACCCGAATTCCAACCTAAATCTGAGTTACTTGCTATGACAAAAGCCGATTGGCACAACCTTACCATCGAACAATATCGTGCACTTTTCAAAGGCTCGGCTGTAAAACGCGTCAAATTCGACGGTTTAAAACGCAACATTTCTGCAACAGAATAAAGTTCAGGAAAGGGCTAAAAACCATAGAATATCCTAAGTTCATAACTACGAACCACACTTTTGGGTCTACAAAAACTACCTTTTTGACCTGCAAAAACCACCTTTTGGGTCTGCAAAAAACACTCTTTTTAAATTACAAAAAACACTCTTTTGAATTGCGAAAACTACCTTTTTGAATTGCAAAAATGGGGTTTTTACATTGCGAAAGTATGGGTTTTGTTTTTTAATGTTGTGTTGTTGCAATCCGTCAGCAACATTATTGGCAGGCGGTTAGCAGCTGTAGGAGGCGATTTATTGCGCCCGCATATCGGAATACACCCACAAAATGACGAACGGAAACACGTATGCGGTGAAATGGATACACGTATACAATAATGTGGAAATGCGTATTTGGTGAAATGGATATGTGTATTTGTTTATGTCAGAATATGGGCGCGATGAATCGGTCCCCTACGCCTGGCGGAGTGTTTCGTGGTTATTTCGTGGGTGAATGTTGGGTGTTTACGGAGTGTTTCGTGGTTATTTCGTGGATGTTCGTTGCATTATTAACAATCCGTTCGCAGCGAAATGGCAGGCTGTTAGCAGCCGTAGGGGCCGATTTATCGTGCCCGTGTATACGTGCTCGCCACACATTCGTAAAACGTTGGGGCACATTTGCAATCCGTTTGAAACACATTCACGTAATGTTCGCAACGTGTTCGTTATCTGTGTGTTACATATTCGCCGTGTAAAAGTATGGTTTTTGCGTTGTAAAAGTATGGGTTTTAGTATGCAAAAACCACACTTTTAGCTTGCAAAAACTACCTTTTTAAATATCGAAAGTATGTCTTCTGCATTTCAAAGTAAGAACCTTTGATAACAAAATAAAATATTTAGAAACATAAACAAATGCTTTTCACACTACATAACAAAGCAAATATGCACAAAAAAAGGTACTCCGAACAAAGCAGAATACCTTCTAATAATATGGAAAATTCTTTAAAGTTCCAATTAACGACATATAAAGTTGAAATCGGAATCGAACTGTTTGGGGTGCCGCCCTATAAGAACGGTATTCAATAAACAGTTAGCAACAATCTCTTCTTTACTTAAATCAACCTTCGGATCTATACGTACATCTTTCCCTAACAATACCTCCCATGGTCCGTTAAAGTTACTATCATCGGCACCAAAGAACATTTCGTTCGAGTCAGGATCCTCCATTAACTGGTAATGAATGTACTTTTTCGATGGAACAGGAGTGATATTTAATAGCAATTCATAGGCATTCTGGAAAGCATTACGCTGATGGCGTGCCTTTGGAAACATTAATCCGATGTATGGAAATATCTCTTCGAACTCGTAAGCTTGGAAGTATTCTTTTAGTTTCATCGTACTATTGCCTATCTTAAACTTAGAACTTAGCCATTTTTATAGCTACAATTGCACATTCATCGCCCTTATTTCCAAGCTTTCCACCACTTCTATCCTTAGCTTGTTGTAGGTCGTTTGTTGTAAGTAGACCATACACTATAGGTATTTCTGCCGTAGCATTGAGGCGTGAAATGCCATAAGTTACTCCCTGGCAGATATAGTCGAAGTGTGGAGTTTCGCCTCTAATAACGCTTCCAAGTATGATAATAGCATCATAACCTCCGTTTAGCGTCATCTGGTGAGCACCATAAACCAATTCGAAACTACCTGGAACAGTCTTCACATGTATATTTTCAGGAATGGCACCATGCTTCTCCAGCGTTCTAACAGCACCATCAAGGAGTGCTCCAGTGATATCTGGATTCCATTCAGACACTATTATTCCGAAGCACATATTACTTGCATCGGGGACTGAAGCGAGGTTGTAGTCAGATAAATTGTGTAATGCTGTAGACATTTCTGGGTAGAAATTAGTTGCTTGCACGCTCAATGTACTTATCAATATCCTGATACATTGGAGACGTTACATACTTTGTTTTAATTTCTTGATATAGTTTTAGGGCATCGGCTTTCTTGCCTTCGCTTTCTAAAATGATACCTGCCTTTCTCAATGCCAATGGTGCTATGCTGATATTAACACCTTCAAAGCCTTTTGCATTAGCCATATCGGCAGCCTTTTTAAAGCTTTCTACTGCCTTATCGTTCTGGTTATTATTGGCATAAATATCTCCAAGAGCCATCTGAGAGGCAGGACTAATAATCTGATCGTTAGATGTTGAGAACTTCTGAACGTACTCTAAGGCTTTCGCCCAATTGGGTTTTTCTTGGTGAGCATAGCATAATCCGACATAAAGATTAGCAAGATTGCCTGCATCGGTACTACTATAATCGCTTTGAACCTTCTGAAAAGCCTTGAGAGCTTGGTCGTATTGCTGTGCTTGGAAGAGCTTTTGAGCTTGTGCTAACTCGGTACTTGCATCTTCTTCCTGTGGTTCTACGATGAAAGTTCTATATAAGAAGAACCCAGCAACTACTACAAGGACTGCTACTATAGCAATGATTGCGGTTTTTCCGTGCCTCATAAAGAAGGCTTCCGACTTGTTGAGGGTGTCTTCGTATGTGCCCTCTGCTTTTTTGTTTACCATGTTTGTTTATATTATTTTATTATTTTCGCTTTGTCGTTGCAACACTATTGATTGCTAAAAGTTGATATAACGTGGCAAAATTACGTATTTTCTTGCACATATTGAAATATATTTCGTTTTTTTTTAAGGTTGATATTAAAAAGAGCGCCCTTCTATTTTAGGACGCCCTTTTATATTGTTTAATATGCAATATTCCTTATTTTACTGCTATTTTCTTTGTTATTATTCCGTTAGTTGTTGCTATTCGCACTACATAGATGCCATTTTGTATGGGCAAGTTAATGGTATTTGCAATGTTAGATGTGCCGAATAGCTTTCTGCCAGCTATGCTATATACATCTATACGACATACTTTCTGTGTATTGTTAATGCAAATTGTGTTGCCGTTTATAGTGCAATCTAGTTCTGTTTCGTTGGTTTGAACATTTTTTACACCTGCTTTTGTATCTATATAAACTATTTGTGTGTTGTTGCCAGCAAGGGGAACTTCTTGTCCATACGCCTTTCCTTTGGGGCGATATTCGGCATAAAGCAGATACGTACCGGGCTTTAATGCAGCATCGGGAGTTAGTGCGAAGGTGTATTCTGCGCTTTTTCCTTCGTCTAAACTTATTGTTTTCATAAACGCTAACATACCTCCTGTGCGAGTAAGAGGGCGCAAACGTACATAAAGAGGTACTCCCTTCACTGTTTTTCGTGCTGTTATTTTAATCTTAAAGTTGTCTGTTCGCTTTCCATTTTCTAAGTCTGTGGTTGGAATTGTGAACTCTGTGCATGCTATTTCTATAGCTTCGTTGTCGAGAACCTCTAGTGTATATTCTTTCTTTTTGCCTCCCATAGGTGTTTCTACACCGTTTACCACATAGTAAGGGACTAGCAAATACTTACCTGGAGCTAAGTCTAAACGAGACGAATATACCCCTTTTGCCAGTTCCATCTTCTTATAATTAGCTTCTTTAGTCTGCACAATATCGTACATTTTACTATGGTCGGCAACGTCTATTGCCTTCATTAGCAATGCCGAAGTGCCTGCTGCACCGTAGTTTTGTGCGTTTTGCAGAATGGCAATAATATCTCCTTGCTTTACAGCTGCGTTATTTTCTTTATTGCTACTGCTTATCCATAGCATCTCACCGTCCTGATAGAACACTGGAGTTGTTACCTCTTCGCGTACCTCAAGTATATTTTCTTCGGTAAAACCAGGTACGAATGGGTAGTTCTCCCACATTGCAATTCGTTCTCTGTAGCGTTGTTTCTCTTCTTCGGTAGCATCGTCTTTAGGTTTAGAAACATTCACATTCTTTTCAAAAGCCGATACTTTGTATTTACCAGAAGGCATATCTTCTGGTAGTTCGCATAGCAATTGTATAGTTTTTTCGCTATTATCGTAAACCTGATGGAATGTTTTTTTATCGTCCTCGTGCACGTAATAAACTTTCGAGTCGTTGTTTACGTCTGTGAATTTGAGCCATATATGGTTGAGAATAAAGTCGTTGCTATTATTCTTTAGCACGAGTGTGAACTTGCCAGAACCTTTTGCGTGCAATTCGTTTTCTGCCGTAATAGGTTTCACAAGTGTTACATTTGGCACAGGTTCGTTTTGTTTTACGCTTACAATAGTGTTATTCTTCACTGTTGCTGCAGCATAATTTGGCAGGTTGTTAGGGCAAAGCACCAACTGCCAATCGTTACTATTGTCGGCTTTAACGGCAAATTGTATGCTGTAATCGCTACCATCTGGCACATTATTTTCTATGTTTTTATGTATCCAATTACTAATGTAGTAGCCTGTAGTATAGAGATTTCCGTCTAGCTTTACGGCATCAAACACTTTGTCGTCTTGCTTTAAAATGGCTTTTACTTCTTTATTTTTATCCAACAAAACAAGTGCAACTTTCCCTGTAAACTTATCGCAATCGTGGCTATCAATGCGTTGCATTCCAAGTATTTGCCCTTCTGCTTCAACCACAGATAGTCTGCTCGAACCAAAAATAGCCCATTGTTTTTTGCCAGGATTGGCACTATCGAGAGGCTTTATACCCGTAATTATTTCTTGCTGAAGGTTATATCCGCCGCCATTAGCTCCAATTCCGAGTGCATAGGGTTCGAGAGCGTTCACTCTAAAGTATCCGTTACTCTTGCCATACCAGCCCCAATTAAAGTGGAAATAGTCTTCGCTGTCGTATCCATCGCACACAAAAGCGTGTCCGCCTTTACCATCTTCGTTCGAAGCTGAGTAGAAAACGGGACGTCCTGCATCTAGTTCTGTCTTTATCATAGCTATCCATTGCGGTGTAGAATAGTACTCGCGCTTTTTATAGGCTATACCTGTGTCGTATCCAAAGTGGTTTACCAGTGCGCCTGTAACGGCTTGCGAGTAGGCTCCAGCCTCTCCACTGGGCATAAAAGACATGTGTACGCTAAATGCTGCAAGGCTGCTTAGTGTGGCAACCATATTATTTTCGGTTTCATCGGCATTATCAATCTCTAACCGTTCGGGCATTTTTGTCCAATCGAAGGTGGCTGATGCAAAATCTACAATGTGTTTTTTACCAAGATTGTCGGTGTAAGTCATATTGCCAGTTCCCTGCATTGGCCATTTATAATAGCGCATAATTTGTGCCATTGCGGTAGCTACACACCCCACATAATATCGTTCTTTTGGGTTGTTTTCGGTTGCTTTGCGTTCTGGCATCTTGTTAAAGAATGGTGCATCTTGCCCCCATTGAATGTTTTTTAGTAGTGGTTTCACCTTCACTTCGCCGTGTGGTGCCACTCGTTCGTCTTCTTTTACGAAGTCGGTAGAGCCTGTACGCTGTTGGTTTTCAATGGTACGTGCAAACATTTGCATCATAGTTACAACATTATCGGGTGCTCCTTCCAAATCGAAGGTACCATTATCGCTATATCCTATGATGTTTCCGATGGCATCATCGCCTGATACAATAACAAATCCGCCGTTGTTTTCTACATTATAAATATAGAAAGGTGCATACGAAGGTGTGGTGGGTGCACTGGGCAACAACCTTTTTGGCAGTGCCATTAGGGTTGTTTTAACATTCCGTTGAAGTTTTTTTGCAAAGAAGTTTTGTGCTATGCGTTGTGCCTCTGTCCGTGAAATTCGTTCGGCAAAGGCAGGTATTGCGAGTATCGCAAATAGCAGCAAAAGATTTAAACTACGTTTCATGCTTTTAAATTTAGTTGTAACTATTTGGTTTTATGATAACTATTGTGAATTGATAAGAGCTTTAAGTCAGTCTGTTTTGCATTGTGTTTAGGTTTGTTTTAGCTCTTTTTTCGTTCTTTAAAGCGTGCGTTCTCTCATTGTTTCAATGCCTAAGCACAGCTAACATTGTACGTTTTTTTGAACGAAAACAATTCTTTTAGCCAATGTAAGTCTTGTTTTTGCAGTGCTCAAACAAGCTTAATTGCAAAAAAATTGCCCTATACAGGTTCTCAATCTGCGGTGCAAATATAACCTTTTATTCTTAAATAAGTATAACATAAGGTAAATAAAGCATTATTATAAGTGTTTTTTAACATTCCAATAAATTGAATATGAATATATAAAATTGTTTTCGTGTATATATGCAAATATACGTATCGTTGCGCTGTAATATATCTTTCTGAAAGTCAAATAGTTACAAAGGCATTTCAAAAAGTAGGTTTTTGGCGTGCAAAAAGGGGGTTTTTATAATGCAAAAAGGGGGTTTTTGCAAGGTAAAAACCCATCTTTTGTTTTCCGGTAGAGTATCTTTCACAATATATGCACCATAAATATGCAGAAATGTGCTATTGTTGTTGCTGAATAAATTAGGTGCTATTGCCAGCAAAATAAAACAAAAATGCGATGCATTCGTTCGGAATACATCGCACTACTATATATTGTTTCACCACTATTGAGGCTAAAACAATGAAATGAAAGAGTTGTTAATAAGCGTGATCGTCGTCCTCAATCTCCTGACGGTCAATCTTTTTGCTATCAATACTGCGCCAAGCACAGAAGATATAACCCAAAACAAATGGTGCAATCAGGCTTGCATAGAACATTGCGGTGAGGGTAAACTCGCTCGAACAACTGTTCTTAATAGTTAAAGAACTCTGCAAATCGGCAGTAGATGGGTAGTATGCTGTGTTGTTATAGCCTGCTATAAGGAACAAAACTATTACAACTAACACCACGCCAATGCCTGTTGGCCAAATGCCTTTTATGTAGTTTTTTTGCAAAAGTGTGCGTACAATGCCAAAAAGCACCAACAACACGCCCACCAAAAGCACAAGAGCCAAGTACCACATATCTATAAGATTGTGCAAATACTTCATTTCTTCCATTACTATGGCACCTTCTGCGTTTACCGCATAGCCACTACCAAGAAGGGTTTTGCCCAAGAATGCAAGGAAAAACACAAGGAACAGTATGGTGTTTAGAAGCAATTGCGGACGAATGCGTGCACGTATGGCATCGTCGGACACATTATTATTAATATAAAGAATACCCAACACGCGTGCGAGAAACACAACAGCAATTCCAAAAACAACCACCCATGGGTTCAATAACACGTCTAATCCGCGTGAAGCATTAGCCCAATGAGAGATAACAGGCTGCATACTGTTTACTATATTAGCCTTTCTACTATGAAATTAGACCCTGTAAAGAAGGTTGCAACGGCACCGCCAAGCAACAATGGTCCTACTATACCATTTATAATTAGGCACGTTTGGAAGGTTTTTACACCCAAAAGATTACCTGCTTTGTTCTGAAACTCGTAGCTAACAGCCTGAATTATGAACGAGAAAAGAATGATAATCCACACCCAATAAGCCGAACCGAAGCTGGTAGAATAGAACAATGGGAACGAAGCAAAGAAGGCTCCGCCAAACGTTACCAGGGTAGTGAAAGTAAATTCCCACTTACGTCCTGTAGAGTTTACCACCATACGGCGTTCTACATCAGTCTTTCCTAATTGAAAAATCATAGAGTTTGCTCCCTGCACAAACATCAAGAAGACAAGCAATGCCCCTAAGAGTGCAATTAGAAACCACCAATAATGTTGCAAAAAATCGTATGTCATAGCTGCGGTCCTTTCTTTATTTGTTTACACATAATACTTATTTCTACTAGAAGCATAGCCGTAAATAGGAATAAGAACAAGAAGAATGTAAGTGCAACACTCCCACTATTGAGGTCGCTAACAGCTGCCCATGTAGGCAACATATCCTGTATTGTCCAAGGCTGACGCCCAAATTCGGCTACCAACCACCCACATTCGCTAGCAATATATGCCAACGGAATAAGTGCAACGCCCACAATTTGCAATAGACGTGGACGGCTTATATCCTTTCTATAAAGCACAAACAGGATAATGGCAAACACCAAAATGAACAATGCTCCTAAGCCTACCATAAAGCGGAATGCCCAGAAATTGATACCAATAGGTGGCACAGTTTGGTCTGCATTCTTAATGTAGCCATAACCAAAGTACTTCATGTTCTCCTTCAAAGTCTTTATGTTGGCATCTGTTTTCTGTCCTCCACGATAGGCTTTAAGGGCTTCTATGGCTTGTTTTCCACGTATAATTTTCTCTTTAAGTGGTAGTTCTACCGTGCCATCGTCCTTTGTGTAACCATTAATAATGTTACGAATACCAGGCACATAACCGTTAAAATCGCGTGTAGCAAGGAACGAAAGCACCTTAGGAACAGCAATTTTCATTGGTGGTTCTGTCTCTTTTGTGTAGTCGGGTTGTGCAAATGGATTCACAAGAGCCACCCCCGTAAGAGCTTCTCCCCTGCCTCCTTCGTACAAAGCCTCCATTGCTGCAAGCTTCATAGGCTGATGTTGTGCCACAAGATAAGCCGATTCGTCGCCAGCAACGGCAGTAAGCAACGATGCACATAGTCCTACGACAGCGCCAACCTTTAGACTTTTGCGCGCAAAATCTACATGTCGCTTCTTCAAAAGGTACCAACAGCTAACGCCAACACAGAAAGCTGCACCCAAAACCCATGCAGATGTAACGGTATGGGTAAACTTATTCACAGCCATAGGGCTTAAAGCAACTTCCCAAAACGAGGTCATTTCGTTACGCATGGTGTCTGGATTGAATTCACAACCCACAGGATTCTGCATCCAAGCATTGGCTACAAGAATCCACCAAGCCGATATTGTGGCGCCAATACCCGTAAGCCAGGTAGACGCAAGATGGAATCCGGGCGACACTTTCTTCCACCCAAAGAACATAACAGCCACGAAAGTAGATTCCATAAAGAAGGCTAACATACCCTCAATAGCTAGCGGAGCACCGAAGATATCGCCTACAAACCAAGAGTAATTACTCCAATTGGTTCCGAATTCGAACTCCAATATGATGCCAGTAGCTACTCCCATAGCAAAGTTAATACCGAAAAGACGTTGCCAAAACTGCGCCGTCTTTTTCCAAAACATCTCTCCCGTACGATAATAGTACGTTTCCATAATCCCCATAATGAGAGCAAGACCAAGTGTTAGCGGCACAAACAGCCAGTGATAGATGGCTGTTAGCGCAAACTGAGCACGCGACCAGTTCACAACATCGGGGTCGATGGTTAATAATAGATTTCCCATTTCTTAATAATATAACTGTTAGAATTTATTTATAGTTCCCTCGTTTATTCTCATTTCTACACATAACAGATGCTTAAACACACCATACAATTTACTATATACACCATAACCAATTCACATATTCTATAATAGTAGGCTTTAAAAAGTCTCTATCCATAACATTTAGTTGCGCTTTAACATTTCCTTTTCAACGAATTTTGCGTCATCACCACCCTTAGAATGCTCTTTTATAAAGTTCGGAAAAAAGAACAATTTTAGGACAAAAAACATAATAAAGAGCTTTATTAATATTACAAGCCATAGCGTTTTGCCAAGCGTCATACTACGAAATCCATCGTAGTATAAGTCAAAAACCCTATATATAAAGCCTCTTTTGCGCATTTTATGTAATTGTTTCGTAATGTGTACTATATACAATTGTATGGTGCAAAAGTAAGAAATAAAAATAAAACTTAGGCATTTTTTCTTTTATTTTACCCACTTTAACGAAAATAAAGAAATAATAAAGCTATTTATTTGGGGCGATATTACAAATAGTTTACCTTTGTATTAAGTTACAGAAGATAGTACTATCAAGTGCCAAGCAAGGTTTAATTTAGTACGAATTAAGTTTTTTGAACTACAAAATATAGGTTGCTTTAAGGTACAAAACCAACTGTACGAAATGCAAAAACCATACTTTTGGAATGCAAAAGCCATACTTTTGGAATGCAAAAACCATACTTTTGGAATGTAAAAACCATACTTTTGGAACGCAAAAACCATACTTTTGGAACGCAAAAACCATACTTTTGGAACGCAAAAACCATACTTTTGGAATAAAGAAATGGCAGTATTAGATATAGAATAGAACTTTATGATAAAACGAACGTTGCTTTTCAGCATATTTTTAGGTGCTGTTAATTTTGTTTTTTCGCAAGAAATGGCTTCTATTATACAGGAAAAGCCACTGAGAAGGCTGGAAATACAGCCCTCAATTGCGCAAGAAACAATAGGCGAAAAACATAAAGTGCAAACTTCGATGGCACTAGAAAACACTGCAATAACGCAGGACACAGCTTCCGATAAGATGGAAAACGGAACGGCAGAAAGCCAAGAAGTGATTGCAGAAAGACGCAATGTGCTGTCGTTAAAGCGTTGTCGTGAACTGGCTTTGGCTAATAATAAACAGCTCGCAATATCGAAATTGACTGCCAATATAGCCGAAGACACACACAAAGCTGCCAAAACTAAGTATCTACCACGTGTTACTGGTATGGCAGGATACGAACATCTGTCGCGCGAAATATCGCTCCTTAACGACAAACAAAAGCAAACCCTCTCTTCATTAGGGTCTACAACAGTAGGTCAGGTAGGCAGTCAGATTGGTCAAACCATTGGTCAGCTGCAACAACAAGGCTTCATTTCGGCTCAAGCGAGCCCAACGATTAGCCGATGTTTTAGGGTGGAATTACAACGCCACTATCCCAAGCAGGCAACAACATTGGTGAGACAATACGACGCGGATTGCGTACAAACACAAAGAATATGTATGCTGCTGGCATTATGGTTACGCAGCCTATATATATGGGAGGAGGCATAAAAGCACTCAACGACATAGCTACCATTGGCGAAGAGTTTGCTCAAAACGATATAAAACTAAAGCAACAAACAGTGCTTTTTGCCGTTGATAACGCATATTGGCTTATTGTTTCGCTCCAAAAAAAGTCGATACTGGCTATACAATACCGCAATCTAATAAGCAAGCTGCACGATAATGTAACTAAAATGTACGATGCCGGCGTTGCAACAAAGGCTGATGGTCTGAAGGTTTCAGTAGCTGAAAACACCGCAAACCTTACCATTTCGGAAATAGAAAACGGCATTTCGTTAGCGAAAATGGCACTTTGTCAGCTTTGCGGACTACCTCTTGATGGCGATTTAATACTCGAAGACGAAGCAACAGACAATCTTTCAGGTTTTGTTCCTACACATTATAATAATGTAGATACTACTTTTAATGCTCGTCCAGAGGTACGAATACTACAAAATACAGTAGATATTACCAAACAAAACACCAAAATAATACAAGCACTTTATCGTCCACACCTAGCCTTAACAGCAGGTTATACCGTATCGAACCCCAATGCTTTCAACGGATTTGAGCAGAAATTCAAAGACATTTGGAGTGTTGGACTGGTGTTACACGTACCCATTTGGAACTGGGGAGAAGGCAAATACAAGGTGAGAGCCGCTCGAACAGCTACCCAAATGGCACAAATGGAACTGAACGACGTACGAAACAAGATTAGATTAGAGGTAGAACAAACTCGTTTCCGCCTTAAAAACGCCAACAGTCGCCTGGCTACGGCTAACAAGAATATGGCTTCGGCAGAAGAAAACCTACGTGTTGCCAACCTCGGATTTAAGGAAGGGGTAATGACAGTTACCGATGTTATGCAAGCACAAACGGCATGGATGTCGGCAAAGACTGCCATTGTTGATGCCGAAATAGATGTTCGAACCGCACAAGTAGCACTTAAAAAGGCACTCGGAGAACTGTAGAAGCTTTAGCAAACAACCACTATTGTTACACAAGAAAGTGGATTTTCAAGCTGAAAAATATTATTTTAGAACTATAATAGAAACAAAACAAACATAACAAAGACATTCATTATGTCAGCAAAATCGCAACATAACAACATTCTTTTAGCCATTCTGGGTTTTGCCAGTGTAGTAATACTAGTGGCAGTAATAGGCTATTTCACCTTAGGAAAGGACGAAGAGATTATTCAAGGCGAGGTTGATGTCAGCGAATATCGTGTAGCTTGCAAACTACCAGGACGTATTACAGACATCAAAGTAAAGGAAGGCGACTACGTACACAAGGGACAAGTGCTCGCTGTACTATCCATTCCTGAAATGAATGCACAAGAGAACGTAGCCAAAGCTACTGCCGGTGCAACCGAAGCTCTAAGCGATTTGGTGGAAGAACCCAATAGACAAGAGCTGATTACGGCAGCTTACAATGTTTATCAGCAGGCTATTACTGCCAACGAAATAGCAGGAAAGACCTACGGACGACTACTTCGACTTTCAACGAGGGGGTTATTTCGGCTCAAAAACGCGACGAAGCTGAAGCAGCATATAAAACTACGCAGTCAGCAGTGGACGTTGCGCGTGCTCAATACGACCTTGCAAAGAGCGGAAAACGTAAGGAAACCAAACAAGCAGCCAAGAAACAGGCACAAGCAGCACGTTCTGCAGTAGACGTTGTTAGGTCGTTTTTAAAGGAAACAGTACAAAGAGCTACTGCCGATGGGGAGGTTTCTACTATCTATCCAAAGGTTGGCGAGTTGGTAGGACTAGGAAGTCCGATTATGAGTATTGCTATGACGAACGACGTTTGGGTTACTTTTAACATTCGCGAAGACCAGCTTAATGGTATGAAGGTGGGCACAAAGCTGAAAGGTTTCCTACCTGCATTCAACAAAAATATAGACTTACAGGTTACGTCTGTTAAGGATCAGGGCTCGTATGCTGTATGGAAAGCAACAAAAGCAAACGGACAATACGACCTTAAAACCTTTGAAGTAAAGACAAAACCCATAACAAAGTAGATGGAATGCGCCCTGGTATGTCGGTCATATTAAAGAAATAGCATCGTAATAAGATAGAAATTACATCTTAGAAATACAGAAGCTACTATACCAAAAGGTGGAAGTCTATATATAATAAGGTGGAAATAGTTTTCTAACAAAATAGATATAACTCTCCCGTAAAATAGCAAAAGCAACAAAACCTGCCTACATTGGTTTTGCATATAGCCTGCTTTTTACTTAAGAAAGAGAGAAAAACAAAACAAAAAAAACGGCTCAATCGTGTTCCGACGCATTATAAACATAGCGGCAAGAGAGGTAGATCAGCTTGTACATACACCCATCTACCTGTTCTGTATGGTGATTTTTCCTATTATCATTCTTATTTTTTTCACATCGCTAATGAGTTCTGGGCAACCCGAAAAGATGCCTTGTGGTGTGGTAGACAACGACAATTCGGCTGTAACACGTACACTTATACGCCGATTAGATGCCTTCCAAAGCACAAAAGTAGTAGCCCATTACACAAACGTAAACGAGGCGCGGCGTGCCATTCAGCAGGGAAAAATATACGCATATCTATATATTCCAGAAGGAACAACCGCAAAACTTGTTAGTGGAAGACAGCCTACAGTGTCGTTTTATTATAGCAACGTTACATTGGTAGCAGGGTCGTTGCTCTTCAAAGACCTTAAAACCATCACCACACTCGGCTCGGCTGCCATTGGTTCGGCTAAGCTTCAGATGTTAGGAAAGACCAATAGAGAAATAAAAACTACCCTTCAGCCTATAGCACTCGACGTGCATACCATTGGAAATCCGTGGTTAAGCTACAACATTTACCTCTCTACCATTATGGTGCCAGGTGTGTTTATGCTGTTTATGCTACTAATTACGGTCTACTCTATAGGCACTGAACTAAAGTTTGGACGGTCTAAAGAGTGGATGCAAATGGCAGGAAAGAACATTTTTTTATAGCACTTTCGGGCAAATTGTTACCACAGTTTCTTGTATTCTTCAGTATGTTTTTTTGTGCTACGAATGGTATGTCTATGGGCACTTAAACTTCCCCCACCCCGGTGGAATTTCCAAGATGTTGCTTATTGCTTTGCTCACCGTTACAGCGGCACAAGGGTTTGGTGTGTTCGTATTTGGACTAATGCCATCGCTCCGTATGTCTATGAGTGTTTGCTCATTATGGGCTGTTGTGGGGTTCTCAGCGTGTGGAGCAACCTTCCCTTTGTTTGCTATGGATTCGCCAATTATAGCTTTAGCGCAGCTCATACCCCTCCGACACTATTATATGGTATACCAAATTGCCGTCTTCAATGGCTATCCTCTCATTAACGCATGGCCACATGTGGTGGCTCTCGTTGCCTTTGCGGCTCTGCCATTGCTTACTGCACGCAACATAAGGAGGGCTATGTTAGAGTATGTTTACATTCCTTAGTGCACATAAAAGTGCCATTCATTGTATGCTACATTGTACAAACGAACAGAAAATAGATAGTAAAAGATTCAACAAAAAGGCAAGTTTCCTATTGTAAAAGCAAGGAAGAAAAACGAGCTTATGGAGAAAAAAACAAACAGTAGGCATACAAATGCCAACAGCAATTTAATTGTTTCTATCTGCTACATTTGGTGGATTGAAATGAAGAATACCATTAAAGACGAGGGTGTTCTTATATTCTTCGTACTCGTTCCGTTGCTCTACCCGTTGCTTTATTCATGGATTTACAACAACGAAGTGGTGCGCAATGTGCCCGTTGTAGTGGTAGACCAGTCGCATACAGCTACTTCGCGCCAGTTTGTGCGTATGGTTAATGCGTCTCCCGATGTGGAGGTGGCTTACTATTGCAACAGTTTGCCTGAAGCAAAAACCGTTGTAGAACAACAAAATGCCAATGGTATTATATATTTACCAAAGAACTTTGAGCAAACATTAAACCGAGGAGAGCAAGCCCATATAAGTGTTTATTGCGATATGAACCTTATGCTTGCCTACAAAGCAATATACCAAACAAGCCTCGCTGTAGCCCTCGAGATGGGAAAAGAACGGCAAAAAGATATGATAGGAAATATTACCGTACGCGACGAACAGGTGAACACACAACCGTTAGAGGTGGTAGAAGAACCCATTTTTAACGTTACTGGAGGTTACGGAAATGCCATTCTGCCGGGTGTGTTAATACTTATTCTACAACAAACCCTGCTACTTGGCATTGGTCTTTCGGCAGGTACAGCACGCGAAAACAATCGCTATCAAGACCTTGTCCCCATCAGCAAGCACCATAATGGCATATTTAAGATAGTTCTGGGAAAGTCACTTTGCTATTTCATGATATACTGTGTGGTGGCTGCTTACATTACTTTAGCCGTACCACACATATTCCATTTCACCATGTTGGCACAGCCTGCCGACCTTATTGGGCTGCTTGTACCCTACCTTTTATCGGTTATTTTCTTTGGAATGACACTCTCGTGCCTTGTTCGACACCGCGAAAACGTAATGTTGCTTGTAGTGTTTACGTCCATTCCTTTCCTATTTTTAACAGGCGTTAGCTGGCCTCGCACCAACATTCCTGCCATTTGGGAAGGCATAGCATGGCTCATTCCTTCAACATTTGGCGTACGCGGCTTCCTTAGTTTGTCGTCTATGGCAGGCACGTTAGACGACATTCGCACCGAAGTGTTTGCACTTTGGACACAAGCCATTGTCTATTTCTTCATTACGTGTATGGTGTATCGCTACCAAATTATTAGTGCACGGAAACACGCTATTGTCCATGTGGGACGAACAAAGACAAAATTGAGAAGGCACGAACGGCACGAAAGCAACAGGTTTCTGACAACAAAGGCACACAAAACGCACACAGCGAGGAAACACCAAAATAGTTATTGCAACCGAGAAATACACACTATAGAAAGCAGCTAATATATCGCAGCATTGTAAGAGTGCCGAAGCCAAAAAATAAAAACCCCCTTTTTGCATTGCAAAAACCATACTTTTGCAATGTAAAAACCCCCTTTTTGCACGCCAAAAACCATACTTTTACACGGCGAATATGTAACACACAGATAACGAACACGTTGCGAACATTACATAAATGTGTTTCAAACGGATTGCAAATGCATGTCGAATATAGATACACGGGCACGATAAATCTGCCCCTACAGCTGCTGACAGCCTGCCAATAATGTTGCTGACGGATTGCAACAACACAACATTCAAAACACAAAAACAGCCCCCATTCTAACAAAAAAATACAAAAAGATATACTTTCTTTCAGCATTTCTTTTTTTAAAACCAAACTTTCTATATCTTTGCAACGGAGTTTAGGGTAACAGAAGAATACACCTTTCAATAGTAAAAAAAGCACATTCGTTATGCTATCCTTGTCTACCACTAAATAAAAAAGGTAATATCACACAAACAAAGAAAGGATTTAACATGACGAAAGAGAAGTTTTTTGAAGCTATGGGTTGGGTAGGTATGGTAACATCTATACTAATGTACGTGTTCTATTTCCCGCAAATATGGAACAATTTGCACGGCAATAAAGGTATATTCATACAGCCTTTTATGGCAGGAGTAAACTGTACGCTATGGCTTTGCTACGGTTTGTTTAAGGAAAAACGCGACTGGGCAATTGCCATAGCCAACACTCCAGGCATTATTCTTGGGTTCATTGCTGCATTTACAGCACTCTAAAACAAAAGTTTGCTACGATTATTGCATAGCAAACAACCATTTATAAAAATACATTCGGCACCTTCTAAAAACAGAATTAGCCGAAAACAATAAAGGCAGACTCGTTTGTTTACACCTTCAGAGTCTGCCTTTCGTTTTGTCTTTTCCTATTCTGTATAAAACTTTATTAGCTTTGTAATGGCACGTTGGCACACCGGACAGAAGTTAGGATTTTGGTTTGTGCGCATTCTACAGTCGGGATAGGCACGGTAAACCCCGTGTTTTGTATATCCAGCAGGCTCGTATGCACCTATTTTCCATAGCTTTTGGTTAGCATTAGGCCTATCAAGGTCGGCTGGTTGGGGCGTTGGCACGGGCGTACCAGGTGTTACCATATCGCTCCACTTAGACTTAAAGTCTACCAAAGTAGTAAGATTGGCTTCCCATGGTTCTATATCGTGCGGATACATAGGTATATCGTCGTAGCCATACTCATCGCCAAGCCCTGCAAAAGAGTGTCCAAACTCGTGCACCACTACAGGTTTAAAAGCAGAATGTCGTACCATTGAGAGGTTATACGAGTTAAGAATGCCACCGCCACCATAGTTTTCGGTGTTCACCAACACTATTATGTGTTCGTAAGGTGTACCTGCCAACCAGTTGTGAAGGGTTTTAAGGTGCAACGTAGTAAGGTATCTGTCGCTATAGAATGTATTAAAATTAGAGTGCAAAGCCGTGTTTTTCCAAATGCCTTTGCCCGGATTTGACGTACCACTTTCAGCCGATGGCGATTTAACAGCTATTACATTGAAACGGTTTCTCAATGCTTTAAACGGCTCGTGAGCAAACAAAGCTTCCATAGCCGTGCGGCAATCGTTCAAAAAGGTAGGCATTTCAGCCTCTGTATAGCCCTCTGCTATGTAGGCAATATGTATGCAACGTGTAGTGTCGGCAGCCTTTTGCAGTGTTTCGTAGGGGGTTACGTGCTTTTCTCCAATACGTCTTATCAAAATATCGGTGGGCACAACGGTGTGCGTAAGCGATGTCATTACCTGTCTGCGGTTGTCAAACAGTTCAACCGTAACATCTACAGTATCTTTAGGAAATGGCACTAAAAAAACATTTTCAAACGACTTTGAGTTTGTTTTAGCCTCGTTGTAGGTAAGCCATTCCTGGAAAAGTGTAGAAAAAGAATTACGGTAGAGCACCTTATTTGTACCATGTTGGCGCACCGTAATATGTCCGTTGCCCTCTACAGGCAGTTCATTTAACCTTTGTTTCTTACCATACCAGTGTGGAATACGGCAGAGTTCGTCTACAGCAATGGCTTGATGGCGTGCGTTTCCTGCGAAATTGTAATCTAAACGCAACGTTGCATCTTCAAAATAACGTTGAAAATCTTGCGCAAAAGCAAATGTGTTAATAAGCAAGAACACCAATAGCAAATTTATTTTCCTCATATTTTAAATAGTATTTTCGTTTGTTTGCAAATTTAATAATATTTTTCTTATTCTGTCTTCACCTTATATATATTTATTAATAAAGGCACTTTTATTCGGTAAAAAATTGTATTTTTGCACAAAAGAATTAGCAATGAAGCACATATCTTGGGGATTTATAGGTTTAGGAGAAGCCACAGAACACAAGTCGGGAGCAGCTTTTAACGCTGTAACCGAATCGAATGTGGAAGCCATCTTCAGCGAAAATGCAGCCGATGCACGCACTTACGCCAACCAATTAGGCGTTCCTCACTGGTACACCGATGCACAATCGATGATAGATAACCCCAATATTAACGCCATATACATAGCAACTCCCCCTATAGCACATGCAGCATACGCCATTATGGCTATGCGTTCGGGAAAGCCATGCCTTATAGAAAAGCCCTTAGCAGCATCGTACGAAGACTGCGTTCGCATTAATCGTGTGTCAGAACAAACGGGTGTTCCTTGTTTCGTAGCCTACTATCGGCGCTATCTACCCTACTTTAAAACGGTGAAAGATATACTGCAACGGCACGTCATAGGTAAGGTTTTAAGCATACAAATACGCTTTGCCGTACCTGCAAACGAACTAGACGACAATGAAAATATAGACGAAAAGCCATGGCGATTGCAGCCACAAGAAGGCGGACGAGGCTACTTTTACAATTTAGCTCCACACCAACTCGACCTGCTTCAGTATCTTTTCGGCATCATTGTAAAGGCACATGGCTACACAGCAAACCGCACAGGGCACTACAAAGTGGAGGATACGGTGAATGCAGTGTTCCGTTTTGAAAGCGGACTTTGTGGGAGTGGATCGTGGAGTTTCGCCGCTCACGAAAGTGCAAAAGAGGATAGTATTGAGATATATGGCACAGAAGGACGCATTGTTTTCTCGGTTTACAACTACAATCCCATAACACTTTACACCAGCGAAGGTATGGAATGCTTCGATATAAAGAACCCACACTATGTGCAAGAACCACTTATAAGGGCTGTGGTACAAGACCTTCAGGGATATGGAAAGTGCGAAATTAACAGCATAGAAGCTACTCCCACCAATTGGGTAATGGACAGAATTTAGGTATATACTAACACAATGGTTGGCAAAAATACTACTATTTGCTTACTTCTGTTGCTTTTTGTTAGCACAATAAAGGCAGAAAACAGCAAAGATACAATACCAAACAGGATAACAAAACTATGGAGCGATAGCACCGTATGGCAACTATCAGACTCCATTAAACACATGCCTAAACTACATTTGCACCAAACAGAGAAGGCTATAAACGTGGTAGGTGGAATTGATACTACTTATATAGAACCGCAAAAATATAACTTTACGGTTATGTTACAGAACACTAACAACTTTGAAATGTATGCTTTAAGTAGTAGAGAAAACTACCATCTTACTCTCGCACCCGAACCAACGGTAGGCATCGGACCCTATGCTGGGTGGCGATGGCTATTTCTTGGATACACGCTCGATATAAAACACCCTTTCTTTAACGGCTCAAAACAAAAGCGAAAAGAGTTCGATGTAAGTCTGTATAGTGCAAAAATAGGAATAGATCTCTACTATCGTAAAACGGGAAAAGACTTTAAAATACGCAGTTTATCGTTAGGAAAAAAGATAGAAACACACCCTATGGAGGGCATGGAGTTCGATGGTGTGGAGACAACAGTTAAGGGATTCAACATCTATTACATATTTAATCATAGACGTTTCTCCTATCCTGCTGCCTTCAGTCAGAGTACAATACAACGCAAATCGGCTGGAAGTCCGCTCATTGGCATAGGTTACACAAAGCATACACTACGCATAGACTGGCCCGAATTCTATCAATTGGTTTACAAATACCTAAAAATGGAAGGACGATACGAGGACATTAAAAAGTCGTTAGAACGAGAAGAGCTACGCTATACTAACTTTACTGTGAGTGGCGGATATGCCTATAACTATGTGTTTGCACGCAATTGGCTGCTTGCAGGGTCGGCAATGCTGGGCTTTGCCTATAAACACAATCGAGGAAAAATAGTGGAAGAAAACTCCTCAAAGCATCGAATTATATCCGATAATATCGATTTCGATGGCATTGTACGCTTCGGATTGGTATGGAATAATATGAAATGGTATGCGGGAACAAGCATCATTATGCACGCATTCAACTACCATCGTAACGGATTTCTACCACAAACCTATTTGGGAATATGAATATCTACGTGGGAATGAACTTTGGTAAACGTGGAAAAAGAAAGAAAATATAAACTTAAAACTACATTAGTATGAAGACTTTAAGGTTAGTTTTCTTGCTCGCAATGCCCATTTTGCTTTGGACAAACAGTATTGCTACACCCACTAATTATGGTTATCGACACATAATGGGTACTGCACAACAAAACGAACAAGGGGCTAAAAAAGGCTTGCAAACCGACTCTGCCAAAATAGAACAATTGCTTTCATCGCTAATTCCGCTACGTTCAGAACTAAAAAAAGAAGACTTAATAATAAAGGTAGCACGCATTTTTATAGGAACTCCCTACGTTGCACACACGTTAGACCGTAACAACGAGGAAACACTCGTGGTGAATATGCGTGGTATGGACTGTACTACCTATATAGAAAATACCATTGCCGTGTTGCTATGCGTAGATAAAAAGCAAAGCAGTTTTGCCTATTTTAAACAAATGTTACAATACATTCGATATAGAAAAGGACAACTTTCGTACGAAAACAGACTACATTACTATGAATGGTGGGTAACCGATAACCAGCAAAAAGGTATTCTTCGCCAAATAGAAACGCCAAATCCGCCTTTCACAGCCACGCAAACGCTGAAGATAAACTATATGAGCGAAAACTATAACAGCTACTATATGCTGCGAAACAAGCCCGAACGAGTGGCAGCACTAAAGAAAATAGAAGACCAAACCAACGGAACAAAGGTGCAATACATACCCAAAAGCCAGCTAAACAACACAGAACTGCTGCGCAAAGTGGTGCGCAACGGTGATATTATAGCCATTACCACACGCAAATACAACCTTGATACAACACATTTAGGCTTCGCTGTGTGGCACAACAACGGACTTTATATGCTCAATGCATCGAGTTTGAAACGCAATGGTAGGCAAGTGGTAGAACCAAAAGAAACACTTTACCAATATTTAATGCAACAACCCAATAGCACTGGTATACGTTTGGCACGACTAATATTACCAAACATAAGATAGATACTATAGCTAATCTTTGTTAATTCTTCCTAATTCGAACCCCGTAATTATCACAAACTCCACCTTAATAAAAAGAAAAAGCGTAACTTTGCACCGTTTTTATGCCGTTTAGGCTCGGGTAAGTGCGAGATAGATGCCTCGCCGCCTATCGGTCAAACCGTTTACATTAAATAATATGTACGCAATTGTAGAGATCAACGGTCAGCAATTTAAGGTTGAAGAAGGTAAGAAACTCTTCGTCAATCATATAAAAGATGCTGAAGAAGGAAAGACCGTTGAGTTTGACAAAGTTCTGCTTTTAGACAACAACGGAACTGTAACAGTGGGCGCACCTACTATAAATGGTGCAAAAGTAGTGGCAGAAGTGTTGAATCCTTTGGTAAAAGGCGACAAGATTATCGTCTTCAAAATGAAGCGCCGCAAGGACTATCGCAAAAAGAATGGACATCGTTCACACTTCACACAAGTAGAGATTAAAACAATTAACGCTTAAATTTAGGAGGACAAAGAATGGCTCATAAAAAAGGTGTCGGTAGTTCTAAGAACGGACGCGAATCACATTCAAAGCGTTTAGGTGTTAAAATTGGAGGAGGACAGAAGATTATTGCAGGCAACATTATAGTACGCCAACGTGGCAATAAGCACTATCCTGGAGAGAACGTAGCACAAGGTAAAGACGATACACTATATGCTCTTGCAGACGGAATCGTTTATTTCCACAGAGGAAAGTACAATAAGAGCAAGGTTTCTGTACTCTCTGAAGATGCTTACGCAGCCAAAAACAAAACACCAGAAGCGTAAAGCGAAACAAACAAAACTATTCCAAACAAACAACATAATCCCGAATTTCCAATGGAAGTTCGGGATTTATGCTTTATAAAAAAAGATATACCACACACAGAAAACAATTCAGGCTAAAAGTAAAAAGGTACTTTTTGCAATGCAAAAAGGTGGTTTTTGTGTTGCAAAAACCACCCTTTTACCTCGCAAAAATAGGGTTTTTCAAATGCCAAATAATGAACTTTGCAAAGCATTGATACAAAAACAGTTACATAGAGAGCATATCTACGAAAAACATTTGTACCAGTTTGAACATTCTTATAAGTCTAAAACAAAATGTGAGAAGCCGTTCGCTATAAACGGTTACCCTCTTTTGGGAATACTATAGTGGGCTTAAAAGTCTTCGCTTCCTCAAAATCCATTAGAGCATAACTTATAATAATAACCGTATCGCCCACCTGAACTTTCCGTGCAGCAGCCCCATTCAAGCAAATACAACCCGTACCACGCTCACCTTTTATTATGTAAGTTTCGAGCCGTTCGCCATTATTGTTGTCCACAATTTGCACCTTTTCGCCAGCAATCATATTGGCAGCGTCCATCAAATCTTCGTCGATTGTAATACTTCCCATATAGTTAAGGTTTGCCTCAGTAACCTTAACACAATGCAATTTGCTTTTTAATACTTCAATCTGCATACTAATTTAGCCCTTATATTTAATATGGTCGATAAGTCGGATAGGTGTTTTACCACAATAAACGGTTATGCACCCCACAATGTAAGGCGTATCGTCCCACGATTTTACTGGCAGCAACGTATTGCCATCTACTATATCAAAATACTCCACTTCTAGCCCATCAACAGCATTAATGTCGGCTATTACCTTGTTATGAAGCTCCTGAACACTAAGTTTTTCCACCTCGTTAGTACTTGCCTTCAACACCTTATATATATAAGGAGCTATGGCACGCTCGTCAGCAGAGAGCAAAGTGTTACGCGAACTCTTTGCCAGTCCATCTTCATCGCGTACTATCGGACATTCAACTATGTCTACATCAACATTTATAAAATCTACTAAACGTTTCACAACAGCTATTTGCTGCCAATCTTTTTCGCCAAAATAGGCACGATTAGGACGCACTATGTAGAACAAACGGCTAACTACTTGGCATACACCATTAAAGTGTCCAGGTCGTTTAGCCCCTTCCATAACTGTAGATTGTGGGGGAAATTCGAAGTGTCGGGTATCTGGTGTAGGATACATTTCGGCTACCGATGGCGCAAACATAGTCGGCACCACTCGTTTCTGCCAATTTACAATCAGCATCTAATGTTCGCGGATAGCGTTCTAAGTCGTTTTTATCATTAAACTGGGTGGGATTAAGAAACACCGACACCACTGTTACATCGTTTTGCTGTGCACTCCGCCTAATCAGCGATGCATGTCCATCATGTAAAGCACCCATTGTAGGCACCAATCCAATGGTTTTTCCTTGCTTGCGGAGATAGAACAGCTCATTCTTTAAATCGACAATCCTTTCAAATACTTTCATTTTGATGTCTCAATAATTTGGCTGCAAAGTAACAACAAATTTATTTAAAACTCGTAAGAAATAGCTAAAAAGATGTTCAAATGCCACCTTTTAGACACTATTTCCACATTTTTAGCCTACAATTCCAATTATTTTTCGTACCTTTGCACACAGTAAAGCATTTATAAATGGGAAAGAAAGTATTGTTTATCAACCAAGAAATTGCACCGTATGTCCCTAATTCGGAGATGGCAAACTTTGGTGCTGATATGCCACGATGTATGCAAGACGCAGGGTTTGAGATAAGAACGTTTATGCCTAAATGGGCTGCTATTAACGAACGGCGCGGACAATTGCACGAAGTAATACGACTTTCGGGTATGAATCTTGTCATCGACGATATGGATCACCCACTTATCATCAAGGTAGCAAGTATACCACAAACACGCATTCAGGTCTATTTCATTGACAACGAGGACTATTTCCAGAAACGTTCAGCTATGACTAAGGACGAATTAGGCAACGATTATCCTGACAACGGAGAGCGTGCTATCTTCTTTGCACGGGGTGTTTTGGAAACAGTAAAGAAGCTTCGATGGGCTCCAGACGTAATTCATTGCCAAGGTTGGATGTCTGCTGTAATACCATTCTATGTAAAAACAGCCTACAAAGACGAACCACAGTTTGCCAAATCAAAGGTTGTTACATCGCTTTTTACCGAACAACCACGTGGAAGTTTGGGCAAAAAGTTTAAACAATGCCTCGAATTTAAAAGTGCAGAACTAAGTTTGATAGAGAAATATGGCGACAATTTCGACTTCAAAGAGTTAGGAAAACTCGTTATCGACTACTCTGATGGTATCATTCAAACTAGTAACAACGTGAACAAAGAGCTTATACAGTACGCCAAAGACAATAAAAAAGAAATACTGTTGCAGCCCGATAACGAAGAAGAAGTAAAGACAAAATACACCGAGTTCTACAATAAGATAATAGAATGAAAGCAAAAATATTAGCTTTTGGGCTAGCTTTTATGGCATTAGCCCTTACTGCTTGCGATGATACAACCGATGGAATAGGAGGTTCTCTCACCGATCAGACAGACAAACTTAACGTACAAGCCGATACATTTAATATTGGTTCGCACAGCGTTTTGGCTAGTAACATACTCTCACGAGCTACCGATGGGTTTCTAGGAAGGCTAAAAGACCCCGAAACACAGTCGGATGTAACAGCCAATTTAATGTCTCAGCTCTACGTATTGCCTAACTATCAAATGCCAGAACAAAGCATAGTAACAAGCAAAGACCCCAACGGGAAAATTATTGCAGACTCTTGTGAACTGCGATTGTACTACTATTCGCACTACGGAGACTCATTAGCACCTATCAAAATCACTACATACGAACTTGATAAACCAGCAGAAGAGGGACGACAGAACTATTCTAACTTCGATCCACAGGCAGAAGGATATATCAGAACTGCCGCTAACAACGGATTAGAGGTTAGTACTACGTACACATTAACAGAACTTGCGGTGCCCGATAGTGTGAAGAAAGACAAAAATCACACACCAAATATACGCATAAAACTTAACCAAACATACACAGATAAGTCGGGAATACAATATAATAACTATGGAACATATATGATGCAGAAGTTCTATGAGAACCCAAATAACTTCCAAAACATATACAATTTCCTACATAACGTGTGTCCGGGATTCTACTTTAAGGTAACAAATGGGATAGGTTCCATTGCCAATATAGCAGCTGTTCAACTTGTAATATACTATCGTTACAAAGATGCAAAGGACGGAAATAAGGTGAAAACAGGCGCAACCCACTTCACAAGTACCGAAGAAGTGTTACAACTAACTAACTTTGTATTCGACAGAACTCAATTACAAACACTCGCAAACAATCCAAATGCATCGTATTTAAAGACACCTGCAGGTTTGTTTACCGAAGTAGAACTACCCGTAAACCAGATTATGCATGGGCACGAGAACGACACTTTGAACTCAGCAAAGTTCGAATTGCAACGCTATATTAGTCATACCACTTCATCTTACAAGATGAATATACCCCAATATGTGCTATTAATACCTACAGAATTGGCAGAATCGTTCTTCAACGAGAATAAGGTTCTCAACAATAAAACATCGTTCTTAGCCCGCTATAACTCCCAAACAAACAGCTATAAGTTCGATAATATGGCTGGAATAATAAACTATTTCGCTCGCAACAGATCCACTTCTGCCAGCAATACTAACTGGGGTAAGGCGCTTGTAATACCAGTAGAGGTGAGAACATCTAAAGATGAGCAGAACAACGAGGTAGTAAATAGGATATCGCACTATATGGGATTGTCGAGCGTAATGCTACTTGGAGGAAATCAATCGATGGGCAATATAAAAATATCGGTAGTGTATAGCAAATTCAATGGCAGATAACTTTCTCGAGAAACATTACGAAGAGTACGAACAACGCAAGGCAGAATGGTTACGAAAGAAGCGACACCTGCAAATAAAAAAGGTGAGAAACATTCGTAAACCAGACGATGAGGCATTATAAAAACCACAATGGCAAGATGAAACAGACTCTGTTTCGCTTGCCATTTTTTTTGTTTGGCACACCATTTGCACTATAAACCAAACAAGGTACATACCTAATTATATAAAAAGAAAGGTACAACATAAGTATGATAAATCAGTTTTCACCCAAAGTTTCAGAGGTTCTGTCGTACAGTCGAGAGGAAGCCGAAAGGCTATTGAGCCATTCTGTAGGACCAGAACACATTATGCTCGCCATCTTAAGAGAGAGAGAAGGTGCTGTCAGCAATATGTTTGGGAAATTAAACCTTAATTTAGAGAACATAAAAAGCCAGCTGGAAGAACGCATAAAAAGCGAAGAACAAAGCCAACTGACCTACTCTAACGACATAATGCTGAACGAGCAGGCAAGTAATATACTAAAATTGGCAGTACTCGAAGCACGTATACAAAGTACACAAACTGTTGATGTACAACACATTTTGCTAGCTATTCTACACGATAATACAGAAAATGGAGCAAAAGAAGTGTTGCAAAACAACAATCTTAACTATACAACAGCTCTCGAAATGCTCCAGCAACCCACCAAACCTGTACAAGATGGTATGGGAATGGCTGACGAAGAGGAAGAAGAAGACCCCATTATGAACCGACACAGCGGTAGCAGCAGAGGCACAAAAACGGCACAAGCAAATATGCCTAAGAGCAATACGCCTGTGTTAGATAACTTTGGAACCGACCTTACAAGGGCGGCTGCAGAAGGTAAACTCGACCCTGTTGTTGGACGAGAGAAGGAAATTCAGCGAGTAAGCGAGATTCTAAGCAGACGCAAAAAGAACAATCCTATTCTCATAGGAGAGCCTGGCGTAGGCAAAAGTGCTATTGTTGAGGGACTTGCACAACTAATTGTGAACCGCCTTACATCGCCTATTCTCTTTAATAAACGTGTTGTAATGCTCGACTTAACAGGGGTTGTGGCAGGCACAAAATATCGTGGACAGTTCGAAGAACGTATCCGTGCACTTATAAAAGAGATTGAACAAAGCCCTGATGTAATTATTTTCATCGACGAGATACACACGCTCATCGGGGCAGGATCTACTCCTGGCTCTATGGATGCCGCAAATATACTGAAGCCTGCCCTAGCACGTGGAACCATACAGTGCATTGGTGCCACTACGTTAGACGAGTATAGGAATTCCATTGAAAAGGACGGCGCATTAGAACGACGCTTCCAAAAGGTGTTAGTTGAGCCTACAACGGTAGACGAAACCTTGCAAATTCTTAATAACATTAAGGACCGTTACGAGGCGCATCACCACGTTTCGTACACCGATGATGCTATTACGGCGTGTGTCAAACTGACAGACCGTTACATCACAGACCGTTCTTTCCCAGACAAAGCTATTGATGCTATGGACGAAGTGGGGGCTCGTGTACATCTACAAAATGCACAAGTGCCACCAGAAATAATAGAACTGAAAAAGCAGTTGGACAAGATTGCACAGGAGAAAAAGGACGCAGTGAAGAACCAAAACTTCGAACTCGCAGCCAATTTCCGTGATAAACAAACTGCTTTAGAGCGTAATTTGCAAGAAGCACAGCAGAAATGGGAACGTGGAGACGATAGTAACCGCGTGGAAATTGGTGCCGACAAAGTGGCTGATGTGGTGTCTATGATGACAGGTATACCGGTTCAGCGAATGCAGGAAAGCGAAAGTGCACGACTTGTTAATATGGCTGACAACCTGAAACACGAGGTTATAGCACAAGATAAAGCCATAGAGAAAATGGTTAAAGCCATTCAACGTAACCGCATTGGGCTAAAAGACCCTAACCACCCTATAGGTGCGTTTATGTTTCTTGGACCTACTGGAGTGGGAAAAACCTACTTAGCTAAAAAGCTCGCAGAGGTTATGTTCGGTTCAAAAGATGCTCTTATACGCATAGATATGAGCGAATATACGGAGAGTTTCAACACTTCGCGCCTCGTAGGAGCACCTCCGGGATATGTAGGATACGAAGAAGGTGGGCAACTTACAGAGCAAGTGCGACGCCACCCCTACTCTATTGTGTTGTTAGATGAGATTGAAAAGGCACACGGAAACGTGTTTAACATGCTGTTGCAGGTGTTAGACGAAGGCAGACTGACCGATGGTAATGGACGATTGGTAGATTTTCGTAACACAATCATCATTATGACATCTAATGCAGGTACCCGTCAGCTCAAAGAATTTGGGCAAGGCGTGGGCTTCACAGCTACCAATATGAATGCCATTTCGCATAACGAACAAGACAAAGAACGTGCGCGAGCCATTATACAAAGAGCTTAAGTAAGCAATTTGCACCCGAATTTCTTAACCGTTTAGACGAAATTATCACCTTCGATCAGCTCGATCTCGCTGCCATAAAGCAGATTATAGACATAGAACTGCGTAGTTTGTTTAAACGAATAAAGGAACTTGGCTACAACGTAACCATTACAGACAAAGCCAAAGAACTAGTTGCTAAAAAGGGATACGATGTTCAGTTTGGTGCACGACCGCTGAAACGTGCCATTCAAAACTACATTGAAGATGGCATTTGCGAGCAAATTCTTGCAGGAAAAGTGCACGAAGGCGATACCATTTCTATAGGAAAAAGCTCCAATGCCGACGAGCTTACATTTAAATAAGAATATCTTAGCAGAATAACATCTGCACATGCACTCAACCTTCAACACTCCGCAGTATAGCCACATCTATACTGCGGTTTTCTGTATATACCTATTACGCTAACAAGCTATGTATCAGCCAAGTACCAAAACGCCTAAAAAGGTTTTTCAAAAAGGGGGTTTTTGCAATGCAAAAAGGGGGTTTTTACACGCCAAAAGTATGGTTTTTGCAATGCAAAAACCCCCTTTTTGGAAAAAGCAAATAGGGGTTTTAGAAAAACTAAAACCCCTATCCCATTAAAGGAAACCAATTTCTTATTGATTCACAAACTTAATTTTCTTATTCATATCGCCTATACGCGATTGCAGTTTAACTATTTTCTTTTGCATTTTGCTTAGTTTCGCCTGCATTTTAGCCAACTTTTTGTTCGCAGCTTTTGTAGCCTTTAGCTTCTTAATAGTGTCTTTTGCATCTTTCACAGTGCTAGAAGCATCAGACGTATTGAAGTCTGTTGTAACCATATTTGCCTCTGCATTTGCATCAGCAACCTTACTAATAATATCATCATAGTCGGCTTTCGCCTTCTCATAGTCTAACTGAAGCTTGTTTAATTTAGAGGTTAAGTTCAACACTTTCTGCTGTTCTTTTAGGGTTTGCACCTTTGTTGCATCTTGAGCAAACCCACTAATAGCAGACAATACCATAATTCCTATTAAAATAAATCGTCTCATAATCTGTCTAATTTAATTATTATTGCAAAGATAAACAATTTTCTTTGTATCCCCAAGACTTTTGTAATAAAAACAAAGAAGGGGGGATACTTATTTAGAATATTATATTTAACTTTGCAGGGAAATTGGTAAAAAACAAGCAAAACATATATTTTAGAATGGTTCAGGGAACACTAACAAGGCTTAACGCCCACCATAAAGAAGCGAACAAAAAGGTTATTCACCTGCTTATACAAAGGGTTTTCTACTTTTGTAAAGGCATAGTGAGCATAAAACAATGTGCCTTTCTCGTGTTTTTTATGGCAATATCGCTCCATACAAATGCCCAAATGCTTTTCTCAGAGAACCTTACTATGAATATAGATAGCACGAAAACCATACAAGGCTCCCTACAACCTGAGTTGGATTTCAAGACAGAAAAGGAAAACGTATTCACACTAAAGAACACAGCCAACCTTAATTTGCTAATTAAAAAGAAGCGTATTATCAACCTTATAAACAAGTTAGAGTTTTCTACTTACGGTAAAGATATAACAGTAAGTGGTGGCTATGCGCACTTAGAATATCGCTATCTGCTCCACCGAAAGTTCGAAGTTTATCCCTATATGGAGTCGCAATGGGCAGGCAGTAGGGGTATGACGTTTAAAATTTCTAGTGGTATTCAGGCACGTTATAGATTTAGAGTCTAAACATTGGCTACTTTTTGCCAACACAGCCCTATATTACGAATTTGAAAAGTGGGAATATCCCACTCCACCAGCAGGCACAAAACCCCACGCTTATAGTCGCTACATAAAGCATCACCTATCGTTTAGCACTAAATATACGTTCGGACCGCATTGGGATATCATAGCAACAGGCATCTATCAGGTGCGTCCCGATAGCTATTTTAAGACACCCCGATTTGGTGCAGCAGTAGATTTGGCTTACCACATTACACCAACTATTGGCTTAAATTGTGCCTATCGGCTCATTTACGACACTACTCCCATTGTGCCAATTCGTAAGAATTACACCACAGTGAATGCAGGAATAAACATCGCTTTTTAGGAAAAATGGCGATAGAAGCCCTAAGAAAACTAAACATTCTTGTGGCTTTAGTATATAAGAAATACCTAAAACACCAAACAAAACATTAAAACAAGCCGATAGTTTACTCTACCTTTAAAATGTAAACATCGGGCCAAATGGTTACATCTACATGCACTGCAACACCCACTTTACGGAACTGTAGCACGTTAGATGCCGTTTGACTGTTGCCAACAACAAAGCCAATATTGCGCAATTGTTGTGCAAAACAGCGATAATAAGCCTTATCCCAAAACACAACTTCGGTACTTCCACCCTGCGTATCTATAACAGCAAGCGACGATTCGTCGGTTTTTCGGAAGAGTTTATACAATGGTTCCGAACTCTGATACTGCTCGTTTGGTTGCAAATGCCACCCCCAAATATGTCGTAAATCGTTGTTATCTAAATACTTTGTTGCCATTATTCGGCGCAAACCATATCGCTTAAAGGGTTCAACAGTTGGCATTTTGCGTAGCTTTTGCTGCTGATATTGCAACAATTCTACCACTGTTAGTTGTAGATAATTGCCATATTGAGCTCTTCCCAATATGGCAATAAAGAATAATATAAGTATTAAAGAAATTCTTTTCATTCGTTTTTATTACTCGAAACTTACGTTTCAGAGCTGTTCTATCTCTGCTAACCAGTCGGTAGAATTGGCATCTGACGGCATACGCCAATCACCTCGAGGCGACAAACTCACCGTTCCCACCTTCGGACCATCGGGCAAACAAGAGCGTTTGAACTGATTTTGGAAGAAGCGATCTACGAAATTGTAAAGCCATTTCTTTATTTCAGCATCGCTATATTTACCTTCAAAGGCGTGTTTTGCAAGGAAAAATATCTTAGAAGGCTGGAAACCGTGTCGTAAAAAGTAGTATAAGAAGAAGTCGTTTAGCTCGTATGGTCCAACAAAATCTTCTGTTTTCTGTTGAATTTTGCCCTCTTTATCGGCAGGAGTAAGCTCTGGTGAGATAGGTGTTTCTACAATATCGCGCAATGCTTCTGCCACTTTCTCGTTGTCTGTAATGCTTGCCACGTATGCAACAAGGTGTTTTACAAGTGTTTTTGGTACACTTGCATTCACTCCATACATACTCATGTGGTCGCCATTATAGGTGCACCAGCCCAACGCAAGCTCGCTTAAGTCGCCTGTTCCCAGTACCATTCCATTGTATTCGTTAGCCAAATCCATTAGAATTTGGGTGCGTTCGCGAGCTTGAGCATTCTCAAACGTAGAGTCGTGAGTAGTTGTATCGTGGTCAATATCCTTGAGATGCTGAACCACCGATGGCACTATGCTTATTTCTTTTGTATCTACTCCCAACTCGTCCATTAGGGCAACAGCATTGGTATATGTACGTTCGGAGGTGCCAAAACCTGGCATTGTTACGGCAAGAATACCCTTTCGGTCTAGTTTTAGCTTGTCGAACGCACGCACACATACAAGCAATGCAAGTGTAGAATCGAGACCTCCGCTCACTCCTATTACCACTTTCTTGCAATGGGTGTGTACTAATCGTTTTGCCAAACCCATTACCTGAATGTTGAAAACCTCTTCGCAAGCATCTTCCATGTGTCCACTTTGTATGAAAGGTTGTGGGTTTATTTTGCGTGTAAGGGTAAATTCGCGTTCAGCATTCTGCCTTGGTAAGCAGTTAATGTATGTTTTTTCGGGCAGCACACCCCCTATTGGGTCCACATACATATCCTTTTGTGCATTCACAAAAGTGGTGTTCGAGCGTCTTTCTGTACGTAGTTTCTCTACGTCTACCTCGCCTATTACGAGTTGAGGGTCTAGCGAAAAGCGTTCGGCTTTGGCAATAAGCCCACCGTTTTCGTATATAAATGCGTTGCCACCGAATACTACATCTTGCGAACTTTCACCGAAACCGCAACTGCTATATACGTATGCCGATATGGTACGAGCACTTTGTTGCGCCAGCAAAGACTCTAAATAGTGGTGCTTACCTATCTGTTCGGTGCTCGCCGATAGGTTAAACATTATTTCAACACCTGCCAACGTTAGTGCGTTGCTAGGTGGAATGGGTGCCCAAATGTCCTCGCATATCTCTATTCCGAACTTTACTCCGCCGTCTGTTCTGAATATTTGGCGAGCCGGTGTTACCAATAAGGTTTGTCCAGCATAGTGTATTTGTGTTGGACAAAGGTCGCGAGCCGATGCAAACCACCGCTTTTCGTAGAACTCAGCATAGTTCGGAAGGTATGTTTTTGGCACTATTCCTATTATCTTTCCATGCTGAACCACAGCGGCACAGTTTAGCAATAGTGGTCCAACACATACTGGAATGCCTACTATTGCTATGATATCTAGCTGACGAGTAAAGTCGAGTAGCATCATCATAGCGTGCTCTGAGTTGTCGAGTAATAGCTGTTGTCGGAACAAATCTTGGCATGTATAGCCTGTGATACAGAACTCTGGGAAGACTATTATCTCTACTCCCTGCCCTTCTGCAGCTATTATTTGCTTTTCAATAGCATCGAGATTGAACTTAGTGTCGGCTATTCGCACTTCTGGAATTGCCGTTGCCACTTTGATAAATCCGTATTTCATTCGTTTTAAAAAGTATGTTAGGTTATTATTGTTACTTGTGTTGCGCCATAGCCGTACTCACGGAACGACGCATCTTGAAAATGGTATTTCTTGTACTTATAGTTTAGTTCGCGGATAATAGAACGGCGCAAAACGCCTTCGCCTTTACCGTGAATGAATACTATTTTCTGTTGATTTTTATTCTTATACTGTTCTAAAGTGCTGCGGAAAATGCCCATCTGATATTCTAATATATCGCCTGGCGTTAGCCCTGCAGTAGTTTCCAACACCTCTTCAGCGTGCAAATCTACAACAATTTTATCGTTTTTAAGAATTTGTTTGGCATATTTTGCTTTACTCTGACTATTTTCGTATCTGCGTTCTAATGGTTTTCGGGCTGGCTGTGGGGTGGGTTCCACTGCTTGTGTGTTGCTGCTTTGCAACTTTTTAGGCAGTTCTATCTTTGTGTCTATAATGGTTTCGGGAGCCTTTTCCTTTTCGGTTACGGTGTAAAGTAGTGCTGGTGTATCGAAAAAATCGTTCTCTCGGAAGGTGTTTAGCTTGTAAAACTTAGTGCCATCTATACGTATATGTGCATTAAGTGCGGGTTTACGTTCGAATGTTTTGTTGGGTTTGTAGGCAAATATTTGTATGCTTGCTTCGGCTATAGTGTCTAAATCGGAATATGAGAACTGCTCTACAAACAGCTTTGTGTTGGGTTCTAACTCGCCTACTGCTTTGCATTGCCATTGGTTTTTGGTGCCTACCATATATAAATAATGTATATAGTAGTTGCTATCGTTCACTATATACGTTTCGAAATCGGCGTTATTCATTTCGCGTGGCTTGGTTGGCACAAAAGCTAAATAGGCTGTTAGGGTGTTGCCTCCCTCGCGTTCGCGTGGCTGCGGCACAAATTTGTCGGCAGGATCGTAGTCTTCTTCTTCGTCGTCTATACCTGTTTGTTGGTATCGATGGGGGTATTGTCGCTTAATTGGGCTTTTATGGATTTTGCGTTTCCCTCTTCTTTTTCGTCTTTTGCTTGTTCTAGCTTGGTTATTTTGGCTTTTGCCATATCGTCGTTGCCCACTACAACAACATCGTTAATGGGGGTTGGTATTTCAAAACCGTCTTCGTCTTCCACTAATACTATATTGTTGCCTTGAAAGCCAGAGATTTTTCCACCTCCTACTTCGCTTAAAAAGCGTACTTTATCGCCTATTTTCATATTCTATGTTTTTATGTTTCTATTACTGTTATATCTGTTTACAAAAGGCTATTGTCTATGTTTGGCTTTGTAAAAAGGGGGTTTTTACGTTGCAAAAACTATGTTTTTGCGAACCAAAAAGGGGGTTTTTGCAAGCCAAAAATAGGGTTTTTGCAGAGTGCTTTGTAACCTTCTTATTAACAGACAATTACATACTTGTTTTTGGCACTATGTTTTTAACAACGCTGCCTCTATGTTTTGCCATTGTTTAGGCTATGGTATAAGGAGGCTGCTATCGCCATAACTCAGGAAGCGGAAGTTGTTTTCGAGTGCATAGTTGTACACTTTGCGCCAGTTGCCTCCTAAGAATGCGCTTACCAAAAGCAAGAGTGTGGATTGTGGTTGATGGAAGTTGGTTACAAGCATTTGCACTATTTTGTAGGTAAATCCGGGTGCTATAATTATCTGAGTGCTTGTATGCAGTGCCGTTAAGCCGTTGTTGTCTAAGTACGACAGCAGGTTTTGCAGTGCACGTTCCACGCTAACGGGTGTTCCATTTACCAATATAAGTCCGTTAGAGTTGTGTTCTTGTTCGTATGGTTCCCACTGTTCAACGTGCAATTCGTCTTCGGTGGCGTTCGAATTGCGTTCCAATTTCACCCCCATATAGTAAAGACTTTCTAATGTTCGCACGCTTGTTGTTCCCACAGCAATGGCTTTACAGTTGTGCGAAAGCAAGTTTTCTATGGTGTGTCGGTGCACTACCACATATTCGGAGTGCATATTGTGTCCTTCTATCTCGCTGCTTTTCACAGGCTTAAACGTTCCTGCGCCTACGTGTAATGTAAGTTCGTCGCGTGTTATACCAGCTTTATCTATGTTGTGCAACACATTTTGGGTGAAGTGTAAGCCCGCTGTTGGTGCGGCTACAGACCCTTTTACCTTTGAATAAACGGTTTGATAGGTTTGCTTATCGCTCTCTTCTGTCTCTCTATTTAGGTAAGGTGGTATTGGCAATTCGCCCACAGCTTCTAATATTTCGGCAAATGTTACATGGCAATTGTCCCATACAAAGTCTACCCAATGGTTGGTTCCGCCAGCAACAGCAGCATTTGTTTTAGTTCGATTTACGGTAGCCGTTAGCACCAAATCGTGTCCGTTTATTTGGAATGCCCGCTTTAGTGTGCCCTCTTTCCACTTTTTAGGTTTCCAATCATACAGAGCCACGAACATTGTTGGTTGGTTTGGAACATTAGTTCGTAGTCTGTTGGCTGTGCAGGTTCCATTAAAAAAATTTCTATTAATGCTCCTGTTTCTTTTCTAAAGTGCATACGTGCCTGAATTACTCTGGTGTTGTTGAACACCATAAGTGCACCTTTGGGTAAATATTTAGGTAGGTTGCAGAACACGTCTTCGCCCACTTCTCCGTGCTTATATAGCAAAAGTTTGCTGTGATCGCGCTTAGAAAGTGGAAATTTAGCAATACGTTCGTCGGGCAAAGGGTAGTCGTAGTCCGATATTTTTATATGTTTTGTATCTTCTAACATTTATTTTTATTTTATAATCCTATCTCTATTACGCCTCTAATTATGCAATAAATGCAAGTAAACACTATTGTACAGAGCACCACATCTATATCTTTTACCTCGTAACCAGTTCGTGTAAACTGTCTGGTTCTATAGGTTGAGACGGGTGCTACATGGCGTTCTATTCGTTTATATATAAGGTAACACAAGCTTGCATTGAGTGTTCCTGCCACCATACCCACGAAAATGTCGGACGGATAGTGCACGCCGAGATACAAACGAGTCCATACAACGATGAAAGCCCACACCAAAAGGAAGATGGAAAGTAGGCGGCTGCGCACTAAATACATAAAAAATACCGCCACAGAGAAGGCATTACAGGCGTGAGCAGAGAAGAAACTGAAGCCAGAGGGGGCATAACCGTTCACCAAAAAGAGGGTATGCGCAAGCAAAGGGTCGGACGATGGACGTAGTCGGGCTATGTATGGTTTCACAAAACCGCCGTTGCCAGCGTTTGAAATAAGCATACACAAAGCTAAGGAACCCATTATAAGGAGAATGCGTCCCCATTTTTCGTTGTTTTTAACAATAAGATAGAACAACGAAACATAGAGCGGTATCCACGTATAGCCCGATGTAAACACCAGCACAACGTGGTCTAAGAACATATTATGGTTGTTGTTGAAAGCCAACAACAAGGTTTTGTCGTATTCAAGAAGCGAAGAAAAATCCATCAGAGCATAGTTTTCTATATTTCTTCTAACTGGTTTGTGGGTATCCAGCCAGTAGTATTGTCGGGCAAGCGTATGCCTTTCCACCCACTAATGCTACCATCTACTATATCTACTTTCGTACCTTCGTGCAGTGTAACAGCGTTTTCGCCCTTGGCATCGGGTGTTGCTTTCACGGTAGCAATAGAGGCAACAATTACAGCTTGGTTGGTATTTCGTTTTTCGTTTTGCTGTATTTTAGCAAAAGAGAAGCTGAAAATAAATAGCAAAAGGAACGATAAAGCAGAGAAGAACCCTATTTTACGGCGTTTAACATCTACAGCTAAGAAGTATAATAGCATAAACGACAGGCTGCACAAGAGTACCAATAAACTTATAATAGCCCACGTATCAATGCTAACAGAATAGACTATGGCGTGCAACCACCGTGTAAGAAAGAGGTCGGACTCGGGCGATAGCCTATCAATAGTTTAGATTGAACTAACTGTAAGTTGTATCTTGCGTCCTCATCGCTAGGAACTAACTTCAGCGAACGCTCGTAAGCAATAATAGCTTGGGTAACTTCGTTGTTGCGATAATAGGCATTTCCCAAATTATAATAGAGTATAGCCGACGGCTTTTGCTTTATTAATTGTTTGTAAATGCGTATAGCTTCGGCATAATTAGCCTTATTATAAGCCTTTGCAGCCATATCTAAGGTATTGGCAGAGGCACGTAGCGCAATTGCCGAAAGGGCTATAACTATGGCGAATAATAGTAAAAAGGATTTGCCATTTGCCTTCTTACTGGTATTGTTGCGTTGGTTTCTCATTGCTTCTTCTATATCAGTAATGGCTTTAACAGCCGCATCGTAGGTGAGAGACATATTCCCTTGCTCGTCGCCAGGGGCATAACGCTGGAACTCACACTCGTCTAATGCTTCTATAAACTTATCAATTACGCTTCCATCTATGCCGAGTTCAGCAAACTTTTCTTTTATATTTTCGCGCGAAAGTTGCTCTACTGGCACAGTTAATTTGTCGCTAACATATCCCCAAAGAGCCTTTAAGTTTTCGTCATAGAAGTCTTCTGCCTTGTGCATTTCCATGAAAACGTTTGCTTTATGCAGCCTATTCAGTGCCACACGCTCAGCATTTTTGCCTTTAAGTCGGGCTATATCGCCTTTAATATTGGCACGTTTGCGAAGCATTACAAGTGCTCCTACAAAGCCTCCGAGTATTAACAGCAACACAATCCAATAGCCCCACGAGTTAAAGAAGTTGGTTTCTGCCAGCATATCGGTCTCTTTCGTTTTCAATCCGTGTATGTCTTGCTTTGTATTTCCGGTGAAAGCCTCAACGCTTTGTGTGGTTCCATCGCCCTTAGCCACACTTATTTGGAAGGCTTGAGTGGTGAGAGTTTTATACGAATTGGTGGTTGTATCGAAGTAAACAAAGCTAACTGGTGGCACAGTATACTTACCTTGCTTACGTGGAACAGCCAAAAAATCGTACACCATACTACCTTCTACGCCATTCGAAGTAAGGTGGGTCTTGTCTGTTTGCTTAGAATCGTACACGTCAAAACCATTAGGAAACTTCACAATAGGTTGTCGCATAAGTTTCAAATTGCCTATTCCTGCTATTACAACACGTAGGTTTATGGGGTCGCCTTCCTTAATATTGCTCTTACTTAACTGTGCTGTCATACTGAGTTTTCCCACCGCTCCAGAGAAGTTAGCTGGTTTTTGTGGCAATGGTACAACATCTATGGTAAGCCCTTCTGCCTGTAATTGTCGTGGAATATCGCCACCATCGTTCATAAAAGCAAATGGATCGAAGTCGTCTAAAGTAGGTCTTATCACTCCCGTAAAGGTAACAGATGGTATTCGTAGCTTACCTGTTATTTGCGGATAAACCACATATTGGCTCCACGTAGTGGTGTGATAGGTGCGCCCATTCAGCTTTTCGGTGCGGAAAGTTTTCTGTTGTGGCAATGGAATTTCCTGTACATGCGAGCCTTTTATATCGGGCATTTTGCCTGCCATACGTATCAAATTCACGTTTGTATACACCTTATAAGTAAGCAATACTGGTTCTTGTTCGTGCACAGTACGCTTGTTTGCAGTTACTTTTACGAACAAATCTTTACCTGTAGGTACTCTGCTTTCGGGTCGCACAGCACTTATATCGGCTCTTGCGCTACCATTTATCTGTGCAGAACGGTTTATATTGGCATTTCCAGAGGCGGTTATTTTAACGGGAGTAGACGCTAAATGTTGTCCATTCACTATAATTTTGGCTGGCGGAATGTTGAAATTGCCTCGCTTTGTTGCCATAAATACGTAGGTATACGACTCTGATGAGTTGCTATTCATGTGGCCATTCACCATCTGTAGATTGCGTTGCGAGGTATAATAAGGTCCTGCTAAGAGTTCAACACCAGTAGGCATCTTGCCTAATTTTAGTCCTTCTACATTGTCGGTGTATATAATATACTCTATTTGAAACTGCTCTCCAACCTCCACTTGGCGTGGTGCCAACACACGAATGTGCTGTGCTAACGCTGTAAAAGGTAGCAAAACAAGTAGCAGTATGTTAATATATCGTTTCATAAAGCGTTACCAATTCTTATCCAAATGCCTACTTTGGGGTTGTTGCATATATTTTTTAAGACGTTCTTGCGTTGCTTTTTCTTCTTGCATTGCTGCATTTAGCATTTGCTCGGCATTGTCTTTGCTCATTCCTTGTTCCGGTTTCGGTTTGTTTTGACTATTCTTTTGCTTATTATTATCTTTATTTTTGTTCTTGTCTTTATTGTTTTTATTGTTCTTCTGCTGTTGTTTGTTCTGCTTTTGCTGCTGTTGTTGTTTCTTCAGAAGGTGCATACACTGTGTTAAATTGTAGCGTGCATTGGCATGGTGTGGGTTGTTTCGCAGTGCGTTTTTGTATGCTTCTATAGCTTTTTGGTAGTTTTTCTTAGCCTGATACACAGTTCCCATATTATGGAAAGCACTAGAAAGACGTGCCTTATTGGTTTCGTTTTTCGTAGCTAAGGTATAGTTTTGCAGAGCCAAAGAGTCTTTGTGCTGTGCCTGCATGGCACAACCTAAGTTGTAAGCAGCTATTGCATTGTGTGCATTAGCGGCAAGAGCTTTGCGAAAATTCACCTCTGCCACCCCGTATTTTTTGGTTGCAAAGGCTGCGTTACCCCTTCTTATGTATTGCCTATCGGTCTGTGCTGTTGCTGTAAGTATGGCAAAAGCGAGACAAAGCAATATGTATAGTCTTCTATTCATTTATTTTTTAGTAAACAAATTTATACGATTGAACAGCGAATTTTGGCGTTCCATTATCAGAGCTTCGGCTATTAGCAACAGCAAAACAATAGCTGCTATGGCTGGAAACTGTTCTGCATAGTCGCTATATGATACACTTTCTATTTCGCCGTGTTGCATTTTTGCTATCTCGTTGTCGAGCATTTGTTCTGCTCCAGTAGTGTTATCAACGTGTATATACATACCTTTCCCTGCCTCGGCAAGCTTTTTACACATGTCTTCGTTGAGCTTTGTCATTACAGTTCCACCATTTTTATCTTGCAAATAGCTACCATTTCCCATTGGAATGGGTGCTCCTTGTGTAGAACCTATGCCGAGAACAAACACACGTATGCCAGCTTGTTGTGCCTTTCGTGCCATTTCTTCGGCTCCACCTTCGTGATTTTCGCCATCGGTTATAATGATAATGGCTTTACCAAACTTGCTGTTTTGTGCGAAACTATGCATAGAAAGGTCGATAGCTTTACCTATATCGGTGCCTTGTGTGCCTATTAACGATGGACTAATGTTATCTAAAAACATTTTCGCTGATACGTAATCGGACGTGATTGGTAGTTGTACGAAGGCATCACCAGCAAATACTACGAGTCCAATTTTATCGTTTGTGAAACGGTTTAATAGGTCTTCTACCAGTCGTTTGCTCCGTTCTAATCGTGAAGGAGCTACGTCTTCGGCTAACATAGAGTTGCTTATGTCCATTGCTATCATAGCTTCTATGCCCTCGCGCTTATCTTTCGATAGCTTAGTTCCCATCTGCGGACGTGCCACAATAACCACAATGAGTGCCAAAGCTACCTCCATAACATAGAATTTTAGTAATGGTCGATATTTAGAATAGCCAGGAACGAGTTGCCGAAGCAGTTCTTTATCGCCAAAACGGTCCATACGTTTGCGGCGCTTTAAAGCCCAAACGTGGTAGACTATTGCTAATAATGGTATCAGCAAAAGTAGCCATAAGTATGTAGGATTAGCAAATCTGAACATTCTTTCTATATTTCTTGTTCGTTGGAACCATAATTCTTACATTGCAAAAGTACCCTTTTTGGTCTGCAAAAGTACCCTTTTTACATTACAAAAGTACCACTTTTACATTACAAAGTACCACTTTTACTTTTCGGAACTATTGTTATTGTTCTTCAGAACTATTATTCATATACTTTACTACTAATATTTTCTTTTTCTCTGAACGCATTTTGTTTGTTAAGGAATGCGTTTAAACACTGTTATTCTCAGCACTATTTCTACAAAGAACACCAACAATGCCAACATAGCAAATGGCATATAGGCTTCGTATCGCCTACCATACGATTTTGCATCGAGCCTTGTTTTCTCTAACTTATCTATATCTTTGTATATCTGAGAGAGTTCGTTTCTGCTTTGTGCACGGTAGAATTCGCCATCGGTTTGTATAGCAATGTTCTGCAAAGTCTTGTAATCTATATCGCCAACCAGGTGTCCTTGTGCATCTTTTCCATCTGTTCCAAGTCCGATGGTGTACACACGAATACCAAATTTCTTAGCTATTGCAGCAGCAGTTAGTGGCGATATGTCGCCCACATTGTTGCTTCCGTCTGTTAAAAGTATCACTACTTTGCTTTTTCCCTTCACGTTTTTAAGACGTCCAACGGCATTTGCCAGTCCCATACCTATAGCAGTACCATCTTGAATGAGTCCTGTTGTAGACAAATCGCCCCTTACTGCACCCAAAAGATTAAGCAACGAGGTGTGATCGGTGGTCATTGGACACTGTGTAAATGCCTCTCCTGCAAAGATAGTAAGCCCTATATTGTCGTTTGGACGCGAGCTAATAAACTCTCTCGCTACGGCTTTTGCGGCTTCAATGCGGTTGGGTTCAACATCATCGGATAGCATACTGGCAGATACATCGAGGGCTAACATAATGTTAATACCCTCTACCTGTTCGTTATCGATGGGGTTATTGGTTTGCGGACGAGCCAAAACCACAACTATTAGAGCGTAAACCACGCAGCGTAAAAGCATTGGCAGATGCGCTAAACGCACCTTCCAGCTTCTCGGAGTGTGCTGAAAGGTGAACGTATTGCTCATTCTCATTGTGGGTTCGCTCTTTTTTCGATACAAGAAATACCATATTATATAAGGTATAAGGAGCAAAAGCAGCAATAAGTATTCTTTGTTTGCAAATTCCATTTTGCTTTTTACGTTTTTTAATTCAACAATTCTGCGATGCCCCATACGGCAATAGTGGCACACGCTATGGCGGCTATTATGGCACCATACTTACACCAACGTAGTATGTTGCGTATGCGTTGGTTGCGCTTTTCCTCCGTTTCGGTATCGGTAGGTTGTGGCGTTTTCGGTGGCTGATAGCCGTTTGGTTTCTTCTATATAGTCTACCACGTTTCCAAGGTAGTAGTTCTTTTCGTTGTTTTGTGTAGAATACTTAGCAAATTTCACCAAGTCGGCAGTGGCAAACACCTGTTCTAGTTCGGCATTTGTTTCGTTATTGCTTTTCTGTCGAAGTGTTTCTACTATGTCGGCAGACGTCATTTCCTTCGCTTTTATGCCAAAACGGTCTTCCAAATACTGTCGTAACACATCGGTAAGTGCTGTGTAATAAGCCTTCTGATCGGGATTTTCGCTATTGTTATATTGCGTTTTCACCTGTTCTATGGCTTGCATAGCCTTCTCGTGTGGCAGCAAATTGCGCATTTGTTGGCGTGGTTTTGCCAATGGTTTCTTGCTTTTCAGCCTGCGATGTATGGTGTATGCTACTATCAGAAGCACCAAAGCGAGCACACAAAGAGCTATATAGGGCAACCATTCGCTTAGCAAGAAAGGTGGTTTTTGCACCCCATCGGCTGGTTTTGCTGGTGCTGTTGCAGCTGTATCTACCTTACTTTGCGTTACATTAAAGGCGAGTTTGTTTGTAGTATAGTTCTTTCCGTCTACCTGTATGGTAACAGCTGGCAGGTTGTAGTGCCGAGCGTCCCATGCGGTAAGCGTTCGTTTGAATGTTAAGGTATACGCATTGCCGTTGTGCGTAGTATCTATGCGTTGTTCCATAACCTCTATTCCGTGTGGCACATTGGTGGTATCGGCAAAGTGTTGGTATGCCACTCGTGCTCCTTTTGGCGCATCTACGGTGATGTACCAATGGGTTCGTTCGCCTATAAGTATCTTTGTTGAATCCAAAGAGGCGTTCACGCACACTTGTGCAGTGGCTGTTATAGCTAATAGAGCTATGGTTATGGTTGCTAAACTTCTTCATTAGCTTCGTTGAGCAAACAGTATCATTAGTTTTTTAACGTAGTCATCGTTTGTTGCAACAGATATATTGTCTACGTTTGTCTTTGTAAATATAGCTTGCAATTGGCATTGTAGCTTGTTCCAATTGGCTTTATAGGCATTCCGAAGCTTAGCGCTGCTGGTATCAACAAGCATTTCGTGGCCTGTTTCAGCATCGCAAACCTTCATTAATCCTACGTTTGGTAGTTCCTTAGCACGCCTATCGTACACCTGCACAGCTATTACATCGTGTTTCCGATTGGCTATTTGGAGCACGTGTTCGAAGTCGGATCGCACATAAAAGTCGCTCAAAACGAATGCCGTACAGGTGTGTTTTACCACACGAGTAAGGAACTCTAAGGCGGCATTAATATCGGTTTTTTTGCTTTCGGGCTCAAAATTGAGCATCTCGCGTATGATATATAGAATGTGTTTTCGTCCTTTTTTGGGTGCTATATACTTCTCTATGCGGTCCGAAAAGAATATTACGCCTATCTTATCGTTATTCTGTATGGCTGAAAAAGCGAGTGTTGCAGCTATTTCGGTTGCCATATCTCTTTTTGTTCGTTGCGTTGTTCCGAAGTCTAACGACCCACTTACGTCTATAAGAAGCATAACGGTGAGTTCTCGTTCTTCTTCAAACACTTTCACAAAAGGTTTATGAAAGCGTGCCGTAACGTTCCAATCGATGTCGCGAACATCGTCGCCGTACTGGTATTCGCGCACCTCTGAGAAGGCCATACCTCGTCCTTTAAAGGCTGAATGGTATTGTCCTGCGAAGATGTTCTGACTAAGACGGCGTGTCTTAATCTCTATCTTTCTCACCCTACTGAGTATTTCGGTGGCGTTCATTTGTTATCCTTCTTTTGCCGTTATGGCACTTGTATGTTGTTAATGATATCGCTTACTATTCCTTCGGTGGTAGTATTGCTTGCCTCTGCCTCGTACGACAGACCGATACGGTGGCGTAAAACATCGTGTGCAACAGCTCTTACGTCTTCTGGAACTACGTATCCTCTACGCTTAATAAAGGCGTACGCACGTGCAGCTTTAGCCAAATTGATGCTGGCACGTGGGCTTCCGCCGAATGTTATCATTTGTTTTAGTTTGCTTAATCCATAACGTTCGGGATAGCGAGTGGCAAAAACAATGTCGGCAATATATTGTTCTATCTTCTCGTCTATATATACTTCGCGCACCACACTACGTGCTTCGATAATGTCGTCGGCAGATATTAGTGCTGGAGCTGTGGGCAAATGTTCGCTAAGATTCTCGCGAATAATGCGCTTTTCCTCGTCTATTGTTGGATAATCTATTACTACTTTCAACATAAAACGGTCTACCTGAGCTTCTGGAAGCATATATGTTCCTTCTTGTTCTATAGGGTTTTGCGTTGCCATTACCATAAATGGATTTGGCAAACTGAAGGTTTCGTCGCCAATAGTTACTTGGTGTTCTTGCATTGCCTCTAATAATGCACTCTGAACTTTAGCTGGTGCACGGTTAATTTCATCGGCTAAGACGAAGTTTGCAAATACTGGTCCCTTCTTAACTAAGAACTTTTCCTCCTTCTGCGAGTATATTTGGGTACCCACTACATCGGCTGGAAGAAGGTCTGGAGTAAACTGTATGCGACTGTATTTGGCATTTATAAGTTGCGAAAGTGTTTTTATTGCAAGGGTTTTAGCCAATCCCGGTACACCCTCAAGGAGTATATGTCCATCGCTAAGCAGACCTATCAGCAGGGAATCTATTAGGTGTTGTTGCCCTACTATTACCTGATTCATTCCTGTAACTAGGTTTGTTACAAATCCACTCTTCTGTTCTATTCGTATATTTAGCTCGCGAATATCTATAGCTTCTGCCATAATTTCTTTTGTTTTACTACTTTCTTTTAATATTTACGCAAAAGTACGACATTATACTCGGATATGTATCAGGTTACTATCTAAATTATATTAAAAAACACTTTTAAGCTTTATAAATCACGAAACTTTGATAAAAATCGCATAAAGAGTAACAAATATAGACTAAGAATTGCTTCTAATGTATTTTCGTTCCTATTCTGTTGTGTTGCAATAGTATGGTTTTCGCAGTGTGAATGTGGGGCGCTTCGAGGGCGTTCGTGGGGCGTTTTGGGAGTGTTCGTTGGGTGTTCACAGAACATTCGCAACGTATTGGTTCTCTGCATGTTACATACTCATCATACAAAAGTATGGTTTTTACAATGCAAAAGTATGGTTTTTGGCGTGCAAAAGTATGGTTTTTGGCGTGCAAAAGTATGGTTTTTGCAATGCAAGAAGTGGGTTTTTGGAATTCGAATACAGGGTTATTGCAAAACGTTGATGTACAAATAATGGGATATAACTCTATGGTTGGCTATTTGTTTCGGGGGCTGAACAACTGTAACTAATATATAATTTCTTTGCGTCTTCGTTTTCTTTTAAAACGTACATCGTACTTGGTGCTACGTTGAAATCCATATAAACGGAATATAAATGGACGATAGTTTTGCCCGATCGCTTTTGTATATCAAAACAAAACTCGTGTTTTCCTGGCACAACAAGGGTGCTTTTATCGTAAAAAAACGCCTTTCCTTTGGCATCTTTCACGCCATCTAACTTTCCAATATGCAGACAACGAATGGATTTTATCCACGAAGTTGGAGTGTCGAAAGCCAGAATTGCATAGTTAGAATGCTTGTTTATCCAGCGTTTTAACCGCAAAAACTTTATAAGAGCATTGGCAAAAACAACCACTATACATACTAAAATGTAAAGGCTAAAGCTACTAAACAAAGACGGTTCCGACGTTATATACAGGTAAAGAAAGTAGGCTACGCTTATAATAACTGCTCCGCCAAAGACCATTAGTTCGGTTATGGCTATGCGCAAAGGATTATACCACCGGTTGAGATGCCAGTTTTTGCGACTTTGTAAGATATTGATGACAACGAATGGGAGTAGCCAGAAAGTTAGAAAAAACCAAAAAGGGTTGATACTCATAATGGATTTCATTTTCGTGTTTCTACAATATCGTTATCTGTTTCGGGGGCTGAACAACTATCATAAACGTGGAATTCGTCTACCATAGCGTCTTCTTCCACCACATACTGATGGCCTGCCAACAAATCAAGTTCCATTTCTTGGCCGAACAAACGCCTATAGACGCCCCTTCCACGTAGTACTCCTAACCAGAATTCATACTTATGTTTGCCTGGCAACACCAAATATTTATAATAAGACAAGATGTATCTTCCGCCACAAGAATACTTATTATCTATGCTGAATATAGATATTTTGCGAGGCGGCATCTCGGGTATCACCTTGAAAGTAAGTATTGAATAGTGTGGGTGTCTACTTATCCACCATATTAAACGTAGGTGTTGGATAAGCGGAATTATAGAAATAACAACTATTACAACTATCAGTAAGAAGTAATCTGCCTCGAAAATGGGTTTCGACTGTGGGTTGGTAAGACAGGAAAAAAAGTGGGATATTGATTTAAATTCTATGTTATTCTTTGCTTGATATTCCTCTATATACACGTAAGAATGTGCTATAAAGCTTAAAAAAGATACTGCTAAAGCCGAAAGAACTACAAAACGACTTTGCTTTATAGGGTTGTTCCAACGCACATGCGATGGGTTTACTAAGTAGGAAGTTATTACATAGCAGCATGCCCACCACAAAAATAAACATAAATAGAATGTACTTGCGTCCATATTTATAAGGTAATATTACTTTATTTTTTACGATATTATTTTGCCAAAACAACGAGTAGAACACCTCGAATGGTAACATTCAAACTCTCTGTTTATGGTTTTCATTCTGCCATTTCACGCATATTAGGAGCAAAACAGCTTAAAGATATATTCAAAGAAGGCAACGAAGGGTGCTCTTGCACAACGTATAAACCACCCGATTTTAGTTCTATCTCTACATCATAGTCGAACATTTTCTGCGAAATATACCCTCGAGGCATCCATGTTCGTTCCCACACCACAAAGCTAATTTTATGCTTTCCTGGTGGCACCAAGCATTCGCCCGAAACAGAAAATATATTCATTTGCTTTCCAACAACGCCATCTATCTTTTGTATTTCTATAATATGAAGTTTTCCAGACCACCTTCTCCTACCGAAAACTATCATTGCATAACCTGGATTATTGGCTATCCAACGCCTCAAACGCAAGAAAAACACTAAAAAATAAAGGGGAAATGAAATAAGCAAAACAATAAGAAAAACAGCTACAACACCCAAAGAAAGATAGTTGAAACTAGACCAATATGCGGCAGCAACAGTTATAACAGACAATGTAAAATAGACTACGAACAGCCAAAAACGTTCTTTTAACACATCTTTCCATTTGGTAAACGATGGTCGGGTAGCCATTGCGCTAAAGAAAATTGCCATTATCCATGCCATAACAACAGCAAAAAGAACCTCGGCTTCTAATAATAACGAAGCAACATCGTGTACTATTTCATTTTCTATACCTGTTTCCATAATCGATGATTTTTATACTAACAATTTGTAAGCCTTAGGAAGATAGCAACCCAAAGCCCGTAGTTTGTGTAGTGTTTTACTCTAATTGAAGTCCCAATTGTTCTATAAGTTTAGCAATAGAAGGATTCTGTTGCTGCATTTTTTCAAGTTCTTGGCGCGGTGTAAGAATAGGTTTCAACTCTTCAGCCTTAGCCAATCGCAACATCACATCTATCTGTCCGTTGTGTAAACGCTGTGCCATCGTAGCACGTATTCTACCACGAATGGTCTGCATTTCATCGAGTAGGATTTTGTTTCCTACCACTACCTCAATGTTACCATCGGGCAATATCTGCGGCTTAATAAGCTTCATGCGTTGTGCAAGACTCACATTTATCTTAGCAATACGGTTGCACATACCCTTCCATTCCACTATTAACTCTTGCCAAGTAAAGCTTTGATGTTCGTCTTTATTGGTTATCTCAACATCTTCTTCGTGTTTCTCCTCTTTCTTTCCCTCGTTCATAAGCTGTGCAAACGACATTCCAAGACTACCTAACCGTACTTTTGGCATAGCAGAGACAGGCGATTGCGCACTTACGAGGGGATTTTTGGTAGCTACTGTAACGTGTGTTGCAGCACTATCTTGCTCTTTTTCGTGTGCATTATGCTTACGGCTCGCCCCAGCTACCTGCGATGCTGTTTGCGGTTGAGCCGTTAATATAATATTTCGGAACAGGGTTTTTAACTGCTTAGGGCTACGCCCCGAAGCGGGAGAGTCGTCTTCTTTTTGTGTAATTTGTGCCACTTGTATAAGCGTTAGTTCCACTAAGAGACGCTTGTTTGAGCTTTGTCGGTATTCCACATCGCACCTATTCATAATCTCTAATGCCTTATAGAGAAACTGTGTAGGGCATTTTGCAGCTTGCTGTTGGTAGCGTTGGCGTTGTTCGTTGCTAGTAGCAAGCAGCGAAAGAGTCTGTGCATCTTTCGCCATTAGTACATCGCGCACGTGCGAAGCTAGTCCGTTAATAAGGTTTCCCCCATCAAAACCTTTATTTATAACGTTGTTTAAAAGCACCATAATCTCTGGAACTTTATTCTCTAACGATAGATCTACAATGTTAAAATAGTTGTCTGCGTCTAAAACATTCAGGTCTTCAATCACTTTTTGGTAGGTTATGTTGCCCTGAGAAAAGCTTGCTGCCTGGTCGAAAATGGAGAGGGCGTCGCGCATTCCGCCATCTGCTTTCGTGGCAATAACGTTCAATGCCGCCTCCTCGTATACTATTCCTTCCTTCTCTGCAACCTTTTTTAGGTGGTCAATAATGCCAGAAACCGACATACGTTCGAAGTCATAGATTTGGCAACGCGATAGTATTGTAGGTAGAATTTTATGTTTTTCGGTAGTAGCAAGAATAAAAATAACGTGTGCTGGCGGTTCTTCCAGCGTTTTTAGAAAGGCATTGAAGGCGGCAGACGATAGCATGTGCACCTCGTCTATTATGAAAACCTTGTATCGTCCTACCTGTGGTGGTATGCGAGTTTGGTCCATTAGTGCCTTAATATTCTCAACAGAGTTGTTGCTTGCGGCATCTAATTCAAATATATTATAGCTTCTTCCTTCGTTAAAAGCCTTACAACTTTCACACTCGTTGCACGCTTCGCCTTGCTCAGTAGGGTTTTCACAGTTTATGGCTTTGGCAAAAATGCGGGCGCAAGTAGTCTTTCCTACTCCACGCGGACCACAAAACAAATAAGCGTGAGCCAGTCGTTTGCTCTTCACTGCATTCATTAACGTAGTGGTAAGAGCCTGTTGTCCCACTACAGAAGCAAACGACATAGGGCGGTATTTACGTGCCGATACAATGTATTCTCCCATATTTTTCTATTTCTTTTGGTGTTGCAAAGATAATAAAAAGTAAGAAAACGAAACAGAAGAGATATCGAATTAATTGTTAATTAGCATAAAATATCAACACCGCTCCGCCTTTTTTAAAAAGTTTTCTGTACTTTTGCAGCTAATAGCAACAATGGCATTCAGACAGCTTATCTACGCTACTGCATTGCAAAAAACTATAAACTATAACTAAAATAAAGAGGTGAACAAGTTTACAGGACACGTTTTTACATTTATAAGTCGCTTTAGATACCAAATAGTAATAGTACTTGGTATACTTATAGTGGGCGTTTTCGATGAGAATAGCTTCCGTCGTAGCATAGAATGTTACTACGAAATACAAGACCTAAACACCGATATCGCAAAATATAAAAAGCAATATTACAGCGATATGCAGCGATTAAAGGACCTAAATACAAGTCCCGATGCCATTGCAAAAATAGCTCGCGAACGCTATTTTATGAAGGCAGACGATGAGGATATCTTCGTTCTTAGCGATGACGAACAGCCATTTAAAGGCAAAAATATATATGAAACAACTAAGTAAAATAGAAACAATAATTTATGCAATCGGCGGTTTAATGATGGCATTGGGTACTGGACTCTACGTATTCTTCATTAAACAAGACATCGCTTGCATTGTTATGCTGATTGGAACTATCGGATTTGCCACCATACAAATGCGGCAACAATACCTTGGAACAAACTTTGCTATACGCCGTTTGCGTAGAATTATGGTGATAGCAGACATAGGATTCATTCTCGCCGGACTATTTATGGTGGAAGATGTATATGGAATTATACGTCCGTATGCCGTTAATTCCATCGAAGGATATACCACTTACGTAAACATTGTGTACCATAACTGGGTGGTAATACTACTGATTGCCACTGTAATAGAGTTCTATACAATACACCGAATAGACCATCTTCTAAAAAGAGAACAACAGTCTGGAACTTAAAAAAAAGCCTAAATACATTACAGATGTCTTAAAATCAATGAAAAACTTTCGCCACTTCACAATTACATTGTACCTTTGTGAGACGGTATAAATAAACTTTTAGTAAAGCAAATCGACTATGATGAACTCGCTTGAACACGCCGCAGCAATGAGACGCACCAGCGAATGAAACATAAAAGAATACATTCTATGAATAAAATACTTTACGCTCTCGTTATATTATTGGCGCTAACATCGTGCACTAAGTCATATTATATACACGGAACGTCAAACATTTCTAGTCTCGATGGACGGCAACTCTATTTAAAAGGAGGCTCTGGCGACTCGCTAATAACACTCGATTCATGTGAAGTAGTGCATGGAAACTTCTCCTTTAAGGGTACTCTCGATTCTGTACAGGTAGCTCAAATCTATATGGATGATATGAATTTGCAGTTCCCAATAGTGTTAGAAGAAGGCGATATACAGCTTAAACTCGACAATACTCTACTCCGTGTGAGCGGAACTCCCCTAAATGAGAAGCTCAATACCTTCTGGACGAAGTTCACACAACTACGAAATCAATTCATAGAAATAGACCATGAAGAAGGTGTTTCCATAATGAATGGACACGATGAAGAGGCTACTAACGCCCGATTAATAAAGAAAGCACTGCTTGTTTATGCCAATATAGATAAGCTTTTCACGGCTTTCGTTACCAATAACTTTGATAACACACTCTCTACGTGGGGCTTTCTCACACGAGTTTCCTACGATATGACACCTAACGCCTACCCTATTTGGATGAACGACTACCTATATGCAAATGCTGTAAGCCAACTTCCATCGTGGGTAGAGTTTATTATGGCGAAAGCTCCTGACGTGTTTAAGAACAACGCTGCCATAAAAGACTTCTACGAAAAGTTCCAACGCGCACAGAAAGAAATGAACGGAATGGAGCTACCAACGCAGGAAACAATGCCCAACAATAGCAATATTGCTCCACCAACTCCTGCCGAAATGGCTGGCGATACTACGATAGCAAAATAAAAAAAGATACACATTATATATATATACATACAAAATGAGGAAACTCATTCAAGGCGGAACGATAGTAAATGAAGGAAAAACATTCAATGGCACAATCGTCATTGAAGACAATCGAATAGCCGAAATCATAACAGAAAATACAACACCCCGTGGCAATTTCGACGAAATAGTCGATGCCACGGGGTGTTTTGTTTTACCAGGAATCATTGATTCGCACGTGCATTTCCGTGAACCGGGAATGGAAAACAAGGCTGATATTGAAAGCGAAAGCCGTGCTCGCTGCGTTCGGGGGCGTTACTTCGTTCTTCGAAATGCCCAACACCAATCCGCAAACCACCACTATCGAAGCGCTAAACGATAAGTTTGAACGTGCCAAACACAGCTCTCACATTAACTATTCGTTCTTTTTCGGAGCCACAAACTGCAATGCCGACACCGTAAAACTACTCAACGAACACACCATACCTGGGGTTAAACTGTTTATGGGAGCCTCTACGGGAAATATGTTGGTGGACAGACGGAGCGCATTAGAGCAGATTTTTGCTACAGCAGCAGCCAAAAACCTACCCGTTATGACGCATTGCGAAGACTCAAATATTATTGCCAACAATATGAAAAAGGCAAAAATGCTCTACGGAGACGACCCCGACATCTGTCATCACTACGAAATTAGGAGCGAAAATGCCTGCTTCCAGAGTTCTAAACTCGCTATAGAATTGGCGCTGAAACACCATACCCAACTACACATTGCACACCTTTCAACGGCTCGCGAACTATATTTGTTGCAACAACCACACGTTTGCGACTTCGTTACAATGGAGGCTGTAATTGCGCATTTGTACTTTACAAACAACGATTATGCCACAAAGGGAGCGTTAATTAAGTGTAATCCGTCTATAAAAACAGCGCACGACCGTGCCGAACTGCGCCGAGCACTTGCCGATGGACGTATTACCACTGTGGCAACCGACCATGCTCCGCATCTTTTATCGCAGAAACAGGGTGGCTGTGCTACCGCTTCTTCGGGTATGCCAATGGTACAATACTCGCTACCAACTATGCTCGAACTGGTTGATAACGGCATTATTACAATGGAACAGTTGGTTAAACTTATGGCACATGCGCCTGCTCAGCGTTTCAAAATTGACGAAAGGGGTTTTTTAAGAAAGGACTATCGTGCCGACATTACTATTGTTAAGCCGAACACAACATGGACGGTTAGCAAGGAAAACATACAAAGCAAATGCAAATGGAGTCCTATGATGGGACACGAATACCATTGGAAAGTGGTGCATACTTTCTGCAATGGGGTGCATATTCTTAACCAAAACCAATTCGATACCCACTATCGCGGCGAACAAATCACATTCAGAAACTTTAATAATAAATAGATATGATAGCACGAATTGTTATTCCTTTACTACTCGTCATCGTTCTTTCCGATGTCTATATCGACGCCCACTACTTCCGAAAACGTGTGCACATCACTTGGCAACAGCGACTTGCATGGTGGATTCCTACCATTTTTCTTGTGGTATACACCTGTGCTTTAGCGTCTATACACAACTTTGCACCTACTAATCTTACGTGGCTTAACACCTATTTATTCCTTTTAGGCGCTTTCGTAGCACCAAAAACCATCTTTGGTATATGCTCGCTCGTTGGTTCATTGGTGCGCAAAACCATTGTAAAAACACGCAGAAACTATGACCATTACGTGGGAGTGGTGGCTGCAATTGCCATTTTCGTGGTATATGTGTATGGACTTACATTCGGTTTTTCCCAAATTCGGGTGCGCCATATCACCCTTAATGTAAGCAATTTACCCAAAAACTTCGATGGATACCGCATTGTTCAGGTATCAGATATGCACATTGGCACTTTCAATGGGTGGCGACGGTTTATTCTGGAACACGAAATGGACAGCATAAAACACCAGAACGCCAACCTAATAGTGTTTACGGGAGACCTCCAAAATATGCGTCCAAGCGAAATTCTGCCCTTTACAAACCTCCTGAAAACCAGTATGAAGAATGCCATTGCGGTGCGTGGAAATCACGATTATACCGAATATGTAAAACTAAACCCTAAGGAGGCTGAACAACAAAATAACGATTTGCTAACATTGTACGCCATAAATTAGGGTGGAACTTGTTAGAAAACAACCACATAACCATAAAACGGGGCAACGATAGCATTGTTATTGCAGGCACAGAGAACGATGGTAAGCCGCCATTTCCACAAAAAGCCAACTACCAAAAAGCACTTCAAGGGGTTGCCAAAGGGGCTTTCGTTATTATGCTTCAGCACGATCCATCGGCATGGAGACGCCATATACTGCCTAAAAACATAGCGCAAATAACACTGTGTGGACATACACACGGCGGACAAATGCAGTTTTTTGGATTTCGACCAACCGAAATTAGAGAGGAAAACGACTATGGTGTGTATCGCAGTGGCAACCATTTTCTAAACGTTACCGATGGTTTGGGAGGCTTTGCACCCTTCCGTGTGAATATGCCAAACGAGATTGTGGTTATCACACTTAAGGCTAAAACAACATAATAAGCAACATCTTACAAACACTATGCAACAAAACTACAACAAAAAAACTACACAAACTGGACACAAAACTATTGTTGGCACGTTGCTCACACTGCTCTATCGGATATACGTGCTGTTTGTTTTCCTTCCGCTTTTCCTGGTTGCTTCCATTATAACAGCAACGGTTACAGCCATAGGCTGCCGCTTAGGCAACGGCCATTTCTGGGGTTATCACCCCGGACGACTATGGGGAAAGTTCACTATTCGTGCCCTTTTGCTGCCTGTAAAGGTAGAAGGACGCGAACATTTGCACCAAAACCAAAGCTATGTGTTTGTTTCTAACCATCAAGGATCGTTCGATATATTCCTCATTTATGGCTTTTTAGGACGAAATTTTAAGTGGATGATGAAGAAGAGCATACGCAAAATACCATTCATTGGAATAGCTTGCGAATGTGCACACCATATTTTTGTAGACAAGTCGGGGGCGAGTAAAATTAAACGAACCTACGATCAAGCACGCGAAACTCTATGCGAAGGTATGTCGGTTGTGGTATTTCCAGAAGGCGCACGCACCTTTACAGGACATCTGGGAGTATTCCGCCGTGGAGCATTTATGCTAGCCGACGAGCTTCAATTGCCAGTTTGTCCCATCACTATTAATGGTGCTTTCGATGTTATGCCCCGCACACGCGACTGGCATTTCCCTGTTTGGCACCCACTTTCGCTCACCATTCACGAACCAATTCCACCAAAGGAAAGGGCGTTGAATTTGAAAAAGAAACCATGAAGGAGGCTTACAACAGCATTGAAAATGGATTAGAAGAACAATACAAAGGCTTTATTGAGAATCCAGATCAATAAAATCTAAAAACAAAATCCACCTTTTTGCTGTGTAATATATACACCTAGGAACACCAACGTGTGGATACTTTTTTCGCAAATGTATGGCAGCGAACACACCGTGTGGCGTATTTGCCAATTCATCGCACCCATATCACAATTAAAAACAATTGGTTTTAATGTACGAAATATGGCGCATTTGCGACACCAATAACACAAATAGAACATCAGGAAAATAACACTGCGTAACTATTTGTATAACAACGCCTTACCAAAAACCTACTTTTTGCATTGCAAAAACCTACTTTTTGTACACCAAAAACCATACTTTTGCAATGCAAAAAGGGGGTTTTTGGTTTTTAAATACTATACATCACAGTTGTTAAAGCGGATCTAAAGCAAACCATCACCACTATAAACGCCACGCACGTTTGGGATTCTATAACACCTATATTGCCGAAAATAACAACTAAATATGGTAAACTTAACAGCCATAGAAAGCAACACTGTGCAACACTTTCTATGCAAACACCATAGCAAACAGCAGAAAGTTTTCTTGTTAAACCGCTTTCTTTTTCGTAACTTTGTGCATTGTATGGTAAAGAAAGTTATTAAATTTGCTAAATGGATAGTGGGTTTACTGTTCGTATCCACTATATTAAGCGTTATTGTATACCGCTTTATACCTGTTTATTTTACGCCTTTAATGCTGGTGCGATGCTTTGAACAGATTGGAAATGGCGAGAAAATAAAACTCTATCACCACTGGATTCCAATAGAAAAGATGTCGCCTTCTATGCCTGTTGCCGTCATAGCGAGCGAAGACCAACGTTTTCTTACACACCACGGATTCGACTATCAGGCTATAGAACAGGCTGCAAAGGACAACTTAAACGGCAAAGCGTATGCGTGGTGGGTCTACCATTTCGCAACAAACGGCAAAAAACGTGTTCTTATGGCAAGGAAGGTCGTGGCTGCGCAAGGGTTTAGAGGCTTATTTCACCTTTCTTATAGAAACGTTTTGGAGCAAACAACGCATTATGGAGGTATATCTCAACTCCATAGAAATGGGCGATGGTATATACGGGGTACAGGCTTGTGCAGAGAAAAACTTCGATGTAGATGCCATAAACCTTACCCGTTCCGACTGTGCACTTATTGCAGCGACACTCCCCAACCCCCGTCGTTTCTCGTCGAAAACACCAGGACCGTATATGAGAAAGCGGTTAAGGCAGATTGAAACACAGATGAAACACATACCAGCCTTCCCATTAAACAATTAGAAAACGCTACCATTACAACACAAATGCAAGAGGATAAACAAGAAAAAATAGAACAACTGCTCGCACAACTCAACGAAAATCAACGCGAAGCAGTAGAATATTGCAACGGACCATCGCTGGTTGTGGCTGGCGCAGGCTCGGGAAAAACACGCGTTCTTACCTATAAAATAGCCTATTTAATAATGTATGGTGTGCTGCCCTACCGCATTTTAGCACTCACTTTCACCAATAAAGCTGCACGAGAAATGAAAGAACGCATTGCAAAACTAGTAAATCAGAAACAAGCCAGTCAGCTTTATATGGGCACATTCCACTCTGTTTTCCTCTCGCATTCTTAGAGCAGAGGCACAACATATAGGCTATAACAGCAACTTTACCATATACGATGAAACCGATTCGCGGTCGCTTCTAAAGTCGATTATTAAGACTTTGGGACTGAACGATAAGGATTATAAGCCATCTACAGTACACAATATTATATCGATGGCTAAGAATCAGCTCATCGGTCCCGATGCTTTTGGTAGTAGCTATGGTGGACAAAGTGGTTTAAGAGGGGCAAAACTGCAGGCTGTTACACGCATTTATACAGTGTATCAAGCACGTTGCCAACAAGCGAACGCTATGGATTTCGATGATATTTTGGTGAATACGTTTCGCCTTCTCAACGAAAATGCCGACATTCGCAATAAGTATGCCGACCGCTTTCAGTATATTTTGGTAGACGAATACCAGGATACCAATTCTGTACAAGTGGCTATTGTTAAACTACTAACCATAAAACACCAACGTGTTTGCGTGGTGGGCGACGACTATCAAAGCATCTATTCGTTTAGAGGAGCCAATATAGACAACATATTAGACTACCAAAAAAAGTTCGATAATGTACAGGTTTTCAAGCTCGAACGCAACTATCGGTCTACCCAAAAGATAGTAGAAGCAGCTAATTCGCTTATGAAACACAACGTAAAACAAATTCCAAAGGAGGTTTATTCTAAGGAAAGCGAAGGCTCAAAAATAAGCTATCACTCGTGCTACAGCGATAAAGAGGAAGCTATGGTGGTGGTAAAAGAAATTAAAAAACTACACAGCACAAAAGCATTTCAATACAATTGCTTTGCCATTTTGTACAGAACCAACGCACAAAGTCGTAGCTTTGAAGATGAATTGCGTAAGGCTTCAATACCATATAAGATATTTGGTGGACTGTCGTTCTACCAACGAAAAGAGATAAAAGACATTATAGCCTACTTCCGTTTGGTGGCTAACCCGAACGACGAAGAGGCATTTAAACGCATCATAAACTATCCAACACGAGGCATCGGAGGCACTACGCTACAAAAAATAATAGAATGTGCCAATGCAAAAGGGGCTAGTTTGTGGGACGTTATCACCAATCCGCCAACCTATAACTTAGATATTAATAAGGGAACAACCACAAAACTAACTGCGTTTGTAGAGCTTATTAGCAACTTTATACGCCAATTGGCAATGACAGATGCATACTCTTTGGGAACAAAAATAATAAAACAAAGTGGCATCTGGGCTGATTTGGCACAGGGAACATCGCCCGATGACATTGCAAGACGTGAGAATTTGGAAGAACTTTTGGCAGGAATGCAATCCTTTGTAGACGAAAGAAGAGAGGAAGGAAGGGAAGATGAAACTTTCTTAACCGACTTTTTGCAAGAGGTTGCACTCTATTCCGACTTGGATAAGGCGGACGATGGCAGCCCGAAAGTGTCGCTTATGACTATCCATGCTGCCAAAGGTTTGGAGTTTCCAGTAGTGTTTGTGGTGGGATTAGAGGAGAATATATTCCCCAATGCCATAGCTGCCAGTTCGCGAAAAGAGCTTGAAGAGGAACGCCGGCTACTATATGTGGCTATAACAAGGGCAGAACAGCTTTGCTATCTCACCAATGCAAAGAACCGTTACCACTTTGGTTCTATGCAATTCAATAATCCTAGCCGCTTTTTAAAGGACATTGACCCTGCTTATATAGACGCTGAGAACCTGCCATTTGGTGGTATTGGCAACCGTATGCCGTGGGACGAGCCTGCAAAAGATAGCCGATGGCAAAACGCAACCCCTGTGGCAACACAGTTTAAGGCTGACCCTCGACCCAAAATTACAGCCCCACGAATGCCCGAACGTGCAGTAAATCCGCTATCGGAACGCACAAAACAACGACTGATAAGCGAGGGAGGAAACTTTAAAAGACTATCGGCAGCCATATCAAACGGTGGCAGACAAACCGAAACATCTACCCTATCTGCTGGCGTTGGTGGCAATTCTGTACAGTCGCCAACAGGCTCTTCTGCAACATTTGGCACAGTTTCAGCCAGCCAGTTATCTGTTGGTGCAACCATAGAACACCTCCGTTTCGGTATAGGTGTGGTAGAAGCAATTGAAGGAAGTGGCGAAAACACCAAAGCAACCGTAACGTTTCGCAATGCAGGAAGGAAACAATTGCTGTTGAAATTTGCCAAATTCAAGGTGCTGTAAGCATTTAAAAATTACAGAAATTGGGTACGAATTGCGATACTAACAGTGGAAATGCGCAACATTATTCGGGGAATTACGTGGAATCGGGCACGATAAATCAGCCCCTACGCCTACGGAATGAACGTGGAAAAATAAGCTATTCATTAAACATACCTGACAGAATATTCAACAGAATGGTATTAAAAGAATATCAGAAGAAACAATGTAACACAACCATTCGTACGCTAATGTTTGGCAAAAACAACACGCTTGCATAACCGCCTAATACTTAACACATTACAACAACCATATTTTTGCGTTGCAAAAACCCCCTTTTTGTCTTCCAAAAACCCCCTTTTTGCATTGCGAAAAGGGGGTTTTTGTTTTGTAAAAAGGGGGTTTTTGTTTTTCGTTAGAATTATTTTCAAAAACGAGGGTGGTATTTCTATTCTTTTCATACCCCCATAACAACACCATTACGGCTATATTTAACCCCTTTGTTCGGCTATTTTTGTCCGCAAAGCTGGTTGTATGGGCAATTCTCACATATCTTTTGGTTGGTTGTTGGTATAAATGTTTCGCTGTTAAACAGTTCTTCCAACTTCTCTTTTAAGAAGTTTTCAAAATCGTTTTCGTAGGTTGCAGCATTCGTAACAGGTGCTCCTTCCAGCACCACAACGGGCGAATAGTTCTCTCTATTAGCGTGTTGTATGAAGAGCAATGCCGGACTTACTGGTTTGTGGTAGGGGTTGTTGGTGTTGTCTTCGGTCTGTTCTATAATGCTATATAGTATTGCTTGGAATATATAATCGTTCTTTTCGTTCAATATTTTTGCCGGATTGAATATATCTTCCACCTTTTTTAACTCTCCTGCAACCTTATTTCCAGTTTTATAATCAACCACTCTCAGTTGCTCTTGGGGTGTGTTCAGCTTTATTTCGTCTAACCTATCTACACGCCCGCCTACCGTTATTGTTTTCTGTTTTCCTCCAACATTTATTGTAAAACGCTTGTAAATGTCGAACTCGTGGCGTATTACTCGCATAGGAGATGTATGCAAATCTATCTGAAGAAGGTGTCGCAAGAACTTCACAATCACCTCTTTCTTAATAATTTGCAGTCCATTTAGCTTTGGGTGGTGGGTGTTTCCAGGTTTCTGAAGATACAGTTCTCTGGCAAAAGCTTCGCTCACAACGCTGTCTAAAGTGGCGTTTGCGTTGCCCGATGTAGGCGATTGCACCGACCGCCCGGTGCTTAAAAGTCGTTCAATATCGCTGCTTTTAATTACCTCGCGTGGTAAAAGTTGCTCGTACATAAGCTGTGCAGCACAGTGAAAAATATTACCAAACACACGTCCATCTATATCGTCTGTGTCGTTGTCGTTACTTTCCAATAGTTCTGCAACATACTTATAATAAAACATTACGGGGCATCGTTGGTAGGTGTTTATGGCAGTTGGCGAGAAGTAAGATATGCTATTGAGTTTCCTCAACACGGTTTCGTCTTTGTAAATGGTTTGTTTTTGCAAGCGCAACGGCTCTTGTCCGGCTTGCAATGCCCATTGTTTTATGTTTAATTTACTCTCTACTAAGAGTTGCAACATAAACCTACTCATTTCTCCTACCCGTGTTCCTTCGGTAGAATTGTTATACAACAGTGTAACGTTTTTGGCTCTTTGCAACAGCCTATGGAAGTAATAGCTAAACACAGAAACCTTATTATCGATGGTGGTAAGCCCGTATGCTTTTCGCACAAAGTGTGGAATAAACGACACATCGCTTACCCCTTTGGGCATATTTCCCTCGTTACAAGAAAGCAACAACACGTTTTCAAAGTCGAGATTACGTGTTTCCAGCACTCCCATTACCTGTACTCCGCGAGCCGGTTCGCCATGAAATGGAATGGAAGTAGATGCTATTAGCTGACTGAATAGGCGGCGAAACATAACAAAATCTGCCATTAGGTCGCCTTCTTTCATTAGTTCTAACAGCTTGTTAAGTAGGGTGTACATTCGGAAAGTAGACTCTTGAAATAGCTGATTGTGGTTTTCTGCCCCATTAGTAGCTATGGTTCTAACCATCTCTACCAGCCATTCCACCAACGCTTCCACTGGTTTATCAACGTGTTTAAGGCGTGTTCGTTCCACTTTAATGTAGTATTGCTTCTCCGTTTGCAGTTCTGCAAGCAGGTTGTTAGCATCTATTCCCAAATATTTTCCATAGGGGTGGCGTAGCACATGTGCCAATTGTTGTAACCTGTAAGCCCCCTCTTGTGCCGAAAAACCTTCGGTTTGCAAGGCTATAAGTTGCCAAACCATAGAGCTAATGGGTGTTTGCGACAGTGGATAACCCGTTGTTACGTTGAGCGTATCAACCTCTGGTGGAATGCAATGTATAACAGTTTGCAACAGCATTTCGTTGCACATAACCACCGCAGTATGCCTTCCTGCCTTGTAACGTTGGTTCTCTAACAACCATTCGGACACGTAACGGGCTTGCAAATTCTCGGTTGGTGCCGACACGTAGCGCACTTCTTTTGCCGCTTCGAAGCCAGTATAGAGAGGGTTATCGGCAGCAAATTCGTTAGGAAAATCACGCAACCACTTATTAATATACACGCCTGCTTCGTTAGATTGTGCCATATAGTAGTGGTCGTAGTCCCAATAAAAGCGTGCTTTTCCCTCGCTTTTCAGAGCCGAAAACAGTTTTTGTTCCACCTTTTGTAGCACATTGAAGCCCACAAAAATATAGGTATCGTAGCGGTTAGGTAGTTGTTTTTGCTCTATAACATCACGATATAACATACCCTCGTAAGCCAAATTCTCTTTGCGTAACCTGGTTTTAAACTCCGAATAAATATTGTATAGCTTGCTCCAAAGTCTTAGAAAGCGGTCTTTTAGTATGCTCGAATCGCCAGTAAAGTTGGCAAAAAACCTACTGAGTTCTGCCTTTTGGCTATCCGAAAGATAGTCTATCGTGTCCAATTCGTGTAGGTCTCGTATGTTGCGAAACACCTTTTCGGCATCTGCCATGTTCTTATCTATGTCGTCAAAGTCGGCTAACAACAGCTGTCCCCAGCCATAAAACTCATCAAGAGTCTCGTTTCTGCCTGTTTGTTCCATATATACTTTATAGAGAATACATAGACTTTTAATAGGATCGGCTATGGTTAAGCTCGACTGTTGCTGGAATAATTCGGAGATAGTAACGTACGATGGGCTCCAAATAGGACCGTTAGCGTGTTTCGCTAACTCCTGATTTAGGAACAAAGCAGCACGTTTGTTTGGAAACAATAGCCTTATGGGCTAAGTCGTTGCCGTATTTTTCTATTAAATTGGTGGCTACTGCTTGCAGAAAAGTATTCATTTTGCTAAGTTTAAGGTTAGATATTCACTTCCACTACGTTGTTTTTTACTACATACCACAGGTATCCTGACACCTTTTTATGCCCCATACGAATAAGAATTTCCATATATTGTTGCACTTGTTTCTTATATTCTTCGCGTTCTTTTCCGAACTTAAAGTCTACCACAACAAACTCTTTTCCATCGGTCATTACCCTATCTGGGCGATGTTCTTCCATCTCGTTGGTATCTTTATTATACTCTAATATGGTGCATTCGTTATATAGTTGCCACCTTTTAGAGAACCATTCTTGCACCTGTGGGTTGGTTATGGCATCTTCAATACGGGTGCGCAGCTGTGCCGAAGTTATCTCGTCGTTGTATATTATGCCCTGTTGTTCCAATTCGTTGAGCCGTGCTGGAATGTCGGCAGTGGTATAAATGGTTGAAAAAAGTTGGTGTAACACATTACCAATCTTTATATATCGTGTTCTGTCAGAGGGGTCTACGTCTTCTCCTTTCACAAATTCTATACTCTTATTGCTCTGTTTAAAGGTTGCCGCTTGTGGGTATGTGGCAATGCTAACAATATGTTTGTCGGGCTTAATAAGGAACGGATTGTCCGCCACAGCATGTTCTTTCTCGTGCGTTTCGGGGACTAATGTGCCATATTCAAAATGTATTTCGCTACCAATATCGTCGGGAAAGCTAAGCGAACTGCCTTGTAATTGTTCGCTAACCTGCCTTAATGCCAATTCAATAGCATAGGAACGGTTTCCTGGTGGAGTGCCTTTTGCGATGTTATCGAGTGTTGTTTTGCCTTGACGCAAGCCAAAAACGAACAAGTTTTTCGATGCTCTTGTGAACGCAACGTATAGTAAATTCAGGTTGTCTACTATGTTTTGGAAGTGTTCTTCCTTGTAATCGTCTTCGAAAACCGTGCCTATCAGCTTGTCTCTGCTAAAGTCTATGGGCAGCAAAGGTAGCTTATTGTAGGGAGCTGGCTTGTTTTTTGTTTCGCACCAGAGTGTTCCTTTCTTTTCCATTTCCCAGTTACAGAAAGGTATTATGACGTTATCGAACTCTAAACCTTTACTTTTATGAATGGTCATAATGCGTATTCCTTCTATCTCATCGCTCTGTATTGTCTTCGAAGAGAGGCTGTTTTCCCATTCGTTTATAAAGTCATCGATGTCTGCTGTGTGGTCTTTCAGAAAGTCGTTTAGGGTGTCGTAGAGTGTACAAATGTACGAACTTTGCCCTTCTAACTGGTCTAAGCCGAACAACATAAATAGTTTATCCACTAAATCTACGATGGGAAGACCCAACAAAAGTTCTCTATTTGCTACGTATTCTGGTGGCAATTGGCTGTTTAATTTAGCCATTTGCTGTTCTGTAGCCAGTTTTCTACGTTCCTTTTTGTCTATATTTTTAGTGTCAATATTGTTGCTTTCATTGATAGAAACCAGTAAATCGGTGTCGGTTAATGGCTTTTTTAGTACCTCCTGATTGTAGAGTTTCACCAGTTTTCCCCGTGTTAATACATCGTCTGGGTGGGTAAGTAGGTGCATAGCACTCACTATAATGTTTACCGATAGCGATGCATCTAAGCGAAAAGCCTCGTCTGAAACGATGTTAATTTCGTTGCCAAAGCTTTGCAAAAGTGCGTTTACTATGTCTTGAATATTGCTTTTAGAGCGCACCAGAATGGCTATTTTACTTTGGTTTTTACCACCATATCCATTGTTAAACAGTTCTTTTATGGTTTCTATAAGCTCTTCTAACACAGCCTCTTTCATACTTTTGCTTGGATAAAGACTTATTTTTACGAATCCATTTTCGGTAGTTTTATGTGTTTTTTGTGCCACATCTTCGTATGCTTTCTGCACTATTTCGGCTTTTTCGGCATCGTCTTGCGCTACTTCTTTGGCAGTATTAGCAACACATTGTTCCCAAAAGGCGTTGTTAAAGTCTATTATTCGTTTTTCGGAACGATAGTTATAATCGAGCGTTTTCAGTCTTATTTTTTGGTGAGCAAAGCTCTTTTCAATGTTGTTTAGTATGCCCCAATCGCCTTGTCGCCACCTATACACGCTTTGTTTTATATCGCCTACTATTAGGTTTTGCGACAATTCTTGTGCCATACAGTTGGCTAACAGCACCTGAAAGTTCTGCCATTGTATGGTGCTGGTGTCCTGAAACTCGTCTATCATTACGTGTTTTAGGCGTGCACCAATACGTTCAAATATGAAAGGAGTGTCGCTATCTGCAATTAATTCTTTAAGCAATGCTTGTGTATTGCTAAGCATAAAGCGGTTAGTATCCTTTGTTAAGTTGTCCACAGCATCGGCTATGGCGTGCAAAGTCGTAGTTCTGAGAGGTGCGAAAGGGTGAGTTGAATAGACTGAAACTCGTTCCAATTGTCGTTATTGTAGGCAATTAGTTCGCTAAGTTGTGCCGAAAGCACTTCTGCAGCCAGTGTTTGTATTTGTTGTTTGTCGGCTTTTGTACATTTGGAACTGGTCCAGTTCTGTGGCGATTCGTTGGCTTTCAGCACACCAGCTTTAAGGGGTTTGTTAGTAAGCGGTGCTATTGCGCTATCTGTTAAATACTTATACAGTCCGCTACGATAGTTAGAAGGTATGTCCAGATTGGCATTTTTTATTTCGTTTAGAATGCTTCTTGCCTTACTGTTGAATGTTTTTCGAATGTCGTTTCTACGTTTTCTCAAAGTAGTTTCGTAGACTTTAAAGTCGTCGGCATTGCTAAGTTGTTCTTTTAAATTGGCTTCGTGTGCTTTATAAAAGTCTTTAAATATGTTTGTTCCAAAGGTTTTTATCTTTCCAATAATATTCCAACCGTTGTCGTCTTCTATGCTATTGTTTATGTAAGTGCTTATCCACTGTAGCACAGGTTGCCCTTTTTCCAAACTTTCTATCATTTGGTCTACAGCCTTTTCGGTAATTTCCTCGTTGTTAAGGTCTACTCTCAGGTTGGCTGTTTGCCCCAATTCGTGTGCCAAATTGCGCAAAACTTGTTGGAAGAAAGCATCTATGGTGAGTATTCGGAAGTTGTTATAGCGATGAATAAGCAAGGTTAGGGCTGCCCGTGCATTGTTTCTTATCACGGCATCGGGCATATTTGTTTTTTCTTTTACCTTATTAAAATACTGTTGCGACGACTGTAACGAGTTGGCAATGCCGTATAGTTGTGATAGTATACGCATCTTCATTTCTTGCGTTGCCTTGTTTGTGAAGGTTACAGCAAGTATGTGTTGATAGTTTTCGGGGTCTTTCACCAACAGCGAAATGTATTCTACGGCAAGCGTAAATGTTTTTCCTGAGCCTGCCGAAGCCCTATAAACAGTGAGGTGTTCTTCCATTATGCCTTTGCAATTTACGTTTAAGTTGTAAAGGTAAGTATAAAAAACGAAATACACAAACCTTATTATTGGTTATGCACACTATTGCATAACAAAAACAAGAACCATACTTTCGAATTACAAAAACCATACTTTTGCACGCCAAAAACCCCCTTTTTGCACGCCAAAAACCATACTTTTGCATTGCAAAAACCATGCTTTTGAATGGTGATTATGTAACATACAGATAATGAACACGTTGCGAACGTTCCGTGAATGTGCAACGAACACCCACGAAACACACCACGAAACACACCGCAAAATGTCCACATTCACACACAAAACACCCAACGAACACACCGCAAGGCGTAGGGGCGGATTCATCGTGCCCGTGTCCTTGCATAACCAAATACGCATTTTTACATTATCAAATCCATATATTCATTTCATCGCACACGTATTTTCGTCCTCCATTTCGTGGGTGTTTTCGTATATGCGGGCACGATAAATATGCCCCTACGACTGCTGACGGATTGCCAATAACACAATCTTAAAAAACAAAACCCACCTTTTTGCGAAACAAAAAGGTGGGTTCTAATTTTAAATGGGCTATATTTAGCTAACCTATTTAATGCTTTTATTTAAACTTCATACCTAAGTTCCACATTATAAAGCTATAAATGTCGGCTTGCTCTTCCAGTTGTTTTGCCAGTGGTTTGCCACTTCCGTGCCCTGCTTTACTATCAATACGAATAAGAACAGGTGCTGTTCCGCCTTGGCATTCCTGCAAAGTTGCAGCAAATTTAAACGAGTGTGCAGGCACAACACGGTCGTCGTGGTCGGCTGTGGTTACGAGTGTTGCAGGATAGCTTACACCTTTCTTCAGGTTATGGAGGGGCGAATAAGCACGCAAATAGTCGAACATAGCTTTGCTATCCTCGCTTGTTCCATAGTCGGGAGCCCAATTCCAGCCTATAGTAAACTTATGATAGCGCAGCATATCCATAACTCCCACTTGCGGTATGCACACTTTGAAGAGGTCGGGACGCTGTGTCATACATGCACCTACCAGCAAACCGCCATTGCTTCCCCCCATTATAGCTATGTGTTCTTTACTTGTAAAGTGGTTAGAAACGAGCCATTCGGCAGCCGAAATAAAGTCGTCGAACACGTTTTGCTTCTGCATTTTCGTACCAGCAACGTGCCATTCTTCTCCATATTCGCTTCCTCCGCGTAGGTTTACCTGTACATATACACCGCCATTCTCAAGGAATGGTATGCGCATAGACGAGAAATTGGGCGATAACGATACATTAAAGCCACCATATCCGTATATTAACACTGGGTTCTTTCCGTTTCGTTTCAGTCCTTTTCGGTAGGTTAAGAACATTGGAACACGTGTTCCGTCTTTGCTATTAAAGAACACTTGCTCTGTGGTATATTGGTTAAGGCTGAACTTAACCTTAGGTTCGGTGTAAACAGAACTCTTGTTTTGTGCCATGTCGTACTGGTAAATGGCACCTGGAACGGTGAACGATGCAAAGCTATAGAAGCATTCTTTTTGTCCACGTTCGCCACTAAAGCTCGCCCGTCCTACGGTTGGAAGCTTTATTTCGTTAAGTTCTTTGCCATCTAAAGAGTAAACATAAAGGTGTGTAGATGCATCTTTGCTATAGCTAAGCACCAGTTTATCGGCAGCGAATTGTGCATTTTCGAGCACGTTTTTGGTTTCTCCTACAAGTTCTTTCCAGTCTTTAAAGCCTGGTTTATGCACGTTTGCCACCATTATTCTACCCTTTGGTGCGCCATCGTTAGTAAGCAAATAAATGTTATCGCCTACTGTTCCAATGGGATTATACTGCAAATCCATATTGGAAGTCATCTGTATAAACTGCGAATTAGGTACTCGTAGGTCGCGCACATATAGGTTCATGCCAGAGCCTGCCCCACTTTCGTAGAGAAACATAATGGTTTCTTCTTTGTTCAGCGATACCGAATAGAAGCGTAAAGGTTGGGTTGGATTTTGGTAAAACAACACATCTTGACTTTGTGGCGTACCTATTTTGTGGTAGTAAATCTTGTGTATTTCGTTCTTTGAGCTATACTCTTTGCCCTTTTCAGGTGCATCGTAGGCACTGTAATAGAAGCCATTTCCACACCATTTTGCACCTCCGAACTTAGCCCATTCTATGTGGTCGGATAGCAAATTGCCCGTTGCTACATCCTTAACGTATATTTCTTGCCAGTCGCTACCACTGCGCGAGATTACGTAAGCCATGTGTTTTCCATCTTTAGAGAAGCTTATATCTTGCAAAGCAACGGTACCATCGGTACTTAATTTGTTGGGATCGAGAAACTCATGGAGTGCTCCTCCCAGTTCGTTCATCTGGTAAAGAACACTCTGATTCTGTAGTCCGTTGTTCTTAAACACATACCATTTGCCGTTGTTTTCGAAGGGAGCACTCACCTTTTCATAGTCTGCCACCTCCTTTAAACGCTGCAAAAGCTTTGCTCGGAATGGTATTTTAGCCAAGTATTCGTTGGTTACTTTATTCTCAGCAGCCACCCATTCGGCTGTTTCTTTACTTCTATCGGCTTCCAAAGGACGGAAGGGGTCGGGTATTTCACACCAAAGTAGGTGTCTACTGTACCATCTTTTGGTGCTTTAGGGTAATTAATGTTTTGTGCAACCATTGTTGTTGTTGTCAGTGTAAGTACCGACAGTGCTACGAAATGTTTCATTTTGTATAATAGGTTTATGTTATTTCGATGACTCGAATGGCGCAAAGATACTAAGAAAATTCCTATTCTGAACAGCTATTGCCAAACTTTTGACTTACAGTTTCGCCGTACAAACTTTAATAACTACCTTTGCAGAACACATGTTACAAGTACTATGAACAGACAAAAAGATGAGACACAACCTTCGAAGGAAGGCATTTTGCGGCAGAGCGTCCCTTACACTGAACTGTTTTTCTACCAAAAGGCAGATGCCATATACCGGCTGACTTACATTTTTTGTCAGCGTTTTCTGCCCAAATATGGCGACCGCACAGTAGACCAAATGGTACAGGCAGCCCGTTCGGGTAAGCAAAATATCGTGGAAGGAATAGAAGATGGCAACACATCGACGGAGATGGAGCTTAAGCTTCTCAATGTTTCGCGCAGCTCATTGCAGGAGTTACGCGAAGACTACAACGACTTTTTACACACGCGCGGTCTTGCTTGCTGGACATCGAAACACCATCGTTACGATGCAATGCTTGGCTTTTGCAAGCATCATAACAAGGCAGAAGATTATCTTTCGTATGCCAACAGGTGGACGGCAGAGGAGTTTTGCAACACGTTGCTCACACTTTGCCACATCACAGATAAGATGATGTGCAACTATCTTGCCCGTTTGGAGAAGCAGTTTGTAGAGCAAGGCGGCATCAAAGAACGCATGCACGCTGCCCGTACAGGCTACAGAAAGGAACAAGACGAGCTGTTAAAAAGGCTACAAACAGAGAATATACAGCTGAAAGAAGATGTTAGAGGTTGCAAGCGGAAGTAAAAAGGCTACAAGAAAGGTTGGCGCAGCGGTAGCGCAACGCCCCTTGGAGCTTGTAGGGATAGTAGGAATGCTAGTTTCCTAGTACTCCTAGGGTTTCTAGTAGCCCTAGGAACTCTAGTTTCTCTAGTATTCCTAGGGTTCCTAGGAATACTAGGAACCCTAGGAAAGCTTATGCCCACAAGAAAGCTAACCCCTACTTCTCCCTCGCTTTCCTTGCATATTCGAACAGAGAAGAGGGCAAATGGCAATATCCCGTAGGGTTTTTGTCGAGATAATCTTGGTGGTAATCTTCTGCCGAATAGAAGTTTTTCAATGGTAATAGTTCTACTTCGAGCGGCACAGAGTATTTGCGTTCTTCGGCATCGAACACCTTTTTAATAACAGCACGGTCGGCTGGGTCGGTATAATACACACCTGTCCTGTACTGCGAACCACGGTCGTTGCCCTGCTTGTTGTAGCTTGTGGGGTCGATAGAGGCAAAGTACAGCTTTACAAGGAAGCTCAGCGACACCACCGTAGGGTCGTACTTGATGTGCACAGCCTCGGCAAATCCGGTGCCGTCGGTACACACTTGCTCGTAAGTTGGGTGCTTTGTGTGTCCGTTAGCATAGCCCACTTCTGTCCATAGCACTCCTTTTATTTGCTTAATATAGTGTTCTGTGCCCCAGAAACAGCCTCCAGCAACGTATATTTCTTTCTCTTTGCGCACCCATTTGGTGTACTCTCCGTAGCCTTCTTCCTCCATTTTGGCAAGCGGAATAAAGCGCAACGATGCACTGTTTATACAATAACGCTGCCCTCCTTGTGCGGTTGGACCATCGTTAAACACGTGTCCAAGATGAGCATTTCCCGTTAAACTTCTCACTTCGGTACGTTGCATACCATGCGAATTGTCGGCTTTTTCTACCAAAAGACGCTTATCTATGGGTTTAGAAAAGGCAGGCCAACCACACCCAGAGTCGTATTTGTCGGCAGAAGAGAATAGCGGTTCGCCCGTAGTAACGTCTACATAGATGCCCGGACGAAACTCTTTGTCGTACTGGTTGGTATATGGTTGTTCTGTTGCAGCATGTTGTGTAACGGCATATTGCTCGGGTGTGAGCTGGCGACGTAGTGTTTCGTCGTCAGGACGAGTGAATGTTTTTGTTGTCATTTTCGTTGTTTTTATTTGTGTGTTGCCACGTTCGCTGGTGGCTATTCGTGGACTATTACTGCACGATGTTACTACTGAAGCAGCAAGCAAAAGACAGAGTGTGAACAGAAGACAGTCCTCTCTAACTGCAGAAAAAATGTTTTTAAACTTGCATTGGCGTAGCAAAAACGTTGCTGGTGCGGTGGATCTACTTTGTGTCATTGGTGCATTTGTCTTTTTGTTTTACGTTTGCTAAATTATAAAAAAGTATTTATTTGGTTTTACTCCTTTGATTTTATTTAACTAAAATAATTACAAACAGGGTGTTTATGGCTATTTTTTTACCCATTTATAATATTTTTTTACCTTTCTATTGAGTTCGTTTGTATGTGTGAAAAATATATTTATAACTTTGCGAAAATAATGTTAGAAATAGCATAAATAGTCGTAAAATCAAAAATAGAATGGTTGGATTGGCAATGCCAAACAGCCGTTTCAATAAGTTTTATTTAGTATTTTTATTTAATCAATTAGTTATGAAGAAGAAAGCATACATTACCCCTATCACCACCATTACGCCGTTGCCGTATATGGAAGCTATGCTCGACAGTAGCGAAAGCATAGGCGATGAATCGTTAGGAACACCTGTTTACATGATGCCCAACAACCCTTTTAGGAAACCGGAGCGGAAAAAACATGGTGGGAATACCGCTAAAAAGTAACCACAAAAAACAATGGAAGTTGTGCAGAAACCAACTAAGCAGGTTGCCAACTTCTAATAAAGGCTCAACAGAACTACGGTTTTGCCGAGCCTTTTTTATGGAAAAGAAGAACGCTAAATAGACTAAGAAGCCAAAGCTAAGCTGTTTTGATAACACTTATAGGTGTATTTAGATTTTCGGAAAAAGCAAAACAAAAAACAAAAACATAGGCGTTTTATTTGGCGTTTTAAACTAAAATAGATATATTTGCACAGAAATATGCTTTTACTAAGCAAATTGATTTTTTATGAGAATGCCTATATGGCATTTCTCCAAATGTCAAAAATAAAAGCCGCGATGGCTAAAAGGAATAGTTATTTAATTGTTAATGACTACCATCTAGCGTTTTTGGTAGCTTTAGGTTTTTAGTTATTAGGAACTAAATTTATATTGTTATTATATGCATTTGCTAACTATTTAATTATTTAATGAATGCATTATAAGAAGAATTTAGTATGGATCGGGAGATTAATATGAATTTATTAACAATACAATTTACAGATTATTTAGACAAGAAATATAGGTTGGCTGTGAGGCTAGCCTATTTTTATTTATAAGCAGTCTCAGTTTATTTTAGCCATAAAACCATTTTCTGTTGCCCATAATATACACGATACATTTTAAATAGAAAACACCCTGTATTACAAAAACCCCCTTTTTGCATTGCAAAAACCATACTTTTGGCGTGCAAAAACCATACTTTTGCAATGCAAAAAGGGGGTTTTTGTTTTTCAAACACTGGGTAGGCTGTTTTATATGTGTATATATAGTAGGCTAAAAGCCATAGTATCAGGCAGAAAGACCACCGTTTTCTGTTTGTTTATAGATAGCCATTGCCACCTTTTGCAGCTGCAAAGCCGTTGGCAGATGTAGGGGCTTGTGCATTGGTTTCGTGTACCTTTATTCTACGGCTTACTTGTTTTGCAACGCAACTATATATATAGGTGTAAATAATATTGATGAAACCAGAACAAAAAAGTTTTTCTATGGTTTTACAAAAAATACCCTTATAAAGATGCGTAGATATTCGGATATTTTGTGTAAGTTTGCAAACAGAGTTGTAACAGGTGGCATCTGCCGATGTTAAACCACACCAGTTGCTCTTGCTGTTTGGTTTAACCCGACTGTCAAACACAACTTTTGCAAACAAAAAAAATTGCATTTAAACAGAAAGAAAGAGAGTGAAAAAAGAATAAAACTATGAATACTACATTAACAATAATAACCTTTGCAGCGGCTGTATATGGGCTTGTAATGGGCATAATTATGGCATTCAGCATACGTCCGCAGTTGATTCATCAAGAAAAGCTATATATTAGCCATAACAAAATTACTGGTTTCACTCAGCTTTACGCACTGGCTATGATGGTTTCTTTTGCAACTGTAACCCTATTTAATAATATATTTTCGTTCATAGGTCCCATTTGTATTGTTGGCTTTATACTGGTTATGAACATTGTTTTGATAAAAGCCATACAGCGAAAACGGCAATGGTTACGTAAAAATCCTAACTATGCAACACTAACTTTCAAGGTTGGAGGTAGTTTTCTTGTACCTAATATACCTATGATTGTGTCGGTAGACGAAGATGAATATGCCTTAGACACCGTTTGTTGGATAGGAAAGAAATGTTTAATAACAGCTGGAACGCATCGCATTAAGTTTAAGTTAGAAAAGCGTCTTCCTAAAAGATACAAGAACAGAGTTCAACTTTTTAAACAATATATAGAGGCAGATTTCCAACCAGGAAACATATATTGCGTTGAAGAAGATATACCAGACGAGCATCTTACCTTACATTCTATGTATAAAGAAATGGTAGACCAAAAACAAAAAGTATGATAAACACCACATTAAACATACCCCTTTTCTTGCCCATAACAACTGTAGATTATGTTTCTTGGCTATTTTTCATTTGTTTTTTCTATGCTATTGTAGGCTTATTTTTCCTGCGTTCGAAGTTTAGACATCAGGAAAATAGAAAAAAATTAATGTGCATTCTTGTTTTCGGAGAATGTGTTCTTATTGGCGCATCGCTCGTTTCGGCATACTGTGCAAATAGTTCTTTTAAAATAGGCATATACACATTGCCTTTTGTTCTTATAGTTTCTTTCATTGCAGGAAACATTGCCATTGTTAGATATATAGTGAAAACACGACGCTGGATAAACGCTAATAAGGGCTATGCAACACTGTTGTTCAAAGAAGAATGGTTTGTTAGAGAGGTACACAGAATAGTTATTTTAGAAATAGATGGCATTCCCTATGGTAAAGGACTTATATATTGGGCAATGAACAAATGCCTTATTGCACCGGGCAAACACCAGATAAAACTGGCTGTAAAGGTGTTAGACAGCTATAAAAGTAAGCCTAAAACAAAAGAATACACCCAAGACGTGCTCTTAAATATGGCGCCAATGGGTAAATATATTATAGAAGAAGACAGAGAAAAACAGTGTTTAAATGTGCGTTCGCTATTCAAAGTAGTTACCACTAGCAGCGAAGTGGCACACAAAAGTGGCTCAACTCCACCCACATAAGCACCGCACAACATTGCAGTTTTGGGTTGCTTGCCATTGGAAATATGCACTACCTTCGCACCATAAAACCACATTTACATTCGCTTAAACAACAAAACATAAGCATAAACAAACATAAATGAGAACCAAATTCATAGTTGCAATATTGCTAATATTAGCCTCTACCACCACAGCACAAACGTTAGAAGAGTGCCAAAAGGCGGCTGAAAAGAACTATCCGCTTATTAAACAATATGGTTTAATAGCACAAACCACCGAGCTAACTGTAAGTAACATACAGAAAGAATGGTTACCTAAAATAGCCGTTTCGGCTCAAGCCACCTATCAAAGCAATGTTGTGGCATGACCAGAACGTATACAAAGCATCTACCAACAAATGGGTTTAGCCATGAAAGGACTGAAAAAAGACCAATATAAAATGGCTATAGACTTGCAACAAACACTTTACGACGGTGGAACAATAGCCAGTAAACAAGCCATTGCACGGCAAGAAGCAAAGGTTCAAGAGGCTGAAAACCAAACAAACTATACCAAGTGCACCACCGTGTTAATGAAATGTACTTTGCATTGTTACTTTTAAACGAACAAATAAAGCTGAACAACAATGTAAAAAGTCTACTCTTAGCGAGCGAAAACAAACTTGCTGCTATGGTAAAAAGTGGAACTGCTGCCACAAGCGACCTTGACAACGTTAAGGCAGAACGGCTTAGTGCAGAACAACAATACACAAGTTTAAAAGCCGAACAACAAATGTTGCAACACATTCTAAGCACTTTTTGTGGCATAAAAGTGGAAAACGTGCAAAAACCAACGCCAGTTTCGACAGACACATTAACCAACAACAGACCCGAATTGCAGCTTTTCAACAGTAAGTTAGAACTATCCGAAGCACAAGAAAAGGCATTAAACACACGTCTACACCCCACTTTGGCTCTATTTGCACAAGGCTATTATGGCTATCCGGGTATGAATATGTTTAACGATATGATAGACCACAAATGGCGACTTAACGGCATTGTGGGCATAAAACTATCGTGGAACGTGGGCGCTCTCTACACACGCAAGAACGATAAGGCACGTTTAAGGTTGCAACGCGAACTAATAGAGAATGAACGTAAGGTGTTTTTATTTAACAATAGTATGGAACAAATTCGGCAAAATAGCAACATAAACCGCTTTAAAACAATGATGCAGACCGACAAAGAAATAATTGCACTGCGCACAAATGTAAGAAAAGCAGCCGAATCGAAGCTACTCCACGGCATAATAGACGTAAATAGCTTGTTGCGAGAAATAAACAACGAGAATGCAGCAAAGGTGCAATGGGCTATTCACGAGATAGATATGCTGAAAGAAATGTATAACCTAAAATATACCAACAACCAATAAATAACCACACAACAGATATGAAAAAGACTATATTCTTGGCACTTACAACACTTATAATAGCAGCGTGCGGAAAGCAAGAAAAGGACTACGATGCAACAGGAACGTTCGAAGCAACAGAGGTTACTATATCTGCCGAATCGTCAGGACAGCTTATTAGCCTCAACATTAACGAGGGAGATATACTAAACAGTGGGGTTACAGTGGGGCAAATAGATAGCCAGCAGTTGGTTTTAAAGCGACAACAGTTGGCAACAAACACGCAACAACTTAACGCTACCCATAGTCAGCTCGATGCAAACAAGCGACAACTGGCTGCAAACAAACTGGCTATGGCAAGAAAACAGCTGGATTTAAAAAAGCAAGTGGCTACCATTCAACAACAAATAGCCAACCAACTGCACGAGAAACAACGCTTTTCTGAACTCCTTAGAGATGGTGCTGTGCCACGAAAACAGGTAGACGACATTGACTATCAGATAGAAGTGCTACGCAAACAGCTGGTTGCAACCGAAGAACAAATAGCAAGTCAGAACGCAGCATTGGCAGAACAAAACAAAGGAATAGCCGCTCAGATAGAGGGAATAAGCTCTCAACAAGCAGGCGTAACGGCACAACAAGCAGGCGTTCGCAGCCAACAAGCACAGATAGACAACCAAATTGCACACACCTTTGTGAGGGTTCCACTTACTGGAACTGTGCTCGAGAAGTATGTAGAACAGGGCGAATTTGTATCGGTAGGTAAACCTTTGTTTAAAATTGCCAACACTAAGAATATGTACATTCGGGCTTATATAACCTCTAAACAGCTGAAAAACGTTAGAATAGGTCAGCATGTTACGGTGTTAGCAGACTATGGGAAAGGTGAGAAAAAGAAGTATTCGGGAGTTGTTACATGGATTTCGAGCCAATCAGAATTTACTCCTAAAACCATTGTAACCGACGATGAACGAGCCGATTTGGTGTATCCTATAAAGGTAAAGTTCCTAAACGATGGCTACGCAAAGATAGGAATGTACGGCGAAATAAAGTTTTAAATATAGCAAAAATGCTAAACAAAAACAGGAATAGTGCCAAACAAAAATGCAACAAACTATGAATGCCATTGAAGTAAACAACATATCGAAACGCTACGGCAAGGTAGAGGCATTGCAAAATGTAAGTTTTTCGGTGGCAGAAGGCGAAGTTTTCGGACTGATTGGACCAGATGGTTCGGGCAAAACGTCTATGTATCGCATACTGTGTTCGCTACTTCTGCCCAGCGAAGGTACGGCAACAGTTGCAGGATACAATGTTGTTAGCCAAATGAAAGATGTGAGAAAACTATTGGGATATATGCCCGGCAGGTTCTCACTCTACCAAGATTTAACGGTAGAAGAGAACTTAAACTTTTTTGCTACCTTATTTAATACAACCGTAGAAGAGAACTACGATGCTATTAAAAATATTTATTCGCAGATTGAACGCTTTAGAAAACGACAAGCAGGAGCACTCTCTGGTGGTATGAAACAGAAACTTGCGTTATGTTGTGCCCTAATTCATAAACCACAAATACTATTTCTTGACGAACCCACAACTGGCGTTGATCCTGTGAGCAGAAGGGAATTTGGGACATTTTAGCACAAATGAAAGAACGCAAAATTACAATCATTGCATCTACACCATACCTCGATGAAGTGCAAAGGTGTGAACGTGTGGCGTTTCTTTCCGAAGGTATTATAAAGGGAATGGGCACTCCTACCGAAGTGCTTACACAGTTTGAAGCTGTTTTTAACCCTCCTCGCATAGAACATAAACATTGTTGCGAAACTGCAAAACAAACCGAAAACGTTATAGAAGTGGAACATTTGGTGAAGGCTTTTGGCAGTTTTCGTGCAGTAGACGATATATCGTTCACCGTAAAAAAAGGAGAAATATTTGGTTTTTTAGGGGCTAACGGAGCAGGAAAAACTACTGCTATGCACATACTAACAGGACTAAACCAACCCACAAGTGGCACTGGCAGGGTGGCAGGATATGACATTCGTACCGAATACGAACAGATAAAGCAACACATTGGGTATATGAGTCAGAGGTTTTCGCTATACGAAGACCTTACTGTTGCCGAGAATATACGTCTTTTTTGCAGGTATCTATGGTATGCATAAAAAGGATATTCGCCAGAAAACAAACGAGCTTTTGCAACGCCTAAACTTCGATAAGCATCGCAATAGTTTGGTGTCTGACCTTCCATTAGGGTGGAAACAGAAGTTGGCTTTTTCGGTTAGCATCTTCCATAATCCTAGTGTTGTGTTCTTAGATGAACCAACGGGAGGTGTCGATCCTGCCACTCGCCGCCAGTTTTGGGAGCTTATTTACGAGGCTGCAGCACGGGGAATAACAGTGTTTGTTACCACTCACTATATGGACGAAGCCGAATATTGCGACCGCATCTCTATAATGGTAGATGGTAAAATTAAGGCTTTAGGAACTCCAAACGAACTGAAACGCAACTTTAATCAGCCCGATATGAACCACGTATTCACCTATTTGGCACGACAAGCAACACGCAGTTCCGATTAGGATATAACGAAAACGCTATAATATATATATGTAGACAAACAATGGGGTACACCTTATTATAATATATAACATAAGAAAACAAAAAGCATAACACACAATGAAGCAGTTTATTTCGTTTGTTACCAAAGAAACAAAACACATTCTACGCGATAAGCGCACCATGCTAATTCTGTTTGGTATGCCCATTGTTATGATGCTTTTATTTGGTTTCGCCATTACCACAGATGTAAGAAATGTACGCACCATAGTGGTTATGAGCTATACAAACAATGCCACACAAGAGGTGGCAGACCGTTTAGCTGCGTCCGAATACTTTAAACTTGTAAATGTGGTGAGTACTTCCGACGAGGCAAAACAGCTTATAAGAGACCAGAAAGCAGACCTGGCGATGGTGTTTCCAGAACACTTTGGCAAAGCCAAACAGCAAATTCAGTTTATTGTAGACGGCGCAGATCCAAATATGGCACAGCTTGGACAAACTACGCAAGGATAGTTATAACCAATCCAAAGGGGAGTGTGGTAAACACAAAACTACTGTATAACCCACAAATGAGGTCGGCTTACAACTTTGTTCCAGCCACTATAGGAATGTTGTTAATGCTAATTTGCGCAATGATGACATCTATTTCTATTGTTCGCGAAAGAGAAAAAGGAACAATGGAAGTATTGCTTGTGTCGCCCATTCAACCAATAATGATTATAGTTGCAAAGGTTATACCTTACTTAGTATTGGCTTTTATTATTCTTATAATCATACTACTTATGTCGGCTTTCGTGCTCGATGTTCCAATGCAAGGGTCGCTTTTCGGCATATTTCTTATCTCTACCATCTACATTCTTCTGGCTCTTGCATTTGGTTTGCTGGTTTCTAACATTGCAGAAACACAACTTGAGGCACTACTTTTATCGGCTATGGTGTTGCTTATGCCTATTCTATTGCTCTCTGGAATGATATTCCCCATAGAGTCGATGCCACGAATTTTACAATATGTATCTGCCATAATACCTACCCGATACTACACCTGTGCTATGCGAAAACTAATGATTATGGGGGTGAGTATAAAGGAAGTGTATCACGAAATAGCAATTCTTGTGGGTATGTTGATAGTACTTTTGTCGCTCTCGTTAGCCAAATTCAATAAACGTTTAGACTGATGCGTATGACACTAAAGTATCTTTTACAGAAAGAAATTATCCAAATTAGGCGCAATTCGTTTATTCCTCGCCTCTTAATAACGTTTCCAATAATGGTAATGTGTGTGATGCCGTGGGTAATGAATCAGGAGGTTAAGAACGTAATTGTAGATGTTGTGGACAACGACCGTACCACAAAGTCGCAACAATTGGTACACGAAATAGAAGCCAACAGATATTTTATATTTCACGGACAGCAGCCAAACTACTCGGCGGCACTTAGCAATATAGAGCAATCAACCACAGATATAGTGGTGGTTATACCCCAATACTACAGTCGCGACCTTGCTCTTGGAAAGCTGCCACAGGTGCTAATTGCTGCTAATGCTGTGAATGGAACAAAGGGTTCTATAGGTTCTGCTTATCTTTCGCAAATAGTTTCAGCCCATACAATGCCATCTACTGCAAGCATAATGTCGGCAACCAATACGCTATATCTGTACAATAAGCATTTAAATTTTAAGCTTTTTATGATACCTGCCCTATTCGCTATCATTATGATGCTTATGACGGGATATCTCCCAGCACTAAACATTGTGAGCGAAAAAGAAGCTGGCACCATCGAACAAATAAATGTTACACCAGTTAATAAGTGGGTGTTTATTCTGGCAAAACTTATTCCTTATTGGGCGATAGCTATGTTTGTTGTTACCATTTGCCTACTTCTGGCATGGGTGGTGTATGGCATTACGCCTGTAGGAAACATAGCTCTAATATACCTACTGTCGCTTTTGTTGTCGCTTTTCTTTTCGTCTTTCGGACTAATTATATCCAATTATTCAGACAATATGCAGCAATCTATGCTCATAATGTGGTTCTTCGTGGTTATACTCATACAGCTTTCGGGGCTCTTCACCCCATCTCGCTCTATGCCATCAGTAGTTTATATCACCACAATATATAAATCCTGTAAGCTACTTTATTGATGCTATGCGCACAGTGTTTATACGTGGTGGCAACTTCAATAGCATTGCACACCAAGTGTTAGCCCTTGCTTTAATAGGACTGGTTATGGGCACATGGGCAGTAATGAGCTATAAGAAGAACCGTTAAACTATAAGAAAACTATTGCTTATAGCCACACAACACTACCCAAAGGCTCCATTTCTACCCTATCTTTTTCACATCGTCCTCAAACGAACTGTGGTTGATGGCACGAGCTTTGAGCTTCGACCGATAAGTATAAACAGTGGTAAGACTGGCACGAAGAATAGACGAGATACGTGCATTGTCGGTAATTCCCAATCGAATAAGGGCAAGAATACGTAGTTCGGTGGTTAAACGCTCATCGCCTTTTGGCTCTATCCGTGCATCGTTGCGTAGCAATTGGTTTACACCTGCTACGAAATTAGGATATATATTTAAGAAAGCTGTATCGAAATTTATATAGTATTCGCTCGTAGCAACCTGTGTAAACGAATTGTTTTTCAGCTCTGTATAGAGTTCGTCCATACGCTTTTCGCGCGCCAAACGGTTGTAAATTCGGCGTTTCTCTTCGGCTTGGTCTATCAAATTCGACGCTAATTCTAAGAAACGAGTTATATATTCTTCTCTAATATTATTGGCTTCGCAAAGTTGAGCATTCACTTTGCTCAAGTCGTCTACGGCATTATTCAACTGCTTATTCATTAAAACCATTTGCACATGTGTCTTTCTGTAGCGGCGAAGATATCTCCAGATAAAGAAAACAGCCACAATCAATGCAATGGCAACTACACTAACGGCAACCAAAAGACCAAAAATGTGCATACGTTGGGTGTGTTGTTGCACTATGTAAGCCGAAAAAATGCGTGGCAAGATATAGGCATTCTGAATGTTTCGCAGGCGTGTTCCATAGAAATTAGCATCTTCTATAGAAACATTCATATAGTTATAAGCTCGCTCTACGTCGCCTTGATCGAACAATTCGCCTGCTAAAAAGCGCAAAGAGTTATTTTCTTTCGACGACGAATAAACATCGCTAATTGCACTTTGCACCAAATAATATAGCCGTTTGGTAGAATTTCCAAGCTTACCATAGAGTTCTGCCAAATCGAAACATACCATAGCATATTCGTGGTTGGTTCTTCTCCATCGTTTCAGATAGTTTTCTAACATGCCGATAGCCTTTTCTGTATGTCCTCTTTCGCTTAGTTCGGTCATTTCTGCACGCACATACGCATACGTATCTTTATACGGACTAGCCAAAATAAGTCGCCTATAATATTCTACTCTGCCCTCGTACGAAGCGTGCAACTGTGTTCCTGCTGTGTATTCTGCCAACAACGACATTAGCAAATACCATTCGTCGTTAAATGCTTGAGTAAGTTGAGCGTCTAAAGTAGATACTTTTATACTATCTAACAAGTCGCGCGACTCCACAAAAAAGGCTGCCAGTGTATGCACATGCACCTTTTTGAGTTGTGCTTCTGCCAAATACTTCTCATTCCGCATACGTTTTGCATACAAAATAGTGCGGTTGGCGTAAACCAAAGCAGAGTCGAACCGAAAGGCTTCATACTCATTGTAGAGCTGCATACATATTTCGTAGCGTTGCCTATCGGTAAGATGTGGAGTAGAAAGGCGCTGCCGTATATCGTTTATTCGCGCTACCTTTTTAGCAGTTATAGCCTTACTATGTTGAATTAGATTGTCTAATTCATCGTATTCGGTAGCTGCCATTGTTGCAGAACTATGCAACAATGCAAAGAAAAATAATAAACACCAACATAAAAACGTGGCTTTGTTTTTTTGGAGGTCTTGTCGTATCATTATGTAATTACCGTAATTCGGACACACAAAGGTATGTATAAATATTGAGAAGTGCAAGTTTTACATAAAAAAAGTGTACCGTTAGAGCATCTCGCCCTTGGTACACCTTACGTTTAGTTACGTTTTGATTGAGAGTGTTCATTCCTGCAGCTACTCTGCAAGTCTCTAATCATTGTTTCCTGAAACATCATTTTTCCACCTTAAATTAACGCTATTTCATTTCACTGCCTCACGGCATACTTTTGTTAAATCTGATACAAAGATAGTCAATATAATCGCTACTGTGATATGTTGCAAACATAAATCTAAATCAATATAAATAACATCTAAATTATATCTTATTATTTATCAATTACTTATATACTTTTATAGACTTATAATATAGGCAAAAAATCTAAACGTTTTCGCAATAAACAAAGTATAAAAGGAAACAAATTAAGGTATAAAAAGCAGCTAAAACAGAGCAGAATTCATAAATTAAAACAAAACAAAAGGAGAAAAGTAAGATATTTGTCGTCTTATTTGCAAGAAGCAATACCCTCTTTTTTACACTTCAAAACAGTGTTTTTGGAAACGTACAAACTACATATACCATCAAGCATTATGTAAAAAGAGGGTAAAATTCGTAGTATTTCTCACAACACATTATGCTATTATATATATAATAAGGTGTAACAAAATAGGTTTGTATGCCAAACAGTGGTCTTGTAAAAATACTTTTGTACACACAAAAAACCGCAAAGAAGCCACAATACACACAATAAAATGGTGTAAGATACTATTTCTATAAATATTTTTCTATACCTTTGCAGCCAAAAATAACACTCAATGAAATTATGAGAAGTATAAAAACAGTTTTGCACACAGCACTATTTCTATTGTTTGTACTAACGTTTGCATCGTGCATAAAAAACGAAGCACTGAATCAAGAGGCTGATATTGTTGCTGCAAAGGTAAGCAACGACGAACTATTGATACGCAAACCGCTAATTACAAACAACGAAGTGAAGTTCTTTGTAAATGGTGGCAGCGACCTTACACAACTGGCGCCACAGTTCGAACTTACTCCAGGAGCAACCATTGAACCGGCAAGCGGAACCGTTCGCAACTTCTTAACGCCTCAAACCTACACTGTTACATCTGAAGATGGGCAATGGAAAAAACAATATAAGGTATCTTTCGTTAGCAACGATGTGGCTACCGAATATCATTTTGAGAACATTAGATGGCATAAAGCCAAACGGTCGTGGGACGACGAGGTGGAAAGTAGCTTCTTCCACATATTCTATGAGCTATTAGCACCAAAAGATACAATGGATTGGGGCAGTGGAAATGCTGGCTTCTTAATAGTCAATCAAGATGCTAAAGCAGAGGAATACCCTACCAGTCAAGCTGATGGCGGTGTTGTTGGTAAGTGTGCTAAGCTGCAAACAGTAAGCACAGGAAGCTTTGGTAAAATGATGAATGCGCCTATTGCAGCAGGAAACTTGTTTACTGGCTCATTCCAAATAGACATTACAAACCCCGCAAAATCGACACGCTTCGGACTTCCTTTCCGCAAAATGCCTACTCGGTTGGCTGGCTACTACAAGTATAAGGCTGGAGAAACATATACCGATAAGTTTAGTAAAGTGGTAGAAGGAAAGCACGACGACTTCGCTATTTATGCTGTGCTTTACGAAGTTACACCACAAGTGCCCTATTTAGATGGCACAAATTCGTTGTCGAACGAAAACATTGTGCTGAAAGCTGAACTTGATAATCGTAAAGAAACCGATGTGTGGACACATTTTGCCATAGACTTTAAGCCTGTAGATGGACGAAAAATAGATGCTAAGAAATTGGCAGAAGGCAAATACAATTTAGCAATAATTATGTCGTCGAGCAAAGATGGGGCTATTTTCAACGGTGCAATAGGCAGCACTCTCTATGTAGACGAAATGGAACTCTACTACAAATAAACCTATATAGCAAAAAGAAGAAAATGAAAACAACAAATATAATCGCAAGAATGGCAGCAGCTACCCTACTTCTATGTGTTGCCATAACCACATGGGCACAACAAGAAAAAAACTCCGACTGGGAATTTGAAGTGCGGGCTGGCGTGAATATAGGTGGAGCATCGCCACTTTCCATGCCACGCGAAATAAGAAAAATAAACAGTTATAGCCCACGATTGAATGCCTCTATAGAAGGTGTAGCTACAAAATGGATAGGCGAAGACCATAAATGGGGAATTTCGGCAGGACTGAAATTCGAACAAAAGGGTATGATAACGGGCGCCACTACAAAGGGTTACAGTATGGAGATAGTGAACAATGGCGAACGAGTATCTGGATTTTGGACAGGCTATGTAAAAACTCGCTACAACAGCACCTTCCTTTCCATTCCCGTAATGGGCAACTATCGCATTGGAAATAAGTGGAAAGTGCGCGCCGGACTGTTTGCTTCGTTCCGATTAGATGGCGAATTTAACGGAGAAGTTAGCAATGGCTATCTACGAGAGGGGTCGCCAGTAGGCGAAAAACTAATATATGAGAATGGAAAAACAGCCCCATACGACTTCTCATCGCACCTTAATCATTTCCATTGGGGTGCACAAATAGGAGGTACTTGGCAGGCTTTCAACCACTTTACACTGAACGCCGACCTTACATGGGCTATGAATAATATATTTGAAAGCAACTTTAAAACCATCAGTTTCAATATGTATCCTATATATCTGAACGTTGGTTTTGGCTACACATTCTAAACTGTAAAAAAACAATATAGCAACTGTTTAACGCCACATACAAACATTTTGCAAAGCATAAAGCCAATATATTATGTGCAGTATGCTAACAAAGTGTCAGCACAAAGTGAGAATGTAACAAAACAAGTGGTACGATTTTTTACGTTCTCACACAAAATGTGTTACACCAAAACACACCAAAAGAAATATAAAGAACATTATAAAATCGTACTTCACAACATATTTGTCTGGTTTCCCTACAACTATTTAGGATTTTCCCGATAACCATTTCATATTTTACTACTATCTTTGCACATAGTAAAAAATCACCTACGGGTATAAAACAAGAAAGGAAAAATCTATGAGACAGACAAGTTTAAACAACCTACGCAGCTGTGTTATATTGCTTTTTGTGGCGTTTACAATTGCAACAAGCGCACAAACCACACAAAAAAATACCAAACTTTATTCGTATAATCGTAACGGTGTGTACTATCAAAGACAACCTATAGTAGACGCCGACTATCGTTCGTTTGTAGATTTAGGCTTTGGTTATGCCAAAGACCGATACAACGTATACTACTTAGGGCGCATATTGCCGTATGTAGATCCTATGACATTCAGCCTTAAAATAGCTCAGCCCTATCCAGGAGACTATCCAACAGACGACGATATATACGACAACGACGATTACTACCGCTATCGCATAACATCGAATGCAGTGCTGTTTCGTGGAAAAAAAATTAGCGATTCTCCACGAACCTTTAAAGATCTGGGCTGGGGATATGGCAAAGATGCCTACGATGTATATTATATGGGACGAAAAATGGAAGGCGTATTCTCTAACACCTTTAAAGTATTGGAAGATGGCTATGCAGAAGACTCGTTCGACACATATTATAGAGGTAAGAAAGTAAAATAAAAGTTACACAAAAAATATAGCAAGCACACAAGTGGACTATTGTTTTAAAAACCATAGACGGCAAATATTATGAAACAAAGCCATAGTTGTGTTCATAAATAGCGCAAAATAGCCTTATTCTATGAAAAAACCTACCAGAAAATTTGTGCGGACAGAAAATAAATAGTACCTTTGCACCGCATTTGAAAGAATGCTTGGCAACTCTTAAACAGAGCCCTGACTGGAAGGATGGGTGAGTGGCTGAAACCACCAGTTTGCTAAACTGACGTGCGGGTTACCGTACCGGGGGTTCGAATCCCCCTCCTTCCGCAACCCTACGGGGACAAATCGACAATAAGAAGGTCGGTTCATCTAACGGTTAGGATACAAGATTCTCAATCTTGGCATACGAGTTCGATTCTCGTACCGACTACAAAGAAAGCTTATAAGCAACTCGCTTATAAGCTTTTTTTGTATACATAATAGGGGGTCAGTCCTAAAACGGGTTTTGAATTAGCATGGTTTAGATTTTATAAAATATGTTGTTGCAGATCGTAACTTAACATTCGTTAATCTTATCAGAGTTATAAATCTTTTTGTTTACCTTTGTCAAAGGTAAATAATTATATATTTATGAGATATACGCAAGAAAAACTTTCAAGAGTGGATATTCTTTATCTCTGATAAGATGGAATACTTCACTGGAACTTTTTGCCAAGGAACATGGTTTAGTATTAGATTATAGTAAGAAGTCGTTAGATGATTTAGAAAGATGGATTCTTGATAATTTTAATGACCATAACGATTTAATAGCGCAAAAAAAGAATTGTTAGACCATCTAACCATTTATATTGGACAAACTTTCAAAAAAATATATTGGTGGCAAAATGGTTTATTGACTTAGAAAAACAAGAAAAAAATGTATATTATAGTATGCCTGTTCTAACTGATGAAACCTATAGAGGTGTGACATATGTTTCCCCAATGACCTTTGCAACTGCTTGTATTAGTAGGAATAAAGGAAATTACATCAGTACCATTCTTTTGAATAGAATGAAGAATATGGGAATTGAAATGAAATGATTTGGTAGCTTATTTTTAAAAGAAAAGTGTTTTAAAAGTATTGCAGAACTGATGGAAGAGGTGAACAGAATAGGTGGAGAAGCTGAACGAAACCAATTGAAAAGGCGAACAGAACTAATTGGAAAGCCGTCGCTCGTGGTGTATCATAGAAAAAATGTTTTATCTTTTGAAGAGATAAAACATTTTTTTGTAGGTTGCAATTTAAATAGTCCTCCCTTATAAACCTAATATTCCTCTGATTCATAGTATATTATGCTATAAATTATTTGCAAATATCTGCAAGTTTTTATTCCTTTACATTATAAATCTTGCAGATATTTATGCTTAAACGTACATCTAAACAGCTCTCTATGTTCTCTTCTTTAGAGGACATGCTTAGCCATGAACATCCCCTCTTCCAACTTAGTAATAAGATTAATTGGGAACGTTTTGAAAATGCTTTCTCTCCTTTGTATTGCAGCAATAATGGTCGCCCAGCTCATCCAATTCACTTGATGTGTGGTCTTTTAATTTTAAAACATTTGCGTAATGTGTCAGATGAAATGATGGTTTCTCAATGGAGTGAGAATGCTTACTATCAATACTTCTGTGGTGGACTTGAATTTATGCCAAAACAACCCTGTGACGCTTCCGAGTTAGTTCACTTCAGAAATCGTATAGGTGAAAAAGGTATGGAATTAATATTAGCAGAAAGTATCCGCGTTAATACCGACCATGATAACGAAGATCATTTTGATACTGCTTTCATTGATTCTACTGTGCAGGAGAAGAATATAACCTATCCTACAGATGCGAAGTTGCATAAAAAGATAATCAAAAACGTTCTGAAGATAGTTCATGACAAGAGTCTTCCTCTACGACAAAGTTATACGCGTACGCTGAAAGGCATTTACCGTTCCCAACGTTTTCGTAATCATCCCAAGAATCGTAAGAAAGCTCTTAAGGCAGATTGTAAACGAGCAGGTATAGAACCAACAATAGGACATCTTAAAGCAGACCATAGATTATCTCGCAACTTTTATAAAGGTGTCAAAGGAGATGCTATCAATGTATTATTAGCTGCGGCAGCATATAACTTCAAAAGAGCTATGAGAGTTCTTTTGTACCTTATAAAAAGAATCAGCATAGAGCTTGTCAGTACAAACTTTATGCTGAAATATAGTTTTTAAGGAACGACTATTTATACGAAGACCACCTTGAAATTGTCTACCACAATCCTTGCAGGAATACATCTGAACAGAACGTCGATGCCCATTCTTTTTAACATTTGAGCTATTACAGAAGATACAGTTTTTTTATTCATAGATTTTCAAATGCTGCAAAGGTAGTAAATGAAAGAATTCCGAGAGTTTCAGCCTACCAAATGTCCATTACACCGAAAAAAGTGATTAAGCTAAATCATTATTTTTGTCCCTCTGAATTGGAAAATGCTATTGATGGGTGGGTGAAATATTATAATGAGAGAAGGTTTCATGAATCGTTGGATAATCTTACACCTAAAGACGTATATTTAGGGCAAGGGGAGAAAATCAAAAAGATAAGAGAAATAATAAAGCAAAATTCAATCAAAAAAAGAATTTTTGATAATAAAACAATGAAATATCAGAGTAAATAACTACATTTGCAGTTGTGCACTTTTGTTTGACAACGTACAAGGGGTTAAGTCTGCTTCGGAGTTAGGTATTAAAGATGGAATGAAAACGACATCAACCAAAGCTTTAGAGTTAGGACAAGAATTCCTTGGGAAAGGCTACCGAGAAGTTGGTCCTGGTAGATATGTTTCAGCCGATGGAAAACGAGTGTTCCGCATGGGTGACAATGATATTTTAGGTAAACATGGAGGTGGACCTCATGTGAATTTTGAAACACTGAAGCCAAATCCCAACAAACCTGGAAAGATGATGGTTGATCAAAATTATCATGTTTTCATAACCGAATAATAGAATGAAAAAAGTCACATTAAATGTTCCGAATTATTCCCCTGATACCGGAGTGGCACTCAATTGGGAAGGTAATTTCACAATTAAGGTCTCCGATATAAATGGGAGCGTCTCAATTGAGGCTAATACCGAGGGATTAGTTTCTTTAGCAAATCACTTGCTAAATTTATCCCAATCATCGGTTCCTATAGGAACTCATCTTCATCTTGATGAGTACAACTCTCTTGAAGAAGGATCTTTAGATTTAATAATCGAAAAGATTTGATTCCAATAAGTCTGTTTATGGGTCTGACAATACGATCCATAAACAGATTTATTGTTAAATCAAAATCTGTTTACCTTTCCTATACTTATACTATATGTAGAATCTAACGCCTTGTTGTTGTGAACGTTAGTGTCAATATATATATACAGGCTTTCGTCGCGGAATATTTATCTGGTCGCAACGCCTCTCAGAACCGTATCGGTAGATTGATGCTCCGCGAGGACGGAACAGGTGCCATTGAGTATTTCTATGGCAAGATTGGCGAGGTGACGAAGACCCGCCGCACGATGATTGTGCCTAACCAGGCGATAGCAACCTACGTGACGCAATGGACTTACGACAGCCACAACCGTCTGTTGGAGATGATTTATCCTGATGAGGAGAAAATCACTTACTCTTACAATCTCGGTGGTCAGCTTGAAAAGGTCCATGGCTACAAGTCATACGGCTATGACTATGTGAGCAAGATTGGCTATGACAAGTTCGAGCAGCGCACATACTTGAAGTTGTACGTTGTCAAACAAAAGTGCACAACTTGACCTCCAATTAAGTTGGGGTTTTAGTTATAATTATTAATAAAAAAGTATATTTGCACTATGACAACAAAAAAGAATTTTTCAGTAAATCCTAATCAAAGTTCTTCGGAATCCTTATTAAAGGATATTCGTCGCAATACGAAACGTATTTTCACTTCAGAACAAAAAGTTTTGATTGTGATGGAAGGAATCCGTAGCGAGCATAGTATTGCCGAGCTCTGCCGTAAATATGGTATATCAGATAGCACTTACTACAAATGGAATAAGGATTTTATCGAGGCCGGCAAAGCTCGCCTCAATGGTGATACCATTCGTGAAGCAACAAGCGACGAGGTAAAGGAGCTTCGTCAGGAAAACATTCGCTTAAAAGAAGCCCTTGCTGATTTGGTAGTGAGATATGATGTTGTAAAAAAAAGCTTGAAACTCATCGAATAAGCCCTATGCATGAATCGTATATACGTTATAGTGCGGAAGAGAAAGAGAGCATCATTCTAACAATAAAGCGTTCAGAGTTAAGTATTGTTCAAGCACTTAAGCGTTTAGGAATCCCAAGACGTACCTTTTATAATTGGTATAAGAAATATGCTATAGGAGGGTTGAATGCTCTCAGAGCAACACATTACAGAGCACCGACAACGTGGAACCGCATATCTGATAATATTCGACAAATAGTGGTTGAACTTTCTTTAGAGCATCCAGAGCTCACCCCCAGGGAATTGTCAGTTCTTTTATTGGAAGAGAGTCAGATATTTGTTTCAGAGTCAAGCTTTTATCGCATATTATACGAAAGAGGTCTATTGGAACGTATGGAGCATGATTTTATCTTTGCAGCTGATGAATTCCATCATAAGACTAAATTCGCTAATGAGATGTGGCAGACCGATTTTACCTATTTCAAAGTCAAGGGTTGGGGCTGGTATTATCTCTCTACTGTAATTGATGACTACAGCAGGTATATTATCCATTGGGAGTTATGTTCGAGTATGACTTCTGATGATGTATCTATAACAATAGATAAAGCAATTGAGAAGGCAGGAGTTACATTCCAGAATCCTCCTTGTCTGTTATCAGATAATGGACCATGTTATATTGCTTCCTCTCTCAAACAGTATCTCTGTAAGGAATATAATATCAAGCATATCCATGGCAAACCCTTGCATCCGCAGACGCAGGGAAAGATAGAACGATATCACAGAACGATGAAAAATGTGATTAAGCTGAATCATTATTTTTGTCCCTCTGAATTGGAGAATGCTATCGATGGGTGGGTGAAATATTATAATGAGAGAAGGTTTCATGAATCGTTGGATAATCTTACACCTAAAGACGTATATTTAGGGCAAGGGGAGAAAATCAAAAAGATAAGAGAAATAATAAAGCAAAATTCAATCAAAAAAAGAATTTTTGATAATAAAACAATGAAATATCAGAGTAAATAACTACATTTGCAGTTGTGCACTTTTGTTTGACAACGTACAAGACCATACGTTATGGGTAGCTTGTTTAACGGAGTGACAGGTAGCGGAGGCTTTGCTGCCAATCACAAGAAAAGCCTTACCACCCGAAGCGGTTCAACCGTCACCTTTGACGATACTGCCCACACCATCCTCCTACAGACAACTCGTGCCAACAAAATCTTTGTTGACGAACTAAATGGCACCATCACCATATCTTCTGCCGAAGAAGTAAATGTCAATACGAAGAATGTCAACATCAATGCATCAGAGAAAATGAATGTAAATGTGGGTAAGAATTTTACGATGCAGGTTGGTGAGCAATCGTCTGTTAGCATTGAAAAAGATTCATCAGTTTCGGTAAATGGAAATGCTATGCAGAATGTAGGGAAAGACAACCATACGTACATTGCGGGCGATCATATCAGTCATATAGACAAAGATACAATCCTGAATGTAGGAGGTTCTATTAAGGGGAATATTATGGAGAACGCTACATTCGAAACGAAAGGAATTACGACTATTGGTGCCCAAGATCGTTTGTATATAAAGAGTAATACTAAGGTTGATATTACAAAGGAATAAATAAAGTTTTATGAAATATATACTAATAGTTATAATGGTTAGCTTTGCTATGTGTATAAGCACGGCATGTAGCGGATTAGGAAACAAAACAAAAAAGGAAGATAATAAAGGTATGGATACAGCTTTTTGTTGGGAAGCACTCGTTGCATCTTCAAGAAATTATCCCATGGAGGTGCATTATGCAAGAGTAGGCGTAGGAAACTCTGGTGGATATGTTGGTGTGATGGAGAGATTTACTGGTTCAGGTTTGGGCGAAGCGGATGGTACGGTAGATATGGGCAGTGACTCTAACGGAGGAATGGATGCCCCCAGTAGTGTTGATATTGTGTGGCTTTCGTATTTAGAAAAGAAGTTTTATCGGCTTAATGTTAAATTCTCATTAGAGCTACAAGATAAGATACGCCAAAAGTTCCGTACAAAATATTATGATTGGCCAGCTAAGAGGTATTGGGCATTTACAGGTTTTGTGATCAATATGCTTCCCAAAGGGCATGTGTGGCTTTATGTAGATGGTATAGGTCGACGCGAATTGGTCTGTGACACTCTTGTTGGCAGGGAAGTAAATGTGCCATTGCAGGATTTTGACGAAGATGGGTTTCGATACTACAGAACACTTGATGCGTTTTGTGAAGGGCGACTTGGGGATTACACATGGGCGGAAGAGAATTTCAAACGAAATGGTTTGTCAGATGGTTTGTGGGATACCTACAAGACAAAATTCAACTATGAAATAGAATTTAAGTTTGAAGACGAAAAAGCAGCTTTTACTGATTACCTTTACCGGTTCCTTACGGGAGAATTTTGGCATAGAGATAATAAGCCGATGCCTTCATTATTGCCTCGCGTAAGAGAGATACAGGCTGGCTGGAAGGTAGGTACAACAATTTATAATGGAAAGTTCTATTTTGATGAAGATGAAATCATAAAGGGATATGCAGAGGCTTTCAAAGCTAAGGGAGCTTCGGGAAAGTTGATCATTGAGGTTAGCAAATATAACAATTCGTTTACTATTTATTTGTTGGTGAGTGGTAAAAAGTATCCGTTAACCAAAACAAAGATTCATGTTTTTCGAATAACCCCACAGCATTTAAAGGAGGAAAAATGGCCATTTTATAATAATCATCCAGATATTTATTCTGGAGACATTCATTATATAGGAGAATAGCGTATGAGAGAGTATTCAAACAGTATATGTGGGAACGAATCGAATGATTCGGATTCGAGTTCAGATTGTACGTTGTCAAACAAAAGTGCACAACTGCAAATGTAGTTATTTACTCTGATATTTCATTGTTTTATTATCAAAAATTCTTTTGTTAATTGAATTTTGCTTTATCGCAGAGTCAACCAGCAAGTGTAAAATTACAAAACGTGTTTAAGAACTCGCACTTTGGAGTAGAAAAGTTTAATTTTTCTCTTGGTCTTTCGTTCAATTTCTTTTGTATGGACATAATTTTCTTGTCCATATAGTTATCAAACGAATCCTTTTTAGATATATACTGCCTGATTAATTTGTTTGTATTCTCAACAGCTCCCTTTTGTCATGAACAATATGGGTCAGCGAAGTACACTGGCACACCTAAGTATTTGGTGGTTTCCCTGTTGTGTCATTGTGGATGATGTTATAGATGGACCGGTGGGACACCTCTATGCCCTCATTCATGCGCAGATACCCTGATATTTGTCTTGAAGACCACTGGTCGTTGGTAATATATTCTTTAATTCTCCAAACTAATTCGTCGGAGAGTTTGGCGTTAGTTACTGTGTTCTTTCTGCGCTGCATAGCCATATCATGCGCCTTCGTCCAGATATACTTTCCAGAAGGCGTGCTGTTGCGTTTGATTTCACGTGAGAGTGTTGACTGACTAATACCGACGATGTCGGCAATTTCTTTTCTCGCTGTTTTCTTTTGGAGTAAGGCAAAAATTTGCGACCTTTGCTCCGAGATTAATTGATGATACATTTGCAATACAAAGTTAGTTAATCTTGGGGAGACTTCGGTCTCCTTTTTTTATTTGTATTGCTGGTTGTTTCTTTTTCCTCTCTGAGAGAGGCAGACAACCTCTCGCTACGCATCGAGAACGTCTGTATCTCTCGGAGAGGGACACTCTTTTATTGCACTTCGTTTTGGAACTTGCAAGAAGCCAACTCCATACTCTTTTATGCATAAATATGGCGAAAATACATCTATTTTGCTTTACTATGAAAATATGTTTTTACTAATATCAAAGAACAACAAACCTTTTCTTTGCTTCCCACTAAATCTCATCGGTCTTATTTTACCCTAAAAAAAAACTCGGTAGAGCATAGGCTCTACCAAGTTAGTATATAGCGATTAGTAAGTTAGAATATTAAAAATTCATTATTCTTTAACAGGAATTACATTGACACCAAAGTGCAAATCTAATGGATAAGTGTCTGGAAGTAACGCTACATGGTCACCGTTTGTGTAGGCAGCCATACCACGATGCGCACTCTCAGTATAATAAACCCATTTTAGTTTTTCGCATGTCCAAATGTAACCAGTACCTACATTATTGAAAACATCATAGCCAGTTACGTTTGATTTTGGGTCTGCTGCTACGCCCGGCTTATAGTATCCTGATGTTGGTAAGAATGGTTTGCCAGCATATTTACCATCTTGGATATTGCTGAACGCTGCCCTTCGTGGTACATGGAAGCCTGCAGGAGATGGGTCGTAAACCGTTTTAATGAACGGACCAGTGTATGAATTGCCTATAGTATTCTTAGCATCCCATAGGTTGTAATACGAATTGTCTACTTTGTGGTCGGTATTCCAATCGTACATACCATCGGTGCTTACCCTTGCACCTGTCTTTATGTTACACTGACCAGCCCATGTTATTGGGTTTTGAGCAGCCTCTTTCAAAGAGTATCCATTAGCTTGTGTTACGAATTTAGTTTTATCTCCTAATAGCGGATCTTTACGTCCGAATTGATAGAACATAGCAGTACCAGTCTCTTTTGAACCTGGTTTTTGGATAACCTTAATGATTGTAAACGATCCCTTGCCATCAGCTCTTGTCTGTCTCAACTTAATATATATGGTACGATCAACGTCATAAGCAGTCTTAAACCATGTTTCATGTTTGAGACCGAGTGGCTCAAGCATAAACTTACCCGATGAAACATTGGCTACTTCCTTACCTGTTATCCAGATATGCCAGCTCCAATAGATGGTATTACCATTCTTTAAAGCAATGATTGCATTGCCTTCTTCGATGTTATTTTCGTCAACTTTGAACTTAATAAAGCGGTTCTTACCACTATTAGCTGTTACTCCTTCGGCTGTAACAAGTCCTGTTTTGCTTTCCCATATCACCTCAACCTTATCGCCTTTCGTGATATAAGGCTCGGTAATATCGCCCCAACCGCTTTGGAAAGTCTTAAGGCATTGTCTCCTGTAACGCCACTTGGCTTATAAGCTTGCTGGTTTTGGGCACCATTATCCCATGCATTACCATATATTATAGGGATTTGATACTCGCCAGGGGCTGACACAATGTAGCAGTTAGCTGCTCTTTTTTCACCATTAACATCTGATAGGTCGCGTCTTCCTGATGGTTTTTGTGCTTCTTTAAGTTCTTTGTTACGCTTTGCCAATAGGTCTATAATGTCTGGATCGACAGTTACTGTGAGCTTAACACCATTTGTTCCACCGTCAAAATTTGGTGCAGTGGCAGTTTTCACGTTGCCATTTGAAGAAGGAGCTACCCAAGTATTACCGCCATCAAGATTGTATCCTACCACTTCCCAAGGCTCTGCTTTATCGCGGTTTGTATTTGCTTCAGGATAGCCTTTTGGCTTTCTAAAGCTGCGTATAGAAAACTCTGCAGTTGTCTGCGTATAGGTAAGTTCTCGTTGTGCAGGTGTTGCTATGATCTCAAAGTCGCGGTCTTCTGTATCGTTAGTGTTCGAAATCTTATATGTTTTGGTAGTTCCTTGCACCCATTCCTTGCCTGCTATCGAAGCAGTCCAAGTCTTACCGCCATTGAAAGTAATCTTTATTTTGGCTGTACTTGGCAATGTTTGAGGGAGCATTAGGAAGGTTCCGTCGTTCGGATTCAGCACTGTTCCCTCTACATTAGCGGTAGAAGTGCCAGTTGTTCCATAGTCGAGTGTAAAGGTAGTAGGGGTTGAATAGCCATCAGCTTCCCACTTTTGTTCGGTGAGATTGAACTTACCTTTGCCGTAAACACCTATCAATTCGATCTTCTCAACCTTACGATTGTACGACAAATCCTTACCGATTTGGAAGATGATAGCAGTTGTTGCGTGGGTGAAAGGCAGTGTGATTTTGTTATCAGCCTCGTACTTATTGAATGTCAAATTCTCGTTGGCTGCCACCAAAAGATCGACTTGATTCTTTGCATTAACCGCTGGGCTGTAAGTGATAACTGGCTTTGTTGGTGTTGTAGCGGTATTTGGAGTGATACTTAAACCAGTAGCAGTTGCAGGGCAAATGGCATAGAACGACAATGCGCTTGCTTCGCTTACCTTCCATTCTTTAGGTGTTGCCATCACGCCGTTGCTCCCTACTTGTGCATTATAAAGGTAGGCTGGCTGTTCTCCTGGCTTAGCTGCGAAGACGCTAAAGTTGGCATCTACGGCTGTTTTAATGCTACCACGAGTAGCTGGTGTAATCTGCATTGGGTTTACACCTTCGATGGTTGATTCGTCTATATAGAAGCCTTCAGAGCCTTCTCCTTGCAAATCGATGGTACGAGTTGCATACACTGAAGCTGCATGAGTTTTAGGAAGAGACACTTCAGAAGTCTCTTGCACATCGTTAACGTCGAATCTGATGCCCTCAGTAATATTCTCTTCAGGGTTTGGAAGAGCCTCAATATTACTACAAGCTGTTACAAATGAAGCTGCAATCGCAACTATGCCTAACATTGCATAGGTTGCTTTCTTTGTTTTATTCATTTTCTTTTTCCCTTGTTTTAATTTTTAAATGTTGTCTTGAATCTTTTGAATTACAGTTGAAAAGTTATTCAGCATTCTCGTCTTCCAACTCTTCTGTACCGCCGTCAGCAAATGGTTTAAGCGTTGATTCAAATCCATCCATACGCTTTTGGCGCTGCGAATCGGTTAACATATATCCTTCCACTTGAAGAGGATATACTTGTGTCGTAGGTGTTTTATACGCTTCTTTTCTCATTATTAAATTAAAATTTTTATATTGTTATTAAATATCAAACACGTTAAAACTGGTAATTTTTTTTACAACACCGACTTAGTTTTTTTGTGAGTATATAGTGATAAATATGAGGCAAAGATAAGACTATTTTTTTAAATATGCAAGGAAAATTTAAAAAACCATTATAAATGTATAAGAAAGTCGTTTCGGCTCAATGAAACTTCATTTCACATCTTTTTAGTTTATAAAAGCCAATTGCGCAGGTGTCGATAGCGTGGTTTTTACTATTCCAAAAAACCAAAACAATTTGGCAAAATAATCGGTTTATTACATAAGTTTTACGCCAACAATGTCTATTTTACCCCTTTCAGTAAGTCGAAAGAATTTGTGTGGAGGGTGCAAAGAAGGTGTTTAGTTTATAAAGAAAGTACATGCTAAATCCGAAAGTAAATTGTTTGGCGTTGCAATAGTGCCTGTTTTGCGTTGCAATATAGGCTCTTTTGCCGTGCAAAACAGGCACTTTTGCATTGCCAAACAAGGGGTATTGCAAAGTGTTGAAATATAGAAAGTTACACGATTTAGTCTGTTTGAAAAAATGTTTACATCGTTGCGGTGTTGAAAATGCTTGGATTTTGTTTTTCGTGGTATGGGTAAGTGCATTGCGAAACTGCGTTTCTTGTTCTGCTATGGTTGGGCAATTGACGAACGACAATCTGCCGAGTAGCGGCAAACATCTGCGTCTTAAAGCAGACCACCGATTATCTCGCAACTTTTATAAAGGTGTGAAAGGAGATGCTATCAATGTATTATTAGCTGCGGCAGCATATAACTTCAAAAGAGCTATGAGAGTTCTTTTGTACCTTATAAAAAGAATCAGCATAGAGCTTGTCAGTACAAGCTTTATGCTGAAATATAGTTTTTAAGGAATGACTATATAATTAGCAAGACCCTACGTATCTCTTTTTCCATTCATAAATATATTCATCTTTTCTATCATCATAGGATGATAATGATTCTATTACTATCTTAATTGAATTATGTTTATAATAAAAAAAGATATTGAGAATATTCCCTTCCAAAATATAACTTATTTTTCGAGAGCCTTCCGAATTTAGTATATATCTTTATGTCTTTTATTGTATTGTAGGACAAATAAGACTGTAATATTACAGGACTAAATAAAACATTAAAACGACAATTCAGATTACGAAATGTTACATGGGTGCTATTTTTTTATTTATAGAAATCGATATATGATTTGAAACTTCATCACCATTCGGAAGAATGGATTCATAGATGTCTTGCAAATCAGAAATATACTCCTCTAATAGGAATGCATGTTTAACATAAGGAGACAAAAAAAGTCTCCTTATGCTGTTTAAATTTAGAATAGAAATTTATGACACGAAGATCAGAGTTCTTGTACACTTTTTGTTTTTGCAAAAGAATAAACATAAATATTCTTTTTTTATAAATTACAGAATCGACCTTATTCCCATCGTCATCGCTTTGCACAAGATGTCTCAACTGTCCTTTAGATGTATAACTCCTAATCTGGACTTCTTTTGTATTGTAATAAAGTTTCCAGACATTTTGAGCTTTATTATCTAGCAGACAAGAACAAAGTAAAATGCAAAAAAACGCTCTTCGAAGCCATAAATTTGAAAATAAAATCATTTTATAGTCCTCCAAAAAATAGTTAATCCATATTGTGCAGTGGAAGTAAGCCTAATTCTTCCCTTATTCTTCATACCTCTATAATTGTATCCTGCAGTTTTTTTCTGCGGAACATTAAATGATCCATTACCAAATTTTTATTTACAGCATTTTTCCACGATGCATACTCCTTATCACGCATACTCCACCCCATGACGTTCATTTTATACATAAAAGTACCATTTGATGGCTTATTCTGAAACTCCTTAGGAATCATTGCTTGTTCTGCACTATCCCATTGATCTGCTCCATTGCTATAATCTATAGAACCTGGTGTAAATGCATTTATAACAGCAGCATTGGCTGTTTGCATTGCATTTGTTTGTTTGCTTAACTTTGTTCCTCTAAATGCTTTTGCACTCGGAGAGTCTTTACCATACGCTACTTTATTCTTGTGCACATAAACAGAAGCTATTGCAAACATTTCTTCTTTGCTAAATATACCATACCCTATAGAACTTTCTGCATATACAGTTGATGCCAAAGTATTAAGCTCTTTCTGACCAATAGACAATTTAACAGGGTGTTCGAATACATTCACTAGAGAGCCATTCTTGTTTTTTTCTTTACGTACACCAGTTGCTGTATATGCCATATTATCCCATTTCCCATCACTACCAAGCCATTTACCAGCATCTGTATAATAATCTCCTTGACCATCAGGATCAAATAGATTTATTGGATTATTATGACAATAAGTGTATGCACTTATGTCAATATATTCCTCAGCAAGCGGATCCGTACTCATCCACAAACTCAACCTCGGCTCATAGTATCTCGCACCATAGTAGTACATACCTATCTCCTCGTCAAACTCCTTGCCATTGAAGAGATAAGGCGTGTTCCACGTGTTGTTGCGTTCCTCAATGAATACTTCGCCGAACGGTACATACTCAATGTGCTGTGATACTTCTCCGTCAAGGTTGGTGATGTAGCTACTGCTACCCAAATGGTCAGGGTGGTAGTAGAACTGCATCTTCTCGTACGCATCCTTGTCATGGAAGTTGTCATTGGCAGCTTTCGCACCATCCATCGCCCTTGTCTGCGCAGCTTCGGGCGTACCATCTTCACAACAGAATTGTTGTGCAAACGAGAGGAAAGTGAGCTTGCTCAAGCTTTCCCGAGTGCAGCCGACAATGTCTTTTAGACAAACCTGACCGTTTACGTAGTCGTCATTGTCCTTACCGTTATAAGGTTGGTCAAACGCTTTGTAATTGTCTTTAATGGATTGCATTTGCTGACTATATTTTGTCTTTGACGTGTAACAACATCAGATATGGATTTTTTAGTTGTAGAATTACCTTGTACGTTTCAAACAAAAGTACACAACTGCAAATGTAGTTATTTACTCTGATATTTCATTGTTTTATTATCAAAAATTCTTTTGTTGATTGATTTTTGTTTTATCGTTTCTCGTATTTTGTTGTTTTCAAATGCAAAGATAAGAAAAATATGGGCTTACACACTTTTTTAGACACTACCATAAATAGATAATTTGTATGCTATGTTTGCAGGTATTTGCAAATAAAATAGCTCTCTCAGAAATTAGGAAAACTCAGCCAGGCGGCAGTATCTTTTATTTCAGATATCTGTCGCACTCGTTTCAGATATCTGTCAGTTACGTTTCAGATATCTATCAGTTGCGTTTCAGATATCTGTTTTTTCTAAATTAGACGTAACAACAAGTTTCAGCCTTTATTACGTGGGGTTGTTGCAGCTGAAAGAGATTTATTGAGATGAGAATTATAAAAAAAAGGTGTAATGCTATACGTATTGTGGTTTCTATTGTTTGGCTACAATGACTAAACATTGTGGGTAGCAAACTTATAAAGAACAATTACGGGAGGTTAGTTGTTTGAGGAAGAAGGGTGTGTAGTTTTCTTAAGAAGCTACAAGCTAATGTTTTAGAACGAAGAGGGAGGAGGGTGAGAAACAGAAAAGGTGTCTACATATCGCATGCAGACACCTTTTAATATGTATGAAAAAATTAAAAGTTCGTTTTGAATGTTTTGTTTTTATCCGAAGTCGTCGAATCGAATAGCGTCTTTCTCTACGCCAAGGCTGTCGAGATAGTCGGTAACAGTCTTAATAAGCATAGGAGGTCCGCATAGATAATACTCACAATCTTCTGGTGCTTCGTGGTTTTTCAGATAAGTGTCTCTTATGCAGTTCACTGCAAATCCCTGATAATACTTCACGCCTTCAGCATCTGCTACAGGGTCTGGCTGGTCGAGCGAGAGGTGCATGTGGAAGTTTGGATATTCTTTTTCGAGTTTCCAGAAGTCGTCAAGGAAGAATGCTTCGCTTAGCGAACGTGCTCCGTAGAAGAAGTGCATTTCTCTATCGCGAGTGTGCAATGTGCACAACATGTGCATAATTTGGCTACGCAACGGAGCCATACCTGCTCCACCACCAATCCATATCATTTCTTTTCCTGATGTGAAATTAGGTGCAAACTCGCCGTAGGGACCACTCATCATTACTTTATCGCCAGGTTTTAGGCTGAAGATGTATGATGAGCCAATACCAGAAGGTACATTTTGGAATCCTACTTGTGGGCGTGGCAAGAATGGCGGAGTAGCAATGCGCACGGTAAGCGTAATTATATCGCCTTCTGCAGGGTAGTTCGCCATAGAGTAAGCACGCACTGTGTCGTCGGGGTTGCTAGCTTTTAGCGAGAACAAATTGAACTTTTCCCATGTTGGAAGATATTCTTTCCAATGAGTTCTTTATCGAAGTCTTTGTTGTAGTCTATGCAATTGTACTTAGGAATGCGTATTTGTGCGTACGAACCTGGCACAAAGTCCATGTGTTCGCCTGGAGGTAATGCCACTTTAAACTCTTTAATGAACGACGATACATTAGAGTTTGAAATAACAGTACATTCCCATTCTTTAACGCCCAATACGGCTTCGGGTACTTTCATAGAGAGATTTCCTTTCACTTTAGCCTGACAGCCCAGACGCCAATGGTCTTTTATCTCTTTACGAGAGAAGTGTGGGCGTTCCGAATCGAGTATTTCTCCGCCTCCTTCCAGTACTTGGCACTTACACTGACCGCAGCTTCCTTTACCTCCACATGCTGAAGGCAGGTGCACTCCGTTTTCGTTTAGTGTAGCCAGAATGGTGCCACCTTGTTCCACTTCTAATTCTTTTTCACCATTAATGGTTATCTTAACCTTTCCACTGGGGCTTAAATACTTCTTTGCAACAAGCAGAAGTACAACCAAAAAAAGTATTGTAACCAAGAAAACAGCAATGCTGTATAATATAAACTCTGCCATTTTTGTATTCTAAATTTTAAGTCCTGAGAAGCACATCATAGCCAAAGCCATAAGTCCCACGGTGATAAATGTAATGCCAAGTCCTTGCAAAGGTTTTGGAACATCAGAGTATTCCATTTTTTCGCGTATAGCTCCCATCAGCACAATTGCCAAACACCAGCCAATGCCAGAGCCGAGTCCGTAGATGAGGGCGTCCCAAACAGAGCCTATATATTGCGAGCTTGCAGGGTCGAGACCTATGCGTTGCTGCATAAAGAGGCTTGCTCCCATGATAGCACAATTCACTGCGATGAGCGGAAGGAATATTCCTAATGCTCCGTATAGTGATGGTGAGTATCGCTCTACAGCCATCTCTACTATCTGCACAATACCAGCAATAACGGCAATGAAGAGAATAAAGCTAAGATAAGAGAGGTCTACACCTTCTATTAAACAATCGGGTCCGAGTACTTTAGTCTGTAACAAATAGTTAACAGGCACTGTAACAACCAACACAAAGGTTACGGCTGCACCCAATCCGAACGATGTTTTAACGTTTTTAGATACGGCTAAGAATGAACACATTCCCAAGAAGAATGCGAAAATCATATTGTCCACGAAGATGGACCTGAAGAATAAGCTAACTAAATGTTCCATAATTATTTTCCTTCTCCCTTATAGAAAAATGCTCGATGAGCCCATATTACACAACCAAGTAGTATCAACGCCATTGCAGGCATAGCCATCATACCGTTGTCTACATATCCCATATCGTAGAAACTTTGTGGAATTATCTTAAAACCAAGTAAGCTTCCACGTCCAAAATTCGCGGAAGGCTCCTACTAATATCAAAATGAGCGCATAGCCTAACCCATTTCCTATTCCATCGAGGAAGCTTGGCCAAGGCTTATTGGTCATAGCGAAAGCCTCTAAACGTCCCATCAAAATACAGTTTGTAATGATAAGACCCACATAAACCGACAATTGCACGCTAACATCGTAGGCAAACGCCTTCAATATTTGGCTTACAACGGTTACCAAAGCTGCCACAACAACCAGCTGAACGATAATACGAATGCGGTTAGGAATGGTTTTTCTGATAATTGAAATAATCACATTCGAGAAGCCCGTAATAATGGTTACGGCTAATCCCATTACTATAGATGGCTTTAATTGAGAGGTTACAGCCAAAGCCGAACATATACCTAACACTTGAACAAGTATAGGGTTGTCGAGGTTTAATGGGTTTATAAAAACCTCTCTATTTTGTTTTGAGAACAAACTCATAATCTTTTTGTTTTATATTAATTTATTTCTCAATATTACTTTTCTGTAAGAAACTTAATGTATGGGGCTAGTCCACCTTTCTCGTTGTGGAACATTTCAGAAACGCCATTACTTGTTAAAGTAGCTCCAGTAACGGCATCTACCTGATTGTTTGGCTGTTCTACCTTCTTTGTTACACTAAAAATTATATGTTGTTTTTGTGCATCTAAGATGTTTTTACCCTTGAATTTATCTTGCCAAGATTTGTTATCTTTTATTTCTGCGCCCAGTCCGGCAGTTTCACTTTCGTGGTTAAAGTACACACCGAATATGGTTGTTTTATCTCCATTCAGGGCTATAAATCCGTTAATAGGTCCCCATAGTCCGTTACCATATACTGGTATAACATACTTATCTTGTCCATCTACCTTACAACGGAATAGCGCCAGTTTACCTTCTTTAGCATCTTTGCTATTCAGTTTAAAGCCTGCATCTACACCGCCTTGTGTTCCTTGTTTCACTACTTTTCCATTTGCGTCTATAATATCGTCGGCAATAATAATTTGATGCCAAAGCTTTTGTGCTGTTTCATCAGACATATTACGGTCTTGATTTAGTGCAAACAGAATTTGTTTCTGGTGGTCTAAGCGCACATTAGCGTCTTGCTGTGGGCGTAATGCCTGAAAAACAAAAGCAAGCAAGAATGCTACAATAAGCACAAGAACAACAGAATAGATGATTGTATACGAATTACTATTAGTCTTCATTTGGTATTCTCTCCTTACATTTTAGCACGTTTAGCACGCTTGTTTATATTAGATTGAACCACACAATAGTCTATTAGAGGAGCGCACATATTGCCAAAGAGTATGGCAAGCATCATTCCTTCTGGATAACCAGGGTTCAATACACGAATAATAACTGCCATAGCACCTATTAAGAAGCCATAAATCCATTTGCCTTGCTCTGTTCTTGCAGAGGTAACAGGGTCGGTAGCCATAAAGACTGCACCAAAACAGAAGCCTCCTAATACTATATGTTCGTACCATTGCAGTGGACTTGCTCCTGTTGAATGGAATATTAGTGCCATTACAATGCCACCAACAAACACGCTAAACATAGTTTTCCAACTTGCAATGTTCGTCCAAATCAATATAATAGCACCGATAGCGATGGCGATGACAGATGTTTCGCCCACCGAACCGGGTATTAATCCAAGCACCATATCGCATACTGAAGCATTTACAGAGGCACCTTGAGCAACCTCGCCCAATGGTGTTGCCATTGTAAATCCGTCTGGAAGCGTGTAGCCAAGCCCACAAATCTGATTAGTAGTCTGCCCAAATTTTATCGCCAGTCATACTCCCTGGATAAGAGAAGAAGAGGAATGCACGTGCAGCAAGTGCCACATTAAAGGTGTTCATACCTGTTCCACCAAATATTTCCTTTGTGAATATCACAGCAAAAGCCACTGCTAAAGCCAACATCCAAAGGGGTAATGTTATGGGAACTATAAGTGGAATAAGAATACCACTTACCAAATAGCCTTCCTGAATCTCTTCGCCTTTCCACTGTGCCCAGGCAAATTCAATTCCCAGACCCACAATATAGGATACTAAAATTTTTTTGGTAACAGCATTAAAGCGCCATACAGAAACATTCCCATGCAGGTTGCTTCGCCCAGTTTGCCGGCAGCTAATGCATTTTGATAACCTATATTGTACATTCCAAACAGCATTGCAGGTATTAACGAAATAACCACAATACTCATTATTCTCTTAGAATCGATGGCATCATGAATAGATGTTCCGCTCTTTGATGTTTCGTTTGGAACATACAGAAAGGTGTCCATACCATCGTAGATACTCTTGAAAGCGTGCCATTTTCCGCCTTCTTCGAATTGCGGACGCAGCTTATCAAGCCAATTTCTTAAGCTCATATTGTATCTCTTAAAGTTGTTAATTCTCTATTATAATATAAGGTGTATTTACGCATTCTCCTTTCGTAGTGTGTTCAAACCATTGCGCACAATTTGTTGTAATGGTTGTTTTGAACTATCAACGAACTCTGCCAAAGCAAAATCTTCAGGGCTTACTTCGTATATTCCCAGTTCTTCTTGCTTGTCTATGTTGCCTGTTATAATGGCTTTAACAAGATATTCGCCATATATATCCATTGGTAACACAGCGTCATACTCACCACTCATAATAATATTACGCTTTCCTCCCTTGATGCGCGCATCGAGGTCGTACTCTTTATTCTTGCCAAAGAGCCAGCTAAAATAGCTTCGAGATGTTGAGAACTGGTTGAAACGAGGCATTATCCAACCTGCAAATTCATTCACATTGTCGCCTTCTGGCATTGCCACAACCTCTGATGTGTGTGCTCCAAGAAAACTTTTATCGTCTGCAATAGTACCTGTTAGTGGGTTTCCGTTTAGAATACGCACATGTTCTGTGCCTGTTAGTCGTCCTGCAACAATATCTTTAATGGGTGTTCCCACTAATGCTTTCACGTAAGCGGGGTCTTTCACCTTGCTACCTGCTACGGCAACAACACGTGTTAGGTCTACTTTTCCTGTAAGAAATAGCTTTCCAAAGAATATAACAGCCGTTGGGTCTACCGTCCAAACCACCTCTCCTTTGTTTACTGGAGATAGGGTGATTTACCTGCACACCCACATTTCCTGCTGGGCATGGTCCATCAAATACAGTCAGTTCTACATTCTTTTGCCTTTGTTAAAGCATCGCTGTTCTGCTGTATTCCAATAGATAAATAAACCTTTGCTATCTTAGAAAGTGCCGTTAATCCTACCTGAAAACTTTCTTCTTGTCCTTTTAATTCGTATTCAAAGTCGCCCGCTAACGGCTTATCTCTTAGCGCTGATACGAATATTGCCTTGGGTTTTGTGTCGGGAGTGGTAGACACTGCGTAGGGCAATTGGTTGATATAACCAAACAAACCTGCCTCTAAAAAGTGCATTTTTTTCACTGTTTCTCCATCAAGTGTTTGCACATCTTTTACGCCAAAATCAATAAATTCTTGCTCTCTATCGGGTTCTATACTTACATATAAAACCTTTCTGCGATCGCCTCTTTCTACCGATTTTACGATGCCACTTACAGGAGAAGCAAAGCCTACTTCCTCCGAATTCTTATTCACAAAAAGCGTCTCCCCCGCTTTTACATGGTCGCCTGGCTTTACTTTTAGCCTCGGAATGATTCCTACAAAGTCGTCTGGTACAAGTCCATACACCGACGATAATTCTTGTGGCATAGTCGTTTCCTTAGCACGTCCTTTGAGTTTTATGTCTAACCCCTTATGCAACCTTATTTGTTTTGTCATAAATTTAAATAATGAAAACGTCACTAAATGAGTGTGCAAATATAGCTATTTTTAATCAGTTTAGAAAACTTTTCGCTTCATTAATTTCACTATGCAACAGAAAAATAGTAGTTTTGCACTCGCTTTGAAGATATTAAAGACTCTTATTCGTTGGGGTGTATGGACAGCCATAGGGCTATATCTGCTTATAATTATACTGTTACACCTTTCGTCTGTGCAACATTTCGTAGGTGCGCAGGTTGCTGGTGCACTTGAAAAAAAGTTAGGAACAAAGGTTAAAATAGAGCGTGTAGACTTGGGGTTCCTTAACCATTTCATTGTAGACGGACTTGTTATTAACGACCAAAGTGGTAAGCAAATGGCGAAAGCATCGCGTATTGCTGCCAAAATAGACATTCTTTCGCTTATCAATGGGGGGAAGGTGCGCATCTCGTCGGCACAGATTTTTGGACTGAATGCCCTACTCTACCAAACTTCTCCTACCGATAAACCTAACTTCCAATTCATTATAGACTCGCTAAAATCGCGCAATACCACTCGCCATACTCCATTAGACCTTAATCTTCAAAGTCTTATTATACGGCACAGCAACGTGCGCTACGACCTTCTTTCGGCTCCTAACACACCCAATAAACTAAACCTTAACCACCTGAATGTAACCGAAATATCGGGGCATATTGATATTGACACGCTTACAGATAGCCGTATTTGCACCCAAATACATAGTCTTTCGTTCAACGAAAAACAGGGTTTAAATGTGCAAAATCTACGTTTTAAGCTGAAAGCTAATAAACAATTGGCTACCATAACTCAGCTCTTTGTTCAGCTACCACAGTCTAAAATTAATGTACCTTTCTATTCTGTGCGCTTTAATAATAGGTATAAAAAACTTAATTTTGCTACTGCTTATCATCAATTACGCACAGAAAAATCGTATATAACACCTGCCGATATTGCCTGTTTGCTACCTCCATTGCTTACTTTCGACCAGAAATTGTATTTCAATACAAATGTTTCTGGAACAGCTAACCAGCTGAAACTTAAAACGTTTGCACTGAATTATGGAAACAACGAGGCTGCTATTAGCTGCAAAGGTATGCTCTCGCAGCTCGCCAAACAACCAGCATGGAAGTTGAATTCGCTGTCGGTGGTTCTTAAAAGTAAACTTATTCAGCACATTAACAGTGCCTTCCAACTAAAGTTGCCTGCCGAAGTTATGCGCTTAGGAGATGTGCGTTTCAAAGGAAAAACACAAGGAACACGAAACTACCGACACGCAAAGGGCACTCTTCTGCTGGCACATGGCAATGCCAACATAAACTTTCTACAGCGTGGAAAAACCATTAATGCCGAACTGTATACACCACATTTCACACTCGGAAACATTCTTACATCATCGCAACTTGGCTCTATTGCTGCCGATATAAAGGTAGAAGCTACGTCCGATTTGCACCATATCAAGGCAAAAGGGGTTGTTCCTCGTTTCGACTATAATGGTTACACTTACCGAAATATTGCCGTAAATGGCGATTATACTAACGATACTTTCAACGGAAAAGCATCTATCAACGACCTCAATGGCAAACTTAGCATTGATGGTATGGTGGGAAACATTCGCAAGTTTATAGAGAAAAAGGGATTAATAAGGGTGAATGCACGCATTAATGCCGAACGTTTAAACCTGCACAATATGCACATTACAAACGCATTGGGCAATCGTACACTCTCGTTTCGCACTACTTTAGCTGGAAGTGGAACCACGCTTAACAACCTGATTGGTAAACTTACGCTCGACAATTTTGTAATGCAAGAGGCGAACAACCGTAGCTTTAAGCTAAACCATCTGGAACTTAATGCCGATAATAAACTTGCTGGTAGGTCCATAAAACTACTGTCCGACTTGGAACGCTCGCCATTTCAGGACGTTTCAACTATGCTTCTATGGTGCAAAGTGTGCAAAATGTGGTGGGCACATATCTTCCTGCACTCGTTGAAACACCTCACCGATGGAACAAAACCACTGCTAACAATGTGTTCCACATAGAGGCTAACATAACAAACACACAGCTTTTACACGAACTAACAGGACTTAAAATTGGTCTTTCGCCATCGCTTCAGCTTAAAGGCGACGTAAACGAGGCTAACAACACCGTGGCGCTTAACATTGCCGCACCACGTGCCAACTATGCAAAATACCGTTTCGAGAATATCTCTCTTGCACTTTCCACTCTCCACAATGCACTAAACATTGGCATAAAAGGCGAATGGATAGATGGCGCAGGACGGCGTATTGCACTGCAAACCATAGCTACTGCACAACACAACGAACTAAATACGCTATCGTCGTTCAATGCTTTTGCACAGAAAACTTTCCGTGGACAGATAGATTGTTCTGCACAATTTGAACGACAAAGGGGTAACAAACTGGCTACTCATTTACACTTTGCGCCGTCTAAGATACGCATTGATACAATTGATTTACAGGTACAACCATCAGAAATTTCGTATGTTCAGAACCATTTAAATATACAACATTTCGAACTTTCTAATAAGGAACAACACATTATTGTTAATGGTTTAACATCGGGAAACCCTGCCGATTCGCTCACCGTACAGCTTAAAGACATTGATGTTCCATACATTCTCGACATTGCAAACTTCCATAGCGTGGGCTTTAATGGGCTTGCTTCGGGCAATGTTGTGCTAAAATCGGTTTTCCATAACCTACAAGCCAATGCCAATCTCACGGTTAAACAGTTTCAATTTGAGCATGGCGATATGGGAATACTATATGCAAAAGCTAACTATTCTAATGCTGAAGGACGCATAAACATAGATGCAGAAACCATAGACGAGGGGGCTTCAACTAACATTGAGGGGTATATAGACTTGCGACATAGCTATATAAATTTGCCAATATATGCAAACGACACACGACTAACCTTCTTAAAGAAGTTCTGTGGAACCTTTATGGACAACATAAACCTACGTGGAAATGGCTGGGTAAAGGTGGTTGGACCACTTAATAACGTTAATCTCGAAGGCGATATGCTGGCTTCTGGCTCGGTACGCATAACTCCTTTGGGCACCACATATATTGTACAAGATGGCAGGGTTACGCTTGTTCCTAACGAAATAAGCCTCAACAACATTACCATTGCCGACCCTGAAGGACACAAAGCGGTGCTTACGGGCGGATTGCACCACCAATCTTTGCGACATTTAACGTTCGATTTTGACGTGCAAACCAACAATTTGCTTACTTATAACTTTGCTCGCAAGGCATCATCGGGTACTTTTTGGGGACGTATATATGCCTCTGGCAAATGCCAAATAATAGGTCGCAACCACGAAATTACTATGAATGTGGATATAACGCTAACCGTAACTCGTTCATAACATACAATGCGGCAAAAAACACCATAGACGAAAACTCGTTTATTAGATGGCGCGATATGACACCAGACTCGTTACAAGCCTCTCTAAAGCAAGACACTACATGGCTGAAACGACCTGCAGAAGACGGATATAACAAGAATTTAGCAAGCGATTTGCACATTAACTTCCTCATAAACACTACTCCCGACTTTACATTGGGCGTTCTAATGGACGAGGCTACTGGCGATAATATATCGCTAAATGGTACAGGGGTTATTCGTGCTACCTACTATAACAAAGGGGCTTTCCAAATTTTTGGAAACTATAATGTGAGTCGTGGAGCATACAATCTCACCATTCAGAACATTATAAAAAGGCAGTTCGCATTCGACGAAGGCTCGCTTATAGCATTCGGAGGCGACCCTTATGCTGCCACTCTCGCACTTAAAGGACGATATACGCTTAACTCTGTGCCTCTATCCGACCTGCAAATGGGTAGCTCGTTCCGCACCAGCAACACGAAGGTAGACTGCTTATTAGACATAAATGGTACACCAGAAGCTCCCGCTGTTACCTTTAATCTGAACTTACCAGAGCTTTCTGCCGATGCTAAACAAATGGTACTATCGGTGCTAAACTCCGAACAAGACCTTAACCAACAGGTGTTATACCTACTGGCTGTGGGGCGTTTCTATCCGCAAACTGCCAACAATGCCAATCCAAACACACCCAATCAGCCCAAACAAGCATCGCTCGTAATGCAAAGCATACTGTCTGGAACTATCTCGCAACAAATAAACACCGTGCTTTCTAACGTTATTAAGGACAATCATTGGAACTTTGGAGCAAACATTGCCACTGGTAACGATGGCTTTAGCAATGCCGAATACGAAGGCATACTATCGGGAAGTCTGCTTAACAACCGCCTACTTATAAACGGCGAATTTGGATATCGCGACAACGTTGCTACCAATACATCTGCCTTCATTGGCGATTTCGATATTAAATATCTATTACTGCCCAACGGCAATATAGCACTAAACTTCTACAACAGAGCCAACGATCGATACTTTACACGTAACTCTCTCAACACACAAGGCATAGGTGTGATTATGAAAAAGACTTTACCAACTTTAAAGAGTTGTTCCATTGGAGAAAGAAAAAGAAGAAGTAAACAATGGTTAAGCATTAATAATGAGGCAAATAAGTTGTTCTGTTCTGCAACAAAATGGCTTATTCGTTGTGTAAAATGTATAGTAGCGTGCATTCAGCAAGGGTTATTTATTACGCAATATATACGCAGCAAACATTCCGAAAGGCGTAGGGGACCGATTCATCGCGCCCACATCATCAACAAAAACAATTGGTTGTAATCTGCAAAATATTACGAATTACAATGCCTACGGTAGAAACAAAATATGAGAAAAACAATGCTGCGTAACTATTTGTATGACAATGCTTTGCAAAAAACCACCTTTTTGTGCTGCAAAAGTATGGTTTTTGGCGTGCAAAAACCATACTTTTACATTGCAAAAACCCCCTTTTTGCATTGCAAGAAGGGGGAACTACATTACTCTTTGTGGTTGTTCTGTTGTTGTTTTCGCCACTCATCATCACGTATGTGCATCAGTTTTCTTGCTGTAAGCATATAGTTTACCACTATAATAGCAAGTGTAACTATTGTGAAAACTGTGGACGATTCTTGGAATTTCATATCCCACAACGCCATAAGAGCCATAACCAAACCTAACGATGTTAGTTCTATGGCAAACACACGATAGAACTTTGATACCACTATAGCCTCTCGAACGTTTGCAGGGTGGAAGTCGTTGCTAGCCCAACGCATACCTGGCCGATACGAAATGTAGTGTGCTATTGCCGCAATAATAGTAAAAACAAGTAGCACAGTAATAATTACTCCATTCTTTCTGTGTGCATTTGTTGCCATAACGCCTGCTATCCATGCAAGCAGAAGCATAATTGCCGACACCACTTCGTATAGTGTCGATTCGGTAGTACGAGGTAAACGTAAATTTTCAATTGGTGTTTTCATTGTCTATATTTGTTGTTTTTGTTTCGGCTTTGTCTCTTAGTTGCTGCTTTGGAAGGCGGTGTGCTTTGCGCAGAGCTTCGGTTATTATCCACTGTAACTGTCCGTTTGTGGAGCGAAACTCATCGGCAGCCCACTTCTCTATTGCCCCCATTGTGGTAGCATCTACCCTAAGAATAAAGCTTTTTGTGTTATTTTCTTTCTTTGCCATATAGTTTTAGCTTATGCCAACAACACGTTTTTACAGTGCATAGGCACGGCACTCGGCACGCGCTTATATATATAAGGTGTGGGCAGAGTGCCTCTATAATGTTTGGTTTACATATTCAGTGTGCCCGAATTTACCACTGGTTGGGTGGCGTTTTCGCTACATAGCACCACCATAAGGTTGCTCACCATAGCCGCTTTCTTATCGTCGTCTAAAGCCACAACGTTCTCTTTGTCTAGTTTTTTCAGTGCCATGTCTACCATAGAAACCGCTCCTTCCACTATTTTTTCGCGGGCAGAGATTATGGCAGAGGCTTGTTGGCGACGCAACATTACGGCTGCTATCTCGGGAGCGTATGCCAAATAGTTAATGCGAGCCTCTATAATTTCTATTCCTGCCATATCTAATCGTTCGTCAAGCGTCTGTTCCAACAGTTTGTTTATCTCTTCGCTGTTGTCTCTAAGTGTCTGTGCTGTCTTGTCATCGTCGGTGTTATCGTATGCATATTGCCCAGCTACGTGTCGCAAAGCCGCATCGCCTTGTATGCGAACAAAGCGTTCGAATGCCATCATAATATTGCTTACAGGATTAACTTTGCCGTTTTCGTCTACCGATGTTGCCATTGCTTCAGAGTCAATCTCGAATATTGCCTTGTAAGTATCCTTTAATCGCCACACCAACATCATACCAATTAAAACCGGATTACCTGTTTTGTCGTTCACCTTAATGGGGGCAGCGTCTATGTTTCGTGCCCTAAACGATAGTCGTTTAGTACTAATAAAGGGGTTCACCCAGTGGAAACCTACAGTGGTAAACGTACCCTTGTATTGTCCGAAGAACACCATTACACGAGCTTCGTTAGGTTCTATTTTCACAAAACCGCACATTACGCATATCATACACACTATTAACGCAACACCCAAACCAACAAATAAGCCTCCGTTGGCATTGTTGTCTACTTGCGCAAAACCATATATGGCACTGGCAATACCACACAACAGCAATGCAAGCGTTAGGCTTAGCATAGCAAAACCATTCACTACTGTGCCTTTAAAGGCAAATTCTTTCTTTTCCATAGTCGTATTATTTTAATCCGTTTTCGTATGTTTTATAATATCATTTTGATATCGCAAAGATACATTATATATCTTAATGGTGTGTCAAAAACACAATACTATTATAGAATATTAACGAAACAAAATTATAAAATCATCTTTAATTATCATTAAAACAAATTCCAATGTTCTGAAAAAGAGAATATAATATCTAACTTTGCACCGAATTCTGAGACTATAGAAGCAAACTTTTGTTGAGAAAGAGCCACGGCTTTTAAACGATGCTCAAACCACTAACATTAGTAGTTTTGTATATTCAGATTAACGGAAATAACTTAAAAAAGAATTTTAAAATAACATTTATGGTAACGAAGAAACTGTATGTTAAGCCCTTATTTGAGGTATTAAGCCTCTACACCGATGAACTTTTGGAGGGTGGTTTCCACGCAGGAAGTCCGATACATGGGCACTTAGACCCAGCAAATGACGAACCAGACCCTGAAGATAATACGGGAGGAATAGACGATCAAGACCCTTAACGAACCAATTTTACTAGAATTTTGTAACTATAGGAGGGCGAAAATCCTCCTGCAAAAAGACTTTTTTACAACTTATTTTTTATGAAACAATTATTCTATTCATACCTTGCAATATGCGCATTACTATTTGCAAGCTGTACAGATAAGGACATTATAGACAATACAAACAACGAAAACAACCTGCCAGGTATTACTGTTTCGATGGCAATGGACGGCAATATGCAAGCCGACAAACCTGCTCTTACTACTAGAGCAGACCCTCCAAACAACGCCATTGGATACGAAACAGACGACAACACTGGCTTTCCTACTCCCGTAGGTATATACAACAAGGGTACAAACGAGGGCACAGAACTTGCCAATGGTACCAAAGTGCCAGTGCTATTAATATTTAAAAGCACCGACACAACACAGCCTGTAACAAAGGTTATTACCAAATGGACCTACGCAAAAGGGGGAAATTTAACGCTCGAACCAACCGAAACGTTCGAGATGAAGGCGGGTACCGATCTCAGTAAGGGTACATGGTTTGTGTGCGGAATACTGGGTGGAGAGCCTCTTCCTGGTGTTAATCAGGTGAAATTTAATGGTTTTGTGGAAGGACATGTGGCACGAGATGTTGCCGGAAACAAGGTTAAATGGGGTGCAAACATACCATACGTGTTCAGCTGGCGTAAGTTAGAAACCAACCAAACCAATAAAACTATTAAGGCAAAAGACCCTGTTCGCTTTAAACAATTTGGCTCAATTGTTCGACTAAAGGTTACTAACAAAACCGGATTTGGCTTTAAATACAATGGCATTCGCATAATAACAAGCAACATTATGTGTGGTCAGTTCGACTTAAAAGTATTTGATGAGGTTCCAACAACCGACTTAATCGACACAAAAGATGCCAATATTGCATCGGCAACATCGCCCTCTTTCCAAGATGCTTTCAAGGCTTTAAGTTCTATCAACGCCCATTAACCGACAACGCAATGGCGGGATCAGATGGTCTTATTGCCAAAAAACACTTCCGTATTAAGGGCGAATACATTGCAAACTATGCTGAAGAGAAGGCTAATGATGCTAAGGCTGATAACGATTTAAGTAAGAAATTCAATACAGCACTTACTTATTACGACCACACTTTCCTAAAAGATGCAACGGGAAACAACTTCGATAATGTGCCAAATAATAGCGAAGCACCCAGCTATATATATGTTTGGATGGCTCCACAAACACAAGCTGTGAAGCTGTATAATGATAATACGGAATCTGAAACAAGCACTAATTACACCGTAAACCGTGTTGCTAAAACGCAGTTCCTACTGATGGCTGTGCCTACAGAGACCAGTTCGGCTACTAAAGTTGTGCCTTCTTCCATCAATATGATACCTGCTTACGGTTCGTTAAAACCTTATACATCGGGTGCTAACTATCCGGCAAGGGGCAGTGTGGTATACAAATTCCCACCATTAAGCTACATTGCAAAACACGATAACTTTGGTACTGAAGCCGAATTGTCGGTTGATAACGATTATAATGCCGCCAATACAAAACGCTATACTTACGAAAAAGATTATGAAGGACAGCCGAAAATAAGCGACTATTTGTCTTCAATACCAAGCAATTTTATGTTTGCTGGCAACGAATACTGGCGTAGCATCATTGCACAATACTATGGTTTTGCAGGCTTCCGCAATGCTGGTGCAACCTATAAGTATTCTGTCGGCATTGTTTCTCCTGCCAAATTACCGGGTTGGAGCACCACTAAACTTGTGTTCCATTCCTATTCTAAGGGTGTGAAAGATAGCAACGGCAAACTTATTGCCTATATGATTGGTATGTCGAAAAAGCCCGATTACATTACCAATAGCGGAGAAGGCCAGTTTTATATGGGGCATGTAACAGCTTCTCCAAGACGAGCTAGCGCAGGACTTGACGGCAATCCAACATGGATAGACAATAATAACTATCGCTATACCATACGCTACGAAGATGTAAATGGGGCGGCTGTGCTCACCCAACGCTACCTTGGTCCACGCTTTGTATTGGATATGGACGACATAGATACGGAGGATTTCTGGGCTGATCCAAGTAATGGTACCACCTATCCAACCGATACTAAGCGTATATTTCCATACGCAGGAGTGAATAGTGCTGCAGAAGCTGGTAACCAAACGTTCTGGTATTACGACACATCAACCTTAGGAAAGTGTACACAATATTGGACTCCTGATAATACAACAGACAATGGAAGATATACTCCACAGAACTCTAATGGCACCGGAGCAATGCTTGGATTGGGTGGCGTTCGACCTAAACAGGCAGTTGCTTTCATGGGGTCGCAGGGCGGAAACGAGACTTGTGGTTTCTTCCAACACTATCTTTATGTAAACGTTCCTGTGAATGGTGATAGAACAGATGGTGGTGCTATGAGTGATTCAAGGTATAAGGTGAACTTCATTATGAGTGCCCCTGTTCGCTTGTGGAGAACTTCTCCTTACGCTAACTAATGGGTAGGGCTTAACGGCACTCGGTAGTTTAACCCCTAATTGGATATTAGCGGTTCGGCAGATTTAAGCGAAATGTAACACAAAGTTATAGCAGAAACACAATGAAATACTGTTGTGGTATGCCGTCCAATTAGGGTTTAACAATGCGTTGGTTGCTGTTTAGCAATTCAAAGAATAATGTTTAGAAAACAAAAGAGCCTGTTTCGTATATCGGAACAGGCTCTTTCTATTTATAAACCTGCTTTTTTTGCGATATAAAAGAGTAATTTTCGTTTTCGAACATTGCGTTTTCGCAAACCGTTAGCAACGTTTTGGCAGCCCGTCAGCAGCCGTAGGGGACCGATTTATCGTGCCCGCATATATATATTCGCCACACATTCGCAATCTGTTTGAAACACATTCTATGGTGTTCGCAACGTGTTCGTTATCTGTATGTTACATATTCGCCATACAAAAGTATGGTTTTTGCGTTGCAAAAGTATGGTTTTTAGCGTGCAAAAAGGGGGTTTTTACATTGCAAAAGTATGGTTTTTGTTTTTTGAATGTTATGTTATTGCAAATCGGTAGAAATGTATTTCGTGGTTGAGTGTGAATACTTCACGAAATAGATGTAGATATTTCTCTGCGCATTCGTTGCGTTTTGGATAACCGTTCGTAACGGAACTGCAAATCATAAGCAACATTCTTCCAATTCGTTTACAACGAAATGGCGGTCCAAAAGCAGCCGTAGGGCGATATTTATAGTGCCTCCGCATATACAGTTAGCAATATTATTGCAATATGTTTGTGGCAAATGGAGGAAACATTTCCTAAGTTTTTATGCCTTCTATAAGCATTAGAAAGGCATTCCAATGGCAAGATGTAGGGCTTGCGCATCGCCAAAATGGCGAATATTATAGAGCCTATTCAACCCGGTTTCGTAAGGAACGTGCAGACCAATGCCCCAATCTACACGAAGCATAAAGAAACCTATGTCGTACCGAAGACCTACGCCTGTGCCGAAAGCCAGCTCTTTAAAGAAGTTGTTAAAGTGGAATTGCGAACCCGGTCTGCTGGCATCGCTGTGCAAGTCCACACATTGCCAGCATCGAGGAATAGTGCACCATACAAATTTCCTACCAAATGCGGACGATATTCCACATTTGCTTGTACCTTTACCTCGCCAGTTTGCTCTACATACGACCGTACGAGCGATGCAGAACGGTAAGTTCCCGGACCAATTTCGCGCACATTGAAGGCACGAATGCTGTTTGCGCCACCCACAAAGAACTGTTCTGAATAGGGAGCAAACCTGCTGTTGCCATACGCCCACACCACTCCTGCGTTTGCATGGGCTGCTATAGACGACTTGCCAGATAGCGCCCACAGTTTAGTAAAGTTAGTTTCGATTTTTACAAACTGGGCAAACGGATTTTTAAACATGGTTTTTTCACGCTTATTCCACTTCTCTCCGCTTGCCAAATAGCCTAAAGCGAGCACGTTAGAGGCTTCGCTGACTGTAGACCACCACCTTATTGGATTGGCATATCCACTCGGACTCTGGTACGTATACTGGAATAAGGCTTTCGGAATGAACTGATCTGCCATAGAAACTTCTAAGTATGGCACACTATCGGTGAGTGCTTTAAAGCGGTCGGTTACGCTTCTCATATACTCGTATGTAAGCGATAGGGGTTTAAAAATGAACGAATGGCGTTCGCTGGGTGCCCAACTGTAAGTGAGTTCGCCTGCTACCACGTGGCGTTTAAAGTAGAGTGCACGTTTAATAACGTTGGTTGAAGCACTCAAAGTGGTCATTGGCGATTCGAAATAGGTGCGTTGTGGCTTCAGCGTGAGAGGTTTTCCAGCTGCAATAGCGGCAGCTTCGCGTTTTCGCAAACGTTCGCGAAGTATGCGAGGAGGTGTTTTAAACGGATTAAGAAAACGAGGAAACTGTAGGCTTACCTCTGCTCCGTACTGGTAATCGTTAATGCGTCCGGTGGTTCCAGCATCGTTGCTGCGTTTTGTTGTCCACTCGTATGCACCATGCAAACGCACATTTAGCAGTTCGGCACCACGGAAAGCGTTACGCTTAGTTACACCTACCACCAATTCGGGTCCATATTTTCCTGTTGTTTTTCCCCGTCCGTAAGCCTCCACATAGAAGTCGTATGGTCGGTCGAACATGAAGTCTAACGTTACATTAAGCGTGCTACAGGTGTCTGTAGAGTTGCTTGGTTTGAACGAAATGTTAGACGCCGTAAACAGTCTGGTGGCGTTTAGGCGTTCCATCGTCTCTGTGTGTTTGCTTTGTTGGTATAGGTCGCCGGGGCGAAATTGTAGGTCGTTGGCAATTACTCTGCTCCTTAATGGCGAGTGTCTACCGTTGAAATTAAGGTCGAACCCCTGTTTTTTGCGATGTTGGCGTAGTTCTTCCATAAAGTTTTTTTGCAGATTTACCGTTATTTTTCCTATGCGCCACTGTTTCAAATCTATGGGATTTATGGAGTCGGCAAGCTGCAAACGTGTTATAACTTTACCTCGAACGATGGTGGTATCTGCCAAATAGCTAGCGTCATTGTTCTTATAATAGTAGTAACCATTATTGCGAAACAGGCTCGTAAGGCGTTGTCGCTCTTGTTCAAGTGTGGCAACGTCGAAAGCATCGCCATTTTTTATAATGGCATTAGGGCGTGAAGCCTGTATCAAACTGTCGGCATCGGGTGGGAAATTTACATATTGCAGACTGTCGATGGTCCACAAATGTCCCATATTTACGGTGTATTTCAGTTTTATTTTCTTCTTATTTGATTGCGGAACAAGCTCGTGTGTAATCTTATTATTGAAGTATCCACGCTTATTTAGCAGGTTTTTTCCAACCGTAGCATGTAGGTCGGGCGACACATTAGATAAGGTAATGGGTCGCGAACCGAACACTCTTGTTATCCATCTACCAAACTTTGTGGTATCGGGAGAGAAGGCATTCCATATCCATAACCCCACGGGGAAGGGCGATTTTAGCGACGGACTGCCAAAAAGAGAGGCATTTGGCTTGGTGGCTAACACAATATCGAGTTCTTCTTGCACGGCATTGAAGTGGGCATTCTTGGTGTAATTGGTGTATTCGGTGGGAGTCATACCCGTGTAAAGTTGTTCACCTTCTGGCAAAGCACTGGTTGTGCTGCATGCCGAAAGCATAGCCGTGAGCACAAACAAAACAACTATTGCTGTGCAAAACAAACTGCCACGTGCTGCTATAAAGTGGCTATGGTTGTGTTTATTGTTTCTTTTCATTTACGAAATTTATTAAACTGTCGCGCTTTGGGGCCTGTTCTTTCTTGCTTTTAAAGCGAAATATGTCTTTAAAATGCTGCAATTTGCGTCGCCACATAAAGCCTATTCCAAACTCTCCTTGGTTTCCTTCGAGCCAATCGTATGCTTCTCGCTCGTAATAGAGCTTTAAATACTGCGTTTCTTGTCGGTTTAAGCGATACTCTAACGAGAAGTTATCGAAGAAAGCACCATTCTGTTCGGACACTTGAGAGCCTGTTGAGACACGTCCGCCCATAATTATTCGGAGCCTATTGTCCCACAAACGTTTAGAAAAACGGAAGGTATAGTCGGTGTGAAGACTACCCGATGCATCGGCAGCACTCTCCATATTGGCTGTAATGTCTACCCCCATAGAGTTCAAAGCACGTCCTGTTATGGCGTTTACTTGGTTCTGAAGGAATCCCATTAGAGCATTATTCATAGCCGAATTGGCGGTTGTGCCTGTGCTTCCATCAAAGTACATGCCCGATGCAAGCATAGTAACGGCAAGTTTAGAACGTTCTTCTGCACCCTTAGAACTTAGTTTTCCTTGCATTTCTTGGTCTTCTGGCGCTTGTATAATGAACTCTACGCCGGGGTTAGGGAAGCGTTTCGATAGTCGGACACCCGCCTCAAAGTCTACCATTCGTCCGTTGCTCGATCCATCAGAAACGTTAGTATGCACATTTTCGGTGGCTGTAATGCTAAGCAATGGTGTGGTTGGGTCGCCCATAAACTCTACATAGCTACCTTCTTTTTATATTGAAAGTGTGCAATGGAATAATGGGTAATGAATACTTCATTTTACCATCGCTAATGGTGTAACGCCCTCTTAAGCGTGTTCCGTTAGTAGCATCGTACTCCATATTTAGGGTTCCTCCGCCCACAATATCTATATAGTTAGACCGCTCTGGGTTGAGTGCACACACCAAATGAGCCTCGTTATCCACCTCGACACTTAGTTTCATGCTTAGTCCTTCTATATCTGGTCGCTTCACAACGTCCTTTGTTGAGTCGTTAAGATTGGTGAAAGTAACAAGGTTTTCCAGCTCGTTATCGTTGACAAGCTGTGCATCGCGCATTATGTAAGTAAGGTCGGTGTTGTCTAAAATGTCTACTTTTCCAGCCAATTGGAGCGACGATAGTGGTCCTTGCAGCTCTCCATCGAAGTTTACAAAAGCCTTTCCGAATACTTCAGAACGTGCATTTTCCTTTGCATCAATTACCTGGAAGTTTCGTGTTCGCATACGTAAATCGGTGTTCATTCGGTCGAAATTAGAGAAATCTAAGTAGCCAGAGATGTCGAGCGGAGCCTTATTGGAAGCGAGAACCTCAAAGTTTTCGAACTCCACACGACTATGATTGATGAGCACTGGGTCGTTTGCGAAGTTGAGTTTTACCCCGTATGGTTCGCTGAAGACGTAGGAAGAGTCGAGATAAATCTCTCCATTTATATCCATATTTTTTAGTGGTCCTTGCATAGAGAGTGTACCTTCGCCTGTTCCGTGTAGGCCTATTATGCGGTCGGGAATAAAGCCGTTGATGTAACTAAGGGGGAATTTTTCGAGTGTAAACTCGGCATCTAAGCTGCCTTTACCCTTACTATCGTACACACCAATGAGCCTTCCTATCTCTTTATCGTCCCTTGTTAGCATACCATCTACATAGTGTGTGCCATCGCCTTTAGGCATATAAACAAACTCTGCCCCTACATCGCCCATGCTGTTTTGCTCGTATACCATGTTTTTAATACCCATATCGCTCGACACAGTTAGGCTAGATGCTGTTTGAATAACGTGATAGTCGCCATTAAGTTCGCCCGAAATGCGTGGTGCAAATGGTAGAACTTTCATAAGCTGACTAAGTTCGAACTTGTTGATAGATAGGGTGAAGTTTTGCAACGAGGTAGAATCGGTGTCGTCGCTGTATAGGTGTAAACCTGCTTCATCGGTAGCAAGCAGTTGCATTTCTGCCTTTAGTCGTTTGTTTCTGCCTATATATAAGTAGTTGTTAGGCTCTACATTATATGTTTTATAGCCTAATATTGCCTGTGCAGAAGTAAGCGAAATGCTTATGCCTTGCCCTTGCATTGCTGCCTGTGCAGATAGTGCAAGAGCTGTTTTATTGTCCATATCGGTTATCAAAAGAGAGGTATTGAGTCCACGATCGAATAGCGAACCGTGCACAAAACCTTGGTATGGATAGCTATTTTGGGCATTGTTTAGCACTTGTAAGTCGTAGTTTAATCCTGTATCGTTGGTAGTTAGGTCTACTATTAACGAGTCGGCTTTCACATCGTTGTATACTAACGAGTCTACAACAATATTGCCGTTGAGTCCCTTTAGAGGCGATGATGTTAGGTTAATATTGGCTGTTTTAAACACATAACCTTGCTGTTCGAGCAACTTACTAAACAGATTTCCTTCGCCACTAACTAGTTTAAATTGTCCTATGGGGAGTAGTTTTTGCAACGAAGTTTGGTCTATTCGTTTGTTTTTCACTTGCTTTTGCAAGTTGGTTGCTATTTTTTCGCCTGCTGTTAGCACGTGTTTATAGCTTCCATGCCAGTCGGTGTTCAGTGCAAAATCGCCTCCTTCAATCACGGCATGGGTAGTATCAGCTCTACTTAGCACGTCTATGGTAACATCGCCGGGTACAAATTGCTTGTGGTCTGCCTGTACTTTCAGGTTACCAAGCATACCTTTCACCATTAATTTGGCTGCCATGTCGGTGCTAAAATCTATGTTTAGTGCACAATTAGACACGAAAGGCTTGTCTACAAACCCCATTTGATAGAGGTCGGCGTGGCGTATCACACCGTTAGCACCCCCATTTACCAAGTTGCCTGCCATTGTTGTGTGAATGTTTAAGTCGCCATTGAAGAGCGAAACAGTATTTCCCTCTCTATGTTCGTCTATCTTTAAATTGCCTAAATAGCCTTCCACAGTGTAGTGTTTGGGGCGTTCGGAGTGGAAAGCAATATTGGCTTCGGTAGACAGAAGGTAGGGTTTGTTTATTAGTTCTAAACCTTTTAGGTTGGCATAGTCTAACTTTCCATTCACGTGAGCGGCAGTTTTGGCACCATTTACACTTGCTGTAATGTTTAAATTGCCAGCTGCTAGCTGTTGTTTCCGTGTTTATATTCGCCAATTACCATCAAATGGCGCAGTGGTCCGCTAACATAGTGATGGTTTTTTAGGTTAGAACGTACATCTATATCTACCCAAGCAGACACCACGTAGGGCTTTTTTATTACACCAAGTTGGTTTAAATCGACACGATGCAACCACCCTCGCAGATGTCCATCTATGTTTTTAGCCGACAGTTTGCCCCGATATGCAAAGTCGCCTCCTAACATTCGGTTTGTGCTAACAATGCGTGCACTGGTTGTTTCGCCATGTTTTGCAATGTCGGTGTTTATGCCATTAAGCACGTAAGAGCCGAAACGAAACTGCTCTATATTGGCTTTCAGTCGCAAAGATGCCTTTGGACTGAGCACATTAAAGCCTCTACCATATACCGAAATCATACCAGTGAAGGGGTGTAGCCCGGTTTTTGCAACGAAATGTTGTATTTGCAAATTGGTTGCACGCACTGTTACGTTGTAGGTTTCAGTGGTTTTGTTTAGGCTAGCCCGCACTGTAGCGTTCCCACCGCCCTCGTATAGCAACATATTTGCAGCATATTGTGGTCCTTGTGCCTTTACTTTTGCATTGAAATCAATACCTGTTGGTATCTTAATGGTGCTATTTACGCTCTTGGGTAACAGCTGTTTTACAAAGCGAACATCTTGTAAGCTGCCACGTAAAGCAAGGTTTGCCGATAGGTTTTCTGGCTTTTGCAATCCTGATATCCGTCCGTCCACATTCAAAACCATGTGTTTTGGCATGCGAAAACATAGTTTTTGCAGAGTAAAAAGGTGGGTATTGCCTCGCAAAAACCCGGTTATGTTTATGCGTTCGGCAGGAATGGAGTGTAGAAACCTTGATGGAACTCTGCCATATAGTAGCGGTTGCAAGTCGTTAAGGGTGGTAAAACCATTCAACGATACGGCAAGTTGTCCGGGATTGTATGCACTAAAGGCATTCAAAGCCATTGTTATGTTAGCCTTTAGTTCGGTTTGGGCAAACGCAGATAGAGCGATTGCAAATAGAGATTGGCTTTATCGAGCCGGAACTGTGTGCGTAAATCGTTCACAACCAGCCCACTTCGTTCAGTAAAATTGGCTGTTCTAACATTAGCAGAAGTAGCAATGGAGTCGTAAGAGAGTGAGTCTATGCCTATATTTAGGTTGTTCAGTGCTATGTGAGCGGGGTCGAATCCATGCAAAACGTGTGGAACAAAAGTCTTATCGTAGGTAAGTTGTCCACCACTCCACGCTATTTGGCGCACCCGATACACCTTATTATATAAGTCTATGAGTGCATTTTCCACAGTAGCTTTCTGGAAATTGGCACCCACAACCATAGTATCGCCAGGCATGTGTAGGCGGAAATTGGTGCGATAAAGGTTTATTTTATTGATGTTTATCTTCCAAACTGTTTTCTTTTTTGTAGTGTCTTTCGGTGTAGTATCGTTGAGTGCTATGTCGAGAAATCCCCCCTGCACATCGGCATTGTTTAGCATTGCCGTAGTATTGTTAAGGTCTATACCATGCGAAACCACTTGCAACCGTTCCAAATTGCCCCTTATCTGCAAGTCGCCAATATAGTTCATAGTGTTCGCTTTCAGTCCTTTGAAGGTGAGTTGGTCTATCTCTACTTGTTTTTTTAGTAGTGGAATAAGCTGCACATCTGCCACAAGTTCTTTCACATCTGCCACTGTATCGCGCCTTTGTGGTATACTATCGTTTGGTCGCAATGCCATTACTTGTTCCAATTTTAGGTCGAGTGGGAAGCTAAGCGATACGTGTCCAACCGATATTTCTAGTCCTGTTTTCTGTGAAGCATAGTCTGCTACCTTCTTTACTATCCAGTTTTGAACAGGTGGCAAGTAAAGAAGAACAAGCAAAAATATAAACAATGATATTGGTGCTAACACTATAGCGGTCAGCCATTTCGTTGATTTTCGTATGCGCATAAGCTTGTTTCAGCAGTTGGAACAATATGTTTCAGATTGCAAATGTACGAAAAAAAAGAGTGCAAACAGAAGGTATTGTGCAAAAATGTTGGGGCAGTGGTGTATAGGTTGGTAGCATTTTCTCTCTTCCATAGAGTCTACCAGCAAATGTAAAATTCCCGAAGAACTCTTCTTTCGGCGTAGAAAAGTTGAATTTTTCCCCCTCGGTCTTCTGTTTTCTCGTTTCCTATAAACAAGTATTTTTATGTTATCCCTTGTTGTAATGGAATATACTCAATGAGATTATGTGGTTTTGTCCTTGCCAAGCATTAAAAGTATCAAGGATTTATTTTATTTTTCTACATTCTATTTTTACATTTTTTTTGCCTTCAGTATTGCTGATAAACGGACTTTCCAGATAGTATTTTCCTTTCCTGTAATATAAATTCACTGTGGGTGAAACATTTCTGTCAATATTGGGCATCAGTGTATCTTCCGACAGCGATTTGACAAAATCAAGGGAGAGTTTGTCTTTCGTTTCTGTTTTTACACTGCATTGGACTTCAAAGGCAGTCATTTGCCCATTACCGCTGAATACACATTGGTCAGCCGCAATGCTCAATATGTACTCTATGAAAGGCGAGGGAACAACGGTCGTATCTGAGATGAAGTATTCATATTCACCGAACCATTTGTGATTTTGGACGGCTACGATAGGTGTGGGGCTGTCTTCTGGTTCTTGGTCATCGTACTTTTCCTTTATTTCTTTGAAATATCTCTTCTCATTGGTAAAGTAATTATGATACACTTCGCCATCTTCCATATACTTATATGTCCATAAAGCTTTATTCTGATCTATTATCTTACATCTGAATGGTGTGCAAATGTTATTGACAAAAGATATGATAAACTCGTCTTTTTCTAAATGTACTGTGTCTATGGGATAATGTACATCTTCCATATCGTACTGTACAAAAAGTTCTTTTTTTATTGTATCGACATTTATTTTGTGTGCTACATCAAAACAAGCATGGTATATTACGGTGTCTCCATTGTCTGTAATTGTCAATTGCTCCCAATTTCCTACAAAGGAATGGTTGTTGCTGTCTTTTATGTCATACCATTTTTGTGCATTGCTGCATGAATAGAAGAATAAAAGATAAAGTAAGATATTTAATAATTTCATAATTAATTCCTCCTAATTTGTGTTACTACATATTCTTGTAGCATTATATTTTGTATAGGTGGGTAGCCGTTGAACCAACCACCCAGCACCAAGATACATTATTTTATCTCTTCAAAGCTACCTTTTGAATTGATGCGATAGTATCTTCTACGCTCTTTTTGTTTTCCCGCTTTCTCGTTTTCCTCCACCTCGGTATAGTCGTTTAACACTGGTAAAGCACCGTAATAGCCTGCAAGATACTGCTTTGCGAAGTCGGCATCGTTACGTATTCCGCGCAAATCGGCTAACGAATAGAGTCGCGTAGATTCATCTTCCTGCTTCTCGGCAAAGTAGAATTGGTCGCGACGCATAATGGAAGGAGACATCAAATTGGTGTCGTGGCTGGTGAACAACAGCTGCGAATTGTTTTTATTTATCTTAGGATCGTTGAACATTTCTATCAATTTGATGAGCAAGGAAGGGTGGAAATTACTGTCTATCTCGTCGATAACAATTAGGAATGGATCATCTTCCGAATTGAATGCCACAAGAAGCAACCCTGCCAAATCGAAGATTTCTTATTCCCGGACGACTCTCTGTACTCAAGATTCATTGACAATGGCTTGTTGTTACCATCGTGAATAGTTCTTTTCAACAACACTTTATTCAAAGGAAAGTTACTATAATCATTATCAGGATAGCTCTCATCGTCTATCAATTCAATGCCATCGTATTTCATATTGAATCGTTTCAGAAAGGAAAGAAACAATGGTGTTGATTCTTTTATTGCACTTATTGAAACCCCTCTGAACATTTCTTTATATACAATATTGTTGATTATACGATGTTTTAAATAGCTTACTATTTGCTCTGGAATACCCTTTGCATCGAAAGCAGCAGCGTGAACGAGGAACAATGTGTGCGGATAGGGCAGCTTGGTGGGTATTATCATTCCTTCCGAAGTGGGCAAATTGTTCTCCTTCACCTCGTTGCCTACACGCAAAAACAAGCGTTTCATGTTTTTATCTACGTTGCCATAGAGCCACTCGCTCTCTATTTTAACACCGTTAGAATCAGCATTTCCTGATGCATCATCAGACTTATTCACCACAAAACCATAGCGATACTTCTTGCCATTTAGTAACAATACAATCTGAAAGAAGCAACCTTCGTTGGACGTTTCGAAGAGAAACGGGTCGTAAAGTGGTCGTACTCCACGTGAATCTATCGCCAATGAGCCTACTACTTGCGTAAAATAACTTAACGCCATCAGCATGTTCGACTTGCCACTGGCGTTCGCTCCGTACAGACCAACCGTCTTTAAGAGCGACACGCCATTGCTTTAACAATATTATCTGCATCAATGTCGCTGCCGGCAGGACTTTTCAAGCCAGTTGCTTTAAAGCTGATTGTCTGCAAATCTCTTATCGAACGATAGTTCTTAACGCTAAATTCTATAATCATAACATCGTAGTATTTCTGCAAAAATAGGCATAATTATAGAAATAACAAAACGTTTTCTTTAAAATTTGCGGTTATTCTGCAAATTCGAAAGAAACGATATCAAATTATAGAAATATGGCTGGCGTGTAACTATCTATAAGCCACACTGTTGCGAAAACCCATTTTTTGCAATGCAAAAACCCCCTTTTTGGAGTGCAAAAAGGGGGTTTTTGTAAGGCAAAAGTATGGTTTTTACAAACCGATGGTATATAAGTAGGAATGCTCCTTACCAGTTCGGCTGTTTGAGATGTTACGAATACGCAACATTATTTCGGGGAAATTCGTGGGTACGGGCACGATGAATCTGCCCCTACGCATGGCGGAATGGTTGTTGATAAATACATTATGCGTTAAATGCGCCTTACGTATTCTAATGCTTTCCCTATGACTTTATCTATATCAACCTCCAAAAAACGATAGTCATCTACCGATACCATACTAGGAATAGTCATAACACGGTCGAACGTTTTATACGTTCCTTCTTCCTCGTCTACCACCATTTGGTATAGCACACCCCTGTGGCAGACTTTCCCATGCCGTAGTATAGATTCCTTTGTTACGGCAAAACAGCCCAAAAGGTCCATAAAGTTCTCTTCTGCTTCAATAGCCGAAAAGAAGTCAGACAATTGGTGTTCTTTCACGCCAATCCTTTTAGCAATGTCAAAAGCTTCACTAATGGGGTGTCAGACTGGAAGTGAAAGTTGTCCGTAACACTCACTTCTTCTCGTATATATGCATCTTCGAAGTTGTCTAACACGTTCATCATGTCTTTAATATCGCTTCTATCCAGCCTTATTCCAATAGCCGTTAATCCTTTAGAGACGGTTTCGAAGTTTATTTTACACTCTTCTTTTACATACGATTGTAGGGAGCTTTTTGCATGTTCGGATACTGAATGATAGAAAGTAGTACGTGCAACAAACTCTTTTATATAGCTTTCGTAGTTGGCTTCGCCATAATAGTTACGGAAAATAGTGCCTATTGCAACTGTATCCATCATAAATATTATCTTAGCAAAACCAAACTTATTTTGTGTTTTTATTGGATTTATTTCGTTGTCGTCTCCCTGTTTTTCTGTTGCATTAGCTGTGGTTTTCTTTTCTGTTCGTGTGGAAAATATATTGAAAATACCAAACAATTGCACTGGGTCTATGCGGTCAAAGTCTTCTATTAATAGCACTGGTGTCTTTTTTAGTCCCATTATGGCATGTGTTATTAGCCAGCTCATAGGGTCTATTTCGCCTATCTCATCGGTTGCAGCAGACATTTTTGCTATTGATTTTGCAGCTCTTTCAAACTTTGCTCTTGCTATATTTTCTTTTAATCCCCTAAATTTCTTACACTGTTGGGCATATCCTTCTGCCAGCGTAATGGTTCCTTTTAAGAGCATACCCAGCTGATTGCCATTGCTTAATGTAGATGGTGCGAATCGCATAATGTCTTTTACAACATCTATAGTATTCTCGTTGAAATACCATTGCAATAGAATGTGGTCGGGAATTTTAATGTTTGTGTTTAACGTACCATCTAAAATGAGTTGGAAAAGTAGGTCGCGTTTAACATACTCGAGTATCTGTTCGTTCATTGCAACCTCGTAATTAATAGGCGTAAGCGTATAAAATGCGTATTGGTTGCTATACTTTTCTTTAAACCTTTCTAGAAATTCGGAATTTCTTTCGCCTAATTTTACCGAAAAAATGGTTCTGTTTACATCAGCTGCATTCAGATGATTGTAAAACGCTATTAGTTTATTTGCGATATCCATAGGGATTTTTTGGTTAATGTCCTAATACTTAGTGATTAATATCTTTGGCTCCATTACCATACATTTTCGTAATGCAAGCATTGTGAATATACGGTTTAGAGCTTTCGATACAAAGTTACTAATAAATTTTTATAGTACAAATTTTTTGCGTAAAGTTTCTTTTATATAAACGAAAAAAATGATATTGGGTGGTTTTCTGTACACTTTTGACTATGTTTTTTCAAGGTATATATACATAGAAAAAAGGTGTATATATAAAAAAAGAAGCTGTGCTGCACTTCATAAGTATTGGAACCACGAAGTTTTTTTAGTTTACCGCACAGCATTCTTTTTCTATGTTGCGCAATGTTCTCGGTTCCAATGTACAGCTTTTTTAGCTTCTTTCCACAACGTTCCCGATTGTACAACACTGCGTTTAATTTGTTTCAACATAATAGTGCTTATATTTCCACAACATTGTGGAACGCACAACTAAACCTCATAGGTATATTTTCATAATCCCTATTGGCTTTTATCAGTCCGTTGTAGATTTGCCTGTCGGTTGCTTCATAGCAGGTATTGACTACTATATACGAAGCTTTATGGTTAATTACGTTTATTTGTAACTTGCTGCAAAGGTAGATATTATTTTTGAAAAGAAAAGAAAAAACACAATAAAAGTTTTCTGAAAACATCATTTTTTTTGGTTTTGCGCTTTAGACTCTCTACCCTATCGATAGTTCGTATATATATTAAGACGAATCGGACTACGCTATTTTTATTGTTCTATTTTTCCTATTATGATAAAATAATTATAAGGAAAAACGACATTTTGTATAGTGCTTTGTATAAAAAATATGAAATATATTACATTTCTTTCTCTATCATTTGACATTGTCAAATAAATGGTTTATATTTGTAACGACTTAACATCTGTATCACAAAAGAAAGGAGTTTATATGAAGAGCTTAAATCATTCGGAGTTGTATAACGATAGTACAACCGAAAAAAAAGTGTACAACAAAAAGGAGAACGTGAACAATCTCCAAGGTAAAAAGGTGGAAACAACTGACAAGAAACCATTAGGTGGCGAAATATGGTATACCTAACAGCAATACACATATAGTGCTAACGGTATTGTAAAGGCTGTTTCTACGCTTTCGGTGTAGAGGCATTGCCCTTACCAAACTTAGAAAAGCGCAACCCCATTTGGTGGGTTACGCTTTTTTTTATTGCCTAAACAAGTTTATTAGAAGCTATATAACAATGTAGATAGAAACACCTGTTACAGCAGAAATCTACCTCCGCTATTATTCCAAAACACATGCAGCAATCACCAAACAAAAGCCTTTCACATTCTATTGCATATTATACCATTATACAAAAACCCCCTTTTTGCCGTGCAAAAGTATGGTTTTTGTCGTGCAAAAAGGGGGTTTTTACATTGCAAAAGTATGGTTTTTGCATTGCGAAAGTAGGCATTCTGTGTATATTATTGTGCCATAGTGAGTTACAAGTGTACGTTGGTGCACAATTTTATGGTGTTTGCAGATACGTAAACAACCGCAAAATGAGGAACGAACATACGTGTGTGGTGGAATGAATATACGTATTTGATAATGTGGACATACGTGTACGAGGAAACGAATATGCATATTTAATAATGTGAAAATGCGTATTTGTTGAAATGGATATGCATATTTAATAATGTGAAAATACGGGCACAATGAATCGGTCCCCTACGCCTTGCGGATTATTTGTGGGGTGTTTCGTGGTTGAATGTGGACATTTTGCGGAATGTTCGTGGGATATTTCGTGGACAAACGTGGTATTGTTGGCAAACCATAACACCGAAAATAATTGATATTACAACTGTTATGCTCTGTGCAAAGAACAATACAGAACACAAAAAAAACACACTTTGGTAAAACAAAAACAAATAAACGAAATATAAAAAATGGGTACACTATATCATCACTATTAAGTATTGATTCTGTGGTTTTTACCGTTTTATACAAAAAAAGTACTATAAAGTAGGTAAAAAGAGCATTTTTCTTTAAAAAAATAAAATCACGAAAAATAAGTATTGTGTAAAGCATTCTTTCTTCCTAACTTTGCACTGCTTAGATAAGCAAAACAATAAAATTCAAATTTAATATAAACATAAAATAACAACAATAAAACAATGAAGACAAAGTTTTTTGCGGCTCTTTGCTTTGCTGCCGCCCTGTTTACATCGTGCAGTAAAGATAAAAACGATGAGCCTAAAGTTAAGCCTACACCAGAGACAGCACAGATTAAGCATTTCGAAACTCTTATGCCTGGCTACGATTCGTGGGTTTATGTAGACCTCGAAACTGGTAAATACGAACAACAAGAAGAGCTTGGCGCACGCGAATATCGCAAATACAACACAATGACAGACTACGAAGTGGTGAAGACAGAACCTGCAAAAGGTAGCGAGAAAGACCTGCCAAAGAAGTGGGATTTAGCCTTCCATATTACCGATGTTCGTACCAATGGCGGTGCAGTATTGATGACCGACCAAACCGGTATTAGTAGTATTAAAACACTTCCACAAGGCGATTATGTTGCAGATGTACCAAGCGAGATATTCGTAGAGTTGGGTGCTATGAAAGCAGGCGGGCCTTATGGTAGTGTCAAAAACTATGTTAAACAAAGAAATGGCTAAGTGGGCGAAGAGCACTGGCATGGGTAAACCAAAGATAATTAGCGACAAAGTGTTTGCCGTTAAGTTTAAAAATGGTAACGAAGCCCTTATTTTGTTCAAAGATTACTTAGACGCTACTGGCAAGAAAAAGGCTGTAAGCTTCGACTATAAGTTTATAAAGAAAGCATAACAGAGGCAAACTCTTTTATGCTAAACCATAGCACGAGCGATAAACATAGTGGCAGAAGCATTGCCAATGTTTATCGCTTGGAACGTGGTTAGCTGTAATCTACACCTTATTATATATAGGTTCACATGCCTGTCGTTCCCCTTCGGGAGAGCGATAAGGTGTACTTTATACCAAAATTACATAGAAACAAATTCATCAAAGCTTCTGTAAAATGAAGAAACTATTACTTATTCTCACACTCTTAACAACAACCTTTGCTACTATTTGTGCCGACAACGTTACACCAGAAAAAGGTTATCAGCTATCGGGAACGGTGGTTGATGTAGACTCTGACGAGCCTTTGGCAGGCGCAGTGCTAAAGGTTGAGGGCACCAATATAGTGGCAGGCACCAACAGTAAAGGCGAATTTACACTTGTTTTTGGTGCCAATAAGGTTTACACAGTACGCATTTCGTGTATGGGTTACGCCCCCCGCACAATACAAGTTCCGGCAGTTGGACACCCCACACTCAAAATAAAGATGATTCCAACCAACTCTAATTTAGAGGAAGTAGTGGTTACTGGTTCGCGAAGCGAGCGACCTTTGAAAGACGTTCCCGTAATTACACGTGTCATTTCGCAGGACGAAATAAAAACAGTAAACCCAGTAGACCTAAACACTCTCTTGGAATATACATTGCCGGGTATACAGTTTTACTACAACAGTATGAGCCAAACCACAAGCATTAACTATCAAGGAATGGACAGCAAATCGGTGCTTTTCTTGGTAGATGGGGAACGAATAAGTGGCGAAGGCTCCGATCATAACATCGATTTCAGCCGTATCAACGTCGATAACATAGAGCGAATAGAAGTGGTAAGGGGGGCCGCATCTACCCTTTACGATAGTCGTGCCATCGGCGGAGTAATAAATATCATCACAAAAAAGAGTTCTCGCCCACTAAATGTACAGCTAAGCTCGCGCTATGCAGGCGTTAACGGACAGAACTATGGTGTTCAAGTGGGCATAAACCGTAGCCGACTAAATTCGCAAACATCGTTCGGGTTCCGCAATCGTAGCACTTATTGGGTGAAAGACAAGGAAGGAAAAACCGTAGAACGTATTGCACCAGATGGTAAAGCCATTGAAGAAAGAAGCGAACCACGCGATTTGCCCGTGTACGGATATAAGATTTGGGACGTAGGACAACGCTTTAGCTATAGATTTACCGACCAGTTTACAGGCGAACTCTTTGGTTCTTTCTATGCAAACATACGTCCAACCTATCAAGGACGCCGCTATCATCAACGCTACGAAGACCTTGTTCTGGGTGCAAAAGGCAACTGGCAAATGAATAAAAACAACGGTTTCGCATTCTCGTACACCTTCGATAACTACGCCAAAAAAGACGATTACAACCTTGTTAAGCTGGTAGAAAAAGTGTACAACAACATTAACCACAGCGCACGCCTATACTATACGGGCACATTCGGACAGCATACATTCAACGCCGGAGTGGAAGCCGTACACGAAAGTCTACGCCATTACATGATGAAAGATACTGGTATGGTGAGCAGAACACAGTTCTCGCTCTGCGTTCAGGAGGATTGGAAAATCAATAATGCACTAAACATAGTGGTAGGACTACGTGGCGACAAAAGTCCAAACTATTCTTTCCACATCACACCTAAGGTTTCGGCTCTCTACAGACCACTTTCGTTCTTAACATTTCGTGCTGGCTATTCGCAAGGATACCGCATTCCCACCCTTAAAGAGCTGTATCAGGAGTTCAATATGGCAGGTATGATTACTATATATGGTAATAAAGACCTGAAGCCAGAGTATGGAAGCCAACTCTCTGCATCGGTAGAATACGACCGTAATGGGCTTAACCTGTCGCTATCGGCATACCACAACCGTTTCAAAAACAAAATAACATACGAGTATTTGGCACCCGGTGTAAACTACGATATGCGTTATATCAACTCCGATAACGTTAAAACAACAGGCATAGAGGCTACTGTTAATTACAGAATGCTATGCGGCTTGAGCTTTATGGGGGCTTATACGTATATAAACGACTACAATGTAAAAGACGGATACAACCGTTCGTGGATACGTCCACACTCTGCTAAGTTCAACGTAACCTATAAACGGAAGTTCGGAAAAACCACCGAATCTATTGCACTCAATAGCCAATGGATGTCGCGAATAACACGTTACGCTTACGATTCGGACGCGAAGGCATACGTTCGCTACGTTTACGACCCACGAACAATATGTTCGCTCAACCTGCGGTCTGAACTTCCACGTGGTATAAACCTTGGTTTTATGATAGACAACCTATTTAATTATCACGATAAAGCGTCCGACTCTGATGTGCAACTACCACTCAACGGCATTAGCTACGTGCTTACAGTAGGTATAAAACCTGTCCGACTTGTTCGGGAAATAATATCTTTCACATTATTATATATACTGTGCTACACAACTATAATGTATTGCTTACACAGCAACAACACCCTCTCACTATGGCGACAACCTTTTATCGCCATAGTGATAATGCGTTATATCCATAGATGTAATGTGTTGTATCCATAGATGTAATGCGTTATATCCATAGATATAACATACTTACACCATAGTGTTAGAACTGTAAAGCCATAGCAACAAAGATAGTTTGGCACACAGCAAACAAACAATATAAAACAGCTAAACCATTCATAAAGAAATAAAAAACGAACAGAATGAAGAAACAAAAAATAATAATCGGCGCCGTTATAGCACTGCTACTGCTTATTGGTTTCGGCGTTTGGAACAAGTGGATGTCCACTACTCGGATAGCATTCATAAACTATCAAACCATAACACTGGGGCAAATTGGTCGTGCAAACGATAATCCGCTCATCAAAATAGAGAGTCTTGACGCCGACGACATAGCCAAAGCCGATGGCTACGATATGGTTTTTGTGCAGGCAATGGGCTTACGGCTAACCGAAGACCAGCGTGCTGAACTGGAAAAGGCCATGAAAAACGGAACGCCAGTGGTGAGTACGCTCATCACAAATCCCGATAACGATTTCTGTTCGGTAGACACTGCCAAAGCTAACCGCATGAAAGCGTATATCGACAACGGCGGTCGCAAGAACTATCATAACCTGCTAAGCTACGTAAGAAAGTATATAGACAAGAAGATTATCTATGCTTCTGAACCTGAAAAGGTAGTGGAACGTGTTTACGGACTACTCTATCACGCCGACCCAAACCGTCCCGACGACGAGGACAAACAGTTTAATTCGTTGGCAGAATATAACAAATTCCTAAAGAAAAAGGACTTTGGAAAGCCAATGCACCCGCTATCATCATAACAGGAAGTATGGGCGAGCCTAAAGAACTAATAGCAGAGTTAGAGAAAACTGGCAATATGGTGTATCCAGTGAACTCTATTCAGCAGTTTGTAGAGGCACATCACGCCGACAGCATTAAGGTTTCAGCTATCATTAATATGGCGCACGGACGCTTAGGCGATGCTTTCGTAGACTATTTGAAGCGTGTTAATGTTCCATTATTCGCTCCGCTGAACGTAAATCAGCAGGAAAAGAAGTGGGAAAACGACAAGATGGGCATGAGCGGAGGCTTCCTTTCGCAGAGTATAGTTACTCCAGAGATTGACGGAGCCATACGTCCGTATGCCCTTTTCGCACATTATGTAGGCAAAGACGACCTTGAATACGTTGCAGCAATGCCCGAACGGCTCGGCTCTTTCGTGCAAACTGTAAACAACTACATAGCTTTAAAGCACAAGCCAAATAGCCAAAAGCGAGTTGCCATATACTATTATAAAGGTCCAGGACAGAACGCTTTAACCGCAGGAGGTATGGAAGTGGGACCTTCGCTCTACAATTTGCTGGTACGTTTAAAGCACGAAGGCTACAACGTAGCGGGCTTACCAGATTCGCCAGAGGGCTTAATGCAAGCCATACAAAGGCAAGGTGCAGTGTTCAACCTATATGCTAAAGGAGCGTTCGACGACTTTATGAAGAACGGAAAGCCTGCTCTTGTAACCAAAAACCAATACGAAAGTTGGGTGAAAAAGACACTCCGACCAGAGAAATACCAAGAAGTGGTGAAGGCAAACGGCGAGTTTCCAGGCGAATATATGTCTACTCCCGATGGAAAACTGGCTGTTGCACGTGTTCAGTTCGGTAATATTGTGTTGCTTCCACAGAACGCTGCAGGCTCAGGAACCAATGCTTTCCAAATTGTTCACGGCACTAACGCAGCTCCACCACATACATATATTGCTTCGTATTTGTGGACACAATATGCCTTTAAAGCCGATGTGCTGATACATTTTGGCACACACGGCAGTCTCGAATTTACTCCAAAGAAGCAAGTTGCCCTAAGTAATCTCGACTGGCCAGACCGTTTAGTGGGCACACTACCACACTTCTACCTTTACACTATCGGCAATGTTGGCGAAGGACTAATAGCCAAACGCCGTTCGTATGCCGGACTACAGTCGTATCTTACACCACCTTTTATGGAGAGCGGAATGCACGGAGCATACGCAGAACTATCGTCTAAAATAAAGCTTTACAACCAAAACATTGGCAAAAACAAGGCTTTATTGCAACAAACATCGCTTGCAATAAAAGCCATTGTGGTGCGTTTGGGTTTCCATCGCGACCTTGGTTTAGACAGTATACTTACCCGTCCGTACACAGAAGAGGAGATAACGCGCATCGATAACTTTGCTGAGGAACTCTCAAACGAGAAAATTACAGGACAACTTTATACTTTAGGCGTGCCTTACGAGACCGCACGCATCAACAGTAGTGTGCTTGAAATGTGCACTGATCCCGTGGCTTACTCGCTGTTTACACTCGATAAGGTACGCAAAAAAGCCACCGAAGCCTTGCTAAAACACCGTTCAGAGTTTAACAGCCGATACCTTTACCCTGCCAAAGCATTGGTTCAGTCGCTCATAAATAGTTCGGCTGAAGTGTCAGATGCCTTTGTTTGCAAAGTAGGACATCTATCTCCAGACGACATTAAGCGTGCCCACAAGATATACGATGACCTTAATGCACCATCGGATATGATGAGTATGATGATGCGAATGGGCTCTATGAGCAAGAAAAACAAAGGCGGAAAGGGTATGCCAATGGGTATGGGAATGGCTAAAGGTATGGGCAAAATGCCACCAGAAATGGCAAAAGCTATGTCGAAAGGCAAACCAATGCACGCCAAACAAGGAGGTATGCCACCAATGGGACACCCCGGAAAGATGCCAAAAGGTATGGGAAAGAAACCTGAAAATATGGGCGGACACCCCACAACAAAGGGCAAACAAATGCCACAAATGGGCAAACCAATGGACGGAAAGGCTATGCAAGGAATGCCTAAGAAGGGTATGGCTGGCATGGCAGCTATGATGAAAGACAAGAAAAAATCGTATTCTAAAGAAGAAAAAGACTTTGCTTTTGCGGTAAGAGAACTGGAACGAACACTCAAAAACATAGCAAAATACAAGCAATACCTTCTTATTAGTCCGCAAAACGAGCTCGAAAGCATCATCAATGCTATGAATGGAGGCTACACTGCCCCCTCTCCCGGCGGCGACCCTATAGTTAATCCGAACACATTGCCTACCGGACGCAACCTGTTTGGTATAAATGCAGAGTCTACACCAAGCGAAGCTGCATGGGAAAAAGGTAAACAATTGGCACAAAACACCATCGATTTGTATAAGCAACGCCACAATGGTGCAATGCCACACAAGGTTAGTTACACGCTATGGAGTGGCGAATTTATAGAAACAGAAGGGGCTACCATCGCTCAAGTGCTATATATGCTGGGCGTAGAACCCGTGCGCGACTCGTTCGGAAGGGTAAGCGACCTACGCTTAATCCCATCTAAAGAGTTGGGACGAAAGCGTATTGACGTTGTAGTACAGACCTCCGGACAGCTCAGAGACCTTGCTGCATCGCGTCTTTTCCTAATTAATAAGGCGGTGGAGATGGCTGCTAACGCCAAAGACGATGTGTTTGAGAACGAAGTTTCTATTGGTGTGAAAACTGCAGAACGCCATCTTACAGAGAAAGGAGTATCGCCTAAGGAGGCACGAAAGCTAGCTTCGCAACGCATTTTCGGTGGAATGAACGGCAATTATGGCACTGGCATACAAGCAATGGTTATGAGTGGCGACCGCTGGGAGAAGCAAGAGGACATTGCAAACACCTATATTAACAACATGGGAACCTTCTATGGCAGCGAGAAAGACTGGGAACAGTACAACAAATATGCTTTCGAGGCGGCTCTAACGCGTACCGATGTGGTGGTGCAACCACGCCAAAGCAACACGTGGGGGGCATTAAGCTTAGACCATGTCTACGAGTTTATGGGTGGATTGAACCTCGCTGTACGGCAAGTAACGGGCAAAGACCCCGATGCTTACCTAAGCGATTATCGCAATACACATAACGTTCGCATGCAAGAAGTAAAGGAAGCCATAGGCGTAGAGAGCCGTACCACCATTCTAAACCCTGTATATATAAAGGAAAAAATGAAGGGTGGAGCAAGCGCAGCTGGTGGTTTTGCAGAGATTGTAGAGAATACTTACGGCTGGAATGTTATGAAACCGAAGGCAATAGACAAAGAATTGTGGGACGATATATACCGTGTGTACGTGCAAGACAAGTACAAACTGGGCACAAAAACATTCTTTGAACAGAAAAATCCAGCAGCTTTGCAACAGATTACAGCCGTTATGCTCGAAACTGTACGTAAAGGAATGTGGAAAGCAACGCCTCAGCAGGTGGCTGATATTGCCAAATTGCATGTAGAATTGGTTAAGAAATACAAGCCATCGGGCTCTTCTTTCGTTACCGATAATGCCAAACTACGCAAGTTTATAGCATCTAAAGTTTCGCCAGAACAGGGCAAAGACTATCAACAACAGATAGAACAGGTGCGCAATTCGGCTGCAAATGCCAACAAGGGTACTGTTATGAAACGCGAAGATATGTCGCAAAAGGTTGAAAAACATTCTCCGCTGCTTAGCAAAGGTCTTGTTATTGGTGGTGCTGTGTTGCTCTTTGTAGCTTTAGTAGTATTCATTGTGCGCCGCCGTCGTAATACGAATGCAGAATAAATGAATAATGGAAACCATAGTATACATACTATTTATGCTTGTTTGTTTCAGCTTTTTGCTGAAACAAACTTTCGTAAATACTTTGCAACTTAGTATTACTGCGGTGGCAGCAATGGTGTTTACAGGCTTCGCTTGGCACGTTGCCATCTTGCAATCGTCCACAGAAATAGCTGCATGGTTGGCAAATACAAACTTGGTTCGCGATATTTCTGTGGTGCTAAACATAGACGTTCTCTTGTCTATGGCATTCTGCTTGCTGGCTGCAAACATCAAAATTGGAGAACACGTAGGGCGCAAAGCTCGCTGGCTATATGCCTTTTTACGGTTCTTTCCTGGCATTATGATTGTGCCAACTATATTTGCTTTGCTTGTTGAAACCATATTTATGTTTCCGGGCGAAGACTTCTCGCTCATTGCTTGGACGCTTGGCGGTGTGTTCTGTGGGGCTATTTTGCTGCTCACATACACCATAAAGCGGTTGCTTCCCGAAACTTTCTTACGCTTAGAACTGCTCTTTCTCTGCAATTTGCTCATTGCTTTGGTGGGCATAGTGGCTACAGTGAATGGCAAAACTGCCGTTGTGGGAACCGACAGCACAAACTTTGGTGCCCTCGCAGGTACACTTGCTTTGGTTGTTGTGGTTGGCATTGTGGGAATGTTGTGGCAACGTTGGCACACCAAACGGCAAATGAAACAGTTAGAATAACACACACACGTTGCACAAAAAACATTTAGGCGCAACACATAATAAATAAGAATATAAAACAATAATACATTATGAACTACATTACAGACATACTCTACTGGATTTCTTCAGGACTTCTTGTACCCGTAGTCCTACTTCTCATCTTCTTCTTTTTGCGGTCGTTGTTGCTCTTGGGCGGCTTCTTCAGTCAGTATCTCACTATGCGCAAGAGTGGCATAATGCTACAAAAAGAGGTAAAACAACTCACTGCCGACAACCTTTCTACACTTGCAGAACGACTACCAAAAGGCAAATTGCCCGTTGTAACCTGCATTTCTAAAATGTTAGAAAACCGTAACAGTCCTGCAAAAGTTACCTTTTTGCTCGACGAATACGAGTGTATGGTGGAGCGAGAGCTTGAAACGCCAAAGATGTTTACTAAAATGGGACCAATGTTAGGACTTATGGGCACGCTCATTCCTATGGGTCCGGCTCTCGTTGGCTTATCTTCTGGCGACATTGCATCTATGGCTTACAACATGCAAGTGGCATTTGCAACCACCGTAATAGGCTTGTTTGCTGGCGGAATAGGCTTTGTAGTAAAGGCAGTTAAGCAGCGTTGGTATCGCAGAGATATGGGAATGCTTAACTATATTGCCGATATGTTAGACGAAAACCGCGACAAACAACTATGAGAAGACGACAAATTAAATTTGAACACGACGAGGACGACGACCCAATGAGTGTTGTTAGCAACCTCTTCGATGCTGCAATGGTGTTTGCGGTGGCACTTATGGTGGCGCTTGTTACCCACTATAAGATGACAGAAATGTTTAGTACGGAGAACTTTACCGTGGTAAAGAATCCGGGAAAGCAGAATATGGAGATTATTTCGAAGAAAGGAAAGCAGATAGAACGCTACACTCCATCGAAATCAGGACGCTAAATCGAGCAATAAAGGTAAGCGTGTGGGAACAGCCTACCAGCTTGAGAATGGCGAAATTATATATATTCCAGACGAATAACCACACTGGCAACACACACAACAATATTGTTGTTTTTTAAAAACCCCCTTTTTGCAATGCAAAAGTATGGTTTTTGGCGTTCAAAAACCCCCTTTTTGTAATGCAAAAAGGGGGTTTTTACGTATAGTAAAATATCCAGCATACACCGCACAAACCATTTATCGTGTGCAAAATGTATGGCAGCGAACATTCCGCAAGGCGTAGGGGCCGATTTATCGCGCCCGTTTTACAATCCAAACCAAATGGTTTTAATGTAGCGAAATGATACGAAACGCAACGCCATTTTATGCAATTACGTGGGTACGATACAATGAATTGCAATATCAACGATGGAAATATGCAACGCCGTTTCGTGATTATTCGGGCACACAGCCACCATAAATAGGCAAAAACATCTACGAAACAAAGCTATCAAAAAGAGGAAACGAATATAGCTAAGTTATTGTTTTTTAACTAATCGGATTTGCAATTACAAAAAAAAAATAGTTTCTTTGCCATTCAATAAAGTATTTTTTTAACAATACAAAAACAGCACTCGACACACTAAGTGCACGTTGGTTGAAAACAAACACCAAACGAAGGTATATTGAAAAGACATTCCAAGCAAAGCCAATAAGCCGAGCAAAAACTGCAAAAGCAGTAATAAAACAAAGGAATATAACAACTGAAGAATTTTAAAAGAGCTATAACTTTATGAGAAAATTTCTACTTTTGATGATTGCAACATGCTGTTTAACAACAACAATGTATGCACAAGACAATTGGAAAATGAGGGTAACAATGAAGTCGGGAGAGGTTAAAGACTTCTCTTGCGACGATGTTAAAGACGTAACCTTCAGCAATACAAATAGCAATAGCTACCATGCCGATGTGGCTGTAACTAACACTTACAACATATATTACGGCTCTGTGTCCGACGAATTGGCAGCTTACACCCTACACCTTTGCGATGGAAAGCTGTCGAAAGGTGGCTTACCAACCGAGATTAATAAGCACGATATAAGGGTAACTATACTTGCTAAGCCTTCGTTAAACCCAAATAGCGCAGCCTTAACAAGCGGAAACTATACGCTTGTAGATAATACTGACGAGGCTGGAGTGTACCACAAACAAAGCGTTTACATAGAAACTAATAAGATGAATGCCAACGGACAGGTGGACGGTTTCCTAGATTCGCTTACCGTTTGCAACCTTAAGGTGGAACAACGACCTAACGGAACATACAACTTGCTACTGGAAGGCGAACTAAAAGAACACGGAAAAATACGCTTTACATACGATGGCAAGCTCGATTTTGTAAACAAAGACCCTGACACAGGCTACCAAGGCATTACAGAAAATGTAGACTTTAAACCAAAAAGTATGTCGGGACGATATGTAAGAGCTACCGATTCGTATTGCGATTACTCCATTACTTTCTTGAATTGTGAAACCGATGCAGAGGGATTTATAGTAGGAGCAGGCGAGTATTTGAACCTTGTGCTGCTAACAGAATATAAAGTTCCAATGGACATAAACACCATTGTGGGCACCTACAGCGTAGTTATGCCAGTTACAGGAGCTGTTTACGAACAAGGAAAATTCATTGGAGGCACTATGTTTAAGCGTGGAAACACCACCTATCCAGTGGGTTCGTACTACAAAGAGTTTGACGGACAGGGCGGCGAAGCATTCGGATTGTTCAACGGAGGCACTATAACCGTTACACAAACAATGGCGATATCACTTTCAAAGGCAACTGGACTACACCCGAAGGCAAGAATGTGAAGATGGACTACACGGCAAATGTTAGCAACATTATAGACCAATCTCAACAGCAAACAAGTGCTAACGCCAACCAGAAAACAAACATTGGTAAAGCCAACAATACCAAAACAACACTGCGCACCAACATTAACGATGTGCAAAATGCTGGCAACAGTATATTGATGATTAAGAATTAAACCTAACTTCGAGCTTCTGCTATCTCACACAACCATAAGGAAGGCGAGGTAGCAAGCTCTCTTTTCGCTATCGCCTTAGGCATTAAGGCTTTATAGAACAAACCAAACACCAATATAAAAAGCGCATTTTTGCATTGTTCGCAGTATTATTTGCAGACCGTTAGCAGCTGTAGGGACCGATTTATCGTGCCCGCGTTATTGTAAAAATACAATTTTTAGTTCGTAAAAATTGCGCTATTGATGAAAAGAAAGTACACATACGCTTAGAAAAATATACGTTTTTGATTAAAGAAGAATGTACGAGTGTTCATAAAAAGAGTACATTATTCCAAAAAGAAATGCTAAAACCGTTTGGTCTTAGCATTTTCTTTTATAGAACAAAAACCATTTTAAGCACAAAAAATATTAGAAAATACACCCACGAATACGCAACAAGCATATCGCAAAACACCCATATTTGTTGCGCCAAATATTCACATTCAAACACGAAATATATTGCTACCAATTTGCAACAACATAACATTCAAAAAACAAAAACCATACTTTTGCAATGTAAAAACCATACTTTTGCACGCCAAAAAGGGGGTTTTTACACGCCAAAAAACCCCTTTTTGTTTTTCGTTAGTATAACAAACACGTTGTTAATGTGTTACGAATATTCCGTGAAATGGTTGCGAACACCCACGAAATGTGTAACGAAAACACACGAAACACCCAACGAGCACCCACGAAATGTCCAACGAACAATCCGTGAAATGCCCACGAAACACTCCGCCAGGCGTAGGGGCCGATTCATCGCGCCCGTATCCTTACATTATCAAATATACATTTTCGTTTCACCAAATACGCATTTCCACATTATCAAATATGCGTTTCCGTTCCCCATTTCGTGGGTGTTTATATATACGCGGGCACGATAAATCGGCCCCTACAGCTGCTGACGGTCTGCCAATAATGCTGCGAACGGTTTACTAATAATGTAACACCCACCCACGAAACACCACGAAACACTCCGTTAGGCGTAGGGGACCGATTCATCGCGCCCGTATCTAACATAATCAAATGCACACATCAATTTCACCAAATACGTGTTTCCACATTATCAAATATGCGTTTCCGTTCCCCATTTTGTGGGTGTTTCCATATACGCGGGCACGATAAATCGGCCCCTACGGCTGCGAACGGTCTGCCATTTCGCTACAAACAGATAACAACAACGCAACGTTCACACTGCTATTTTGGGGTAAATATAAAAAAGGGACCCCATAAATGGAATCCCTTTAACTGCAAACCGTCTGCCATAACCATTGCAAACAGATTGCAACAATGCCACAAACGCCCTCGTTCTATTGTTTTTTTACAAAGCACAAGAGCCTCAGGCGCACTGTGGTTTTAGTAAGAACGTGCTATAATAACACGGTGTTTAGCTGGCTTTCCACTCACCATGTCCACGCCTTCGGTCTGTTCGAACATAAAAGGAACACACCGAATGGTAGCCTGAGTGTCTTCTTTTATCTTTGCTTCCGTCTCTTCTGTGCCGTCCCAATGGCATAAGAAGAAGCCACCATCCTTAATTCGCTCTTTAAATTCATCGTAGTTATCACACTCGTATATATGTTCGTTGCGGAAGTTGAGTGCCTTTGATAGATGTTAGTCTGAATATCGTCAAGCAATTTCTCTATTCTTTCAACAATTCCATCGAACGAAACGTTTTCTTTTTCTAAGGTATCGCGGCGCATTATCTCTACCGTGTTGTTCTCTAAGTCGCGTCCTCCCATTGCCAAACGCACAGGAACGCCTTTGAGTTCGTAGTCGGCAAACTTAAATCCGGGTCGTTTGTTGTCGGCATCGTCATACTTTACGCTAATGCCAAGCTGTCTAAGCTGTTCAACAACTGGCTTTAGCTTTGCCGAAATGGCAGCTAATTGCTCGTCGCCCTTAAATATTGGCACAATAACAACCTGTATTGGAGCAATCTTTGGAGGTAGAACCAACCCGTTATCGTCGGAGTGTGCCATAATAAGAGCCCCTATAAGGCGTGTGCTTACCCCCCCACGATGTAGCCCAAACATATTCTGGTTTGTTATCTTTATTTAGGAAAGTAACATCGAACGACTTAGCAAAGTTCTGTCCAAGGAAGTGCGATGTGCCGCTCTGTAGTGCCTTTCCGTCTTGCATCATAGCCTCTATGGTGTATGTATCTAATGCTCCTGCGAACCTTTCGGTAGCACTTTTCACTCCCTGCACCACAGGAACGGCGAGCCAATGTTCGGCAAAGTCGGCATAAACTTTAAGCATTTGTCTTGCTTCTTCCTCTGCTTCCTCTCGTGTTGCGTGGGCTGTGTGTCCTTCTTGCCATAGAAATTCGGAGGTACGAAGGAATGGTCGGGTGCGCATTTCCCACCTCATTACGTTGCACCACTGGTTGCACATCAATGGAAGATCCCTATATGAGTGTATCCAATTGCGGTAGGTGTTCCATATAATGGTCTCGCTTGTTGGTCGAATAATAAGTTCTTCGTCTAGTTTTGCTGCAGGGTCTACCTCTACTCCACCCTCTTTTTCGTTAGCACGGAGCCGATAGTGGGTAACCACAGCACATTCTTTGGCAAATCCTTCTACGTGTTCGGCTTCGCGAGAAAGGAAACTTTTTGGAATAAGAAGTGGGAAATAGGCATTTTGTGCGCCTGTTTCTTTAAACATTTTGTCTAACTGTGCCTGCATCTTTTCCCATATAGCGTAGCCGTAAGGCTTTATTACCATACAGCCTCTAACGGGCGATTGCTCTGCTAAATCCGCCTTTACAACAAGGTCGTTGTACCATTGCGAATAGTTTTCTGCCCGTTTGGTAAGGTGTTTTAATTCTTTTGCCATAATATATACTATCTTTTTCTATGTCGTCTTTATAGGCAAATTCCCTAACTAAATAGGCAATTCCCCATTGTTTGAATAACTTTATCAGCGTAATTTTGTGCAAAATTACAAAAAAATGTTGGCAAACGGCACTTCAAAATAAAAATAGTTGTATCTTTGTTGCGGTGCCAGTGCATTAAGAAGGCATTGGTTTTGCAGGATAACAATTATGTGTTGTTTCGCTTAAAAAGAATGTAATGTGCTATTAAACCGTATGTATGATGTGCGCATACATATTGTGCAATATGCCAGAACATATATATTAGAATTTTAAAACATATAAAATTATACGCATTATGAAGAGTTTAAAAACAATAACAGCCGCACTTTGTGTAGCTACACTCGTATCTAGTTGTGCAACAAATCAAGGAACTTACAGTGCCGGAGGTGCCGGAGCAGGTGCCGTTCTCGGGGGTATCGTGGGCAACATTATAGGTAAAAACACCAAAGGAACTGCTATTGGTGCTGCCATTGGTGCCGCTGTAGGTGCTGGAACTGGTGCTTTAATTGGTAGACACATGGACAAAGTAAAGCAACAAACCCAAGCACAGGTAGACAATGCTAAGGTTGAAACTGTGAAAGATGCCAATGGTTTAAGTTGCGTAAAGGTTACTTTCGACTCTGGTATCTTGTTTGCTACCAACAGTTCAGACCTTAATGTATCGGCAAAACACGACCTTACGAAGTTTGCTGGTGTACTTAGACAGAACAGCGACTGCGATGTTGCCATTCAAGGATATACCGATGCATCGGGCAACGACAATATTAACATTCCGCTTTCAGAGCGTCGTGCCAAAGCCGTTTCAAGCTATTTGCGTTCGCAAGGTGTGTCTTCTGGACAGATTCGCACAGTAGAAGGTCTTGGAAGTTCTAACCCTATAGAAAACAAACGCGTTAGTCAGGCTAACCGAAGAGTAGAGGTTTACTTGTATGCATCTAAAGAAATGATTAATAAAGCCAATAATGGCACCTTGTAAAAAGATGCCTTATTTTTGATTAAACTTAACTACCGCTAAGACGTGTTCCGTAAATGGAGCACGTCTTTTTGTGTATATAACATTCTAATAACCACACATTTACAACCTGAATATACCACAAACACCCACGAAACACGTGGCGAACATTCCGTCAGGCGTAGGGGACCGATTCATCGCGCCCGTATCCTGACATTACCAAATATACATATCCATTTCAACAAATACGCATTTTCACATTATCAAATATGCGTTTCTGTTCCCCATTTTGTGGGTGTTTACGTATCTGCAAACACCATAAAATAGTGCACCAACGTACACTTGCAACTCGCTATGGCACAACAACATACACAAAATGCCTACTTTCGCATTGCAAAAACCATACTTTTGCAATGTAAAAACCCCCTTTTTGCACGCCAAAAACCATACTTTTGCAACGCAAAAACCCCCTTTTTGATTGATGTCTATATTGCTCTTATAAAACACTAAACATTCGGCTATAAAACATTCCTACCAAAACCATAAAACACTGCGCACAATATGGCTACACACACTACACATTACGGCATATACACAACCACCGTTTGGCACAACTTTATTGTACCCTCCCATTGCGCACAACCACAAAACGCATAATGAATTGTGCCACTATTATGCACACTTTTTGTAGCATTTATTATATTTCTACCCTATTTTCTTTGACATTAAAATTATTTATAGTATCTTTGCCGAACCTAAATACCGATTCATATAAGTCGAATTTAAACAATGTAGCCTTACATATAATAAGGTGTAAATTCTATTACGGAACAACAAAAAGAGAGAACGCAAACGGTGCAAAAGGCACCACTGCAAAACATATCCGTAGGAAAAACGGTTTATAAAGGCTACCAGAACGCTCATAAAGTATATACATTAATTTCAAACAATAAGCAAAAATGAGAAAAATCTACTTACTGATGTTTGCCCTAATGCTGTGTTTTAGCATGGCAAATGCGCAAGTTATCGAGGGCACGGTACTAAAATCGTGGGACGGAGCCAGTGGTTCTATCGAGATTCCTGCCAATGTTACCGAGATAGCAGATAACTGTTTCTACTCGCCAGCCGAGGAAGATCCAGATACTTGGGAGGTTATTGGCGAAGAAAAAGAGTAACACCAACATTACAAACATTAAGCTAAACAATGTAAAAAAATAGGCAAGAATGCCTTTTAAAGGGTGTTCTAACATTGAAAGTATAGATGCACCCAATGTAGAAATAGTGGGCGACGATGCCTTTGCACGGTGCGAAAAACTTGCAACATTGGCTCTTCCAAACATTAAAAATGTGGGAGTAGATGCCTTTCAAGGCTGCGAACAACTAAAAGAAATAGCGTTAGGAAAAAGCCTTACTACCATTTCGGGTAGCTCGTTTAAGAACTGTAAGGCACTAACAACCATATCTATAGAAGATGGCGGAGGCTATAAAGCTTTGCAAAATGCCATTATCAGTCCAAACAAAACATTGGTTTATATTGCCGGACAAGCCAAAGAAATAAAGCTAACTGCCGACGAATGTACTGCCATTGGCGACTATGCAATGTACAACAACACAAATATTGCAAAAATAAACCTACCCGGCGTTAAAACCATAGGTAAGGCTTGCTTTACGGGTTGCAGTGCATTGGCAGAACTGTTAGTACCCAATTTGGTAAGCGTAGACACCAATAGCTACATTACATGGAGTGGTGTGGCATCGCTAAATGTGGTAGATATTCACCTAAGCAACAACTTTGTGTCGTTCGGAGCTACCGAATTTGCCGATAAAACCTCTACAACCATTTACGTAGCTAACGAAAACGTAAAGGAAAAACTACAGCAAAAGTTTAAGAAATGCCAAATAGTAATAGGCGAACCACAGTCTACCGAGAAGTTTAAAGTAAACTATAGCATCACAAATATAGAGATTGATGGTAAGAAAATAGGCGAAATTGAAGCGTGGACAAATGGTGCACGCAACTTCGAAACAGGTACAGACATACCCAAAGGCAATAGCGTTTCGGTAATGGTAACACCATACGGCGGCTACAAAATAGACAAATGGGAAGTGAATGGCAAGTTGGCTGCACCCGAAAATCTACGTCCCTCATCGTCAATAAATGGCGAAATATGGTCGGTTAATCACATTTCAGAAGCATTAAACATAGTAGTTACACTTACAAAAGAGGCAGAAGGAGACATTATTTTCTTTAAAAGTAAAGAGCCAAACTTTGGAAGTGTTACCTGCACAGTGGTAGAAACAGAACAGAAAATAAATAGTGCTGAAAAGGTAAAGAAGGGTACTAAGCTCCGTTTCGAGGCATTTCCAAACGAAGGATACCACGTTACACAGTGGTATAAGCTTGGCAAAGAAACCGTAACAGATGCTGAAGGACATACAAAAACCATCGATCAGTATCTGCCTATCGCAGGTTTCGACAACGCTACAGTATACGAATGCAACGCAGAAGATGCCTTAGACATACTCGTAGACTTCGATCGCGAACAAGGAAAGCATATTGTTAGCTTCAAATCGCTTAACAATGAAACTGGCGAACTCACAGCTTCGGTAGACGGAACTGCCATTTCTACAGGCACAGTAGTGGCACATGGCGCAACAGTAGTGTTCACAGCGCACCCAAAAGAGGGCTATGTTGTAGACAGTTGGCTACTTAACGAAAGCGAAATAAAGGGCGAAAAGGGACTTACTTACACCATTCCCGACCTGAAAGAAGACGTTACTGTGTGGCTGGTTTGTAGCAAACAAACAGAAGAAACCGAACATAAAGCCGAAATAAAAGACGGCCATCTCATCTCGTGGAAGCCAAAAGGCAAGGCTATAACCCCAGAAGGAGTAGAGTATATAGATAACAACGCATTGCAAGCTGCCACAGAACTCGAATCGTTCCATATAACAAAAGACGTTAAAAGCATAGGCGAACTGGTGTTTTTGTTCTGTACTCAGCTCACCGAAATCACGGTAGACCCTGCCAACAACTACTTTACATCGGTAGACGGAGTATTGTATAGCAAAGACAAAACACGCTTAATGGCTTATCCTCCGGGCCGTTCGGGTGCGTCATACGAGATTATTCAGAGCGCAACAAGCATAAAACCAGGTGCGTTTACATTGGTTCCAGCACTTCTTGGTGTAACTGTGGCTAAGGGAAACACGGCTCTACGTGCCAACAAAGGCGCACTCTACACACGCAATATGCTCACTTTGCTCTATCAACCTACCATTCCACAAACTGCACCGGGTACAGATAAGCTCGCACTAAACGAGGGATTGGAAACCATTGCCCGCTATGCTTGGCATACAACCATACTGTTACAGAGATAACACTACCTGGTTCGCTTAAAACTATCGAGGCTAATGCACTCTCAAACAATCCTAACTTGAATGGAATAAAGTGGGAAGAGGGTGTTGAACCTGAACTTGAAACCATTGGAGATTCGGCTTTTTACCACAACGGACAGTTGGCAATGCTACAGCATATCCCATCTTTAAAAACACTGGGAGCAGGTGCTTTCATTAAAAATGCTAACCTTGTGGAGGTTCATATACCTGCAAACTGCACCATAGGAGATAGAGCTTTCTTTGAATGTTTGGCACTTCAGAACGTCTATTCGTATAGTATGACACCGCCAGCTGTAGCCGACGATGCTTTCAAATCTATATATTATCTTGACGATGCTGTGCTACACGTAGACCAAAATGCGGTAGAAGCCTACAAAAAAAGCCGATGGCTGGCGACACTTTAAGCACTTTGCCACCGATATTGTTACTGCTATTAGCTCTACAAAGGTTGCTACAAACAGTGCCGTTCGGGTTATAGCACAAAGCAATGGCTACACCATCGAGGGGCTGAATGCCGGACAACGCTACACGCTTTGCACTGTTTCGGGTGTGCAAATAGCTACTGGCGTAGCCAACGAAGGTAGTTTGTTTATACCAGTTAAGCGCAATCAGGTGTACATTCTGCACATTTCGGGCGATAAAACCTACAAACTGTTCTAACAAAAGTATTCAGTTTAGCACATAAAACACAAGAGAGAAGCAAACATCATGGGTTTGCTTCTCTCTTTCTTTTTTCTATCTGTCTTGATGTACAAAATATTACAAATCGCAACGCCATTTTGTGGGTGTTCGTGGGTACGATACAATGAATTGCAATATCAACGATGCGAATATGCAACGCCATTTTGTGCAATTACGTGGGTACGGGCACGATAAATCGGTCCCCTACGGCTGCTGACGGATTGCCATTTTGTGGTTGTTTACGTATATACAAATACCAAAAAAATATGTTTACACGTACACTTGCAACTTGCTATAACACAACAACATACACAAAATGCCTACTTTCGCATTGCAAAAACCATACTTTTGCAATGTAAAAACCCCCTTTTTGCACACCAAAAACCATACTTTTGCACGGCAAAAAGGGGGTTTTTGTTTTTCGTTATAATGGTAGACGTTTTTGCAGATGCTGGAAAACGGTTTTACTTTGCAGGGGTTGTGGGTTGAGTCATTGTAACTTCTATGCAATTGTTCTGGTTTAGCAGATTGCGAAGAGTGGTACGAATGTCGTCGCAAGTCATATTTTCTACAATGTAACGGAAGTCTGTATCTACGTCTATTCCATTGTATAGGTCGGTGTAGAGTACATATTCCCAATAGTTATTCATACGCAACACTTGGTTATACACCTTTAGTTCGTATGCTTTTACCTTATCGAGGTCTTGCTGCGATGGTCCTTCGGTAGCCATTTTTTCCAATTCTTTGTATACAATAGGTATTAGGCTGTTATATTTTTGTGGGTCTGTTTGGAATGCAATTCGTAGCAAAGCCTCATCGTTGGGGTGGTGTTGCAAGTCGCCCGATGCCTGTACGCTATACGTTCCTCCCTTATCTTCGCGCACCTTTTCGGTGTAAACAATGCGCAACAGTTGTCCTATGGCGTCCATTAGTAATTCGTTTCGGTTGTTGTATTCCATTTTTCCTTTTATCACAATGGTAGTAATGGCAGTAGGAGTAGTTTGTTTTTTATGAAAAATGTATGTTTTTTTGCCATCAACAAGCTTTGGTTCATACGTACCAATGGTTTCTTTTGTGTTGTTAGATGGCAGTGTTGCAATGTATTGACATAGCAATGGTCTCAGTTTGTTTATGTTTATGTTTCCCGTAAGAATAAGTTTGAAGTTGGCAGCATTAGCAAACAGTTCTTTATAAATGTGCATAATGCGGTTGTAGTTCACCCTTTTCAGTTGTTCTTTGTTCATCGATGCCATTCTGTTGGTAGCGTATGCCACTTTGTGTAGTGTGTCGTTGTATGCCAACATTGGGTTTACGTGTGCGTTAGTAAGGAACTCTTGTTGTTGTTCCATTAGGTTTTTAAACGCTTGTGGGTCTTTTCTGGGCTGTGTAAAGTATAGGTATACCAGTTCGAGAAGCGTTTTTGTGTCTTTCACATTCGATGTTCCTGCCATGCCTCGAGTATCGTTATCAATGAAAGGAGTTACGGTTGCGGTTTTCCCAGCCAGCATTTTTTCTAAGGTAAGGTCGTTGTATTGTGCCACCCCTCCTATGGTAGCTCCAGCCATAAGATAGGTTAAGTTTGGCATTTCGCTATCTGGATATATGTTTTTTCCCCCTAAACTAAATAGCTTTAGGTTCACTTCGTCGGGTTCAAAGTTGGTTGATCGCACATAAACTTTCAGTCCGTTAGATAGTGTAAATTCGGTATATCCATATTTGTAGGTACGTTCCGATATTATGCTACCAGGTTTTGGCAGTTTTGTTATAAGCCTTTCTGTTAGTGTGTTTTGTGTTTTATATGGTGTGTAGTGTTGTTTTTGAGCTTTTAATATAGCATTTTCTATGCTGCTGTTAGTAGGCATTTTAAAGGTATTTTTGTCTGGTCCGAACATTGTTACCACCTGATTTTGGTTTGTAATAATAGTTTTTGCCAGTGCGTTTACATCGTCTATGGTAACCGTTTTGTCGAGTTTTCTCACTATTTCGAGTTCTTTTTCAGGTTCTATAATGGGTGTTTCTTCGAGGAAGTTCTGCACACATTGTTCCACAAATTCGCCATTTCGCCTGTTAGAGCGGTCGTTATAGTCGTTCTCTGCATACGATAGCATTTCGGCTTTTCCCCTTTTCAGTTCATCTATAGTTATGCCGTTGGCACGTGCACGTTCCACTTCTCCCACCAGAAGTTGTATTGCTTCGAGCGCTTTTCCCTCTTTTAGTACGCCTGAAAGCTCGAAAGCATCTTTTGTAGATGCCAGAAAGAAGTTGCCACTTCGTACCGATGCCGATATAAAAGGTGCGTTTTTTGTTCTGCTCAACTCTTCTAATCGGTCGTTAATAGCCATTCTCAGAATGTTAGTTTTGTAGTCGTCGGCATAGTTTTGTATGGTGTTTCGTTCTTGTTTTGGTGTTACATCGCGTTTCATGTATAGTGTAAAATTCACGGTAGGTTGTTCTTTGTCGGTAGCCGTGTATAGTATCATCTTCTCGTTGTTACCTATTGGGTAGTAAATGCGGTGTGCGGGATTTTGTGGAAGTGGTATTTTAGCAAACAGTTTTTTTATTTTTTCTTCTATTTTATCCTCGTTTATGTCTCCCACAACTATAATAGCTTGCAAGTCTGGACGGTACCATTTGCTGTAATAGTCGCGTAAATCGTTGTAAGGAAATGTTCTAACAATGTCTATATTGCCTATTGGCATACAGTCAGAATACTTTGTTCCGGCATAAATAACGGGCATAGCTTGTTCTGAAAGTCGTTGCATAGCCATACCAGAGCGGCGTGTTCGCCATTCTTCTTCTATCACTCCCCGTTCTTTATCTATCTCTTTGTCGGTTAAAAGTAGTTCGTGGCTCCAGTCGTTTAGTATTAATAGGCACGAATCAATTACGCCTTCGCGTGTTACAGGTGCCGCCGATATGTTGTAAACAGTTTGGTCTACGCTGGTATAAGCATTAAGATTGGCACCAAACTTAATGCCTACGCTTTCGCACCAAGCCACTATTCCGGGTTGCAAAGTGTTGCCTGGGAAGTGTTTTGTGCCGTTAAATGCCATGTGTTCTAGGAAGTGTGCCAGTCCGCGTTGGCGTTTTTCCTCGAGAATAGAGCCAACTTTCTGTGCAATATAGAAGTCTGCTACGCCTTTAGTTTGTGCATTATGGCGTATATAATAGGTCATTCCGTTCGGCAAAATGCCCTTTCGTATGGTGTTATCGTTATCTATTTTTCCTTGTTGTGCATATATATTGCATGCAAAGAAGAGTGCTACAATGGTTAGAAAGTGTTTCATTTTGTTTTGCATATTTGCTTTTTATGTTTTGTTTATATTGTTATTGTGGTTTGTTTTGCCAGCTTTTATGTTGTTTAAGGCATCTTTGAGCACGATGGAACAGCGTTTGGCGTGAAGTCGTTGGTAGAGTTATTGGTATCAATCCACCCATTTTCGTTTCTTTTTCTTACCACAGCTTTGTTGTAACGAGCCTCATCAAAGTCTACATTTCCACAGTAAGTGAAGCCTTTATCTAGCCTTGCCGATATTATATTCCACTCGTATACGGTGGGAACGGCAAGGTTTACGGCATCTATTATCCACGCATTTGGCATGAAATATTCGTTTTCGTTCATTGGCACCACTATGTCTCCTTGTTTAAAAATGTAGCCAAATTTGTATCTATATTGCTTTGTATATGTGCTTTGGTCTACCATTGGGCGAGCCAATGCGTAGCTTTTTACTCCACGAGTGTGCATTACAAACGTTCCATTAAAGTTAGCATACCAGTTTAAAAGGTTAGGTACTTTGGGGTTATCTTGGTCTCCTTCGGGGTGCGAAGACTTGTCGTAGATTTCAAAATCTGCCTTTCTCAGGTCGAAAGAGTTAGGGTTTATGGGGCGGTGGTCTATGGCGGTGAGAGCTATAAGTAGTTCTTTTCCGGGCAGAACTGGTACATCGTGCCCGGTGCCGGGTATGACATAGATGGCAGAAATGGTCATTGCTTCGTTCCTAATATCGGGTTGATAGTCGTGTTTATCGTCGCTTGTGAAGAACGATTCTATGAAAGCTATGCCGTCAGCATACATTGTTGTGTCGCTATTATTGCCTATTTTGATGTACTGATCGTCGGTATACATAAACCCATCGGGGGTTGTTGTGCCAGTAAAGAATATTTCTGATATTACAAAACCCTCTTGTGCAGAATACACATTTAGGGCTATTTGGGTTGTTTTTTGGGGTTCGGCTGCGCTAATGGCTATGTTTTGGCATTCGGCTTTTACCTTTGCGGCTATGTTTTGGTTGTTTAATTTATAGTTTATAGTGCCTTTTACGGCTATGTTATAGTTGCCTTCGGGTACTGAAACTGTGGTTTCGAACTCCTTTCCAGCGGGTTTAAAGTTGGTAGCGGTATATTGTTTGCCTGTTTCTACATTGGTTAGCACGGCTGTTGCTTGGGTTAGTGTTGCGCCATTTATATTGAGTGGTATGGTGAGCGCAAGGCTATGGTTTGCTATTTGGGGTTCTATGCCGTTGTCGTTATAGTTTGTGCACGATGCGAAAGCTATGCAAAGCATTGCAAATAGTGCTAATATTGGGGTTTGCTTTTGGCTGTTTTTGTTTATATTCATTGTTATATTGTGTTGTTATAATGGGTTTTTTGTTAGAAGGTTACCCCCATTGCAACGTTTGTTTCTACCTGATGTAGCAAGGCAGAATGGCTATAAGCGAAGGCTGTTTTTAGGAAAATGCCTACCCCTTTCCACTGTTTGGGCTGATGATAGACGGTGCATTGTGTTGCCAAAGTCCAGAGATGCGCTGTTTTGGTGGCATATATGTTGTTTACAAGTTGTGTTATTTGCTTATCCATAATGGCATACGGCATAACAATTCGTTTAGAGTTGTTGTGGAAATAGGCAGCATTTGTGTTCCATTCTATTTGCCATTGTGCTGTGTTTTGGTGTTTTTGTTGTGTTTTGTTGCACCATAACCACTGCCACCCGAGCCGTCCGTAGGTTTTTGCAAATGCCATTTCGCGTCGCAAATCTATGTATTCCGAATAGTCGTTTAGCCACCCTAACTGTGCGTTAAGCATTATTTTCGATTGGTTGCCTGTGCTTAATGCTCCGCCCAAATGGTAGTCGGCTTTGTTGTTTTGGTACATTGAGAGTGTTATAAGCGACTTATATTCGGTGCTCGACGAGCTTCCTGCTATGTGTTCTTTACCTCGCCGGTGTTCCGTACGGTATCCTGCGAAGAGTGCCCACCGCCATTTTCCTTCGTGTTTCCAGCCTGCTTGTGCTGCCATAGTGGTAACTTCGAGTTTGCTAATGGGTAGTGCGTTAAGTTCGGTAAGTATGTTGTTGTAAGGCATATATGTTCCTTCGACTGACAAATATGCGCCACTGGTGTTTAATGGAGTTAGCTGTAGGTCGGCAATGGTGCCTGTTCCTTTATAGTACGACGAGCGTATTGCACCTGCAAAGCGCACATAGTTGGTTCCAAGTCCCGTCATGTGGTATTCTGGAACTACGCCCAAAGGGTTGTAAAAGTCTACATTGTTGGTTTGTTTATAGGTGTGCATACCCACTCCTGCCCCTATATTGTAGTTTCCATAAGCACGAGCCAGCCCCACACGTAGGGTCAAATCGGTTGCTATTCCTCGTGGTCTGGGGTCGATGGTTCGGTATTCGTGTTCGGCTCTAAAGTTTATTTTTGCTCCAAAGGTCCATTGTTTCAGCTTCACGGCATAGCCTCCGTAAAAGGCATATTGCTCGTTTTGCAGGTCTCCTCCAATGGTATCTGCCATTACGTATGGGTATAGTTGTTCGTAGTCGGAGGTGGAATTGAAACGTATATTGCGTATTTTTCCTGTTTTGTAAGATGCTCCTCCCCATACGGTAGTGGTAGCATTGAGATGCAAATAAGAGCTTACGGTTGCATTGCCCAGTGTGTGTGCATTGCCCAATTGTGGTTGTTGTGGAATGTTGGCATGTTTATAGTTCAGGTTCAGATACATTTCCGATAGCGATGTGGTGTACACGTTGTGCATAAAAGCTGGGTTGTGCAGGGCGTTGTCTAACACTTTTGTCCACTGGTTTTGGTGTTCGGCAATTGCTATAGTGTCTTTTTCGTGTGCTCTTATGGGCGAAAACAGCAAACAACAACAAAGGGTTATAAATAGGTATCTTCTCATTTCGTATTTACATAAGTAGGTGGTTGAATTTCAAAAGTATGGTTTTTGCATTGCAAAAAGGTGGTTTTTGGCGTGCAAAAAGGTAGTTTTTGCATTGCGAAAAGGGGGTTTTTGTTTTTGCAGGAATTATATAGTTTATACATACCAATAGTTTATAGTTTTTACATAAATAGTATGTTGGTGCGTATTTGTGTGGGGTGAGCAACAATTTCTATATAGTTTTCCGCTGCTCTATAGTATTTTACGCCTTCTGTTCCGTCTGCCATTCGGTATCGTATGGTACCTTCGGCGTCCATCATATATGCTCCTCGCAACACGTTAATGGTGGCAGTGTTTTCTTGAAATGTGGAAACGGTGTAGCTTCTGCCATTCGATAGGTTTTTAAGCACCACAGTTCCTTGCATTTCTATGGGTGTTATAGTGTCGGGAACTTGCAGTGTTACCATTGCTTGCGTATAGTAGTCGTCGTCTTTTTGTGTACACCTTATTGCCAGTAAGGGTAGCATAAGCACAACCATAATGTAGAATAAGCATTTCATTGTAGTGTTTGTTTTTATGTGTTTGGATAGGCGCACGGTGTGCGTTTCCGTATTTTTCTATAGTTTTACGTTCATTTCCAGTCCGAAATATGGTGTTACATATCGCCTTATAACAAAGTTGTTGCGTTTGTAATCGGGGTGTATGTCCCACAGTTTGTTTACAAATAGTGCCACCATAAGCTTGTTGTTGAAGAGTTTTTTGGTAGCCTTCAGGTTCAAATCCATACTAAATGGAACGGTTTGTCGGGTAAACATTCCATCGGTATAGGTTCTAACGAGATATTGTAAGTAGGTATCGTGTGTGTCGGTTTCGGTGTATGGGTGTATGTTTCCGTTGGTATCCATATATTTCAACGGCATATTTTCTTTCCGCATAGACTGTTCTGCGGTGAGCCAAACACATTGTGCCGATAGCGAGAAGCCCAATTTGAGTTTGGAATGGTGGTATCGAAGGTGAAATTGGTATTTACCATTTCTCTTATAAAGCCATCGTCGTCTTTGTATATGCCCACTATTTCGAGTGGTTCGCCACCCACCATCTTAGCAGGTTTGTACATTATGGGTTGCGAATTGTGGTATTCGGTGCGAAACCAAGCCCCTGTTATGGTTAGCCTAGTATTGATAACAGGAAAGCGAACTGTGGATAGCACCCACTCTAAACCTTGTTTATAGGTTCGACTACCATTAGAAGCGTGGTCGTAAGCCCGCATTACGCGCTTTGTTTGGTAGGGCAATGTGCTAATATCGGGACGGTTTGTAAGTGCATCGGGGTCTATTCCAGAGGCATCAAACTCCTTATAAGCGTATGGAGCATATACTTCCATAGTGCGAAAACCCGATTTCATGTCTTCCACAAAATAGGTTAGTGTGAGCCTGTTTCCACCCCACTCCACATCTGTTTTGGCTTCCCACTTTAGGTTTCGTGCCGCTTTCAGTGCCGTGTTAGTAGGGTCTACCACGTAAGTTTGTAGGTACATACGCCTGTATTGTGGGTTTTCGTGATAGTAGTTCAGCTCTACTATGTCCATATAGGTGGGTTCTGGATAGAGCAAATCTATGGTTGGAAACATACTTTGCCAGCCTATTCCGCTCGAAAGGCTCACTGTTATGGGGCGTTGGCACAGGTTAAACGATGGAAAAGTCCACCCTGCATTCAGTCGTGGGTCTATATTCACCTTATTATATATGGCAAAACGTTTACTTATACCCAGCATTGTTTCGGCTCGCACGCCCATTTCTATGTCTAATTTGTGGTTTCCTATGCCTTTACTAAGGGTTTCTTCTATGTAAAAGCAGCCAATGTTTGCGAGGCTGGAATGTCGGCATATCGGCGTGGACGATACGATGCTCCGGTGTAAACGGGGTGCAAACGGTCGAACATTTGACCCTCTCCAAGGTTGCGATCCATCTGGTAATCGGTTCCCACAAGCATAGTGTTAGAGAGTCCTTTTATGGGTAGTGTAAAGTTGGCATTGGCTTTTAGATACACGCTAATGGGTTTTCCGTCTACCGTATGTGTGGCGGTATATTTGTAAGGAGATATTAACACGGCATCGCTTTCGCCGTTTGTCATGGTTGTTGCTGCGGGTGTGTCGCCGTCTAACTGTACAAGTTTGGTGCGTTCTAAGCGGTTTCGTTCGTACGAAAACGATGCCGACAGCTCGCCATTGGTAAAGAAAGTTTTATTGTTTTTGCTATTTATGGCAAACACAAAACTGGTTGCATAGCGGTTGTAGGTAGACTTATACTTGTCTATTCCCCCATGGTTGAACTCTGGATCTACCTTATCGTTGTCGAACGAACCACCATAATCTACATTCAACGAGGCGTTATAGCGCATTGTTTCTGTGTTCCATTGTTTGTTAAGACGTGCCGAAAGGGTGATGCGTTGGTAGGTTTCGAGCAGGTTTCGCGGCTCTGCTTTGTTGTCAAGATAGTCGGCACTGAGGTTGAGCGATAGTTTTTTAGATTGCCACTCAAAGGCTTTTGCCAAATAAAATAGCTTCGAATCCATATCGGCTTTGAACCTTGCGGAGAGGAAATTGCCACCTTTTGTTCGCTTAACCTTTACCAAACCGCTGGTAAGATCGCCATATTGCACCGACGGAATGCCTCGAACAATGGTTACTTCTTGTATATCGTCGGTAGAAATAGTACGCATATCTACTCCTGCATTTGTGTAGTTTCGTTTGCCAGATGTGCGGTCTACTGCTCCCGAAAGGTATTGCATGTTTCCATTTACGCTAACTGGTGCACCGTCAATAATAAAGCGTGTGCCCAGAGAAGAGGTGTTATACTGGTTGCTTGCTATGGGCACTTCGCGCAGATTTATGGTGTTTGGCACATTAAGATGTGGGTCGTGTGCTCGTCCTCCTGGTAAAAGTTCCAGCAAATCGGTAAAGCTTGAGGGCTGCAAATGCTCCATTGCTTGCTTGCTAATGGTGGAAACGCTCGACAAGCCACGCCCTTCTTGTGCGGTAACAACCACTTCTTGCAAACTGTTTACGTCTAAATTTAAATGGTAAACTGCCCCTTGTTTGGGCACCACTTGTAGGGGTTTGTAGCCTATATAGGATATTTACCTGCTGATTGAAGCTTGTTGATAGTAGGAAACAACCGTTTTGGTCGGTTACGGCTACTATTTTTTTTGTGTTAAGTGCCATAACTGTTGCGCCTATAATGGGTTGCTGTGTGCCTGCTTCTAACACTTTGCAACGCATTTGGGCTTGTATCTGACTACAAAATAGGCTTACAAGGAGTGTAAATAAGAGTTTTTTCACCTTATATTAAATATTTTTTTGTTGCTATTTACAATGTTTGTGGGGTTTAATTGTAGGGAGCACGGTTTGTTGCCTGTACATTTTTTATATGCCAATGCAGCACATTCGCAATTCTACAACAGCAGAATTGTGTTTCGCAAATGGTTGTTATGCATTTAAAAGTACCAAAGTTTCCATGCAAAAAGCGCACGGAAACTCTGGTTTTTTACTGTATACGAAAGTGTTGTTACCTGACTACTATTTTCTTACCTCCATGTATATAGATGCCCTTTTGTACGGGTTGAGCTATGCGCCTACCGTTTAAGTCGTACCAAGCACCATTATCTTTGCTATTCATAGTGGCGTTGCTGATGCCAGTAGCATCGTCGCCGTCAAACTCTTTCCACGTAAATAGGTCCATAGAACCTGTTGCTTGCTTTGGTGTCCACCCACGTTCTTTCACTGCAGTGGCTTGTTTTACGGTTAAAGAATTGTGTTCTTTGTCGTAAAGTTTGTTGTAAACGCAGAACTCTCTCTCGTTTCCTTCGGTTTCTTTTACCAGAGATGCTATAAGTTTATCCATTGATTCGCCAGCCAACTTGTTGCCCCAGCACGACAAGAACTCTATTCTTGGATTGTGTGAAACGTCTAATTTGGTAAGACTATTCTGGCTACATTCTAACCTTTCGAGGTTCGGATTCTCAGAAACATCTAAGTTTTCAATGCCGTTTCCATTCACCCATAGTTCCTCAAGAAATAGAAGTTTTGTTACGTCAATGGTTCTTAGGTTTTGGTTTTCGCCTACATTAAGAGTTCTAATGTTAGGACTATTGCTCAAATTAAGTGCCGTAATTTGTGTTCCTTGCAACGATATTGCTGTAAGGTTTTGGGTGTTTTCTAAATTAACAGTGGTGAGTTCTTTGCAATAGCTTGCCCAAACCACGCTTAAGTTTGTTGCTTTAGAAAGATCGATACTGGTAATTGGATTTTCGTTTACCCGTAGTTCGCGCAGTTCGTTAGCCTTACTTAGGTCTATAGAAGTTACACCTTGTGCTGGCATAGAGAGGTAGTCTGCATCGCCATGAATGGTTATTTCGGGTGCATTTACTGTGAAAAACACTTTCATTCCTGCCACGCTTATGTTGCTTGCGCCGTCTATAGAGAAGTTATCGCCTATGTTAGGGTCTTTATCTTTTGCGTCTCCGTCTTCGTCTAAACCGTCGAAAATAAGCATTTCTATCGTCATTTTCTGTCCTATTGGTGTGTTTGTTTTAAATTTAATTACACCATTTCCCACCGCAGCCATAGCATTGGTGAACGAAAAAAGTAGTCCGCACACGAACAACAAAAAGTAGTTTTTTCTCATAATAACTATCATTTAGAATTTGTTTTATAATATTTTTATTTTGCAAATGCAAAGTTAGTAAGATATAAAAAGGTGGGCAATACCCAAAAATAGGTAAATATTATATTGCCAAATAGCACCAACGCAACGCCGTTTTGGGGGTGTTCGTGGGCGTGGTACGATGTATTGCAAAACAAAAAACACTCTCTTAAAAAACAAAAACCATACTTTTGCAATGCAAAAACCTACTTTTTGCACGCCAAAAACCATACTTTTGCAACGCAAAAAGGGGGTTTTTGAAAACCCCTTTCTATAGTGCTGTGTTTCAGTATGATAGGCTGTGTTAGACTAAAGGGCGTAAGCACACACCAAAAGCCATTTTTGGAATGTACAAAACAAGTGGTAAGCTGCTCTCTAAACACCTATCTGTCTATGCCATTACGCGACAACACTCCTTTGGTGGTGTAGTAATGCTTCACCTCTTGCATATCTGTTACAAGGTCGGCATAGGCAATTAGTTGTTTCGGAGCATAACGACCAGTAAGCACAACTTCGGTTTTTGGGTCTCTGTTTTCTAATGCTTGTATAAGTTCGTCTATGCTAATAAGTTCCATGTGTAGTGCTATTGTTATTTCATCGAATATCACTACGTCCCATTCTCCCGAACTAAGAAGTTCTGCACACCGTGCTAATCCGTCTTGAGCGTGCTGTTTATCTACAGCCGAAGGGGCGCGCGTAAGTAGGCAACCATTACCAAATTGCTCTATAGAAAGGTTGTCTATGAACTTGGCAATACGTGTTTCGTTGTATTGTATCGACTTCATAAATTGTCCAATAAACACTTTTTTGCCTGCCATACATGCACGTATGGCTAGTCCAAAGGCTGCTGTGGTCTTCCCTTTTCCGTTGCCCGTGTACACTTGAACCTGTCCCCGAGCTGCTGTTCTCTTTACATTCATATAGCCAATAAATGGATATGCGGTGTGGAAATTTTGGTTTTCGCACCCTATTTTGTCCGACAGTTAATTATTGTTACACCATTTTTAGTCTCGCTAATCTATTATGTTTGTCTAAGTTTTTAGCTCTTCGAAGCATAGAGAATAACTGTATTTCAATGAGTCTGCCACGATATAGACATTTAAAACAATGCCCATTCTCTGTTGTTATTTAGTTTTGGCAAGACCATTTACCGCTACAAAAATAGGAAAATAAATAGAAAATAAGGCATAATAAGGGTTATAATTAGAATAATGTTAGATATTTTCACATAATGAAAGTATAGATATTAAAAGCAAAACAAAACATTTTTGCGGTGCAAAGGCACATCTACAGCATTTTGGCACACCATTTGTATTGATACAAGCAGATAGAAATTAACAAATAAAAATATATAATATGCAAAAAGGAAAAATAGGTGTAACGACAGAGAACATATTCCCTGTTATTAAGAAATTCCTCTATTCCGACCACGACATCTTCCTTCGCGAGTTGGTATCTAACGCTGTCGATGCAACACAAAAGCTGCGCACGCTTGCTGCAACAGGCGAGTTTAAAGGCGAAACCAACGATTTGAAGGTTCGTGTAAGTCTCGACGAAAAAGCCGGAACACTCACCGTAAGCGATGATGGCATAGGTATGACGGCAGAAGAGATAGACAAATACATCAACCAGATAGCCTTTTCGGGTGTTACAGACTTCTTGGACAAGTACAAAGACAAGGCTGAAGCCATCATAGGACACTTCGGTCTGGGCTTCTACTCTGCCTTCATGGTGTCTAAAAAGGTTGAAATAATAACCAAAAGCTATCGCGACGGGGCACAAGCAGTACGTTGGAGCTGCGACGGAAGCCCGGAATTTTCGATAGAAGATACCAAAAAGGCAACCCATGGCACCGATGTTGTGCTCCATATAGACGACGATTGCAAGGAGTTTTTGCAGAAACAGAAAATAGAAAGCCTACTAAACAAGTACTGTAAGTTTATGGCTGTGCCTGTAGTTTTTGGCAAAGACAGAATGGAAAGACGGTAAAAGCGTGGAAACAGATAAGGATAACATTATAAATAATGTGGAACCGCTATGGACAAAAGCTCCCGCTGAACTGAAAGACGAGGACTACAAGCAGTTCTATCGTACGCTCTTCCCAATGAACGACGAACCTTTGTTCTGGATTCACCTGAATGTTGACTATCCATTCCACCTGACCGGCATTCTGTATTTCCCACGCGTGAAGAACAATATAGAGCTTCAGCGCAACAAGATACAGCTCTATTGCAACCAAGTATTCGTTACAGACCAGGTAGAAGGCATTGTTCCAGAGTTTCTTACCCTACTTCATGGTGTGATAGACTCACCGGATATACCGCTGAACGTGAGCCGAAGCTATTTGCAAAGCGATGCTAACGTAAAGAAAATATCTACTTACATTACCAAGAAAGTGGCAGACAGGCTCAACGGAATATTCAAAGAGAACCGCAAAGAGTACGAAGAAAAGTGGCAAGACCTTAAGCTTTTCGTGAACTATGGTATGCTTTCGCAACCCGATTTCTACGATCGTGCAAAAGATTTCTCGCTCTTTACCGATGTAGATGGCAAGAACTTCACCTTCGAAGAGTATAAAACGCTTATTAAAGACAACCAAACCGATAAGGACGGAACGCTTGTTTATCTCTACGCAACCAACAAAGAGGAACAGTATTCGTACATTGAAACAGCACGCGCAAAGGGATATTCGGTGCTGTTAGCCGATGGACAGTTAGACGTTCCTATGCTTTCTATGTTGGAACAAAAGCTCGAAAAGTCGCGATTTGTACGGGTAGACTCTGACATTATAGACCATATTATTGCGAAAAACGATGAAGCAAAGGGCGAAAAACTTGGCGAAAACGATGCCGATACACTAACACAGGCGTTCCAATCGCAGATGCCTAAGGTGGAAAAAGCAGAATTTATGGTGAACGTAGAACCACTTGGCGAAACCGCTCAGCCTATTGTGGCTACACAAAACGAGTATATGCGCCGTATGAAAGAGATGAGCCAATACCAGCAGGGTATGGGTTTCTATGCACAAATGCCCGACACTTACACCATTGTACTGAACTCTGACCACGCCATTATTAAGCAAATTCTGAACGAAAGCAATGCTTCTACTGCCGAAAAACTGCAGCCTATACGTAGCGAAATTAAGGGTTTGCAGGCGCGCGAAGCTGCCTTACGACAGGAACAGGGTAAGAAAAAGCCAGAAGAAGTTACCCAAAACGAGAAGGACGAACTTAAGAACACAGAGGAAGAACTTACAAAACAACGTAACGAAAAGAACTCTGTGATAGCCGATTATGCTAAAAACAACAATGCCATACATCAGCTAATAGACCTCGCTCTCTTGCAAAACGGATTGCTAAAGGGTGCTGCGCTCGACAAGTTTATTAAGCGTTCGGTAGACTTAATTAAGTAAACCGACAACGATAACAAATAGTTTTAAACCTCGTTATATGGGATTTTCCTTTATAGCGAGGTTTCTTTTGAATTATAATAAAACACCAATAGCGATAGAAAGAAGGGCAAAATAAAAGATATTGGCTATTTTTTCTAAGAATAAGAACCGTAATACAAGAATTATTTATATATTTGCATTATGAAAAAAGAGCTAGGAAAATGGTTTATGGATATAGCAAAGTATATGGTAACAGCTTTGCTATTGTCGACAGCTTTTGGTAGTATGGATCGCCTATGGGTGCTTGTTTGCGTTGTAATTGGCGTAATATTGACCTTAGGTTGGGGACTTATTTTAATACAACAAGACGAAGAACAAAAGAAAGGAGAATAGTATGGGAGCAATAGTAGCATCGATTTTAGTTTCGTTATTAGCAACAATTAGTGGTCTTTACTTTATATATCAAGACAAAAAGAACCGTAAATCCTAACGGAAAAGGATAGTAATTAGAAGTTAGGAGAATAGTATGGGCGCAGTAATAGTATCGATTTTTGTTTCGTTAATAGCGACAATTGGAGGTCTTTACTTTATGTATCAAGACAAAAAAGACCGTAAATCCTAACGGAAAAGGATAGTAATTAGAAGTTAGGAGAATAGTATGGGAGCAATAGTAGCATCGATTTTTGTTTCGCTGGTAGCAACAATTGGAGGTCTTTACTTTATGTATCAAGACAGGAAAAAACGCTAAATCTAACGGAAAAGGATAGTAATTAGAAGTTAGGAGAATAGTATGGGAACATTAGCAGTAGCAATTTTGCTCTTTGTGGGCGCAGTAATTGGACGTCTTTACTTTATGTATCAAGACAAAAAAGACCGCTGAATCTATGCCAATTCGCTGCTATCTTTAAGGCAAATGGCATACAACAACTTACTGAAACCCTATCGGCAAGTTGCAACATACATAGATATAAAAAGGTGAAATTGTTGTTGATTTCACCTTTTTTTATTAAGTTTGCACTGTGTTCTTTGCACTTTTGTAAAGAAGACACACCCTTTGAGAAACAAAAAAGGAACGAGAATGAAGATGGATATAACCAAAATAAAGAACTTTTTTACCACAGAAATGTGGCAAAAAACAGAGTATATGTCTAAACGTAAAGGTATTGCTATTAGACTGTTGCAGAAGTTTTACCTTACAATAAAGTTCTTTATAGAGCGCGAACACATAACTTTCGCAGCTCAACTATCGTTCTCTACCATTATGGCAATAGTGCCAATTGCTGCCATGATATTTGCTATTGCCAACGGTTTTGGCTTCGGTAAGTTCATAGAATCGCAGTTTAGAGATATGCTTTCGGCACAACCCGAAGTGGCAAACTGGCTGCTAACACTCACACAATCGTATCTTACGCATGCCAAAACAGGCATTTTTATTGGCATCGGACTACTTATTATGCTCTACAGTGTGTTCTCTTTGATAAACACAGTAGAGCGTGTTTTCGACAGTATATGGCAGGTTAAGGGCACACGACCCATCAGTAGGATTCTCATAGACTACACCGCTATGATGTTTCTGGTGCCAATCAGCATCATCATAATGTCTGGACTGAGCATCTATCTCTACAGTTTCGTAGAAAATTTAAACGGTTTTTTATTTCTCGGAACCATTGCACGCTTCTCGCTCCGCTATCTTCTGCCGTGGACAATACTAACTTTTATGTTTGTAGTGCTATATGTTTTTATGCCAAATGCAAAGGTTCAGCTTAGCAAAACAATAGGACCCGCTGTGCTAGCCAGCCTTTTAATGCTCGCCTTACAAGGTTTCTACATTCACGGACAAGTGTTTCTAACAAGCTATAATGCCGTGTATGGATCGTTTGCAGCACTTCCTTTGTTTATGTTATGGATGCTTATGTCGTGGTATATATGCCTCTTTTGTGCCGAACTCTGCTATATAAACCAGAATTTAGACTACTACCAATGCACTATAGAACCAAAAAAGGTTTGCTATAACCACTTTCTTGCAATGAGCGCCACCGTGTTAAGCTACATTTGCCAACGCTTTGCCAACGACGAAGAACCATACACGGCTTTAGAACTGGAGGAAAAAACGGGCATTCCTATACGTGTTACAATGGCTATATTGGACAGATTGAAAACCATTGAACTGATTACCGAAAACCATTTGCCTACAACTAACCGAGTTACATACACTCCTACGCACGACACTAACAACATTAGCGTGGGCGAACTGGTGGACCGTATGGGAACAGAACCTACACAAAGCACCGAACTTACCCACCATTTGCCTGAATATGCATGGCAAAAAGATGCGTACAAAAAGGTGGAAACTATTCACAAAAACTATCTTAACGCTCTGAAAAACATAAATATTAAAGAACTTGTAAACACACAAACATAACACAACAACACGTCTGCAACGAATTATTCACCCACCAAATAGAGAGTGTTCGTTGCGCATTTCGTGGGTGTTCGTTGGGTGTTTCGTGGGTGTTCGTTGTGTATTTCGTGGGTGTTCGTTGCGTTATCGCAATCCGTTTGCAATGTTTTAGCAATCCGTTCGCAACGAAATGGCAGACCACAAGCAGCTGTAGGGGCCGATTTATCGTGCCCGCATATATGAATACACCCACGAAATGGGAGACGGAAATGCATGTGCGATAATGTGAATACACATATTTGATTATGCGAATATGTATATTTGGTTATGCAAGGATACGGGCGCGATGAATCGGCCCCTACGCCTGGCGGAATGTTCGCAACCAATTTCGTGGGTGAACGCAACATTATTAACAAACCGTCAGCAGCGTTATCGCAATCCGTCAACAGCGTTATCGCAAACCATCAGCAGCATTACCGCAAACCGTCAGCAGCCGTAGGGGCCGATTTATCGTGCCCGCATATATGAATACACCCACGAAATGGGAGACGGAAATGCATGTGCGATAATGTGAATGCACGTATTCGATAATGCGAATATGTATATTTGGTTATGCAAGGATACGGGCGCGATGAATCGCCCCCTACGCCTGGCGGAATGTTCGCAACCAATTTCGTGGGTGAACGCAACATTATTAACAAACCGTCAGCAGCCGTAGGGGCCGATTTATCGTGCCCGCGAATATGAATACACCCACAAAATGGGAGACGGATATGCATGTGCGGTGATTTGAATACACATATTTGATTATGCGAATATGTATATTTGGTTATGCAAGGATACGGGCGCGATGAATCGGCCCCTACGCCTGGCGGAATGTTCGCAACACATTTCGTGGGCGGACGTTGCATTATTAATAATCCGTTCGCAGCATTACGGCAGACCACAAGCAGCCGTAGGGGCAGATTCATCGTGCCCGCATATACGTATTCGCAACGCATTCGCAATCCGTTTGAAATGCCTTCACGGAACGTTCGCAACGTGTTCATTCTCTGTATGTTACATATTCGCTATGCAAAAGTATGGTTTTTGCGCCACAAAAGTATGGTTTTTGGCGTGCAAAAACCCCCTTTTTACATTGCAAAAACCCCCTTTTTGAAATACCAAAATGGGGTTCTGAATTTAGAGCATATACGACAATACTAAAACACAGAATGTTTTTTGCTGCCACACAAATGGGCGGTGAATATGTAAAAAAAATGATTCGATAATGGCTGAATGTATCTTTACAAATTAAAAAAGCGGACTTCGCAGCCCGCAAACATTATATAAATTAGGGTATTAGCTAGTAAGGTATATAAGATTGTTTCAGGATAACGAATGTAAATGTACACTATTTTCATTTAAAAACAAAATGTTTGTCGGCAAAAAACCACCTCTTTAACTAATTTTAAAATAGTGTGCGATAACAATCAGTATAGTCTACCCTTTTTCAACAAATATACCATAAAAATTAGAGTTACATAAGTTTTACATTTTAGGCACATATAAATGGCATTTAGAAAGCATAATAATGGAAACAGAAAACAAAAAGTTATGGTAAAACAAAAACTAACAAAACAAAAACGACACATTATATATATAGCAAAAAAATGTAAGCTATATACAACAAAAAGTATAAGCTATATACAACAAAAAGTATAAGCCATATTCAGCACGAGAATACAACCCAAGATGGCGAAGAAAAAAGTGGATATGGTGAAGTTAAAAGCATAAAAAGGCAATGGAAAAGAACCACAATGGCGAAGAAAAAAGTGGCTAATAACAGAAAAGTTATCCTGAATCAATCGTCTTCTACCTAATCTATAACTTTAACTGAAGAAAAACTTTAATAAACTTAAATATAAACATTTGAAGAGCATCACTGCCCCTGAGAAAAAAATCGTATACAGTGTTTTTTTAAAACACAATTTATAACAACTTACTTATTAGAAGTAACGTTTTTTCTACTTTTAAGATGGTAGCAAAGATAGTAATAAATACTTAAAACCACAAATAATTCACTGTTTTTATTCATTAATTTGCATTTAATTGATTTAAATCAAGTATTATATTGCAAAAACAATACATATTTTTTTCCATAAAACTATACACCGAGAAAGCAAAAAGCCTTCTATAATTTCAACAAAACAAGTAGTTGGCTATCAAGATGCAGAAGAGATAAAAATGAGTTAATTCCTTTGCCATTTACATTTATTATAGTACTTTTGCAATGAAGTTTAAAAACGGTAACAATGATGTTTAAGAAGAGAAGGTGGCACTGTCTACCCGGGCAAGAGCCAACCGAAATGGATAAAAAAATAATGGAATTCGAGAAGAAAGGAAAGCTTGTACCTACTCGAAACCTCATAAAAACTCCCGAACAAATAGAAGGAATACGCCGTGCTGGCGTTGTAAACACAGGTTGCTTAGACGCTGTGGCAGACGCTATTCACGCCGGAATGAATACACAAGAGATAGACGATATATGTATGGCGTTTTGCAAAGAACACAATGCCACACCTGCATGCCTTAACTACGAAGGCTATCCAAAGAGTGTTTGCACCAGCATAAACGAGGTGGTATGCCACGGAATACCCAAAAAAGAAGACGTTTTACAGGAAGGCGACATTATAAATGTGGATATGACGTGCATTGTTGATGGCTATTTTGCAGATGCAAGTCGTATGTTTATTATTGGAAAAACTACTCCAGAGAAAGAACAATTGGTGCGTGTTGCAAAAGAATGCTTAGACATTGGAGCTGCAGCAGCTAAGCCTTACTCGTTCGTTGGAGACATTGGACACGCCATAGAAAAGCACGCCGAGAAGTACGGATATGGGGTTGTGCGCGACCTTTGTGGGCATGGCGTAGGCTTAAAGTTCCACGAAGAGCCCGAAGTTCTACACTATGGACACAAAGGAACAGGTATGCTGCTGGTGCCAGGAATGGTTTTCACCATTGAACCAATGATAAATCAAGGCACATGGAAAGTGTTTATAGATGCCGACGACCCATACGGCTGGGAAGTAATAACGGGCGATGAACTACCATCGGCACAGTGGGAACACACCTTTGTTATGACCGATAACGGGGTAGAAATACTTACACACTAAGCCAAAAACACAAAACAGCAACATAAAAAGGCTACACAGACGGTGCGCAAACAGCACAAGAAGAAAACAATAATGAAGAAAAACGAGGATATTTATATACTTGGCATAGAGAGTAGCTGCGACGATACCAGTGCAGCAGTACTGAGAAATGGTGTCATTCTTAGTAATGTTACAGCCTCACAAGACGTGCATAAGGCGTACGGAGGCGTTGTTCCAGAGCTGGCTTCACGGGCACACCAACAAAATATAGTGCCTGTTGTAGACCAAGCTCTTAAGCGTGCCGGCATAACAAAGGAACAATTGTCTGCCATTGCCTTTACACGCGGACCGGGTTTAATGGGAAGTTTGCTCGTGGGTGTTAGCTTTGCCAAAGGCTTGCAAGGGCTTTGGGCATACCACTAATAGACGTAAACCACTTGCAAGGACACGTTTTGGCTCACTTTATTAAGGAAAACGACGACGATAATAGCCAACCTCCATTCCCATTTATATGCCTTTTGGTATCGGGAGGCAACTCGCAAATAGTTAAAGTTAATGCTTATAACGATATGGAAGTACTGGGACAGACCATAGACGATGCCGCTGGCGAAGCCATAGACAAGTGTTCTAAGGTGATGGGATTAGGATATCCCGGCGGACCAATCATAGATAAGCTCGCCAGAAACGGCAATCCTAAAGCATATAAGTTTGCCGAACCAAACGTTCCAGGCTACAATTACTCGTTCTCGGGCCTAAAAACGTCGTTCCTTTACAACCTTCGCGAGTGGATAAAAGACGATCCTGACTTCATAGAACACCACAAAAACGACCTCGCAGCCAGTTTAGAGTTTACCATTGTAGACATTTTAATGAAGAAATTGCGTAAAGCTGTTAAAGACACAGGCATTAAACACGTTGCCGTAGCAGGCGGAGTGTCTGCCAATAATGGGTTGCGCAACGCCTTTCACGACCACGCTGCACGCTTCGGATGGACTATATACATACCCAAATTTAGCTATACCACCGACAATGCGGCTATGATTGCCAGTGTGGGAACATTTAAATTTAAAGACGGAAAGTTTGCTTCTATAGACCTTCCTGCCTTTAGTAAAGTTACATTTGAATAGATATTAACGACTATGGAATTTGAAAGTAAGATATTATCGCGCCAAATTGGCGACCTTATTTATGCCTCTGGCTATTCGCTTGGTACGGCAGAAAGCTGCACAGGTGGACGCATTAGCGAAACCATTATTGCTATTCCAGGTGCCTCTAACTATTTTAAAGGGGGCATTGTGGCATATACCGACGAGGTGAAAATGCACCTATTGGGCGTTTCTGCCGACACTTTGCAAGAACATACTGCCGTTAGCGAAGAGGTAGCAAAGCAGATGGTGAGTGGCGCTATTGATGCTTTACAGGTAGATTTTGCCATCGCCGTAACTGGAGTTGCAGGACCTGGAGGTGGTACTGCCGATATTCCTGTGGGCACAATATGGATTGGATATGGATCGAAAGACGACATTCGAACATTCAAAATTACCGAAAACTTCGGACGAGATATTAATCTTGCCATCGCAACCAATAGGGCAATACGCCTAATGCTCGACTTCTTAAAAGAGAAACTCAACGATAAAAAAACAGAAGAAGATAACAACGAACACGCTGTTCCTGATATGAAGGCGTAAAAAAACATTGCCGTTGCAACCATCGTAATATGCCATAAAAAAGCATTACAGATAGTTGCACACACCAAACAACAACAGATTGCTATGCTGTACACACAGTTCAAGCAATCTGTTTTTTAGTTTCTACCCACATATACCCTATTCACCGCAATCTAAAACAATATTTGGCAAAATTACAAAAACACACGTGTGCGAACACACTATATAATTGACGCACGTCAAGAAACCAGTTTTTATTTAAAAAAATACGCCAAAACATTTTTCAGTATCGCCAAACCTGCGTACCTTTGCATCGTCATTAAGACAAAAAGGTTATTAGATTGTTTAGGTTAATAGTAATAGATTTAGGTTTTTAGTTGTTTTATTTAAGGAGAACAAAAGAGATTGTTCAAAGTAATAGGATTAGTTTAAGGTAATAAAAAATTAGATTGAATAAAGGATAACATACGATGCGAGATTTAGAGGGGAACGCCGAGAGGCGCGAACCTACAAATCAAGCTGAGTTAAAAATGGGCATCTTGCCTGTTTAAACTAACGAAAGCGCGAGACTGTGATGGTCTGGCGCTTTTGCGTTATACCCCATTTTGCAAAGTGTTTGCCATATCTAAAAACCAAAACACACACCAAACCAAAATGCCACTGCACCTTGTTTTCACCAAATTCAGCATCAGAATGCGATGGCAGTACACCTTATATATAATAGCACACTTCGTTGTTCCGTGTTCTTTGTTTAGTATATTGCATTTCAAAAAGTGGGTTTTTGCAATGTAAAAAGGGGGTTTTTGCACGCCAAAAACCATACTTTTGTGGCGCAAAAACCCCCTTTTTGCATAGCGAATATGTAACATACAGAGAATGAACACGTTGCGAACATTCCGTGAATGTGTTTCGAAGAGATTGCCATTGCATGGCGAATACGTATACGTGGGCACGATAAATCGGTCCCCTACGGCTGCTAACGGTCTGCCAAAACATTGCGAAGAAATTGCCAAAATGTTGCGAACGGATTGCCATTACATTGCGAACAGATTGCTAAAACAATGCAAACGGATTACGATAACAATGCAAACGGGCTGCTATAACGCTGCAGATGACTATAAAAAACAAAAAAGGCACGTGGCAAAAAACCACGTACCTCCCATAAATTTATTAACTTTAAAATTTTTAGAAATTACTCTTCAACTACTGAGAAGTCTTCTTTTGAAACTCCGCATAGTGGGCATACCCAATCGTCTGGGATATCTTCGAAGGCTGTTCCTGGTGCTATGCCACCGTCTGGATCGCCTACTGCTGGGTCGTAAACATACCCGCAGGTATCGCATTCATATTTTTTCATAACGTCTTTGTCTTTATATTTGTTGTTAAATAACGCTACAAAGTTAGTCGTTTTATGTAATTCTTACAAGTTATAACGGTTAAATTATGTTATTGTTCCTATGTTTTTTTTAGAATTCCACCGATAGTTTTGCGTTTATTTGTCTACCTGTTAGATAGTTAGGTACGGCATATTGCTGTCCCGAAATATCTGTAATCCAGTAGTAAGAGTTTACGTTGCTAATGCCAAAAAGGTTCAAGCAGTCTACGCCTACCCACACATTGCGGAATATAGAGTGGTGCGAACCATCGTTATTATCAAATATTCGGTAACTCATACCTATGTCGGCGCGTTTGTAAGCAGGTGCTCTAAACGAGTTAGAACTTAGTTCTTGGTGTGGTGCAGAGAAAGGAAGACCGTCTGCATACGCCAGTTTCAGCGACATTCTCCACCGTGTTGAGCCAGGAAAATAGTCGGTAAAGAAGAGGTTAAGGGCAAAACGCTGGTCGGTTGGTAGGGGTACGTTCTTGCCATTTAGCTTCATTGCGGTGTTCATAACACTTAAAGTGAGCCACGAATCGGCGCCTGGTACAAACTCGCCGAATAGTTTTAGGTCGAGTCCGGTGGCGTGTCCGGAGGTTTGTTTGTCGCCAAAATAGGTTACTTTAACGTTGTCTACCGTGTAAGGAACCAGTCGTGATATGGCTTTATAGTATGCTTCGGCAGTGAATTTGAATGGTCTGTTCATCATTGTAAAGCGGTAGCTCATAGACGCTAATGCGTGTATAGACCGTTGCGAACGTGTTTTTTTGTTCAGCGAGGCATATATTACGCCATTCACGGTGGCAGTATCGCGCAGTTCTTTATAGAATGGTGCCTGATAGTATAGTCCTGCTGCCACACGGAACGATAGGTTTCTGTTCCAGCCGGGTGTGATATTGAGCGATGCTCTTGGCGAAACAATACTCTCTCCGTTAAAGTTCCAGTAGGCGTAACGCACACCATAGTTCAGCCTAAACAGTGTTGGTATAGAGTCGTTGGTTTTAAAATTCCATGTATCTTGCACGTATGTTTCAATGCGTTTTGCGTTTAACGTGTTGCGAGCTCGTAGCGAATAAATCATATCGAGTGTTTCTCCGTTGTGCGGAATGTTGTATCCGGCAGAGTCGCGATACTCATATTCGGCAGAATTTCCTTTATTTTCTCCATCTTATAGGTGAAAGCGCCTTCTATTTTGTGGTTTCCTGCACGGTGCAACAGCATTAATTTAAGACTTTTAACGTCTGCTTTCAGATAGTCGCGTGAGTGTTGCATGTAGGTTCCCACCCCTAAGTTCTCCGAAGTTTCGGTTTGTGTGAGCCAATATTGCCCCTGAATGTCGTATCGTTGTTGTTCTTTGGTAGAGAAAGCCGATGCTATTAGCGACACGTCTGTGTGTTTCGATAGGTGTCGGGTAATGTTTAGCGAGCCGAAGAAGGTGCGGAAGAGGTCTTTTTCCTTACCATCGAAGTATACTTTAAACGACTTTACATTCTTTAGTGTACCAAATTTGGTTTCTCTGTCTTCGGGTTCGAAGTTGTAGTTGTTATCCGATATGTTCCCAATAAAGTCTATTTGCCACCGTTTAGATGGTTGCCACGACAGATAAGTTTGGTAGTCTAAGAACGAAGGGTTATACTCTCCCTTTGTTTCTAACGTACCCAAGAGGTATCTATTTGTTTTATATCGAAGTCCGTTAGTCCATGTAAGCTTCTTCGATGATAGTCCAAAATATGCGCTTGCGCCCAACATCGATGCCGTAATAGAGCCTTCTGTGCGTTTAGGACGCTTATAAGTGATGTCTAAAGCCGAGCTCATTTTGTCGCCATACTTAGCTTCGAAGCCTCCCGTAGAGAAGCCAACACGGTCTACAAGGTCGGCATTTATAACAGAAAGACCCTCCTGTTGTCCGCTCCGAACCAAGAAGGGGGCGATACACTTCCACATTATTTATATATACAGAGTTCTCATCGAACGTTCCACCTCGTACATTATACTGCGACGAAAGTTCGGAATGGGTAGACACTCCTGCCTGTGTTTGCAATATTTCTTCCACTGCATTGCCCGAAACAGACGGGTTTCGCTTAGTAGCTTCAACCTTTATTTCTTCGGTAGTTCCATGTTGTGGTGCGTGTGCTTCTACCACAACCTCTTCCAATTGGTTGTCGTTTGCAAGCTGAATTTGTAGAGTTTGCTTTCCTTGTGGCTTGTGCAACACCTTCACTTTGCTCTTATAGCCCAGCATAGAGAAGCGTATTTTAACCGAATCTTCACTCTGTAGCTGCATATTAAACTCGCCTTTAAGGTTGCTCATCGTAATTTTTCCTTGCGAAGCAACAATCACCGATGCCAGCTCTATGGGGTTTCCATCTTGGTCGGAAACCTTTCCTTGCAGCGTAAACGACTGTCCCATAGCGTTTCCAGCATAGAGCAGGCACACAAACAACAGCACAATGGATAGAAATTTTGCCTTATTCATACTATGAATAACGTCTGTTTCTAACATTTATTGTATTGCTACATCTGCCCGAAACACAAAAACAATGCAACCACCTACTAATTAAGGCTTTGCAAAAACCCACTTCTTGCACGCCAAAAAGGGGGTTTTTGCAATGTAAAAAGGGGGTTTTTGCACGCCAAAAACCATACTTTTGCACGGCGAATATGTAACACACAGATAACGAACACGTTGCGAACATTACGTGAATGTATTCTGAACGGATTGCGAATGCGTGGCGAATACGTATATGTGGGCACGATAATTCGGTTCCCTACGGCTGCTAACAGATTGCGATAATGCTGCTGACGGTCTGCGATAATGTTGCGTTCACCCACGAAATTGGTTGCGAACATTCCGCCAGGCGTAGGGGCCGATTCATCGCGCCCGTATCCTAACATTTTCAAATACGCATATCCGTTTCACCGAATACGCATTTCCACATTATCAAATACGCATATTCACGTCATCAAATACACATATCCATTTCATCGAATACGCATTTCCGTCTCCCATTTCGTGGGTGTATACGTATACGCGGGCACGATGAATCGGCCCTACGGCTGCGAACGGTTTGCGATAACGTGGCGTTCACCCACGAAATTGGGTGCGAACATTCCGCCAGGCGTAGGGGCCGATTCATCGCGCCCGTATCCTGACATTACCAAATATACATATCCATTTCAACAAATATGTGTTTTCGCATTATCAAATATGCGTTTCCGTTCCCCATTTCGTGGGTGTATTCATATATGCGGGCACGATAAATCGGCTCCCTACGGCTTCTGACGGATTGCCAAAACATTGCTGACGGATTGCAAAAATGCCCACAACGGATTGCCAAAACACATACAACACAAACACAAAAACACTACCATTGTGCACCACCCTACTGTTACCTATTTTATAAAACACACATACAGCCTCACACTAATACACATTATATATAACATTATGCACATTTTTAACTGTTTGCGAGAACATTTAGACAACACAAAAACAGCCGAAACTTATTTAAATATTAATTTATTAAAGATATGTAAACGTTTAATCTTTTTCACTTTATAAAGTTGTTTCTTTCAACAAAACATTCTATTTTTGCCATTGTTTAGTGGAACTCTTACGCTAATTAAAAACCAATCGCCTAAGAAAAGAGTCCACAACAAACTGAAAACAAGAGAGAACATAGAGAGAATAACATTAACTTAACATGTAAAAAATGAACAGAGAGAACAACACTTTACACAGCTTGTCCGAACATAGGACACCTGAAAAAAGCGAACCCGTCTGACTTTCATTCAAGACAGATACTGCAAAAAGCCACTGCAACAACTATAATGCAAAAGGGGCTACCACTACTATGCAAAGCAGAAAGGCTTTTTAGCAACACAAAAAAAGCGTTCTCGAAAAAAAAGTACGTACAAAAACAACTTCGAAGACTGAACAATAACTAGAGAACGCCATTCCAAATACATAAAGAAAAGGTGCCCTTTTACTGCAGAAAAGGACTAACCTGTATGTTAATATTAAGCATATTCCACTGGCTTAACAACAAGCAACACGGACTATGTAGGGGGTGTTGTATGCCCATTGCATAACAAACAAAAGGTGGAATGTGGAGTTACTAACAATTATTCAACTAATTTTTTTATGAAAAAGCATTTTCCGCTACTAACGCTATTACTAGGATTAAGCGTTACAACAGTAGCCAGCCCTATTCAACCACAACGGGCTAAGCAGCTAGCAGAGAACTTTTTTGGAGGCATTAAAGCACGAAAGGCTCCGCTAAAAATTACTTATCAGGCACAAAACAACGCCAACACAGGAAACAGTCTCTACTACATCATTAACAGAGACAACAATCAAGGCTTTGTAGTTGTATCGGGAGACACCAGAACAAGAGCCATTTTGGCTTACGCCGATAAGGGTAATCTGGACGAAGAAACTCTTAGAGACAACCCAACAGTGGCTGGAATGTTTCAAGAATATGCCGATCAAATAGAATGGGCACAGCAAAATGTGAAGGACATTCCATCGCAATCGTACAAGCGTTTGGCAGCTCGTGAAGACTATAATGAACCTAAACACATTATAGAACCACTATTGGCGGTAGACAAAAACAACAGAGAAATGTTGCTGCCTACACCTATTAGCTGGGGACAACGATGACCTTTCAACGCTTATAGCCCAAGCATTTTGTACAACGGAGTATCGTATAAAACAGTGTCGGGCTGTGTTGCTACTGGTATTTCTACCGTTTTAAGATGGCACAAATGGCCAGCTCGTCCAACAGGTTCTACATCGTATACATGGGAAAGAACTAGAAAGCAAATGCGAATAGACTACGATGCACAACCAGCATACGACTGGAACAACATGCCAGAAGGGGTTACAGGCAGCGGATACGACCGAGCTACCAACAGAAAACTGAACAATACGCAAGCCGACAACATTGGTAGACTGCTAAGAGATGTGGGATATGGTGTGCGAATGAACTTTGGTCCACCCGAAATAGGAGGTAGTGGCGCATTGCTAACTGCTGCTACTTCTACACTTGTTGATAACTTTGGATACGACGGAAGACTATCGTGCCTTATGCGTTTCAACTATTCTGACAACCAATGGTGGGCAGGAATACAAGACGAACTTACCAATTATGGACCTATTGTATATGCTGGTTTCTCGCAAGCTGGAGGACATTGCTTTGTTATAGACGGATTGGCAGAAGACCGATATGTACACGTTGATTGGGGCTGGAACGGCATGTCTAACTGCTGGACCTCTATTGATGTGCTGGAACCAGATACTCATGGCGATGGCGGAGGTGTAGGAGCGTTCTCTAAGGGACACCAAATGCTACGCTATTTAAAGCCTGGAAACGGAAACTTTGAAGCTATTACGGTTTCAAAAGGACCAAAACAAACTACATTTGCACGCGAAAACAACCAGTCTATTGAGGTTACTTTCAAGAACAATAAGGTTCAATACTTCTATGGAACATTCCGTTTGCTTATTAGTAAGGCTGGTATGAACTCGTTCCAAACACTTGCTCAATCGTATAAAGTTATGGTAAACGGAGACGCAGAACGCTCTTACACATTCAGCGCGAACCTTTCGAGATTCCAAGATGGACAATACGACTTACGCATAAGCTATTCGGCTGACGACGCTACATGGACTGATATTAAAGAAAACATTGCTACTATTACAATAGGAAACGGTAAACCTGAACCTAAACCAGAACCTAATCCTGTTGTTAAAAACCAATTTAGCATTGCACAAAGTGCCAAACTACACAGGTGAAGCAACAAAACAACCAACAAATACAGGTGGCTTTGAAGAACAATAGCACCGATGCATACTACGGATACTTTAAACTTGTTGCGAAAAAAGCTGGTCAGCAAAACGAAATACAATTGGCTACAACATCAAGTAAGGCGTATATGATGGCTGGAGACACTAAAAATATTTCATTCAATGCCGACTTTAGAAACGTTGAAAAGGGTGCTTACGACCTCAGAATTGCATACGTTGCAAACCAAAAATGGACCGAAATTGACGAAAGTGCAGGATACATTAACGTAAATGCTAACGCTATGGGAGCTAAAATTGTAGCTACTACTATGCTGCCAACACTTTCTACAAACGAAGGAGAACCTATTAAGGTGGAAGTTCCTGTAATGAATCAGGGCGACGAAGACTATAATGGCAAGGTGCAACTGCTGGCTAACGGAAACGTTATTTCAGAAGGTAACGCTACAATAACTGTTGAAGAAAAGGTGGTTTTGGCGTTCAGCACAAACAATGCTGCCTTTAACAACCTAAAACAAGGCACCTACAAACTATCGGTTGCATACAACAACGGAAACAAAGTAATGTATGGCACCACCGAAAACATAGGTACACTGGTTATAAAAACTAAGAATAATTCGGACCCAGCCAAAGGCGATGTTCGTCTAAACTCTGCCTTCTTCTATCAAAATGGTAAATATGTGGGAAGCAAATACTGCACCGTTGCAAAAGATGCCGACCTAGTTATAAAGGCAAATCTATACTCTTCTAACGGCTTTAACGTCCCAGTTAGAGTGTTTATTACCGACCAATATGGTAGCAAAGTGGCTAGTAGCAACGCATTGCAGACGGTTCAGAACATAACAATAGGTCAATATGGAAGCGGATACATAGAAGTTAAATTCAACAAAAACGAACTAACAAGCAACCACTACTACGTTTACATTGCATACAACGATGGAACTAAAGAAGTGTTTAGGTCGTGGGACGGCGTAGCTTTCTATGTTAGCAAAGGCAGTTCTTACCGTGGCAGAACCTATTATGGACTATACGACATGGGCATGACCGTATGCACAGACAACATGCCAACGGGTATTACATACATACCAGTAGGCATTGACAACGTGAATGTGGCTGCAGGATCTACCAACGGCATAGAAAACATTAACGTACAGAACGTTAAACTATACCCAAGTATAGCAAACGAAACTGTAACAATAGTAGCCGACGCTGCTGCTACTGCCTATATATACAATGCAACAGGCACAAAAATGGCAACCATAGCACTGGCTCAAGGCAACAACACTGTAGACGTTTCGCAGTTTACACCAGGTATATACCTCGTGAAAGTAAACAAAAACACACTGAAATTTATTAAGAAATAACATCTCTAAAGGGCTATATTGCAACCAACAAACGGCTGCTTTATAGCCCAAAACTCTATCGTCAGCATCTAAAAGTCATACTTTTGCAATACCCCCCTTTTGTTGTACGTTTGTTTGACAACGTACAAAACTATGTCGTACTTAGAACACCATACAGAAGATATATGGCAGAAACGATTGTTTGATAAACTGATGCGTGTCGAGGACAAACTCAACGCCTGCTTGTTCTGCAAGAGCAATCTGTTGAAACAACTGTCCGTCCACCCTTGAAACCCGAATATCATTGATGTTTCCAAGATTCTCAAAGTGGAGCAAAAGACCATCTATAATTGGGTGTGGGCAGGAAAAATTCCCTATCTCAAAGCTAATGGCAGGTTACTTTTCCTTCGGGAAGAGATAGATGAACTGATACGGAAGCGAGATGGTTGGTAACGAAAGACGGTATAATAACAAGTTAGATTTTGGCAATATATTTGTTTTATTGCCAAAATCTAACTATCTTTGCACCGAACCATTAATGCTAGCAGAATGAATGTCAGTAATATAATTGTAGATTTTGCAAACGCCAACAAGGAATTCAGAACGAATGACTTGTCTGAGTATCTTTCTGGGAAGATTGAACTTTCCAAGAAGATGTTGTCTTGGCATTTACGCAAGTTGTTGGACGAAAAAAAAATATTCAGAATAAGCAAAGGAGTATATACAACAATCCCAAAAAACATTTTCCGTCCTGTTCCTAATGCTCACTCCATTCGGTTATATAAGAAATTAAAAGCGGTATATCCCTTATTGGACTTTTGCGTCTATAACGGTGAAATACTGTCTGACTTGCAGCATCACCTGTCGTATAACAACAATATCTATATAGAAACGGAGCGTGATGCCACTGAAACCATTTTCCACTTTGTACAGGATATGCACGAACGCAGTTTCCTTTCGCCAAAGGAGGATATTATGTCCGATTATATCCGGTTGGACAAAAAATCCTTTATTGTGAAGCCTCTTGTTTCAGAATCGCCCATACAGGAAGTAAACGGCATAAATGTACCAAGAATTGAGAAGCTCTTGGTTGATATCCAATGTGACAGGGATTTCTTCTACCTGCAAGGGCAAGAGTCCTTGTACATGATGCAGAATGCCTTTGCCAACTATAATGTGAATATTGGCATGTTACTGCGATATGCTCACGGCGCAATATTAAAGCGCAAATAGAAAAATATATCAAGGAATTTGTATGATCAAGAAGGAATGTATGACCACCGAGTGGATAAAGACCATATCTGTTCGTAACAAGTATAAAGACCTGAATCTGATAGAGAAAGTTATCAGGGCAATGTCGCTCTTGGAGATGCTGAAATTGTCTGGTTGCCCTTTCTGTTTCAAGGGCGGTTCGGCTCTGATGCTTATTTTGGGAGAATCTGCCCATCGACTATCCATCGACATTGATATTATCTGCCCACCTGGGACGGATATTGAGCCGTATTTGAAAGATATAGAAAAGTTCGGCTTCATATCCAAAACCCTTGAAGAACGGCAGCAGAGAGACACGAATATTCCAAAGAGTCACTCGAAATTCTTTTATCACATAGCTTATAAGAACGATGATAAACCTGCATATATACTGCTTGATGTCCTGTACGAGGATTTACAATATCATGCTACTGAAGAAGTCGAGATTAAAGGTCCTTTTATAGAATTGGACAATGAGCCGTTGAAGGTAACCGTGCCATCTGCTGATGATATTCTCGGTGATAAACTTACAGCATTTGCCCCCAATACCTCAGGCATTCCTTATATCAAGGGAGACAGGGATTGCTCACTGGAAATCATTAAGCAGCTGTATGATGTAGGCAGGCTGTTTGAACATTCCGGTAACTTTCAGCACACTAAGGATACTTTCACCCAAATAGGGAAAATAGAATTGCAATATCGGGGCTTACCCGCTGAACTGTCACTCATTTATAAGGATATTAGGGAGACCGCCTTGTGTCTGGCTACCAGAGGGCAAATGGGTAAAGGTGATTTCAATATGCTGCAAAGTGGCATTAAGAAAATAGACGGCTACATCTATAAGGGGAAATATCACATAGAAGAAGCTATCGTAGATTCGGCTCGTGCGGCTTACCTTGCTACCTCAATAGAAAAATCAAGCACAAGAATTGAGAAATACGATGGAAATCCAAACACCATACTTGTCATGGAATTGTCTTCTTCCGTCAATAATAAACTCAACAAATTGAAGAAAGTACTACCTGAAGCTTTCTTCTATTGGGTCAAGACGAGCGAACTATTACAAATATAACCAGCTCGACAAACAATTATAAATATACTTCCATTAGTGTCTCCACTTGGGTTTGAAACTCTGCAAACGGCAATCCTCTTCTTTATTTTGGATAGGGTTATTCTCATTTTTCATTTCGACAGAATAATTATTGTTGGGTAAATTCTCTTCTTGCTCCTTTTCTTCCGTTTCCTCATCTGGCGGTGCAAGCGTAAGTGCAATCTTTCTGTCCAGCTCCGCAGCTTCACTTTTAAGTGAGCGAAGTTCGTCCTCTTTTTTCCAAGAACTGTTGGCAATGTTGGTGTAAACGTCTTTATTGGCTACAACCTTTGCTATTTCCTTCTCGTGCGACTATTTATCAAACTATCGGACAATCGCTATGTAGAATTGTCGAACTCTCGAGAGTTACCTGCTTTCATTTTCGTTGATATGAAATGGACCGGCACCTCTTCTCATTACCGCAATCATACCATTCTTATACAGAACATAAGAGTTTTTCTGCGACATCTCCAAATCTGATAGAGAAAGCTACTAGCCTTTGGGTTTAAAACTTATGAGCTTTCTATAAAAAGCTTATAAGCAATCTATAAAAAGCTTATAAGTAATCTGACAAAAGCTTATAAGCTTTTTGGCGAAAGCTTAGGAACTTTTCTGACTGACAGACTAACTTCTCTTCTCTTCCTTCAATATCCTTGCTTTTCTGTGTTGCTTTGTTCAATAAGTTAGCTGGTCAGTAAGTTAGTTTTAACTCATGTCAAAATTGACTCACTGACCAAACTACAGACTTAACTCAGTCGACAAGTCAAGAAGTCGATAAGTCTGAACTTTGGTCAAGAAATATCGGGAGGTAATATCAACAGCAAAAGTATCATTTCTTTATACTGGCAAGGTGTGTCTTTGTACCACAAATTGCCATTTGTACTACAAAGACCCTTGCCCCAAATGGGGGTTAAATCACTCCAAAGTCGTGATTAGAAAGCAATGAAAAAGCAGAAACAAAAGAATCCAGACGGCAGACGAGGATGTATCGAAATAGACACTTCCTCTTATACCTAATCTTCACAAAACTCATTGATAATCATATGATTATTTTAATAACTACTGATTTGAAACATTACTATACCACCACTATATTAAAAAAATCATTGTATAATTGACTGAATTTTTTTTATGACTTCCTCACTAATATCTTCAGGTATCTTCATATCTCCAAATGTGACTCTTCTGTTTTTAGGATACTTATCTCCCCATATAACCGATTCAAGAGCATTGTAAAGAGCCTCTATACTTGGTATCTGAAGTTCATCATTGCTATGTTTACTTAGTGCGTTGTTGAATAATGAAAATAGCAAGGATATATATAACTTATTCTTTGTAGTATGGCAATAAGTCCCCATACAACTAATAGCTGTATGGATAGTATCTTCATAAGATTCATCATCTAAATTGATGAACTTGCAAAGTACATCTTCATATTTTTCCGCTAAATTCCAATAACTACTACTACATAACACTTTCAAAGCAACGGCTGTGATTGAATCACAAAATGCTTCTGTATTAATGAATTTCTCAACTATAGCTATGTTTCCTTTAGTTGGTTTCGTACATAGACCAAAAGCTGCAATACCATTGTGAATTCCATAGGAAAAATCCTCCTGCCAAGAACATGTTTCAATCTTATTTAACAAATTCTTCAGGTATAGAAATTCTTCCTCTGTCAATGAAAATGTCCATTTTGCTTTATTGAACAACGAAGACATTTCTTTTTTATTAATCTGCAATTTCATGAGCTTTATTTAAAATCTTATTTATTCTGTTTAAGTGTGAATCTATCTCTTTCAAAGTTTTGTTAATTTGTTTGTTTTCTGCAGATGTTAGTCCTCCTTTTCTTAGTGTAGTTTAACGTTATCTATTAAATTCATCATATCATATTCAAGACCTTTTTGTTGACAGAGAGGATACTTGCAAGATAAAGCGTGAAGTTATCCGTCTCGTGGAACGTGATTCCCTGCGGAGCACCGTTGATGTACACACTCTCCATCGTGCCGTAACTCTTCATGATGCGTTCACCATCAGCATTATAAGTGTAACGACTTGTCTTGCCATTATCAGAGAGTACCATCAGTCGGTTGTCCTCGTCCCAGTACATCTCACGAGTAGTATTCGTAGAGTCGTTTGTTACCAGCGTAGGATTACCGTTGGCATCATAGGTGTAATGGTCATGACCAATCTGCGTTGGAGCCGTCGGGTGGTTACTGTCCTCATACTTATAAGCAAAGTTATAAGACTTCGCAGTTGTCGTTGAGTCCACCTTCTGTACCTTAGTCAGCGGTTCACTCATCCGTCCGAACGACATCACCATGTCATACGATGCACGCTTTGCCTTACCACTTGCATGAATAAGACGGTTCAGCTCATCATACTCATACGTATGCGAACTCCTTCCTCCCAGCTTCGCCTTGTTGAGTTTCGTAAGCGACGTTGGGCTGGCGGCATTCGTAATACCGAGGATATTATCCACAGCATCATACTGGTACCTGTTCTCCATCACAGTCTGACCATCCGCTGTAAGGTTCATCACCTGCAGACGTTCACGCTGCTTGTCGTATGTATAGGTTGTCTCCGTGCCGTTACCGAGCTTCGTATAGACCGTATGACCCTCCTTGTCGTAACCTATCCTATCAACAATAACGCTCTGACGTCCCTATTTATTGCTCGTAAGACTCTCCACCTGTCCTGCAGCATTGTAGTGATAAGTCACCACTTCACCATCAGGGTAAGTCATCGTCTGCACACGGTTCCAGCTATCATACGTAGCACCATAGACATAAGTCCTGATATCCGCCACGCTCGCCATGACCGTACGGACAGTCTTTGTCACCTCACCCTGTCGACCGTAATAATACGCTTCACCGCCACTCGCATCCTCAACGAGAGCAAGACGACCGGCACGGTTATACTTATCGCCAGCCTTACCATAGGTATAAGTAACACGATTAAAGAGGTTTTCAGGATAAAGAACCTCATGCAGCCGTTCGAAGTCGTAGGTGTAAGAGATGTAACCCTTATCAGATATCGACTTCCTAAGCTCTGCCGTGAGCTTCGTCAGGAGGTTACCCGCCGCATCGTAGGTCATGTTATAGACTGATGGCTTGTCACCGTTATACGTTGTTAAACGGAAGTGTACAACTGCAAATATACAACTTTATTTTGTAAATGGGTCTTTAGATCATGGGAAAACGGGGAAGGATAGGGTGCGTTGTGCGCGTAAATGTAACCAAGAAAAAAGCATCAAAACCCCTAATTAAGTTTTAATTTTAGTTGCTGTCACTTTTAACAATTCGCGTAATTAACTTATATACAGATGGTTAAAGGCAGAAGAAGAGTGACAGGAATGACAGCAAAAACGAAAAAGGTATGCAAGTGGCTTTTGTCCTTAGGTGGGAAAGGTCGACTGATATTATGGGATACGCCTGTTAGTGGTAAAACTATCCGGCGCAGGTCCTCGTAAGATTATCCGCCCTTACATATACCACCGCACCATTACGGACTAATCAGAAATATTTTTACAAGAGCTTGAAGCTACATATCTACAAAATCAAAAGAAAAGTAAAGCATTCATACTTGTAGTCCATTGTTTACCAAAGACTTACAAACGCCCTTCTAAAAGGTGCCATTTTACATTGCAAAAGGGCGTCTTTCACACCTCAAAAGAGCATCTTTTACCGTGCGAAAGGGCATCTTTTACCGTGTTAAAGCTCACCTGCTATTTTCAATGTATGAATCTTTATTACACTCCTTCTTATGCCCTTTTCCCTTTCATAACAAGCGAGTATCTCGCCCTCTACATTATTATAACAACACCATAAAAACAACTGCTTTTCAATTTTCCTGTCACTCCTATCACTCCTCCTTACGATTCAACACATTGATAACAAGCCGTTTATGCAAAATGTTAAAAGTGACAGCAACTAAAAACAAAACTATGTTAGGGTTTTAGAGTAACGATAAACCATGTAATACCAAAGACTGTATCCGAGGAAATGGGTATCTTTCCACATAACTATTAGTGTTCTTTATATTGGAACTAACAGAACCAAAAAGGGGGTGTGTCAAAACTAAGAATTCAGAAAAGCTTCTTTTCATATTAACAGTTTCACTCCCTCATAAATATTAAAGTAACCGTTATCATTGAGTTATTAACTCTTTGGTAACGGTTATTCTTTACAAAATGATAGCTGTCTTTAGCTGAAAACGAGTTTTGACACACCCTCTTGAATTTTATTTAATAGTAAGAGGGTTAACGTGCGCTAACAATCATAAATATGAATTCAATGCCGATAGCCATACTCTTATGTATCTATTTTTTTTATTTACTTTGGAAAAGTATACTCTGAGAACTAAAAGGACAATATAAAGGATACTTTGAAAACAAACTGTCATTTGCATTTATTTGGATCTTGCTTCTCTTAATCGCCTCTATTCTGATATATACATAGTCTCTCCGATTATCATTAAATTCGATTGCAGGATAAGCCGTACCATCTAGATCTTCATCAATTTCTGGATCATAATCTAAATGAGCCTTTGCTATTCCTGATATGCTATCTTGAAGCCCACGCTTCTTATTTTTTACATATATTTTGTAAAGGATTTCGCTTTGACTAAGATAGTGGATTCTTATCATCTGCATCAATGTGTCGTTCTCCATCAAATAAGATACTTCTAAAGACCTTACTCTTTTCTTTTGAGAATGTCTAAAAGATAAAGATTGCGTTACCATTGATGAATTATCTTTATTATTTGTTTTCAGACATCCACTATTCTTTTGATCAGAAATACAACTGATTGTTATAAACAAAATGAAGCATAAAATTAAATATCTCATAATAGTTTTTATTTTATCTAGTTTCTCTATATGACGTTGTGCGCCCATCTATTGGTAAGACTCGTAATGGCTCCTTGCTAGGGGTGTATCCCCTAGGGTAGACATAAGTCATCTTTGCTTTAAAAGGTGAAAGATTAACTTGATCGTGTTGATTTCCACCTAAAAGAATGATATTCCCTCGTGCATTCATCCCAACAACAAATGCAACATGCCCATGTCCTCCACCATACGATAGGACAGCGATACACCCATAAACAGGCTTACTAATTCTTTTTCCCCATGTCAACCAAGACTGTGAACTAGTACTATTTGTTCCTCTGATTCCAGCCTCTGTAAGGCTCCAATTTACAAAACTGGAGCACCAGGGAGTCGCATCTGATGTAGAACGACAAGTCGTCGCGTGATAAGCTACAATTTGGGGATTACTCTTATTACCAGGGATTTCTGATACTCCAATTTGAGAAGTTGCAATATCCATCCAGGGGGTATTAGCACTACCAGTATCTGTAATCTTATTTTCATTCCCATTCCCAGCTTTTGCGTGTCCTAAACAGACTACATCTGTTATTATATTCGATATAATTTCCTGTCCCTCTTTTAAGCTAAGGATTCCCTTCTTATTTATTGTAACTCCATTAGCAAGTAAAATATTAAGAGATTCCTTTGCTGTCACGCCAATAAATTCAGCTAACGTTTGAGCATTATCACCACGCTGTGCAACAAGATTTCCATTAGAGTTTTTCTCCCAATTACCATCAGGATCAATTAATAATATAGGATTTTGTAGACAGTACAAAGAACCTCCATAATTTGGTTTCAATTCTACTTTTGTATCTACGCCAAAAAATAAACTCGTGACGGGATTCATGTACCTTGCACCATAATAGTACAGACCAGTCTCCTCATCAAACTGTTTGCCGTTGAACTTATACGGCAGGTCTTCACTGCTGCTATGCTCATCAACCAACAGTTCACCGTATGGAAGATATGCATCATATTGCGTGATGTTGGCGTGGTCGTCCGTGATGTAAGACGTACTGCCAAGGTGATCACTGTGATAGAAGAATGTTTCCTCTTTCGTAGTGTCGTTTGGAATATATCCGTAACCAGCCTGTGGGTCGTCAGGGTTACTCGGGTCGTCCCAGCTGGTCGTATTCATATCTGGTCTCCTGCCGTTAAGGTGCGTAACCGTCGTCACCTCGTTCACGGGATTGTAGACATATCTCAAGGTAATGTTCTCACCACCGTCCTGTCGGGGACATCCGTCACCTTCGTCTCCAGCATCGGAACACCGTCGAGGCTGCCGATGGTGTAGGCACTCCTGGTGGTGCTGGCGTCAGCAAGGGTGACGCTGACGGTGCGGTCGTGGGTGTCATATTCGGTCTTGACCTGTAGGTCGCCCGTGGCGGTGTTGTAGGTGCCGATATTGCCGTCCTGTGAATGGACCGATATCATTTTTCTATTCCTTACGATAATCTTATATTCTCTTTGAACCATATACTCATTTAACATTAATGATATTACATCCGAATCTTTTCCACATTTCAAAATTACCATAAGCCCTCTTTGAATTCCAATACCCTTGCATGAAGAAAAAGGTATCAATTTCCGTCACCACTTTCACTATTAATAAGTATCAAAACTTTTCATCTATCCAATATCTTACCTCATTGAACCTTATATCAATTAGTTAAATCTGATATTTCTTTTAAAATCTGGTCACATTTAACTAATGAAAATTTAATCTCATTTGAATAAGGGATTTTGATCCAATCTCCACCATCATCATCGAGTGCAGAGTAAGCTATCGGCCGAATACAAATATTACCAGAAATAAGGCAGAAGCCATAAAACTCTTTCATTTCGAATCTAGAACGAAGAGATTTAGGAAAGCTCAGTACCTTTTTATTTATGACTTTCTGTACCATAGGTGTAGTTATAAGGTTAACCTGATATACATTGCCTTTCCTAACAATAAAAGTAAAAGGCTTCTCACTGTAGCCCCTATGAAACCCTTCGTCTATAACGGAATACAGAAAACTTACGAAATTGTCCTTCCTATATGAAAATAGTTCTATGTCCTCGATAAAAGAGTGATTTGAATAACTCTTGTACATTTTATCACACATAAGTGATATGTGATTTAATTTATTAAATAGAATTCCTCCATCTTTTCTTATATGTAAGAAAGTATTCTCTCCTGAGACAATTGTATCTATTTTTACAAAAGAGTTTCTTAAATTACTCTTTCTACTATCATTTAAATACAGTTTAATTTGTTCTGGTAAAGTTATTTTTATTATTGTCAATTGAAGCAGTGTTAACTGTAGCAATATAAACTTGACTCATATTGCTTTTTTTGTGTTTAGACTTTTTACCTTTGCAATACAAGAATGTTCCTATAGATAAAAATCATTAGGATGAGAATATACGTTTTTATTAATTTCATACTCTTCTTTATTATTTAGTTTAAATTATCTTGAGGGTATTTTAATTTCAGATTCTTTGTATCCCTTAAATGGATCCGCTGAAAAGATCTTATAATTTTCAGCCATTTTGGTATCATATTTGTTATCTTTATAACTAGGACCATTATAGAGACGTGCAAATGTAGCCCAATCATGATTTAGCAAAGCTTTTCGCATTGCATGATTAGCAGAAATATAATTTGTAAATGCATCGAGCATTTTATCCTCGTCAGCACTAAACATAGCGTCACCAAATTCCTTAGCAGATTTATAACCTGCTTCCTTATAGTTGCTCCCCATAATTTGAAAAACTCCCATAAGATATTGAGGAATACGCTGCTTCCTCATCCAGTTTTTTTAGCCTTCTCAAACCGACGATATTGGTTAGAAGGATTGCCATATTGATCAATTTCAGGAGTTGCCACTTCTTTGCCTTTCTCCTTATGAGTTTTTCCCTTTAAAGCGAGTAGGTGCTGATATATCTCTATCTTTATCATATTTACCATGTGTAAATCGACTAAAAATAATGGCGCTCATACAAAATCTTTATACGACCATCCTTTGTATAAGTTTGACCTCCTGTTTCCGTCTGAAATACAGCCCCTAATGACAGATAACTCTACACCTAATTTTTTTAGCAGCCTTTCTCAAGGCTGAAAGAGATGGCTTGTAACCAACCTCATCTATAAATTTCACAGGGTTATCGAGTGTATATACATAACCACATACTGTTGGGTATTTCTCTGTTAGTTTGTCCACCCCATACCACAAACTCGTTACTGGGTTCATGTACCTTGCACCATAATAGTACAAACCTGTCTCTTCATCAAACTGTTTGCCGTTGAACTTATATGGCAGGTCTTCACTGCTGCTGTGTTCATCAACCAACAGTTCATCGTAGGGCAAGTAAGCATCATACTGGGTGATATTGGCGTGTTCATCTGTGATGTAAGACGTACTGCCGAGGTGGTCACTGTGATAGAAGAAGGTTTCCTCTTTCGTTGTGTCATTAGGGATGTAGCCATAACCAGCCTGCGGGTCATCAGGGTTACTTGGGTCGTTCCAGCTTACAGGTGGACCAGGGTTGGTATTTGGTGTGGTGTTGGGGCGTGGAGTCTGAATCTTTTCCCATATGCTATTCACCTACATAATGAATATCTCCAGAATAAATATCTGGATGATTATTATAAAATGGCCATTTTTCCTCCTTTAAATGCTGTGGAGTTGTTCGAAAAACATGAATCTTTGTTTTGGTTAAGGGATACTTTTTACCACTCACTAACAAATAAATAGTAAACCAATTGTTATATTTGCTAACCTCAATCACCAACTTTCCCGAAGCTCCCTTAGCTTTGAAAGCCTCTGCATACCCCTTTATGATTTCCTCTTCATCAAAATAAAAATTTCCATCATAAATCGTAGTACCTACCTCCCATCCTGCCTGAATTTCCCTTACGCGAGGCAATACTGAAGGCATCGGCTTATTATCTCTATGCCAAAATTCTCCCGTAAGGAATCGGTAAAGATAATCAACATCCAAAACAGCTTTTTCATCTTCAAACTTAAATTCTATTTCATAGTTGAATTTTGTCTTGTAGGTATCCCACAAACCATCTGACAAACCATTTCGTTTGAAATTCTCTTCCGCCCATGTGTAATCCCTAAGCCGCCCTTCACAAAACGCATCAAGCGTTTTGCGGTATCGATACCCATCTTCGTCAAAATCCTGCAATGGCACATTTACTTCCCTGCCAACAAGAGTATCACAGACCAATTCGCGTCGACCTATACCATCTACATAGAGCCATACATGCCCTTTGGGAAGCATATTGATCACAAAACCTGTAAATGCCCAATACCTCTTAGCTGGCCAATCATAATATTTTGTACGGAACTTTTGGCGTATCTTATCTTGTAGCTCTGATGAGAATTTAACATTAAGCCGATAAAACTTCTTTTCTAAATACGAAAGCCACACAATATCAACACTACTGGGGGCGCCCATTCCTCCGTTAGAGTCACTGCCCATATCTACCGTACCATCCGCTTCGCCCAAACCTGAACCAGTAAATCTCTCCATCACACCAACATATCTACCAGAGTTTCCTACTCCTACTCTTGCATAATGCACCTCCATGGGATAATTTCTTGAAGATGCAACGAGCGCTTCCCAAAGAAAAGCTGTATCCATACCTTTATTATCTTTTTTTTTTGTTTTGTTTCCTAATCCGCTACATGCCGTGCTTATACACATAGCAAAGCTAACCATTATAACTATTAGTATATATTTCATAAAACTTTATTTATTCCTTTGTTATATCAACCTTAGTATTACTCTTTATATACAAACGATCTTGGGCACCAATAGTCGTAATTCCTTTCGTTTCGAATGTAGCGTTCTCCATAATATTCCCCTTAATAGAACCTCCTACATTCAGGATTGTATCTTTGTCTATATGACTGATATGATCGCCCGCAATGTACGTATGGTTGTCTTTCCCTACATTCTGCATAGCATTTCCATTTACCGAAACTGATGAATCTTTTTCAATGCTAACAGACGATTGCTCACCAACCTGCATCGTAAAATTCTTACCCACATTTACATTCATATTCTCTGATGCATTGATGTTGACATTCTTTGTATTGACATTTACTTCTTCGGCAGAAGATATGGTGATGGTGCCATTTAGTTCGTCAACAAAGATTTTGTTGGCACGAGTTGTCTGTAGGAGGATGGTGTGGGCAGTATCGTCAAAGGTGACGGTTGAACCGCTTCGGGTGGTAAGGCTTTTCTTGTGATTGGCAGCAAAGCCTCCGCAACCTGTCACTCCGTTAAACAAGCTACCCATAACGTATGGTCTTGCTGAATCACCATGACGGAAACCGAGGAGGACTTGGTCGCCTACCTCTGGAATGAAAACGAAGCCACGGTTGCTTTTTACGTCTTTGCTGCCACCACCATCTGGTGTCATCACACGCACCCAACTTGTTCGCATGTTGTCGGTTTGCCAGTCGTACCGCCAATTGCGGTGCAGCCCGTCGGGGAAGGTGAGCCGTATCAGTTCGTGCCGCTCGTCGTACGCCAGCGTGAAGGCGCTCCCCGTTAGTCAACTATTTCCAAATCCCGATTTACCCTTCTGCAATATTGTAGCTTTCTAGCGTCCAGACTTTATCTATCAGCCTATATTGGGCTGATAGCTGTGTCTGTTCGTCCACTTCCCACAATATGTCCTGTATTTTACCATTATCAGTATCCGTGAACTTTTTTTGTCTTGGCTTTCCGAACAAAGCCATTGCACGATCGTAAGAAACATTCTCTATAACCGCCAACTTAAAACTGCCACTATCGTCAGGTAGCCAAAGGTTTTCAATGAGAAACAGGCGCATATCCTCCACCAAGTCCTTTTCAATGGGTTTGAGAACGGGCAACTTGTTTCTGTATTTCTTTATGTTCTCTGCAAAAAACGGGAAGAAATGCTTACCCATGATTCGCCGTTGCATTGCTATATTTTTCTTATATGGATGAAATTCTTCTTCGGACATTATCAAATCCATACCTAGATAATTGCAATCCTTCTCAAACCGGACCTTTGACCGGATGCCGCGCGTTGTATACAACGCTCTGAAACAAAAGACAAAGTCAAAATCTATTTGGGGGTATTTTTCTTTTAAAACTAAAGAAAATACTCTAAGATCTTTACCGATTTCACCAACTTTCAGAAAACTGGGAGAATCAGAAGTAATTCTTACTCTATCCATAATTCTAATGATAACATTTGTTGCCTGCAGGCTTTTTAAACAACACTTGCAAGATATAATCCAAGTTATCAAATGGCTGAGCAATGCTTATTATGAATGTATTGGGTAGATTTCCATTTGTTGGATTGTCTACTTCAATTGTCAAAACAGAATCTTCTAATCTGAACCCTATATTATTGACATTGGAATACAAGAAATAGATTTGGTCGTTATATTCAAAATATATCTCTTCATCATAACTCAGCCGTGTCAATGATAAATATCCACATTTATTATTTAAAAATGTAAGTTGCATGATCTCTTCCCAATACTCTTTAGGGTTGATATCTATTTTTTTATTGCAAACAAACTTCAATGGCTCACTTCTGCAGCTCTCCATGATTTACCTCCATTTTTTACTTGATTTATTTCTTCTCCTTCAAATCTATATATTTTACCACTATTTAATTCATGTATTTCTAACTCACTTATACCCATAGATTTGGCATAATCCATAATAGCGGGTCTGCAACTTGGGCATATATCTAATCCCTCCACCATCAAAGTCGCTTTTCCCCCTCTTAGCCCCAAATCCTTGGCTTGTTTCATTGCATCTATTTCTGCATGCATACTAAACGTATTGGAATTTGTGTAGCCCAAATGTTGTAACTCAGGAATAGGACTCTCTATTCTTGGAATTCTTTGGGTTGGGTTTACTCCTTCAAATATTTTACCATTAATTTCAAACAAAGCAAATACATCAAGTCCCAATGGATCGATCCAACCATTTGTATCTTGGGCATACCCATACAATGTTGGGTTGCCACCTGCCAACCCTATCGGATCTTGACTGATGTAACTCCCTGCATTCGGATCGTAGTAACGGAACCGATTATAATACAATCCCATCTCCGCATCCTCGTACTGCCCCTGATACTTGAAAGGAACAAACGCGGAGGGGCGTTTCCGCTGTCGCCCGTAGATGTCCAGCTCCTGCTCCCATACTTTCTCGCCGTTCTTGTCGTAGGCTTGCAGGGGTGTGCCGAGGTAGTCGGATACGATGGAGAAACAATCGCCGTTGGCAACCAGCTTGGCGGCAGGTACGAACGTGTCTTGCTCGAAGAGCCAGGTGACTACGTTTTCTTCCGCCTCTTCCGTCCATTCGTGCAGTGGCACGTTGCCTTCGCAGGCGAAGTCTGCCTGCCGCCTGCTGAAAGACTTTCCAAGCTAGAAAGTTATTTTCCCTACAACTTTCGGTCCTTCATAAACGACAAGTTCACTAATTTCATCAAGAATTTGAGTAGGGGCATTGTCCATAAGAAAACCTATTTTACAAAAAGCGACATACTCTTGTTGCTCCAACACCTTTTCAAATCGAATAACAACACTCCAGCTCTTGGGCGAAACGCTATTTATTACAGTTGTTGCATAATACTCAGTAGATGTAGGCAACATTCTCCGGCCTCCTTCTTCTGGCCTAAGAAAATGGATGATAGCACTTTTCATTTTAGTGGTTTCCTGCTCTAACGGAATTAACTTGTTTGACTTCACCATATTTATTTAAATCATCAACTTCTATATACCGAGCATTGCCTATCCCATCTAAGTTTGTATGTTTGAACGCAGTACCGGCAATATCATCAGGAACTTCAACTTTAACAACATAAAATTTAGTATCTGTACCATGTCCCATCGTCTTTCCCCAAGTTACTGCATCATCGAAGTTTTCAGCAAACCATTTTCCTTCCATACTTCCCCCCATTTGGTCTCCATCCACTATTCTTCATATCGAAAAATTCAGAACGACTTACAGACCGGAATAACTCCAATAGTCCAAATACATCTATCCATACGTTTGTATCGTGTACGTAACAGTAGAAATTTAAATGTTCCGTCTCGAACCGAAGAGGGTCTTGGCTGATATAACTTCCCGCATTTGGGTCGTAATACCTGAACCTGTTATAGTACAGTCCTGTCTCTGCATCCTCGTACTGCCCTTGGTACTTAAACGGAATGAACGTGGATGGCCGTTTCCTTTGCCGCCCGTAGATGTCCAGCTCCTGCTCCCACACCTTGTTGCCCTGCTTGTCGTAGGCTTGCAGGGGCGTACCGAGGTAGTCGGAGACGATGGAGAAGCAGTCGCCGTTGGCAACAAGCTTGGCGGCAGGCACGAACGTGTCTTGCTCGAAAAGCCATGTGACTACGTTTTCTTCCGTCTCTTCCGTCCATTCGTGCAGTGGCACGTTGCCGTCCCACACGAAGTGCGTGATTACACATTTAAAGGCTTTGTGTATGCGGCGGCCAAGTTTTGCTTTGAACTTCCACTTGCCTGGGTATGTGTATTTTCAACACCATAACCAGTTCCACTACTATTCTTTCTTTCGTCGCATGTCCTTTATTGCTTTGAGTGTATGTGTGTAATGCCTCTTATTGGGATAGAAATTAACTGTTTCTAATGACTGGGATTTTAATAATGGGTTCATATTACCATCTTTACAATTCCAAAAATTGAACTTCTTCAAATTAGGCATAAACTCCACAAAACCAACGGAATCTAAATTGTCAATGAACAAGTCTTCAATGTACGGATTATCTATTAGAAACGTAAAATCCATAATTTTCTTGCATCTTTCTACATGAACTTTCTTTAAATGGACCAATTTATTTAAAGCCTCTAAGTCAACCAAGTCGCTACAATACGAAACTTTTAAATAATGAAGACGAGAAAGACTCTCTATCCCTTTTAAACTTTTTATTTTCCCACATAAGCGCAATTCTTCCAGCTCTTTTAAAGTACTCAAGTGGGTGCAATCGTCATATTTTGTTGACGTTATCAGAAGTTCTCTTAGATGGGTGATTGAACCTATATTTTCAATCTTTTTATCATCTTTAATATATAAACTACTCAAACTAGGCAAATAAGACATGTCTATTTTTAATGCATGCATACACTCAAAATGCAATAGATTGTTTAGTGTATAAAGGCTTTTTAATGAGATTATTTTATTAATCTTAAAATCATCACGTATGACGAGTCGGCGAATAAAAGTCTTTCCCTCCAATAGAGAAAAGTCTAGGGGATAGCTTTGCCCCGAATTGCCATTTAGAGTTCGTATACGAATAGAATCTATACACTTCTCTTCTGCGTAATTTATACCTTCTTTAAAAAAATGAATGTCAATGTCTAGACAATTTATTGCATCATTTAGTATATATTTGTTCATTCTACTTGATAAATTAATGGGAATTCTTTTTAACTTTAACTTTCTGATCCTCAAAGTCTTTTTTTATCTTTGCAGCTTCGGAATCAACTTTAGCTTTGACCTCATCACTAGCTTTTCATATTTCTTTTTACCTGGAGAGTTTATTTTTTCTGAATTAGCAAACGAACTGGACTCTTTAGCTCCATATTCTTCCATTAGTTTATATTCAACCATAAACCCCATGTCATTATCTCCAAAATCAACGTGTTTACTTGCAATGGCTTTATCAGTTCCTCCAATCCTTTGTCTCATAGATGTATTCATTCTATTTTTAGGTCCTTTACCGATGTAAGAAGTTGTGCCGTCGGTGAAAATATAGGTTCCTGTAAATCCAAATATATCAACTAGAATATTAGGATTTTCCACAAATGCATACAACGTAGGGTTATTGCCTGCCAACCCAATCGGGTCTTGGCTGATATAACTCCCCGCATTCGGATCGTAGTAGCGGAAACGATTGTAATACAAACCTGTCTCCGCATCCTCATACTGCCCTTGGTACTTAAACGGAATGAAGGAGGATTTATTGTTGCCCGTCCTCTTCCTTCCGTAGATGTCCAGCTCTTGTTCCCACACCTTGTTGCCCTTTTTATCGTAGGTTTGCAGGGGTGTGCCGAGGTAGTCGGACACGATGGAGAAACACTCGCCGTTGGCAACAAGTTTGGCGGCAGGTACGAACGTGTCTTGGTCTCTTCCATCTATTCGTGCTGCGAACGCTACTGCAGGGAAGTCGTTATAGTTATAGTCTTCTATAACCATCTTCCAATATCTAAACTGTTATTAAAAAAATCCAATTGTGCCTTCATCATTTTTGTTTCCCCTAGAATATTTTCTAACGCCTTACCATATTTTTGTACGTCGTCAGCATTACCAATATAATTCGTTAAAACACGAATACCGTTTACATAGACTTCCTCCTTGTCTTGATTTGAAAGCATAGAATCATTCGAAACAGATGCTATAACTTTTATGATATCATCTTTCAGCTTATCATATTTTGTTAAGCAAAGTTTAGCTTCTTCTATGGTGTTACAAGGAGTACTATCTAAAGTAGATAAAGATTTCTTTATTTTACATAGTTGTTTTATATAATCCATAATATAATTTAATGATGTTTCTTTACAACAGTATATGCTTCTTTTGGTATTTCCCCATCAATAAGGACCTCAGCATCCTTTGTCGCATATCCAAAAGCTTTTCCTTGTAAGGGTTTTCCTGTCTGTGGATCAATCCCATTAGAAATATCTATAATCTTCTTTGGTTCAATTTTATCTGTATTGATAGCAATAATGGTGGATTTGTTGGATTTTGCATAGAACTCAGCTCTGTCCATCTCCTTTGTCGTAGATATATATTGCGTGTTTAATTTACCATTTTCCACATACTCTTGAATGCTATAGTTTGCATTAGCATCCTTGGGCTGAATACTAGTACCTGTATTAACAGATGATTCTTGTATAGGATTAACTGCTCTATAAACAACAATTAAACCATAAAAATCTACAATTGCATTAGGATCTTTTACATATCCATACAACATTGGATTGCCACCCATTAGCCCAATTGGGTCTTGGCTGATGTATGCTCCAGTCCTTGGGTCGTAGTAGCGGAACCTATTATAATAAAGTCCCGTCTCAACGTCCTCATACTGCCCCTGGTACTTGAACGGAATGAAGGAGGATTTATTGTTGCCCGTCCTCTTCCTTCCGAAGATGTCAAGTTCCTGCTCCCATACCTTGTTGCCCTCCTTATCAATCGGGGCGACAATGCCGCCACGCGAAACCGTTTATCTCTAACTATAATCGAAAATTAGCTATATACACCTTTGCGAATTGTTCTATTGTCTTATCCGAATAGCTACCACCTTTTGCATACGCTAAGTCCATGATTTCAATTGTCAATTTATCTAGTTCTTTTGAATCCACAACAATAGAATGTTTTCTTAATTGACGTTCTATAACACGTTTGCATCTTGCAATGTCATTACTTGTAGCGTAGGGTATCATAATTAATGTAAATCTAAATGTTCAATTTTATCTACTTTTATTTCTTTATGAGTAATTGCTTGTGTTGCACCTCCTTTACCAAATTCAGGGAAATCCTTCGTTATTGGTTCTAAATAATCTGCCTTTCCCCATTTTCCCTTAGGAATTTCAACATCATCTACTATTTGTAACGTATCGAAACTAGCTTTCACTGATGCATATTTTGATGCCTGCTTTGGTACACATTTGTTTTACTCGTTTAAGAATATAGTCTTTTTCCTTTCTTGAAATATGTGAATCAAACCTCTTCTTATACCTAATATATCCTTTTCCTATTCCTGTCTTATCATCAAATTTTTCAAAATATTCGATGTTGTCTAAAGACTTCTCTTTTTTATAATCTTGATACAATTTGATATAAGATGAATATATGACAAAGTCGCACTCATCTGAAGATACCATTTCTGAATCAATATAGTAAGAAATTCCCGTAGAGGTTACATACTCAATACCTCCACGTCTTAATAGTGCCAAGAACTCTCCATTTTCTCCCCTTACCGTGTACTTTTCTTTATCCATAGCCTATTAATGATGAATTTGTTTAACTTTTATATTGCCACCTGCATCAATCCTATGTTCAAAGACGGGAATTCCTTTTTTCTTTAAAATAGGTAACTCATCTTGTTCCCAAACGCTATTTGCTCCTCTATATTTAGGCTCATAAATAAAGACATGAGCTTCACCTACAGTACTTCCTGCAAAGTCTTTAGAGGTTTTCTGCCAATATAAGTCATTCAAGCTATCGACAATATTATCAAGAACTTTTCCTATACGCAAATCTGTAGAATGTGCACCAGAGGAATCTAACTCATAAGTTGAAAATAAAAATACGCTCATACTTTTTGCTTAGTAATAATGTTTATTGCCAGCAGGCAGGTGGCTATGCTCTTCGTTATACTTTTTTAATAAGCTGTTTTCCAGTTGACGATCAGCTTTTTTGTTCCTCCCTGTGATATTGGTTTCATCTTAACACCTGCAGGAATAATGTTTCCATCGGCATCAAAGGCGACAGCTGTGGCCTTTGATCTATTAATCCTTGCTTCGTCAAGACGCACTTGAGAATATCTGGTCTTAGGGTGTTGAGTTTCTCCTATTTTGTAAACATCACCTTTATTCAGTTTTGTATATGCAATAGGATCTTTTGTTCCATATTCGTAGACAGGATACCATCCATCATGAGTCGCAACCAACGCATACACATCTAGCCCTAAGAGATCTAATTGGGAATTAGGTGATTTAACATGTGAATACAACGTAGGATTCTCGCCTACCAACCCTATCGGGTCTTGGCTGATATAACTCCCTGCATTCGGATCGTAGTAACGGAAACGATTATAATACAGTCCAGTCTCGGCATCTTCGTACTTTTATTACCTTTTATGGAAATTTTCTTTTATATATTTTATTCGTTCTTCCAGCATGGGAATGAATGCTGCAGCATCAAAATCATGAAAACGTCCAATGTATTTTCTTAAACACGATTCTACATATAACCATACCTCATCACAAAGATTATCGATCATTTCATCCTCAGATAATTTCAAAAAATTATCTAAAATCAACATTTGATCTATTACAAGTCTTTCTTTCTGTTTTATATACCGAGCATACGATTTTAAATTCCCCTCTACAATCTCACTTTCATAAAACAATCTCAAAACAATTAGCAACGCATTATGGTTACTTCCTTCGTTGCATAATTTGTTTGATATAGAATTTTGCCAAATTGTATCCTGTAGATTATCCATAAAATAGTCTACAACTCTGTTCAGTAACTCTAACTTTAATTGAGTCCCTGGATAATGCTGTTCGCACAATATCTTAAAAAAAACTGCCATAGTTTCATTCTTTAATGGAAGGTCTTATTTCCAGCAGGTAATTTACCATGCTCTTTATGATACTCTTTTAATTTCATTGTTTCTAAAAGCCTGTCTGCACTTTTAGCCTCTCCTGTATCAATATACTTCATATTTAATCCGGCCGTTTGTCCCTGTATAGCTTTTCCATCAGGTCCAATCATAACAGAAGTAGCCTTAGACTTATTTATTCTTGCCTCATCCATCCTTGTAGAAGAATATCTATTTGAGGATTTTTGAGATTCACCTATCTTATATACATCACCTTTATCAAGTCGAGTATAAGCAATGGGGTCTTTTTTCCCTTTTTCATAGACAGGATACCAACCGTCAGAAGAGGCTACAAGTTTGTAAACATCTAATCCTAGGATGTCCAACATATCATTAGCATCTTTCACATACCCGTACAACGTAGGATTGTTACCAGCCAACCCTATCGGGTCTTGGCTGATGTATGCTCCAGTCCTTGGGTCGTAGTAGCGGAACCTATTATAATAAAGTCCCGTCTCCTTATCCGCATATTGTCCCTGGTACTTGAATGGTATGAACGCGGATGGCCGTTTCCTTTGCCGCACCGTTGATGTACACGCCCTCCATCGTACCGTAACTCTTCATGATACGTTCACCGGCGGCGTTGTAAGTATAACGACTCGTCTTACCGTTGTCAGAGAGTACCATCAGGCGGTTCTCCTCATCCCAGTATAGCATATGATCATAAGATAAATATCTTTCTAATAGATTACATGCTATATTTATTTTTTTAATTTATCGATTAAATTCCGATGAAAATTCTTAAGTAAAAAAAGTTTTTTTATATCTTATATTTTTTTACCTTCTTTTTATCATTACATAAAGTAATTAATGTAATGTGCGTTATTTTAATTTTTTTGAATTAAAAAAATCCAATATAGATGTGATACTCAAAAGTACAACTCTGCCCTTTTTTTCAAACCACAATTCAAATCCATTCCCATTTTTCTTTAAGACTTTCGTTCCCATCAATATAACCATAAACGTCATTAGATATAACATTATCAAATCTATAAAAGTGAGAATCACGCTTAATCAAAAAGAATCCTATTTTTCCCTTTATCAACGTATTTTTTTCACAACCGTCAGCTGTCATACTATAAGGGCTAAATATAGCTATTTGGGTATTCTGTCCATTTTAAGGTAAGGCTATCAACAATAACATACTCTTGTGGAATTAAATATCCTTGCCATTTTCTTTGAGCTTTCCCATTTATACTAGGAGCTGAAAAAAAATAAGAATGAATAAAATAAGAATAAACTTTTTTTCATATAAAATTATTTTTTTACGCCAGAATATAGTTCTACCAAATGTACCTGTCGCTATTAGAGAGAATTTTGCTGTACTTTTGCCATCATGAATAAAAATTCCATTCCTCTCAAAAACGGGTGACACCCGCATCTTTGATTTTATCCTCTATAAATAGCTTTCATTTCGATAAACATAATCTTTTCTGATATTATCTGGTATTGTTATTTTATTATACTGCCTAAATGATCACTGTGATAGAAGAAGGTTTCCTCTTTCGTTGTATCGTTAGGAATATAGCCATATCCAGCCTGAGGGTCATCAGGGTTGCTTGGGTCGTTCCAGCTTACAGGTGGACCAGGGTAGACGACGGAGCCGCTGTTGCTCTCGTTAAATCTTATCTGTGGGCAGTCGTTGCATCTTATCCACGAAACGAATGGTTCGCCCTGTTCAAGCAGGGCTTCCTTTCTGATATATCCTTCCTCGCCGGCGAACCAGTTGCCTGCTATGAGGGCTGTGCATGGCTTTTGTTGCCCTGTTTTGATATAGGGACGTGCTTGTATAGATGTTCCATCGCTTTTTATAGAATGCAAACTATCTATGCCTGTAACAAGAAGTAGTTTTTTCTTTTTCTTTGTTGAAATAGAATATATATCTAACAAATAATCTTGCCAATTCTTGTCTATAGTGTCTATCCTTAGTTGCAAAAAGGTTCCTTTGACATAAAGACATTTGAATAAATATGCTTTGTTTGATGCGGTATTATAATAGGGTAAGGATTTTATCTCTTGAAGCAAGAGATGTTTTTTATCAGAGATATTGCTATCAATCAGCCCAATTTGTTTGAATAGCTTTTATATCCGTAGAGTCCGGAAAAATAAAGATTGTATCGCTTTCTTTTTTTATTGTCCGTTACCTCTTTCCATATATTTTCTTGATTAATATTATTTTTTTCCAATTTTTTTATCGGAATAAAATAAGTTCTGTATCTGCTATCAATAGCTGTGTTATAAGAATGTTTATGATGTCTTCTTATCTTTTTATGTGATAAATCGCTCTTATTGTAAACAGCTATGTAATATCCTGCAAAGATATTTGAGGTATCTCTGCTTTGAGCATTTATCTTCCGGCATGGAAATGTATAGAAAACTATTACCAATAATATAATTGTCTTTATCATCTAATAGAGGAAATCAAAACTTTAACTTATCAATGGAGCAATAATCCGTCCGAACGACATCACCATATCATACGATGCACGCTTAGCCTTACCGCTGGCATGAATAAGACGGTTCAGCTCATCATACTCATACGTATGCGAACTCCTTCCTCCCAGCTTCGCCTTGTTGAGTTTCGTCAGCGACGTTGGGTTGGCGGCATTCGTGATACCGAGGATATTATCCACAGCATCATACTGATACCTGTTCTCCATCACAGTCTGACCATCCGCTGTAAGGTTCATCACCTGCAGACGTTCACGCTGCTTGTCGTATGTATTGGTAGTCTCCGTGCCATTACCGAGCTTTGTATAGACCATGTGACCCTCTTTGTCGTAACCTATCCTGTCAACAATAACGCTCTGACGTCCCTGTTTATTGCTCGTCAGGCTCTCAACTGTCGCAGCATTAGTGATAAGCCACCACTTCACCGTCAGGATAAGTCATCGTCTGCACACGGTTCCAGCTGTCATAGGTAGCACCATAGACATAAGTCCTGATATCCGCCACGCTCGCCATGACTGTACGGACAGTCTTTGGCCTGGGTCAAATTGTCCCCTCCACCTCCTTCTCTCCCCCATATTCCCCACATTTGAACATTGTGAAAACACTCTGGAGGATATTGGGGAAAATGGATAAGCCCCCGAAGTTATGCAAGTGCGGACATACTCTTCTATGCCATCGATAGGTTGTTGGCGGACACCGGAAACGTCTAAACATTTGCGAGCTTAAGTATATCATTTAATTTTGTTTGTCTAACTTAATGCCAAGCTGGTATTATTGATTTAACAAATGAGGTGTCAAATTTTCCCAAGGTATCATTCCTCTTCTTGTATATGAGCTTTTCATTACATTTTTTCAGGCTACATAGATAAAAAATATTACCATCTAATGATAGTATTAAGTCTCTAGTACAGTTATTATTTAAATCTTTTAGGTATAGGGAATCCTTGCGAATTCTATACCGTAAATAAATTACAGTGTCCGTCAAGCAATCAAACATAGCAGTAGAGTCTTTATAAAAAGACAATTCTATGTAAGCAATCGGTTTAACACCTTTACTAACTAGTTCCCAGCGTCCTACTATTTCCTGAGGATCAATTTCTCTCTTTTGGCTACAAGAAAAAAACTGGAATAAAAAAGGTGTTAAAAAGATTAAAGTGCAAAATCTAATCCGAGACATGTCCAATGTAGGCTTTCCCATTTCTGAATTTTAATTTATTAATTTTTAAATGATCAATATCTTTTTGTGTTACCTTTCGTTTTGCAGGATTTAACGTACCTCCTTCTGAACCTGGCTTGGCTTGAGGATTATATTGGTAGCGCTTATCAACTAATGTTCCGCGAGGAGCCATTATATTAGGCTGCCCCTTGCCACGTAGGTCTTTTTCTGTATGTTCCAAGCCTAAACTATGTCCAAACTCATGAGCCTCAGTAAGTGTACCAGACCCTTTTATATTATCAAGTTGGAATTCTCCGACATTCCCTCCTATATCCATATTAGAAATGCCCTCAATGGATCCTCCTGTAGCATGTTTAACAACTTCTATGTAATTTATCTCGGGATTAGTGTTAAAAGCTTTCTCTATGCCTAAAGCGGCTTTCTTCAGCCCCAACCAACCACTGACATCCCTATATTCTCCTTTTATTTTAAATACTACACTATAGGTGGTTTTTCCTATTGTAACTTTTCCTCGGGGGGCGTTCCAACTATTCTGAATATCTGCAGCAGTCTGAGATGCGATAATAGCAGAAGCACATTCTCCATAAAAACAAGCGTTGCACTTATAACAATAGTCTTTGTGCGGCTATTTATTGTAACTTGCGCAGATTGCCCATTGGGGTCTCTAAAAAAAAATTGGATTATAAAACACATAATTATAAGGTGCAACACCTGGATATTTCTCCGCCAGCGGATCCACCCCATACCAAATACTTGCCACAGGATTCATGTACCTTGCACCATAATAGTACAAGCCAGTCTCTTCATCAAACTGTTTGCCGTTGAATTTGTATGGTAAGTCTTCACTTGATGAGTGTTCGTCTACAAGGAGTTCGCCATATGGAAGGTAAGCATCATACTGGGTGATGTTGGCGTGGTCGTCCGTGATGTAAGACGTACTGCCAAGGTGGTCACTGTGATAGAAGAAAGTTTCTTCTTTCGTGGTGTCATTTGGAATATAACCATATCCAGCCTGTGGGTCGTCAGGGTTGCTCGGGTCATTCCAGCTTACAGGTGGACCGGGGTTGGTATTCGGTGTGGTGTTGGGGCGTGGAGTCTGAATCCAACCCTGTGGAACATCATGGTTACCGAGTTCGGTGAGGACGGCATTATACCCTACACCAGTGTTCTCTAGATCACCATACGCACCCTTCATTGTAGGTACACCAGGGGCAATGCCTTGCTGTTTATAGTATGCCTCTTTCTGCTTCTGAATCTGATTCATGCGTTCAGCATAGTCCTGCTGACCAGCGGTTACATGTGAGCCGTTACGCCCATAGACATTATTGAACAGACCTGTTCCTATCCTTGAAGCAATTCGTTTGTCACCAATGAAGTAATGCTTTGTGAAGCGATTCTTGTTGATGCTGATTATCGAAGCAGGGTAGAGCGTGAAGTTATCCGTCTCGTGGAACTTCAGTGCAAACCAAGCACAAAAGAGCTTGCTCATTTTGTCTTGGCGCAGCCTGAAGTCGACATCTGTCAACGTGATACCCTGTGGTGCACCATTGATATACACACCTTCCATCGTACCATAACTCTTCATGTCTATCTTCTGTGTATATACATGAGAATCTATCATTCTTCATTTACACTCAAATACAACATTTTGATATTCCACAAAAGATTTGATTTGAAAATCTGATGTATAGTATATTGCCTCAATAAGCTCATATCTTTCGAGAGATTCTTTTACTTTTTTCATTCTCATTGATGAAAAAAGGGTCTCAGTCTCCTTCTTGATAAAAACCGTTTCTTCATCAAAAGGAGAACTTCTATAAATATAGGTAGTATCCTTGAGAGACAAAATGATATGATGTTCTTCATCATAGTATGCACTGGCTTTTCTTGTCAATTTGGTTCTGTTGACAGCTTTCTCTTCTTTCCCATTTTCATCTAAAGATCTTATTATAATTGAATTCCCGGAATATTCTACTTTAATTTGATTTTTAACTTTTCCCATAAATATCTTTTCATTTTGCTGGCTACATGAAGCAAAGCAAAACACAAGACATATTCCTATGGTCTTCCCAACTATAGTAGACTGTAAAATGTGCGAACTGAGATTTATCATTTTATTCTTTTACTTGTTTGGGGTTTAAGTCCCATCTCCTTCATAGTGTTTAGATAATTGACAACTCCAATGTTTGATTGGTTGTTGTCTTTCAAATCTGCATGGTCTTTGTTTCCATGAGGATCTTGGGACATCATCCTGCTTATTATTTCACTGGCTTTTACAGGATTATCTTTATTTTCTCTATAGGCTTCTACACATTTAGAAATATAAGAACCATGTAAAGCAAGTTCGTGTGCGATTGTTTCTGACAGTTCATCTTCAGAGCGGTTGGTCACATCTAATCGAAGTTCTACATATAGCTGATTATCACTGACGAAGATGTTAAACGAACCATAATTATCACCCATATAGTTTCTTTGGACAGTATTGTCGACATTCCCCAAATCAAAATCCTGAATCCATAGAATGCAATCTGCGAATCTACCAGTACCATTAGCACCATAGTGACTACTTCCTTTCTCTAAGAAATCACCAATGAATCCGTTCCCATATGTAGTAGAGGCAAATCTTTTCATAGCAGACATATACGTTTTGTTACTACGATAATCTGAACCTTCAGCTTTACTATGTCCTCTATTTACTTTATTATACAATGTCGGTAGTATTTTCTTCCCATTTGGATCCACTAATTTCACAGGATTATCTATACAATAGACGAAACCTCCTGCTGTCGGATACTTCTCTGCCAACGGATCCACTCCATGCCAAATGCTTGTGATTGGGTTCATGTACCTTGCACCGTAATAGTACAAGTCTGTCTCCTCATCGAACTGTTTGCCGTTGAACTTATATGGAAGGTCTTCACTGCTGCTGTGCTCATCAACCAACAGTTCACCGTACGGCAGGTAAGCATCATACTGCGTGATGTTGGCTTTATCGTCTGTGATGTAGGACGTACTGCCGAGGTGGTCACTGTGATAGAAGAAGGTTTCTTCTTTCGTAGTGTCGTTTGGAATATATCCATAACCAGCCTGCGGGTCATCAGGGTTTATTGGGTCGTTCCAAGAGATCGGTGCGCCTGGATTACTGCCCTGCTCATCGTTGTGCTTCGGTGTCTGTATCCAGCCATCAGGCACGCTATGATCACCCAACTCCTTGATGATAGTATTATAGCCCACGCCAGTGTTCTCTGGATCACCATAAGCACCCTTCATTGTCGGTACCCCCAGAGCAACACCGAGTTGCTTATAGTAATCCTCCTTCTGCCTCTCTATCTCGTTCATGCACTCGGCATAGTCCTTTTCACCAGCTGTTACATAGCTGCCGTTTCTGCCATAGACATTGTTGAACGATCCATTACCGATACAGATATATGAGTAAAGATAGTCCTGCATATACTTATAACGTACTGTTAATGATTATATTGCACATAGCTCAAAAAAATGATAGTGGAGGTAAACCACCACTATCAAGTTCGGTTTATGATTTTAGTTCTATTTTATTTTAAAGAGTAGCATTTCCCCTTTACCATCCTTATCTTAAATTTTCCTTTACAAGATTCTATAGTAGATATTTTGTCTGATTCGATTTTTACACTAAGACTTAAAGGTTTGTATAGAGTCTTATCCAAGGATGAAATTATCTTTATTGGCTGATTATTGTAAAAGAACAAATAGTACTCTACGGAGCTGTTTCTATTTGAACATAATTCCATTTCGTACACACCTTTTTCTAATTTTTACAACCATTCAACTCATAAACCGTTAGACGCCGATAATTAACTGATTCTCCATTAATAAATATTAAGCTCTTTTTATATCGGTACCAAAAGTATTTTTGGTAAATACTTTGAAAATGGAACACCTTCCACAAATAAGAATGAGTCTTTTATACGCATGACCGTTAATTGACACGGTCATTACTAAAAGTAGAATCATTCCGCTTATTATATTTTTACATTACATGTTTTTATCCAATAATATATTATTGGGTATATTATCTTATGCAAACGTTTCTGCAAAGAACAAGCTAAGAAGAAACACTATTACAAAAAAACTTACTATTCATATTGATAAACTTAGTATGTATGTTTGTATGTCTCTATTTTTTTCCAGCGACTTTTTCTTGTCGCATTTAAATTAGTACTTCCAAAACATAGTCCTACCATAAGCAGCCGAAGATGAATATAGTACATATCCTTTATTCGAACCATATGTTGCAGGATGACTTCCTGAATGGAAATTAGAAGAGAAACTCGTATACTTTCCAGCACTATAGGCCTTAATGAGCTTTGCTGGCCACGCAGCCTTAAAATGCATAAAATCTGCAGGGCTAATTTCTACGCCAGCAGTTTTAGGCTTAGGATGATTAAAACCTCTCGCAGCAAGATCAAAGCCATCCCACCTAATTGCGCCATTAGAGTAATCCTTACCATTAGTTAAGGCATTTATTACAGCCTCCATACTGTATTCGGCATTACCTTCATAATCCGTTTGTATCCACCATCTCTAAACCCGTAAATACCTTCGGTTTTTAATGTTGCAAGAATGCTCTTTTTCTTATATTTAGATAAATTAGATATGCACTTGCCAAGGCATACGACTCCTGTTTATTACCTGATGATTCTTGTGCCACTGTATTCGCGTACTGATTTAAGACATCATTAGTAACGGGTAATAAACTTTTATCCGTTGCACTTGTGACAATACCCTTTTTATCTGTTAGAACGGAAGTGGCAAGATAAGCTTTATTATTTTTCACTCCATCATTTCCTAGCAACTTTCCACTTTTATTGTAATAATCACCCTGTCCATCAGGATCTGTCAGCATGATAGGATTTGCATGGCAATACAAATAACTTGATACATTAGTATATTCTTCCCACCCCATACCACAGACTCGCGACAGGATTCATGTATCTTGCGCCATAGTAGTACAGTCCAGTCTCTGCATCCATCTCCTTACCATTGAACTTATACGGCAGGTCTTCAGAGCTGCTGTGTTCGTCAACTAATAACTCCCCGTATGGCAGGTAAGCATCATACTGTGTGATGTTGGCTTTGTCATCTGTGATGTAAGATGTACTACCGAGGTGGTCACTGTGATAGAAGAAGGTTTCTTCTTTTGTGGTGTCGTTAGGAATATAGCCATAACCAGCCTGTGGGTCATCAGGGTTACTTGGGTCATTCCAGCTTACAGGTGGACCGGGGTTAGTATTCGGTGTGGGAGTCTGAATCCAAATCACCATATCATACGATGCACGCTTCGCCTTACCGTTTGCGTGGACAAGGCGGTTCAGTTCATCATACTCATACGTATGCATACTCCTTCCTCCCAACTTCGCCTTGTTGAGTCTCGTCAGCGACGTTGGGTCGGCGGCATTCGTAATACCGAGGATATTGTCCACGGCATCGTAACGATACCTGTTCTCCATCACAGTCTGACCGTCCGCTGTAAGGTTCATCGCCTGCAGACGTTCACGCTGCTTGTCATATATATAGGTAGTCTCCGTGCCATTACCGAGTTTCGTATAGACCATGTGACCCTCCTTGTCGTAACCTATACTGTCAACAATAACGCTCTGACGTCCCTGTTTATTGCTCGTCAGGCTCTCCACCTGTCCTGATTGTAGTGATAAGTTACCACTTCACCGTCAGGATAAGTCATCGTCTGCACCCGGTTTCAGCTGTCGTAGGCATACCAACTGCAAATATACAACATTTATTTTGTAAATGTGTCTTTAGATCATGGGAAAACGGGGAAGGATAGGGTGCGTTGTGCGTGCAAATGTAACCAAGCGAAAAGCATCAAAACTCCTAATTAAGTTTAATGTTTAGTTGCTGTCACTTTTAACACTTTGCTTAATTAGCTTATACACAGATGGTTAAAAGCAGAAGAAGAGTGATAGAAATGACAGCAAAATAGGAAATGGTATACGGTAGGCTTGTGTACTTAGGTGGGGGAGGGGCGACTGATAGTTATGGGATACGCCTGTTAATGGTAAAACGCTCTAGCATATCCACATTATCAAATACGTGTTTTCACATTATTAAATACACATTTCCACATCATCACACACACATTACCGTTTGTCATTTTGTGGGTGTATACGTATATGCGGGCGCGATAAATCGGACCCCTACGGCTGCGAACGGTTTGCGAAATGCTGCTGACGGTCTGCGATAATGCAACGAACACACCGTGAAAAACCCACGAACACCAACGAAATACACACAAAACACTCCGCAAGATACCAACAAACATTCCGTGAAATACCAACGCTCACCCACGAAATGGGGTGCGAACATTCCGCCAGGTGTAGGGGACCGATTCATCGTGCCCGTATCCTAACATTATCAAATATGTATATTCACGTCATCAAATATGTACATTCACATCATCGCACACACATTTCCACATTATCAAATACGTGTATTCACGTCATCAAATACATGTTTCCGTTTCACCGCACACGCATATCCACATTATCAATTACGTGTTTTCACATTATTAAATACACATTTCCACATCACCGCACACGCATTTCCGTTTGTCATTTTGTGGGTGTATACGTATATGCGGGCACGATAAATCGGACCCCTACGGCTGCTAACGGTTTGCCAATTACGTGGCGAACATTCCGCCTACTCCCTCCACCAAATCATCGGCTGTGCTGATGGCTGCATCTGCCATATCTCTTATAGTTTGTGCGATTTTTGGCGTTTCCTTAGTTGGTTGTGGGGTATATGAACGGCTTGGGGGTACGAGTTGATAGTCAGCATCCTTAGTATCTGTATGCTTTGACGATTTGCGTATTACTTGGTCAGATTTATTCGTATCGGCTTTCTTACCTGCCTCGAAGTTCTTTTGCAAAGAACGGTAGCCAAACTCTCTGCCGATTTCAGAAGCTTTGAATGTCTGGCCACAGTAGGAGAACTTCAAACCATATATTTTGCCCTGCTTGTTCTTCAAGCGTTCGATGGTTACACCACTCTTGTTAAGGTCGTAGAGGAACATGGAGTGTCCCGTGATGCCTGTGCCTTTGTATTTTTCAAGTAGGGCATAGCAAATCTTCTGTATTTGTTGCTTGGTCTGTTCTCTCGTAGGATTGGCTTTTGCTTTTTGGTGTTGTCTTTCCGCTTTTACTTCCTCTGCACTCGCTTGCATTGTCTTTGCAACAAAAGAAAAAGACGGGGCAGGAAAACGCAAATGTGAACCGATGAAACAGATTGCTCTTTTCCCGATAGTTCCCGATACTTCCCTGCTGTTCCCCGCTGCTTTGAGAGGCGCACGCACACCATTACCTTTGCCAGCAGAAACAGGAAAGACCTGAGACAACAAACAATAACAAAATATGATTATGAACTATTACATCATTACAGAAACCAATTGGACAAAGCTTCGAGATGAAATCTTAAGCCTTGCAGAATGCTGCCACAAGGCATTCGGAGAAAAAAGCAAGCACACGGACTGGCTGCACAACGGCGATGTGTGCCGGCTGCTGAACATCAGTAAGCGCACCTTGCAGCATTATCGTGATACGGGAGTGTTGGGCTTCTCCCAAATCGGGCATAAGTGCTACTACAAGCGTGAGGACGTGGAACAGTTGCTCCAAACAAAAACGGAGAAAGCTGAAACGGGAAAAACTAAAATCAACAAATAGACACGAAGATTATGGAACAGGTAAGAGATTTGAATATAGATGCTGACGATATGCAGGTGGTGCTGTCCGCTATCAGCGGAGTAAGCAAGAGAATTAAGGAAGTGGCACAGACACACAAACCGCTGTTTGGCGGTGAGCATTTTCTTACGGGCAAGGAAGTATGCGAGCTGCTGTATATCAGCCCTCGCACCTTGCAGGACTATCGGAACAGGAGGATTATTCCCTATACGCAGTTCGCAGGAAAGATACTTTATAAGGAGTCGGATTTGAAAAGGCTGTTAGAGGAGAATTATAAGCCCCAATCGACCCATTAAGATCTAAGACGCTGTTTTCAATGACTTTTCTAATTCCCATCATTAGAAAAGGATATTATAAATACTACCAGCCAGAACTTTGCAGATAAGACCACGACGTGTCTGATTTTAAGATAAACTAAAATATAGTTACCCTATTGTACATAGACATAAAAGGTATGCCATAATAAACTCTTGGCATACCTTAAATGTAACGCATAAATTCTCGATATTTGTTTACAAATATCAAGAAATACTGCTAAGATTATTTACCACCTTCTTTCTTTATATAAATGGTATATGTACCATCTTCAAAGAAAAAGCCATAGCTTCCGTCATTAAAGGTAACCTCATCATAACCATCATGGTGTGTGATTTCTGTTACTTCAATCTTGGAGCTACTTTTAGCTGCAACTGTTTGTGGTGCAACTACTCCTAAACTAAGAGCTAGTGCAAACGAAAATAAATTTTTTTTTATTTCTTTTTGATTTTAAATTATTTATAATAACAGGATACCCTGTCTATCTTTACAATGATAGCATTATTTTCAGCAAAATATCTCTACTTCTTAATTGTGTAGCTGTATATATCTGTTGAGTGTCGGTTATTTGCTGTCGGATGTATTTATTCTTGCCTAGAAGATTATTGCAGACAAGTCCTATTTCGTAACGTTTACGACGATAATATACGGATATGTCGGCAAAGTATGTGAACGAGACTGAATGGTCGTTGCTATGGTACAACTCATTGTTCCACTCTATTTGGAATTTACCAGGCATAAGAAAGCATTTCAACTGATGACTGAAAGAACGCAAGGGTTCAATATTGAATGCTGCATTACCCTTTGATAGTTGCCTTATATAACTATAAACACTCTTCTCCTCTATGGAGAACCACTCAACAGGTTGCAACGAAAAGGAAAGAGAGATATTAGCAGATTGCGTTTGGAAAGGTACAAAACTATTTCCAATAAGCATCTTATAGTTGCTCCAATTGTAGGAACAGCCAAGGATAGTTGTCAAATGTGCAATGTTCCAACTTTCACTCATTCGTCCATCTATACCATGTGTGGTACTATTTGCTGTAAAATCTGTTGCAAACGTCTGATAAGAGTTGTTTATAACACGTTGCGAATACATACGTTGGTTTCGCATATTGGTAAAGCTATAGCCTATATTGACAAAGAAGCCCTTCAACACGTCTTTATATTCTACAGAGGTTCTAAGAAAATGCGACAGCGTATAGTCTAGTTTCCCGTAACCTTGTCGCATCGTTATATAGTCTGTAAACAAAGGAATATCTATCGTTGAGGAAAACTCATTAGGTCGCCATGCATAGTTATAGATACCCATAAGAGTTAACGATGGTGTAGGCATGGCAGATATATATAAATGTGGTTCTATGGTAAGCGTGCTTTTATGCTGATTTCCGTAATATCGCTCTGTCCAGTAAAGCGGTGTACTGGCTGTGAGATGAATATTGTTCGACTTGTAACTGAATGTAGGACGAACGAAACTCCTCCATTCACTATATCTTCGTTTCGCACTTATGCTATCATATTCGATGTTCATTCGTTGTAATTTTGCATCTGTTCCAAAATCGTAGTTCAGATGAAATTTGCCCACTTTATGTCCCCAATAAGTATTAAATCCGCCCAATATGCTATGTTTTTCCAATCGTTCGGTAGTTTCATTTGATAGCAACAGCAAATCTGGTGTATAATTTAATGAGAGATAGGCATTCGCTGAAATAGAATGTTTACCGTTAAGGTTTCGGATGAAGGAAAGTTTGTCGGTGAGATAGCGCTGACGTGGCTTTACATATTGGCGAGTATTTCTACCATTCAATAGCGATATACCATCGCTTTGGTCGAAGTCTATATATCCTCGCAAATCATTGGTAAGGTATTGCTTATCCGTATTTTGCTTGTACAGCACCTCTGCATTGAGTGCGTTGTGATGACTTTGTGCCGACACGTCTTCCATGATTGCCTTGCTACCTGCCATTGTATAGATGGTTGAAGTTGTTCGCCTTTGTATAGTCTTGTCTGCCATTGCGTCCAACTGTAGTCGCAAGTCGTTGTTGCCTTTTGTCTTGAAAAGCCAATTTGTAGCAAACAGGTGTGTTTGGTTAAATCGGCTTCTAGCAGTTTCTATATCGGGTGCTGGCAATGAAATATTGGCGAGAATTCCGCCGTCTGTGGGAGCAGAGTCGTCTAAATAGGCAGCCATTGGCGACACTTCCTGTCCAATACTCTTACCTGTGTTGTTGTTTTTATACATGCTGATACTTTGCACTTTTCGCGAGAAGAACATAGAAAAAAGCCTATTGTTATAGAGGAAGTCAGACTTCCTGTCCATTGCCATACCAACAGCAAGGTCTATGGTATGTGTCCATACGTTCTTTGCGCCATCTCCCAAAACGATATTCAGTGCAGCTTGCTCACTGAAACTGGTGTTTTTCAATGCTTTGATTGGTTGATGACGCTCGAAGACTTGTATTTTCTTTACTTTGTCCACATCAATGTTTTCTGATGCTTGTGTATATTTTCCACCAAGTAAATCCATTCCCTCAATATAGAACTTATTGATTTTCTTGCCTTGATATTCTATGGATCCATCTTCGTTAATGGCTATTCCTGGCATTTTTTTTAATACATCGGCTATGGTTCTGTCTTGCTTAGTTTTAAAAGAATTGACAAGGTAGTTAAGCGTATCGCCTTCTTGGCGTACCTTCTGCGACTTCACTACCACCTCTTTCAGTTCGTTTGTTTTCTCTTGCAATACAATATGTTGCCCATTCTTGAAATCAGATATGAACAAAGAAATTGTTTCGTAGCCCATCTTTCTTACCTCTATTATGCGAAACTCTTTTCCTTTGGCATCAATGGAAAAGCTACCATTAGGGCTTGAAAAAGTGTAAGCTATGGTTTGTTTCTCGTTTTTCAAAAACACGGCAGCACGCTCAACAGATGTGTTTTGTGTAGATACAATCTGCCCTGTAAGTATTTGACCTTTTGCCGTGATGGCAGACAAGAGAATTAACCATATGAGAAATGCTTGCTTCATTTCTTGCTCAAATCTTCTATCAACAAAGGAGTCAACTTTCTTTTCTTTATGTTACCGCTGCCACGCACACCTTTGAGTCTGATGATAGCTTCCTGTGGGTCGGTAGCAGTAAGAACTTCGAGTTTCTGTAAGTCGGCTGCATTTGTATTTATAAAGTTTTTCTTAGCAATAGCAATCTTTTCTCCATGTCCTTTTTGTATGCCTGTGCATTCAAAAGTATATTCGGCATTGTCAGAAACTGCTTTCAGTATCAGTCCTGGTAATCCACATAGCTTCCAAGGTCCTTCACTTATGGTAAGGTCGGGCGTATACCATACTGTCCATACTCTGCCACGAAAAGCCGTTCTTGCCTTGTTGCAACTATATTCGGCAATGATGCTGTCGCCATCTAAAAGTTCCCATTCTAACGTTGGCATAGCCTCCTCATACTTAAAGGCTGTATTCCCCACAAGTTCTGTGGTATAAGTAAGTTTGTTTGCTATGGGATAGTTCTTCAATACTACATAGTGTTGTCCTAATTTAGAACTTGCTCTCATCTTGGAACTTGCTGCTAGAACCTGAGAAAGATTTCCGCCCGTGGTTTGTACCACACTGTCTAATGTCTGCTGTTGTGTTATGTTAGTGGCAGAATAGAAACTGCTGCTGTGCTTTCCAACCAATAATATCATATCATCGAACAGCTGCGGACGTTCTACACAAGACTTAAATGCTGCTTTATAACTAATTTTTAGCGTAGCCGTGTCTGTTTGCCCACAAATAGAGCTTAGTTTAAACACGGCAGCTAAAAATATGAGTATTATTTTGTATCTATATTTCATAGGTGTTTTATTGTATAACGTAATTGTGTACTATATGACTGCAAAAATACATAATTTATTCCAACCCCCACAAATTTCAGATTAAAATAATATGCAATAGTGTTGTTTAAAGCACTTCGATGACTTTTTGCAAAATATAAAGCAAGTAAATACATTTGTGTATGCAGTAATGTCTAAAAACAAAGCAATACTGAAAATCCTCTTTTTTATACTCTCATGTAAGTAGTATGTAGTCATATTGTAGTAACACCCATAAACACCTGTTTGATACAATGTAATTCTTTCTCTTTCAACGATATATCTTGTATTGTAGTAATATTGTAAGATAACAGTGAAAGAAAAAGGATTGATACATTATTCAGTTATTGACACCCTTGCCATATATGATGATTGGGGCGAGTGCATTCCTTGGACGTATTAACTCACTGCACACATATCTTCTGAACAGGTGGGTTTCTACACTATCAAGTTGGAAGGATAGGGCAATGATGATTGGTAGCGGATAAAGTGGAGCATATCCTCGCAAACGTGCATTCGTCCCCCATTTCGTGGGTGTATACGTATTTGCGGGCACGATAAATCGGACCCCTACGGCTGCTAACGGATTGCCAATTACGTGGCGAACATTCCGCAAAATGCCAACGAACAATCCGTGAAATGCGCAACGAACATTCCGCCAGGCGTAGGGGCAGATTCACCGCACACGCATATCCACATTATCAATTACGTGTTTTCACATTATTGAATACGTATATTCATTTCACCGAATACGTGCATTTGCATTACCGCACACGCATATCCACATTACCGAATACGTGCATTTGCATTATTAAATACACATTTCCACATCACCGCACACGCATTTCCGTTTGTCATTTTGTGGGTGTATACGTATATGCGGGCGCGATAAATCGGCCCCTACGGCTGCGAACGGTTTGCGAAAATGCTGCTGACGGATTGCGATAACGTGGCGAACACCAACGAAATACACACAAAACATTCCGCAAAATGCCAACGAACAATCCGTGAAATGCGCAACGAACATTCCGCCAGACGTAGGGGACCGATTCATCGTGCCCGTATCCTAACATTATCAAATATGTATATTCACATCATCGCACACGCATATCCACATTACCGAATACGTGCATTCACACCACCGCACGCACATTTCCGCCACCCTTTTTGTGGGTGAATACGGATATGCGGGCACGATAAATAGGACTTTTGCGGCTGCCAATGGGTGGCAACACGCCACTTCTCCCCTACTCTACTACAACAAACTGTCGCCGTAGATGGCTTCTTTTATGTTCTTTTCGTGGTCGAACACGAAACGAGCTACTATGGAACTGAGCAGCGCTGTTGATGGCATTTTTATGCTGTTGGCTGACTTCAGACGGTCGAGAACACTTTTTAAATCGGAGTCTATATACACTGTTGCCAACTTAGAATCGCGCAACTTGTATTCTTTAGCCAGGTCTAAAAACATCTGCCAACTGTCTGTGGTATCGCCTTGTTGTAGTGTGTATTCGCGCGCAAGCTCTTTTCCTTCTGCTTTTGGCAACTTTTTAGCTGCCGGAGCCGACCTGTCTTTCTCGTCGGCAGGTGCCGCTGGCTTGGTGTGCAGGGTGGGTTCGTGGTGCACAGGCTCGCGAATGGGTTCGGGTTCGGGTGCTATTTCTTCTTCGGGTTCGGGCTCTGCAGGGGGTGTAACTGTGGGTTTCTCTATGCCTTGCACCTTGTTTACTAATCCAGAAATACCGCCTGGCATTATAACTCTTGTTTTTTTCTTTACCATAATAGTATGTTGCTTTATTTTTTTGCTGTATGTTTTAGTTTTTAAAAACCTACTTTTTGCGTTGCAAAAGTATGGTTTTTGGCGTGCAAAAACCCACTTTTTACATTGCAAAAAGGGGGTTTTTGCATGTCTACTTCATTCGTTTTATCATATATTCGAATGCTCCCTTCACTGCTTCTCGCTGTGTAGCAAGCAGTTCGAAGGTGTTTATGCGTTTCAGTGTAGCCCTACTGTTCACCATAGGAGTAACCTTTCCAATTTGCGAAAATATGTCGTTGGTGTCGCTCCACATACGTTGTTCGTCCGATGTTCCTATACGGGGGTCTATTCGGTTTGGCACAAAAAATATTTGAGCGTGCATTTCTGGGTTCACATCTTTTAGGGCATTAATAACCTGAACGAACACTCCGGTAGAGTCTAACGTTTTGTCTTCGTATTCGTAAGGGCACACAATGTAGTCGGCATTGGTGAAAAGGGGCACCAATCCGTCCTCGCTTACGTTACCAGGAGAGTCGAATAGCACGTAACCTTCTACCTCTGAAGCCGACTCCATTAGCTGTTGCATCAGCTCGGGAGCACTTACGTCGAAGCTTTGCACACTGTATGGCTCTTCTTCGTCGTATATTTGGACGTCTTTCTGACGCTGCATTAAAATGGTTTTCTGTAAGTCGGTGTCGATAATACACACGGGTTTGCCTTTCCAACTTAAATAATTGGCAAACAGCATACATAGTGTGCTCTTACCTACTCCACCTTTCTGATTTGCAAATACTACTTTAATATTCTTCATACCTTATTATATTTTTATATTATTATGTTTGTTCGTAAATAAATTTTCCACCTTATATATATCGTATTAATGGTTGAACGATGTGTCGGAATGGTTGTTGTCGGCGTCCGTTTTGTTGCCTCTATACTTTAGCATTCGGGTTAAAAGCAAGAAACAACCGGTTTGAAACGCAATCGAAATTGTGAGCGTGATGGCTGTAAACAGGCTTGGAAAGTTGAGCAAAACCAGCCATGTAGATGCAACAAGAAAGATAAACGCTAACAATGCCGCAAGTAGCGCATAGCGAAGATAGGCGCACAACTTGCTGGAAGCGTGGAAATAAATCCACGCAAACACACCGAACGCAAACACAAGATAGAACAAATGGGAAAGAAACGCCGTCCAATCGAGTAAGTCGGGAAGGTCTTCGGTGCCATAATAAAGCAGCGAAAATTTGCCCAAAATGGCATAAACAACACCTAACCCCATAACTGTAGTGAGCACGTTGGCACACCTAACAAGCGACTTTTGGTGCCCTACCCCATTTAAACCACGCTGCAAAATGGCTAAAAATGCCACTTCGCAAAACAAAATTAACCCTTCGGCGGTGATGGAAACTACATCAGAAACCGACACGCTACCCTCTGTAAGCGTCTCGCCACACTGGTTTACCATAACCAGAAAAAGAGCAACGGTGCAAAAAACATACACTATTTCTAACACCTTAAGCACTTTTAGCTCGTTAGAACGCAGACTGAAATGGTCTATTATAAGCTTTTTCATATTTGTATATTTCTATTTTCGGGCTGCCATTTCGCTATAAAAGCAAGGCAAAATCCAACTATTTACATTTTTATATATTTACTTTCGGGCTGCCATTTCACTATAAAAAGCAAGGCAAAAATCCAACGGTTTACATTTTTTTATATATTTACTTTCGGGCTGCCATTTCACTATAAAAAGCAAGGCAAAAATCCAACGGTTTATGTTTTTTTATATTTACTTTTCAGGGCTGCCATTTCGCTATAAAAAGCAAGGCAAAATCCAACGGTTTACATTTTTTTATATTTACTTTCGGGTCACCATTTCGCCATAAAAAGCAAGGCAAAAGCCAACGGTTTACATTTTTTTATATTTACTTTCTAGCTGCCGTTTCGCTATAAAAAGCAAGGCAAATACCAACGGTTTACATTTTTTTATATTTACTTTTTACATATCTGTTTGTATTTAAACAGTCTATAAAGTCGTATTGTTCAATATTTTATATATTTACATTTATACACTTATAGCTATCTTTTTATTTACCTTAAAAGGTATTATTGTATGTTTGTATATATACTTCTCACACTCAAAAGCATACCTTTTACCCAACAGATAGTAGGGCGCACAGCAACAAAAGCCACACTCCCCCACTCCAACTAATCGTCGGTTGAAGTGAAAGTCCTATACATTAACACCCACAAAACCAACTGAAGCACAAACTGAACAACCAACATTGTAATGCGATAAGTATCTAACGCTTGCAACGTAAGTCCACCCACGCTCGTATATAAATAGGTGTAAAACTCGCCAACCAACATAGATAGCACTGGCAAAACTGCCAAACCAATGCCGTAAAGGCGCACCCTGCCGCCAAACAACCGGGCAATGCCAACACCTAAACACAAATTAACAATGCCAATAGCCATATTATTGTAGAATGGAAACGCCAACTGAAATTTGGCAAAACCACCCAACAGCGACGTGCCATGCACCATTTGAGCCGTATCCGAAGGGATAACAGCCACCACAACCCCCAAAAAGGTGAGCACCATCACCACTATCTGCATAAGCTGCAACCAGTAATGGTTGGCTTTTAGCAAGGCATGGCGAAGCTGTTCCCACGCCAACAGCGAACAAAAAGGCACCAACAGCCCACAAAACCATAACAATGGCGTAACCTTAGATGCCGTATCGGCAACGCTAAACCCATCTGCAGTAAGCTCATCAATATGCTGCCCATACTTTTCAGATAGTTGCAACAACATGAAAACCACACATAAGCTCACCGACCAACCCAATATTGCAACGCGACGAGACGTTACTTCAAATATATTTACTTTCATATTTTTATATATTTATAGTTTTACTTCTTTACATTAGTATCTTTAAATGTTATAAAATCTTTACCTTTATAGGTACATAAACATTTGTTTAATTATGTTTTACGCTATATTTGTATTTACATTAGTACCTTTAAATATTATCAAACTTTTACCTTTATAAGTACATAAACATTTGTTTAATTATGTTTTTACGCTATATTTGTATTTACATTATGCCGTATAAATATATTAAAAGGTATACCTATAATTCAATTATAAGCAACTAAATAAAGAGCTAAAGGTATATTTATATATTTACAGAAGCACGCAATAATATATTAAAACAACTATTCAAAGAACGCAATTAGCACCGTACTGCCAAGCGAAGAGATAGTTACTGAAACGCATTTATATTTTTTTATATTTCAATTATATAGTATATATCAACGTTTTTACACAACTTTCAGCCTACCGTTATCGCTATAAATGCAGCACAAATGTATATGTTTAGAAAGTCAAAGATATATTTATAAAAAAACATAACCTTAAAAAAATCTTCACATAAATACAAATGTACTACAAAAACATTTAAATGGCAAAACGTTTTTTTAATTTTTTTATAAATTGCTCTACAAAAAAATAGAAATCTTATTTTTATATTACAATATCTTTGTTTCTTTGTTTTTTATATATTTATATTTCCAACATAATAGATATAGCGTTGTAATATATTTTTTTATTCGCTTGCCTAAATCCATCTTTTTGTTTCTTTGTTTTTTTATATTTATATTGGTTTAGATTTATTTTTTTATACAAACAAAGATATCTTATTATTCATATTTTTAGGGTTTTTATATGGTTATTTTTAGTGGTTGCGCACAGAACGGAATGGGAAAAATAGATGCATTAGAAGGTATTTTTATGAGTGGGGTAGGGTAGTTGGTATGGTTAGGAAATGGATATTTGAACGGAAAAATATATTCAGCAGAGAATGAAAAGCGAGAGAATGTGTAATAAAATTATATTCGGTGGCAACGCAATTGCACGAAAATAGTGGCAACAATATACAATTGAATGATACAAATTATACGAGTGCATAACACAATTTCTACGAATAGAGGGTGCAAATTCTAAGAGAATGCAATATGATTTCGACGAATGGGTGGTGAAAATTCTAAGAGAATGCAATGTGATTTCTATGAGAGGGTCGTGCAAATTCTAAGAGAATGCAATGTGATTTCTATGAGAGGGTGGTGAAAATTCTAAGAGAATGCAACGTGATTTCTATGAGAGGGTGAGGCAAATTCTAAGAGAATGCAATGTGATTTCTATGAGAGGGTGGGGCAAATTCTAAGAGAATGCAATGTGATTTCTACGAATGGGTGGTGCAAATTCTAAGAGAAGGCAACGTGATTTCTATGAGAGAGGGTGCAAATTCTAAGAGAATGCAACGTGATTTCTATGAGAGGGTGGTGCAAATTCTAAGAGAATGCAATGTGATTTCTACAAATGGGGTGCGAATGGAGTGGGAGGCGTGAGAGCAAATTATTCTGTCCATGCATAGTTTGGTACAGTTTCGGGAAGTGAAAATTCGGTGTGCCGTGTTTTTTTTCCTCCATTCTGTGTATGAAAACGGTAAAGAGGTGAAATAAATCGGGGTTCTACGCTGGGAATAGGGAGGATAATTGGAAGCAATTTCTACCAGACGTGAGAACGAAATTAGGGTGCATACATATATATAAGGTGGAGTGTAAGGCACGATTCTGTATTTTTATGAGAAAATAGCCTAAGAAACAGTTTATGCAGTTTACGCGTATATTTATGCTGTATTGGGTTGTTTTATATTCAATATTATAGACAACAAAAAACGAATATATTGGTATGGTAATGCAAAGATGTGTGCGTGGTGAGATGAAAACACGTAATTGGCAATCCGTCAGCAGCTGTAGGGGCCGATTTATCGTGCCCGTATATAGGAAAATACACACGAAATGGGGGGCGAATATGCGTATTTGATAATGTGGAAATGCGTATTTGGTAATGCGAATATGTGCAATTGGTAATGTTAGGATACGGGCACGATGAATCGGTCCCCTACGCCTGGCGGAGTGTTCGCACCCCATTCCGTGGGTGGGTGTTACATTATTAGTAAACCGTTCGCAACGTTATCGCAAACCGTCAGCAGCTGTAGGGGCTGATTTATCGTGCCCGCATATACGTAAACACATACGTAATGGGGAGGGGAAATGCGTATTTGGTTATGGGAATATGCATTTTGGGTAATGGGAATATGCATTTTGGTAATGTTAGGATACGGGCACGATGAATCGCCCCTACGCCTGGCGGAGTGTTTTGTGGTGTTTCGTGGGTGGGTATTACATTATTAGTGAACCGTTCGCAACGTGTTTGCAATCTGTTTGATATACATTCGTAAAATGTGTGCAACGGGTTGGTTATCTGTATGTTACATTCTCACAGAACAAAAGGGTGGTTTTTGCATTGCAAAAGTATGGTTTTTGGCATGCAAAAAGGGGGGGGTTGATGGACAAAAATAGGGTTTTACATTTTTAAATTAGTTAGAACCGAAACACTGTAAATGGTATAGCGTTTAGAAAACCCAAAAGTTTTGGCGACAAAAACGGAAGATTTTTTGAAGCAAAAAACGCAAGTCTATTTTGGAAAAAAATAGAAACGAACGCAAAAAACAATGGAACGAAAAGGGTGGGGGAGGCGTAGAAAAAAAGCAGGAAAATGGGAATGGGGCAGCAACAGAATTGTTGTTGCAAAACAAAAGGGGTAGTTTTGGGCGACAAAAAGGGAGGAAATATGCTGTAAAAACTATGTACGACAAAATGGGAATATAGTTTTTTAAGGTGTAAAAAGGTGTATAAAGCACTGATACACATAGCAGATAAGAGATGAATTAAAGGCGAATGGCGACAAAAAAGTGAAAAGTTTGGTTAATTGTTTAAGTGTTTCTGTAGTTGTATATGTTTATTTTGCTGTACATTAGATATTTATATATAGCATATAAGGTATATTTTGAACAATATTTGTTCCTAATTTGTCGTTCGAAAAATGGGCTATTTTGCAGCAGTTTTGTGGTATGGGTAGCAGAATTTGGGCAATATCGAGGAGGAAAGGTATAGAAAAGTGCGACAAAATAGTAGGGTATCAAAAAACAGTGGTATAGCCATTGTGCGACAAAAAAGGAAGTATGCTTTTACAAAAGTGGTGCGACAAATTGGGAGAGAAAACCGAACGCAAATCGAAAGTCGGTGTATGGTGTGTTAAGGGGGTAAAAAATGGGTGGCGTTGCCCGGTTAGGAAGACTTCCGAATGCACCCAAACAGAGAATGTAGCAATATGTTTGCAGGGGCTACGGATAGAGTTTTGAGGGGTGCGCATCAGGTTGTTAGCAGTGTAATGGTTGTTTGTTAGCATCTGAATAGCAGGTTGTTAGCAGTGCAATGGTTGTTTGTTATCATCTGAATAGCAGTCTGTTAGCAGCTGTATGGGCAGATTTGCCGTGCCTGCGTATATATATACGCCCACGAAAGTGAAATTAATGGAGGCAGAGGAGATGAATATTCAGCCACGAAACATTAACGGAAGAGAGGCGAGCACGATGAATCTGCCCATACGTCTGGCGGTTTGTGCGTTGCAGAATTGTAGAATGTGTGGTGTAGAATAGTGAAGTGTGCGTTGCAGAATTGTGGAGCTTTAATGGCGATAGTGTAGATTGTTGGCAGCTGACAGACAGTTTGTTGGCAGGCGCGGGGGGCGATTTGTTGTGCCTGAATATGGAGAATATTCAGCGAAGGTGGCAGCTTTGTTGTGCCTGAATATAGCAAATATTCAACAACGATGTGAGAAATACGTGCATATAGTTTCCCAAAGTGTCGCTGAAAGGTATTTTTTAGGCATATAAATATTGCTCCCATTGTGTCGTAAGCAATATTTAAGAATGTGTATTCAGCACGTTATCAAGCATTTACAAGTATGTAAATGTAAAAAAAGTAATGGTATTCAGCACCATAAAAAACAAATTTTGGTGGGGTGGGGGAGTAGTATTTAGAAACAGAAAGTGGTGTTTTTGGCGCATTTGGAATATGCTTTTGGCGTCAAAAAAGTGAAAAATTCCCATTCTGTCGCCCCTATTCTCCCATTCTGTCGTGCCGAAATGGTGGCGAGTTACCTATTTGTCGTAGACAAATTACGTATTTGTCGCATTCAAATTACTAATCTGTCGCAGATAAGTTCCATATTTGTCGTATGTAGAAATCGTTATAAATTGAATGTCAGATAGTTATCCGTACCCTATATAATCTATTATAATGATTAAGAAAATGATATTCTAAGAGAGACGATAGAGTTTTGTTTGGAGTATGGGAGATATTCGTTTCAGCTACAATGATGATTTTAACAAAACGTTTTTGCGACCCTCCCAATTTGTCGCCGATAGGTTTTTGCGGTGCGAAAGTATGGTATTTGTGGTGCGAAAGTATGTTTTTTGCGTTGCGAAAAGTGGGTATTTGTAGTGCGAAAGTATGGTTTTTGTGATGCGAAAGTATGGTGTTTCGTGGGTGTATGTGTGTATATTGCAATTTGTTCGCAGCGTTGTTGCAGACCGTCAGCAGCATTATCGCAATCCGTCAGCAGCTGTAGGGGTCCGATTTATCGCGCCCGCATATACGTAAATACACACGTAATGGAGGGGGAAATGCGTATGCGGTGATGTGAATATGCGTATTCGATGAAATGAATGCAGGGATTTGGCGAATCGGATATGTATATTTGGTAATGTGGAAACACGTGTTCGATGAATTGGGCACACGGATTTGGTAATGTTAATGCACGATTTGATGATGCAAGGATACGGGCGCGATGAATCGGCCCCTACGCCTGGCGGGGTGTTCGTTGCGCATTTCACGGATTGTTCGTTGGACATTTCGTGTGTGTTCGTTGGGTTATCGCAATCCGTTCGCAATGTTTTGGCAGACCGTTCGCAGCCGTAGGGGCCGATTTATCGTGCCCGCATATACGTAAACACACACGAAATGGGGAAGGGTAATGCGGATTTAGTGGTGTGAAAACACGTAATTGGTAATGTGGAAATGCGTATTTGGTAGTGCGGATATGTTTATTTGTTTATGTTAGGATACGGGCGCGATGAATCGGTCCCCTACGCCTGGCGGAGTGTTCGTGAGGCATTTCGTGGGTGTACGTGGTTATTTGCGGAGTGTTCGTGGATATTTCGTGGGTGGGTGTGGCTGTTTTGTGGAATGTTAGGAACGGTTTTTGGGTTTTAGAAAGAGTCGGACAGCTATATGAAGTGCATTTAGAATTAGCATAAATATCCAGAAAGTTAAGAAAGAATGGTCGTATTTAAAACTTATAAATATTCCTAATGCGGATATAAATGGCATAATATACAATGTGGTGTTTAATGTTTTGATTTGTTTTTGTGGGAATAATTTTCTTCTAAATCCGTTTATTATGGTTGAAGTTTGGGCGATGAACCCCACGCCAAACAGTATGTATATGGCGCACCAATATAGATTGCTCGATTGTAAAAGGGGTTTTAGCGCAAATAAGAGTAGGAAAATGGTGATGCAAATGTTTACCATTAGTGTTGTTTTCTTCATATTCTGTTGTAAATTTTATACGTTTTTTTATGTTTGTATGTTGGTGCATTGTTGTGCGGAGTGCCGAATGATGCAGCGTGTTTTGCAGCGTTTTGGCAGACCGTCAGCAATGTTTGGCAATTCGTTCGCAGCGCATCCGCAATCGGTTCGCAGCCAATTTCGTGGGTGCACGTGGGTATATTGCGGAATGTTTTGCAATCCATTTCGGGGTGTTCGCCACGCATTTGCAATCCGTTCAGAATACATTCACGGAACGTTCGCAACGTGTTCGTTTTCTGTATGTTACATATTCGCATTACAAAAGTATGGTTTTTGACGTGCAAAAGTATGGTTTTTGACGTGCAAAAAGGGGGTTTTTGAGTTACAAAAGTATGGTTTTTGTTTTTTGAATGTTGCATTGTTGCAATCCGTTCGCAGAGTATTCGCCGAATGTCCGCCACATTGTTGCAATCTGTTCGCCACGCATTCGCACCTCATAAGCAGCGTTGTTGCAATTTGTTTGCAAGCAAAAAGCCTAAACCTTCTATGTGTATAGAAGAGTTTAGGCCACCAAAAATATTATGAAATGAATTAGTTTTGTATCTTATTTTGCTGCAATACACTCCACTTCAACCAGTGCGTTCTTTGGCAAAGTCTTTACTGCTATTGCCGAACGAGCGGGGAATGGTTCGCTAAAAAACTCTGCATACACTTCGTTCATGGCAGCAAAGTTGTTCATATCCGATAGGAATACGGTGGTTTTCATAACGTTTGCCATACTTATTCCTGCTTCTTCCAGAATAGCTTTTGCGTTTGTTAGCGATTGTCTGGTTTGTTCTTTGATGCCTCCGGGTGCAAATTCGCCTGTTGCAGGGTCTATTGGTAGTTGTCCAGAAGTAATAACCAGTCCGTTAGCTTCTATAGCTTGGCTGTATGGTCCAATGGCTTTTGGTGCTTTGTTTGTGTTTATAACTTTCATAATAATGGTTTTTATAAATTGTTATTATACCCTAATTAGGTGTGTGTGGGGTGCGTTTTTTCTGTCCGCTTCCCTTATTTTACACAAAGGTACTATTTTTTTTATAATCTGCAAATTACTTTCTTACTTTTTTATATCGTATTTTTGGAAATATAGAAGAGTTTATTTCGCGAACCGAAATGGTTATGAAAGTTTAACAAAAAATATTTTTTACGTTGAACATATACTGCACAATGGTGGTTGTATATTTGCACCGGAAACGGGTCGAAATATGGCTAACGATCTGTAGAAGCGTGATTATTAATTAGTTGTGTCTGCCCTTTGGCTACTCCATAGTGGTTTGTGCACGACGGGTTTATTAACCTTAATTTTATTATTTGGCAATTTTAGGTTTTGTGTTTATTAACATTTCCTATGCCGTTAAACTTTTTTTTAATTATTATGAAAGTAGTTTCGAAGACCCATTTGGGCAACAATCGCTGGTCTGGCGATGATGAATTGAAGATGAAAGCAATGGTAGCTGCCGATTTTTCGGAGTTATTGAACCACGATTATGTGGAGGGTTTACGGTGGACGAGTACTAAAACCGATTTAGTGGAGCTGTCTCATCTTGTGTGGGAGACGGGTTTGCTGCTCGATTCGCATGGCATTCCAATGAGTTTTTGCACTATTGTGCGTTGCATTTGTGCTGTGTTGAATGTTGTTCCGCCCGATAATCCTTCGAGTGTTTTAGACAAGTTGCGTCGTAGAAAGAACATTCGTGTGCGTCCTATAGTGGAGCGTTATATGTTGTTGTATAGCGAGCAGGGCATATTGCACCCTATGCGTTTAGACATTAAGCGTAGGCGTGTGCGCTATGTGTAGTGTTGTTGTGGGGTGGGGTGTGCGTGTTTGGCATAGTTGCTACGGGTAGTGGCTTTTCTGGTTGTTCATTTTTGTTGTGCAGCCCCGCCTTTTTTACAGAGTAAAAACCCCCTTTTTGGCGTGCAAAAAGGGGGTTTTTGTGTTTCAAAAGTATGGTTTTTGAAATGCAAAAAGGGGGTTTTTGTTTTCAGAATGCGTAACCATCACGAAATAAACGAGTTGCGAGCGAGTTACGATAATGTTGTGGACGGTTTACGATGATGTGTTACATATATTATAATAATGTGTCGAACGAATTGGAATACCGCAACAAATATTCCGTGAAATACCAACGCTCACCCACGAAATGGGGTGCGAACATTCCGCCAGCGTAGGGGACCGTTTCATCGTGCCCGTATTTTTGCATTATCAAAAATGTGTATTTCCATAACCCAAAATGCATTTCCACATTATTAAATACGTGTATTCGATTTATCGTGCCCGTATCCTTGCATTATCAAATATGTATATTCACGTCATCAAATACGTGTATTCGTTTCATTGCACACGCATTTTTTCGTTGTCAAATTTGTGTATAATTGGCATCGAATTTGTGTTTTTCTGTTACCGAATCTGTGCATTTATTTCACCAAATACGTGTATTCACATTATCGAAAACGCATATATTCGTCATTGCACACGTGTGTTTCACATCATCGAATCTGTATTTCCGTTTGCCATTATGTGGGTGTTTTCGTATATGCGGGCGCGATAAATCGGCCCCTACGGCTGCTGACAGGCTGCCTATTACGTGGCGAACACCCACGAAATTGGTTGCGAACACTCCGCCAGGCGTAGGGGCTGATTCATCGTGCCCGTATCCTGACATAACCCAAAACGTGTATTTACGTTATTAAATCTGTGCATTTATTTCACCAAATACGTGTATTCACATTATCGAAAACGCATATATTCGTCATTGCACACGTGTGTTTCACATCATCGAATCTGTATTTCCGTTTGCCATTACGTGTGTGTTTTCGTATATGCGGGCGCGATAAATCGGCCCCTACAGCTGCTAACAGGCTGCCTATTACGTGGCGAACAATTCGCAAAACACCAACGAACATTCCGTTAGGCGTAGGGGACCGATTCATCGTGCCCGTATCCTGACATAACCCAAAACGTGTATTTACGTTATTAAATCTGTGCATTTATTTCACCAAATACGTGTATTCACATTATCGAAAACGCATATATTCGTCATTGCACACGTGTGTTTCACATCATCGAATCTGTATTTCCGTTTGCCATTACGTGTGTGTTTTCGTATATGCGGGCGCGATAAATCGGCCCCTACAGCTGCTGACAGGCTGCCTATTACGTGGCGAACACCCACGAAATTGGTTGCGAACATTCCGCCAGGCGTAGGGGACCGATTCATCGTGCCCGTATTTTTGCATAACCAAAGATGTGTATTTCCATAACCCAAAACGCATTTCCACATTATTAAATACGTGTATTCATTTCATCGCATACGTATTTTTTCGTTGTCAAATTTGTGTATATTCGTTCTCGAATTTGTGTTTTTCTGTTACCGAATCTGTGCATTTATTTAATCGCACGCACATATCCGTTTGCCATTTTGTGTGTGTTTTCGTATATGCGGGCGCGATAAATCGGACCCCTACGGCTGCTAACGGTTTGCGATAATGCTGCAAACGGATTGCCAAACTATTCGTGGTGATACGGTTCGCCCCGTATAATGCTGCATGCGCGGTAGAGTTGTTCAACAAAAATAAGGCGTACCATCTGGTGCGAGAATGTCATTTTAGAAAGCGAAATCTTTTCGTTTGCTCTGCTATGCACAGCTTCCGAAAAGCCGTATGCGCCACCAATAACAAACACAAGATGCTTTGCTGTGTTCTGTTTCTTTTGTAACCATGCGGCAAAGTCTATCGACCGAAACTCTTTTCCGTGCTCATCGAGCAGCACAACCGTGTCGGCAGTTTGTATTTCGCGTAGAATTGTTTCGCCCTCGCGTATTTTTTGTTGTGCTTCAGACAGTTTTTTAGTGTTTTTTAGTTCGGGAATGGTAACTATTTTAAATGGAATGTAGTGTCCAATTCGTCCCACATAGTCGGCTATTGCGTGTGCAAACAGTTCGTTGTTAGTACGTCCCACCAATATTAAAGTGGCTTTCATTTGCTATTTTTTGTAGGCGTTTTTGCGTTTAGGGTTCATTGGAAACCACCCTTTTTCTACCCTTTTCACTTGTTCAAACAGTTCTCCTATGCCCCAAAGAAGCGATGCTCCCGTTACGCCAAGTAGTGCCGACCAGAATATATCTGCCACAAACAGAGCCGAAACGCAGCAAACTATGCCTCCCACAAGCCATAGCCACCAGCCTTTTGTGCCAAAATAAAATTCCCATTTCACTACTACGGGGTGTAGCAATCCTATTATAAAAAAGGTGCAAACCGCCAAAATTACACCTTGAAAATATATTTCCATTCTGTTGTATGTTAGTTTTAATTTTGAAAATCGGACACAAAAATACAAAAATAATCCTATATTTAAGGTATATATTCTATTTATTTCTGTATATTTGCACTGTTTAATGCCCTTCAGCACACCCCTCTGTGCAAATGTAAAATGGGGTGGGGGCAACAAAACTATATAGTAATAACGTCCGAGGGACGTAAAAACACCCCTCAATAAACTATCAGGTAACTATGCAGAACAAAGAACTTATTGCCCAATGCGAGCAAAAGGCACAACAATGGCTTGCTCCTGCTTTCGACGAAGATACACGAAAGGCAGTTGAAAACATGCTAAACAGCGACAACAAAGATGCTCTTATAGAGTCGTTTTATAAAGATCTTGAGTTTGGAACAGGCGGTTTGCGTGGCATTATGGGCGCAGGCACAAACCGAATGAACATCTACACCGTTGGAATGGCTACACAAGGCTTTGCCAACTACCTAAAAATGTGCTTCAAAAACATGCAACAAATATCGGTAGTAGTGTGCCACGACTGTCGTAACAACTCTCGTTTGTTTGCCGAAACAGTAGCCAACATCTTCTCGGCAAACGGCATAAAGGTTTATCTTTTCGACGATTTGCGACCCACACCAGAGTGTTCTTTCGCCATAAGACACTTTAAAGCGCAGGGCGGAGTGAACATTACGGCAAGCCACAACCCACGCGAATACAACGGATACAAAGCATATTGGGACGATGGCGCACAGGTTTTGGCTCCTCACGATAAGGGAATTATCAACCAGGTGAACCAAGTTAAGATAGAAGATGTGCAGTTTAAGGGCAACAAAAACCTTATTGAAATAATTGGAGAAGACGTAGATAAGGCATACCTAAACATGGTAAAAACAGTTTGTATAGACCCCGATGTAATTAAACGTCAGCACAATCTCTGCATAGTTTACACACCTTTGCACGGCGCCGGACGAGTTATTATACCACGTTCGCTACAAGAATGGGGATTCACAAACGTGCATTGCGTAAAGGAACAAATGGTAAAAGATGGAAACTTCCCCACAGTAGACCGTCCAAACCCCGAAATTGCCGAAGCATTAACATTGGGCTTGAGAGATGCAAAGGCATTAGATGCCGATATTTTGATGGCTTCCGACCCCGACGCCGACCGTGTTGGTATGGCTTGTAAAGATAGTAACGGCGAATGGATTCTAATAAATGGAAACCAAACCTGCCTTATTTTCCTATGGTATATCATAACAAACAGACAGGCTTTAGGCAAAATGACACCTAAAGACTATATTGTTAAAACCATTGTAACTACCGAAGTAATTGCACAAATTGCCAAAAAACAACACATAGAAATGCGCGATTGCTACACCGGATTTAAGTGGATAGCACACGAAATAGCACTTACCGAAGGACAAAAAAACTATATTGGTGGCGGAGAAGAGAGCTATGGATTCCTTGCAGAAGACTTTGTGCGCGACAAAGATGCCGTTAGTGCATGTTCGTTGTTGGCAGAAATATGCGCGTATGCTAAGGATAAAGGCAAAACTCTCTACGATTTGCTAATGGATATATACCTTGAATATGGCTTCAGCGAGGAACATACGGTGAACGTAGAACGCCCGGGCAAGAGCGGAGCTGACGAAATTCAGCAGATGATGCGTAACTTCCGCACCACACCACCTACCAATTTGGGAGGCAGCACCGTGTGTTTGTGGAAAGACTACGAGGCTCTTGAAGCAACCGATGCCACCGGAACGAAAACAAAAATAACAATGCCCGAAAGCAGCAACGTGCTACAATGGTTCTGCACAGACGGCACAAAGGTGAGCGTTCGCCCATCGGGAACAGAACCTAAAATTAAGTTCTACATAGAAGTAAAGGACAAGATGCAAACCGCAGCCGACTTTAAAGATTGTCGGGCACGTGCCTACGAAAAGATAGAAGCTATAAAAAAGAGCCTTAATCTGTAGGCTGTTTTAGTCTTGAAATATCTCCTAAAACCTTTTTTACCCAAAGGTTTTAGGAGTTTTTTTTTGTGTATACGTGGTCAAAATAAGGCGTTTCGCAGTGTGTTCGCTGCAAAATTCTTGGGTGTTTGCAATGTTTTGGCAATTCTTTCACAGCTGTAGGGGCTGATTTATCGTGCCCACATATACGAAAATACACACGTAATGGGGAACGAGAATGTGTGTGCGGTGAAATGGAAACGCATATTTAATAATGTGAAAACACGTATTTGTTGAAATGGATACACGTATTTGTTGAAATGGATACACATTTTTGGTAATATCAGGATACGGGCACGATGAATCGCCCCCTACGCCTGGCGGAATGTTCGCAACCAATTTCGTGGGTGAACGCCACCCATTCACGGGGTGTGTTCGTGGGTGTTTCGTGGTGTGTTCGTGGATTTTTCGCTGTGGGTTCGTTGCATTATTGCAATTCGTGCGACACATTATTATAATATGTGTAATGCGAAATGAAAAACCATTCGCAACGTCATCGCCACCTGTTCGCCACCCATTTTGTGTATATGCAATGCGTCATAGAAAACTGGGTGTAACTTGTTTGTTCTGTGGCTGTTACGTATTCAGAAAACAAAAAGGGGGTTTTTGCAACATAAAAACCCCCTTTTTGTACGCTAAAAACCCCCTTTTTGCACTACAAAAACCATACTTTTAAAACGCAACAATATTCTTATGGTGGCGCACCTACCATACTTGCCAAATGCAATGCACACATTTTGGCACAACAAACACGCTATTTCTGCTTTGTTAAAACTATTTTGTGTGCCTGCAATGCCCTGTTTATGAGCTATCTGGAAACTGCCTAAATACTACCCACAATACTACCCATAAGAAACTTGATATGCCTTTCGCTATGTTGTACCTTTGCAAATGTAAAACAACAAACGGTTTTCTAACAACCAAATGCTACAAAAACGCTACAACATATTTATATATATAGTTAGCCAAAAACGTAAAAGCATAAAAACAAAACTATAAAAACATATAACGAGACAAAAATATGAAATTAACATTAGACGACTATTTATCGCCCCACTTCACAGTTGGCGAGTTCTTTAGATCGGGAACTGCCATTAGGTTGGGCATAAACAACACACCCGATGCCTATCCCGACGAAGGCATTAGCACCGAAGAGGTGATTGAAAACCTAAGAGCACTGTGCACAGAAGTGCTCGAACCACTACGGCAAAGGGTGGGGCGGGTGATTATAACAAGTGGATACAGGTGCAAAAAACTAAACAAAGCAGTGGGCGGAGTGTGGAACTCGCAACACCTAAAGGGCGAAGCTGCCGACATTTTTGTGCCTAACACCGAAACAGCAATGCGCTATGGCAACATTCTGGAACAGCATTCGGCGGTGCAACAACTATTGTTAGAACCGCTCGGAGCTAAGCAAAAACGATGGATTCACGTGGGATATAAACGACAAAAATAGGACTTTCGGCGACAAATAAGGAACAAATTTGCTTGCTAAATATGTTATGCCGATACACCTTATTATATATAACGCAAAACGTAGGTGGGTAGTCTGCCTATGAATATCAGTTTTATTTTTAAATTTTTATTAACCTTTTAATTCTTAAAAAATTATGGCATTAAAGTACAAAATGTACCAATTACACACTGCAAAGCACAAGTACAACAATTATTGGTATGCCCGTGTAGCCTATATGGGCACCTTAGACACTCGCCAATTGGCAGCTCGCATTAGCGAACGATGCACCGTTACAGAGTCGGACATACTTGCTGTGCTCAGCGCTTTGGTAGTAGAGATGACGCATAACCTGCAAAACGGAATGCGAATAAAACTCGACAACTTCGGAACTTTTAAGCTTTCCATCAGTTCAAAGGGCGAAAAGGAACGCAAAGACTTTATTCCTGCAAAGAATATAAAGAAAACTCGCGTGCTGTTTCAACCATATACACGCGTGGGAGTGGACAATTCGCGCTTTAAAAGCTTTGTTACTGGTGTGCAAGTAGAGGAACTTACCACCTACAAAGGTAGCCGAACGAAAAAGAAAGAAGGCGAAACCACCGGAGGAGGAACTAATCCCAGTGGCGGACAATCGCACCCATAAGTAGCCAATGTTGCCAAACTTTGCTAACCTTAAGGGGCTTAGGGTCTGCCAATAATGGCACTAAAAACCAGAGAAACCAATGTGCACTGCTTGCTAAAAACAGTTGCAAACAATGCGGAAACAGTGCTGCGTGGTTTCTTTGGTAGTTCCAACAACACACAAAAATCTTTTTATTAACCGTTTAAAACCGTAAAATTATGAACAAAGACAAATGGAAATTCATTGTACAGTTAGTTCTTTCAGTGCTCACAGCCATAGCAACCACGCTGGGAATGGGGTCGTGCAGATAAGCAAAAAATACGCATAGAGCGGACGAATGCTATCTGTGTTGCGCAAAAATCAATAGAAAACACATTGCAAAAACACTCATCAAACAACTTAGAATATCGTTTTCTAATCAGTTATAATGATTATATAGCAATGTGTAAACAACTGAAATACAAGGTCTTTTGGCACATAACAACCGACAAAATAGTAGGTTAGAGCCGACAAGAAAGGAAGAACGCTTCGACAAGTTTGTAGGTTTTGTGCGACAGAAAGGGAATGTACACACGAAAAAAACGACACATTGGGAGGCAGGCAACTACCAAAACGGGATTTGCTTGCCTCTTTTTTGTGTTTCGGGCGTATATTTATGGCATTTGCATGGTGTAGCAACGGTTTTCGTGTAGTATGTGTTCTGTTTGTTGGTTGCTATATTTTGGTAAAACCAAACTGTGGGCAACGCATTGCACTTTTAGCCTTTTTGCATAACCATTTTACTACCAACGTGTTGCAAAGTAGTGGCAACAAATAGGGAATATGTATGGAAACGCATTGCAACGGTGTGGCAACAAATAGGGAATATGTACAGAAACGCATTGCAACGGTGTGGCAACAAATAGGGAATATGTATAGAAACGCATTGCAACGCTATGGCAACAAATAGGGAATATGTATAGAAACGCATTGCAACGCTATGGCAACAAATAGGGAATATGTATGGAAACGCATTGCAACAGTGTGGCAACAAATAGGGAGTATGTATGGAAACGCATTGCAACGGTGTGGCAACAAATAGGGAATATGTATAGAAACGCATTGCAACGGTGTGGCAACAAATGAGGAATATGTATGGAAACGCATTGCAATAGTATGGCAACAAATGGGGAATATGTATGGAAACGCATTGTAACGGTGTGGCAACAAGCCGAATAAAAGTATGGAAAGGCATAATAAGCAAACTGCGACAAGAAAGTAAAAAACTCTATGTTGTGAGCAGAAACACTTAGTTTCGACGCTCGTTTAACATAACTTTTCACTTTTTTGTCGCAGTTTATATATTTATATAAAGGCAAGCAATGGGGCGAAATGTTTGTAGAAGTTAGTCGTTTGAAGGTTGGTTTAATTATAGAAGCGTCTTTTTGAGATCTCCAATGCCTGCCTTTTGTTAGTGTGTTCTCTCGCTTTAATGTTATGGAACACGTTTCGTCCCATTCTCATTTAGGCACTCCTATCCTTCATCTTTGTTATTCTCATTTTCATCTAACTGGCGTAAGCACCTCTCGCAAGGTATTTAGCCATTTGCTAAACCAATGAAACCTTACGCTTAAGGTAGTATAAATCTAAAACGTCAAGGCGTTTTTATTCTTTCGCAAGCTATTTTCGCCTTTTTCACTAAACCATTATACCTTTCTATCAAGGTATCCCAAATTTTCTTTTTGTGGCAGCTTTACCTTCTCACGAGGGCTTAGTTGCCTTACTATTTAAACATTACTATTCTTTAATTTAAACATCATTATTTCTTATTTTAGGCACTTCCGCCTTGTTTTACGACATTTTTTTCGCCTTTTTTCGTAGGCAGTCGGCACATATTCCCTTATAGTACAGCTGGGCATCGTCTATTGTAAAGCCTTCAATTGCACTACTTTGGGGCATTGGCGGTTGTGTATCGGGCATATCAAACACACGTCCGCACTCTTTACAAGAGAAGTGAGCGTGCGGCGTTGTGGTACCATCGTAGCACACATGGTGTTCGTCTATGGTTATCATAAGTGCTCCGCCCTTCTCCGAAAACATTCTTAATGTATTGTAGATGGTGGTGCGACTCACTGTTGGGATGCGTTTTTTGAGTTCTACAAATATATCGTCGATTGTTGGGTGGGTATGATGTTCCATCAAATAACGCATAATCTCTATGCGCTGAAGCGATGGGCGTATACCACAATCGAGCAGCTTTTTATAGGCTGGATCTATGTACATAATTTACTATTGCATTTAAATTCTCATTGCAAAGGTATATAATTGTTGTGGAAATACCAAACAAAAAACAGTTAAAATTTTCTGTTTTACTTACTAATAAGGATATAAAAGCGAACAAATTACTACTTTTTTGGAAAAATTGTGTAGTTTTTCCATATTCAATACCATGTGTTTTGTATTTTATAAACGTTTGTTTTGTGTTTTTGGGGGTATATTGTTCTGTTTTCTCCACAGTGTTTTACCACTGCTGTGTTGCTATTTTTGTGTTAGGAAGGCGGCAAGATTGGGGGGTGCAGGAAACGTTTTGCAGTTTATGTGTTCCATTTGTTGTAGTCCGCTTTCGGTAATTCGGCATCGTTGGCACCGGCTATCGTGTTTGCAAGTGTGGCGTTCCAGGTATCCTTTTCGTTCGAGAGCGGCTATTACTTTCGATGCGTTGGAACGTGTAAGACCCATCTCACTGGCTATTTCGCCAGCGAGAAGGCTCTCTTTATTAGCGAGCATACACAGCAACATAAGTTCGTTTATGTTTATGTTGAATGTGTTTTCTAATGCTCGTTCAAATTCTATTACTGCCCGAAAGATGCTGTGCACTTTGTGAATGCAGTTGTTATCCATACGCTTTTGCTATGTTTGGCTTATTTTAAAAGCGTTTCTTTAATCATCTGTTCCAATTCGTTTGGGGTGAGCACCTACCGACATGGTTGGTTTTCCGGTTTTTGGAATAAACAAAAGCGATGGTATTGAGCGTATGTTGAATAGTGCTGAGAGTTCTTCGCTCTTGTCTACGTCTATCTTATATACGTCTATTTTGCCGTCATACTCCTGTGCTATCTCTTCAAGAATGGGTGCTGTGGCTTTGCACGGACCGCACCAAGTGGCATAAAAGTCTACTATTGCAGGTTTGTCGCCTTTAAAATTCCATGTGTCGCCTGCGTTTTTGTAGTCCATTATCTTCTCTCTGAACATTGCTTCGTTCATTTCTATTACCTTCATATTTGTTCCTTTCTTTGTTTTAACCGTGTTTGTTTGGTTGTTGTCTACTTTGTTTTTTGCTGTTGTGTTGCAGCTTCCAAGAGTGAAGACTGCGGCTGCTGCGAGCACGAAAATATTTTTTTTCATTGTTTTTTTACCGATTTCGTTCCACATTTGTCGTTTTGCTCTGTTTTATTATCCTTTCACTATACACTAACGTCTGCTATTTTGTTGTGGCTTTTTGCGCCGTTTCTGTTGTAGCGGACGCTGTTTTATTATACATTCTATATGTTTCCATTGGAAACTAATGCAAAGGTAGGCATTTTATTTGTACCTTACAAATTTCCATTGGAAATCATTTCGCCTTATAACTTCCTTTAACTTATATTGCCATCTATTGGCTATTACGTTGCAAAAGTATGGTTTTTGGCGTGCAAAAAGGGGGTTTTTGCGTTGCAAGAAGTGGGTTTTTACATTGCAAAAAGGGGGTTTTTACACGCCAAAAACCCCCTTTTTGTTTTTCGTTAGTATAACAAACACGTTGTTAATGTGTTACGAATATTCCGTGAAATGGTGGCGAACACCCACGAAATGGGTTGCGAACATTCCGTCAGGCGTAGGGGACCGATTCATCGTGCCCGTATCCTTGCGTAACCAAAACCGTGTATTTGCGTAACCCAAAATGCATATTTCCATACCCAAACACGTGCATTCACATTATTAAATATGTGTATTCATTTCACCACACGCACATATCCGTTTGTCATTTCGTGGGTGTTTTATATATGCGGGCACGATAAATCGGTCCCCTACGGCTGCTAACGGTTTGCCATTTCGCTGCTAACGGTTTGCGATAACGTTGCGAACACCCACGAAATTGGTTGCGAACATTCCGCCAGGCGTAGGGGCCGATTCATCGTGCCCGTATCCTAACATTATCAAATACGTATATTCACGTCATCAAATACGTGTTTCCGTTTCACCGCACACGCATATCCACATTATCAATTACGTGCATTCACATTATTAAATACACATTTCCACATCACCACACACGCATTTCCGTCCCCCATTTCGTGGGTGTTTTCATATATGCGGGCACGATAAATCGGTCCCCTACGGCTGCTAACGGTTTGCCAAAATGTGCTAACGGACTGCCAATTATACAATATTTGTGCGTTATAATGCGGTGTTTGTGGGACATAAAAATAGGAGAAGCGCAGAACACTTTCGTATTTCTACACTTCTCCACAACGCATTTTATAAGAAGATACTTGGGAAACTGTGCCACAATTTGGCGTGTGGCGTGCCCCAAGAAAGTTAGGTGCTTATGTTAAATTCCACCAACTTGCAAACTAATTGCCCACGTAAACAGGGCGAATGCTGTACATAGCACGTTTTGCATTTATGGCGCTCTTGGTGTAACCGGGCATTACTTCGTTGATGGTAGTTACCTGGAATGTAAACGCTGCAGCCTGATTTTCATTGCTTGTACTGGCATCTGATAGCCAATATGCACCCCAACTGCCTGGTTTATCTAAGTGCATAGCACTCTGACACATACCTGCCATAGGGAAGAAAATGCCCTTTTCGAAATCGGCTTTCGTTAGTTTTCGCAACAAACCGTTCATATTCATAGGTGCAGCAGACTGGTTTATTTTTACAATTCCATTATTTCTGCATCTTTAAAGTCGCGTGGTGCAAACTCTTTTGCTGGGCTACTGAATGTTTGATGTGGTACTTTTTGGGAATTTTGGGTACTTATTGAAGAACCAGAACCTGCTAACAATTGGCACTCTGTGCTAACTGTTGTAACCTCGATACATGGTTTTAAATACTTCTTCATCGCTGTTTTAATTTACAATCTTTTTGGTTTCACATCTTTTTTTGGTCCTATTCGTAAAATAGGGGGTACTAAATAGTCCTACTATCTATAGCTGAATTGAGTTGTAGAAGAAAGTTTGTGTTGTGGCAAAACACACTTTCTGTTGGGCTATTTCTCTCCAATTGCTTGGACAGAATTTGTTAAAAGCGCATTAGGCGCTAATTCGTTGCAAAGTTATTATATTTATTTTTAGATATGCAAATATATGTAGATAAATTATGTAATTTATATAAATATGGTGTTGTAGTGGGCGTGCACGAGCGTTATGTTTAGGTTGTTTTTTGTGTTTTTTGTGTTTGTTGCAGGTTGTTGGTTGTGTGTTTGCAATTTGTTTAGAATGTTATGGCAATCCGTTTGCAGCGAAATGGCAGGTTGTTAGCAGCTGTAGGGGCCGATTTATCGTGCCCGCGTATATGAAAACACCCACAAAATGGGGGACGAATGCACGTTTGCAATGAAATTTATGTATATATTCAATGATGTGGAAATACGTATTTAATAATGTGGAAATGTATATTTGGTTATGGAAATACACGTTTTTGTTTATGTCAGGATACGGGCGCGATGAATCGGCCCCTACGCCTAACGGAGTGTTCGCACCCCATTTCGTGGGTGTATGTTGAGTGTTTTGCAGAATGTTCGCCACGCATTCGCAATCCGTTCAGAATGCATTCACGGAATATTTGCAACGTGTTCGTTATCTGTGTGTTACATATTCGCCATGCAAAAGTATGGTTTTTGCGTTGCAAAAGTATGGTTTTTGGCGTGCAAAAAGGGGGTTTTTACATTGCAAAAGTATGGTTTTTGTTTTTTGAATGTTGTGTTGTTGCAATTTGTTTAGAATGTTATGGCAATCCGTTTGCAATGTTGTTGCAATTTGTTCGCCACGCATTCGCAATCCGTTCACAATGCATTCACGGAATGTTCGCAACGTGTTCGTTATCTGTGTGTTACATATTCGCCGTGTAAAAGTATGGTTTTTGCGTTGCAAAAGTATGGTTTTTGGCGTGCAAAAAGGGGGTTTTTACATTGCAAAAGTATGGTTTTTGTTTTTTGAATGTTGGGTTGTTGCAATTTGTTTGGAATGTTATGGCAATCCGTCAGCAACATTTTGGCAATCTGTCAGCAGCCGTAGGGGTCCGATTTATCGCGCCCGCATATATGTGTTCGCCACCCATTTTGTGTGTGTTTGGTTGATATTAAAAGCGTGCAATGGCAGCTTTGCCCTTTAGCAAAAATGGTTCGTTTAAGATGGCTGTGCAGTGTTTGTCTACTGGTTTGCCGTTTATTTGGATATTGCTGAGTGCAAATACCACCGTATTTTTGCTATTGTAGAAATGCGCATCGTGCATTATGGCAACATCAACATCTATGCCGTGCCGCACAATAATGTTAAAATCTATGGCGTGGGGAGTGTTTTCTGATGCCACAACCTCGTCGCCTTCGAAGCAATAAAGACTGTTTGGCGAAAGCAAAATGCGTTTGTTGTTTTTCAGCAACGTTATTTCGCCCTCCAAAGGAAGTATGTATCGTGTGAAACCAGAGAAGTTTGAGAAGCTGCTTTCCGTTTGTTCTATAATGGCAGACGATATGCGCAGGTTGAAACAACGGGTAGACAGGTTGCCATTGGAAGGACTAATGAAAACCTGTCGGGTGGTTCCACCCTTCCATTGGGTAGTTTCGTATTGTTCGGGAGTGATTATCTGCATAGTTTAAAAATACAATTTTGTTTAACCGTAGTAAATGTTTTGTAGCCACAAAGGTATATACAAAATTTGGAAAACACCAATTGTAGGGGTAGGAAAGTGTGGCAGATGCTTGCCATTTATGGGGAAATGTGCTATATTTGCAGTGGAAAAAACAAACAAACAAAAACAGTTTGCACAGCTTAAAACACAAGCAAGGCGCACCTAAAAGGGGAGAGTAGCCACACGGTGTGGGCTGTGCTGCAACAAAAAAACTGTATTTTTACACAACAATATAATGGGAAGAAACAAGTTTTCGGACACCGAAATAAAGGCGATAGCGAAGCTTTTACGACTAAAGAATGCAGGAAACCGACACCAGCAAAAGCTTGTGCGCCACGATTTAAGGGTGGATTATGAGTTTAATATCTCCGATTTTAATCAGCCCGGAAAGGCTTTTGGCGAAGAAGAACTGTACGAAGCCATACAACGAGGTGCCATTAGCATTTTAGACGAACGTACCATTGCCGACATGAAAGCGAAGCGAGCACGCGACAAGGCACGCGATGCTGCACAACAAGAAGCGGCTGCAATTGCCACAGGCGAGGCTACCGACTGGCGTAAAGCTATGGAAGAGTGGGAGGAACAAACCGGCGAAACTCTATAGAAAACGTGTCGCCCATTTTGCAATAAAGGCAAAAACAGCAAGACAGAGACATATTATAAATATCTAAAATTTATCTTCTTAACATCTAAAAAATGTGCTATAGCACCTAAAAACTATCGAAATTAGGAAGAAAAATAGTATCTTTGTAGGCATAAAACAAAGACAAAGCGAAAACAATGGAGAAACTAATAGTAAACAGTTACGATGAGTTTGCAAGCTTTTTAGGCAAGAAACTCGGTGAAAGTGAGTGGTTAGAAGTAAATCAGGAACGCATAAATTTGTTTGCCGATGCCACTTTAGACCATCAATGGATACACGTTGATACAGAAAGAGCAGCCAAAGAAAGTGCCTATAAAACCACTATTGCACACGGATATCTAACACTTTCGTTGTTGCCATATATGTGGAACCAGATTATTGAGGTGAATAATTTGAAGATGATGGTGAACTATGGTATGGACAAAATGCGCTTTGGACAACCTGTTCTCGTGGGTTCGCGCATTCGTTTGGTATCTTCTTTGGAAAGCATAGAGAACTTAAGAGGCATCTGCAAGGCGGGCATTAAGTTTCAAATAGAGATAGAAGGTCAGCGCAAACCAGCTTTGGAAGGCATTGCAACCTTCTTGTATTACTTTGTATAAGCCACAACCAAAGCTAAAAAGGTAGAGGGGCTATAAATATTATAGGGTGTTCTAGTATTCCTAGAACCCCTAGTATTCCTAGAACACCTATGAAAACTACCACGCCAAAGCACCCTTTACGCCTTACCTTCTAATATTTGCTGTGCGTGTTGCACCTGTTCTGGTGTAGGTTCGGGTATATCTTTTAGCGTGTACGGTATGTTTAAGTTTTCCCATTTGTATATTCCAAGAGTGTGATAGGGTAGCACTTCAATCTTCTCAACGTTGTTAAGCGATGCAATAAACGTACGTAGTCGGTGCAAATATTCGTCGCTATCGGTAATGGTAGGCACAAGAACGTGTCTTATCCAAATGGGTTTACCAATTTCAGATAAGTATCGCGCACAGTCTAAAATATTGTCGTTGGTCCAGCCCGTAAGCTTTTTGTGTTCGTCAGAATCTATGTGTTTAATATCGAAAAGCAGCAAATCGGTGTACTTCATCAGTTCTTCGAACTTCTCAAAGAACGCTCCTGTACGACGGAAAGGCTGTGCCGATGTATCGAGACAAGTGTTTATGCCCTGCGCTTTAGCCTTTTTAAAAAACTCAATAAGGAAGTCTATTTGTAGCAAAGCCTCTCCTCCGCTCACCGTAATGCCCCCTTTTGCACCCCAATAGCTTTTAAATCGCACAGCCTTAGCTAACAATTCGTCAGCCGTCATTAGCTTTTTCGACTTACTGTCCCATGTATCTGGGTTATGACAATAACGGCAACGCATAGTGCAACCCTTAAGAAACACAATGAAACGAATACCCGGTCCGTCTACCGAACCAAACGATTCAATGGAGTGAACCCTTGCTAACGGTTCGCCATTAGCCCATTCCATATTCTTTGTATTATACTCTATAGTAGGTGTTTGTTCTGCCATAATGTCCTTGTAGTTATTTGTTTGGTTTACAATATTCGTAGTTCAGCACCCTAACAGTGCGCCTTTTTGTGTATAAAAAATAATTGGACTAAACGTGTCAGCCCAATTATTTTTCATAAAATACAAACTATATAATGTCTTAATATATTCAATATATAGAGCTGCTGCTTACATTTTGCCGTGTGCCTGGCGTGCTATTACGTCTTCTTGCTGCTCTCTTGTGAGGTCAATAAACTTAACAGCGTAACCACTGACACGTATTGTAAAGTTAGCATACTCCTCTTTTTCGGGGTGTTCCATAGCATCAATGAGCTTCTCAACACCAAAAACGTTCACATTTAAGTGGTGTGCACCACGACTGAAATAGCCGTCCATAACACCCACAAGTGTGTTTGTGCGTTCCTCTTCGGTCTTTCCTAACGTGCTTGGAGCTATGGTTTGTGTGTTAGAAATACCATCGAGAGCATACTCGTAAGGTAGTTTTGCCACAGAGTTAAGCGATGCTAACAAGCCATTTTGCTCTGCTCCGTACGATGGATTAGCACCTGGCGACAATGGAGCACCGGCAGGACGACCGTCTGGCATAGCAGGTGTGTACTTGCCATATACCACATTCGATGTAATGGTAAGTATACTTGTGGTTGGCTCAGAGTGGCGATATGTGTGGTGTTTCTTAATCATTGTCATGAAAGTTTTTAGCAACCAAACAGCTATTTCGTCGGCTCTTTCGTCGTCGTTACCATAGCGTGGGAATTCACCTTCAGTCTCGAAATCAAGTGGGAAGCCTGTTTCGTCGCGAACAATCTTAACCTTTGCATACTTAATAGCACTAATAGAGTCTACCACATGGCTGAATCCTGCAATACCAGTAGCAAATGTTCGGCGCACATCAGTGTCTATAAGAGCAAGCTCTGCTGCCTCATAGAAGTACTTATCGTGCATATAATGGATAAGATTAAGCGTATTAACGTATATGTCAGCAAGCCATTCCATCATGTCAATAAACTTAGGCATGAACTCTTCGTACGTAACAATGTCGCCTTCAATAGGGCGATATGCTGGTCCACATTGCTCACGAGTCTTATAGTCTATACCACCGCTTATAGCGTAAGTAAGGCATTTTGCGAGGTTGGCACGTGCTCCGAAGAATTGCATTTCCTTACCTGTTTGTGTAGCAGAAACACAGCAGCAGATTGAATAATCGTCTCCCCAGACTGGACGCATCACCTCGTCGTTCTCGTATTGTATAGAGCTTGTCTTTACAGAAATCTTTGCTGCGTACTTCTTAAAGCCTTCTGGAAGAGCTGGAGAGTATAGTACGGTTAGGTTAGGTTCGGGCGATGGTCCCATGTTTTCGAGTGTATGGAGGAAACGGAAGTCGGTTTTTGTAACCATAGAACGTCCGTCCATACCCAAACCAGCTACTTCTAGTGTTGCCCAAACGGGGTCTCCAGAGAACAATTGGTTATATGATGGAATGCGAGCGAACTTAACCATACGGAATTTCATTACGATATGGTCTATTAATTCTTGTGCTTCGTCTTCGGTTAATGTACCTTCTTGCAAGTCGCGATTGATGTAAATATCGAGGAAAGTAGATATTCTTCCCACCGACATAGCGGCTCCGTTTTGTGTTTTAATGGCAGAAAGATAGCCGAAGTATAGCCATTGTACAGCTTCGCGAGCGTTCTTTGCAGGGTTAGAAATATCGTATCCGTATATTTGTGCCATTGCTTTGAGTTCGTTCAAAGCCTTTATTTGCATTGAAATTTCCTCGCGCAGACGAATAATTTCCTCTGTCATTACGCCATCACCACAGTTCTTTAGTCTTTTTTCTTCTCGTTTATAAGGAAATCTACACCGTAAAGAGCAACGCGGCGATAGTCGCCCACAATACGACCACGCCCGTATGTGTCTGGCAAACCAGTAAGAATGTGGTTGTGGCGCACTATTTTCATTTCGTCGGTATATGCATCGAACACACCGTCGTTGTGGGTTTTGCAATATTTTGTGAATATTTCGTGTAGTTTTTCTGATGGTTGATAGCCGTAGGTTGTGCATGCTTGTTCTGCCATTTTTATACCACCGTATGGCATAAAGGCACGTTTCAGTGGTTTATCGGTTTGCAAACCCACTACCTTTTCGAGGCTTTTAAGGCTCTCGTCTATATATCCTGGTCCGTAAGCAGTAGCACTTGACACTACTTCGGTCTCCATATCGAGTACGCCTCCCTTAGCACGCTCTTCTTTCTGAAGCTCTTTTAGTTTGCCCCAAAGCTTATTTGTTGCTTCTGTAGGCCCAACAAGGAAGTCCTCGTTGCCGTCGTAGCCAGTGTAATTTGCCTGGATAAACTCGCGCATATTTACCTCGTCAAGCCACTTTGTGCCTGAAAAGCCTCTCCATTCTTCTCTCATAATAGTATTGTAATTTAGTAAATTATAAGGCTAAACGCATAGTATGACGTGAAGCCCATTATCAATTCTCTATTTATTTCGGGTGCAAAGGTACTTTCTTTCCATATTTATGACAATACTTACTTATTGGTATTTTGCATTGCACATGTTTTGTTAGATGTGCAGAAATTAGCCTTTTTAGGGGTATTGATACTCATTTGTAGGTATGTGGGGTATTCTGTTGTTGTGTAAAATGCCATCTTTGGTTTGCAAAACAAGGGGTTTTTATATGTTTACATGCTCATTTATAGGTATCATTACATATTGTTTTATAATTCTTTTTTATTGTTCTAAACTTTAATTTTACATATTTACGAATTGTTATTGGGCTTTAAATAGTAAGAAAAGATACCGTTCGCATTTTGCGCAACAATAGTTTGTGTTTTGTAAGAGTGGTGTTTAAGAAAACCAAAAGTATGTTTTTTGCAATCCGTCAGCAGCGTTATCGCAGTTCGTCAGCAGCTGTAGGGGCTCGATTTATCGTGCCCGCATATATGTATACACCCACAAAATGACGGACGGAAATGCGTGTGCGGTGAAACGAAAACACGAATTTTATGAAACGGATATGCGTATTTGATAATGCAAAGATACATATTCAATAATGTGAATGTATGAATTTTATGAAACGAATATGTATACTTGGTAATGTTAGGATACGGGCGCGATGAATCGTCCCCTACGCCTTGCGGGGTGTTTCGCAATCTATTTCGTGGGTGTTAGCAGCATTATTGGCAGACCGTCAGCAGCTGTAGGGGTCCGATTTATCGTGCCCGCATATATGAATGTACCCACGAAATGGAGGACGGTAATGTGCGTGCGATGATGTGGAAATGTGTGTGCGATGATGTGGAAATGTGTGTGCGATTATGTGTATACATATATTTGGTAATGTTAGGATACGGGCGCGATGAATCGTCCCCTACGCCTAACGGATTGTTCGCCACGCATTTCGTGGGTGTATGTGGATATTTCACGGATTGTTTGTTGGCATTTTGTGTAATGTTCGCCACGCATTCGCAATCCGTTCAGAATGCATTCACGTAATGTTCGCAACGTGTTCGTTATCTGTGTGTTACATATTCGCCGTGTAAAAGTATGGTTTTTGCGTTGTAAAAGTATGGTTTTTGGCGTGCAAAAAGGGGGTTTTTACATTGCAAAAGTATGGTTTTTGTTTTTGAATGTTGTGTTGTTGCAATTTGTTTAGAATGTTATCACAATCCGTTCGTAGCGAAATGGCAATCCGTCAGCAACGTTTTGGCAAACCGTTCGCAATGTTTTGGCAATCCGTCAGCAATGTTTTGGCAAACCGTTCGCAATGTTTTGGCAATCCGTCAGCAGCCGTAGGGGTCCGATTCATCGTGCCCGCATATACGTATAGACCCACGAAATGGAGGAAGAAAATGTGCGTGCGTTGAAATGAATATACATATTTAATAATGTAAAAACACATATTCGGTGATTTGAATACACATATTTAATAATGTGGAAACACATATTTGGTTATGGAAATACACGTTTTTGTTTATGTCAGGATACAGGCACGATGAATCTGCCCCTACGCCTGGCGGATTGCTCGCCACGCATTTCGTGGGTGTATGTGGGTATTTCACGGATTGTTTGCCACGCATTTCGTGGTACGAATATGGTATATTGGGGTGGTATGCAAAGCCAAAACCTCTAAGGGAACTATGAGAAATGCCCTCTTCTCACAGCACCTTAGAGGATAAAAAAATGAAAGAAAAAAGCTTTAAAATGCCTTTAACGTCTGTTTATTTCTTCACTATTTTCTTGCCATTAACAATATATATGCCCTTTGGCAGAAGGTTTATGTTGTTAGATAGTCGTCGTCCGTCTAACGAGAATACCCCTTGTTGTACAGTTTTTGTGTTAGTTTCGAGCGTAGTTTCTATGCCTTGAGTATTCTCTGGAGTAATTGTAACCCAGTCGGTTACAGGCTTTTGGTTGTCTCCATATAGCGAGAAGTACGAGTATCCTTTCTCTTTATGTTTCTTCCAAGTGTTGTTTTGGGGTTCTGTAATCTTGCATCCTTGAAACTCAGGATACTCGTCCCATAGCCAACAAATACTTCCGTAGTAGTCGTCTCCCTCTAATCCATTACCCTTTGCCTTAAGATTGCATCGGTCGAACTTCCAAAAACCACCATACAAACCTGCCACTTCGGCTTCCACTTCCATAGTGCATTGGCTTATGGTGATATGTCCCCAGTTGCCAATACCCATCAAACTTTCTAAGTCGTCCGTATCTGTTCCACCTTTAATAGTAAGTTTTCCATCGCCAATAAATGTAATATCGCCATCTAATTGGTTCATCATACCCATACGTTGCTTTGATTTTAGGGTATTGTTTCCAATGAGCTGAATAGTCATACCCGGCAAATTGGTTACGAGAGGTATCTCTTCGTTGGTTTCGATAGTAGCATTTTCCAGCGTAAGAGTTTTGCTTTCGGGGTCGTACTTCACGTTTCCGCTTACTCCGGTAATGCTTGTTAGGTTGTTAAAATTGTCGGAAGTAACCTTTGTATCTCCTATTTGGAATCCATAAGCAGTTTGTGCTTGTATGGTTTTAGGGCCTACAAAGAGTGCAACAATCAGGGCAACAGTGGCAAAGCACATGTTTTTGGTTAGGTTAATTCTCATAGTTTTCATAGCCTCTCTGCTAAAACTCTTTCGGAGCAACACCGTTTCAGAGGCGCGGGTGTTTAGTTTTTATTCTGTTATTCTCTCGTTATTATATACTACTATGTGATATTTTTGCAAATTTAAATCTTTTTATTTCATATTGTCAAATGTTTTTGTAACATTTTCTTATTCCTACCTAATGTATTTCCCCAAAAACATTATGTGTATGGCGTTGTGTGGGCGAGTGGAGATGTTAAAATAAGGTATCATTAAACAATTTGGCGTGAATTTCTCACGCATTAAATATATTTTATGTATATTTGCAAACGTAATTAGCTTATATAGATAGGCGAATTATCTATTATTATACATCTTTCAACATTCTAAAACTTGTGTGCAATGTTACTTAGAGTTATATTAAAGAACTTTCTTTCGTTCGATGATGAGGTACAGTTTGATATGTTTCCCAACACGAAAAAGACGTCTTTAACCGACCATATCTCACTGTCAGCCGGCAAATTGCCTGTTTTAAAGATGGCAGCGCTATATGGAGCCAATGGAGCAGGCAAGTCGAACCTAATGAAAGGGATAGAGTTTGTAAAGTTGTTAACAACTAAACGAGGTGTAATAACACAGTCTAACGTTTCCAGATTCTTTTATGCTTTGCGCAAAGATGCTGGTTCTTGCCCTATAGAATTGGCTTTAGAGTTTGTAACAAAGGACGGGCAGCCTTTCATTTATTCGGTTTCTATTTCGCAAAATGGTATCGAAAGCGAAACATTAAAGCTGTCGGGGTTAGGCTTCGAGCCCAATGTTGATGTGTTTGTTCGGCAGAATGATGGTTTGGTTTTAGCTCAAAAGCCATCTGACGAAATAGAACAGATGATAAAAAACTGGTTAGAACGTAATCCGTTTGATAGCCTTTTAACTATAAATAATGAGTTTCCTGTTTTGCAAGATAGCAATGTCAATGCTGCGCAGCGGTGGTTTGATGAAGAGTTAATAGTGATAGGGCTTCATTCTTTCAGTCCTACGCTAATAAATATCTTCCGAAATAACGAGCCAATAAAGATGTTTGTATCGTCTCTTTTTGCAGCTATTGATTTAGGAATCAGCGAAGTTAAGGTACAAACAGAGAACTTTGACGATTGGATTCGCTCTCATAGCTCTACTGAATTGCCTATGGAGAAGCTGGAAAATTTAAGTTCTGGCGGTGTATGTGAGCTGATAAACTTCCGTAATACTAAGGAAATAAATGTGGAGAATGGTGTCCGCAAAATTAGTCAGATGCTGTTTGAACAGTTCGGCAAGGACAATTTCTCATGCGATATGGACATTGTAGCCCAGTCAGATGGTACGGTTCGTCTGTTGTCTCTCGTCCCGGCGTTCTACTATGCTATGAAAGAAGGGAGGACAGTGCTTATAGATGAACTCGATCACAGCATTCATCCGCACCTTGTAAGAGGGTTAGTTCGTTTCTTCTCTCGGCAGAAAACCAATGGACAACTGATATTCACAACCCATCAAACTTGTTTGTTGAACAAAGATTTTATACGAACTGACGAGGTATGGTTGGTTGAAAAGAAAGACGGCAGCAGCCGTATGTACTCGCTAAACGATTATAAAATACACAAAACCATTAACTTAGAGAATGGGTATATGGAGGGTCGCTACGGTGCAATTCCCTTTATTGGCGAGCTGAACATGTAGTATTGCTTATGGATTTCTCAAAGTTTACATACGCAAAAGGCGAGCCCAAGCAAGATGCAGAAGATGCTGTTCCGGGCGAAAACCTGCCATTACACGAGAGCGAAGAGGGTGGAGAAGAAGCAAAATCAACTACAGCTGTAAGCGTTTCGCCCAATTATCAGAAACCAGAAGGCACCCTATCGCCTATACTTGTGTTTGTTTTGTCGGGAGGAGAGATACGAGAACGCAACATTCTAAAGGTTCTTATTCAACAAAAAGAACTACATTCTTTGCGAGTTTTATTTCTTTCAGAGCAAAAACAGGGTCTTCAGCCTTATCAGATGCAAGAAAAATGGCAGTATATTCGTCAGAAAAAGCAGTTAGAAATAGACGGTCAGATATATAATTTGTACGATATTGACAAAGTATTCTTATTGTCTGATGTTGATGAATTCTACGAACAGCTGTCGAAAATTCTATCTGTTAAGGTTGCAGAAGATGGTGGATGTTGGGTGATTAGCAACCCTTGTATAGAGATATGGCTATACTTTTGTTATAAGAACGAACCGAAAACAGATTTAGCTTGCATAGAAGCGTTGCCCGAAAGTGAGCGTAGCAAACGACTGAAGAGTCTTGGAAACGAGATAATAAAAGGTGGTTTCAATTTTAATTATGCCTTTGAACATTTGCACGAAGGTATAGAAAATAGTGTAAAATACTATGAGGAAGATGAGAAAGGCATACCTGTTATTTTTGCAACAGGTATGTATAAGTTGGCAAAATTCATAGTGGAAACGTTGGAAACAAATGGCAACGAATACAAGAAATATATAAACCGAAAGCGGTTAGAGCGTGAACGGTATTGTAGAAAAGGGTAGAAGAGGGCGAGAAAGTTGTTCTTTTTATGTTGCCCATTTACCTGAATGGGTAGTAACGAGTAACTCTCTGATAGTGAATAAGTTTACATATCGTTAGCAAAAGTATGGTTTTTGGCGTGCAAAAAGGGGGTTTTTGCAGGGCAAGAAGTAGGTTTTTGCATTGCAAAAGTATGGTTTTTGTTTTTTGAATGTTGTGTTGTTGCAATTTGTTTGGAATGTTATGGCAATTTGTCAGCAATGTTATTGGCAATCCGTTCGCAATGTTTTGGCAATCCGTCAGCAGCCGTAGGGGTCCAATCTATCGTGCCCGTGTCCACGAATACCCCGAAATTATATTGCGTATTTATGCCGTTGGCATTACAATTCGCATCATTTCGACATATCAAAACCATTTGGGTTGGATTGAAGAATGGGCACGATGAATCTGCCCCTATGCCTTACGTATTGTTCGTTGCCATACATTTACGCAATAAATGGATATTGCGTATTGTTCGCTGCTGTATATTTTGCACCATAAACAAATGGTATGGTGTGTGCGTTGGTGTGTTTATTGATGTTCATTTACGATGCCTCTTGTGTGAATAAACATACTAATGACCACAGAAAATGAATATAACCACATTTGAAAATATACAAAAATAAAAAGGGAACACAACCTAAATTGTGTCCCCCCACCGTTTTCTTAGTGTTAATTAAATTTAGTAATGAAATACACGGTGTACATTTTACCCCGCTCTGCCATGCTTCTTAGGGCGCGGCATTTCCTTTTTTGCTTGTTGTTTTTATAGTCATTGAGAGGGCTATGCGCCACTTCTGTTAGTTATCTTAGCATTCTTAAGTAAGCTGAAACACCTATTGCACCTACTGTTTCTACTTGTTTTAGAACATATAGAATGCCTTGCAAACTGGTGTATGTATGGCTTTCTTCAGGGGTATAGCACACCCAAAGCACCATAATGCCATCTTTTTAGAGTCTCAAGACTACCCAACACGCCTATTTCTTAGTATCTTTTAATTGGCTGCAGACTCTGTTTTATACCAGCGAACATAGTTTGGTTATGATATGAACGTAATTTTTGTGGTAATCAAATACTGTTTCTGTTGTTTTCAGATATCCATAAACGAATCTGCAGAGTAGCTGTTTGTGTCTTCCTAACCTTTTTTTGTATTCTCGAATAGCTTTTTTCGTTTTGCTTCTAACACGTTTGTATGTTGCTTTCAACGGTTTTCCGCCTTGCTTCTAACACGTTTTCGCCTTGCTTCAAACAACTTTCCGTGTTGCTGCAAACGGCTTTTGGCATTGCTGCGAACATGTGTTTATGTAGGTTGTAACACGTTCTTAGCTCTTTCCGAGTACATCTTTGGCTTCCCTCAGACACTCTTTTGTTGTTTTTTAAATACTCCTTTCGCATTCTTCCGCCCCTTTGTTGTGAGCCTCCGAACACATTAAAATTTTTAAATGAACACTCTTTACTTCTTTGCGTACACTGCTTTTGCAGTTGGTTCGCTTTAGTTTTCTTGTCCGAAAAACACCCTTTTGTGTTCTGCGAACATAGGTTTCGTGCTACTCGAGCTAGCTAAAACCTACCATGTAGTGGTATTTCAACTTAATTTTTGTACGGGCAACTTATCGCAATAGCCACGATGTTGTGTTGTCTTCGGGCTTGTTTTGCCCTCTCTTTGTACCGTTTCGTGCTCTCTTTTATTATGCCTTCTTGGTTCGAAAACCCCTTTCGAGGTAATGTGTAGAGTAGCGTTCGAAACACCTTTATATATATACTAGATTTAACAAATAGTTTTGTCTACCTCTAACATGTACTGCAAAGATAAGGCATTTATTTGGTATTGTCAAATAAAAACAACTTTTTTTTCTCTTTTTTTTACTGTGTACCCAAACAGAACATTAGCCTTTTGAACGATGATAGTACGGTTGTTATACTCCGATTTATTGACAAACGATAATTAATTATTGAGAAATAGTACCATTGCTTTATACTTTTCTCTAAATAATTTGCAGGTTTATAGAAAATAATATCTACTTTTGTAAGCGAAAAATCTATCTAAATTAAAATCTATACTGAATATGAAGAGAAGTGTAATAGCTGCTTTTTTGCTGTGCTCAATGGGTATACAGGCACAGAATGTAAAGCTTCCGTGGACGCAAGAGTTCACCAACGAACAATCGTTAGACCGTTTTACGGTGATTGATGCCAATGTAGACGACCAGGCATTTAAGTTTAGTAACACAGCTTTTGCTGCATCTTGTGTGCGCACGCAAGACGCTAACGACTGGCTGTTAAGTCCTGCCATACCCCTGAAAGCTGGCAAAACCTACGAACTTTCGTACACCGTGAGTGGCGAAACTGCGAATGCTACAGAAACATACGAGGTGAAACTGGGTACTAACAAAACCGTAGAGGCGCTAACAAAAACCATTGCTGCCAAAACAAATGCCCCTGCCGACTTTATTGAAAAACAAACCGTTACGGTGTTGTTCTCGGTTGATAGCGATGCCGAATACTATTTGGGGTGGCACTTTAACACCGAAATGCAATTAGAAGCAGGTGCTTTAAACATTTATAATGTGGCACTAAAAGAGAAGCTTGGCAATGGTGTTCCGGCAGCAGTTGCCAATGCTAAGGTTACACCAGCCCCCAATGGAGGACACTTTGCCGATATTTCGTTCACCGCTCCAACACAAAATCAGGCAGGCGCAACACTGTCTGCATTGTCTAAAATAGATATTTTTAGAGGAGAAGAACTAGTGAAAAGTTTTGCAAATCCCACACCGGGAACTACTTTAAACTATACCGATAGCAATGTGCCAAACGGCAAAACAACCTATAAAATTACACCTTTTAGTGCCGACGGAGAGGGTGCTTCTACCGAAATAGATACCTTTGTGGGGATTGATATACCTGCTGCCGTGCCAAAACTAAGCTTTACTTATGCTAACGGAAAGGCACATATAACATGGGAAAAGGTGGCTACGGGTGCGAACGGAGCATACGTAAACCCTGAAAACATTACCTATACGCTGCGACGTGGTAAGGCTACCGAAATAGCAAAAAACCTGAAAAGCAACACATTCGAGGACACTCCACCTGCTCAAGACGAACAAGAAGCATTGGCATACGTGGTTTCTCCGGTGAACGAAGCTGGCGAAGGAGAACGCACTTACTCTAATATTGTTGTTACAGGAAAGCCTTATAAGCTGCCCATAAACGAATCGTTTGCTAACGGAAAGCTATCTTACTTCTGGTTGGTAGACTACAATAAGCGTAGCAGATGGACGCCTTTCCACGACGAATCGAGCTATTCGCAAGACGGAGATGGTGGATTTGCTGGTTTCACACTATGGTAGAAGGCGAATGGTCGGTATTAGAAACAGGCTTAATAGACCTTAATCAGGCTACCGACCCTATGATATCGTTCTACTATAAAACCCATCAGAACTCGGAAGATGTATTTAATATATGGGTAGCAAAGGACTATGGAACTCCCGAAAACATTGCTACCATAGACTTAGACAATACTAATGTGCGCGAATGGATTAAGGTAGAGCTTCCTCTAAAGAAGTTTGTGGGGGCTAAATTCGTACAAATTGGATTCGATTATAAGGGCACAGCCTACAACAGTAATATATATATAGATAATGTGAAAATATTCGACCGCAAGGCGAACGACCTATCTATAAAAATGAAAGAGGCACCCGGAAAACTGCGAGTAGACTATGCTGCTAACGTAACTGTTGCGGTTTCGAACAACGGTTCTACACCTGCAACAAACTATAACATAGCTGTTTACAATGGCGAAACACAGTTGGCTACAGCAAAAGGAAACACCATTGAACCCGGAAAAACTGCCGAAACAACACTCACATTCACACCACAACGCAACATTGGCAATGCGGTTAATCTATATGCACGCATAGAAGGCAATGCCGACGAGGACCCAACAAACAACGTTACCGACACCGTTAGTTTGCAAGTGGCATATCCTGTGTATCCAACCGCTAAACAACTGAAAGCCACTGCCGGGGCTAAAAACACCCTAACATGGGTTGCTCCCGATGCACAACGTACCACAGACGAGGCTGTTACAGAGAGTTTTGAAACCTATCCAGACTTTACTCGCACTGCAATAGGCGACTGGTTGCTATACGATATGGACAATCACACCGTGTATGGATTTAACGAAAGCACCTTCCCAGGTATGGGAGAACGACAAGCTTGGACGGTTTTCAACTATTCGGCAACCACTCCTGCCAGTGGCGAAGCATGGAAAGGACACACCGGAAACAAGGTTCTTATTGCCTTCGGAGCACCATACGCCATAACAGAAAACTGGCTGGTATCGCCCGAACTACCAGGTAAGGCTCAAACAATAAGCCTCTGGGAGAAAGCATTCAACGGCACAAGCAGCGAAACTTATAACGTTCTCTACTCAACAGAAACCTTCAATCGTGCCGACTTTAAGGTGCTAAAAGATAAGCACGTTGTGCCTACATCATGGACAAAGTCGGAATATGCACTGCCAGAAGGCACAAAATATTTTGCCATCGTGGCATCGAGCACAGACGGATATGCTACACTCATAGACGATATAAACTATCTTCCAGCATCGTCGGCAGCCCTTCAGTTGTCGCTTGTGGGCTATAACATCTATCGAGATGGCATAAAAGTGAACGCCACACCCGTACCAACCACACAGTTTACCGACGAAGTGGGCGGTGCACACACCTACAACGTAACTGCCGTTTACGACAAAGGCGAAGCCCGTTTCTCTAATTCGGCAGAAGTAACCACAGCCGATGGCATAACAGAAGTGTCGGCAAACGAACACGAAACCAATGCAGATGCTCCACGTTACGACCTCTCCGGACGTCGTGTAAACGCCAACTACAAAGGTATTTACATAACAAAGGGCAAGAAGCACATAGCAAATAAGCCATAACAGTGCTGCAATGGAGTAGGGAAAAAGTAGCCAGCCATTTGCAAAATTGGTCTGACCGCAATTAAATAATGTAGAAAATTCAGCATTAAATAATAGCCAGCCATTTGCAAAATTGGTCTGACAGCAATTAAATAATGTAGAAAATTCAGCATTAAATAATAGTTAGCCATTTGCAAAATTGGTCTGACAGCAACGAACTTCAATTAGTTTGGTGAACCTATTCCCACATTCATAAAAAACAGAAACCACCCTTTTGCTCGTCAAAAGGGTGGTTTTTGCGTTGCAAAAGTATGGTTTTTGTCGTGCAAAAAGGTGGTTTTTACATTGCAAAAAGTGGGTTTTTGTTTTGCCAACAATAAACATTCGTGGAACAACCACAGTATTAGTATTATACGAACATTACGTAACCGCAAATCGTTCGCAATGTTATTGGCAGACCGTTCGCAGCCGTAGGGGCCGATTTATCGTGCCCGCATATATGAATGTACCCACAAAATGGCAATCCGTCAGCAATGTTTTGGCAGACCGTCAGCAGCCGTATGGACGGATTTATCGTGCCCGCGTATATGAAAACACCCACAAAATGGGGGAAGAAAATGCGTGTGTGGTGATGTGGAAATGTGTATTTAATAATGTGGAAATGCGTGTGCGATGAAATGAAAACACATATTTAATAATGTGGAAACACATATTTGGTTATGGAAATACACGTTTTTGGTTATGTCAGGATACGGGCACGATGAATCAGCCCCTACGCCTAACGGGGTGTTCGTTGCGCATTTTACGGAATGTTCGTTGGCATTTTGTGGAATGTTCGCAATGTTTTGGCAATCCGTCAGCAACATTTTGGCAATCCGTTCGCAGCCGTAGGGGCCGATTTATCGTGCCCGCATATCCGTATACACCCACAAAATGACGAACGGAAATGTGCGTGTGGTGAAATGAATACACATATTTAGTAATATGAAAACACGTATTCCATGAAATGAATGCATATATTTAATAATGTGGAAATACGTATTTGGTGAAATGAATGTGTGTATTTAATAATGTGAATACACGTATTTGATGACGTGAATATACGTATTTGATAATGTCAGGATACGGGCACGATGAATCGGACCCTACGCCTGGCGGGGTGTTTCGCAACCCATTTCGTGTGTGTTCGCAACGTTATCGCAATCCGTTCGCCACGTAATTGGCAAACCGTCAGCAGCCGTAGAGGCCGATTTATCGTGCCCGCGTATATGAATGTACCCACAAAATGGCAATCCGTTCGCAATGTTTTGGCAATCCGTTCGCAGCCGTAGGGGCCGATTTATCGCGCCCGCATATACGGAAACACCCACAAAATGACAAACGGAAATGTGCGTGTGGTGAAATGAATATACATATTTAATAATGTAAAAATACATATTCGGTGATTTGAATACACATATTTAATAATGTGGAAACACATATTTAGTTATGGAAATACACGTTTTTGATTACGTAAGGATACGGGCACGATGAATCGCCCCCTACGCCTAACGGTGTGTTCGTTGCGCATTTCACGGATTGTTCGTTGGCATTTTGTGGAATGTTCGCAATGTTTTGGCAATCCGTCAGCAATGTTTTGGCAGACCGTCAGCAGCCGTAGGGGCGGATTTATCGTGCCCGCATATACGTATACACCCACGTAATGGGGAACGGAAATGTGCGTGCGGTGAAATGAATACACATATTTAATAATGTGAAAACACGTATTCCATGAAATGAATGTGTGTATTTAATAATGTGAATACACGTATTTGATGACGTGAATATACGTATTTGATAATGTCAGGATACGGGCACGATGAATCAGCCCCTACGCCTAACGGTGTGTTCGTTGCGCATTTCACGGAATGTTCGCAACCAATTTCGTGGGTGTTCGCAACGTAATCGCAAATCGTTCGCCACGTATTTCGTGTGTGTTCGCCACACATTTATTGCTTGAATATTATGTATTTGTAAAATAAAAAACTTAGAAAAAAATTTGACTTATCAGTTTTTTTGTTTATCTTTGCCATATATCAGAATATCTTTGTTACGGTTGTTTGCAGTGCAATAGTAAACTAAAGTCTGGTGAATGTGAGCATAGAGTAACCAAAAATGCTATGATAGCTTACTTTTTAAGAGAGTTATTTAACTGCTAAATTAAGGAACTAAAAACTTTATTACAATGAAAAAAGCATCTTTATTAATGTTATTACTATTCTTTTTCTGTGGTATGCAGGCTGACGATGTGAAGCTTTTAGGCGACGACACCTATTCTTTAGCCATTTCTCCTAATGGGAAATACGTTGTAGGATATAACCCATCGAAAATCCGATCGGGGGTTGGCACAGAGAGTTTCGTGTATAATGTGGGTAGCGGAGCACTAAAATGGATAACAACCGATAGTTCAGACGATTGGAAAACCTGTGGAATGTTTAGAGATGTAAACGATTTTGGAATGCTATGTGGGTCGGTAAAAGATTTAGAACACTATATAGATTTCTACGGAACAACCGCTCCTACCAACATAGCAGCAGTGTTTGAAGATGGAAAAATAGTGAAATTGCCTTACGGCGACTTAGATATGAGTAAAATAAAACAGCACGAAGATGGTACGTTTGCAACATCACTATCTAACGATGGCAAGGTGGTTGTGGGCTATTGCAAATGTTCTAACTTTGCATTTGCCTATCCATTGAAATGGACGTGCACAGCAAATGGCAACTGGAAAATGGAGAAGTTGGCACTACCATCGGGCTATGAATATGGTATAGCCATTAGTGTATCGGCTGACGGACGCACTATTGCAGGTTTGGCAATGGGTAGCGGACAAGCCATAGCGTGCTATTGGATAGATGGAACGTGCTATACGGTGAAGTGTAAAGACGAAGATGCCGAGCTGGCAAAGCTAAAACAGATGCGTATGATAGATATGAGCGCTAATGGAAAATACTTTATTTTTTCGCTTTCAAGCCGCTCAGACTATCGACTTTTCGAGGTAGAGAAAGGTACATACCGCATTTTGCCCACCTTTGAAAGTAACGAACAGATGCGCATACCCACTGTGGCAGACAATGGCGATGTGTTTGGCGCAATAACGTATGATGCTTTTAGCATGGGCGGAATGTCGTATAGAAACTTCTGGTACCAGTATTCGTCTGACAGAATATTCGATTTCACCTATTATATTTACCTCTTCAATCAGCAATTAAGGTTGCCATTTCCTTTAAACTACGAGGCTCAGGCACAAGCTTTTCCTGCTGCAGTGTCGGCAGATGGCAACATTATAACAGGTAATAAAGATGTAAATGTAGCGTCTGGACAAACTCCCAAGGCATGGATAGTGGGCGTAAGCAAACACGAAATAGAAATTCCTGCTACACCAAACAAACCCAAAGCAACATCAACAGGACTGCATAAGGTAGAACTTTCGTGGGAAATGGAAAAAGAAATATAAGCAACTAACACTGAAAGGATATAATGTGTATTGCGACGGCGATAAAATAGTAACCCTGAACGAACTGAAAAACGAAATGAAACTAACATTAAACGATGTTTATGCAGGCTATCGTAAGTTCGCAATAGAGGCTATATACACCGATAAACAGGGAAAAGAACTGCTTTCGCCACGTTCAAATGCTAACGAAATAGCTATTCCAGAAAACTATTCGTTCCCACTTTTCGAGAATTTTGAGCGGAGTTCGCTACAAGCAAACTACTGGACTACAACCAGAGAATATGGCGATTTGGCTGACACCGAATGGATAGTGGCAGCCCAAGTGGGACACATGGGTACAATGGGACTAACTTCTGGTGCGTGCACACTACAGCCTTATTCATCGAGAATGGTAAGTAGACCTATTGATGCAACACACGTGAACAATGTGAAATGCTCGTTTTTGGCACTTTGTAACGAAGAAAACGTACAAGGAAATAAGGAACCCGACCTAACCAAAGACACACTTAGCGTAGACTATTCTATAGATGGTGGAAAGTCGTGGAATGTGGTTAAAGAGTGGACAGTGAAAGAATTGCCACACTTAGAAGGCATTCTTACATTCGATTTAACAAAACAAGTGGCAGGAAAAGTGTTCCAAATACAATTTCGTAAACACGGAAAAGGTGGAGTAAGCTATTATTTCTATTTAGACAATATTATGATAGGGAGCGGAAATAACGTAGATGCACCCAAAGGATTTACAGGAAAAATAATAGATAACAACGTGTTTCTGATGTGGAAAAACAATAAAAACAGCTATCTGCTGAACTATCTTTTCGAACCAGAAGCACCCGGATATACGCTCGGAAACGAAGGAAACGAACTTATTGGAGCAAACAAATTCACACCAAACGAACTTGCGCCGTATAATGGAAAGTACTTAACATCGGTAACAACCTACCTTAATTATTACGACGATGTGGACGAAGAGAAAGGCATTCATGCGGCAGTTGTGGTGTTTGAAGATGGAAAACTTGTTTGCGAACAAGAGATAGAAAACATTAGTTTCAACGAAAATATAACCCAAAAACTTAATAAGCCCATCAAAATAGACGGTTCAAAAGAACTAATTGTAGGTATTAAAATACACGATTACGATGCCGACCAAATACCTCTAACCTACGAAAGCTCCACATATTTCGTAGCCGGAAAAAGCGATATCTACTCTGAAGACAACGGTAAAACATGGCAAACAGTGCACGACTTTTATGGAAACGACACAGAAAAAGGCTCTTGTTGCTGGCGAATAACAGGTAATATAACCGATAACCCAGACGATGTTGTAGAACAAGAAGACGATGGACTTGTTGGGTATAACATCTTTCGAAATGGCATTCAACTGAATAATACCTGCATTCCTTGCGAATCTACACGCTACATTGATAGAAAACCAATCGACAAAGCAGAATATATCGTTGTGGCATACTACAACGATGGGCGAGAATCAACACCAACAATACCATTCATTGCCAATTTAACCAACGAAATAAAACCAGTAATAAACAAATCAATTCTAACAATAAACAAAAACGAAATAAAACTGAATGCAAAAGGAAAACTGAGTCTATACGCTGTAAACGGACAGCTAATAGCCAAAGAAAAACAGGGTGCCATTCAGTTAAAAAGCATTCCATCAGGCATTTACATAGTAGTAATAGAATATAATAACCAAAAACTAACACAGAAAATAATTATCAATAACTAAAAGAAAAATAGATAATCAATAACAAAAAAATGGGGCACGTTTGCTTTGTGCCCCATAAAAGTTTCTACTAAAATACAAAATGCTCCTCCTATATAATACCAAATGCCCTCCTATATAATGCAGAATGTCCTCCTATATAATGCATAATACTCCCCTATATAATGCATAATGTCTCCCTATATAATACCAAATGTCCCCCTATATAATGCAGAATACCCCCCTATATAATATAATGTGTAAAACAACTTCGCCTGTTAATGAAACTAAAAATATAGCATCTGCTTATCTTTTTTCTTATAAAAGTTTGGTGGTTATTATTTTTTGTTATACCTTTGCACTCGCTTTTACGGCAAGCAGTTTATCTGTTAGTTGTTAATAAGGCATCGTTCTTTGAAAAGATTTACATAGACAGAGAAGTAGTACAAGAAGCGTCTGTTGCTATTAATTATAGTATCAGATGGGTAAAAGAAACGTCCTAGTTAATTTATTATAGGTGTATAAACTTGATATTACTGGATAATTAGTTCTGAGCAGATATTGAATTTAGGTATATATATTGCTATTTTATAGTGATATTTATATATTCTTATAAAAGACATTTTACAATGGAGAGTTTGATCCTGGCTCAGGATGAACGCTAGCTATAGGCTTAACACATGCAAGTCGAGGGGAAACGGCATTATGTGCTTGCACATTTTGGACGTCGACCGGCGCACGGGTGAGTATCGCGTATCCAACCTGCCCTTTACTTGGGGATACCCCGTTGAAAGACGGCCTAATACCCGATGTAATTCATTGATGGCATCAGATATGAATAAAAGATTTATCGGTAAAGGATGGGGATGCGTCTGATTAGCTTGTTGGTGAGGTAATGGCTCACCAAGGCGACGATCAGTAGGGGTTCTGAGAGGAAGGTCCCCCACATTGGAACTGAGACACGGTCCAAACTCCTACGGGAGGCAGCAGTGAGGAATATTGGTCAATGGACGGAAGTCTGAACCAGCCAAGTAGCGTGCAGGAAGACGGCCCTATGGGTTGTAAACTGCTTTTATACGAGAATAATTTGATGCACGTGTGCGTTATTGCATGTATCGTATGAATAAGGACCGGCTAATTCCGTGCCAGCAGCCGCGGTAATACGGAAGGTCCAGGCGTTATCCGGATTTATTGGGTTTAAAGGGAGTGTAGGCGGTTTGTTAAGCGTGTTGTGAAATTTAGATGCTCAACATTTAACTTGCAGCGCGAACTGTCAGACTTGAGTACACGCAACGTATGCGGAATTCATGGTGTAGCGGTGAAATGCTTAGATATCATGAAGAACTCCGATTGCGAAGGCAGCATACGGGAGTGTAACTGACGCTTAAGCTCGAAGGTGCGGGTATCGAACAGGATTAGATACCCTGGTAGTCCGCACAGTAAACGATGGATGCCCGCTGTTAGCGCCTGGCGTTAGCGGCTAAGCGAAAGCATTAAGCATCCCACCTGGGGAGTACGCCGGCAACGGTGAAACTCAAAGGAATTGACGGGGGCCCGCACAAGCGGAGGAACATGTGGTTTAATTCGATGATACGCGAGGAACCTTACCCGGGCTTGAATTGCAGAGGAATTATTTAGAGATAAATATGCCCTTCGGGGTCTCTGTGAAGGTGCTGCATGGTTGTCGTCAGCTCGTGCCGTGAGGTGTCGGCTTAAGTGCCATAACGAGCGCAACCCCTTTTCTTAGTTGCCATCAGGTAATGCTGGGCACTCTGGGAACACTGCCACCGCAAGGTGTGAGGAAGGTGGGGATGACGTCAAATCAGCACGGCCCTTACGTCCGGGGCTACACACGTGTTACAATGGCCGGTACAGAGGGATGGTGTAATGTAAATTGCATCAAATCTTAAAAGCCGGTCCCAGTTCGGACTGAGGTCTGCAACCCGACCTCACGAAGCTGGATTCGCTAGTAATCGCGCATCAGCCATGGCGCGGTGAATACGTTCCCGGGTCTTGTACACACCGCCCGTCAAGCCATGAAAGCCGGGGGTGCCTGAAGTTCGTAACCGCAAGGAGCGACCTAGGGCAAAACTGGTAATTGGGGCTAAGTCGTAACAAGGTAGCCGTACCGGAAGGTGCGGCTGGAACACCTCCTTTCTGGATAGGACTTTTATTTTTGTATTATCTAAATGTTTTATCACCATATAAATAATAGATGTTAGGAAGTTTTCTCTTCTTGTACTCGCATCTTTGTTCTACAATATAGAAATGAAGGAAGCCAGGTAGAAGCCACTCGGCTCTTACTCAACTCAGTCCTATAGCTCAGTTGGTTAGAGCGCCACACTGATAATGTGGAGGTCGGCAGTTCAAGTCTGCCTGGGACTACACATCGACGTTAGTCAATGTTGTTTAGGCATCAAGTCAGATGACTACACATCGACGTTAGTCAATGTTGAAAGGCATCAAGTCAGATGACTACACATCGACGTTAGTCAATGTTGAAAGGCATCAAGTCAGATGACTACACATCGACGTTAGTCAATGTTGAAAGGCATCAAGTCAGATGACTACACATCGACGTTAGTCAATGTTGATAGATGACTATACTTCTTAAAATTTCTTTTCGGGGGATTAGCTCAGTTGGCTAGAGCACCTGCTTTGCAAGCAGGGGGTCAACGGTTCGAATCCGTTATTCTCCACTCATCATTTTTGCATCGTTTTATCGTGCATCATTGATATCGTTCTTTGACATATTGACACAAGCAAGACTGTAAAGTAAAGTAATTTCTTTTTGTTTATACAAGAAGGATTAGAATTAGATTTCAAAATACAGCTGAAAGTATGAGCATGAATATGCTACCACTATTATTATAGTTTGGTAGTATATAAAATGAATAGAAAGTAATTAAGGGCGTATGGCGGATGCCTAGGCTCACGGAGGCGATGAAGGACGTGATAAGCTGCGATAAGCCTCGGGTAGATGCAAATAATCTTTGATCCGAGGATTTCCGAATGGGACAACCTGACTGTCTGAAGGATAGTCACCCATATATTTTTTATGGGAGCAAACGCAGGGAACTGAAACATCTTAGTACCTGTAGGAAAAGAAAATAATTTAATGATTCCCCTAGTAGTGGCGAGCGAACGGGGAAAAGCCCAAACCTATGACGTAGTAATGCGTGATAGGGGTAGTAGGGTCACGATATCGTACTTTGAAAGTGAGGAGAATGTTCTGGAAAGTTCAATAATATAAGGTGATAATCCTGTATCCGAAGCTTGATGAGACGTAGTGAATCCCTGAGTAGCGCGGAGCACGAGTAATTCTGCGTGAATCCGCCGGGACCATCCGGTAAGGCTAAATACTCCCGTGAGACCGATAGTGAATTAGTACCGTGAGGGAAAGGTGAAAAGCACTCCAATGAGGAGAGTGAAATAGTTCCTGAAACCATACGCCTACAAGCGGTCGGAGCATATATATATGTGACGGCGTGCCTTTTGCATAATGAACCTACGAGTTACCATGTCCAGCGAGGTTAAGGGGTTGAGCCCCGTATCCGTAGTGAAAGCGAGCCTAAATAGGGCGTATAGTTGGATGGGGTAGACGCGAAACCAAGTGATCTACACTTGACCAGGTTGAAGTTCTGGTAACACAGAATGGAGGACCGCACGGATAAGCGTTGAAAAGCTTCCCGATGAGTTGAGTGTAGGAGTGAAAGGCCAATCAAACTTGGAGATAGCTCGTACTCCCCGAAAGGCATTTAGGTGCCGCGTGCGATGTTCTCCGTGAGAGGTAGAGCGACCGATAGGTCAAGAGGGCTTCACCGCCTATCGCGACCTGACGAACTCCGAATGCTCACGGACTGTAGTCGTGCAGTAAGGGGGCGGGTGCTAAGGTCCGTCCCCGAGAGGAGAAGAATCCTGACCGTCGTCTAAGGTCCCGAAATTCTGTCTAAGTTAGTCTAACGAAGTCTGGTCCCGGTGACAGCTAGGATGTTGGCTTGGAAGCAGCCATTCATTCAAAGAGTGCGTAACAGCTCACTAGTCGAGGGTCCGGGCATGGATAATAATCGGGTATAAGTCAGATACCGAAGTCGCGGGATAGCATTGTATATAAAAAGTATCGGTAGGGGAGCATTCTATATGCGTTGAATGGTGATATTGATTGATCCTGGAGCGTATAGAAACGCAAATGTAGGTATAAGTAACGATAAAGGGGTAAGATTCCCCTCGCCGTAAGACTAAGGTTTCCCAGGCGATGTCAATCAGCCTGGGGTTAGTCAGGGTCCTAAGTCTCAGCCGAATGGCGAAGGCGATGGGTTCACGGTTAATATTCCGTGACTTGCTCATTCAGCGATGTGGAGACGGAGCAGTGACACTGTCGCGCCCTTACGGATATGGGCGTTAAAGAAGTTAGGGTGTAGATAGATGTAGGCAAATCCGCATTTAGAGCTGATCTTCTATAGTACAGAGTTTTTCTTCGGAGAGCTTTGATAGTACAGGTAATCATACTTCCAAGAAAAATCCGCTAAGCTTAATGTTTGAGCAACCCGTACCGTAATCGGACACACGTAGTCGGGTAGAACATACTAAGGCGTTGAGAGATTCATGGTTAAGGAACTAGGCAAATTGACCCCGTAACTTCGAGATAAAGGGGTCCTCATTTTTTTAATGAGGCGCAGAGAATAGGTCCAGGCAACTGTTTAACAAAAACACAGGGCTGTGCTAACTCGAAAGATGATGTATACAGCCTGACACCTGCCCGGTGCTGGAAGGTTAAGAGGAGAGCTTAGATGTATGTCGACGGTTTGAATTGAAGCCCCAGTAAACGGCGGCCGTAACTATAACGGTCCTAAGGTAGCGAAATTCCTTGTCGGGTAAGTTCCGACCTGCACGAATGGTGTAATGATCCGGACGCTGTCTCAATCATGATCTCAGTGAAATTGTAGTATCGGTGAAGATGCCGATTACCCGCGATGGGACGAAAAGACCCCGTGAACCTTTACTACAGCTTAGCATTGACCTTGGTCATCCGATGTGTAGGATAGGCCGGAGGCTTTGAAGCATGCACGCTAGTGTGTGTGGAGCCATCCTTGAAATACGGCCCTTTGGCTGTCTGAGGTCTAACACGTACTTTCGTGGACATTGTTTGGTGGGTAGTTTGACTGGGGTGGTCGCCTCCAAAAGCGTAACGGAGGCTTCCAAAGGTGCCCTCGGGTCGATTGGTAACCGACCTCATAGAGTGTAATGGCATAAGGGCGCTTGACTGGGAGGCAGACATGCCGAGCAGGCAGGAAACTGGGGCATAGTGATCCGGTGCAAGTGTATGGAAACTGCATCGCTCAAAGGATAAAAGGTACTCCGGGGATAACAGGCTGATCCCCCCCAAGAGCTCATATCGACGGGGTGGTTTGGCACCTCGATGTCGGCTCGTCACATCCTGGGGCTGGAGAAGGTCCCAAGGGTTGGGCTGTTCGCCCATTAAAGTGGCACGCGAGCTGGGTTCAGAACGTCGTGAGACAGTTCGGTCTCTATCTATCGTGGGCGTTGGGTTTTGCGTGGTGCCGCCACTAGTACGAGAGGACCGTGGTGGACAGACCTCCGGTTTACCAGTTGTGCCGCCAGGTGCACCGCTGGGTATCTGAGTCTGGTATGGATAAGCGCTGAAAGCATCTAAGTGCGAAGCCTTCCGCAAGATTAGAACTCCTCATAAGGGTCGTCATAGACTATGACGTTGATAGGGTGTAGGTGTAAAGACAGCGATGTCAAAGCCGAGCACTACTAATTGCCCAAAAACTTTCATTCAGTGTGTTTATACTTTAAGAATCGTATTTTTTTACTTTTTCTTTATTTAGTTTTTTTGCTTGTGGCATAGTCACTTATACAGTGTATTTTATATTTGGTTTATTATATTTATTCTATAATATCGTATATATTATTAACACTAGCATTATTTTTAGGTGGTTATTGCGTCGGGGTTCCACCTCTTCCCATTCCGAACAGAGAAGTTAAGCCCGATTGCGCCGATGGTACTGCAATGCAATGTGGGAGAGTAGGTAGCTGCCTTTTTTCTAAATAGCCCTGATTACGATGAGTAGTCAGGGCTTTTTTGTTGTTATTGGTTGAAGAGGGGAAGGAGGATGAAACATGAATTATGAATCATATAGATTGATAATGATAATGGTTGAGAAGGATTAGATTTACCATGATAATTTTTATTTATTAATTGCTGTCAGGTGAACATTTTTCTTATATAAAAAATATGGGCTATAACCCACTCTTGGAATGTAATTTTTTTGTTACTCTTTATTCGCACTAAAATGGTAGTGATCTAAAAAGAAAGAATTTACACACTTTTTAGGACGCGACCCAAGGGTTGGGGCTGGTATTATCTCTCTACTGTAATTGATGACTACAGCAGGTATATTATCCATTGGGAGTTATATTCGAGTATGACTTCTGATGATGTATCCAGAACTAACGATAAAGCGATTGAAAAGGCAGGAGTTACATTCCAGAATCCTCTTTGTCTGTTATCAGATAATGGACTATGTTATATTGCTTCCTCTCAAACAGTATCTCTGTAAGGAATATAATATCAAGCATATCCATGGCAAACCCTTGCATCCGCAGACGCAGGGAAAGATAGAACGATATCACAGATCGATGAAAAATGTAATTAAGCTAAATCATTATTTTTGTCCCTCTGAATTGGAAAATGCTATCGATGGGTGGGTGAAATATTATAATGAGAGAAGGTTTCATGAATCGTTGGATAATCTTACACCCAAAGACGTATATTTGGGGCAAGGGGAGAAAATCAAAAAAATAAGAGAAATCATAAAGCAAAATTCAATTAACAAAAGAATTTTTAATAATAAAACAATGAAATATCATAGTAATTAACTACATTTGCAGTTGTACACTTTTTGTTTGACAACGTACAAATCAATAGTAAATGAAGTTTTTTTAGATGGTAATAAGGATATTTTTTTAAATTAATAACTATCTTTGTACTCGTAGCTTTAATCTACAAAACTATAACTATCTTGTATGCGACTATCTTAAAAAAATGTACAAAAGAATTATGATGCAAGATCATGATGAAGTTTGTTACGCTCCTGGGTATTTGACCTTGAAATTTAATAGACGATTCATGTCGATTTAGAATATATTTATTACACCTTATATATTATATAATAATTATAATAACAAAACAAAGAATTATGTTTACAGCTAACGTTCAGAACTCAAATCAAGTAAAGTTTAAATTTATCGTTGTATATGATAAGTTTAACAAACCTGTTGCAAACTCTATTAAAAAAACCAAGCTTATGAATTATCTATTAATAGTACAGCATGGAGTAAAGAACAGTATCTACATCAAGAACCAGGACTAAATAATGATAATTATGTGTTATTTCTTTCTGAGAAGTTATTAGAAGAAAATTTGTCTAGCCCTCAACTTGAATTAAATGATTTAATAGAAGGAGTTAAATACAAGAAACAAGGAAATGCTGTGGGTATATATGTTGAGAAAATCAGTTATGTAGAAGCAGCAGAAAAACTTGCCGAAAGTCTTAAAGAAGACTGGTTACTTCAGGTAGGAGCTTTAATAGCTGGTGGATTGATAGGTACTAGTATTTTAGCTACATTCCAATATTTTTCAAAGAAAAGGAAGGCCAAACTCTATTTGTTACACAAAGCTGTGGATAAATTTGCTAATGAGAAACTAAAGTCGTTTGTAGGAGGAGAATTGAAATAAAAATGAAATCATCGTTTGAAGAAGGGTATAATGCTTTCATCGAAATATCTGGCAATACTTATGGAGTAAAAAGAGCTTCTGGGTATGTTGCGCGTGTCTCAGGTGCTTGTGATGAATTACAAAATAATCTCAATAAGTTCCATGGATTTACTACTAACATAAAGCAACTGAAAGGTGATATCCAAGAATTTCGTTCATCCGGAACTTTTAATATTGCTGCAGCTCTTAATGATTCCAAGTATAAAACTGTAGTGGATAGAAGTCATGGATATGCATCGCCAGATATTACAACTAATTGGGGTGAAAATTATGGTCTAAAGGCTTTATTTAGTGGGGCAGCTTCTGCAAAAGCTCAGTCTATAAGTCATTTCCAAAGATATATGGAGTATAAAGCTAAGTCGGGTAGAATTGATTTGTTGTTTGAAGATTTTATTACGGAGAAGGGCTTAGATGCCTTCGAAATATTAAAATCAGATCCGATTTATTCTGATCAAATGCGTTTAATTCCTGAAGATCAGTTAAAAGAAGCTATAAGCTATTTGAAACGTAGGATAGCAGTAAGGGCTATTACAAATCCAGATGAAGTAAGTAGATATCAAGAAACTCTTAATCGTTTAACATCTAAGATTATAGCACCAGATGGCTCAGAATCTTCTACTGCAACAACACAGCAGTTACTCGATATTGCTGAAAAAGCAAAAAAAGGAGAGTATGATGCAGCAAGAGATGGCTTTTCAACAGAAGAATTAATAAAAATAGATCATATTCTTAAACAAGGTGTGAAAGCTGGAATAACAGCTGCAACAATTTCACTTGTCTTAAAGGTTGCTCCAGAGCTTTATAAATGTCTTGATGAACTTTTATCGAATGGAACAATTGATGAAGAGGAACTTAAATCTATTGGCTTTGCTGCTCTTGAAGGATCTACCGAGGGCTTTATCCGTGGTTTTGTTTCTGCAACAATAATGACTTCATGTACATCTGGATTTTGGGGAGAAGCTTTGAAGTCTGCGACTCCAGAAGTCATAGGGGGAATGACTGTTATATTAATGAATACTCTTAAAGATTCATTTTTTTGTTAGCTAAAGGTGATATCACTCAAAATGATTTTTACTTACAATTTACAAAGAAACATATTTGTTACTGGATGTGGTTTAGGTGGTGGTGTACTACTTCAAAGTTGCTTACCAATGATCCCGTTTGCGTACTTACTTGGTAATTTTGTAGGTTCAATGGTAGGGTCCTTTGCTTTCGTTGCATACGAACAAGCTATACTTTCATACTGTATATCATCTGGAAGTACTTTCTTTGGCTTGGTTGACCAAAACTATAAATTACCAGATGATGTCTTGAAAGAATTAGGTGTAAATCTATTTGCTTATGAGAAGTATACGTCCAATGAAAGTTCTGTTAGTACATACACTCCAAGTCAATATGAACCAAATTTATATAATGCTTCTATGGTAAAAATATTAAGAAGAGGGGTTATTAGTGTTAGGCAAGTAGGATATATTTAGTCCTCCCTTATAAACCTAATATTCCTCTGATTCATAGTATATTATCCTGTAAATTATTTGTTTATATCTGCAAGTTTTTATTCCTTTACATTATAAATCTTGCAGATATTTATGCTTAAACGTACATCTAAACAGCTCTCTATGTTCTCTTCTTTAGAGGACATGCTTAGTCATCAACATCCCCTTTTCCAACTTAGTAATAAGATTAATTGGGAATGTTTTGAAAATGCTTTCTCTCCTTTGTATTGCAGCACTAACGGTCGCCCTGCTCATCCTATTCGCCTGATGTGTGGTCTTTTAATTTTAAAACATTTGCGTAATGTGTCAGATGAAATGGTTGTTTCTCAATGGAGTGAGAATGCTTACTACCAATACTTCTGTGGTGGACTTGAATTTATGCCAAAACAACCCTGTAACGCTTCCGAGTTAGTTCACTTCAGAAATCGTATAGGCGAGGAAGGTATGGAGTTAATATTAGCAGAAAGTATCCGCGTTAATACCGACCATGATGACGAAGATCATTTTGATACTGCTTTCATTGATTCTACTGTACAGGAGAAGAATATAACCTATCCTACAGATGCGAAGTTGCATAAAAAGATAATCAAAAACGTTCTGAAGATAGTTCATGACAAGAGTCTTCCTCTACGACAGAGTTATACGTGTACGTTGAAAGGCATTTACCGTTCCCAACGTTTTCGTAATCATCCCAAGAATCGTAAGAAAGCTCTTAAGGCAGATAGACAACTAAGAACCATAGCAGGAAGATTGGTAAGAGAGCTAGAGCGTAATCTTGGGGGAAAGAAAGGGTATGAGAATATGTTTGAGCTATATTACAAAGTTCTTTCTCAGAATAGGAAGTCAAAGAACAAAGTATATTCTCTGCACGAACCAGATGTGGTTTGCGTCAGCAAAGGTAAGGAACATAAGCAATATGAGTTTGGCAATAAAGTATCTATTCTTCGCTCATGGTCAGGACTTATTATTGGTGCATGTTCTTTAGGAATGAATATGATGGGCATACTATCGAAAAGACATTGGAACAAACCCAAAGGATGACAGGAAAGCAGGTTGATAAGTTAGCAGGAGATAGAGGGTATAGAGGTATAAAGCAGATTGGGAAGACAAAGATACTCATTCCAGACGTTCCTAAAGCTAAAGACAGCTACTACCAAAAGAAAAAGAAACACAAACTATTTTGTAAACGAGCAGGTATAGAACCAACAATAGGACATCTTAAAGCAGACCACCGATTATCTCGCAACTTTTATAAAGGTGTGAAAGGAGATGCTATCAATGTATTATTAGCTGCAGCAGCATATAACTTCAAAAGAGCTATGAGAGTTCTTTTGTACCTTATAAAAAGAATCAGCATAGAGCTTGTCAGTACAGGCTTTATGCTGAAATATAGTTTTTAAGGGATGACTAAATAACTATATTTGCAGTTGTGCACTTTTGTTTGACAACGTACAATCATTCAACAAATGGAGGAACAAAGAAAAATGAGAAAAACAAATAATTTATTGTTATTGTTATTATTATTGTTTAATTTCAATAGTTCTTATTCACAAGTAGATTTAGATAGTATAAAGATTAAACCTATCAACAAAGTTTATTCTATTTCAGACACTATTTCACTTTCCCTTTATAATAAGAGCAGTGAAAAAAATTTATATGTTGATTTCTTTAGAGAAAAAAAGGGGAAGGGAGTGGAAGTTATATTTATCTGATATTTTTTTCAAAAAGATAGTATTTTTTTATGGTAAAGAATATTTTTATATTTGAATAGCTTAGAGAAAAGAAATGAATATTGGAAAAATTAAAAAAATAATATGTATCATAAGAAAAAAATAAAAAAATTTATATAGATTTGTATTTCATGTAGGAACTTCTCCAGATCGATTATCTCTTGTTAGATATTCAACAGTCTTTTATGTGGGTAATGCTCCAAAAAGGGAGTTGTAAAAAAATAATCACTTGATGTGTACGTTGTCAAACAAAAGTACACAACTGCAAATGTAGTTATTTACTCTGATATTTCATTGTTTTTATTATCAAAAAAATTCTTTTTGTTGATTGAATTTTGCTTTATCACTAATCTTATAAGGTACTATATAATTCAGGCTTATCGTGTGTTGTTTCAATAATCAAATTCTTTAATATCCTAAATCTGATAAAGGAACAACTCCTGATATTATATCTAAATATGTTTTATACTCCAAAGGAATTTGCTGTCTGAACATTATATCTTTCTCTGGATCGACATTTTTTTCTTTAATTTATAGCATAAATATAACCTTTCATTTAAGTTCGGGTATATTTCTATAGTTGTTAGTTCATACGCTTTAACAGAATCATAATCTTTGACAGTTAGTTTACGGATTTCTTTCTTATAAATACCAGAAAGATGAGTATTTTTAGAATCCTCTTGTATATCTTTCTCAACTAACAAACAATTATGTAATCCTGCTGTAATAAATGTTCTTTCGTTCTTCGTTCCTTTCCAAAATGTCATTCTTTCGAACTCACCTGAAATTATCCAGAACTTAAATAATTGTCCGTAGCTTTCTAAACCATGAATGCCCTTTACATCTTTTATTTGACTTAACTTGAGGAACTGCCTTGTTACTGCATGACAAAACAATATATCATCTACAGATAATGTGTCTATATTCCACGTACCATCTTTACTATAAACTTTAAAGAATATGAGGTAAGGCTTCTTTATCATTTGCCCTAAGACATAGACACCATTTCTTAATTGTATGGATATTATTTTATTTTCTTTCCAAGATATCATTTTTGTTATATATAAATTTATAAGACATCAACTACAAGTAACTTTATTCTTTTCTAAGAAGGAATCAGCAGCATCCAAATAGCTTTGCCTGTTCTTGTTGTTTTTTTACCTACAGGGTTTTTGTTTGTTGGCTACCCCTTCTTTTCCAAATTTATAAATGAACTCTCTATAAATGATAGAAATTTCTTTTTCGTATCAAGCATTGGTTCAGAATTCCAATAATTTCTATCTTGTTAAATAAAAAAAGCTCATTCCCGTACTCCATTATTTTTCTAACCATTTATGATTATATAGCCACTCTCTTGTGTCATTAAGAAATGGTTCTCCAAATTCTTGTATTCCGTCTAATTTCCTTTTATAATTTTTAAAAGTTTCAACTAAGAAACTATAGAAAGTTTTACCCATTAACAAACGCTGTTTATCTTCGGAAAGAGGTTGGTATTTTTCCGTCTATAAAAGGTCTAATAATTTCCTCTTCGATAGCAATGTCTATACCTAAAGCATTGTCATTCTTATAAAACCTCCTCATTGATTTTCGTTCATATTCTTTAGGAAGACATCGAAAACATACCCATAGCTTAAATGGGAAACAGTTCTTATATTTTGGGAAGACTTCTGCTTCATACTCATATAGTTCTTGTTCTATTTCCCATATCTTGCACCATTTTGCACCCGGTGCATCTTTAGTAAGTCCTAATTTTAACATATTTATTTAGCTTGATAACTTATAATTTTATATCTTGTGTAAATTGAATCACCTTTCTACCAACGAGCATTAAAGCTTTTTATATAACAACGTACAGTAAAAGATAATCTGTGCATCACTGCCGTGTTTTTTCTTAATCAATTCAACAATTTCCTCTATTGTGTATTTTGATTGGTGCTTGTACGTTGTCAAATAAAAGTGCACAACTGCAAATGTAGTTATTTACTCTGATATTTCATTGTTTTATTATCAAAAATACTTTTTGTTGTCATTGTGCAAATATACTTTTTTATTGATAATTCTAACTAAAACCCAAAACTTAATTGGAGGTCAAGTTGTGCACTTTTGTTTGACAACGTACAACCATAGACTTGTAGTTTTAATATTATACATTCTATCCTCTATCTCTATTGTGGCTTGCGTTTTCGTACCACGTTTTTTACTCTTTTATTTATGACGTCATATTTTAGAGTGTATGACATCATATTTTGAATCTTAATGCTCATTCTTTAAGAATCAGGTAGTTATTGGGATAACTCCCGATTTGGAGTATTACTCGCATTATCAATTGTTTCTGGTAAAACAATATCCTCTATGGGAGTTTGTTTATACCATATTTTTGTTATGTACGGATACCTTTTCAAAATCTGTTCTATAATTCTTTGATCATTTTCACCTGTCTTCCAGTAATCAAAACAAGAGTAATAGTTTGCATAATCAGAAATTATATCAAAAAAATATTTTCCTATTATAATCGCTTGGGAAACTAACTGCCTCACTAATAAGATTTCTATCGTCAAGAAGTAAAAAATCATCAGAAAGATTATTCCTGCTATTTATCATCTCTTGCCCACATTTACTCGTAATTATATTAAGCAATTTATCTTTATCTATCACGAAAAAAAACAGATATCCTTTTTCGCGTAGCTTATCACATAAGCTATTTGCATTTTGTAGTTTAAATTGTTTGTTGTTTCCTCTTCTTAATTCATTAATGTCTTTATAATTATCTCTACAAATAACTCTTTTAAGCATTAAAAAAAGTGTTCATAAGCTAATGTATCCTTTTCTAAAAGAGATTTCAAGTGCACCCTAAGTTCTATTTTAGGAGCACAGACACTCTGTGCATATACACAAACTGAATATTGCAAAATCAGCAATAAAAAAAATACATTTTTCATTGTTTTCTTCCTTTCTTTTTTGTTTCATCAGCTACATAAAGGTATACAACTTTAGCCTGACTTACATGCATATTACTATTACCGCCTACTACTTCTTTCCCATTATAAATGCTTACATGTCCAGAATAGCTAACTCCTTCTTTAGATATCATAATAAAAGTTCCCCCTTCGATTTCCAAATTTACTTACGACCTGTTCTATCGATTTTGAATTTTGTACAGAAATAATTTTGTCTTTATTGTACGTTGTAAAACAAAAGTGTACAACTGCAAATGTAGTTATTTACTCTGATATTTCATTGTTTTATTATCAAAAAAATTCTTTTTTTGTTGTCATTGTGCAAATATACTTTTTTTATTGATAATTCTAACTAAAACCCAAAACTTAATTGGAGGTCAAGTTGTGCACTTTTTGTTTGAATACGTACAATATAAATATTATTAGATAGTTACAAGCATTTTAAGCACATTTATTGCCAAATAAGCCTAAATACACTTTGGGAAGACAGAATAGATTTTTGTAATTACTAATTTTAAATTTATAATTATAAAAATAAAATTTATAATTATAAATTTGATAGATTTATATTATATTTTTTTCATTTCTTATTAGTTTAAAAAAATAGCTTTATTTATTCTTCGTAAAAATCTGGTTTGTGTATTTATTGTTGTAGGACTGAAAGACTCCATTTAAAATATAGGAGAACGACAAAAAGCGAGAACATCAATGACATCAAACAAGTCGGTATTTTTACTTCTAACGAGTGTTGCTATGGAAGAAACAAAAAACAACATATAACAGGAATTTTTATCAATGCAAAACTGGTAATACATAGTGTAAAACAAAGATAGAATTCACTTACTTTTAGGGCACTACCAATTTGATTTGTTTCATGATGGACTGAATTTCATAAGTTAATACGGAATCGCCTATATAAGCAATTTCGCAATGAATTATATGCGAATTTAGTTTTATCAAATAGAAATTAAAAATAAAATGATGTCATCTCAAAAGATATAATTATTTTTGCATTTTAGTACTATTGTTTCCCAACGTACAGCATAGAACTATATTTCATTGATATATGTTGAGGTCTTGATAATTTAGAAAATAAACGTAATGAAGTAATAAAAGAGAATTATGGCTATCAAGTTAAACAGAGGCGCAACCCATGTCAAGAAGGATATAAAAGAAGGTGATATTTTTTATGTCTACAATGATTATTACAAGAAATATTTTTTTGGCAAAATTCTTGTAGATATATCCGGGCGACTTACGAAGCACGTTGAAAAAAATAGTGTTCTTAATTTCTTCTCTGATTGTTATCTGGTTGCTGTATATAAAGAAATTTCCGATACACCAGAATTAAATAGTCGGGAATTTATTATCCCTGGTTGCTTCATCTACAAAACCAGCTTTAACCGTAGAAACAGAAACGGGTTTGATTGGACGCATTATGCTTATGAAGCTATTGATTACCATGCTTTAGAATTCCCGGAGTTTTTCCTTAGTAATGATGATGGGATTTCGCTTGTACGTGGTGAACTTGAGTTTCGGACGGAATTGTCTCGCCAACAGGAAGAAGAATATAAAATTAGAGGTACGAAGTCGGGTAGTATAGATTATTCCAGTGCTTTGCTGTTGCAAGGATATAATGCCTATAACGATAGAATAAACTATCACGATCTTCGCCTGTTGCCGGATCTTCGAAAGCACATTTACGATATGATAGGCGAAGATTCTAGTATAACGTATTATGAATTGGCTTTGAAGTACGGCAAGGATACGGGGCGTTTCTATACAGATGCCTTGTCAGAAGAATCCCAACCAGCCAAGACAGTGGAAATAGACAAATACAGGATTTCCATTAGAATTGTTATGCGGCATTGCGTGGAACTTCAGACAAAAGAGATATTCATCGTTGGCTTTATTTACAGATGCCTTACAAGCGTATAATGAAGAACTCTCTGGCAGATATATCCCTAATATTTGGACTAATGAGCTGAAGCTGATAGGCAGTCGTATCCTGGTGCAGTATGAGTATTGGGACGATGAGCTGGAAGATTCAAGGGAAGAAAAGATGTTATTGCAAGCAGACAATGGCAGCTGTTTCACAGCATCTGAACTTATTTACAAGATTCATAATCAAGTCTGCGACAAGCTGACTAATGACGACAATATTTTCTTTGAAGGACTACAGATGTTTGAAAGAGACGATGTCAATTATCCTGGAATCCCTTATTATTTTATACTTCAAGGCAGTTGAAGCTAATATTAAAAGTTATGAATGAAATGTTAAAGAAGCTCTTAGGCGACAAGTTCTCCCGTGCGAATAATATAGCTAAGTCTGTACGTTCTTTGCAACGAGTGCCAGAAAAGGAACGGCCGAGGATTGTTAAGAAGGCAGTTTTCAATATCTACGTGATAGGTTCTATTATCATCCTTATCTCTCTGTGGCTTTATTTTTTGGGGAATGAAGTAAGTTCTATACCAATAGGAAATCATCTCGAAGGTGAAACATTTAGGTCAAGGAAAGCTAATCTCTACTTACATCTTCTTGTGCCAGTATTCATTCCGTTGATTTTTATTTTCGGTATTCCTTTGCTCATTCGTAACTATATTATCAAGAAGATTGTTGACAAGGAGTTTCCGAAAGATAAGAAGATACAATAGATTATGTATTATTGCCGTGCAGTAAAACTTTTTGAGGACAATATCTGTTAGTAATTATTGGTGTCCGATAAAACTTTTTGTGCGTTCATATCTTTTTAACTCAGAATAATAAAAAAAGCAGGCTGATTGTTTTGCACATTCAGCCCTTCTTATTTTCTTTGTAATTTGTAAATAAAACAATGAAATAAGATGAGCAAAAGTACAAATTTTATCGGACAGCAATATATTTTTTAATGATGTACGGGCGAGATGTTTGCTGATATATTATTTATTACACGTTTTGCGGAGTTAATAATTATGATACCCCCACATTTTGCAGAGTTTTGCTGCTTTTATAAGAGGGCATTGTGTGTGCTGATGTTATTAGATTTCTGCAAGGTGGCGAGCTTCGGGGGTTAAAAAATTCTTTATCTTGTTATATGGAACCACAAAAGTTGGTGTTCCAATGACATAAGCACCAATTTCGTAGAAACTATATATAAAAACAACTCCTTTTGGAGATAGGTAAGCTGTGTTATGGGGTAGTGGAATTATCCCATTTTCAATAAAAAGACTCTCCATTTGCAGTTTTACCTCTGCTTCTATTTTTGCTTTATCTTTTTCGTTGTGGCTTTCTATATCTCTAAAATAGCTTGCAACACCTTCTCGAAGTATGGGCTGAAGTGCTTTTTCGCTATGCGGTTTCAGCACGTTTTTAAGTTTTTTGCCTGTTTTTTTATTAAAAGTTGCGCCATATTCAACGCCGCCTCCATGCGGTCCACCTAAATAAGACATATACGATGATAAATATGTTACATATCGTTTTGTTTCGTGTTGCTTCATTACAAACATCGCAATATCAGGCGTCCATGCAACTTCTTCGTCTTTTTGCTCACCTAAAATGCTGTTCAACTTTTTAAAAGTTGCTTTTGCATAATAGTTTATCATTCCTTTACCATCGGTAATATTTTTGTAGGCATTGGTTTTAACTTTTTCGTCTGAATATATAGCGGTGCAACTAAGCAGTTCGGACGAAAGGTAGGCACGGATTGAATCGATTAAGGGACGAGGTCCTGAAGTTGGAAAAGAATATGCAAAATCTAAATCAGCTGTTTTGGTATGATACGATTTACCAATTGAATCGACAACCAGTGGAATTTCCTTTTTTATTACAACAGTTTTTGTTTTTTGAGAAGGATATACCTTTCTATTTGCCACTTTTCTTACCGATATGGCTCTACTATCTTTGCAACCTACAATTGTTAAAACCAATATAAGCGAGGCAAAAATTAACAGTTTGCGTTTATTATTCATACGTGCTATGTTTGTAAGTATGTACAAAAATAGTAATTTCCAGCATATTCTGCAAACATCGCCTTGTTTTTTGTGCAATATATTTTTAGAAAGTGTGTGTTTTTAATAATCTGAAATATAGGCACTTAGTTGTAGACTGCTAAAAAATGCTTAGCATAAGTGGAACCACTATTATTCTAAATATTTGTGTTATCTGGGCGATGTTTATGCCATAAAGTTTATATAACGGGGAGTTTATAAAAAAATAATTATGAATTTTTGGATTAATAATTATTTTTTTGATGAATAATAATTAATTTTTTTCTTGTTTACTTTCGCTACTTTTTTTCGTTATTCTTATTGTAAGAATGGTATGGAGTGAGAAACTGAATGGACTGGTTTTGTTTGTTTGCCAGTTTTTTTGTTGTGCAGGAAGGCAAACTCTAATGATGATTTAATGGCTGAATGCTATAATTTGATGTTAGGTTGCAGTAAGACTGAATAGATTTGTTGCAATGTGGGTGGTTCAGTTTTAATTGTGGCTGATTTTGTTTTCAATATTTTTATTTCAACTGTCAGATGTTATATATTTTTTTATTCCAGTATTCGTTTATAAGTTTGTTTTCGAATTTCTTTCCAAATCCGAGTACTTTGCCATAAACTTTTTTGCGTTTAAGGTTGTAGTTTTTAACAAGATAGTGGAAAACATCTTCTATGTTGTTTATTTTTTGTTTTTTCGACTGTAATTTTATTGGCGAATACAAGATGAAGTTTCTATCTTCGAAACAAATTTTTAGTTCAACAATGTCGTTTCTTGTGTTTTTTAATATTCTTAGGTTGCGTAATTTTTCTTTTGTGTTCTTATAAATCAGCACATTTTGTTTGTAGAAAGCTATGCTAACATCGTCTATTTCAATTCTTAAGGTGTAAAGAAGTGTCTTGTATATTGATATGAATGAAATTACAATTAGTCCTCCCAATACTTTCACGATGTGATAGGAGTTTGGTTTGCCAGAGAAAACAATATTGTATGCGTAAGTGCATAAACCAGAGGTGATAATGGCGATGAGTATAATTTTCCATTTCCCCCAAATTGTTACTTTTATATTGAATATCTTTTTCATTTTCAGTGCTTTACGGTTGTTGGCTTGCTTGGCATATATTCTGTAAATGCTTTAAGAGGATATTTAGTTTATTGTATTCGTTGCTTTCCATTTCCGAATGAGCCATTAGTCCGCAGAGGTTAGAGTAAAAGTGTTTCAACAGATGGTTTTGTTCTTGTTTTGTTGCATTTTTAAGTTTCTGAGCCATTGCCTTATATAGTTCTATTCTATTTTTATTGTTAGAAATGGTTGCCAGCTCAATTAAAGAATTTATTGTTGTTTTCATCACTAAGAAATTCACTTTTTAGTTGTTTCTATTGTTGAGTGCGGTTTGTGTTACTGCCTATTTAACAGGTTGTTGCAACATTGTGTATGCTAATTCTACCTTATTTCACCACACTTTAAAATAGGGCAGATGTTTTCTTTTTGTGCAAATTTTATGCTTTGTCTGTTAGCATAACGTTGGTTTTTTGTGGATATTGTTTGGCGAATTATAATTCGCAGAGTCAACCAGCAAGTGCAAAATTACAAAAGGTGTTTAAAGAACTCGCACTTTGGAGTAGAAAAGTTTAATTTTTCTCTTGGTCTTTCGTTCAATTTCTTTTGTATGGACATAATTTTCTTGTCTGTATAGTTATCAAACGAATCCTTTTTAGGTATATACTGCCTGATTAATTTGTTTGTATTCTCAACAGTTCCCTTTTGCCATGAACAATATGGGTCAGCGAAGTACACTGGCGCACCTAAGTATTTGGTGGTTTCCCTGTTGTGTCATTGTGGATGATGTTATAGATGGATTGGTGTGACACCTCTATGCCCTCATTCATGCGCAGATACCCTGATATTTGTCTTGGAGACCACTGGTCGGTGGTAATATATTCTTTAATTCTCCAAACTAATTCGTCGGAGAGTTTGGCGTTAGTTACCGTGCTCTTTCTGCGCTGCATAGCCATATCATGCGCCTTCGTCCAGATATACTTTCCAGAAGGCGTGCTGTTGCGTTTGATTTCACGTGAAAGTGTTGACTGACTAATACCGACGATGTCGGCAATTTCTTTTCTCGCTGTTTTCTTTTGGAGTAAGGCAAAAATTTGCGACCTTTGCTCCGAGATTAATTGATGATACATTTGCAATACAAAGTTAGTTAATCTTTGGGAGACTTCGGTCTCCTTTTTTTTATTTGTATTGCTGGTTGTTTCTTTTTCCTCTCCGAGAGAGGCAGACAACCTCTCGCTACGCGTCGAGAACGTCTGCATCTCTCGGAGAGGGACACTCTTTTATTGCACTTCGTTTTGGAACTTGCAGGGTAGTGTCCTTAAAATGTGAAGGCATTGTTTTTTTCTTATCTTTATCTTTGAAAACGATTAAGGAAGATTGAAAAAAGTTGCGAATAGTTTTGCTATTGTGGCATATTATTCCTATATTTGCCAATGAATATACAGAAACGATATCTGTTAATCCTAAATAAACGAGTAGAATGAGAAGTAGATGGCTTTATATGTTATACTTATTGTCAGTGTCTTGTTTGCTATATAGCTAGACGGAATAAACTAATCTTCTGTTTCTTTAAAGCTGAATATCATGCAAAATAAACCCTTTTCTTCCCTGTCTCTGTTTTTTCTCTTCTTCTTTGCCTTTGGTTTTACGACCCATGGACAGAACCTTTTTGGGAAGGTAACCTCTGGCAAGACGTCCATTGAGTATTGTAATGTAATTCTTAGACAGGCATCTGATTCTCTATTTATTTCTGGTACAGTAACAGATAGTGTGGGAATGTTTTCCTTTAATAAGGTGAAGGAGGGAAAGTATTTCGTGGAAATATCTTGTTTGGGATATGCCAAGAAACGGCTGCCGGTCAGCATTTCTGCCAAAGATGACACCCAATTAAATGTTATGCTTGAGCCTTCTGAAATTTTAATGAAGGAAGCAACGGTTACCGCAACGCGCAAAATGTGGAAAAAGAGAGCAAATTCCATCGTTATGAATGTTGAAGGAACGCCGCTTGCCAATATGTTTTCTCCAACAGATGTCTTATCGTATATGCCGGGAGTGATGGCTGATGCTTCGGGGATAAGACTAATGGGGAAAGACAACATGCTTATCTTGATAGATAATCGTATGGTCCGCTCTTTCTCCGAAGTAGAAAACCTGCCTGTAAAATCTATAAAATCAATTGCTATAGAACGGAATGCAGGTGTAAAATACGACAGTAAATATACTTCCATTTTACGGATTGCGACGAAGAAATGGAAGGATAATATGGCTGTGGAACTTAGCGAAAGGACGCAATTTGGCAGAAAACTGTCTCACCGTGAGGGCATGAATGTTAATTGGGGGCTGAATAAGCTGACTGCGAGTTTGGACGTTACAGGCAACTTCCGTAACAGTAAGGAATATTCTACGGTAGAACAACAAAACACATTAAAAGCCATTCGCTATTTCAGTCAGCAGACTTTGAATACTCGACGGAAAGGTTTCGATTTGGCAGCAGACATTAAATATGAGTTTGGCGAGAGCCATTATCTGCAAATTCACGACGACTTTTATACCTCAACCAATAAGCCCTTTCTGGCAAGTACTGTGCAATATCTTGAGCCAAATCTACGCAAGGAAGTTTTTACAAATACTACATCGGATTACAGGGAAAGGAACAATCGGTTGAATTTATTTTATAATGTCCCGATAATAAGTAAAGGTCGGATTGAATTCAGCCTCGATTATATATACCAATCTACGAGAGACAAACAAGCCATTGAGGAGATTTCCGATACTGAAAAGACTGATTTTCCGATTCTGTATAATGGGCAATACCACGTGTATTTGGCAAAATTGAACTATACAGGACAGTTTTTCAAGTGGATAGATGGAAGTGTCGGAGCTGATTTCATGACTTTGCGGAACCATACGCTTTCCGATTCTAAGTCGATGAAAAGCGGTTTGCTAAACGGAAAGGGCAGACACACAGAACGCCAATTTGCTTATTATGTAAATCTGCAAAAGCAAATAGGCAAAATTTTAGATGTACAGGCTGGTGTCAGAAGCGAGTTTGTACGCATGGAATACACCGAGCTCAAACTATCTCAGCAACGCACAAGGCGGCTTTGCAAATTGTTTCCTTTTTTTTCATTAAGCCTTGACTTGTCGCCTAAATGGAATTTATCATTCGCATTCGACAGGAAAATGAACCTCCCATCTTACCAAGAATTGAATCCGATAATTACCTATTTCGATAGATACAGTTACCGAATTGGAAATCCTGCTTTAGAACCTGTCTGTTTTAATAACCTTTCGTTCAGCGTATTATACGACCGCTCGTTGAACATCTATGCAGAATATTCATTCATCAGGAACCAGATTTTGGAAGTCCCCACAACCGACAGCGAGAAACAAACAATAAGAATTACGCCTATTAACCTTGCCAGAAGCTACCAAGTAAGCCTCGGGGCAAGTCTGTCGAGGCAGTTTGGCAAGCATCGCATCAGCATCAGTACTGCTTTCTTAGCACAAAGGAGTGAGCTAAAAGCAAGTAGCGAAGCAGACAACTCTCATTTATTCACCTCCCTGCAGAGTTCGATATCCTATGTCTACCAATTCATAGGAGATGCAGATTTCTATGTCAGGGCAAATTACACAGGGCAGGAGAACGATGCCATATCAAGGCAGTCTTCAGTCTTTGGCACAACGGCTGGCATGAATTTCAGGTTCTTTCGTAAGAGACTACAGCTCAACATAGCCTATAACAACCTGCTATGTACAGAACGATCTGTGTCGGAAGTGGTCTACGCAAGCCTTAAGTCTGTAGAAACGAACAACGCCGACAAGCGGATTTTCTCTGTGAGCTTAAAGTACAATATCAATGCATTCTCACGTAAAAACGAGGTTAAAAGCATTGATGATGTTCTGAGACGGCTATAAAAACAGGGACTTGACAATACCAAACACTGTCTTGAACAGCCGATAGCGTAGACAGATGCCTTTCTTACGGTCAATATGGAAGGGCACACAGGCACAATAACTGATTTCGTGAGGCAGCCTGACAAATGTCAATGGGTAGAGTTTATTATATAATAAGGTGTAACTTCATCTTTTACCATACTATGGCAGCTTCACTCTGTCGCCAGTTCTCAATCCTCGTTTGGCTATTTTTTTGTTAGCTTTTATTATGTTCTTTAGTCTAACGCCATATAGCTGTGCAATATCGTACAAACTTTCGTTGCTTTTTGCAGTGTGATATTGTTTGTTGAAGTTTTCTGGCACGTGATGTTTCTTTTTTCTTAGCCACACAATTTCGCCTTCGTTAAGTCGAGAGTCTTCGGGTTGTTCGTTATATTTTGCCAGTTTGTGGGCTTTTATACCAATTTCTCTTGCAATGTTTTGGTATGTTTCGCCTGCATGCGCTGTAAGATAACAGTTGTCGTTGAAAGCTCTGAACTGTCTTGTTCGCATATCAATGTCTTCTTTCCTTGTTAGTTTGTCGTTTGGAACGAAGTCATCGTTTTTGTTCGGTTTCATTGTGTCGTATTCGTATAGTCTATACAACTCAATTATGTCAATCAGGCTGTTTGCGTATACTGGATTGGTAGCATATCCAGCCTGTTTTAATCCGTGTGCCCAACCTCGGTAGTCGGTAATTGCGAGTTGAAACAAGCTGCTGTATCGTTTTCGTCCTCTTAAAAATTTGGAGTGGTCTTCGTAGCTTTCAATTGCGCTGCCATATACTCTGAAGCATTCTCCTTGTTCGTCGTCGTCTTGTGCAATAGTTGGTCCGGTCCAATCGTGGCATTTAATTCCGAAGTGGTTGTTAGCAACGGTTGCCAATCGGCTGTTTCCGGCTGCACTTTCTAGAACACCTTGTGCAAGAGTTATGCTTGCAGGTATTCCGTATCGTTTCATTTCTCTGATTGCGATGTTTTTATATTTGTTAAAATAGTTTTGGTAAGCCTGGTTCCAACGTATATTCGGACCTGCAATAGCCCAACTAATGTGTGTCAGAACTGCAATTATAATGATAAGGAGTCGTTTCATAACGTTTATTCGAGTATGTGTGGGTTGCAAATATACATTATTTATATTGAAGTTGGAAGGTTAGAGTTTTAAAAAAGTAAAAAACCGTAAACACCTGAATATACAACACGGATAGGCAGCCCACGTATATGAGCTGCTCCATGCCTCGTATATTCTTTGTAGAGATTTGGCGATTTTACAAGAAGTAAGGCACTTTCTTTTATTCCACGAAAACTTTGCCACCGAAATGGCTTTGCAAAGGTACTGCAAATTCGGCCGTTTTGCAAAGAATATCAGATGTTTATGCACCGTTACTTATTGATTTTCTGCATTCAATAGGCCCTTTATGTAGGCTCTAAATTCTCTGCGGTTTTGGAATTTACTTCAATCTAACTCTATTCCAGCTATTTCCTCAAACTTTTTGAGAATGGGATAATCCGTGATTTGAGATTTCAAGTCCAACTCTTCTTGAGTGAATATCCGTGCCTCCACCTTTAGGCTATTGCGGATAAGTGCTGTAAGATTAGATAGGATTTGTTCAGCACCACTTTTAGCAGCATTCTCGCTGAGTATATCTTTCTCGCTGATAAGATGTACACTTAGTGGCTTTTCTTGCGTGGAGAATGCTTCCGTAAAGATTGGTGTGTAATTCCGTTCTGCCGTAAAGCTAATGTCTGTGATGTGGTCTTCGCCTTCTTTACAGACGGTTGTAATTCGTGTATCTGTCATATTTTCAATCTTTTCTTCGATAAACTCTGTCATCGTAAAAGAAGGCACAATTTTTGCATATACAATAAAGTCCCCACGCATTGCAAGTACGTGGGGATAAAGAAAACAGCGAACATTAAAATGTAAATAGATGAAAATAAATATTTTAGATTGGGTCTATGCCCTTGGAGACAAGACCAAGCCATTTTCCGTAAGGGAAATAATCGGCAACAGATTAGCACTTTCAGCTCCCGACTATACTCGTTTATACTTGGGAATGGAAGAAGTGGAAAAGATTACAGATGCAAACGTACTATTAAGATTAGGAAATGTAGAATGTTTATAACTATTGAACTATGAGAAAAGAACGGTATCATGAAGAGGATTTTAACGGCTTTGTAGAAGAACTTATAAATTCAAGCCGTTTGGAAGGCAAGGAGGCTGGAATTGCCAAGCTAATGTTAGACAAAGGGTATGACAGTTTGTCTGAAAAACAGAAATTTGTTTTTGACAAGGCAATAGAAAACAACACATTCGATGAATGTCAACGATGTGGTGTAGATATACCTTGGTGCGAAATGCTTGAAGCACTTGACAACGGAGGTTATTGCGGTTATTGCCAACACATGATGGAAAAGATGAATGAAGAATGAAATTAGGGAGGTCGCAATGACCTCCCTATTATTTTTGTCAGAAATTCGGGGCTAAACTCTTCCCCCTCGCCTTATTTTTTCTATAATGCTGATGAGAAAAAAAGAAAGGCTGGGTACTTTTTGTCCCCAGCCTGTGTTATGATGAGATGAATTTTATTTGGAATTACTTACCTTCCTCCATTTTCTTTTTGAGGTCGGCTAGTACACCAAGGTCGCCAAGCGATGTTCCTGCTGCAACGTTGTTTATTTGTGAAGCTTGTTCAGCATGTTTTTTGTTGTTGCTGCGTTGGCGTCTTGGTTGTTCTTCTTTTGGTGCTTCGTATGTTCTTGAATGTGATAGAATGATACGTTTTGTATCTTTCACGAATTCGATAACAACGAATGGTAATTCTTCTCCGAGTTGTGCTTGTGTGCCATCTTCTTTCACGAGATGTTTAGGAGTTGCAAATCCTTCGCCACCTTCGTTGAGAGTAATAACGGCGCCTTTATCCATAACCTCTGTAATTTTACCAGTGTGTACAGAGCCAGGTGTGTAAATAGACTCGTATGTATCCCATGGATTGGTTTCGAGTTGTTTATGTCCGAGACTCAATCTACGGTTTTCCTTGTCTATTTCTAGCACAACTACGTCAATTTCGTCGCCTACGTGTGTAAATTCAGATGGGTGTTTCACTTTCTTAGTCCATGACAAGTCAGAGATGTGTATAAGTCCATCTACGCCTTCTTCGAGTTCTACGAATATACCGAAGTTAGTAAAGTTGCGTACTTTAGCGGTATGTTTAGAGCCGATAGGATATTTTGCTTCGATGGTTTCCCATGGGTCTTCTCTGAGTTGCTTAATGCCGAGAGACATTTTGCGTTCGTCGCGGTCTAATGTGAGTACAACTGCTTCAACCTCGTCGCCTGCTTTCATAAATTCTTGTGCAGAGCGTAGGTGTTGGCTCCAGCTCATTTCTGAAACGTGTATTAATCCTTCTACACCTGGTTGAATTTCAACGAATGCTCCGTAATCAGCCATAACAACGACTTTACCTTTAACGTGGTCGCCCACTTTAAGATTTGGATCGAGTGCGTCCCATGGGTGTGGTGCGAGTTGTTTTAAGCCGAGTGCGATGCGTTTCTTTTCTTCATCGAAGTCGAGAATAACGACATTGATTTTCTGGTCGAGTTCAACAACTTCGTGTGGGTCGTTGATGCGTCCCCATGATAGGTCTGTGATGTGAATGAGTCCGTCTACGCCGCCGAGGTCAACGAATACTCCATACGATGTAATATTTTTAACAACGCCTTCGAGAATCTGTCCTTTTTCGAGGTGAGATATAATTTCTTTGCGTTGTGCTTCAAGTTCTGCTTCGATGAGTGCTTTGTGTGAAACAACCACGTTACGGAATTCTTGGTTGATTTTTACTACTTTGAATTCCATTGTTTTGCCCACAAACATATCGTAGTCGCGTATTGGGTGAACGTCAATTTGGCTACCTGGAAGGAATGCTTCGATGCCGAAGACATCAACAATCATACCACCTTTGGTGCGACTCTTGATGTAACCTTGAATAACAGCATCGTCTTCGAGAGCCTTGTTTATGTTCTCCCAACTCTTTTGCAGGCGTGCTTTTTTGTGTGAAAGAATAAGTTGTCCACCTTTGTCTTCTTGGTTTTCAACGTAAACTTCAACCTTGTCTCCTACTTTTAGTTCGGGATTGTAGCGGAATTCTGATGCTGGTATAATGCCATCGCTTTTGTAGCCGATGTTCACTATTACTTCTTTTTTGTCGATGGAAGTTACAACGCCTTCTACAACTTGGTGTTCTTGGATTTTGTTTAGGGTGTTGTCGTAAGATTTTGTTAGTTCGTTTTTGTCGCCACTAACGGTTCCACCGTTTTCAAATTCCTCCCAGTTGAAGTCTGACAAGGGATTGACGTCTTTGAAATTTGTCATAAATGATTTTAAAAATGTTTGTAATTAATAAAGTTAGACTTTATGTGAAAATACTCTCTTGTGGGGTATAAACCCCACTTAGGGTGGCAAAGTTACTAATAATAATCTGTAAATAAGTAAGTTCTGCTGATTATTTTTCTTTTTTTTGTCATCATTGTCCTCCTTCTATAAATGGTGTGGAGAATATAGATATTGATGAGTTTGCTATTAGAAAAGTATATGTATATAAGACAATCGTTGTGTATTTGTACAGCAGCCTGATTATCTATGTAGGTTGCTGGCAAGAGTACGAAAGCAAGTCTCAATTCTGAGAAGAACTTTCTGTTTTAAACTCACACAAATCATCAAATATACATATACAATATAGCCATATATGAAGCCGATAAGGCTCAGGTTAATGAAACCTTGTAGTTTCTTTTTCCTATCTTCACAACATATACTCCTTGTGGTAAAGGAACTTCCATACGTTTAGACACTTGTCCCTTCCAAACAACCTGTCCATTGATATTATATACATTTACGAATGCAGGGTCATGGGCACCGCCTATTGTCTCGATATGCAATGTGCCAGCCTTTCCGTACACCTTGTATGCATCGGTCGGCATGGTTGGTGTACTGATTGAAGTAGTGCCATTGCCAGTCCTCTAATTCTACAATATTCTTGAACCCAGAGAATACCTCAGAGGCACGGTAGGCCTTGGCAGAGCCTTTGGGAATAAAGAGGGTGCATGTTTCCGTTGCATCGGATTCAAATGGGAGATGTGGTGGTGACCACGCATTGGTTACAGGTGGTATGACAGGGCGTGAGTAAACTTTTTTCAATCTATCGCATTTCCAAAATGCGCCCCTACCTATAAAAGTTACACCTGCTGGTATGTCAATTGAGTCTAAATGTGTGCAGGCAAAGGCATTTTCTGCAATATATGTAACAGAGGAAGGGATATTTATTTTGCGCAGACTAAGGTTACAGTAGAAAGCACTGTTTCCAATTCGTGTAACTCCATCAGGAATATTTATATCTTCTAAATTATCACAGTTGTAAAATGCATATTCTCCAATTTCTGTCAGTTTATCAGTCTGTATCGTTACCTTCTTAAGATTGGGTACTCCATAAAAAGCACTTCTCATAATCCTCACTTTTGGAGGTACAACTACACTCTCTATACTCGGTACTGCGCAGTATAGATCACCATCCAAAATCTCAACAGTCTCGGGTAAAACAGCTATTGAGGCTGGGGCTTTGAGGCAGCCATAAAAAATACCACCATATATTTCTCTAACTTTGGAAGGGATATTCACCTCTTTGAGTTCCTTGCATTCTGCAAATAACATATCATTCATTACTTCAAGATTGTCCGGAAGTCTCACTTTTTCAACTTCCATGCTGAATAAAAGCAAACTTCTTCCTATCTCTTCCACACTTTCGGGAATAATCAATTCTTTAAGAAGTACATTATAGTCAAAGGCATTCTTGCCTATTTTCTTGAGCGTTTTGGGCAACTTATAGTCTTTTATGTAACTTCCTGAAAAAGCATAGTCAGGCAGAGCATCGTTTACCATACGTGCATCCTCCATGTCCAGATGCCTCAGACATGTATCGAGGGTATCCTCTTTCTCCATCGCTATTTTCAGATAATTCTCATATTTCATACCTTTGGGCTTTGGTTTACTGGGCCAGCACAGGCGGTGTAGAAAAGCAATGTCTCTGTCGTTAAGTGTTCCCGTTACACGAATACGAGTGAGTTCTTCGGCTCCCGGTCCAATGACTTCCTGTAACGTACCCGGGGTTTCTACATGATATTCTTGCGCTTGGGCTGTTATTGTGCATATCAGCAACAATAGCATTGGGTAAAGTCTTGATTTCATAATTTATTGATTTTATGATTAATATAATAAATAGGAGGGAAATGATTCATAAACGAGTTTCTCATATCCATACTGATCTGCCGCCAATATTCTAACATTTCCATTGGGCGAGGTGAACTTTATGCTTCCACTTGCGAAGATACCAGAAATGTTATTTGCCTCATTTTTGTTGAACGATAATACTGTTTCGTCTTGCGACAAAACCTTTGTAATATCCGTTTCAAAACTCTGTGCCTGTATATTTAAAATGCAGGTAAAGCCAAAGACGAGAGTTAAAAAAAAGTAGGTCTTTTTCATAACTGTTGTGTTTTAAGGGTAAAAAAATAGGTACCATAATCAATGTGTCCTCCTTTCTGTAACTATGGCTTTGTGATGATATATTTACCGACTATATGCTTTGCTACGTCTGTCAATTTAAGACTTCTTGTCGCAAATTTGCATAAATATTTTTACAATTGCAAATATTTTCTGTTTTTTTTGAGAATTTCTTTTTATGGTGAATTTTCTGTAGACTTAACCAGCCAAATGTAACGTCATAATTTCTATTTATGGTTTATATGGTGGGGTGGGCGTTGTGTTTTTTGTGTTTTATTGTTTTTTTGTGTCGATTGTGTTTTAGACGTCTCTTGCAATTGTTTTAGATATCTGTAACGATTGTTTTAGACGTCTCTCGCAATTGTTTTAGACGTCATAGCAAATTGCTGTTTTTATGGTTCGGTTTTGTGGTGTTCTAAAGGTGTTTATTGGGTTGCTGAATGGAGAGGCTTTTGTGCTGTGCTATGTTGTGTTGTTTGCTATTGTAAATTGCTTATTAGCAATGTGTTTCTGTGCGTTTGGTTTTATTAGAATGTATATTGTTACGTTGGTTTTCTTTTTTTGTTGGTACAATTATTTCTGTTTTTTTGTTTGCTATCTTTATCTGGTGTGGTTTGTTTTATTTTTGTTTGTTGTGTTCGCAATGCGTAAAACGGCAATGTGTTTGCAATTTTAGGTGTGCATTTTTTTACGTTTTTGGCATTGCGAAAACAAAGTGTTGCTTAGTCGAGTATTCCTCCTTTGGTTATGGCAAATTTGCCTGCGCCTGTGAAACATAGAGTTGCCGCCCCTAAGAGGTAGAGCATGGGTAGTTCTATTGCCCAGCCGCCAGTGGTTGCGTCTATGCTAAATATATGTGTTGCGTGAGCCATTAATATGGCAACCACCATGTTTCCTACCATTATGGTTGCTGCTGCGCGTGTCCAGATGCCTAACACTATCATTATAGAGCCTATAAGTTCGGCTGCTACGGCGAACCATGCTATGAATGATGGGAGACCGATGTTTTCGAGCATTTTCTCTATAAATGTGTATCCTCCCATTGCTTTTGCTATTCCGTGAAACAGCATTAGTCCGCCAACATTAAGTCTAAGAAGCAGCAAACCAAAGTTGTTGCTGCGCATAAAGTTGTTGTTAAATATCATAATTCAGTTTTTTATTTTACATTCTACACCTTATTTATATATATACAGAATAGGTGTGTGTGGTGTGTGTATGTGTTGTTTATTCTAATTCAGAAAGTTCTAACCAGCGCATTTCTTTTTCGTCTAATTCGTCTTTCTTTTTTGGCAAACTAATGCTAATTTGGGTAAGTTGTTCTACCGCGAGCGAGCCAGAGCACAGTTGTTGTTCCATTTTTGCAATCTCGTTGTTTAGTTTTTCAATTTCGTTTGCAAGCATTTCGTATTCTCGTTTTTCTTTATAGCTCATTCGTTTGCGCGTATCGTTGTGATAGTTGCGCTGTGTTGTGGTTTTCTTTTCTTTAGTTTTGTTGTCATCTATGGTATCTTTGCTTTTTAAAGTTTCGTATTCCCTATATTGCGTATAGTTGCCGGGGAAGTCTTGTATTTGTCCGTTACCTTTAAAAATAAGCAGATGGTCTACAACCTTATCCATGAAATAGCGGTCGTGCGATACAATTATAACACAGCCAGGAAAGTCTTGCAGATATTCCTCAAGAATTTGAAGTGTTTGTATGTCGAGGTCGTTAGTAGGCTCATCAAGAATTAAGAAGTTAGGGTTTCGCATTAATACGGTACACAAATATAGCTTTCGTTTTTCTCCTCCCGACAGTTTAGCCACATAGTTGTGTTGCATTTCGGGTGTAAACAGAAAGTAGTTCAAGAATTGCGATGCCGTCATGTGTCGTCCGCCCCCCAGGTCAATATAATCGGCAATATCGGTAATAATGTCTATTACCTTTTGTTCTTCTTTGAATTTCAGTCCTTCTTGCGAAAAGTAGCCAAACTTTACAGTTTCTCCTATGTCGAATTTACCATTGTCGGGCTTTACAATTCCAAGTAACATTTTAATGAAAGTAGACTTTCCGGTGCCGTTGTTTCCCACTATTCCCATTTTTTCGAAGCGTGCGAAGTTGTAGTAGAAGTCTTTTAGAATTACCTTTTCGTTGAACGCTTTCGAAACATATTGGCATTCAAAAATTTTGCTACCAATATAAACGTTAGAAGCCTTTAGCCTTACTTGTCGTTCTTCTATTCGTTGTAGAGCCTTTGTTTGCAGTTCGTAGAAAGCCTCTTCACGGTAGCGTGCCTTGTGTCCGCGTGCTTGCGGTTGCCTTCGCATCCATTCTAATTCTGTTCTGTATAAGTTGTTAGCCCGTGCAATTTCTGCCCGTGTGTTGGCAATTCGCTCTTGTCGTTTTTCTAAATAAAACGAATAGTTTCCCCTATATGTATAGATGGTTTGGTTGTCGAGTTCGAGAATAATGTTACACACATTGTCCAGAAAGTATCTGTCGTGTGTAACCATTAGTAGCGTTTTGTTTCCTCTTGCTAAAAATCCTTCTAACCAAACAATCATTTCCAGGTCGAGGTGGTTGGTAGGTTCGTCAAGAATCAGCAAATCGGGTTCCAATATCAGCACGTTAGCCAGTGCAACCCGCTTTTGCTGTCCGCCACTAAGCTGTCCCATTGGTTGGTTCAGATTAGTTATTTTTTTAGTGTGGTAAGAATTTGTTTTGCCTTTAGCACCTTGTCGGGATCGCCCTTGTGATTGAAACACGCATCAAGTACCGATTCTTCCGGATTGAATGCAGGGCTTTGTTCCAAACAGCTCACACGCAAGTTGTTTCTATAAATGATGGCTCCCGACTCGTAGCCTTCTTTTCCTGTGAGAATAGAGAGTAGGGTAGACTTTCCTGTTCCGTTTTTCGCAATTAGTCCAACATGTTGTCCTTCTGCAATAGAGAAAGAAATTTCGTTGAACAGTGTTTGCGCTCCGAAACGCTTAGATAGTTTTTGAACGTCTAAATAAGGAATTTGTGCCATAGCTTATTTGGCAGTATCTTTAGCAACAGAAGCGTTTATGGCTTCTATATAGTTTAGCAATTCTTCTTTACCACTTTTCTTTTCTGCCGATGTAATAAAGTATGGCGGTGTAGTTTCCCACGTGTCCTCCAACAGTTTTATCCATGCTTCGGCGTTGGCTTTAGCCTTTCCCACCGATAGTTTGTCGGCTTTTGTAAACACTATAGAGAAAGGTATATTGCTTTGCCCCAACCAGTCTACGAACTCACGATCTATTTTTTGCTGCTCGTGGCGTATGTCGATAAGTACGAATACGTTCACGAGCTGCTTGCGTTGCAATATGTATTGCGCAATCATCTGTTCGAGTTTGTTGCGCACAGTCTTCGAATTCTTTGCATAGCCGTAGCCGGGAAGGTCTACTATATACCATTCTTTATTAATTATAAAGTGGTTTATTAGCAATGTTTTACCGGGCTTAGCCGATGTTTTAGCAAGTCCTTTATGGTTGCAAAGCATATTTATCAGGCTCGATTTACCCACATTCGACCGTCCTATAAATGCGTATTCGTTTTTTGTATCAACCGGACACTTCGTTATAGAAGGCGACGACAGCGTGAATTCTGAAGATTTTATTATCATATTAGCGAGTTTTATTGCATATCGTACACTACCTGCATAAGTTTTTTGCCCAAAGCGTCTGCCTCTTCCATAGTGCCGGCTTCGCTGTAGACACGTATAATGGGTTCGGTGTTCGACTTACGAAGGTGCACCCATGCAGTGGGGAAGTCGAGCTTAACGCCATCAATGTCGGTTACTTGTACGTCTTTTTCGTTTCCATAAAGTTGTTTCACCTTCTCCAATATAGCATCTACGTTGGTTTCTGGTGTAAGGTCTATGCGGTTTTTTGCAATGAAGTATTCTGGATAGGTTTTACGCAATTGGCTTGCTGTGATGCCTTTTTGCGCTAACGAACTAAGGAAGAGAACTATTCCCACGAGTGCATCGCGTCCGTAATGGCTTTCCGGATATATTACGCCGCCATTGCCTTCGCCACCAATAACAGCACCCACTTCTTTCATTTTTGTAGTAACATTCACTTCGCCAACAGCGGCAGCGTAGTATTTTCCGCCATGTTTTTCGGTAACATCGCGTAGTGCTCGTGTTGATGATAGGTTGCTAACGGTGTTTCCTTTTACATGGTCGAGAATGTAGTCTGCCACACTTACCAGTGTATATTCTTCGCCGTACATAACACCGTCTTCACGTATGAAAGCCAGACGGTCCACATCGGGGTCTACAACAATACCAAGGTCGTATCCGCCCTTCTTTATTTCTGCCATAATACCGCCCAGATTTTTCTCTATTGGTTCAGGGTTGTGAGCGAAATCGCCTGTTGGATTGCCGTTTAGTAGTGTATATTCCACTCCAATTTGCTGTAGCAATTTAGGCAGAATAACACCTCCCACGGAGTTTATAGTGTCTACACAAACACGAAATTTGCGTTTCTTAATAGCGTCTAAGTCTGCCAATTCTAATGCTTTTACGGCATCTATGTGTCGTTGGTCAAACGAGTTGTCTTCTTTGTAGCTACCCAATTGGTCTACATCGGCATAGTTAAAGTTTTCTTTTTCTGCAATATCCAAAACGGCTGCTCCGTCTGCTGCTGTTAGAAATTCGCCCTCGTTGTTCAGCAATTTCAGTGCATTCCATTGGCGTGGGTTGTGCGAAGCTGTAATTATAATGCCTCCGTCGGCGCCTTCCATGTGCACAGCCAGTTCGGTGGTTGGTGTGGTTGCCAAGCCAATGTTCACAACGTCGGCTCCAATACCCATAAGTGTGCCACACACTACATTTTTTACCATTTCGCCAGAGATGCGTGCGTCGCGTCCGACAACTATTTTTAGCTTTTTTCCTGGTTGCTTACTTGCAATGTAAGTAGCGTAAGCCGATGTGAATTTTACAATGTCAAGTGGATTTAAAGTGTTACCCGTTGGTCCGCCTATGGTACCACGTATTCCTGAAATAGACTTTATTAGTGTCATATTCTATATAAGTTTAAAGCCACGACAACGTGTGTGTAGTCGTGGCGTGTTTGTTGTTTTTTTGTTGTTACACTCCTCTTTGGAAAGTTATGTCGTATGCACATGCAAGCACCTCTTTGCTTGCAAAGCTTTGTCCTTGTGCCGATGGAACAATTAAGCGCACGTGTGCTAACTGGTCGGTAGCGCTTGTTATGCGACCCAGTTTTATGTAAGGTAGTGGCACTAACCAACCTTTTGGCACCGATTCGCTTTTATATGCTTGTGCCATAACGCTCGAAGCCTTATCGAACGAGGCTGTAAACGTTCCACTGGTTCGCGTAACTAACATCTTGTCTACTATACCGTCCCATCGCAAGTTTCTGTTAGATAGCATCAAGGTATCGCCTTGCACGTTGGTTTCGTCGAACCTACAGAGCACGGTTGCTGTTTCGCCGTCTTTAGTTTTTCGCCTGTTCCTTCGTTTACAATTTGCATATACACGCCCGAATTGTTTAAAAGAACATACTGGTTTTTGCTTACATCGGTTTTGTTGCCTTGCTTTTCGAACTGGGCTTCCGATATAACGTTTATTCCATGTTTTACTATAAACGTATTTATAGACTTGCGTTCGCGTTTCAATTGTTTGTCGTAAGAGTCGTTTTCTCTACACGATGTAATGGCAATTGCACCTAACACGATGGCAAGTAGAAAGATAATCTTCTTCATTTGCTATATTTCTGTTTCCTTATATATTGATTGCAAAGGTAGCAAAATAAAACAAAAACACGTGTAAAGTGATGCCATAAAATATATAAAATATTGTAATTCGGTTTTGTTTCGTTTGTGTTGTGTTACAAAAAGAGTCGTTATGCTTCGGACATTTAGAATATTTGGAGAGTAGAGGATACAATTGTAAGAAATTCTATTCAGGCGTTACCATTTTTTTAGAAACATATTGTTGGTCAGCAGTTTATAAGAGAGCATAGAACAATATATTGCAGCATAAAAAAAGGTATATGCGTTATTTGGATTGTTGCATTTTATGCATTGCGCAATAGGGGCATAAAGGCTGTAGTTTTTTGTGATATCTAAACCGCAATTCACAGACGTCTGTGGCGATCGTTTCAGACGTATAAAACGCACGTTACAGATATCTAAAACGTAAGTGGTTGATATTTAACGATAGTTTCTAATATTTCAATGCACCCTTTGTCAGCGTTCATTCCACCAAATATGTTTAATGATTGGTGCATTTGTCCACGTCAGCCCCTACGCCTCACGGTGTGTCTATGAACAGGTGTTACACACAATGAAAAACCCCCACGCTGTGTACGTGAGGGTGTTGGCATTATTATTTTAGAAAACTAAGTTGAACCCGAAGCGAATTCCATGTTTAGAAATGCCCGGTAAGTTAGTATAGGTAAGACGTCGGACGTAATCAACCTCGAACATTTTAAATATGTTGTGCACACCAATTACAAGTTCCAAGTAAGGATTTTTGTTCATAACGTTGGTGCCTTCTGGAAACTTATACAGCTTTGTGTCGGCAGCATTCTGTGGCAACAATGGGTTATTCTTATCGGTGAGATGCCCCCACATTCCTTTGAATGCAATATATTCGCGCCACTTTAGTCGTTTAATAAGTGGGAGGCGGTTGAATATTTTTCCTTCCAAATCCCACGCAAGGTTGAATTGTGCATATCGGTCGTTAAGAAATTCCATATTTTCCATAAGGTTGAACGACCCCTGATGTTCGAAGAACGATGTATTAACAGGTGGCATAATTAGCAGATAGTAAGGCACTTTGTTCCACTGTGCGCCTGCTTTTATGCGAACGTCTAATTTTCCCCAGCTTCCAAACCATATACGTTTATATGCAGAAAGTTCGGTTAAGTTGTAGTTAAACTCTCCGCCCAGCATATTTTTTATGCCGAAGGTGTGCGTTAGTGTGAACTGTGGTGCATCTGCATTAACCTCGAATCGTTGCTGTTTAGAGTTTATGTAAGTTTGCCCGGGTCGGTAGTCGAGACCAATGGTGAACGATGTTGTGCGCACTTTGTAGACCAGCGAACCATTCATACGTTCGTAAACCAGTTTTCCCATTGGTTTATTACTTTCGGTACTTAGTTCTAACTGTGTAGCCAACCCATAGTCTGTTTCCCATTTAAAGCCCACCTTTTGCCTGTTATATAAGTAAAGTTTTTCAACCTTAACCGGTCGGAACGCCATAAAAATATTGTCTTTGTTGTGTACCAAATATTTATCTGAAGGCGATTCTAAGTCTCTTCCCGATTCAATATATAGTGTACGAATAGGAAACTCAGTGGGTTGATACTCAGGTTTATTAAACGAGTATGTTAGTTTAGAGCCATAATAATGATTCTTAGATTTTGTTCCGTAGGCATAATATCCCTCAGCAAACCAGTGCGGACTAAGGTTAGCCGTAGTTCGTGCTGCCGTTCTTAACCGAATACCATCGATGTAGTTTTTGGATAGAAATGTATTTATCGGACCAATATCTATTTTGCTTGGTGTTTTATCTGAGCCAGTTTCTATAAAGTTCTCTGCAAAAACTTTCACTGCAAACATCACGGTTTTAAAGCCCTTTGTTTGTCCCATGCGTTTAATAAAGTTGCCCATGTTTTGTTCGCTTTTGCTTAGTGTGGTACTACGGTGCTGTGCCCAAAACTCATTGTTGCGCATTTTTGCGTTAGGGTCGTAAGTTTTCTTTGCTTTCCCCTTGAATAGCTGTGGGTCGATAGTGTTAAACGAATAGTTTTGCAGACTGGTTGTGCGCACTACAAGTATTTGTCGTAGCATGCTAACCAACTCCAATTCAGCCATCATATCATCTTTTGTAAGCACCCACTCGCCACTTTCAGGCAGTTTACTATATTCTTGTTTAAACTTCATAGCCGCAACAAAGTTCACACCAGTACCTGCTGGTAGTTGCATATCGCACTTTCTAACGTGTAAGGAGCTATCGTTTAGCACATATAACTCGCCTCTGAATCCAAAGTCTTGTGGGTTTGCAGGCATAAACTGTAGTCGAATGCACTCATCGTTGTCCACTTTTAATGTATCGTCTATGTAGAAATGGTAGAACGAAATAGCAGCCGAACCAATTGGCGATGGGAATCGTGCTTGTAGCAAATCAATTTGGTCGTCGTACAAGTCAATATCCTTAAACAAGTCTTTCACAACCGTATTAATGGCATCACCAGTTTGAATGAGTTGCGAAATACCCTTTGTGCTTTGTCCTTTTATTATATCCTTTCGTCTTTAGGATTCTTTCTGTATATGTGTTGCGTAACGGTTTCGTCTACCGATATAGGTAGAATCATTTTGTTATTGTAGGGGCACATCTCCACTTGCTCTCTTAGCCACGGTGCATTCTTAAACATTCCTACTTCTAATTGTGCCTGCGTAATGTTGTTTAATGCCATTGTAACCTTCTGATACTTATCGTATTGATAGAAGTCGTGGTTGTTTAAGTTTGTTTTGTGCTTAGCCGCTATAACCCTTCGCATCAGTTCTACAGCCGGATTATCTTTTCTGGAGTAGCGATGTCGTCGTTTGGCTTTTATAACAACGCCTTCCAGTTGTTTCGACGACGATATTAATGTTATGAGAACATTGTCTGGAGTTTTCTCTGTTATTTTAATTTTGCGTGGTTTATATCCCACCGATGTAATTTCGAGTAGTTCTCCGTTGTGCCTTGCAATGTTAAAAATGCCGTGCTGATTAGCAGCCGTTGTAATTTTTAGACTTCTATATGTGGCATTTGCATACGCAATAGTGTCTTGTGTTTGAGCGTCAATCACGGTGCAATGCAGTTCTTGCGCCGTTGTAGTTGTTATCCCAATGAATAGTCCGAGTAGCAAGAACGCTATTCTTGCTACTCGTATTTTTTGTGTTATGTTAGTCAATTTCTTCATCAGCTTCGTAGCCGCCCATTTCGCGGATTGCATTCTTGAGCATTGTATATTGCTCAAATAGGTTGTTTACAGCCTCTTCTCCGCGTGTAAAATCGTGCATTGGACTTTTTAGGTAGAAGCTTAAGAAGCGTTGAATACCATAGCGTCCGTCTCGTGCAGCAAGGTCGCTTAGTAGCGCGAGGTCTAACAATAGCGGTGCTGCGAGTATAGAGTCGCGGCAGAGGAAGTTTATTTTAATTTGCATTGGATAGCCCATCCACCCAAAGATGTCTATATTGTCCCAGCCTTCTTTGTCGTCGTTGCGTGGCGGATAGTAGTTTATTCGTACTTTGTGATATATGTTTCCATACAAGTCTGGTTGTTCATCGGCTTTGCAAATGGTTTCTAATGTAGACAGTTTGCTTACCTCTTTTGTACGGAAGTTAGCAGGTTCGTCGAGTACGAGTCCGTCTCTATTGCCCAGAATATTTGTTGAAAACCAGCCGTTGAGACCTAACGAGCGTGTTTTTATGATGGGTGCGAATCCCGATTTAACGAGTGTCTGCCCAGTTTTAAAGTCCTTTCCTGCAATTGGCATACGTGTTTTCTCTGCCAATTGCCACATTGCCGGAATATCTACAGTGGTGTTTGGTGCTCCCATTATAAATGGACAGCCTTCTGTTAGTGCTGCATGTGCATAACACATTGATGGAGCAATGTGTTCGCAATCGTCGGCTTTCATTGCTGTTTCTAACTTCTCTAACGTGCTGTGGTAGTCTTCTTCGTATGGCACATATATCTCTGTAGATGCAGCCCATAGTACCACTACGCGGCTCACTTCTGTTTCCTGTTTGAAGTTTCTTATATCTTTGCGTAGTTCCTCTACCATTTGCCAGCGTGTAAGGTTTTTCTTCACATTGTCGCCGTCTATGCGTTTTGCATAGTTCTTATCGAAGGCAGCTTTCAATGGTTTTATAGCTTCTAGCTCGCTGCGTACAGGCTCAATGTCTTTTGCCTTTAGAACTTCGGCATAAACGGCAGCTTGATAAGCGTTTTGTGGATATACGTCCCATGTGCCGAAAACGATATCATTCATATCGGCAATAGGTACAATGTCTTTGTAGTGTAGATATTTCTTGTTGTTTCCTTTTCCAACACGAATTTTGTCGTATTGTGTCATTGCTCCAATAGGCTTTGCTAAGCCTTTGCGTGCCATTAGAACTCCGGTCATAAAAGTAGTTGCAACGGCTCCACACCCCACAACCATAATTCCTAATTTACCTTCTGCGGGTGCAACTTTTCCTTGTTTCATTATTTATTGGTTTTAAATATTAAACGGTTATATAGACTTTTTATTGCAAGTAGGTATTCAAAAATAGCGTGTATGTGTTTGGCTATTGTTGTTCTTTTTGGTGTTTACTAATATTTTTCTGCCTCTTTTCTGCTGTTTTGCCATCTTTTGTGGGTGGTGCTGTGTGTTGTTTTCTTTTTTTGCTATTGGAACACTCACTGAGCATTTGGCTTTAATATATTGGTAATTGCTTATGGATACCTGCTTAATATTATATTTCCTCTTATGTTTCTTTATGTATTTAGTTCTTTCAAACTTGTTATTATGCGGTCTGCCACGCCTTGTTCTGGTTCGTTGTTTTGCCAGCTTTCTCCTTTATCCATACAGTTTTGCAACCGATGGTGTGGGCTGGTACAATATCTTTTTCGTAGCTATCGCCTACAACTGCTACATTTTGTGCAGGCAATTGTAGTGCTTCTATGCCCAGTTGATAGATGCGTGGATTGGGTTTGCGTATTTTTACCACTGCGCTTTCTATTATTTTGCTGAAGATTCCGTCTAAGTTGAATTCTTGTAACACTACTGATATGTTTCCATAGAAGTTGCTTACCAGTACGAGTGGATATTTATTTCTAAGTTTCAATAGTTCTTTCTTGCTTTGTTGTGTGGTTTCTGCAGTGTCTGCGTATATTTTTTCTACTATGTTTGTGTAGTTTTTGGCAAATGCGAAGCCTGTTTCTGCAATTATTCCTTGTCGTTGCAGATATTGGAACTGTAGTTTTATTTTTTCTTCTAATGTGCGGCGGAATGTGAAGTTGGGCTGAATTATGGGTGTTTTACCTAACGTTTGTTCTGTATAGACGTAGGCTTTACGATATTGTTGTTCGGTTATGGGTAGTTTAAGTTGCTGATATGTGTGCCATATTTTTATGCCCCAATGGCAGCCTGCGGTGTCTATGGTACCGCCATAGTCGAATATATATCCTTCTATCATTGTGTGTTAGGTGTTTAATTGTTGGTACATTGTTTTACAAAGTTCTTCGTGTTGTTTGTGCATATACATGTAAACTGCGGTGTAAACAACTATTTCTATAATGAGATATACCCATGGGCAGTTTGCCAGAACTGTGATGTATATAATGATTGCGCGCGAGTTGAACGTTAAGAAGTTGGTGAGTGGCATAAGCGGGCGGCTACCTTTAAGGAACTGTTCTTTCCATTCGACTGGTATGTTTTCTACGTTCTGACCGTAGCGTTCGGTTAGTTTGTGTTGTAGTTTCTGAAATTCGGGTGTGCGTCGTTCCTGACTTTTACAATAGTTTTGGTAGTTGTTGTGAAATGCTTTGTCCCAGAATCTGCCTTTCTTTCCTTTTAGGCTTTCTACAATGGCGTGTTCTGCTGCATAGCTATCCAGTTCTGACCCTGCTTTGCCTTTTAAGAAATAGAGATGAATTTGCCTATAGTAGTCTGCCAGTGAGCTTTGTTGCGAATGACAAACTATGCCGGCTATGGCTGCTAATGCTAATGCGAGTGGGCCCCATTGTTCGGCTGTTCCCGGCATTGGTTGGTGCCAGAGTCGTAGCGAGATGGCAAGATAGATAGCAACGAACCATGTGTCGCCTGCAAACCGTCTAAGCATCGTCCTTTCATAGACCGCTGGTTGGTGAGTCGGGCGAGTTGCCCATCGGTTGAATCGCAGAGGTTTGCTAATATCAAGAGTATTACACCTATTATATTATAGTACAGATTTTGAAAGTAGAACATTGCTCCTGCTGCTATGCCCAGCACTATAGACAGGAGTGTTATGGTGTTGGGTGTTACGCCTAAGCGATGCCACAGTAGGGCGAAAGCTAAACCTATGGGGCGTGTAAAGTGTATGTCGAGCCACTCTTCGGTGTCGTCCGATTTCATAGAAGCTTTTAATAGCTCGCCAAATTTTTTGTTTTCTATGTTCATTTTTGCAATTTGTTGCTGTGTAAGAGTGTTGTCTGAATGTTTTGTTTTTATATTTTCAGTTGCATTGCAACATATAGGTTAATGGCTTTTGCAGCCTCGTTTTTGCAGCGCGAGAAGCTGGGCCAATCGTTAAAATCAATAATGTAGAATGTTCCTTCTGCTGTTACAATGGCGTCGCCTCCGTACACTGGTGTGTTGGCAAGTGTGGCAATGTGGTTGGCTGTGGCTTCCAGTGCTTTCCATTGGAATGAAAAGTGGTGTGCGGTGCCGTTGTGTTGTTCGTCGGCAAATTTGGTTATACCGTCGTCGGTGGGGTAGTAGTAGCGAAAGAAGTGGGTGTTGTTTACGCCATAGAACTTCACTAAATCGCCCTCTACGTGTGCTTGTACCACAGTGTTTGTTATGCCTCGTTTGCTAAAAGCTGTTTTTGCCTGTTGCAGTTGTTTTTTGTTGGCACAATATATAATGTCGTTTTCCGACTGTGCAGCCTCGTCGCCACGTTTTAACCAATAGCCTTTGTTGCCCTCTTGTGGTGGAATGGGTATGTTGGCATTGCGCATTAGCTTTGTAATAAGGCTACGTTGGCAGTTGCGTATGCCGTTTGTTGGGTTCACCACACATTTTTGTGCTGCATATTTTTCTATCATTTGCAATGTGTGTGGCAGTCGTCCCATATTCAATATAATGTTTGCTTCTGCTAAATGGTGTGCTTTAAGGTTGTTTTCGGCAATTATTTTTGCATTCAATGGTTGTGCTACGGCAGCCAGAATGTCGTAGTCTTTTTCTACCGAATGGGGCGAGAAGCGTGTATCGCGTTGTATTGCTATGGTTTGCATGTGGTGTTGTTTAAAAATATTTCTGCTTTTTCTATGTCGGTAGCGTGGTCAATGTCGAGTACTTTTGTAAACACGTGTGCTATTGTTTTGTATCCATCGGCAATTAGTGCGCGCTGAAAGTTTCTCATTCTGCTATTGTTTTGTTCTATGCAGTGGTGTAAGGTTTGTAGTGTTTTGGGGTGTAGTCCGTATATGCCTCCCGATATGTAGGAACAGTTGTGAATGTTTTGGTCGTAAAATCCTGTAATATTCAGGTTGTTGTCGGTGCCTACATAGAGAGGTTTTTCGTCGTCAACGAATGGTGTTACGCCCATGTATGCTTGTACGCCGTTTTCAATGGCTTTTGTAAAAGCGTCTATGTATGTTTTAAATTCGTTTTCGTTGAAAATGGTGTCTACCGTTGTTAGCACAAAAGGCTCGTGTGTTAGCCATTTACTAATGGCTTCAAAGCTGTGCATAGAACTGGGTGTCGATTTTGCTATAAAGCGCAATGTGGTGTTCTTGTCTTTCAGTTTGTGTTGCTGTATGTGGGCGAGGTGCGTTGCTACGTCGGTCATTTCTTCGTTGCAAACCACCACTATTTCGGTTGCATTGTTGTTGCAGAACACCCGTATGAGGCGGTCTATAAGGATTTCGCCATTGATTTGTACCAATGGCTTCGGCACTGTTATGCCCTCTTTAGCAAGTCTTGAACCGTTTCCGGCTGCAATAATGGCGTACTTCATAGCTTGTTTCTCTACACAATGGGTATTATTATTGTTTTATTGGAAACACAAAGATACGTCTTTTAAATGGAAAACGAAAACTGAATATCAGTTTTTTTGCTATAATAATAGTAAGATTTTCTACATTGTGGTTTGTGCAGTGTGTGTTTTATAGCAAGGTTGTGGTGCAACTATGCGTGGGCGAATGTGCACTGATATCTAAAAGAATATTCTTAGATATCTAAAAGGAAGCTCTCAGATATCTGAAAGGAAGCTCTTAGATATCTGAAAGGAAGCTCTTAGATATCTAAAAAAAAGACCAGCACTATGCATAGTGCCAGTCTTTTATATGTGTTTGTTTTCGAGTGCCAATGTGTGTTTGGCACAACGTTGCAGTGTTTATAGGTCGAATTTGTAGCCCAATGTAATTTGGAATACAGAGTTTTTGTCGTCTCCGTGCTTGGAAATCTTAGTTAGACCCCAGTTGTAGCGTGCATCGAGTTGGAAGTTTGCATACTCGTAAGAGATGCCAACAGGAATAGAGAAGTCTACGCTCTTAACATCAGGCTCAGAAGAAGTCTTAACAGTTACACCGAGAGCAGTTGTTTGTGTCGTATTTTGCATTAACTTTAAAACCTGGTTGTACACCTAGTTTAACAGCTAAACCTTTAGTAACGTATACGTTAGCAAGAATAGGCACGTTAATGTAGTCTAATTTGGTAGTAGCAGTGTGTTTTGCACCTGCATTTTCCCAATCGCGTTTAGCACCTTGCATAGAGTAGATTGCACCTGCAGAAAGAGAGAAGATGTCTGAAACCTGATATTCAGCCTCTAAACCAGCTGCCAAACCTACACGTGGGTCGGTGTCTTTAGTTTCTGTTACGTTAGCAATATTAACACCAATTTTTGGTTGTAGATTAATTGAACCAACTGCGTGTTGTGCATAAGCACCAACAGAAGCAAGCATTATAGCTGCCGATAAAATAATCTTTTTCATTTCTTTCTAGTATTTTGTTTGTTTATAAATTATCTTTTCTGGTTGCAAATGTACACCTTTTTTCTGTTTGCACTCAAATATTTTATTAGAAAAAAGAAATATAAATGATAAAAATTGATAAAGAACAATTTCTTTTTGTTTGTGGCAAACAAAATCGCCTGTCTACTCTTTGCGAGCAAACAGGCGTGTAATTATGTGTTTTCTTAGAGGAGAGTGCCTATTATCTAATATTTTTTAGTATTGCGAGAAGATGATCCCAAACCATTTGCGCTGTAGGTATAAGCAAACGTTCGTCGGGTGTATGTACGAAACGAAGCGTAGGTCCAACGCTCATCATATCTACGTTAGGATACTTCTCAGATATCAGTCCGCATTCCAAACCAGCATGGATACCAAGCACTTTAGGCTCTTTGCCAAATAGTTTTTTATACTCTTCTACCGCTACATCAACAAGTTTAGAGTCCGGATTCATTTTCCAACCGGGATAAGGGTCGTGTTGCGTTACTTCGGCACCTGCCATTTCGAAACAAGCCTTAACAGTGTTGCCCATGTTTATGAGCGCACTTGGCACGTTAGAACGTTGCGATGCAATAACGGTAATAGTGTTTTCGTCTGTTTTTACAACAGCAATATTGCTAGAAGTTTCAACCATGTAAGCAATGGCTTCGTCCTGACAGTTGGTGAGCGGACCGTTATCTACAGCCTGCACAGCCATGATAAGCCGGCGAGCAACATCTTTCTCAATTACTGGACGCGCCTCTGTGCTTTCCATTCCCCATACAACGTTAGGGTCAGACACGTGATACTCTTCTTCAACACCCTTTGTAAACACGTTCCAGTCTGCCATAACTTCCTCTTTCTTATCAGCAGGAACAGCAAATACAGCCTTGCCATCGCGTGGAATGGCATTATCTAATTTGCCCGAATTCCATGCAGCAAGGCGCACATCTATCTTGCTTTGCTCCATGTAGAGAAAGCGTCCAATGAGCTTAATGGCATTTGCGCGCTTCTTGTTAATGTCGTCTCCAGAGTGTCCGCCAATCAATCCCTTAACACTAACTTCCATAAAGAAGTAGCCAGATGGTGCACTCTCGCGTTTAAAATTAAACACACAATCGGTAGTAACACCACCAGCACAGCTAACGAAAATTTGTCCTTCGTCCTCCGAATCAAGATTAATAAGGTATTCGCCAGTAAGCCAATTAGGCTCTAAACCAAAAGCACCAGTAAGTCCTGTTTCTTCATCTACTGTGAAGAGACACTCTATTTTTCCGTGTTCAATATCGTCAGAATCGAGTATAGCTAATTCGTATGCCACACCAATACCATCATCGGCACCCAGCGTAGTGCCTTTTGCTTTTAGCCATTCACCATCTATATAGGTTTGAATGGCATCTTTGTGGAAATCGAAATCTAAGTCTACAAGCTTGTCGCAAACCATATCTATATGGCTTTGCAATATAATGGTGGGTGCGTTTTCCATACCTTTCGTTGCAGGTTTAGTAATAAGCACGTTGCCAGTCTTATCTACTTTGGTATCCAAATTGTGGCTTTTGCCAAACTCCACAAGAAACTCTATCATCTTTTCCTCATGTTTAGAAGGACGAGGAATCTGATTAATTTTTGCGAACTGCTCGAATACACGAGCCGGTTTAATTCACTGTTTGTCATTTTTAATAGTATTTGTTTTGTTATATTCTTGATTTGTGCTACCTTTGCCAGAAATATTAGATGCAAAGATAAGTAAAATGGTTGAAACTTTACTGTTGAGTGTGTTAATAATTGCTATTGCAATGCTATTGCTTTCGGTAAGAGTGCTATTAAAAAAAGGTGCTAACTTCCAATCGCAACATATACACGATAATAAATATATGCGCGAAAAAGGAATACATTGTGTTATTGATCAAGACCGCGAGGCACGTGCCTCTAACAAGGCTTATTAAGAAATATGGCAGAACACACCCATTGATTATAACGAATGAATATTAATAAAAACATAAAAATGAAAAGTACTTTAAGTGCATTGGCAGTCGTAATAATGGCATGCGGTATAATGTCTTGTAACAAGCAACCACAAGCTAACGACACAAAGGAAACACCAAAAACAGCAGCTACAACAGCCACTGCAGGTTCGCAACAAATAGCCTATGTAGAGATCGACTCTATTATGGGACAATACAAATATTGGAAAGAAGTTACAAAAATACTCGAAGCAAAAGAGAAGAATATACAGAAAACTCTTGCCGGGAAAGCAACAAGCTTTGCAACAAGCTGCGGCTAACTTCCAACAAAATGTGCAGGCTAACAAGTTTACACAAGCACAGGCACAGCAAATTCAGGCTGGTATTCAGAAACAAGCTGCCGACGCTGAGGCTTTGCAACAACGTTTAGGAGCTGAGTATCAGAAAGAGGTTGCAAAATATAATAAGGCTCTTTCAGACAGTGTACACAACTATCTGAAGACTTATAATAAAGATAAAAAGTATGTTATGATACTTGCTAAGAGTGGCGATAACATTCTTTATGCCGACGATGCTTGCAATATTACAAGTGATGTGTTGCAAGGAATGAACAAAGCATACACAGGATTGAAGAAATAGAATATTATTTTTATTTTCATTTTAGTGACTTTTTTTCTGTAGTGATACAGAAGAAAGAACATTGTTATTTGAGTATAACAATGAACATACAGACAAAGATTTGAGGTTAATAACGAAGGATGTGTCGCGATTGACACGTCCTTTTTTTATGCAAACACACAAACTGTTGTGCAAAAACATATTACTGGATTTACAATAGCATATTACTGTATTTACAATAGCATTTGTTTGGCGTAGCAAACAAGTGTTTCTGAAATTTCAGAGTGGTTAGATATTCTTAGCGGTTATAAGTTTTTTGTTCTTTTATAGTTGTAAAAAAACGTAGCAATAGTAGTGTTTGTAAAACACGAAATAAGCATAGAGTTGCTACGAGAATAGTATTCTTAAGAGCTCTATGCTTTAAACCCAAATCTGTTGTTAAAGCTAAACATATTTTGTTTTATTATCGTGCAGATTGCCTGTCTGGGTAATGCAAGTGTAGCGGGCTACGTAAAGTTGCACAGACACACAATCTGCCTATAAGAATATAAAAGATGTTAGCAAACAATATCATAGCAATACGAACTATACATATTATGATGTAATGCCCTATTTGCTTTAAAATGCTTTTATTTTATTACTCTTGCGCTAATAATGCGTATATCGTTTACGGGTCTATCGTTGCTATCGGTTGTTGTTTTTTGTATTTTCTCAATAACGTTTAAACCGTCAATAACTTCGCCGAAAACAGTGTACGAACCATCGAGATGAGGTGTGCCCCCCTGCGTTTTATACACTTCGCAAAGTTCGGGAGTTAGTTTTGCCTGTCCGTTGGTATATTTGTCTATTCTGCTTTGCGCCCATTCCAACTGCTTGTCGGTAAACTTTTGTCCCCAAACAATGTAAAACTGTGTAGACGATGATGCTCTTTCAGGATTAACGTTATCGCCCTCGCGTGCGGCTGCCAGTGCGCCTCGTTTATGGTAGTGCTTAGGAAAACAAATTTCGGCAGGTATGCTATATGCTTCTGGCGTATCGCCAAGCTGTTGCCCTGGCTTTGCTGTTTTCGAAGCTAAATCGCCTGTTTGCACCATAAAGTCTTTAATAACACGATGAAATAGCACCCCATTGTAGGCACCAAAACGCACTTGTTTCAGGAAGTTGTCGCGATGCTTAGGAGTGTCGTTATATAATGCAAGCACTATTGTTCCACTATCTGTAACAAGTTCCACTTCGTGCTGAGGCTCGCTTTGTGCTTGTGCCAGAACTGCAACAAGGCAGAGCAAGCAAATAAATAGTTCTCTTCATATTTCTTCGCTTATTTCAGGCATTTGTCCAATTCGGCTTTTATTGCCTCTTTATCCATATTCTGACCAATGAATACTAGCTTTTGCATACGGTCTCCATAAGGCTCTTCCCAGTCTTTCTTTAGTTTCGGATTTTTCTCAAGAAACTCACGAAGCTCAAAGGCTGGCATTGTGGCATACCATTGTCCGGCATTGCGCAGGGTAACTTGCTTACCAGCCTGTTCGAAAACATAGCAGGTGTCTTTTTCGTTGTCGAAATAGCACAACCCTTTACACCGTATAATGCTTTTGTGCCACTTACGTGCAACAAAGTCGTCGAAAAAGTTTAAGTCCATTGGCCGACGAGCATAGTAAACAAAAGTGTCTATATTGTATTCCAAAGCCTCTCCACTTTCTTCGTTCTCAAGGTGGTCATGGTGGTGGTCGTGATGATGGTGATGATGGTGTTCGTGCCCATGTTCGTGTTCATCGTCATCGTTTTCAATGGCAGCAATCCACGAAGCGGAGGTTGCTACTTTATCGAAATCGAAGTCGTTTGCACCTAAAATGCGTTCAAAATCTACATCTCCGTAGTTGCATTCAATCATTTCTGCCTTTGGTTGCAGTGCTCTTACAATTTTTCGCACCTTATTTAGTTCTTCAGCCGATACATCGTCTACCTTGTTTAGCAGTACAATGTTGCAAAATTCTATTTGCTGTATCAGCAAATTCTCTATATCGTCCTCTTCTAAATTCTTCTTTAGAAGGTCGTTTCCAGCAGAAAACTCATCGCACATACGTCGTGCATCAACAACGGTAACAATGTTTCTAAGCACCGCACGCCCATCTTTAGCAAGGTCGGGATATACTTGCGGATAAGCGCAGATGGTTTGTGCTATTGGTGCAGGTTCGCAAATGCCACTTGCCTCTATAACAATGTAGTCGAAACGGTTTTGTTTAACAATGTCGCTAAGCTGTTTCACCAAATCCATTTTTAGCGTGCAGCAGATGCAACCATTCTGCAATGCCACCAACGAATCGTCTTGCTGGTCTACCACACCGCCTTTTTCTATGAGGTCGGCATCTATATTCACTTCGCCAATATCGTTTACAATAACAGCGAACTTTATGCCTTTATTGTTACTAAGAATTTTTGTTTACGAGTGTTGTTTTTCCCGCTTCCCAGATACCCTGTAAGCAGTAAGACGGGCGTTTCGTTCTGTTTCATATATTATATAATGTATGTTTTTATTATGATGTTTCTACTATACAAAGGTACAATAATTATATTATAATTGTGCTACATTGGTGGTTTTTTGCTTGCATTTCTGTGTTTTATTTTCTTTATACGCTCTCTGTAGTTTTGTTTTCTTCGGTGTTAGTTGCTCTTTAGTGCATAAACGCCTCTGTGTGGAAGCTAACCAAAGCAAACAAAAAAGCGGTTTTTAGCCGTTATAACATAGCACTATAAAGTTTCTGATTTTACAGATATCTAATTCGCAACTGACAGATATCTAAAACGAGTGTGACAGATATCTAAAACGATTGCGACAGATATCTGAAACGAGCACGACAGATATCTGAAACAAAAACAACGAATATCTGACTGTTATTCCTAAGTTTTTTCTGCATGTTATTTATCGCCATTCATTTCCCCACGCATATTTACAATCCGTTCGCCTAACGGTGTGTGTTCGCCACGCATTATCGCAATCCGTCAGCAGCGTTATCGCAATCTGTTCGCAGCTGTAGGGGACCGATTTATCGCGCCCGCATATACCAAAACTCCCACGAAATGGCACACGCGCCCCCACATATAATGAATACCCCCCACAAAATGATGACAACCACCCACAGAATTGATAATTGATATATACGGGCACGATGAATCGGATTTACGTTGGAGTGTGTACGAAATTATTGCACTTGCAGTAACTCCATTTGGATATATTGTTTATCTATTCATTACGATTAAAGAAAATCACATGATATTTGTTATTCTCTGGAGAATCCTCTGCAACACGCTTTCGTTGCTAACAAGTATAGATGCTGTGCCTGTCATTCCACCGATAATTTTATACTTGCAATCCGTTACCTTTACCTGTGCTGTGAACATGCTGCCTGCTGCCGTTTGTCGGGGCGTATGCATTGTGGCTGTTATCGTGCCATTGGCTGCACCATACATTTCTGTATCGTATCCCTCCAACTCAATGCTGACGTTCTTTCCTTTTTTTACAGTATTCACGTATTTATAAGGAATATCTACTGTGCCTTGTTGCCTGTCGGTCATCTCAATTTTTGCACTGATGGTTTCGGGATAAGGTATAAAGTATGCACCTACTAACAGTACTAATAACACAATGGTAATGATGGTGATGCCATAGCGCACTATTCCTGATGGTATCTCGCCAATGATATGTCTTACTTTCTCGCTGCGGAGTTCTATCTTGCTGTCTGCCATAGTGTTTCTCTATTATTAGTTGCCTAATTCTAACTGATTTTTCACGAGGTTATAGTATGCGCCACGCTTTGCCGTGAGTGTTTCGTGGTTGCCTGTTTCCACTACTTTGCCTTTATCCAATACCACAATCTGGTCGGCATTCTTCACCGTACTTAGTCGGTGAGCCACTATAACCACGGTCTTACCTTTATAGAACTCGTCCAGATGTTCCACAATCATACGTTCGTTGTTGGCATCGAGCGAGTTGGTAGCTTCGTCAAGGAAAATGTAGTCGGGATTCTTATATACGGCTCTTGCTATCAGTATGCGCTGTTTTTGTCCCTGACTTAATCCTACACCATCGCGCCCAATCTTTGTGTTGTATTTTAGGGGCAATCCCATTACATAATTGTGAATACAAGCTATCTCTGCAGCCGTCTGCAATCGCTGTTTGTCTATCTCCTTATCGTCTACGGCTATATTGCGAGCTATCGATTCAGAGAATATCACGCCGTCCTGCATCACCACGCCACATTGTCTGCGCCACCACTTTTTATTTAGTGTGTTTACATCTGTTCCTCCAATGGTGATTTGTCCACCCAGCACAGGATAATAGCCCAGCATAAGTTTGATGAGCGTGGTTTTTCCGCTACCCGATGCTCCGACAATGGCTGTTACCTTGCCTTTGGGAATGGTTAGGCTTACATTATCAATGATAGTTTTCAGTGCGTGTGGGTCGTATTTAAAGTTTATGTTTTCCATGTCTATACCCTTAGTTTCGTCAGTTACTGAAGTTTCTAATCCTTGTTTTCCGTTCTCATCGTCCATGCGATGTATTTCGTTTATACGTTCAAGACTAATCCTCACGTCTTGCACAGAATAGAAGAAACTCATTAGCTGTTCCACTGGCGAGTTGAGCTGCCCTATAATGTACTGCACGGCAAGCATCATACCCAGTGTTAGTTGTCCGTGAATAACAGCAGTTGCTGCCACCACGGTGATGACAATATTCTTCAGTTCGTTGATGAATATGCTGCCAGCCTCCTGCGTTTGTTGGAGCTTTAGCGATTTCATCTGTACGTTGAACAAATCAGCCTGCACGTCCTCCCATTCCCAGCGTCTGCGCTGTTCACAGTCTTGCAGTTTTATCTCCTGCATAGAGGTAATAAATTCGTAGGTTTTATTGTTGTTGATGGCTTGCTGCTCGAAAAGTTCGTAGTCGAGAACCTTTCTGCGCCTTAGAAATAGTGCAAGCCAACCGCCATAGAGCAGACTGCCGAGCATGAAAATGGCGAAGACAAGCCAATTATAGGATAACAATACAATGCTGAATACCACAAAGGTGAAAAGCGAGAACACGATGCTGAGCGTTTGTTGTGTCAGAAACGAGTTTACACGGTTGTGGTCGCCCATACGCTGCATAAGGTCGCCCATTAGTTTGGTATCGAAGAACGACATAGGCAACTTTAAAAGCTTAATAAAGAAATCGCTTACCAACGAAATGTTTATGCGCAACGAGATGTGGAGCAACAGCCAACGGCGGATAAAATCGATGGCAGTTCGGCTAATGGTAAGCATCAGTTGTCCAAGGAGTATCAGCCATATAAAGCCAATATTTTGGTTTTTAATGCCCACATCCACAATAGATTGTGTGAGGAAAGGCAGAATGAGCTGCAACAAACTGCCCACCAGTAAACCTAAAACAATTTGACCGAAATACTTACGATATTGCTTAATGTAACCAAAGAGGAACTTAAACGAGCGTTCCTCTTTAGGTTCTTCGTCCATCTTCTTTTCATAAAATGCAGGTGTTGGTTCTAAGAACATAGCGATACCCTTTTCCTCACCGCCCGATTGTGTACTTACCCAGTGCTTCTTAAATTCCTCGAGATTGTATTTAACAAGTCCCTTTGCGGGGTCAGCAATGTAGAAGGTCTTTCCCTTCTTAACCTTGTACAGTACTACAAAATGGTTTTGATTCCAATGGAGAATAGAACATAACTTATGGGTCATTAACTCTTTTACAGAGATTCGTACCGAAACAGATTCAAGCCCGATTGTTTGAGCTGTTTCTGTGATGGCTTTTAATGAGACACCTTCTTTAGTAGCCTTGCAAATCTTGTAAAGTTCAGAAGTGTTGTATTCCCGATCAAAAATCTTACAGACCATTGATAGACAAGAAATACCACACTCCATTGAGTCATGTTGTCTCACATAACGTATATTGTTCATTACATAGTGCGCTGTATAATATCTTCATTCTTTCTATTAGCTTTAACATTTACTTCTTTATTGAAGATAGTGTAAGATATAGTAAGTTCTACCCCACGCATATCATTTTTACCTCGCGTTCCCCAATCTACGTTATTGAAGTGATACAAAAATATTGTTGTAGTTCGCTTTACCCAAGATATCATTTATCGCAAGATTGATGTTTAATCTATTCTTTAATAACGAAGTCTGCTACGCCCATATTCCAGCTATGAATGCTCTTTTGATTGTACAATAGGTATTCATTTCTGCCTTGATAGGTGTAATCGGTAAACAGATAAATATTTGGAGTGAAAGCATAGTTTATATTTACTTGCCCATTGAAAGCAATTCTATCATTTTTATATGTTTTTCCTTCAAATACGTATTCGCTATTAGGAAAAACAACTTCTCCTTCGCATGAAAGCTCAAGATTGCCAAGAGCTTTAGAGTAATTCAATATTACTCTGAAATCACTGGCTTTCTTCATATTCATCGAATAAGAACACAGAATATTGCTCGTTGCATCAATCTGGCTAAGTACGCTAACAAGAGGATTTTTTCGGTAGGTATAACGCAATGACAATGTTAAGTCTTTCCATGTAGAACTAAGCGTGTAACGGTCCATTATTTCGTTTTTAAGACTTGTATTTCCTGTACTATACAAAAGAGAATCTTGGTAAACAAGTCCAGAATTTAACTGAGCAAAGTTTGGTTGGGTAAGATTCTTTCTGTAGTTCAATTGGAAGAACCAATTGTCGTTCGGTCGATATTTTATAGTAACTACAGGACAGAGCGTAGAGAAGCTTTGTTTAAATAGGTTTTCTTTGGTGTTTGTACCAGAAACACTTCCAATGGTTCTATGTATATATTGGTAGCGTGCAGCAGGCATTATTGTCCATTTGCCAAAAGTTCTCGAGAAAGATAAATATGCTTGTGGATTCGACTCTTTAACATTGATGTTGTTTATATAGTTCTGCGAGTTCAGGTAAGGTATCTCTGAATTTGTTTTAGATTTTGAATCTACATAGTTATACAATATTCCTGCCATCGCATTAATTTTCCATGGAAGCCTGAAACTGTTGTCAATGTTTGTGGTATAGACCGTATATCTACTATTGCCATGGCTTTTAACTAACGACAATATGCCTGCACCACTCTCCAATGTTTGTGTATTATGGTTTATATTTGTAGATGCTATTTCTTGTGAAATGTCTAAGCTGTAGTTATTGTTTGCATAAACGTACTGCAACGTCCCACTGTGTATATTCTCTAAATTCCTACCTTGTCTGTCAATATCTCTCCATTGCTCTTGTTTTTTCCAACTCGTCAAATTTGTACCGTACGCCTTATTATCTTCTTTGCTGAATTGGTAGAAATAATAAAATCCCAGTCTACTTTTTGTATTCAACTGGTAATCGGCAGAAAAGTTTATTTTATGTGCTAAGGTAGTTATCGGAGTCTCTCGCTTTTGTTTGATACCAAATATATCATTACCATAGACATTGCGAAAATATGTCTCTTTATTTTTATTACCATCTTTTCCACCCATATAGGACAGGCTTGCGGAAAACTTCTTATATTGTCCCATCATATTGAGGATTCCTGCATCAGAAAACATTCTTGTCTGCTTCAAATAGTTGCTAACACTAAGAAACATAAAGTCATTAATATGCTTTATGGTGGATATAGAAATAACAGGTTGTCCGTTTGGACTATACTTTGCAGAGGGTGCTCTATCTATCTCAATACTTTTGATATTGTCTGCTTGCAAAGTAGATAATATGTTTGCATTCGATAGGACCCGTCCGTCTAAAACATAGATAGGTTCACCCATTCCATTGACTTCAACGTTATCATTGACAGAATGTAATCCTGGTGTATGATATAACATTCTCATAGCGGTCCCCATCTTTGCTAAAACTGTATTGGCAACTTGAATTTTTGAAATGCTTCCTTTGGTTTGTACACGTGGTATCTTTCCTTTTACCACAACATTGTCCAATTCAATGATTGCCACATTGGAACTATCTTTTATTTCGTTTTGACAGAAACAAAAGGAAATATGTACACAAAAAATGATTAATGTTATTACCTTTTTCATAAATTAGAATATTTATATGTATAAAAATTCAGGAAGAAGTTCTGATAAATTCTTTTTTTATACATGGAACAGTATTTCTTATTTTTTTCATTTTACTTTATAGTTAATGATATTGCAAATATATATAATAATCTTTAATTCTTTATTTACTTTATGGCTTATAATAGATGCTTACCATTAATTCTCTTCCACGAATATTCAAATTATTGTAGCTATGAACAAATGTACCATTTATGCCATATCCATAATTTTTCCTATTCAATAAGTTATTGAGTTCTAACGTAATATCGAACTTCTTAAAGCTGTATCGCATTGCTAAATCAGCAAAGAAGATATCTTTATACTTATTGTTCGCTATTTGATTATGATAGTATTCTGTTCTTGCTTCGGTTGTAATCTTCTTCGTAAGAAACAGTCGCAAGTAAGCATTATGTTTCCAATTGTTTATTGTAGAAACAGAAGAAAGTGCAGGCATTTTAGACTGATAGTAACTATAATCCAGATTGTAGCCAATATCTGCGTTCTTAATAAGTCCAACTGTCAAACTTCCTCTTATATTGAATGTGTTTGTGTTGAAAGGCATAATTTCGCTATTTTGTACGATATACGCCTTCGAACTATTATACATTGCTCTAACATTCAATTTTCCTTTTAGGAAGCTAATTCCTTGCGAGCCCATAAAATTAACTGTCCAAGCATTATTTTTTGTTTCTTGTGGGGCAAGCGAAAGTACAATATAATTACCTATATAGTCTTGCGATGTTGTGTAAGGTGTTGTACCAAATATTCTGTTAACAGTTACAAAAAACGATGTTCCTTTTAGTGCATTATTATAACGAACAATAACACCTGCTGTTTTATCTCTCCCTATTCTATAATCAGCAAATCCTTTGTTTATATATTCATAGTCGGATAATACAAGGGTTGGGAAAAACTGATTTACATTTACTTCTGTTTGTCCTATTCGTCCATCAACAGAAAAAGTCCAATATGGAGTTGCATTCCAACGGATATGAATGTTTGGAGAAAAGAGAGCACGACTATAATTTGCGCTTAAACTATATTTATATTGGTAATATGACACATCTGAAGAAAAAAATTAAAAAAATAAAGTCGGATAACTTATACTCCAGGTTTGTACTTGCATACAACTTAAACATACTGAATCGACTTTTTCCAGAAAGTAAACCAATACTATCTGGAACACCTATAAGATGCGAAGAAAAGTTGTGTAACAAAGCATTGGCTCCTATTTTCCCTGTAAGAATGAAATCACCAAAACGAAAACTTCCCGATACATTATTATTGGTTTCGTAATAATGTTGGTTTATATCTTGTTTAAGTGAATCCATAACCATTTGCTGTGGACGTACGTCCATTATATTTTTCGATTCAAATGAAAACAAACGCTTGCCATATTTACGTATTAACAGAAGATTATCTTTCAGTGTAAACACAGGAAGGTTAGCATTCATATCGTGTGGATTTGTACCACGCTCTATCAGCAGTTGTTTGTTCCAATTTAAGTTTGTTGAAAGTTCATTTTTTAGATATTGGCTATTTGCATTGTTCTCGTATTTCACTTTTGCGAAGAGTTCATTAGTTTTCTCTAAATAATGTTTTTCATTGTTAGTTACTTTGTTGCCTTGTTTCGAAAAGTATTCTGCTGTGCGTTTAGAATTTGCTTCTTGATGGTCGTTAATATAAGAAATCTGAAAACTTACTTGCGATGTTTCATTTATACGCTGCAACATATTTAAGTTCAATGCATGACTTCTGTTGAATAAGGAACGTTCGCCCAATGTGCTTTTTGCAGGAGAAGGCAATGAGATAAAAGGTGATAGCTTACTGTCCAATTCACCATACGTAAAAACTTTATTTGTTTCGTGAATAATATCTTTACCTCTATTGTTAGTTTTATAGGTTATCATTGTTTGCCAATTCTGCTTTAAGCGCATGGCAAAACTTTCAAAGTCCCATAAAACACCATTATTCTTACAGCCTATTCCTCCATTAAATGTTGCTATCCAATGTGCTTTAGCACCTTTCTTCATACGAACATTAATAGCATTTTCGTCAGAATAAACAAAGTCATCTAATACACGAATAGGGGTATGATGCTTCATTACTTCCACCGTAGCTACATCGTTTTGAGGCAGCGACTTTGAAGCAACACCATATTTTCCGCCCAACATATCCATTCCTTCTATATAGAAGTTGCTGATGCTTCTTCCCTCGTATGAAATTTGCCCTGTGTTTATTAACTTCAAAACCCGGCACACGAGCCAATACATCAGCTAATGTGCGATCGCCAGGTTTTGCATATACGCCAAGAAGATATTTTATTGTATCTCCTTCTATTCTTACAGGTTTTGCTTTCACAGTAATCTCGTCTAATGCTTTTGCATCATCTTCAAGCACGATATGTTGTTCTGGCATATCTGCTATTACCACTATTTGCTTTTTCTTATAGCTCATTGCAGAAATTTGCAGTAAGTCGCCCACTTTTGCTTTAATACTAAATTTACCATCATTTTTGGTATTGCAAAATGTAAGCATTTTCTTTGTTGAAGCATCGATGTTCTTTACAATTGCTGCGGATAACGGACTTCCATTTACGTCAGTTATCACTCCCGTTACTGTTATTTGTGCCTGCAATACTTCGGATAGTAAAGCTAGAATAATAAATATAAAGAGTTTCTTCATAGTATATTATTCTTTAGTTATCATCTATTTCTATTGTTCTGTGATTACCTCCGGTTGGATAGATACCCGGTTTATGCACTTTCTTTAGATATTCCATGCGGTCTATCGGGGCATATTTATAGTTCAGATAATTATAAAAGGTTACGGGTTCAAGGTTTTTATTCTTAATACTGATTGCTTCTATCAACATAAACTTTGGACTATTTGCTTTTAATATCATACCCGGTAATCCACATAGTTTCCAAGGACCTTGACTAATAGGAATTTCTTCTGTGTACCAAACTTCCCAATAGCGACCACGAAAATTAGTAGTGGCTTTTTTACATACCATACCTAAGACCGTAATTGTGGAGTCTTCGTACATTGTCCATTCGGGAATAGTAATATCTTCAACTATTAAATACTTAGAACCAAACACTCTTGAATAAGTTTTTAATACTCCTTCCTCAAAGTTCCGATAAATAATATCATTATCTCCTGTACTAACAGGATATTTTTTTGCATATTCTTCGGGTGTGTCTAAGGCTTTTATTCTTTCATTTGCGATAATAAAGAGAGCCGGGTCGTCATTCGCTAACATCTTATCACTTTGCAGTGCAGGTTGGCTAAAATATTGGCTCACATTCCTACCACAACGGAAGATATAAGTATCCCAGTGCGGTTGTTCTTTTACCGAATAAACTATTTCAAGTTCTGCCGGCTCTATAATGTGGGTTTCTTGTGCGTAACACATTACTGCATTTAGTATAAAGAGCAAAACTATTAAAAAAAATTTAGGTTTCATATTGGTCTTTATATTTAATCATCTATTTCTATTGTATCACAACTTCCACCGCCTGGAAAAACACCAGGTTTATGCACTTTCTTTAGATATTCTATGCGGTCTATCGGGGCATATTTATAGTTCAGATAATTATAAAAGGTTACAGGTTCAAGGTTTTTATTCTTAATACTAATTGCTTCTATCAACATAAACTTTGGGCTATTTGCTTTTAATATCATACCCGGCAATCCACATAGTTTCCAAGGACCTTGACTAATAGGAATTTCTTCTGTGTACCAAACTTCCCAATAGCGACCACGAAAATTTGTTGTAGCTTTCTTACATTCCATACCTAAGACCGTAATTGTGGAGTCTTCGTACATTGTCCATTCGGGAATAGTAATATCTTCAACTATTAAATACTTAGAACCAAACACTCTTGAATAAGTTTTTAATACTCCTTCCTCAAAGTTCCGATAAATAATATCATTATCTCCTGTACTAAGAGGATATTTTTTTGCATATTCGGGTGTGCCTAAAGCTTTTATTCTTTCATTTGAGATAATAAAGAGAGCAGGGTCGTCATTCGCTAACATCTTATCACTTTGCAGTGCAGGTTGGCTAAAATATTGGCTCACATTCCTACCACAACGGAAGATATAAGTATCCCAGTGCGGTTGTTCTTTTACCGAGTAGGTTATTTCTAACTCAGCAGGTTCAATAATATGGGTTTCCTGCGCGTAACAACACTGAACACCAAAAATGAGTATTAAAAAAGATATAATTGATTTCATTTGTTTTAATTTAAAAGTTTATATTACTATCCATACCTATTATCAATATTGCATTAACTAGTATTTATGCTTTTTAATATTTGAAGAGGAAATAGGTACAGCAACAAAAAGCATTGTTATGCAGACCGTAATAAGATAATGTTTGAGAGATGGATGCTAAACTTGGAAAAACAGGCGAAGAGAAAAGGACTTTAAAAAGTTCTTTTCTATTAGTATGAATGTCGTTCAGAAATAATATTTTTTTCTACAACATCTATAATATACCCTTTTTCTCATATATTAAGTTAATAACATTGTTTTTATTTTTTTCCAAATAGATTCACAATTAGGTTTTTACAAAGATAAGTTCTTTTTTTCTTTTTATAGGCAAAAAAATATTCAAAAAAACATATAAATTAACATATTAAATATTATTAATATAGATACTCCCTATTGTTATTCTCCAACAACCTTTCTAAATCTGAAGCCTTATAGAGTATCTTTCCTGCAAACTGTGTGTAGGGAATAATTCTTTTTCCTTATTTGTTATTTTTAGGGTTGCCTGCTTTTGATTTCTCCGATTTGGTTTGGAGCAATATATGAAATGGCAACAGAAATATACGGGCGCGATGAATCGGTTCCCTGCGTTTAACAGAATGTTTGTTGTGTATTTCGTGGGCGAACGTAGATAATTGGCGGAATGTTCGCACGCATTTCGTGGTTTAACGTGTGTATTTCACGGAATGTTCGTTGTGTATTTCGTGGGCGATGTAGATAATTAGCGGAATGTTCATTGTGTATTTTGTGTGTGATGGGATAATTCACGGAATGTTCGTTGTGTATTTCGTGGTTGAATGTGGACACATTTGTGTGTATTCGTAAAATATTTATGGGTGGACATTACACATTTGTATTGTGTTTGCCACCCATAAAATGTTTGAATGTTGTACATTCGTTTTATATCAATGTGGGTTTTATTTTTTTGCTTTATTTTTTTGCGTTTCGTCTTTTATAATTTCGTTGATGCCGTTAATTATTTTTTCTATTGCCAGACCACTTTTCTCGCTCATCATTTTAATATTGGCACGTGCTGTAATGAGTTTTCCTAACGGTGTTTGAAGCATACGGAACGAAGGTGTAATTTCGGCTAAACGCTTTTTTAAAAAGGGGTGTTGCTTTAACAAATCCTTTAGTTTTGTGTTCTCTGTAATTTCTGTAATCTCTTCGTTTTCTTCGTTCTGTTCGGTTTCGTTGTCTGTTTTGTTGTTTGCAGATGTAGCTTCCATCTCCTTTTGTTCGGTTTTTTCGTCTTTGTTAGCCCATGTAAGTAAAGTTTTACTGCCCTCCAATTCACGAATGTGTGTACAATCTTGCATCACTTCGAGCACACCTCTAAAGTTTCCTTGTGCGTCTCTCACAGCTATATATGTAATGTATAAGAACACACCAGGCTTGTTAATCCAGAACTCAGCCTTATCTTGTTCGCCACTTCTAAGTTTATCTACTACTTCTCTAACAATGTGTGCACTTTTTTTAGGGTGGCAATTCATAACCTCGCGACCTATTACATTCTTGCTTCTGGGGAAGATGCGATGGTCTGTATCTGAATAGAAGCACACTAATTCGTTTTCGTCTACATACGAAATATCGAATGGAAGATGTTGATAAATAAGATTTATTTGTTCCAAAGTAAGCTTTCCAGTAGTTACGTTAAGTTTACTTTCGGGAGCTATGCCGTATCCATATTTAGATAGAAGCGCCTGCAAGTCTTTTGCAAAACCGTTGTTATCGGTTTGTTGCGGAGCAGTTGTTGTAGATTCCTTTTTATGTTCTACGTTAAAGAAAGCGAAGCCAATTTCTTGGTCTCCCTCTTTCATTTCTTCAAATTCGTGTTCGTTTATTAGAGCCATTGATGTGGGGTAGAGAATAACTTCCTCTTTATGCATTAAGTCGCGAGCATAGCTTATAAGTTCTTGTTGTTTAGCAATAAACTCTTCTTCTTTATCTTCTTCGAGCAAAGCAGCCGATTCTCTAATAATGTCGCGCACTAAATCGTCGAACGTCCACATAACAGTTGTTGGTCGTGTAAATCCTTTTTGTTCCAACACAGGGTATAGTTGGTTTTGTTTTCGTTTGTAGTGTATTGGATATTGACTTATTTTATCGTATAGTTCCAACCATTGATTCTTAATCATAGGATATTGAACAAGGTCTTCTACAGCCAGCAACACTTTTCTCATTTCGTCGTTTTCACGATAATAATGCATAATGGGGTGGTTGTCGGGCAGATTTGGTCGCGAATAATCCATAAAGCCATCAAGCAGTTGTAGCGTCTTTGTCATATTCACACGAATACATTCATGGTCGTCCTCTTCTGTCATAGTTTGTTCAATTAGCGCAATATGGTAAGGCTTAATAGTTCCCACCTGTTCGCTAAATTGTTTTCTAGCCTCTTCAAGCGATAGCTTTCCAGTTTCGTAAAGGTCTTCTATTTCGAAGATTTTATCTAACTTATCTTGTTCTATTTTAGGCAAATTAGCCTTCATTTTGTTCTCCATTCTGAATAATTTTTATTGTTACGGTTACAAAGATACTACCTATTTAGAAAAGAACGAGGTAACATTTGTGCTTTTGCTGTTTTAAAATAAGTTAAACAGAATGGCATAGTTATATTTTCTAACTATATAATTCTATAAATTATGCTGTAGCAATTAGTTATTAAAAAAATATATTTAATATAGTATTTTTGTATGTTTTTTTATTATAAATCCGTCTTTTTATTATTTTTTTCCACCATAATCAAAAATATATTTTGTATATTTGCAACCCTAAAGAAAATAGGTAAAAGAAAGAGGTAATATATGTCTAAGAAATTCGCCGAACATACTGGATTGAACTTAGTGCGTACCAATAAGGACGTGTTAGAAGCATGGAAGAAAAACGATATCTTCCATAAGAGTATCGACGAGCGCAATGGCGCACCACAATTTATATTCTTTGAGGGACCTCCCTCTGCAAACGGACATCCTGGAATACACCATGTGTTGGCACGTTCTATTAAAGATACCTTCAACAGATACAAAACAATGCAAGGCTTTCAGGTGCATAGAAAGGCAGGTTGGGATACTCACGGACTGCCAGTAGAACTGGGAGTAGAAAAAGAACTGGGCATTACGAAGAAGGATATAGACAACAAAGCGTCTGAAAAATATATTTCGACAGAAGAGTATAACCATAAATGTCGTGAAAATGTAATGAAGTTTACAGCCGAATGGCGTGAACTTACAGAGGAAATGGGATACTTTGTAGACCTTGATAACCCTTACATTACCTACGATAACAAATATATAGAAACACTTTGGTGGCTTTTGAAACAGCTCTACAATAAGGGATTGCTCTATAAAGGCTACACTATTCAGCCCTATTCACCAGGAGCAGGTACAGGACTTTCGAGCCACGAGCTGAATCAACCCGGTTGTTATCGCGATGTAAAAGATACAACTGCCACAGTGCAATTTGCTATTGTGGAAAACGATTGGAATGCTCTCTGTAAAAAACAGGGTATTAAAACCAATTCGTGGGGAACACCATCGTTTATTGCATGGACAACTACGCCTTGGACATTGCCATCTAATGTGGCACTCTGTGTAGGTCCGAAAATTGAATATTTGGTAGTTGAAACCTACAATCCATATACAGCCAATAAGGCAACAGTGGTAGTGGCATCTACCAGACTATCTGCTTACTTTAAGCCAGAAGGCGAAGTGAAAGAGGGAGAAATGCCTGCTTATAAACCCACCGATAAGGTTCTGCCTTACCGTGTAGTGGGAAAAGTAATGGGAACCGACCTCGAAGGCGTTCACTACAAACAGCTTATGAAATGGGTTAAACCCGTTGAACGCATAGGAGAACTTGCCCCCGCATTCGTAACAACTATGCTGAGGCGCATAAAGATAAAGTATTCCAGAGCGAAGACGGCAGAGATACATTCGTAGAAATGGAAAGCGAAGCCTTCAGAATTATACTTGGCGACTACGTTACTACCGAAGATGGTACTGGTATCGTACATATTGCACCTACTTTCGGTGCCGATGACGCCAAAGTAGCGAAAGATGCGAATATTCCAGCACTCTATCTTATCTCGAAAAAGGGCGAAACACGACCAATGGTAGACTTGCAAGGCAAGTATTATACCATTGAAGAGCTCGACAAAAACTTCGTTTCGGCTTGCGTAAACATAGATGCTTACGGCAAACATGCAGGCGATTATGTGAAGAATGCCTACGACCCACGTTTCAACACTAATGGCGTGTGGGATAAAAAAGGTTCAGAAAAAGCAGAAGACCTTAACATTGTGCTTTGTATGGAAATGAAAATGGCTGGCGAAGCCTTCAATATTCAAAAGCATACGCACAACTATCCACACTGCTGGCGTACAGATAAGCCAATTCTTTACTATCCGCTTGATAGCTGGTTCATAAAAGATACGGCTGCAAAAGCACGAATGGTGGAACTTAATAAAACTATTAATTGGCAACCAGAGTCTACTGGTACCGGACGTTTCGGCAACTGGTTGGAAAATCTTAACGATTGGAACTTGAGCCGCTCGCGCTTCTGGGGAACACCATTGCCTATTTGGCGCGACGATAAACGCAATGAAAAATGTATCGGATCAGTAGAAGAACTGTACAACGAAATAGAAAATGCAGTTGCTGCAGGCGTTATGAAGAGCAATCCACTGAAAGAACGTGGCTTCATAGTGGGCGATTATAGTAAAGAAAACTACGAACGTATAGATTTGCACCGTCCATACGTAGACGAAATTGTGCTTGCTAACGAGGCAGGAGAGCCAATGAAACGCGAAGACGACCTAATAGACGTATGGTTTGATAGTGGTTCTATGCCTTACGCACAGCTCCATTATCCATTCGAAGGCGAAATAAACAAAGATGGTTTGGCTAAAACAGGACTATCAGAAAGCGAGTATCGCACACAATTGGTACACTCTACATATAGCGGAATACCCGTTCCACCAGCATTCTATCCAGCCGATTTCATTAACGAAGGCGTAGACCAAACACGTGGTTGGTTCTTTACACTGCACGCAATAGCCACAATGGTGTTCGATTCGGTGGCATTTAAGAATGTAATATCAACAGGTCTTGTGCTCGATGCTAAGGGTAATAAGATGAGTAAGCACGTGGGTAACGTTACAAATCCATTCGAAATGATGGAAAAATATGGTGCCGACCCAGTGCGTTTCTATATGATGACCAATAGCGAACCATGGGATAACCTTAAGTTCGACCCCGAAGGAGTAGACGAATGTCGCCGCAAATTCTTCGGCACATTATATAATACGTATAGCTTCTTCGCTCTTTATGCCAACGTAGACAACTATAATGCACCAACAGAAGGCACATTATCGGTATTGTCTGACGATGCAACTGAGATAGACCGCTGGATTATTTCGAAACTTAATTCGCTTATAAAGAAAGTAACAACAGAACTTCAGAACTTCGACCCAACACGTGCTGGACGCTTAATAGACAGTTTTGTGAACGACGATTTAAGTAATTGGTATGTGCGATTGAACCGTAAACGTTTCTGGGGAAAGAAATGAGCGGCAACAAACGTAGTGCTTACGATGCTCTATACACTTGCCTTATGACAGTGGCAAAGCTACTTGCACCATTTGCTCCTTTCTATTCCGACCAGTTATATCACGACCTTGGTGGAAAGAAAGAGAGTGTACATCTCGATAAATGGCCAGTTGCTGACGAAGCAAATATAGACAACGATCTTGAGGCACGTATGGATATGGCACAGCGCATTACCTCTATGGTTTTGGCTTTGCGACGCAAAGTAAACATAAAAGTGCGCCAACCGTTAGCCCAAATTATGATTCCAGCCATAGACAACACACAACGTCAGCACATAACAGCTATGGCAGACCTTATAAAACACGAGGTTAATGTGAAAGAACTTAACTTTGTAGAAGGTCAGGGAATACTTGTGAAGAAAGTGAAATGCAACTTCCGAGTAATGGGAAAGAAGTATGGTAAGCTTATGAAAGACGTTGCTGCAAAGATGAATAGTCTAAATCAGGACGAGATAGCACAGTTTGAACAGAGTGGAAACTATACTTTCGACTTACAAGGAACACCTATCAGCGTAGACGTAGCCGATGTAGAAATAATCTCAGAAGATATGCCAGGCTGGTTGGTAAGCAACGAAGGCAACCTAACAGTAGCACTTGAGGTAGACCTTACCGACGAATTGAAACGAGAAGGAATGGCACGCGAACTTATCAATCGTATTCAAAATCTACGTAAGGAAACAGGTTTCGAAATTACAGACCGTATCATTGTTACCGTATCGCCTAACGAAGAAGCTGCTGCTGCTATCCATTCTTTTGGCGAATTTATAAAGAATCAGGTGTTAGCAATAGCATTTTGGTAGCCGAAAACAATGGAACAGAAGTAGAATTCGACGACTTTAAACTCAACATACTTGTACAAAAAGCGTAAAAAAGGATTACTGCACGTGGTGGCTGGACGCTCTTCCATCACGCGCAGTACACCTTATTATATATTAAGAACAAAGGAAAATGTTCCAAGTAAAACACTATTAAACTAAAAACTATGGAGGAAAAGAAGCGTTATAGCGATGAAGAACTCGAGGAGTTCCGCGCTATTATCAATCAGAAATTAGAGATTGCAAAGTCTGATTATGAGGAAACAATGAAGGTGTTGATGAACAAAAACACCAACGATGTAAATGATACGTCACCCACTTATAAGGCTTTGGAAGAAGGAAGTACTAATCAAACTAAGGAAGAACTCGTACAAATGGCGCAGCGTCAGCAGAAGTTTATACAAGGTTTGCATGCTGCTTTGATACGTATAGATAATAAAACGTACGGTATAGACAGAATTACGGGAGAACTAATTCCTAAAGAACGTCTTCGAATTGTGCCACATGCAACGCTCAGTGTGGCATCGAAGCAAGCCAATAAAGACCATTAAAGGTTCAGATGAGTAATAAAAAGAAATGCACAATAGCAGTAACAACCATTGTATTGCTACTGTTAATTGACCAAATTATAAAGATATGGGTGAAGCTAAATATGAATATTGGCGAAGAAATTGTCATATTCAATTGGTTTCGCATATCGTTTATAGAAAACCGTGGAATGGCTTTCGGAATGGAAATAGGAAGCAAACTCTTCCTAAGTCTGTTCCGAATAGTTGCCGTAGGAGCTTTAACATGGTATATATATAAGCGTATTAAAGAAGGAGCACGTATAGGTTACATCATAGTACTTAGTATGATATATGCTGGTGCGGCTGGAAACATTTTGGATTCGCTCTTTTATGGCGAAATATTTACCGCATCGCACCCCTATTATACCAACCTTCCAACAGCTCATTTAGTGGCGTGGGGCGAAGGCTATGCGTCTGTTTTAATGGGCAATGTGGTGGATATGTTTTCGTTTCCACTATTTCACGGCACCTTTCCTGAATGGCTTCCAATATGGGGCGGAGAAGATTTTACTTTCTTTTCTGCTATCTTTAATTTTGCCGATGCATGTATATCGGTGGGCGTAGTTGTGCTTTTTCTTTTCTATCGTAACGACTTTAACAGCACAAATACCACACCGTCAGCAACAAAAACAACAGAGAATATTGCTGAAAACACTGTAAATGCACAAAAAACCAACGAAGAATAAACAACAATAATGTATACACAGAAACACAACAAATTGCTATATGCGTGGGCAAAAATATGTATTTTGCTCGCGTTTGTGTTGGTTTCGTGTAAACCTACCGTACCTTCCACTTATATTCAGCCTGGAGAAATGGAAGATTTGTTGTACGATTACCACGTAGCAATGTCTGTGGCAGCAGTAAAAAATGCTACTCCAGAACAACAAGAGGCATACAAACTGGCTGTGTTTAAACGCTATGGAATAGACGAAACTGAGTTTGAAAATTCGTTGAAATACTATTTGCGACATACCGAACGACTAAAGAAGATATACGAAAATATAGACGAACGACTGAAAAAGGAGGCACAAGCACAAGGCGTATCGGCATCCGACTTCAATCAGTATGGCGATGAATCGCTCAAAGGCGATACTACAAATGTGTGGAATAGGGCAAAAGCGGTGATACTAACACCACAATCGCCTTACAACTACCATTATTTTGAAGTGAAAACAGATACTACTTTCCATAAAGGCGACCAGCTAACGCTCGAATTCGACCCTCTTTTCATAGTGCAAGATGGTACGCGAGAGGGTGTAGCAGTGTTCACTGTAACCTTTGGAAACGATAGTATAGCAACCGAAACTGCACGCTTCTTTAGCGAAGGACACCAGTCTGTTCCTATCCAAGACACTGCTCATTCTGGTATAAAACGGGTGCGTGGCTACTTCTATATGCCGCAACCACAAGACAATTCCACTACATTCCGTCTCTTAGCCATCACCAATATCAAGCTAATTCGTATGCACGAGCAGAAGCAAACTACTGTTGCGCCTGCCGATTCTACCAATAATACTTACCCAATACGTAATGTTGGAGGCGAACCTGTGCAGAAAAAACAAGGCGAAAAAATATCAGATGCCAACCTACAGATGGTTGCCGATGATAATGCAGTGCAGGAAGCAATGCGCAAAAGAGGCATTCCAAAGCCAGCTACACGATGAGACGAATAGCCGTTAATACAGCAATTTACAACAACAAATATATAGAACCTGCTGTAATAGAACTGGTTGGCGATAGGGTAGAGCACTTCTTCCAACTCAAAGAAGAAATTTCTATGACAGAATGGATAGGAGGAGAAGTGGTTTTACAAGTGCATTGCGGAAAGCTCAGAGCCTATAAAGATGGGCAGATGCTTAGCGAAAGTCAGTCGCTTTAGGGCATTTAGGTTTTGGAGCGGCACTATGAGGAGAATATTTATAGAGAGAATAGTGTTCCCATAGATACTATCTTCTATAGAAGCTAAAAGGTTCTCCTGGTGTCCTTAGAGCCTTTAAACGAAACAAAAGAACATTAAAAACAATATAAAGCAAATGCAATTATTCGTTAGTTTATTGCTTGCAACACTCTCATTTGCCTCTCCTGTGCACATACATGTACAGCTTGCGGGCAACTTTGGAGAGCCTCGTCCCAACCATTTTCATGGTGGAATAGATATAAAAACCGAACGTGGAGTAAACTTTGGAGTCTATTCCATTGCCAATGGATACGTTTCTCGTGCCATAGTAGGTGAGTATGGTTTTGGACGCGCACTGGTAATAGCACACCCTAATGGCTATTCCAGTTTTTATGTACACCTTAATCGTTTTGCACCACAGATACAAGCTGCTGTAGAACGATGGCAATACACACACCATAGCTATAATGGCGATATTCATTTTCAGCCTGGTGAAATACCAGTAGGTAAGGGACAGTTTGTTGCTCTTAGTGGAAATACAGGAGCATCGCAAGGTCCGCATCTCCATTTAGAGATGCACCAAACAGCCACTGGAAACCTTATGGACCCACTGAACTGGCTTTCTCATATAGTACCAGATACCAAAGCACCCACCGCCTACTCGTTTAAAAGCTATCCACAGGCAGGTCAGGGTGTTTTTCAAAATATACAAGAAAGTAGAATTTACTCCTTTGGTAATACCCGATACCGTGCTTGGGGCAAAGTAGGATTCGGCACATGGGCTTACGACCACATGGATAGCGTGTACAACAACTATGGTGTACGCCACACGGAACTATATTGCGATGGTAAGCTAATCTACAAAAGCGATGTAAACAACATACCACAACAATGCAACAGAATGATTAATGTGTGGGGCGATTACGAGCATTTCGCCAGTCATCGCATCTGGTATCTTAAGTCGTTTCGTGAGCCTGGCAACCGTCTTCCCTTCATAACGACTAATGCTACAGGGGGTATTGTAAATTTCAATCAGCCTCGCGAGTACCATTTACAATATGTTTTCAGCGACTATTATGGCAATAAAACCGTGAAAGACATATATGTTCAGGGCACACCACAAGCCATTCCGCCTGCACAACCCATTGGTGGTGCTAACGCTTTGCTGGTAAATCGCAACAACAATGTGGCTTTCGGAGCAGCTCTGTTACAGGTAAAAGGTTCGCTATTGGCACGCAACTGTTTGCTACAACCACAGCAAACAACTCTTGCAAATGCCCTTTCGGCAGGCTATCGCTTTGCTCCTTTGTCGCTTCCTCTACTTGCTTACACTCCTTTAAAGATAAATAACCGCACCAATAGGCAATACTTCTAAACTATATATGGCTGCCATAGCACGTGGAAGTGGTGCTGGCGCTCCACCAATGTACTGTGGGGGAAGCTATAAAGATGGTTGGCTACAAGGAAACATACGCGATTTGGGACTGGTATACTATGTTGCACACGACAACACACCGCCAACCATTAGACAAACATCGGGTAATCCGGCATCATTAACGTTCCATTTGTCTGATACAGGTACTGGCGTAAAGAGCTACGAAGCCTATATCGACAACAAATTTGTGTTGTTTGAACAAGGTAAAGACCGGTCTAACATTTTCTGCGACCTACGCAAAACGCCTATCCCGGCTACGAAAACGCAACACACATTGCGCATTGTTGCAACCGATAGACGCCAAAATGTGGCTACCTATACCACAAAAATAACCTATTAAATTCCAATATATATAATGTGAAACTCTAATTTTTTAAACCTATATGATTATGAAAAAACTAATTTTAGGCGTACTTGCGCTCTGCTCTTACCTTTCTGCAGAGGCTTGTACCAACTTTATTGCAACGCGAGGAGCAACTACCGATGGCTCTGTTTCGTTACTTACAGTGCCGACGACTATGGTATGTTTGCCAGTCTTTGCCACTATCCTGCAGGAAAACACCCAAAAGGAGCAAAGAGAGAAATAGTTGATTATGACTCAGGAGAACGTCATGGCTTCATAGACGAGGCTCCAGAAACCTATAATGTAATAGGAAACATCAACGAATACCAGGTAAGTATTGGCGAAACAACCTACGGCGGACGTAAAGAAATGGTAGATAATACGGGTATTATAGACTATGGTTCGCTTATGTATCTGGGTTTACAACGCTCTAAAACTGCTCGCGAAGCCATTAAAGTAATGACCGATTTGGTTGAAAAATATGGCTATCAGTCAAGTGGAGAAAGCTTTACTATTGCCGATCCGAACGAAGTTTGGATTCTCGAAATGATGGGTTGCGGTGGCGATAAAAAGCAAAAAGTGGTATGGGTTGCCGTTCGTATACCCGATGGAATGATATCTGGACACGCTAATCAGGCACGTATCGGACAGTTCTCTACCTATAATACCGATGTAATAACATCTAAAAATTGCATTAAATTCGCTCGCGAGAAGGGCTGGTTTAATGGAAAAGACAAAGACTTTAACTGGAAAATGGTTTATGCAGCACCCGATTTCGGTGGTCGTCGCTACTGCGATGCACGTGTGTGGAGCTTCTTTAACCACTTTAAAGATATGTCTGAATACTTGCCTTGGGCACTTGGTAAAGATAAAAATGCTAAAGATATGCCTCTTTGGATAGCTCCAGACCGTAAGCTAAGCCTTGCCGATATGGAGATGAGTATGCGCGACCACTACGAAGGAACTGCCTTAAGCACACTTAACGACTGCGGTCAGGGCGATTGGGAAATGCCTTATCGTCCCACACCACTTACGTTCGACTACAACGGAAAGAAGTATTTTACAGAGCGTCCTGCATCTACTCAGCAGAGTGCATTCTCATACGTGTGCCAATTACGCTCTTGGTTGCCTCGCGAAATAGGCGGTATCATCTGGTTTGCTAACGACGATGGCAACATGGCAGCATACGTTCCAATATACTGTAGTAACGTTGATCGTGCCGAATGCTTTAATACTCCAGGAGCAGATGCTGTTACTTTCTCCGACAAACGCTTTCTGGGTATGCAATTGGGTAGCAAATATGGTTTATCCACGCTACTCTCAGATGTTCCCAGCACTGAAAGCTGTTCGCGAAAAGTTGGAAAAGGGCTATGCTGCTAACCAAAATGCAGTGGAAACAAAGGCACAAGAACTCTATAAAACCGATAAGGCTGCGGCTGTTAAGTATCTAAACGACTACTCAATAGCTAAGAGTAACGAAATGCTTAACGAGTGGAAACAACTTGCAACTTACCTTATTGTGAAGTTTAATGATATGGCGGTGAAACCAGAAAAGGACGGTAAGTTCGAACGTACTGCCACTGGTTGGGGTGCACGTCCAGCTCGTCCGGGTATGAGCGAGGCTGCTAAGAAGGCTATTATAGAGCAAACTGGCGATAAGTTTGAGGTTCCAGCAGAATAAAATAATATTTTTTTATTTACAAAGAGAGCAGTTCCAAAGTAGCATTTGGACTGCTCTTTTTTGTCTCCTTTGGGGGTATCATTTCATCGAACCCTTGCATTTGTTTAATCGTACACGCATTTCTGTCCCCCATTTTGTGGGTGTTTACGAATATGCGGGCACGATAAATCTGCCCCTATGGCTGCTTGTGGGCTGCTAATAACGCTGCTAACAAATTGAAATAATGTGGCGAATATGCTGTGAGATATTCACATTCAACCACGAAATGCGTGCGACCGATTTGCAACAACATAACATTCAAAAAACAAAAACCATACTTTTGCAACGCAAAAACCCACTTTTTGCACGCCAAAAACCATACTTTTACACGGCAAAAACCATACTTTTGGTTTGTGAATATGTAACATACACAGAATGAACACGTTGCGAACATTCCGTGGAAAATTTACGTTCGCTCACGAAATGGGTTGCGAACATACTCTTATATCGTCTTTTTTCTATTGTTATATTGTTTGTTCAGTGCTAATTAGGCATTGCTTTTGCGAGTGGTTAGATGTCTATTTTGCTTTGTTTTGGGGTTCAACGTCGCTATATTCTACCTTTATGTGGAACAGCGGAGTAATGTTAATGCACTGCTGTTCTAAGTCTTCTTCTATGTAGTATTTGCCACCTGGAAGTAGTTTGACTTGTGTTTCGTACGATAAAAATTCGTCTTCGCCATACGATCTTCCCTTTTTATTTGCTATTACTCTAAGCTTAAACTGGTGTGTTCCCGGCGATATGAGGCACTTTTTGTATATCCAATGGATTATGTCTTTGCCATTTGGCACACCGTCTATGGCATCTACTACAATTCGTTTTGGCTGAATAGCCGACCTGTTTTTCTTAAAAATCAGTGTTACTGCATTGGTATTTTTGTTCAGCCAACGCCTTGTTTCTCGGAAATATCGTAGGAAAAAGATGATTCCAACTAACTGTTCGGCTGCAAAAAGAGTTGGAAATCCATATCGAATAATCATACTATTGGAGAACGAAGATAGTAAGGACGCCAATCCGGTTAGTGTATAAAGGGAGATGAAAACGCCTGTAAGAATGTTTGCTTTCGCTTTATTGGATTGATGAGAAAGCTTTGCTTCGAAATAGATGGCTATAAAAATAGCATATATCAATCCCGATAAAACAATTATATATATTATTATTGTGTAGTTAAAACCCATACTATTATTATTTCTTTACGCCTGCGAACGAAGATTTAATGCCTGTTGTGGTTCGCCTTTTTCTATGTTAGGGGTGGTGAAAGCGGTGAGTATCAGGCAGAATTAAGCATTTATACGAGGTGTTTAAAGGTAGACAAGAGCGCACGCTAAACGGGCAACAGTTTTGCAAAATAGCGTTGCTTTGATACCTAAATGCAAACTTACACAAAATATTTGGATAAAAAAAGATATATGTAAACAACTTGTTTGTGTTTTAATGGTATTCTTTTTTTACATAGTTTTTTTGTTTACCGTTATGTGGCTTAAAAAGGCATTCTATCTTTCTTAAATCATCTGGTTTCTCTATATTTTTTTAGGAAAGATAGAACCATATAGCCTTTATTCTACGTTATTTTTTTCGGCAACTTTATTTTTTTCCCAAAACAAGCTTGTTATGTCTTCCATTTGGTTGTTTTTCCACAATTTTTATACATACGTTGGTTGGTGCGTCGGCTATCTAATCCGCCCAGATGGCGTATGTATGGTCCCACCTTAATGTAGTCGAAATGAGGCAATTGAATATCCGTTGCCAGTGTGGTACGCCCTGTATACCAGCCCACTTTTATATTTTTGTGGTGCGTTTTTATGTAAATAGCCAGTTGGTTGATAGCCTCTGGTTCGCTATCGCCCCCCATAAAGCCAATGCAAGTAATGCGTTCGCCATCTTCTTTCAGCATTTTCTCTATAGCATCAGGTGTTAATGGCGTGCCCACATCGGTCCAAAGGAAAGTGCTATGGCACCCCGGACATCTACAAGGACAGTTAGAAAGATTGATAGCCAACGTAACTTCGTTGGGAAATTCTTGGAAAACAATATCAGAATTTACGTATTTAAGCATTACAAATTTGGTGTTAAAACTGTGTGCACACTGCTCAACGCAGTATGCACACCCTATAAACGAAAATATAAATTAATTGGGTTTACAGAAACAGCGTATACCCAATGCCCTCACTCTTGAGGGCTAAACCGTATATTTTTCTTTTGTAGCGTAGTATCGTTTGCCAGCTTCTACCTGTCGAGCAGCCGAGAAATTGCTTACACGTTTCATATAACCGATGACGCGTGTTAGGTAATCTACGTTTGTAGAATGGCAGTGTGGGCACTCTTTAAGGTTGCGTTTGTCTATGTGTCCGCACTCGTTGCATACCGTGTTTGGTATATTGAATGTGAAATAGTTACACCCTTCTTCTGCAGCAACCCTCATAAGCTGTCGGTATTGTGGTTGTGATAGATGTTCGTCGAGGTTCATGTGCAATGCCGAACCACCAGTAAGATGTTCTATGTAGGGTGCTCCGTGCAAGCGGAACTTATCTAAAATGGTTAGCGAATTGTCTTCTACACGATAGAAATAGCTATTATAGCAGTCGCGAGGAACGAAATATCCATCGGCTTTGTCCCACTTTGCGTGCTTCACACCTACGTTTTCGGCAGGTATCATCTCGCAGTTGAACATGGCTTCCTTAGTGCGATATTGTTTGTTATAGGCTTCAATCAATCCTAAAATACCCTGTACATATTCTTTATAATCGTCGTTTGGCGTAATATCCAACCCCATAAATTCAGCCGATTCTACCAATCCGTTAATACCAATGGTTAGATATTGTCGGTCTATGTTTATGTATCCAGCATCGAATAGTGGCAACATGTGTTGTCGTAACAGGTCTTTCAGGTTTTCGTTATATGCCAATTGCACTTTGTGGCATAGGTCTATAATGTGCGAAAGGAACTCTTTGTAGTCTATTCCCTTATTTACAGCGTATTGCACACATCTATTTAGATTTATGGTGAGTACACTTTTTGATCCTGTAGATACGCCACCTGCACCCAAGGTATATGAGAAACCGTTGTCTTGAATCTCGTTTCTTAGACGGCAACACGAACTTAACGAGTCGGCATTGTCGCTCATATATGTAAAGAAACTGTGTCCTTCGGCATACATTTGTGCGGCAAAGTCAGCCCATTCGGTATCGCGACATTCGCCATTTTCAGATAGAAGCGCCATTGTTTCCACAGGGAATGTTAGCACAGCCTTAGTTCTTTCTTGGTTAAACCACCTCATAAAGCGTTTCTGTAACCACGAAACACCTTCCCAATCGGGTTGCGAACCATCTGGGAAATAGAAGTTATCGAAGAGCGATTTAAAGTAGAATTTATCGTAATAAGATATGTTCCAGAACACAGCCTGATAGTTTCGGGCACCAGTTGGTTGGTTTAGCGAGTATACAATCTGCTCAAAAAGTCGGTAATAATCTTGTCAATGGTGCGTTGTTTCAGACTTAAATCTACCACTTTATCGGCATGTTGCCAATAGTCTTTACCATATTCTTTCTGTATAAAGTAGTTCATATACATTAAGAATTCGGGTGTTGCGCATGCACCAGCCAGCATACTCGAAACCATAAACACCATATTTATGAATCCGCCACAGAAGCTTTTAAGGTTGGTAGGGGCAGTAGAGTTACCTCCAATCGATGTTGTTCCACCGATAAGCCATGGATACATAGTGATAGAAGCACAGTAGTTGGCAAGGTTTGTCTCGTCGTTCTTATATATAAAGTGGTGTGTTAGCAAGTGTAAATACTCGTCAGAGAGTTCCTTTCCGTACATTTTTTTAATGCGGTCGGTAAGCAAACGGCGGTTCAATCTAATGAAACCTTGCTTTGGAAGCTCGCCTATTAGGGTGGCAATGTTCTTGTTTTCCACGTTAGCATTGGCATCAAACTTAGAGCCAGTGGCAGCATTCTCTGCATGACAATAGTCTGTTAGGAAGCGCATTTTCTCTAAAACCTCCCTATCTTCGGTGTGTTGGTGTCTATAAACTATAAAACTTTTTGCTACATTATAGTATCCTTCCTTCATTAAAGCCTCTTCTACTTGATTCTGAATGTCCTCAACTTTAATGTCGTCGTGTATTTTTATGTTCGCTAAAACCTTTGAAACAGTACCAAGATCGGTAGGTTCGCCAACACTGTCGAATGCTTTTATAACGGCATTCATAATCTTGTCGAGTGAGAAACGGTCCTTTGAGCCGTCGCGTTTTGTGATTGTGAAATTCTTCATTTTACCTTTTCAGTATGTCTTTATATATTTTTATGTTATTGATTGAGTTGTTTTTGTTACTCCTATTGGTTACCTTAATGGTTGTTTTGGAAAACTTTTCTCGATGCAAAGATAGGGAAAAAGAAAATGAATAAAGAGTATTTTTTTAAGAATAAAAAAATTACCGTCTATTTAACCATATATGTGTAATTTTATTTATAATACTCTGATTATTAAGTATATATAAAATGGCTTTTAAAGATACAGTTTTTAGCTTATTTAGAATAAAAAAAGAAAATGTTTTTGCTTCTTAAAAAGATATATAAGTTTTTCTGTTTTGGAAAACTTTTTAGAATACAAGATGGTAAAAGTTGTCTGAAAAGATATACTTTTTTGTGTTCTGTTTGTGTGTTTGTTTCTCTAAAAAATGGTGTTTTTAGTGTTCTGCGAATGCCTCAAACATTTGCAAAAACAATATTTGTGCAAAGTGTATATCCTCTAAAACAAGATATTTGCTATGGAAAATAGTTTTTTTAAAGTTGTTAAGTGCACCTACAAAATATCTATTTTGCTAAGAATTGCTTTAGCTTTTCCAGTTCTTCGGTAGCCACTTTACGTCCATGTTCGTAGGTTTCTTGCATTTTTTTAGGGTTGTGCGATGTGTGTCCAATGGTAAGTTTAATTTGCGGTTGAAGCACAAAAACGTTGCCTTTTCGCTCTTCTTGTAACACCAAGTCTACCTCTTTATTATACATAATGTGTCGTTCTGCCAGTGCTTTCAGCATTTTTGGGTGTCGGTGTAGCTGTAAATGCATCAACGGCATTAGCTTATTGGGTTGCTTTCGGTATCCTTTTGGTTGCGTTAGCACCACAACGTTGCGTTGATATCCTTGTTTTTGGAAAAAGGCAAGCGGAATAGAGTCTGCTACACCCCCATCTAACAGGCGTTGTCCGTTAAGTTTCACAATGTTAGAAACCAGTGGCATTGATGCCGAAGCCCGCACAAACTCCAACTCTTCATAGTCTAACGTGTTAAGTTGGCGGTACACTGCCTTTCCCGATCCCACGTTTGTAGCCACTGCCCAGAATTCCATTGGATTGTTACGGAAGGTTTCGAAGTCTACAATATCCAGCTTATTTGGTATGAAATGGTAGGCATATTCGGCTCCGAAGTAGTCGCCTGTGGTAAGCAACGACCACAACGAGGCATATTTCCAGTTGTTTGCGAAGCGTTTACTGTATCGTATTACACGTCCAATTTGTCCCGACTTGTAGTTGCAACCAAAGGCAGCGCCTGCCGAAACCCCTATGGCACCGTTAAACTTAATATTGTTTTCCATTAGCACATCTATAATTCCAGCTGTGAATAAGCCTCGCATTGCGCCTCCTTCCAATACCAATCCTGTTTTCATAACATATATTTAGTTTTATAGCACACCATTTTTTGTGTTGCAATCTATCGTTTTAGTGCCTTCTTTATAATCTGTGCTGCGATGGGAGCAGCTACATCTGCACCGAAACCAGCGTTCTCAATGAACACTGCTATGGCTATTTTGGGGTTGTTCATTGGTGCAAAAGCAATAAACGCCGAGTGGTCTTTGCCTTGATTTTCCACCGTTCCGGTTTTTCCACAAATGGTATATTCTTTTGTATTTATATCGCGTGCGGTTCCCCATGCTACGGCATTGCGCATTCCATCTATCACTGGTGGATAGGCATTAGGGCTTACTAGCGTAAGTCTACGCTCTGTAAAGCGTTTTGGTAGTGGGTGTTCTGCGGTGTTGGCGTGTATATGTGGTGTGTAAAAATAGCCACGATTGGCAATGGTAGCAGCTAAATTGCATAGTTGTAGGGGGGTTACTGTTATGTCGCCTTGCCCCATTCCTGTCCAAATAATGGTGAGCGGACGCCAGCCTATGCGATATCGGCGAGCCAAATAAGCCGAATTGGGCACCAATCCACCCATTTCTCCTGGTATGTCGATGCCGAGCGGACTGCCTAATCCCATACTCGTCATATAGCTATACCACTTGTCTATGGCTGCCGAATAGGTGCCATATTTTGCTTTATTGCCTATCATGTTCTCAAAAGACTTTAGAAAATAGGTGTTACACGAACTGGCAATAGCAGCTCTAAGCATAAGTGGCGAACTGTGTTTGTGGCATTTCACTTTTATGTTTTCTTCGCGAAAAGCCCCATAGCAAGCCATTTTGGTTTCGGGTTTTAGTGTACCTTCCGATAAGAAAGTGAGTGCTTGTGCTGTTTTAAAGGTAGACCCCGGGGCGTAAGCTGTGGCAATAGCCAAGTTGGTATTAGGACCTTCGGGCGAGTTTGTTGCCAAGCATATCACCTCTCCAGTAGTCGGTCGAATGGCAACAATGCTTCCTTTGCGTCCTTTCAACAGTTCGTTTGCCAGTTGCTGAAGGTCGGGTAGCAACGTTGTTGTGGGTTCGCTGGCAGCCTTTGGGGTGGTTTTCTTTTCGTCGGTATCCGTTTTCTTTTCTGTTGGAGTGTTTTTTTTGGTTGTTTTTTTGGTTGTTTTTGTTTTGTCGGGATACAGTCGTTCCATTTCACCGTGGTATTCTTGTGCTATGACTGTGGCTGTTGCGAGTATACAAAGTATGCTTATAATATATCTCTTCATATTTTTTTAATCGGATTTAGATGTGCAAAGGTAGTTAAAAGATTATATTTACGATGTAACTGGTGGGGGCGAATTGACGTTTTTTACTTTATTTTACGAGAACAATACATGCCATATTATTTCAGCAACACATAGTGTTACGAACCCCAAAAACAATTGTTTTTGTTGATGATACGGGCACAATGAATTGATAAAAATGCCTTGCGGAGTGTTCGTTTCCATACATTTGCGCAATGAACAAACGGTGTGGTTTCGGGTGGTGTATATTCTCTAATTTCAAAAAGGGGGTTTTTGCAATGTAAAAGTATGGTTTTTGCGCTGCAAAAGTATGGTTTTTGCACGCCAAAAACCATACTTTTGTAATACAGAAAAATGGACTTTCGTAAGGCATTGTATATTAGATGGTTATGAACTGCGGTATGCTTCGGTTACAACTGGTAGATGTTTCGTACATTATTATATGGTGTAAATGCCACCGCACTCGGTAGTTTGTTGTATGCTTGTTGGCATTTTGCATGCCTTTCGCCTTTGTTGTATATGGTAATATCTTTATTATGAGGTTTATAAACTGTATTTATGGCGGAACAAAATAAACCAACTTTAATAACCAATTAGGCAAAAACCACGTATTAATAAATAATAAACACATTGTGAAAAGAAAGTTATGAAAAGTTTTTGTACTTTAAATTAATTTGCATATCTTTGCGAAATGAAACTAAATATTCGTATGTAGAGAGAGTATAACAAACAATATATAGAAATGGAGGTGTAGTTCTGGCTGCTTATGCGCCACATTGCAATGCTGTTGTTTTGTGGAAGGTGTAATGCTAAAACAAATTTTTATGTTTGCCTAAATGCCGTTTATGGCAACAAAAAGAGAATTTTATGGCATACTAATAAGCGTACGAACACGGTTAAAATAACCACTTACCTTCTGTAATACAATCAATTAAAAAGCTCAATCACACAAAAATAATATAAACAAAACGTAAAATGAAAAAACTATTAGTATTAGTATGTGCTGCCATTGTAAGTATTTCTGCTTCAGCACAAAAGGGAGATAAGGCAATAGGTGTAAACCTTTCGTATGGTACAAAAGTAAAAAATATAGGCTTAGGAGTAAAAGGTCAGTACTATTTAACCGACCGTTTGCGTGGCGAAGCATCTATAGATTACTTTTTAAAGAAGGACGATGTATCTATGTGGGATATAAATGCAAACCTCCATTACCTGTTTGATGTTGCTCCAAAACTACAGGTTTATCCTGTTGTGGGGGTAGGTTATACAAAGTGGAATGTGCAATTTATACTGTTAGACGGCAAGAAGAAGTCGGCATCAGAAGACAAATTTGCGGTTAATCTTGGATGTGGTGTACAGCATCAGCTTACCGATAGGATTAATGTGAATGCAGAATTGAAATATCAAATTATAGATAATTATAACCAATTGGTGCCAAGTGTGGGACTGACATATAGATTATAAAGTTCTTTATAGAGGTTGTTAAACCGTAGGTTTGCCTCTATTATGATAAGAAAGGTGTGGCTGAAGCATTTGCTTTCCACACCTTTTATAGTTTAAACCTAAAAAACTGTTAGAACAAATATAAACCTTGTTTTATTGCAGAGTATGTTATGTTGCGTATAAACAAAGTATAACGAGCTATAATAAACGGCAAACGACGAACAAAAGAGGGGGAGGAGAATATAGCATTAACAAGGTGCGGCGGTTGTTTTTGTGGGTTTATACACACTGTAAAACTGTTGTTTCGGCTTTGTTAGCTTGTTTTTTGCTATAAAAAAAACTCCTACCTGTCTTATAAAAAGACAAAGTAGGAGTTCAGAAAATATATGGCATTTATAAGTTTTTCTATATTTTAGCGCATTGTGAGCATAACAACGCTGCTGCCAAAACAAACGTAAGGCTGTTCTGTAGTATATATATTGTAGTAGTTTCTACTGTTTATACTTCTCTACACCCAGCTTATACATATCGTTACCTTCGTGGTCTATGGCAACAATAACGGGCAATTCTTCTACCCGAAGACGGCGTATAGCCTCTGTTCCAAGCTCATCGAAGGCAATAACTTCTGCCTCTTTAACAGCCTTTGCCATAAGTGCGGCTGCGCCACCAATGGCAGCAAAGTAGACTCCGGTATATTTTTTTAGTGCATCGATAACCTCTTCAGATCGCGAGCCCTTACCAATCATAACACGAAGCCCCTGTTGAATGAGTCGTGGAGAGTAGGCATCCATACGTCCTCCAGTGGTTGGTCCTACCGAACCAATGGGTTGTCCAGGCTTAGCAGGGCACGGACCAGCATAGTAAACAGCCTGTCCTTCAAAGTTAAAAGGCATAGGTTCGCCCGCATCAAGCATTTCGCACAACCGTTTATGCGCTGCATCGCGTGCCGTATATATAGTTCCTGATATATAAACCATATCGCCAGCATGGAGCGATTTTATGGTTTCATCGGTGAATGGAGCCGATATTATTCGTTTTTCTTCCATATTTTGTTTTCTTGTATTTAGGGTATTGTGTAAGAAACGCCACCTCTATTTAACTCTGTACGAATGTTTTTCAGAGAGCGTTTGTAGTGTTTAGAGAGAGCCTTCTGCATGGCGTGTAGCATGGCAACCAATGTTTACCGATACAGGCAAGCCAGCAATGTGCGTGGCATTGGTGAGAATGCTTACTTGTAGGGCGGTAGTTGTGCCACCAAAACCACATGGACCGATGCCAAGTTTGTTAATTTCGTCTAACAATTCCTTCTCTAATTTAGCCACATGGGGCATTTCGCTAACACTGCCAACCGGTCGGAGCAATGCTTTTTTGCTTAAATAGGCAGCTCGTTCCATAGTTCCACCTATGCCAATGCCTACAATAATAGGTGGACAAGGGTTGCCACCGGCATGGAAAATAGTGTCTATAACAAACTGTTTAATGCCTTTTATGCCTGCACTTGGCGTCAGCATCTTCAGTCCACTCTTGTTTTCGCTACCAAAACCCTTAGGTGCTACGGTAATATGGAACTCGTTTCCCGGCACAATATTGTAGTGAATAATGGCAGGAGTGTTGTCTGTTGTGTTCACACGGTCTATTGGATCCTTCACAACCGACTTGCGAAGATAACCTTTAGAGTAGCCTTGTCGTACCCCTTGGTTTATGGCGTCTTCTATAAAACCACCTGTAATGTGGCAATCTTGCCCCATTGTAACAAACACAACGGTCATTCCTGTGTCCTGACACATAGGTACACGCTCGGTTTTAGCTATATCGGCGTTTTTCACAATCGTACCTATTATCTGGCTTGCTAAGGGCGATTTCTCTTGTTTTTGGCATATTGCGAGCTTGTTATATATATCGTCTGCAAGCACGTAACATGCTTCTATACAAAGCTTTTCTACCAGCTCTGTAATCTTAGATGCTTCTATTTCTCTCATTCTTATACTTGTCTTGTAAGGAAATACTGTGTATTTCTGTTCTCAATGTTCTCGTAATTCGTATCAACAATGCCTATTAGGCAATGCGTTTTGCTATCGGAGTCGTACATAAACTCCTTAACGAAAGCAAAATTCTGTATATCTTTGGTATTATTTACCTGCAAACGCGGACCTCCACACTCTACTATGCGTTTGCCAACGGTAATGTGTTCTTCGTCGTAATATGCTACTGGGAGGTGCATTTCTATAATTTTGCGCACCTTTTGTTCGAGTTCCTCTATGCTAAAGTCCTCGTGTTTGTAGAATTTAAGCACGAAACCGTTACGTATATCAGAGAAATAATAATGGTCGGAAGATATGTTATAGTCCTCTTCAAGTATGTAACGGGTAATCTCTTCTGCCGTATGTGCCATCTTACGATACTTCAACGACTCGTGCACAATCTCGTAAATGCTTTCTGGAAGTGGTCCAAACATTGTGGGACGAGCCACAATAATTTCTTCGCCAATACCCACAATCAAATCGGCATTGCGCCCTAAAGCCTTGCGTAAAAGGTTGAAATGTTCAACAATAACTCGCTTTTTGTGTTCCAACAATGTCTTAACAAATTCGGCAATCTCCCACATTTGCATAAAGCCAGTAAGGAAACGAATGTCCAAATGGAACGATGAAGCCTCTTTAATTTCGCCTAATGCAATGGAATCTCGCATAGAAAGAATCTTGCGAGGGTTTATTATGTCGTCGTCGTTGGTGAGTTCCAAACCAGGAAACATACCTTTTATGAGCGAAGATTTGCCAGAACCAGCATCGCCTACAATACCAATGAGACGGTCGGTATACAGAAGGTGGCGTTGAGAAATGTGGTCGCCGAGGAATATAAGACGCTCTTTGCCACGTGGAGCAAAGTATTGTGTTGAGATAAGATATTGCTGAAGTGGATTTATCATTGCCTTTTTTGTTGTGGAGTTTATTGCTAATAATGCTCTTTAAACCAATGTAATAGGACTTAGAAAATATCTGTTCTAATTATAAAAAATGGAGTTTGGTTTTCTCTATATTGCCATAATGAGGGCAGAAAGCATTAATTTTTGCAGTAGAAAAAAACGAGTCGGCACACCCTATAATATAGTTTTTGTGCCAACTCGTTTGTTTTTTATTTTATAATTCGAAGCTCATCTTCATCAAAGGCGTATGCTGTTGTGCACCATAAACATCGGTTTCGCCTAATGAACCAGATGGAATAGGACGAACAATGGTTACTTTTATTGCCTTTGCAGGGTCGAAGTGTATAATGTTTATTATGTCTTCTGGCTTGATATGGTATAGGTTGCAGAACATTGTTTCGTTGAAAATATTTGCTGCTTTCACCTTGTTGTACATATCAAAGTCTTTAAAAATGACATCGAATGTAAGTTCGAAAGGGCCCGAATTCTTACTACGAATCACCGAAGCCACGTCTATTAATTTATATTGTGCCATGTTTTTATCTTCTTAAACTGTTTGTTACTTGCATTCTCCCCTGTCGAAATTGACGTATGTAATAGGGAAGAGACTTGTTGGATCGTCTACTTCTAAGAGGTGATAGATATTGAATTCGTAAACCTCGCCCATCTTACAATCTGATGGAGAGAAGGGGAATGCAAGGTTGCCTGACGTAGAATAGCGACCTTCGTAGCCAAAGTGGAGCATCGTGCTACGTGCGAAGCTACAGATAGTGTTAGCTGTTTCTTGGCTATCGGCTACGGCTTCGATAATGATAAGAAGCTCATCGGAGTGCGATTCCTCTATTCCTTTGAACATTGCCATTACGCCTTTCTTGCCATAAATCTTGAAATCGAGGAAGAAATCGGTAATGCCGTACTTTTTAAAGTTGTCTTCTACGCGAGCGCGAACTGCCTCTGTAATTTCGTCTATCTTAGAAATCATGATAGGATCCTTAACCGCTGCAGGCGACATTGTGCGGAAACCTACTCGGCGAACACCCTCGAGTTTAACGTAATACTTATCGGTTGGTACAAACTTTGACCCAGAAACACGTACCTTATTGTCGTCTACTTGTTCGAATTTGCACTCGTGTAGGTTGATAGCACCACCTGGACCAGGCAGAATATAAGGGTTTGTTTTCTCGTAAAGTGTGTGTCCTGCGATAGAAAGGGTGGTACATTTGCGAGCTGAAGATAATGGTTCGAGCACGAAATCGTCGTGATGTAGATAGCCAAACATACAGTCGCTACCACTTCCTGGTAGTGCACAGATAGCCGCACACTCTAATATTTTTGCCCAAGTGAATGGCTAAACCTTTTGGAAATCCCTCTTTTATTGGAAGGGCAGCGAATACTGATGGGTCGTAAGAACGTGCCAGCAATAATTACGTCGGCACCTTCTTCCAAAGCCTTGATGTATGGTTCTTCGCCAATTTGAGCTACGATATGAACTGCCTCGTCTACGTCTTTTTTTCGCCGATAGGCTTAGCTGGAGCAAGTGGAGTAACCTTTCCTTTGCGAAGTTCTTCCTTAATAAAGTCTTTCTCAAACTCCGATTCTATTACTGCCATCTTAAAAGAAAGGCCTTTCTCTTTGGCTATTTCGCGAATGATATCGAGTACAAATTCTACGTGAGGACGTGCACCGCTACCACCAGCAGTACCTACAATTACGGGTACTTTGGCTTCTATTCCAGCAGGAATCATAATTTCTAAGTCGCGTTTTACAGAGTTGCGGTCTGTGAACGACTTGCCTGCGCCAAGATAATAAGGGCCTGGATCTGATGAACCAGCGTCTACTGCGATTACGTGTGGCTTACGTTTCATTCCCTCTACGAACGATTCCATAGGGAAACCATAGCCCAAAATAGCTGTAGTGGAGAGTATTCTGATTTCTTCCATCTGTTGTTTTCCTTTTTTAATTGTGTGGTGAAACCTCTTAATTGCCTGTTTGGAAGCAAAGTTCAATAACTTTATGCAAGTTAAAGAAACATAGTATAAAAGGTTTGTCCCAATATTTAGATATTCTAATAAATATGACTTTTGCGTTTGAAAGTTGCGTTGCCTGTGTTTAAAGATTACTGCGTTTGCGTTTTATATCTCTTATATTGCATTTTTAGAACTATGGATCTACTTTTTTAGAACTATGGATCTGCATTCTTAGAACTATGGATCTGCATTTTTAGAACCATACTTTTGCATTCCAAAAACCATACTTTTGCATTCTAAAAACTATGTTTTTGCATTTTAAAAACCATGTTTTTGCATTCCAAAAACTATGTTTTTGTATGCTAAAAACTACCTTTTTGCGATATAAACAAACTTGTTCTATTTTCTGAAACCAATTGTTTTTATTTATGGTTGCGATAGCATTAATCCAAGAATCTGTTTGCGTTGGTTCTTAACGGGCAGGTTGTCATACCTTGATGAATATGGCGTCATATCTGAATAGAACAGACGCCACATTCTTTTTTTCTATCTTATGATATTGAATTTGCGTATATATAATAATGTTTCTATTTGGCAGTGAGTGCTAAGATGCGGCTCATTTCGTTGAACACAATCATATAACCTTCGTCTACTCCCATACCAGGTTTAGCAAGATACTGTACAGGTTTGGTAGCCATAGCAATGTTAGCGCAAACCTCTGCAGAGCGGTTTGTTTCGTTGCAAGTACCTCCAAGATAAGCACCCATGCCGTGTTCTTTACAGTAAAGTACGGCTTCGATGGTGTTGTTGATACCTCCGAGGTCTGGAGTCTTTATCTGTGCCATGTGTCCAGCCTTCTTTTCAGTGAACGCTTTTATATCTTCTAAGGTGTTACACCATTCGTCTGCAACAATCTCAGCGTCTATTCCATCACGGTCCATTGCGGCACGTATAGCAGCTAAAGCATCTATTTGTGCTTCGCGTTCGCCCATATCAACTGGTCCTTCTACACGTAGGTGGAAAGGTTTTGCTATTTCTGCCACCTCGCCAATGTATTTAGCGATAGCCTCAAAATCGTTATTGAAGACGATGCCGAGTGTTCCATAAACATCAATATGGAAGATAGGGTTGTAGCATTCGCATGGACGTAGTTCGAGAATACGGTTGCGTAGCCAGCCAACATACTCTTTAATCTTTTCGCCTTTTAGTCCAACCTTTGTTTCAACGTGGTTGAAAAGAGCATGTGGAAGTACGTCAGCACACTTCATTATCATCTTGTCGGCATTCAAATAGCGGTCGTCTCCTGATTGAGAGAAGATAGGAATAATCTTCTTTGATACCTCTGTGCCATACTCATTGGCTACTACTTGTGCCATTAATTTGCTTTGGCTCTTTGCAACAGCATCAAGACAAGCTTGTGTTACACCATATCTTATAGCGGTATGATATATTTTTCCTGTAGACGGACTAATAGCTTTGTCTACAAGGTCTGCCATTTCGCGGAACGATGTTATTTCTTTGCCTTCGTAAAGTGGTGCTATTTCTTTCAATAACTGGAATAAAGTCTTTTGCAAGGAACAATGGGTCGCGGCCACCGGCACCTGAATACTGCACAGCAGCACAGTCGCCGTATGCAATAGCGCCGTTTTCAAGTATGAACATAACGCTAATTGATTCGCCAGCTTGTCTTACCTGTGTGAAACCAGGTGTTAATGGAGTGCCAATATAGAAGGCACCGTCGTTCTTTGCACCGGCTTTGATGGCCTTTTGGTCATCGAAAAAGAAGCCCGTTTTACCTGGGGCACATACAACTTTCTTAACTTTCATAATAAGAATTTGTTTAAGTTATGGTCCCACTGCGGTATTATTGTTTCCCTTTTGTGGGACCAATATGTTAGTTTATGTTTTTTCTGAGAGTTCTTTTTTTGCTCTTCTAAAGATTTGTTTTCTTGTTAAGGCTGTGCTTAAGCTATCTTAGCATTAGTCGTTTAACTTAGCGAAAACGTTCTTTTTGTAGAGTTTGCTATTGTGGTATTACCAACATTGTTAGTCTTTAGGGCGTCCAACAAGGTGTCCTTTACCAATTGCGTAAACGTCGTCGATAACCATTTGGAAGCTAACAGGACGATTTTCGGCTTTTGCTCGTTCCTCTAACTTCTGGCGATGGAATATAACTAAGTCGTCGCTGAGTGGCATATTACCCATATTCAATAGTCGGATAGCACCTTGATTATCGCGTGCAGGCAACACTTTACCAGCGTTATACTTGCTTGGTGCAAATGGAATGTCAATCACTCCAGCCTCTATTGCAGCGCAAGTACCTACAGCCCAATCGCCCTTTCCAAGCTCTTCCACCTTATTAAGAATACATTCCATTTCGCGCATAATTATTTCGCTCTCGTCTATAACGGCAGGAATTTCGCGGAAGTTTTGGTCTTTTAGCATATTGATAACCTGCTTTGTGGCACGTAATCCGGCTGCATTTGCCTCCTTTGTAGGTATACCCATAGCTTCGTGTGGTGTTTTAACGATAACCTTTGTTGCCTTTGCCAATGCACCAGCAGCGGCTCCCCATGATATAACTCCAAAGGCTTTAGCTTCGTCTTGTGGGAATCCGCCCATCCATTGGTGGAACACTGTGGTTACACGAGCGTCTTTATAGCCAAACTTATCTAGGTATTTGCGTGTCATAATATCAAGCGAACGTATTGCAGCAACGTCCTGAATGAGGTTACCACACTGGCCATATCCAACAGTAAGGTCGCGTACTCCTTGTGTAGCAGCTAGCACTGCCTCTATTACAGCGACGGTATTTGATATGCAAGGAGGTATAAGTGTACCAGTAAGAGGTCCGAAAGGCTCTCTGTTTATAGATACTCCTGCTTCTTCGTATAGTCCAACTAAGCGGTCGGCATACTGCCAATGGTGAATTACTTGGTCTACTGGGTGTGCTTAGAATATGGAATATTGTATGAGATACCTCCACCTTCGTATGATGTAAAACCACCTGCGATAGAGATTTCGGTAAGTAAACGTGCATCAGGAGTCCCGTGTCTAACCTGTACAGGGCTCTTTACTGCCGATGTAACCTTACGGCAAATGTCCACGCCATAGTTCACAATGGGGAATCCATTCAGCATTGAACGGTTGGTTTCGAAGCTTTTTTGAATACCAACTTCGCATTCTTTGTATCTGTTCAGACGTGTGTAGCTATCTACAGTAGATGGTAACAGGTCTGCTTCTCCTTCGTCTTCAAGGAATCGTAGTAGCTTTATATGTTCTTCATAGAGTGCTACTCCGGCGCGGGGTTGGATAAGAGTGTCACCGTTTTCTACTGCTTTTTGTAGTTTATATGCAAAGCGTTTCTCTGGTGCAATACTCTTTTGGTAATCTACAGCCTCTTGGAAGTCTACGCCTTTTCCAGTCTCCCAATGTGTTAAGACGTCGGCTCTTTCTTTGAAAAACTCGTCGTCGGTTAGTTTTTTATTCTTTAATTCCATAATAGTAATATTAGTACTATTGACTATTTATATTTCCGTAATTTCCTTTTTCATAATGGATAGTGCCAGATGTGGCTCGAAATTGCTTAGCAATCCCATAGATGCGAAGATGTATTTCTTATCTAACATATACTTTGGAGCCTTTGGTTTGGCAAACATTGGGTCGCGCGATGCTTTCTTTTCTGCACCGCTTAGTATTCTCTTAGGGTCTGAATTGTTTTTAATGGAACCTCCAATACCTACTATAAATGGCACATCCGAGAGGTCTTTTCCAGTTAAAGTGAACACTTGTCCCATTGGTGTGTATGCTGGTTCGAAGTATCCGCAGTGTCTTTCTACGGCTACTTTCACGGCGTTGCGTGCCAATCCTTGTTCAATGCGTGCTTCTTCGTCGTTTTGTGGAAGTGTTGCTGGTTCGGCAGCGCATCGTTTTATCCAGTTTTCTATCTTGTTTTGGTCTATTCCAAGTTCGTCTGCAAACACTTCCATATTTATTTCTTCCGCCATTGCGGTTAGGCTATAGCGCATTCCGAGGTCGCCTTCTACGGTGCGTTTGCTATATGGTTCTGGTAGACCTTTGGTTATAACTTCGGCTATTGTGGGTTCTCCTTTCGCCATAGAGTATATGTCTGTGGTTGCTCCGCCGAGGTCTACAGCCATCATATCGCCCATTCCTTCGTCGCGTCCGTACCCTTTGCTAAACAGTTCGCACCCTGTTAGTACAGCTAACGGTGTAGGTATGATGTCGTAACCGCTCATTTTTTGAATTCTTGTAAGTCCTTTTGCTTCAATAATTCGGCTAATAAACAGTTCTTTAATCTTTTGTTTTGCTGGGTTAATATTTATGACATTGAATTGTGGCATTACGTTTTCTGTAATGACACACTTCTTTTTATTAGATGCTTTAAATATTTGGTCGAGTTCGTAAGAGGCTGTTTTGTTTCCTGCAGCTATGATAGAGAAGTCGCGGTCGATAGCACATAGTCGTTTAGCATTGGCTATAATCACGTCTTTATTGCCACCGTCTGTACCACCACAAAGTAGAACTAAGTCGGGATTAATGTCGTAAATTTCTTGTTGTTCTGCCTGTGATATCTCGAACGAATATGTTTTTACAACCTTTGCACCTGCGCTTGATGCCGCCATTTTGGCAGCTTTTGCTGTAAGTTCGGGTACTAATCCAAGCGCAACCATCTTTAATCCGCCAGCAGCACTACTGCAACAGAGTAGTCTATCGTATTCGAAGTGTCCTATTTGTGCTTCGAGTTGTTGCAAACCGTTATTAAATCCTTCCATAACATCGGTTTCGATGGTTGTGAAAGCGGCTGCAGTTCCAATAACGTTTCCTATTTCTGTGTCTATAGCTGTTAGCTTAGTGTATGTGCTACCAAAGTCTACTGTAAGATATTTCATGTATTAATCTTCCTTTCCTAAAACTTTATCGAGGTCTTTTATAGAGAGTTCGATGTCTGTTCCAGGAGGATATACTTTTGTGAAACCCATTGCGAGGAAACGTTTTTCAACATCTTCAAAGTTTTGTTTTCCCACTACGAGGTTACCACCAACAAAGATTGGAATACCTTTTAAGCCTGCTTCGTCGCATTTTTGGCGTAGTCCCTGGCAGTCTATTTCGCCATGACCATACATTGACGATACTAAAATGGCGTCTGCATTGGTCTCTATGGCAGCTGCGATATACTCTTCTTGTGCCACCATAACACCTAAGTTTACTACATTGTAGTTGTGCTGCTCGAGCGCAAAAGCAATAATTTTGTTGCCAACCGCATGTGCGTCAGCGCCAATAACTCCAGTTACTACTGTCTTTTTTTCCATAGCAATCTAATGAATTTGAGTTAGGTTCTATATATTTTCGTATATTTTTTGCAAACTTACAACCTTAATTCTTAAATGACAAAGAATTGTCCAACAAATTTCAAAAATTAACAATTGTTTACCTAAATATATATTTACACTGTCTTCTTTTTATCTTTTAACAGTTCGATTCGTCTATTATTCGGTTGTATTTTACATTCTATAACAAAATGGACGCTATATTTTTGTTGATAGTATGGCATAGTCTTGATCTATAATAACTTATACAACATTAAGGTGGGTGTAGTTTTTTCTTCATCTTTTTGTAGTTATGTAGATTTGTATTTCTGTAGTTTTTATGGTTGCTGTGGTGTATGTGTTTTTGCTATTCTTAGTATAGTTGAGATAGTTTAGTGGGTATTGCATTTCAAAAACCCCCTTTTTGCACGCCAAAAACCATACTTTTGCACGGCAAAAAGGGGGTTTTTGCAATGCAAAAATAGGGTTTTTTATAACGCGTTGATACTTAGTTGGTTACTGAATTATATATTTTGCCTTTCTACACGGCACAAAATGGCTAATTAAGCAATGCCTACCCATACCGTGTTTGCGTATATTACACCTTATATAATATAGGAGCCTATTATGAGAACGAAACGAAAACGAATTTAAGAAGATGGGGGAAAGTGTTTATTTAGTCGTTGTCTAAACTTTGCTTTTACACGAAAAATATTTTGAAATTGTTGGTTGTTGCCATATATATTTCGTAATTTTGCAGTGCGATTAAGATTTTTTTGGATTATATCCAATATGGTAAAAAGATTTTCAGATAGGGCAATAACACGATAAAAACATATTTCTCTTTCAGGAAGAAAGCAAGAAATGTGTTCAGGAATAACCACATTGCCCACTAAAAAAGATACACATAACAAACAAAAACAGAACATTATGAAGAAGACATTTATTTGTACTGTATGCGGATACATGTACGAAGGAACAGAAGCACCGGCAGAATGCCCAATCTGTCACTCTAAAACAGAGAAGTTTAAAGCATTTGATGCCAATGCAATTAAAGGTACAAAAACCGAAGAAAACCTTAAAACTGCATTTGCAGGAGAGAGCCAAGCACGTATGAAATACGACTATTATGCTGGTCAGGCACGTAAAGATGGCTACGAACAAATAGCAGCTCTCTTTGAAGAAACTGCCATAAACGAACGTATGCACGCTAAGTTGTGGTTTAAATTTCTACACGATGCTGGTATTCCAGACACTGTTGCAAACCTTAAAGATGCAGCTGCTGGCGAGAATTATGAGTGGACCGATATGTACGAAAATATGGCAAAAGAAGCTATGGAAGAGGGTTTCCCAGAGCTTGCAGTTAAGTTTCGTACTGTTGGTGCTATTGAAAAGAAGCACGAAGAGCGCTATCGCAAGTTGCTAAAGAATATAGAAGACAAGGTTGTTTTCTCTCGCGATGGCTCTGCAATATGGCAATGTCGCCAGTGTGGCAATATTGTTATAGGTAAAAATGCACCTGAAGAATGCCCAGTTTGTGGTCACCCACAGAGCTATTTCCAGTTGCAAGAAAACAATTTCTAAGCAATTTAGCCTTTAAAAAGGCAGTGTTGGCAGTTTAATTTCTCCATTCTTCTGCTGCCAATACGTTGCTAAGAAACATAAAAAGCGGAATGCCCAATGTGGCGTTTCGCTTTTTTTATGCCATTGAAATGTTATTCCATAAAAGCAAAAATATAGCGCATATTGCACATAAAAGCGGTGTTTATACCCTACAAATGGCAGTGAGTACATAACATTTTGCCTTTTTCCTTCGCTAAATACGTTTAAAATATGTAAGTTTGCAACAAGAAACATTTAACCTTTAAACCCAAACAAAATGATAAAAGAGTATATAAAGGAAAACCAAGACCGAATACTTGAAGAGCTATTCAGTCTGATTCGCATACCCAGTGTGAGTGCTCAACCCGATAAGCACGGTGCCGATATGGTGCGTTGTGCCGAACGTTGGAAAGAATTGTTGCTAATGGCGGGTGTAGATAGGGCAGAAGTGATGCCAACAGATGGTAATCCTGTGGTGTACGGAGAGAAGATTGTAGACCCTGCAGCCCGTACTGTTCTTATCTATGGACACTACGATGTGATGCCAGCAGAACCTTTTGAACTTTGGAAAACCGAACCTTTTGAACCCGTAATTAAGGACGGACGTCTATGGGCAAGGGGGGCTGACGACGACAAAGGTCAGTCGTTTATTCAGGCAAAGGCATTCGAATATATTGTTAAGAACAACTTATTAAAGCACAATATAAAGTTTATACTCGAAGGAGAAGAGGAAATTGGCTCGCCAAGTTTAGAGGCTTTCTGCAAGAAACATAAGGAATTGCTGAAGTGCGATGTAATTTTGGTATCGGATACTAGTATGATTGCCAAAGACATACCATCGCTAACAGTGGGTCTGCGTGGCTTAGCCTACTGGCAAATAGAGGTAACTGGACCTAACCACGACCTACATTCGGGCCACTTTGGTGGGGCTGTGGCAAATCCAATAAACGTGCTCTGCAAACTAATAACCGATGTTACAGACAAAGACGGCCGCATTCAGTTCCCCGGTTTCTACGACGATGTAGAGGAAGTATCGCCAGAAGAACGTGCAATGGTGGCACAAATACCTTTCGATGAGGCTGCTTATAAAAAGTCGTTAGACGTTGATGAGCTGTTCGGAGAGAAGGGTTACAGCACCATAGAGCACACTGGCTTCCGTCCAAGCTTTGATGTTTGTGGCATTTGGGGTGGTTATCAGGGCGAAGGAGCTAAGACTGTGATACCTTCTAAGGCATACGCGAAGCTATCATGTAGGCTTGTTCCACACCAAGATCATGCAAAAATAGGGCAGATGGTGGTAGATTATTTCCAACGTGTAGCACCTAAAACCGTGAAAGTAAAGGTAGAATCGATGCACGGTGGGCAGGGTTATGTGTGTCCAATAGACCTTCCTGCCTACAAAGCAGCCGAGCGTGGGTTCGAAAAAGCCTTTGGTAAACGACCCATTGCAGCACGTCGTGGTGGCAGCATTCCTATTATTGCAACCTTCGAAGAGGTGCTTGGTGTGAAGACAGTACTTATGGGTTTCGGCTTAGAATCGAACCTTATTCACTCTCCAAACGAGAATATTCAGCTCGATATGTACTGGAAATCTATCGAAGCTGTTATTAATTTCCATCTGGAATACGACAAGTTGTAAACACGAAAGTCCATAGAAACGTTGTGTTTCTATGGACAACATTTATAGAAGCTGGCTGTTTTGCTTTATAAAACTATAACGAGAACCATTGTTCTTGGATATTTTTTAGGTGCAAAACAGCTATCTTTGTTTTCTAAAACTCCTAACTATATTAATATTTCTAACAACTTTTGTTGGCACAAATAGGGTGTCTTGCTACTCCAAAATATCTATTGTGCACCGCATAAAAGTAAAAAGGGCACACCAGAAAGCCTGGTATGCCCCAACTAATACTATGTGACTACATTAAAAAACCAACTTAATAGTCTTGTTACCTACCTTTACGATGTAAGCACCGTGCTGTGTTAAGGCTACGCGAATGTTCTTTTCGCCCTTGTTATTGTACACAAGTTGTCCGTCGAGAGTATATATTTGGACGTTTTCGCCATTGATATTGTTTACGTAAACATTGTTGCCTTCCATCTTAACCACTGCTTTGAAAGACCAATATTGCTAATACCGTTGGCTGTGCCCACCTTCTTTAGTTCGCTAAACTTACTTTCTACGTATTGTTTTTTTACGTTTCTATCGCTGTTTGTCTTGAAAGCTGTTACACGATGACTAACATCTGACTTACCAACAAATGCAGGAATGGTAATGTCTACCTTAGGTTCTTGTAACCATCTACGGAATATGAATGGGTCGTTAAGGCTTTCTCCTGCCTGATATTTCTGTGTAATCTTCAGGTCGTCGAGGTAGAGATGCTCGTCAGCATATACGGCATAGATACCTATTATAGACCTTTTTGAACCCTTAGTAAAGTTTATTGTGAAGTTTTTCCAGTCGCCATTAACAGCCTTTGGATAGCCTTCGGGGTATATAAGTTCTGCTTGTTCGTAGTCGCAAGTGGTTTCGTTGTAGTTGAAAAGAGCGAAAGCCGCCTGTGTATAAGCAGTGAACTCGTTGTTGTTTTCGTCTATTGCGATAGTCGAAGCTCCGGCTAATTTAACATTAACAGTGAATTTTCCACCATCTTTAGACATATCCATCTCTGGCGAAATAAGTCCTGCGTCTTGGTGGTTGTGGTAATATTGCCAGCCGTCTAAGCATATATAGTCGGTGTAAGGTGCATATTGTGTACCTTTCCAACCTGCTTGTTTCATTTCTGGAATATAGTAAGAGTCGTACGAACCTGGGTTAGGATCTTCTTTAGTCCACCCTGTAAGGTTTCCATCAGCGTCTTTAACGCCTGTGAAATCTTCGTTTGTAACTACAAATTCGCCAGTTTTGTCGGCTTTACGGTCGTAGTATGCAATGTAGTTATAGCGTTCTGCCGAAGGAACAGTACTCCATTCTGCAGTGTATTTGTTCCTATCTAAGTTGGTAACATCCTTCAAAACAGGAGCCTCAAGGTTATATACGAACATCTTATCAGATGGTATTGAGGTATAATTATCCTTAGTTGCAGCCACATTATAGAAGTATGTTTGTCCAGACGTTGCACCTGTTACGTGGAACTTATTTGTGGTAACGGGCTTGTTTTCGAATAGATATTCAGCCTTGCCAGTTTCCTTATTGAGTGTGAAAACATTCACTTTGTAGCCTGTAGCACCCTCTACTGGTGTCCAATTAGCATCGAAACTGGTACCCTCATAGTTAGTATGTGGCAATGTGGTTGGTGTGCCAATGTGTTGTTTAACTGTGAAAACTTCGATGTTGTCGATATACACTGGTGCCATAACCGACACGATATTGAAGAGTGTATATTCGCCTCCTCCATAGAAGAACATAGAATATTCTTTCCATTCTGTGCTGAGTTGAGGAAGTGCAGCACTACCCATCATGCGCCAAGAGGGCGACATATTGAAGGTTTCGGCAGCCTCTACCATAACTTGTGGGTTATCTCCGGCGTTCTTAGCACGTGCTTTAAATCGAATCCAAGCTATGCCTCCGTTTGCGGCTACGTTAAGCATTGGCGTGTTAATGTGTGCCATATCGTTTGGATTAGAGTCCAAATAAACAGTTCCGCCTGCGGGATATGCGTTGCCAGAACCCCAACCTGCTTGTTTAAAATATTCGTCTTTGGTGTTAATCCAAGGGTATTCAAACTCGTCTTTAATTATGTTTGCCTCTGTGTCGGGGGTAGCTTCGCTTCCTGAAGTCATCTTTGCGAAGTCTTCAAACATTACTTGCTGTTCTTCTCCATACGGATTTGCAGCCTTATAAACTGTTGTTAGGGGTACGTTAGCCACATTTTTGTTGAGGCTAAAGGCAGCTGTTGTAATTTTAGACTGCTGCGGTAGTACGCTTCGTGTAAGCTTTTGAACCTCGTTTTGAGTGTTTTGCTGAGCAGAAACAGTGGCTGTTGCTGCCATTGTTAAGGTTGCCACAAGGGCTAATTGTAAATAGTTTTTTCTCATAAACGTAAGAATGTAATGAATAATAGTACTTGATTTATATACTGAAGGCACATTTTAGGGTTTCCACATTGTGGCAGACGATTTGTTTTTTCGCCGTACTTTCTGTGCCTTTCTATTTTTCTAAGCTATCCACTTTTGGCATTTCCCGATGTATATTTGGTAATACATCTTGTGTTTAGGGGTGGATTCTTCTCGATTTAGGGGCAAAAACACTATAACTATTGTTGATAGAGTCTGCCTGATATCGATATATTTGGTTTTTATTTCTATATCTCTCTGTATTCGTCCGCTAATTTAGTAATATTCTTTAGAACGGCAAAAGGTAGACTGTAATATCTTTATTTTTTTTATCTTTTTCACATTTTGCGCCATATTTTCGCCTTTTATGGTGGCTGATAACCATTTTTTAAGTTTTCTGATGGTGAGTAAATCTATTGCGATATTGCGATGTGGTGTGTATAATAAGTGTGTGTATACATTATATATAATGTGCTGTTGTGTGTTGTTTCTGTGCTATGGTGTAATGGCGTTACATTTTAGGGAAAATAAAAGTATGTTTTTTGTTTTTTGAATATTGTGTGTTGCAAATTGTTCGTTGGGTGTTTTCGTGGGTGAATGTGGATATTTCACGGAGTGTTCGCAACGTGTTCATTCTGTGTACGTTACGTGTTCGCAAAACAAAAGTATGGTTTTTGGCGTGTAAAAGTATGGTTTTTGGCGTGCAAAAAGGGGGTTTTTGCATTGCAAAAGTATGGTTTTTGATTTTTGAATGTTATGTTGTTGCAAATCGTTCGCACGCATTTCGTGGTTGAATGTGGGAAATTTCGTAAGGCGTATATGCGATTTATTGTGTCCCGAATGCACATAAATCTGCAAAATAAATGGCGTATTCCTATTGTAAATGTCGTGATTTATAATGTTTTTAACACAGCATCAGTTGGTTTTTGTGTATGTATGGACACAAAAAATATGCCCCCACAGCTTGCGAAATGCGTGTAATGGGCTGTAAGGGGACAGGTTTTGGTGTTGCGCCAACGTTATGCGTATGAGTGCATACCCCCCAAAATGTAGTTCACTCCGAAGTATGTCATAAGAATACTAAGGAAGGCTATAAGCATAAAAAGGTGGTATATGTTTGGCTTTCGAAACTTAGGCAGACTCTGAAAGTGTAGGGGAATGGCATAAATCATAAAGGTTATGAGTGCCCATGTCTCCTTTGGATCCCACCCCCAATAGTTTCCCCAGCTGATGTTTGCCCAGATAGCACCAATGAATATGCCCAGTCCGAGCGTGGTAATGGCAGGGTATAAGAAGATTTGAGAGAGGGTAGTGAGTTGCGAATTAATCTGAACGATATTGGTTTTGGTGCTTCGTTGCGTACAGAAATATGCCACTGCACAAACAAAAGTGAGCGAAAGTAGTGCATACGATACCATAATGATGCTGACATGTACGCTTAACAGCGGACTGTTTAGTACGGGCATACGAGGCGTTATGCTGGGGTCCATTTCGCCCAAATGGCTAACCAACAGCATAAAACCACTGGCAAGCAGTCCGAAAGTGGTCATAATTTGGAGTTTGCGTGTGGTTGCTATTGACACAATCATAATGAGCCACGACAGAAGAAGCATAGTTTCGTAGCCATTGGCAATGGGTATTGTTCCATTTATTATCCACCGCAGTGCCAGTGTAAAGGTGAGAACGCACCACGACACTGCCATAAGCCACGTGAAAAGAGCATAGCGACGTGGACGAGTAAGGAAGAAAACGGAGAGCAAACCAAGTGTAAGGTTCACTATGAAGAGTACTGTTGCAAACGGAAAACTGTTGTAAATGTGTTCGGCACTTATAGCTATGCCAGTTGGTATGGCGGTACTGCCATAGCGATATTGATATTTTTGTAATTTAGAAATCAGTTCGTTGAGCGTGCTAACCTTGTTTTGCACAGCCAGTTGCCCTGCTAACGAAAGAATAGAACGTATGTATTGTTGTTGTGCTGCAGGCATAGAATGTGGCAGTTTGCCAGTAGGTGCAAACCAGTTTACACTTCCATTGGGTGCCGTATAGGGAAATATTTTTAGCGTTTCGCCCTGTATCAAGTTCATCAGAAGCATAAGTTTGTCGTCGGTATCAAGTATTTCCTTGCCTATTCCATCTTGTGCGCCCTGTGCATCTTGTAGATATGGACCTAAGATATAGCCCTGACTGTTAAACAAACTACTGGGTGCGATGTATTCGTTCAGGTGCATTTTGGTTCGCATTTCTCTACCCTTTATTTGTAAAATGGGTTCGCCCATCCATTCTTTTTGCCAAAACAAGAAACCAGTAAGTATCTGACAGGATGTAAAACCCTTATAACTGGCTTTGCCATAAAGCTTTTTAGTGAAGTCGATGGCATAAGTTTCTATTGGGCAGATGCGTCCGTTGTATACTATTAATAGTTTTCCAAACTGGTTGGCAGTAGCTTTTGGCAATGTGGTTTGGGCATTTGCTGCTGCACTGAATAGCAAAAGCAATATAGAAACGGTTCCTTTTGCAACGTTGTTGCGGAGCAAACGGCGGAAGTTTCCTTTGGGTTCAACAAGCATTGCTACCAATGCAAAGAACAGAAGAGCATAGCCTGTGTAGGTAACGGGAATGCCGTAGGGGTCTGAATTTACGGAAAGATAAGACCCTTTCATATCTTCGTCGAAACTGCTTTGGTAGAGACGGATACCCGCCCCCGTGTATATGTTGTTCATAGATATATTCTGTTGCGACCTTTTATTGTCCTTAACAATGGTTACATTCGATGCGTAGTCCATAGCAGCCATATTTCCTGCATGGTAAGAAACGCTGAATTTGTTGAGCAAAATGGTAAAAGGTAGTTTTTCGTTTTCACCATTTTTGTTAATATAAATGGTAGTTGCTTTGCCTTGTCGGAGGTGTATAATGCCTTGTTTTGCGGTGAGATGGGTGAGCAATGCCCCTGCAAGAATAACAACAAACGATAGGTGTAAGAGCACAATAATGGGGCGACGAACCTTTTGTTTTATGAAGTAGACAATGCCAAGAGCCGTGCCTATAGCCCACAAAAGACTGAACCACCATGCTCCGAAGATGTTATCTGAAACGTAATCTAAACCAGTATACTTTCCAATAATGGTTGCAACCGCCATTACAACTATAATAGCTACGTATACTTTTTGTAGTGTTTTCTTTACTTGCATGTGCGAAATAATAATTCAAATCTGCCATTAGGCAGTCTGTTTACCTCTTTTTGTATATGTAAAATAGCATTCAACATTCTATATTTTATTTATTTTTGGCTTGTGTTTTTACTATTCCCGATGCCGTTTTTTACTGTTCTGTCCCGATAATCTTTAGCCAAACCTATAATAAAATAAGATGTATGCAAATACTAAAATCCGATTGGAGAAAAAGAAGAAGATGGATATCGTTTTTGCGGATAGCATCTTCTTCTTAATAAGTATGATAGAATTTAATGTTCGTTAGATAGAACGTATGAACTTAACTACAGCATCGCGGTCTGCCTTTGGCAAGTTATAGAACTTGAAAGCAGCATTGTATGCCTGACTATTTTTGCTGTATGCGTGCCACATAATAGCCTCTATCTCGTTTCTAGCACGTGCATCGTGTAGTCGGTCTTCGACTCCAGAGTTAAGAAGAGATAGTCCTCGTCCCCACAAAGGAGTTGTTCGGCACCACGAACCGTGTATATCGTTCTTCATATCGAGCTTGTGTTGAATGAAGTCAGTGTATGGATAGATGGTTTGATGTGCATATTTAGGCAGCTGTTTGTTGCCCAAAATTACAGATGAACCATGGTTGTCGGCACCTGTTGTCCACGAAGCGCGGTGGCAATGAGCACACCCTAACTCGCCAGTAAACAGTTCCTTACCACGTTGAACAGCCTTGTCGTTGAGGTTTCGAGCACGTGGAACGGCAAGACCTCTGTGCCAAACCATAAATGAATGGTAGGCATCGTCGCTCATTTCAGGCTTGAAATTGAAGTAAGGATTGTTGTAAAGGTTTACATTATCGTTAGGAGAGAGCAGGTAAGCAAGTGCTTTTTAATACCTTCGCGTGTACCATCGTTGTAGTAAGGGTGCACGTATGATGATGGGTTGGCACCATTTTTCTGTATGTAATCTATTACGTTGTTGTTCTCTGACATAGCTTTTGCCCATGGTTCGGTAGAGCAAATGTGCTTAATATCAGAGCGAAGTACGTTTAATTCGTCCCATAAAGCAACGTCGTTTTCCAAACAACCATCGAGCAAGTCGTAGTTGAAACGTTTCACAAACTTGTTTCCGAAAGCATCTTCTGCCCATGCGTTAGGCTTCAAAGTCTTGGTAGTGTTGTCGAAAAACTCAGGATTAAGCTCAACAAATCTACCTTCTTGCTTGTATTGTGCCTCTAAATCTTCGTTTGAAATGGCATCAATTAAGCCCAAACCTTGGAAGTTGCACGATGCAATAAGGCGTACTTCGTAGCCACTTGGCTTAGGATCGGTGTTGAAAGCAGTCTGTGGAATGCTAACAGAAGGGTATCGTAGGCTGAACTTTTCGCCGTCGGGGAACTGCATTGGTAGTCCGCTTGGCATAGAAGAAACGTTGTGCCAGGTGATATTAATCTGTTTTGGATCTACAGGAGGTAGGAAAGGCTCCACTGCTTGTAGCATTGTAAAGGTAGTTAATTGGTCTACTGGCGTACCATTATTACTACCAGGTGCATCAGGATAGTACACCGAAACAATGTAACCATTACCCATTACAGGATCCATATTATCGCGACTGTGTCCGTGTGCATAGCCTCCAGCGTGGCAATATTCGCATGAACGGCGTGAAGCAATAGGTCCCCAACCCTTGTAAGGAGGTGTGCTCAGCGTGTATTTGGCACTTGCCATCATATCGCCTTGGTTGAAACGATTGAGCAATCCTTGCTGTTCTATAGCAGGAGTGTTATCTTCGTAACAGCCTGGATTTACGTTTTCGGTAGTTCCAAGTTGACCACCCGGATACCATTCGTCCGCTTTGAAGTTGCCGACAGCTTGTCCAACATATTTTGTTTCGGGTTCTTGTGGCTGGTCGGGACCAGGCGGCGTAACGTCGTCCGAGCACGCAACAAGTGAACAAAGAGCCGTTGCAGCAAACAGATAGCTAAAAAAAGTGTTGTGTTTCATAATGCTTTATTAAATTAATATATGTTCGAAAACGTAGCCTTACCGTATGACAAAGCTACGTCTCTAATATCTTTAGTAGTTAGATTAAACCTCGAGGCTTATTTATCAACCTGTTGGTTAATCCATGCTCCTGCCTTTCCAAGTTCATCATTGAGTGCTTGTACCTTATCAATACAGTTCTTAACCTGAGCTGCACCAGGGTTATCTATGAATGCAACACCACTCTTCTTTGCAGTTTCCAAAGCACCAATAGCTTCGTTAAGTGCATTGTTCAAGTCGTTGTATCCAGCGTAATTGTACTTCTTTAGGAAGTTCATGATAGAGTTATCTACTGGAGTTGAGATGTTCTCTGTACCACGAACACCATACAAAGAGTTCTTAATAGAGTAGATATTGTCCTGATAATCTTGGAAAGAACGCTTGCTATAAGGAGACTCAATGTAGTTTGCTGCATCTTCAGATGTACCAGTTCCAGTTGCAACACGGTATGCCTGACCAAGTTTTTGTTCGGCTACTTCGTTGCAAATGTTGCCACAACCGCCATCGAAAATGTTCTGTAATGCTTCGTGCCATGTTGGGAACCAGCCTTGTTCTGTAGTAGCATAGCGCAAGAAATCGCGGTATGGTATGTTCTTAGCAGATAGTCCGTGGTAACGTGTTCCATTGATAACCCACATTGCATTTGCCAATTGCTCTTGATGAGAAGTAGGTGTTGAAAGTCCTAACCAGCCGTATTCCAACAGATAAGTCATATTGCGAAGGTCGCCAGCAACGGCAACTGCAAAGGCAGCTTCGTCTATAGTCTTAACAGAAGTAAGGCCTGCTTCGGTTTCTTTTTCTGCGTTAAAGGCAGCAACTGTACGGTTTTGACCATTGCGGAAGAGCACGAATTCCAATCCATGGAAGCCAAGTACTGAGTCGAAGTTACTGTTATTCTCGTACACATACTTAGCTGGATTCTCACCAGTAATACCTGCAATAACGTCAGCATTGTTCAAAGCTTGTGTCAATTGGCTATGGTCGAGAGGCCAAGAGTCGATATGTGGGTCGATTTGGTTATCGGTAGCGGCACCATAAAGGAATGCTTCGCTCTGTTCCCAATCGCGTCTTGCATCTTTGAAAGCTGCGCAAGCTGCGTCTATATCGTTCTGTGTTAGTGTTCCAGCCTTACGTTTTTGGTAAAGGTTTTGGCATGTTTTGTAGAGAACATCTGCCTTGTTAGCCAAATCTTGATATGTTGGTTTAATGACTGCATCGAGATAGTTAGAAATAATCTTACCCATTTCTGTTTTCTGTGCATTTGCTTTACTAGCACTTTCTGCCTGTTCGAGAGTTGTTTGTTGTTCCTCTGTTACGAGCGGACTTGGTGTTACATCGTCGCTACTGCTACATGAAACGAAACCTGTTGAGAGGGTTCCTGCAAGCAGAAGCATTGCTAATTTTGTTACCTTTTTCATTGTTGTCTGAATTAAAAACTTAATGTTTATGATTTTATTTGATGGAATAAAATATCTTTTAGTTAGTCAGTTGCATTCTTTGTGGGTTGCAAACGTGGTGTGTTTCTCCTTATAGGAAGAAGCCTTCGTATGCAACTCCAATGTTGATAGCTGGTTCGTCGTTGTATCCTTTCTTGAGGTTTCGATAGTTATATTCTGCCTTTATGGCTATCTGTGGTATTGGATAGTAGTTTACACCAGCAGCAAAAATGGTTTTGTTAGTCCACTTTTTGGTTGTGCCATGTATGTAAGAGTCGTAGTGTTCAATGTGTCCGAAGAGATAAAGACGTTGGTTGTCGGCACGCAACTTACTAAATTGTGAGAAGATATCGTAACCAAACTCGAACATCATAGCCATTGCGTGGCTGCCAAAATACTTTCCGTTTCCTGTTTCGTATGGCTTAACGTATTGTGTGTTAGGGTATGCCAAGTTAGAAATTTCCTTTGCATTGCTAACGTAACCATAGTCTATATTTCCTCGTGCTATCCAATTGTAGCGATTGTATGTAAAGTCTAAGCTACCAAGATAGATGTTTCCTTTTATCTTTTTCTTTGCTCCGCGTTCGCTATCGTGTGGCACATTGTTGTGCATAGACTGTCCTGTGTATGCACTAACGCCTATGCGTAAGCCTGGAACAGAATAGTTGTCGATGCGTACGAGTGCTCCATACTTGTTAGCAACCTCGAATTCGAATGGATTTGATGTACCTTTCTGAATCCAATTGGCACGGCTGAAGTGGTAAGCATCTAAGCCTGCGATGAATTGTGCCTCGTATTTGAAGTCGCCTTTACGTCCCCAAAACGATACACCAGTCTGGTGCCATGTGCTTGGGAAGTATGGTATTTTCGCCTTCTGGGCGATATACGGTGAAGAAGTTCAGCGGTTCGTGGTGTGCGTTTACTAATCCGAAAGGCACTACAATGTGTCCTGCTCTGATGTTAAATGCACTTCCAAACGATTTCTGAAGCCAGAATTGTTCTAGTTCAACCTCGCCTCCTTTTTCGGTTTCGTTCTCGAATTCAATGGCTTCATCTGCCTCGTATTCTATTGAAGAGCCAGATCCACCATGTTCAAATTCTATTTCTGAGCCCATACTCCAACCCTTTCCGAAGTTGTATCCTAAATAGATTACTGCATGGGGGATATCAAATCTGCCATGACTGGGGTCGTTTTTATAAAGTCGTGGTGTAGTGTAGCGGTTTCCGTTGTCGCTATAAAAATTGCGCGAAAAGGCTGCTTCGCCATATCCTCCTAAGCTAAGTCTGTTTCCTTTTACATGGTTCATCACCGAATCTACCGCATTTATTTGTGCCTTTGCTGTAGTTGTTAATCCACACAACAAAGCTCCTGCAAATAATGTTGTGATTATCCTGCTCATAAAATCTACCTTTTTTTTGTATATACTTATAATAATTGATTGCAAAAGTAGTTCTTTTTCTCTTTTGGTGCAATACCTAAATGTTATGTATTTTTAGGTAAAAATGGTTTACTTTAGTATAAAAATACCTACATTAGGGTATATGTTCTATTTGTTTTAGTGTTTAAAATACCCTTGTGTGGCTATTTTACTTTGTAAATATCATCTGAAATGGGGAGCGGATGCTATGTTTCTATTTAACGAAATGGGGGCAAAGTTGATGCTATTACAATGAATTGTGATACAATTTAAGGGGTATAATCTCTGGTTAGAATTGTGATATATATATAATAAGGTGTAATCTGCAATGCAAAAGTATGGTTTTTGTTTTTTGAATGTTATGTTGTTGCAAATCGTTCGCAACGCATTTCGTGGGTGAATGTGAATATCTCACAGAATATTTGCCACATTATTTCAATTTGTTAGCAGCGTTGTTGGAAGACCGTTAGCAGCCGTAGGGGCTGATTTATCGTGCCCTCATATCCGTATATATCCACAAAATGACGAACGGAAATGCGTTTGCGATGAAACGAATATACGTATTTGATAATGTGTAAATGCGTATTTGGCAATGGAAAAATACGGGCACGATGAATCGCCCCCTACGCCTGACGGAATGTAAGTTTGGTGTTTTCGTGGGCAAACGTGGATATCTCACAGAATGTTTGTAACCTGTTCTTTATCTGTATGCTACATAATCGTCATACAAAAGTATGGTTTTTGCCGTGTAAAAGTATGGTTTTTGGCGTGCAAAAAGGGGGTTTTTACAACGCAAAAAGGGGGTTTTTGAAAGAGCATATAGGTATATTGGGTGTGTGAATTGTTCTAACGAGCTATGTGATAGATTGCTATGTACAACCATTGACGGTGTTTTTGTTTGTAGAAAGGGTAGGAACAAATAGATACGGAGAGCCTAAAACGACTGTTAATTATACAAAAAGGTAGGCTGAAAATGGTGGGTGTATAAAGTTATTTTTATAACTTTGTTTCCAACAGTCATTGTTGTTTGCTAACTTCTTTACTCGTTCGCAACTGCCGAATTAAGCATATTGTGGACAAGGAATCCCCGAAAGAATGAAATCGAAACGCATAACCAATGAATAAAAACAGCAAGGAAACGGGCAGCAGACAACCTGATGATATAAGCAAATGCAACTATGGAAAGATTCAGAAGCCTAATTTTGTGCATCATACTGGTAGCCTTTGCTACGGCAAACTATGCACAACCTATTAGAAAAAGACAACCAACAGTGCGCAAAACTGTAACGCACAAAAATTATTATGCACTGGCAATAAAGGCAATAAAGGCAAACAATCTTGCCGAACTCGATGCCAACATTAAGCACATTGGCAACATCGACTCGCTGATAGCTGCAGACAATTATCACGCTTATACGCTTTTGGGGTATGCATTACTGTATAAAAACAAGACTGCTACACAGAAACTTATTGAAAGAAAGGCTGATATTGGCTGTGTTTGCTCTGACGATGTGTTTACGTTCGATGCACTTTATATGGCTATAAACAACGCCGATATGAATCTTGTAAAGCAGTTATTGGCGTTAGGAACCGATCCTAACCAGCCTTATAACGAAGATGGGCTGTGCCCGTTGATGATGTGTTGCGACCTGAACAACGTTCCAATGGCATCTCTTTTATTAGAAAGTGGCGCAAAAGCCGATGGCGTAGGCAATCTCGGAGGCGATAATGTAAGTTTTCCTTTAATAGTTGCGGTAGAGAAGAAGAATACAAACATGGTGCAATTGCTGCTGAAACACGGGGCAAAACGAAATGTAAAGAACAATACAGGGCAAACTCCCATCTCTATTGCACGTAGCCAAAAGTTGGCAAAAATCGTAAAAATGTTGGAGAAAAGGTAACGCACCGCCACAGCAAATATGCCTGACATCAACATAATAGAACAACTAAAACAGCATAACAGTATGACGAAAAGAATATTTTATATATTGGTTGGTCTCCTTTTCTTTGTAGGTTGCCGCCAAACTAGCGCAAACTTAGCATCAACAAAAGCAGTGCAACGCAATGGCAAAGCGAAAAGTCTGTTGCAGGAAAAAAGCGATACAAAAGAGCAGCGAAATAACAATGCCGCCACAAACTGGGACGCTATCCATGCAAAATATGCAGCTATGAAGTATAAAACGGAGGATAGCTGGGAACTTGTGTGGTATAAAGACTACACAGGAAACTCGGATAGCAGTCCCATTGATGAGTTTAAAAGTATGAAAATAAAGCTTTTCGGCGACTCAATACTTTACTTAAACGGCAAGAAACTGAAGGTTTGTCGCACCGTACGCGACCCTTTTATGTATCAACGCGATGCTCTTTACTATCCTTCTCTCACAAAATACTTTGCCAATTTAGGCATCAACATTACCAAATCTGTCCCCGTTCTGCTTCTGCAATCCACTATGAAAGACGTTTACAGCGATATGCTGGAATACATTTACACGGGCAAATATCTTGCATTATACTGCAAAGGATATGTCGGAGTATACAAGTACATCAGGCGAAAAGACCAAGGGCTGCCTTCCCCAACAGCGCATTTAGTGTATACAGATGCCGATTTATATAAAGATATTGATAAGGAAATGAGCAGCAAACACGCCCGGCAATACAACATACGTGCATATAAAGGTAAGCTGAAGATGCTTTCTGGCGAACACATAAATGAAATGGAAAGTGGCGGTGGGTTCGATTTTGTGAAACTACCCAGCTATAAAGGCTTCCCCATATTTGTTTGTTTAGACTATAACGAGGACGATGAGTTCCTTATATTCACCTATCGTAACAACTCTATAAGTATTGATAACTGTATCGAAGTCTTAGCCTTCAGCTCTTACAACAACGAAAAAGAAAGTTTTGCAATATACTCTGACGGAACTATATACGTAAAAACTGTAGATGGAAAGAAAGTCCACATAACCGTTTATCGCATTAATGATGAAGGCGATTTCTATGAATTGAATTAAAAACCTCATGGAAAATGTAGACGGAAGTGTTACAATAATAGTGTATCGGATACTGTATTTTAAATATATATAGCAGACTAAATAGACCAGCCGATTGGCTTTCTCGCTTTGTGTTGTGTATATGCCTATTATGTATAATGTGTAATGCTTCTTTTGAATCTACCTTTTACATTGTGGGCGATTGTTTTTTGTTTTTTTTAGGACGCAGAAATAAGCATCTGTGGAATAGTTAGCGAACAATTGCTTTTATGTGTTTTTTGGTGCTTTGAGATATTAAGGTGTTATAGTTTGTTGTGTTTTTAGCGCAATTAAGCAAAGTAAGTGTAAAAATAGTTTGCAATATGAAATTAAAATATTATATTTGCACACATAAAAGCATATAAAACAACAATCTAATAAAACAAACAAAACGCCCTATACCTCTGCTACGGTGTTGCTCTAAACGAGTTTTTACAGAGAGGTTTAATGCTTATGAAAAAATATTTTATACCCAATGTATGTAAAGTTGCTATGTTATTGCCACTAATATTTATGTTTTTGTTTCCTGTTTGTAGTAAGGCACAAGTGCAATACGACCTTTCTGTTGGTGGCGAGAAGGTTTGTTCTGCAAATTATAACGACCTGACTGTGGTGAAAGGAGTAAGTGGGACGGTTAAATATGACCCTGATACAAAAACACTAACCTTGCAAGATGCAACAATAGACACACCAAATAAAAATCCGATAGAATCGCAAATAGAAGGTTTAACAATAAAAGTTGTTGGTGTAAATAAAGTTACTTCTAGTGGATTTCCATCTATGTTATTTCATAAACCAGCAACTATAGTAGGTGATGGAACACTCGATGTAGGCGGTGATGGTTGGGTTGGTATCTTCGTTCTTAGTACTACACTCACCATAGATAATTGTACACTAAATGTGAAAGGTGCACAATATGGTATAAATGGATTAGGAGGAAAAGACGATAAGATTATTATCAGGAATGCAACTGTTAGTGCTGAAGGAAAAAAGAATGGTTCTGTTCGTGATATTGCCGAGCTTACGCTGATTGGTTGTAAGATTTCTGAACCAGAAGGAGCTGAATTTGATTCGATGTTACACGCAATAATATTAAACGATAAAATCTTAAAAGAGAAAGTTGTTATTGCGAAAGACCCCACAATGGTAGATATGCCGAATGCAGAAAAGGTGTCTCGCTCAAAAGTTTATACGCTCAATGGTATATGCGTGCAGGGTGAATTGGAAGATCAACCCACGGGTGTGTATATAGTGAATGGTAAGAAAATAGTGAAGAAATAACTATCTACACATTGTTTTAGTCCGATTTAACGTATCTTTGTGAAGCAAGACAGCTACGAATATTTCCATATTACAGATAAGATGCGATTTAAGAACAAGCAAGATAAGTCTACCATTGTTTACAACGAATATATTGTGCTTACTAACATTCCAGAAAAGGCATATCGCTATATTGTGAATGGAAAGTCGGCAATTGAATGGATTATGGACCGCTATCAAGTAAAAACAGATAAGAAGTCGCTTATTAAGAACGATTGTAACGATTGGGCACGTGAGCACAACCAACCACGTTATATTTGATTTGTTGCAGTCGGTTATCAATCTTTCTATCCAGACAGTTGATATTGTAGAGAGTTTACCTAAACTTAAATTTGATAATTAATAACTTATGAACAAAAAAAGTTTCTTTATTGCATGTTGTCGGGTGTTGTTCTGACAATAGTTGCTTTGGTTGTTATTGCCTTTGTAAGACAAAAGAACAACGAAGACGATGCTATACAGCGTCTTGAAAAGCCTGTTAGCTATGAAAACAAAAAGATAACATCGTTTAAGGTGTTTCAGGTGATTGGTGAAGATGCTGCTTTAGCAAAAGAAATATCTGACAAGGAATTAGATATGTATCTTGGCAATACGGTTGTGCTGATTGGTAAAGACTTTTATAGTGATCAGGTTATCACAATAAAGAATCCTAAACGAATAGGAACATATAGCTATACCAACAATGGTGGTATGCCAAAGACAGTGCCTATTATTGAAGGAGAAATAACTTCTAACTAACATTCAATAAGAATTTTGACGTGTGGTGCTTTGGCGGCTATCACCATACTATAACATCGTCGGTGTTAGAAAGCACTGGTTGGGCATTCTTAGTGTTGATAAGCAGTAGGGTATAGATGTATTCGTATTGACGAGAATTGTATTGCAACGAAAATTGAACTGTGCCGCCATTGGCAGAAAATGTTGTTACAAAAGGGTCGGCTGCCAGTTGCTGTTGCGCATCGTGTGGCAAGAGGTGTGTTTCGTAGTAGTTTTCGAAGATGGGATTGCCGTAACGGGTGCGATAAATATTGGTTAATATTCGGTAGCTTCGTAGTGGATTGTTTACGTTGGTGAAGAAAATGCGTACCGTGTCTACTTGTTCGTTGGTGTTTTTTCCTATTTCAACGATGCAAGGAATGCTTTCGAAACGTCCGCTAAGAATAGTGTTGGTTTTGTTTATGGGCAGTTGGGGTGGGGCTGTTTCTGTTTTAAAACCTTTTGCCATTAACGAATCGGCAAAGGCTGTGGCTGTATTGTTGAGCGAAATTCCACAGAATGTAAGGTGTTGATGCTCAACATTTGTGGTGTTTTGCGCTTTTAAAAATGTGCAAGACAATAGTAGAAATGAAGCGAAAAGAACTCTCATATAAGAATAACGTGTTTGTTTGCAGAATATTTTGTTTGTTTATGGTTGTTTTGGCTTTTCTACCAAATTAAGCTCTCATTGTTGGTATGGTATAGTGCTATAAAGGCTACTGTTTGTGTTGTGATGTGTGAAACGCTATTGACAGATATCTAAGACGAGCGTGACAGATATCTGAGACGAGCGTGAGAGATATCTGAAACCGAAGAGCCTTAATGTTTGCGATATGCTGTTTTGTTTATGCGTAAGAAGTAGGTGCTATTTGTAAGTTCTCTGCCTGTTTTCTGTTGAAATAAAAAAGTGCCTAAAGGAACTATACCTTTAGACACTTTTATTATTTAAAGCAATATTCTAATTCTGCTTAAATGGCTGCTGCAATCCATTCGTAAACGTAGCTGCAAACACCAAACAGTATGATGCCAGTGGTGCAAACAGCAAGAGCAAACTTTGTGTTGCAATCGCTCTTGAAAGTTGGCATAGGAGCATCGCTGTGGTTTATATACATCGCCTTAACTATTTTTAGATAGTAGTAGAGCGAAACCACAGTGTTTATGAGTGCAACAAACAGTATTACGTAAGTCCACGCTCCCTCGCTTGTAGCTATGTCGGCACCTTTTACGCCCGACATAAACACAAAGAATTTAGAGAACATTCCTGCAAATGGTGGTATACCACCCAGCGAGAACATTGCAATAGTCATAAGGAAGCTAAGGCGTGGATTGGTTTTGTAGAATCCATTATAGTCGGCAATGTTTGTTTTGCCACCATTGTTTTGTTCTACAACGGCAATAATGGTGAACACCGCCATATTGGCAACCACATATATAAGAACGTAATAGCTTAATGAGGCTACAGACGATTCCCAGCTGTTGCCCAATGCTGCAAGCATGATGTAGCCTGCTTGCGAGATTGAACTGAACGCCATGAAACGTTTCAATTCGCCTTGACGAATGGCAAAAAGGTTGGCTACGGTGATAGAAAGTGCAACCACAATCATCATAAGCACGTGCCAATAGGCAATCATTCCGCCGAAAACGTGGAACAAAATGCTTAAAAGTGTAAAGGCTGCTGCACCTTTAGAAATAACACTGAGGTAGCCTGTAACTGTGGTGGGTGCACCTTGATAAGTGTCGGCAGTCCAGAAGTGGAATGGCACGAGCGAGATTTTAAAGCCAAGACCACTGAAGAAGAATACCAGTCCCATAATGGTGAACGGAGTGGCTTGCAAATTAGTTGCGATATCGGTAAAATACATAGTGCCGTACGCACCATAAAGGAAGCTAATGCCATAGAGCATTACACCGCTCGAGAAAGTTGCTGTGAGTATAAATTTAGCTGCTGCTTCAGCCGAATTGTTACGATAGGCATCGAAAGCAATAACGCACGCCATTGGAACAGATGCCATTTCTAAGCCCAAGAAGAACATAAGGAAGTTTCCTGCGCTCATCATAACCTCCATTCCCAAAAGTGTAGAGACAGCTAACATATAAAATTCGCCTTCTTTCCCGCTTTTTTCTGCCCATACACGGCTCTGCAATACTACGATGAAAGTACCAAAAGCAAGGATAGTTTTCATAACATTAATTGCGGTAGACGTGGTATACATTCCTCCGAATGCATCTTCAGGTTGCAACTGGAGCATACAAACCACAGTGTTGGCAAGCAAGAGTGCGGAAGCCAACGGATTGAACCATTTGCGTTCTTCGGTCTTTGCTGAAATAAAGTCAGCAACGAAAAGGATTATCAGAATGGCAACAAGACTTGCCTCTGGTATCATTTTAAAGAAATCATTATAATTCATATTGCTACTTTATTATTATAAATTACCCTAATTGTGGAACGTATTCAATGATGTGCTCGAATATAGGGTGAACAGCATCTATAATCATATTCTCGAAGAATAATGGGCATATACCAAGACCAGCAACGCAGAAGATGAGGCCCGCAATAGCGAAGCGCTCGTCCCAGCTGGCATCGTGCAATTCGTAGAACTTCTTGTTTGGAATGGTTTGGAATAGAATTTTTCCCACCACGCGAAGAATATAAACTGCTGTAATAACAATAGACGTACATGCCACAATGGTGCAAACACGGTGGAACATTCCTGCGTTTTCGAACGAACCAATAAAGATGGTCATTTCGGCAACGAAACCAGAGAAACCAGGCAAACCAAGGTTAGCCAAACCAGCCACTACATACGAAACGGCGAGGAATGGTATAACCTTCATTAAGCCGCCAAGGTATCGAACGTCGCGCGTACCAGCACGGTGATAAATCATACCAATACAAGCGAAGAACAAAGCTGTCATTAAACCGTGAGATAGCATTTGAAGAATAGCACCCGTTATGGCAGTTTGTGTTGTCATAACCAATGCGAAGAGCACCATACCACAGTGTGAAACCGAAGAGTAAGCATTAATGTACTTTAAGTCGGTTTGTACACAGGCAGAGAGCGCACCATAAACCACCGAAATGGTTGTAAGAATAAGGAACACAGGTGCCCACATCTCAAGCGCATCAGGCATAATGTACATAGCAATACGCAAACAGCCATAGCCACCCAGCTTCATTAATACACCAGCGTGGAGCATAGACACAGCCGTAGGGGCTGAAGCATGTCCATCGGGCGACCATGTGTGGAATGGGAACAACGCTCCGAGTATGCCAAAGCCAATGAATACAAATGGGAAGAAGATGTTTTGCGCTGTTTTCGACATTGCGTGCATCTTTGCAAGTTCTATTACGTCCATTGTAGAGCCACCACTGAAGTAGTATATTCCGAGGAAACCAAAGATGAGTAAGCCTGAACCACCCATTAACATAAGGGTGAGTTTCATAGCCGAGTACTCTTTTGCACCTGTTCCCCAAACTCCAATAAGAAGATACATAGGTATCAGCGCAACCTCGTAGAACATGAACATGGTGAACATATCGGTTGAAATAAAGAAACCGAACACACCAGATGAGAGTAAAACAAACCAAAGGAAATATTCCTTCTTCATTGGTTCGAGTTGCCAACTGGCAAATGTGCCTGTGAAACAATGATAGCCGAAAGCAAAATCATTACCACCGAAATACCATCAACACCCACAGCGAAAGCTATGTTTAACGGTTTAAACCACATAGCCGAATTAGCCAATAGCATAGTATCGGTATTTCCTGCAGCACGTTGTTGCACAAAATAGATGGTGAGCCATATTGCACCAATCAACAAAGCAGAGGCACCTGCTACCATCACGCCGCGTACCTGATTGTCGTTCTTAGCGACCCAAAGGCCGAGAAGCATCAGTACGGGGATTATTACAAATATTGTTAATATCCAACTCATCTCTTTATATCAAGCAAAGTATTACTAATGTTAAAGCCACAGTTCCTGTAATGAACCAAATTGCATACTGACGAACATCGCCACTCTGCCATGGACGAATGCTTTCGCCTGCCTCTTGAGTACCCCAAGCAAGGAAGTTGAAAGTGCCGTCGATGACGTGGCGGTCGAACCACGCAATTGGAATAGAGAAGCAACGGAAAACAATCTTATGCGTAAAGAATTGCCAAGCGTTGTCAATATAAAATCTGTTGAGAGCTGCCTTGTGGAGTCCTGGCATACTTTTAGCAAGCTTATCGGCAACAGGATTGTTCTTAGGCATATACATCCATGTAGCAAGACTAATGCCGATGGCTGCTGCCAAGAGACTAAACCAAGCTACACTCGTGAAGTGGAAGTGCTGTAGGTGAATGTCTGCACTTTGTCCGGTTGCAGAAACAAAGTGTCCGAATGGAATCCAACCAGCAAAGATTGAAATGATAGCGAGGAATACTAATGGTCCCCACATAACAAATGGAACTTCTTGTGGACGGCGACGTGTTTCTGGGTCTTCCTCGTAATAAGACTTGCCCCAAAAGATAACGTAATACAAACGGAACATATAGAATGCCGTCATACCAGAAACTAAAGTCATAAACCAACCTAAAACGGGTGAGAATTGGAAGCAAGCGCTTACAATCTCGTCTTTAGAGAAGAAACCAGCAAAGGGCCATACACCACTAATGGCAATGCAACCAATGAGGAAACAAGCATTTGTGATTGGCATATACTTGTGCAATCCGCCCATATATTCCTTGAAATTGCTACCAATAATAACGATGATAGCACCAGAGCAGAGGAATAACAACGCCTTAAACATAGCGTGGGTGAACAAGTGGAACATAGATGCCATATAGCTAAGCCACCTTCTTCGTTGTCGATAGCATAGCAAACACCAAGCGCAACAAGCATATAAGCTATTTGCGAAATAGTAGAGAAGGCTAAGCCACGCTTTATATCGCGCTGACAACATGCTACGGCTGCAGCATAGAAAGCAGTGAACGCTGCAATATAAGCAATCCAATGAAGTTGCTCGATAGCTCCATACTTAATATAAATAGGGAATAGACTTGCTACCTGGAATACACCTGCAACAACCATTGTAGCAGCGTGGATAAGTGCCGACACTGGTGTTGGACCCTCCATAGCATCTGGCAACCAGATGTGAAGAGGGAACATAGCCGATTTACCCGCACCACCTATAAACATTAGGAATAGAGCTGTTGGTATAGCCCACGCCGTTGCAGGGTCTGAAGCTATGTTGTGCAGTTGAGTAGCTAAAGCCCCATCTGCAGAGAGGTCAAAGTTGAACGTCTTAACATAGAAACTGAAGAACAGAATACCTATTAAGAAGAATAAATCGGCAAAACGAGTAACAATGAACGCCTTCTTGCTTGCATGCACAGCAGTGTGCTTTGGATAGTAAAAACCAATAAGCAAGTAAGAGCATACACCCACCAACTCCCAAAAGAGATACATCTGGAAAACGTTGGTTGCTACTACCAAACCTAACATTGACATTGTAAACAATGACAAGTAAGCATAGAAACGTTGGAAACCGTGTTCGTATTCTTCAAACTTATAGTTCTTATCGCGTTCTGCCATATAGCCAAACGAATAGATATGAACCATAAAGCTTACAGTGGTAATAACAACAAGCATCATTACACTGATAGGACTTAGACGGAAACCAATATTAAATGTCAATAACTCAGAGAACTTCAACCACGTTAAGTTGAATACAGTTACAGTGGGGTAAACGCCACTTGCCAAGCGTCCATCTACAACATGGAAGGTTTGCCCCATTGCTGTGTATTCGCCAGTATAGAAAAAATACTGATAGGCTGTGTAGAGACTCAAGACAAAAAGCACGCCCAACATGCATGTACCGATGATTCCTGCCATCGGTTTAGGCATCTTCATACCTGCCAATCCCAATACGATTGCGCTTAGAAAAGGTAGAAGAAGTATTAAAAAAATGCGTAATCAAACATAGCTCTTTTTTTATAATTTCATATTTTTCAATACTGTTCACCTGATCGCTGTGCAAGTGTCGGTAAACATTAATAATAATAGCTAATGCAACAGCAGACTCGGCTGCGCTTACACCAATAGAGAAGATTGTAAAGAACATACCTTCGTATCCATCGGGATAAAAGCAAACGGTTGAAAGCTGCAAAGTTAAGGTCTACGCTATTGAGAACTAACTCTATGGAGATGAGCATTGCTACTAAATTACGTCGAGTAACAAAGCCAAAGACTCCAATAAAGAACAATAAGCCACTAAGGACAAAGAAATATTCTACTGGTATCATTATTCTTTTACCTCCTCTTCTTTCTTCTGTTTATTCAAAATAACCAAACCTCCAATAATGCATGCTAACAAGAAAACAGATATGAATTCGAATGGCAATACATAGCCATATTTGTCTGGACTCATAAGTGTTTTACCTATCGCTTGCATTGAAACTTCTGTATCGGCAGTGTTGGTAGATACTAATTCGCTGAAAATCTTATTCTTTAAGAATACGCCTAATACGGTTGCAAGACCCACAAGCGCAATAGCTCCAGCAAGAATGGTACGTTTCCCAAGCCATCTTTCCGATAAACCCTGAAGTGTTCGCTTGCTTACCAACTGAATTGCAAATACATACATTACGGTGATACCACCAGCATAGATGCTGATTTGAGCAGCACCAAGAAATGTATAGTCGAGCAGGAAATAAAGTCCTGCTACGCCAAAGAGCACAAACAGCAATGCTGTTGCAGCTCGCATGATGCGTTTTGTAGACACGCAGAATACTGCAGAGGCAAGTATTACTACCGCTAAAATCGCAAACACAATTAAATTAGCCATAACTTTATCTCCTCTTTATTTCTTTTTTGTATTAAATGTTCCTACTGTCCAATTGGCGCCACCATCTATAAGGTTAGGTAATGATCCTCCCTTATATACTTCTTCGTTTAGGTGCAGTACTAGTTTTGAACGGTCGAAAACAGCATTTTCGAAGTCGTTTGTAAACTCAATAGCATCAAAGTTGCAAGCGTTTACACACAATTGGCAGAACATACAGTCGCCCAAATCGTATTGATAGTCGAGCAGTGCACGTTTCTTTCTACCTGTTTCTGGGTCTTCGCGCATTTCGCTTGCTATGCGAATTGTACCGTTTGGACATGCTTTCTCGCACATAAGGCACGCTACACATTTGTAGTTTTCGTTTTCGTCTCGTTTAAACACTAAACGTCCGCGGTGTCGTGGTGCTACGTGGAGAGTTGTTTTACGGTTTTCTGGATATTGCTCAGTAGACTTAGGCGTGAAGTATTCCTTCATAGTAGTCTTCAAACCTGTTGCCAATGTCTTGAAAGCATTTCCAATTTCACCGAAATATGATTCTTTATTTTCCATTAGAACAATGAATTCTTAATTTACTTTACGATTATCTTGTTATGCGATTTTGAATGTCCAACCGAACGCTACGCACACTGTCATAAGCACCAATATAACAAGACTGAGTGGCATAAGATATTTCCACTCGAGCTTTAATATTTGGTCTACACGTAAACGGGGGAATGTCCAGCGTATCCACATAAGAAGAAATACTACTACAAAGGTCTTTCCAAGGAACCAAACAATACCTGGAATAAGGTTCATTAGGTTATCAAAACCTTCTATACCTATATTAATAGGTGCCCAACCGCCAAGGAATATTGTAGTTGCAAGACCTGATATTACAAAGAGGTTCAGATATTCTGCCAAATAGTAGAAGCCGAATCCCATACCACTATATTCTGTGTGGTAGCCTGCTGTAAGCTCACTTTCGGCTTCGGCAAGGTCGAACGGACCACGGTTTGCTTCTGCGTTACCTGCAATACAGAACACGATGAAGCCTAACAGGGCAGGAATGTGTCCTTGGAAGATAAGCCATTGCCACGGACCTGTTTGTGCTTCAACGATGCCAGATATCTGCATAGTACGCGTAAGTACCACGGCTGATATGAGGCAGATGCCCAATGAGAGTTCGTAAGATATCATTTGAACGGCTGCACGCATAGCAGAGAGCACAGAATACTTATTGTTACTTGCCCAACCAGCGATAAATACGCCTAACACTCCGATGGAGCTAATGGCTGTTACAAGAAATATTCCTACGTTGAAGTCGAGTACGGCTGCGCCTTTATTCCATGGAAGGAACGAGAATGTGCCGATAGATGCTGCTATTACAAGGAATGGTGCAAGGTAGTAAAGCAGTTTATCGGCTTTATCTACGGTGAATATCTCCTTGATAAGCATTTTCAGTACATCGGCAAACACCTGTAATGTACCCCACCAACCCACGCGAACTGGACCGATACGGCACTGGAAGTAAGCACAAACCTTACGTTCCATAAAAATAAGAATGATGGCGAGCACGGCATAACCCACGATGATGGCTACGCCTACGAGCACACACTCTATAAGAATGGCGCTGAAATTGCCGAGCCCCAAAGTTTGTCTTAGTAGCTCGTCGAACCATCTTGTTACTATACTAAAATCGAACATGTATATGATTTATTTCTTAATTCATTATTTATATATAGTTTTTCTCTTAGCGATCGATGTCTGGAATAACAAAATCGAGTGCTGCGCCTGTTGTTACAAGGTCGGCTATTTTCTGTCCTTTCAGCATCTTGTCCATTGCTCCTACCAATGTTAGACCCATTGGACGGAACTTTAAGCGATATGGGCTCTTGTCGCCTCGCGAGTCAAGATATGCACCAAATTCACCACTTGCGCCTTCTACAGAGAAGTACCACTGACCTTCTGGCACCTTAATGATTGGCTTCTGTTTTATATAGAAGTCGCCTTCGGGTATATTATCGATGAGTTGTTCAATGATATTCAAACTTTGGTACATTTCCTTAATGTGGCAATAGTAGCGATCCATAGAGTCTCCACCCGTCATTACCACCTCTTCGAAGTCCACTTTGTCGTAAACGGTATATGGGTGGTGTTTACGAACATCGTTACGCCAGCCGCTTGCACGTCCTGCCGGACCTGTTACGCCATAGCTGATGCACTCTTTTTCGTCCATTGGACCTATGCCAACAAAGCGTTGATGTGTGATGACGTTATCGCCGAAGACATCGAGATACTCTTGTATCATTGGTCTTAGATATTTGCAGAGCTTCTTTGTGTTTTCTACAAAGTTCGGGTCTATGTCGTCTTGCAATCCACCTATTCTATAATAGTTTTGAATTAGTCGTCCACCAGTAGTTTCTTCCATTACGTTCAAAACGTGTTCGCGGTCGCGCATACCGTAGAGCATTGCTGTAAGTGCACCTAAGTCTTGTGCACAGCACGATGTGTAGAGCAAGTGGTTGTCTATGCGTTGCAATTCGTCCATTATGGTACGAATATATAGAATACGCTCCGACAGTTCAATGCCCATTGCTTCTTCTATGACGCCTACCAATGCGTGGCGGTGCATCATAGCCGAAAGATAGTTCATACGGTCGGTCAGAGCGAGTGTTTGTGGATAGGTGTACGATTCGCACATTTTTCTATACCACGATGGATATATCCGAGGTGTGGATATATATGTTCTACTTTTTCGCCATCGAGCACTGTTTGCAAACGCAATACACCGTGTGTTGATGGGTGCTGTGGACCGATGTTCACCACAAACTGGTCGTTAGTAAACAGCTGGTGTGTGGTTGCTGTTAGTTGTCCATCTGCATTTAGGTTCCATTCTGTTGTGGTATCCACTTCTATGTCGTCTTCTGTGGTATACATATTCTTCGCAGGGTCCATATCGTAATCCTTGCGAAGTGGATAACCCACGAAGTCGTTTCTTAAGAAGAGGCGTCGCATATCGGGGTGTCCAAGGAACTTAATGCCAAAGAAATCGTAAACCTCACGTTCTAACAAGTCGGCGTCTGCCCACAGATTGCATACTGTTGGTATAACATATTCTTGTTCTACCTGTTTTGCAAGTTGTTTTACAGAGCATCGTTCGTGTGTTTGCGTATTTTCAAGTATATAGATACAGCCCAGACCTTCTTCTGTTCCGAAGTCTTCTCCAACTATTGTTACAAGGTAGTCGAAATGCTGTTCCTTTTTCAGTTTTGCCATTTCGTTGGCAAAACGTTCAAAACCAAACTCTTTATTTTCTAATTTCATTTTCCGTACCTTATTTATTAGTTAGCTGCTGTATTGTTGTCGTTAGGCTGTTGTTTATTTTCTGCTTCGTTTAGCTTATCTAACTCTTTGCCTAATTTTTCCACATCTTCTTTCGTTACAGGTTTATCTACAACGATTGTTTCTTTTTTTGGTGCTGCTGCATCGGTAGGTTTTGCTGCTGGCCGTGCTGGTTTAGCTGCCGGACGAGCAGGTTTCTGTGTAGCTTTATATGCTTCTTCCCATGCTGCTTCTCGTTTTTCTTTTACCGCTTCGGTAGATATTCCGAGTTTTTCTTCGAATATTAACTCTTCGTTACTAACTCCAAGTTTACTTTCTTCGATAGTTTGTTTATGGTTTGCACCTCCAAAGAATTTTTCAATTTTCACTTTACGTTGTAGCTGCATCATTCCGTAAATAATGGCTTCTGGTCGTGGTGGACAGCCAGGAATGTAAACATCTACAGGAATAATTTCGTCTATTCCACGCATTACGTGATAGCTGTCTTTAAACGGACCACCAGATATTGCGCAGCCGCCCACTGCTATTACGTATTTTGGCTCTGCCATCTGGTCGTACAAACGTTTTAGTGCTGGTGCCATTTTGTTTGTTATGGTTCCGGCACACATTATCAGGTCTGCCTGTCGTGGAGAGTTACGGGTAACCTCGAAACCAAATCGAGAGAAATCGTAACGTGCGCAGCCCACTGCCATAAATTCAATACCACAGCAAGAGGTTGCGAATGTAAGCGACCATAGCGAGTTGCTACGTCCCCAGTTTATTAATTGGTCAAGACTTCCTAATACAAGGTTTGTACCTCCGTTGTTTAGATCGTCTGCCATCTTCTCCAGAGTGCTGTTATCCTTCCACTCATCGTAAGGCATTGCCTTAATTTTAGGTTTCCTTATTTCCATTCAAGCGCTCCTTTCCGCCAAGCGTAAGCTAAGCCAAAAACTAACACCAACATAAAAAATCCGATTGTTGCCAACGCTAAGACACCATACGTGCTCACCACTACCGCCCATGGGTAAAGGAACACTGTCTCTACATCGAACATCAAGAAAAGGATAGCAAACAGGTAGTAGCCTACGTGCATTGGCAGCCATGATGTGCCATAGGTAGGAATACCACACTCGTAAGGTTCACCTTTCGTCGGATTGTAAGAACGGGGACCCAATAGTTTAGCTGTAACGTATGCTACAACAACCAAAAAGGCTGCCGTTATGAAGACGGTGATAAAAAGTGTAAAATACATAAATCTATATAGCTATAATAATATTACATCATAAATGTTAGAGTATAAGATATCTTAAACGCTTGCAAAGTTACAAAATTAATTATTAATGTTGCAAGAAAACTATAAAAAATGTGCCCTTTTTGTAATGCCAGCTTTACAAACGTAAATTTAACCCATATCTGTTATTATACCACAATATGTATAGTCCTTATCGCTTTTGCATTGTTTCCTAACATCTTTTGTTTTCTTATCGGCATCTTGCCTGTCTTTGTAATTTTACGTAGCCCGCTACGTCTGCATTACCAAGTCAGTCAATCTACTCGATAATAAACCACAATATGTTTAGGCTCTAACAACAGACATGGGTTAAACCCATATCTGTTATTATACCACAATATGTATAGTCCTTATCGCTTTTGCATTGTTTCCTAACATCTTTTGTTTTCTTATCGGCATCTTGCCTGTCTTTGTAATTTGACGTAGCCCGCTACGCCTGCATTACCAAGTCAGCCAATCTACCCGATAATAAACCACAATATGTTTAGGCTCTAACAACAGACATGGGTTTAAGGGACTTGCTATTTATTTCTGTTTAATGGCTGATATGGGCTGTTAAGGTTTCAGCTATATATAAAAACTATGTGGTTATAATGGCTGAATGGCTCTTAACATAAATTGGTTTTTAAACTGTAGCATCATTACATTTTGTTTCTGCTGTTATTTCTTGCTCTCTTTTGTTTGAATGTTAGCCATTTTACTTGTTTTTCGGACTGGTGAGTATATATAAAATATGGTGTTTGTAACAAGTTGTGAATGAGGCTGATATGATGCACCAAAAAAATATGACGTCTGTTTTGATTGCGACAGATATCTGAAACGATCACGACAGACGTCTGTCACAATTGCGATAGATATCTGAAACTAACGCCCCATTCGAATTAAACTATTGGTTACACATTATTATATATAGCTTATACTGTTAAGTTCACACTGTTTTTATAGTCTTTCAAACTCATTGTAGTTACTTTTGCCTATACAATATGCTGTGATGGTATGCACAACGAGAAAACAAAATTTGTAAAAGCTTTAACAACATAATGTTAGGTTTAAGGTGTTGCAATTATGTAAAAATAGAACGAAAAAACATTACGAAATGCTTGCCATTTAGGTGTAAAAACACTATCTTTGTGCCATTACATAGTTACAAGTTGCGGTAGAGCGCACTTTTAATGAATTTGGAACAAACATTAACAACAGTAAGAAAGTATATTCTCATTAACCTAACACCACGCCCAAATCTCCGATACGGCGCTGTTCTGGAAAGGAACTGAAACAGGGAGATTTTGTTAAGATGAAGCCAAATTTACGTAGAAACAAGTTTGTGGTAATAGCCGCTCTATTCATCACAATGTTTGCAATGCCTATCGAAACATGGGCACAAGGCACAGCTAAAATTATTCTCGAAGCACATAATGTGTGGGGAGACGGCAGCGGATACCAGTTGTTGTTAGATGCCGACCACAATCTGTATGGCGACAAAATTCCCGTTGAAGGACCTATTTGGGACGATAACAATCCGCCAGCCAATCTTTACAGCGGTTTCGAATATACCATTCCTGCTAATGCCGACCCATCTACCACGCCAAAACACATGGTGGTTGATGGCGAAGAAAGCATAGACATACCTGCTGGTATATACGATTTCTGTATTGTGGCGCCTCAGGCAGGCACTAAAATATGGATTGCGGGCGATGCCGACGGACCCACACGGGGAAACGATTATAAGTTTGAAGCAGGAAACCTACCGATTCACAATGCACATTGTGCACGAAGTGAACAACGATGGCGCAAAACTTCTAATTACAGAAGATGGAAAAATAGAAACCTATCAGCTGTGGGTGGCTGGTACGCAAGTTACGTCCGACAATTGTAACGACCTTCCACGTAGTAAGGGAGTAGTGCTTTACGACCCAGCAACAAAAGTACTAAGCCTGTACGATGCCACTATTAATGTGTATGGCACCGACGAAGCCATTAAAACATCAATGGACGACCTTACCATTCGTATGGAAGGTGAAAACACACTCGCCTCTACCGATGGACCAGCTATTCGTGTTGAAAAAGCAAAAAGCACCATTACAGGCGGTGGAAAAATGACGCTTACAGGCAAAGATTTTGGCATTTATGTTGCACCCAACGCATCGCTAACCATAGATAATAGTGGAATAGACAGCAAAGGGTCTATCGGCAACGAAATGGCAGGAGCCGAAATCACCATTAACAATTCTTCGGTTACAGCAAAAGGAAACACTTATGCCAGTATGTGCGGCATACAAACGCTATCGCTAAATGGCTGTTCTATAGTGAAACCATCTGGCGCTAGCTTCGATGCAAGTCTTGCCGGCATAGCTCTAAACAACGAATTGGTGAAAGACGAGGTGGTTATAAAAGCACAAGAATTAACCTATTACGACCTTGAGGTGGCAGGCAGACGAGTTACTTCAGCCAATTGCAACACACTGTCTAAACTCGATTATGTGAATGGAACTATTCTTTACGACCCAACAGCCAACGTTCTTACCTTTAAAGATGTGTCTATTGCAGGTGCTATAAATGCAGTGGTGTCGCACTCAGACAATCTTACAATAAAGCTTATTGGTAACAACAACTTTACAACCGAATATGTGGCTATTAGCTTTACAGCTCCGCTCACTATAACAGGTGGTGGAACGCTAACAGCTAAAAGTGTAAAAGATTGTGCCATTTATGCCAATCAAACCAATTTAACAATAGACAATTGTAATGTAAATGCCGAAAGTACGGTGTACGGAATTGCTGGCGATGGTGGCGATAACGAGCATCTTACCATAAAAAATGCCAACGTTACAGCCATAGGAACACAGTTTGGCTCTATTAGCGACTTTGCTTCTATTACGCTATCAGACTGCACTATAGCTCAACCAGATGGTGCTGTGTTCGACCCAACAAAACATTGCATAGCACTAAATGGCGAACCTGTGAAAACTAAAGTTGTTATTACGAACAACCCAGCGGGCATAGCTACTGCTAAAGGCGAAGATGCAAACACGCAAAACATCTATTCGGTTAGTGGTGTTCGTATGTCAAACAGCTTAACAGTTTGCCAAAAGGTGTTTACATTGTAAATGGTCGTAAGGTAGTAAAATCGTTATAAATATCGCACGGCGATAGCAAGATATACCATAATTTTATTGTTTTGTGGGTGTAAGGGCACTATTAATCGGTGCCTTACACCTCACTTAATGTATGCTGCTAAACACATTTTTAATAAATATGTCTTGTTGAATGGGCGTCAATGAATACGTCTGTGTCCATCTCCACACTGTTTACTTGTGTTGTGCAATACCTTCCCACGTGCACTCCGTGAGGCGTAGGGGACCGATTTATCGTGCCCGCTTCCACATCATTCCTAACCATTATTGCTGAATGAAACCACCTGAACACGCAACATATTTTCTTGCAATTTCGTGAATACGGGCACGATAAATCGGTCCCTACGCCTACGGAATGTTCGCTGCCAAATACATTTTGGATAAACCACGTTTTGCGGAATGAATGCTGCTAAATACATTTTGGATAAAACCAACAAACCTATATAACAGCTATAAAAAAAGAGAAGACCAACTGTCGTAAATTCGCTGGTCTTCTCCTAATCAAGTTATGAAAGAATTAAATGTATCTCTCTTATAAACCCCAACCCTTTTATTTTTTATACTTCTGTTGTTCGCCTATAAAAATAGGACGAATGCTATACATATTGTGCTTTGGATTTCTCTGGTTGTTGTAAGTGCTAACGGTTGGTAAACCTACACAGCCATTATAGTTATAATAAGCGGTGAAAGCAACAGCCTGAGTAGCGTTAGTACCAGTAGATGTCCAATATAACATCTGACTTCCTGGCTTATCTAAACGTGGATCGCAATCGTAATACATCTGATAAGACCCTGCAAATGGGAAGAATACACCCTTATCAATATCCTCCTCTGTAAAGTCTATCAATCTACAATTGTGTGTTCCATATCCACCCAGATTTACCCATGCGGAAGTGTTTGAACGTCTAAACCCACCTTTCCAACGTGTAGTTCCTTTCAAATTGCGGTCGGTTGTAGTACATATAGCACACCTATCACGTCGTTCCCATTATCGTTATAATGGCCAATATATCCTACGGTGTTACACATAAGTTGTTCATAGTCGTGTTGAGAAGGCATTCTCCATGTACCTCTTGATACATAGTAAGCCACATCGCCATAGTCTTCGTGGTATGTAACCTGCTTTTGTATATCGCCACTAGCATTCCAGAAATGTGTTTGCGCACAATAGTTGTAGTGATGAGCTCTTGCGATATCGCCCCAACGGAAGTGATCGAACTTATCGGTTGTGAAGTGTCCAGGCAATCTCTGACCTCTTTGATATAGTGGGTAAGACTCTGTGTAGAAGAAATCCCAAGGTTTTTTAGCCAAATGGTATTGACTTAGCCACCCTTCTACCTGTGTTCCCATTTCAAATTGCAAGTTGTATTTCCCCCATTTGGTTCCAACAACATCAATCCAAGGGTCTTTTACCTTCTTTACAGTGATATCGTAAAACTTAGATTTCTTCACTTCCTGAGCTTTCATTGTGAGCCAATATTTATTACCATCGGCAGTTTCTACTAAGAAAGTAGGGTGAAATTCTACATCTGGGAATACAGCAATAAATAGTTCGTCTACAGGCTTTTGTGGAGTAACAGTGAAGCCAGAGTTGTCTCTGTCGCTGTATTCACCCGTAGCAAGATTGAATGTTGCTTGGCGAGTAACATTCTTTAGAGTTACCTTAGTTATGTTTTTAAGAGGTATGCCCTCGTATTCGAACTTAACTTTTAGTAAGCTGTATTGCTTCGCAAACTGTGCATAGCTTTCAACAATATTACCCGACATCTGGAGATTTTTTACCAAAGCCCAGCTGTAATCGAAGTTGCTAAGAGTAGCTAATGTTCCATCTTGCTGCTTTGTAACTAATTCCCCATTCTTCGAGATGGTGTTTTCTTGCATACTGAGTTCAACAGTTCCTGGCTTTGAACCTGTGTAGTTATAACGTAATGGGAAGAAGAGTGCAATATCGTCGCCACTATTACAGTTTATTCTACCATCGAATTTGGTGTTTACACCACCTGTTCTTGCATAGAGTGCCTCGAAACCATGTGGGTTTGTAATGTCGTAAACAAGAAACAAATCGCCCTTTTCAAATTCGCTAAGTCCATACGGATTAACGGTAGAGCGAGTTTCTGCACTCGAAGGTGTGATGCTTACATAATGTTCGGTAGCATCTTTTGAGTTTGTAACGTTTGAGTCGTTAGTGTCTATTTCGCTTGAACATGATGCCATAACAAGCGCTCCAGCGCATAGCAATGCGCCATAAATATTCTTCAAAATCATATTGTTAAGTGTTAATTAATTAGTTCTCGGTATGTTCTTTCTGGTCAGATTCTAATTCTGTTTCGTCAAAATTGCTTACTTTGGCACTACCAAATTGACCAGTGCCAGCTCCTCCTGTGCCAGCTAATAAGCAGCCTTCTGATATTGTTGCTACTGACACTACATTGGGTTTAATGTACTTTTTCATCATCGTTTTTAAATTTTTGGGTTTATAAAAGATTTATACTACGTATTTATCTAACTTCTACTACGCATTTATCTAACTTATACAAGGAGGGTTACATAATAGATTTAACAATAATGTAGTGGCACTCCTATTTAGTTTACTCAGCGATAATCTTAACTAATGTGATTGTTCCAAGTATCTGGTGCAAAGGTAATTATTAACTTTAACACACGCAAACGCTTTTAACTGAATTATATATATACTTATAAATAATTAACCTATATAAATTCATAAACTGTAATATCTTTTTTTATTAAAATCGCTTTTTTTACAATCTACTGGATACCCAAATAAAATAGTAGAAAGATAGAACAATATGCCTAAAACGGTGTGATTATATTTCATAAGCTATATAATGGTTCAACTGTTTTATAATCAGTACACTACAAAATATATTACTTTACATTGTAAAATGTGCACCTTTATTGTCTAAAAAGCTGTTTTTTTGACTACAAAACCAAAGTTTTTTTATGCTTTATAAATGGAATTATTACTTTTTTATAAAAATTAATTTACAAAAAGTAAAAGCTATTTTTTTCGTTAGTCTTTACATATATAAACATATTTTTACTTGTATTTATTTAATATATCTTATAGCCGAGAATATGCAATATATTTTGCAGTTTGTAGCTTTTTGTCTATCTTTGTTCGCTCAAACAACAATAAATCGTATTATGATGATTAATAGACAAATGGCGACTTGCCTTATAGCATTCTGTATGACTGCCGGCGTTTCAATTGCTAACAACAGAACCATTTACAGCAATGTAAAAGACTCTACTGACGATAAAACTACTGCTGTAAAACAAAAAGAGAATAATTTGAACGGAACAGAGAAAGCAGCGAAAGACAAAGAGAAAGAACTGCCTTACGACCAGCTTATTAAACGTACTGGTAGCGTGCAAGATGGACTTTTCACTATAAGGCACATAGATGATAAGTGGTATTTCGAAATTGCTGATTCTCTTCTTGGACGCTATATATTGGCTGTAACACGTTTTACAGGTGTGCCACAAAGCTTTGGTAAGTTTTCTGGCGAAGCTATTAACCAGCAAACGCTGTATTTTGAGCAACGCAATGCCAAAACAATGTTGCTTCGCGCCTACGTTCTTTCGCAAGAAGCCGACCCCAACAGTCGTATCTCAAAAACGTTGAAAGCATCGACTGTAGACCCTATTATAGCTTCGTTCAAAATTATTGGACGCAACAAAACTACTGGTGCACAGCTCATAGATGTTACTCCTCTATTTGCGAAAGATAACGGAGTGGTAAGCATATCTGCCAATAGTGCAAAGCAACTAAAGCTTGGAGCATTGCAACCCGATCGCACTTTTATAGATACCATGAAGGTTTACCCTATTAATATAGAGGTGGCTACTACACGTACCTATAACAGCACTCCATCTACGACACCGGCTTCGTATACAGAATCGGTTACTATTAGCCTGAATACCAGTATGGTTTTGCTACCGAAGGTGCCTATGCGAAAGCGTATTTGGGACTCTCGTGTGGGCTATTTCACCAATAGATATACCATATTTAGCGACGAACAGACTAAAACAGACCGCGAACAGTTTATTTCGCGCTTCCGTTTAGAACCTAAAGACCCACGACGTTACCGCAACGGACAGCTCACAGAACCCATTAAACCCATTGTGTTCTACATTGACCCAGCTACGCCTAAAAAGTGGGTGCCCTATCTAAAAAAAGGCATTGAAGACTGGAATGTTGCATTCGAAGCGGCTGGTTTTAAGAATGCAATATTGGCAAAAGACTTCCCGAACGACTCTACTATGAGTGTAGACGATGCACGATTTAACGTTCTCAGATATTTGCCTGCCGAAATAGAAAATGCTTACGGTCCACGAATTGTAGACCCACGCAGTGGCGAAATTATAGAAAGTCACATCTGTTGGTATCATAACGTAATGAATTTACTTACAAAATGGTATATGACACAGTGCGGACCATTAGACAAAAGAGCGCAAACTATGAAAATGGACGACCGCTTAATGGGCGAACTAATACGATTTGTATCGAGCCACGAAGTGGGACACACGCTTGGTTTGCGACACAATATGGGAGCAAGCCACGCTACACCTGTAGAAACTACGCGATAAAAAATGGGTGGAACAGCACGGACACACTGCCAGCATTATGGACTATGCTCGCTTTAACTATGTTGCGCAACCAGAAGACGGAATTTCTGAACGCGGACTCTTTCCACGAATAAACGACTACGATAAGTGGGCGATAAAGTGGGGATACCAATATAGACCTGAATTTAAAGACGAAATGCAAGAAAAGGATAAGCTGATGGACGAAACAACTGCCATTCTTGCTAAAAATCCACGCCTATGGTTTGGTGGAGAAGGACGCAATGAGGACCCTCGTGCGCAAACCGAAGACTTAGGAGACGATAATGTTAGAGCCAGCGAATATGGCATAAAGAACTTAAAACGCATTATTATTGCATTGCCAGAGTGGACCAAGCAACCTAACGACCAGTATAAAGACCGCATTGAAATGTGGCAAAGTGTTTTGTCGCAATTTAACCGCTACACTAACCACGTGCTGAAAAACGTGGGCGGACGCTACCTTAACAATATGCCAGGACAGAAACCTTACGAAGTGGCACCGGCACAAAAGGGACGCGATGCCGTAGCATATATCTCCAAACAGCTCTTCGATGCTCCGCTGTGGCTATATCCTACTACTATGACCGACGTTGCTGGAACTGACATAATTGCCGACATAAATGCACAACAAAGTAGGGTGCTAAAGGTATTAATGAACGGAGCACTTCTCGACAAGATGTATAAAGACCAACAAGCAAAGGGCGCATACCAGTTTGCCGACTATCTGAACGATGTATTCCAAGCCGTTTGGAAACCACTAACGGCAACGAACGAGACGAAGAATGCTACACGCCGATTGTTGGAACGCACATATTTAGAACAGCTAAATGTATTGCTAAATCCAGTGAAAAAGAATTGCTAAATCCAGTGAAAACAGAGAAACCAACTGCTGCCGACCGAGCTTCTAACTCTGATGTTGTGCTCTATATGGAACAGCAAATGGCTAAAGTGGAGACTTTCTGCAAACAACAAGCTGCACAAAGTTCTGGCATCAACTTGCTGCACTACAACGACTTGTTGCGACAAATAAAGGTGATTAGAGAGCGAAGAGAAACCGCAAAATAAACCCAACAACATATAAAAAACACCATAAACCATAATATAGTAAGGTGTTCTGCAGAATATTAATATTCTCCAGAACACCTTATTATATATAGTAAAACATAATTGCTATAAACCTTACCGCTGCATTGCCGCATAAAAACATACATAATGCACAGCAAAATAAACCCCTCTAATGTGTAATAGTATAAAAACATAAACATTGCAGTTTCTTATTAAATCTACCGTTGTATATCCATAGATATACAAAGCGCAATCCATAGATATCTGAAACAATCGCCACAGACGACTAAAACAATCGCTACAGACGTCTGAAACAATCGTTACAGATATCTAAAACAAAAGCCACTAACTGCACCCCTAATTTTATATAACATTATATACACTTTGTGCACTTTGCGAGTAAACACAGTGAGAGATGCTTACAAATTGTTTGTCTCTTTTCTATTGAAGCCAAATATCTCTTTGCAACTTCAATTTTTTTTCTGTATCTTTGCAAGCACTATACAATATAAACAAACAAATATGGAATTATATCCAAAACTCATTACCGATGCATTAGAGCAGGTAATGTATCCGGGAACAAAGAAAAACATTATAGCAAGCGAAATGCTTGCCGATGATATACGCATTGACGGAAACAAGGTGAGCTTTACTTTGGTGTTTCCACGAGACACCGATCCCTTCTTAAAGTCTACTATAAAGGCAGCCGAAGCACAAATACACTATTCTGTAGGCAAAGATGTGGAGGTACAAATTAACACCGAATACAAATCGGCACCACGTCCCGAAGTAGAAAAACTTTTGCCACAAGTAAAGAATGTAATAGCCGTTAGTTCAGGAAAAGGCGGAGTGGGCAAGAGTACCGTATCAGCAAACCTCGCCATAGCATTAGCACGCTTAGGCTATAAAGTGGGACTGTTAGACACTGACGTGTTCGGTCCAAGTATGCCAAAGATGTTTGGCGTTGAAGAGGAACGACCATACGCCATAGAAAAAAATGGCAGACAACTTATAGAACCCGTAGAAAAATATGGAGTGAAACTACTTTCCATTGGGTTTTTCGTTAATCCAGATACAGCAACATTATGGCGTGGCAGTATGGCGTGCAATGCCCTGAAGCAGCTAATAGCCGATGCCGATTGGGGCGAATTAGACTATTTTATACTTGACACGCCACCAGGAACAAGCGATATACACCTAACATTGTTGCAAACATTGGCTATTACGGGTGCAGTAATAGTGTCTACACCGCAGAGTGTGGCACTTGCCGATGCTAAAAAAGGCATTGATATGTATAGAAACGACAAGGTGAATGTGCCAATACTGGGATTGGTGGAAAATATGGCTTACTTTACGCCAGCTGAATTGCCCGATAATAAATACTATATATTCGGCAAAGAAGGTGCTAAACAATTGGCTAAAGAGATGGGTTGCCCACTTCTGGCGCAGATACCACTGGTGCAGAGCATTTGCGAAAATGGCGATAAAGGCGAGCCATCGGCAGTGAATGTAGATAGTGTAACAGGGCAGGCTTTCTTAAATTTGGCGCAAGCCGTAGTAACCGTAGTGAATCGCCGCAATAAAGAGCAAGCTCCAACAAAGAGAGTAGATGTAAAAAACACATAAGAAGATAATAGCAGGGGTACAATCTGACAAGAAACAGAGTGTACCCCTGTTGCTTTTCAAAGTCATACAATATTCCATTGCTGAAACATAACACATCTGGTTGGTAGACTTCGTAAAAACGATAGAAAAAAATAAATAGAAACCTATATGAAGACTAAAGCTTATATCTTAGGAATAATCTATTTGGCACTGCTTATTCTTGGATTAGTGCAAATAGGCATAAACGCACCACAAGGGCCACCCCCCTACGACTATCAAATGGCTGAAGATGAAGCCAAACGTGTAAACGTAAATGTAGACAATTATACCATTAGTCGTATTACTGGTACAAAAGAATTGTGGTTTCGCGATATGCCAGATGTTTCGTTTGTTGTGGCAATATCGTTTACTGACGACCCTAACAAATGCTGTATTAAATATCCAAAAGATTTGGTGCAGATAACAAAAAATGGCGATGTACTCTACGCAAAGGCTACTCAAGATGGAGAGGTACTTGACACCAGGAAGCATAGGCTGATTCATACTTACACCAATTTCGATAAACAATTGCTTACGGGCTGGAAAACAAACGGCTCTGACGACCGACTTATAGATATGGTAGAGCAGGAAGACACCTACACTATCTTTGTTTATATGACGGTGATGAAAGACTTCTGTGCCATCAGAACCGATAGTCCGGGATTCTGTTTCTATCTGATTAATGCACATTTACCATCGCTCTACTTCACAGCTTACTACAACACATTCCTCCGTTTCTATGGCGAAACAGAACTGGGAGAGTTCTGGACGCAGTTGGTTAATTACAAAGTAGACCTCGGAAAAGCCCATATCAAAAATATGCGCATAGATGTTGATGGCGAAACAGACTACTACGATGAGGAGTGCAAGGTGGACACGCTACTACTAACAGGTAAGGGCAATATGCCATTCTTTACACGCAAATCGTATAAACAATAGAAGTGTCAGAAAAGAAACGAGGAGATATAACATTCGGATACGACACCGAACCAATGATAAAAATAGCAAAGCCTTATGGAAAGAAATTGTAATAGACGTGTACATGTAAATATAATAGCTTACGCAAGAGCCTTATGGGCTGCAACAAAGAAGAAAAGACGCAACACAGCAATAGCTATTATTATACCAATGGTATTGTTAGAGATGGTAACCGCTGCATTTCGTGGCTTTGGTTCGCCCACGGGAAACGGCGGAGACGGCTCGGTTATATATGTAATCTACCCACTATTTATACTTGTTTGCTGCATTGCAGCTTCGTTTGGTATGAGTCGTAAATACGAAATACCAGTGTTGCGCGTGCCTGTTTGGGGCGAATGGGTGGTGCGTTGGATAATTTTTGTGCTTTTGCCATTCTTCTTTTTCTTGTTTGTAACCCATCTGCTCGATATTTTTGTTGCTACACCTAAAAGTGTACCAATGCCGTGGGAGGTTGATTTAGTTGAATTGCCGGGAAGCTACACGTTGCCCATTATATTCTTCCTTGTGTCGTTTTTCTTTGCTGTGTCTATCTATTTTTCGTTCCTTTCGTTCTTTGCTGGTTTGCTAATACTTGCTATTGTTATTATTATAAGCTTAATTTTTATTCCACGAGCCGTGTTCTGGCATGTTGGAATGCAAGACACTTCGTGGGAAGTAATAGGATTTCTGCTCGTAATGGGGGCGGCTGCTTTAGCTCTGTCGTATTATAGATTGCAGGCAGACCGTACAGACGATGACGAATAAAAACACAAGTTGGTGCACAATAGGCAGGGTTGTTTACATATCTAATAATGTTCTCTGCTAAATGTGTTTTGCATTTGGTACGCCTCACGGAATGTTCTCTGCTAAATGTGTTTTGCATTTGGTATGCCTCACGGAATGTTCTCTGCTAAATGTGTTTTGCATTTGATACGCATTATGGAATGTTTTCTGCTAAATGTGCTTTGCATTTGATACGCCTTACGGAATGTTTTCTGCTGAATATACTTTGCATTTGATACGCATTATGGTGTGTGTATTATAATATCTATCCACGTACCCACCGTTGTGTGTATTTATTGTGTGCAATATATGTCCACGTGCGCACCGTTAGGCGTAGGGGCAGATTTATCGTGCCCGTTTTCTCCCCACAATTGTATGGTGTTGGCGTTAAAAACAAACAAGAATGGGGACTGTTTTGCATAAGAAAAGTATCTATATTGTAAAAGCATTGATTGTGTTAGCGTACACAGAAAAAAAACAGTAAAAAAACAATAGAAACGTTTGGTACAACCGATTTATTTACATAACTTTGTCATCGTTATCCTGAAAACAATCTTTTTTACCTTAAATCCACTAATACCTATTAAAGGTTTAAGAAGCGGCAGCCTGAGAGGGTAGCCGCTTTTTTTATATATATGCGTGTGTAGACACAGTAAATGGTGTTTGATATGGCTAAATAGAAAGTATGGGAGAGAATATAAACAAAATTTACTGATTGCGCACAAATGATGTGTGCCATTCCAAGTGTTTAGAAAAATTACTAAGATATTTATGTTATTTTTGTCTCAGATATCTGTAACGCTCGTCTCAGATATCTGTAACGTTCGTTTTAGATATCTGTAACGTTCGTTTTAGACATCTGTTATTTTCAAATTAGACATCATAGAAAACTACCAGCTTTATGGCTCTATATATTAATGGTAGAAAGATATTTATTATAAATTGGTAATTAAGCCTAAACATATTTTGTTGCAATGCTACACAGTGTTTGTAGCGTTAGGCGATATATTCGTTAGTTTATTGCTATTTGTATATAAAACAGGTGTAAAACACTTTTAATTATGCCTCTATACATACTGCTGTTGTATGCTATAAAACAAAATGTGCGCAGCCTCGTAAGAAGCTACGCACAGACAAATAAAAATTACTAATTATGAAAAAAGTCGATTTATTTTGAACGATATTGTGGGCGCAATTCTACCTTTGGTACCTTCATAGTGTCGCCTGCTGCCATAGTTGTGGCATTGTTTAACACTTGGAAATAGGCTACCATATCTGGACCAAGAGCCTTCCTGCTATACGATTGCATAGTTTGACCCTTCTTTAAAACCACTACCTTTTCTATGCCAATGATGTCGTAAGCACCATATCTGATACGTTTATCGTTGCTGAGTTGTTTAAACTTTTCAGTATCGTCGATGGGCGATTGTACTTGTTTTGGAGCGGGTTGAATCTGCTTTGTTGTTGTTTGGGCTACCTTTGCAGAGGAATGCTGTTTTGTTTGTTTAGCTTTTGCGGTGGGTTTGCTCTTTGGTTGAGCACTAACTGCTACGGCATTGTCGCGAAGTGCTGCGTCTTTTCCAAACTTATAGCCGAAGAAATACATAATAGCTATTACGAAAAAGCCTATAGCAGACCACATTAACCAATTAATTTTCTTTGGTTTTTCTGCTGTCTCTTCTTGCTTTTGTTCTGTTGTAACAGGCGTTTCTGGTGTTGCAATAGGCTCTTTTACAATATTTTCTGGTTGTGTTTGGTTTGCACTTTCCAGTTTTTGTTCTGTTGCAACCGGCGTTTCTGGTGTTGCAATAGGCTCTTCTGCAATATTTTCTGGTTTTGTTTGGTTTGCATCTTCCAGTTTTTGTTCTGTTGCAACCAGCATTTCTGCCGTAACAGTGGGTTCTTCTGCAATGTTCTCTGGTTGTGTTTCAACAAGTGGAATAGGCTCTTCTTCTGTCGTCTCCGATGTGTTTTTAATAGGTTCAGCCTCAGTTTCTATTGCCACTTCTTGTTTGGCTACAACCATCTCGTGGTCTTTTTCGGGTTCGCTAACAGTTTCTACGCTATCTTTTACGGTGCTTGTATATTGTTCTATAGTGGTTTCTTGTGCACCGTTAGCAGTTTCGTTGGTGCCATCTGTTGTTTCTTCTTCGTTCGACGATACAACCTTTGTGTCAGGAATAGCAGCGTTGTTTGTTGATACTGTAGTTTCGTCAGCATTTTCGAGCGTTGCCTCGTTTTCGTATTTGCTATCTATGTCGGTAAAATCAACACCATCGTTCAGTACAACCGTTTCGAACTGTGCAAAAGGCTTGTTTACAAGCTCTTTCATTGTGGCATCGGGCGTAAACGATACCTTATCGTGTCCTTCTATTAACACTCGCTCTCCCGTGTTTACATTCACACTTTCGCGCGGCTTAACCGCTTGCACCTTAAATGTGCCAAGCCCCTTTACCTTAACAAGTTTGTCGGTTTTAAGTCCTTCGTTCATTACATCGAACATAGCCGAAACAAACTTTTCTGCGTCTTTAACCGTTATTTTGTGCTTCTTAGCTACAGTGTCGGCTATAAGCTGTAGTGCTGTTTTTGCCATTACTCAGCCCCTCCTTTCTTTAGCTTTTCTTTTATAGAGGCAGCCGCACGGAAGTTTAGCACCAGTTTAGGTGGCACAAGCATTCTCAATCCTGTGGCTGGATTGTTCATAATACGTTCGAGTCGCTTCTTAACTTCGAAGGCGCCGAATCCTGAGACTAATACAGGATCGCCCGATTCGAAGTTGTCGCCCATTGCTTGCAAGGCAGTATTCACAAGCTTTTGTGTTTCGTCTTGTGTTCGTCCCACTTTGTTTGCCAATGCACTTATAAATTCTTTATTGTTCATCTTAGGGTTGTTTGCTTCTTAAAAACGTTGTTCTGTTATTCCTTATAAGGAAGTTTTTTATTGCTGTGCTATGCGTGTTTGTTTTCTGCGCATTTTAATTTGCGTTGTGCGTACCAGCATCACAGTATATATTGTTGTTCTATTGCGGTGTAGCAACCACATCTCCATAGAGATCGAACTCGTCGGCTGCTGTTATTTTTACCAAATAGAAATTACCAATAACCAATGGTTGCTTAGCTTTTACCAACACTTCGGGGTCTACATCAGGCGAACAGAACTCGCTTCTACCTATATAGTAGCCGCCTTCTTTGCGATCGATAATCACCTTTAGTGTCTGTCCAATCTTTAGCTTCTATTTCAGCCGATATTTCTTGCTGTAAAGCCATCAACTTATCAAGTCGTTGCTGCTTTACTTCAGAAGGAACATCGTCTTTGTAGTGTTGTGCGCTATACGTACCTTCCTCGTGCGAGTAGGCGAAAGCACCCATACGTTCGAATCGTGCCCATCTAACGAAGTCTAATAATTCGTTAAAGTCTTCTTCGGTTTCACCCGGAAAGCCCACCATGAGCGTTGTTCGTATGTGCAGACCAGGCACTTTTTCGCGTAAGGTACGTATAAAGTCGATGGTATCTTGCTTTGTAACGTGGCGCTGCATACGCATTAGCATATTGTTGGAAACGTGTTGTAGCGCAACGTCAAGATACTTGCAAACCTGTGGCTTATTGCGTATTACATCGAGTAAGTCGTATGGAAATTGGTTTGGATAAGCGTAATGGAGTCGTATCCATTCAACACCAGGAATGTCTGCTATATGCGAAATAAGTTCGGTAATATGGTGTTTGCCGTCTAAGTCTACACCGTAGTAAGTTAGTTCTTGCTCTATTATTTGGAATTCCTTAACTCCGTTGGCAGCCAATTCGGTAACTTCGTTCAGTATATCGTCTATTTTACGCGAGTGATGTTTGCCTGTTATCAGCGGAATAGCACAATAGGCGCAATGTCGATCGCACCCTTCGGCAATTTTTATGTAAGCATAATGTGGTGGTGTAGTAAGGTGTCGGCGCCCATCGCACGATGGTATTTCAGCCTTTCCAAGGTCTGAAATGAGCTGTTTAAAGTTGAATTTGCCGTAGAATTTATCTACTTCAGGAATTTCTTTTTGTAGTTCTTCTTTGTATCTTTGCGACAAACAGCCCATAACATATAGTTGTTTGAGCTGTCCGTTCTCTTTTCTGTTTACAAATTCAAGTATTGTATTGATACTTTCTTCCTTTGCTGTTTCTATAAAACCGCAAGTGTTTATAACGGCAATTTCGCCTTCGGGTGTATCCGAATCGTGCACACAGTTATAGCCGTTTGCTTCGAATTGCTTCATAAGGAGCTCTGAATCGACAAGATTTTTTGAGCACCCCATCGTTATAATATCTATCTGATTCTTCTTCATTCAGTTGTATTCCAACGCTTTGGGTATTTGTTTTTTCTCCTCGAATAGAGTGTAGGGTAGGGTTTAGTCTTGCTTAAACAAGCTGTCTACAAACTGTTCTTTGTTAAACAGTTGTAGGTCTTCCATGCCTTCGCCTAAACCAATGTAGCGTACGGGCACTTTTAGCTGGTCGCTAATGCCTATTACAACGCCACCTTTTGCTGTTCCATCGAGTTTGGTGATAGCTAAGGAAGTAATCTGCGTAACGGATGCGAACTGTTTAGCTTGCTCGAATGCGTTCTGCCCTGTACTACCATCAAGCACCAACATAACGTCGTCTGGTGCTTCGGGCAATACTTTTTTCATTACGTCTTTTATCTTTTTAAGCTCGTTCATTAAGCCAACTTTGTTGTGTAAGCGGCCAGCTGTGTCGATGATAACTACGTCGGCATTGTTTGCCTTTGCACTTTGAAGTGTGTCGAACGCCACACTTGCTGGATCGGAACCCATTTGTTGTTTAATGACAGGAACACCAACACGGTCGCCCCAGATTTGTATTTGCTCTACGGCAGCAGCACGGAAGGTGTCGGCAGCACCTAAATAAACTTTCTTTCCAGCTTTTTTAAACTGATAGGCAAGTTTACCAATGGTGGTTGTTTTGCCCACTCCGTTTACACCAACTACCAAAATTACGTATGGTTTATGGCTGGTTGGAAAATCCCAATCTTCGGCATTTTCAGTGTTGTTTTCGGTTAAGAGGGCTGCTATTTCTGCTCTTAACACATTATTAAGTTCGGAAGTGGATACATATTTATCGCGGGCAATGCGTTCTTCTATGCGTTCAATAATCTTTACGGTAGTATTAACGCCCACATCAGACGTTATAAGTATCTCTTCTAAATTGTCTAAAACTTCATCGTCTACCTTTGATTTCCTGCTATGGCACGCGTTATTTTCGAAAAAACGCTTTGCTTTGTGGTCTCAAGACCCTTATCTAGTACTTCCTTTTTCTTCTTATTGAAAAGTCCAAAAAATCCCATAATTAGCTAATTTCTTGCAAAGTTACCAAAAAACGGCTAAAGAAACAAATAATAAGAGTGAGAATAATAAGGATAAATGCAAATAGGTGCGGTATAGTTTTTTGAGGAGTCTTAGCGTTTTGGGCAATTTTATAACGTGTAGATATATTAGCGTTTATCTTATGTTTTATGCTTCTATGTTTTATGGTTTCTATATTTCTTCTAATTTTTATGGTTTTCTATGTAACTTGTTTTTGTTGTATTTTAACAAGGTTAGACATTGGTTCTTTGACAAATTTTGTATTATTGTTGTGCAGATAGATAGACTTTATAACAAAAAAGTAGCGGACTATGGCGAGATAGAAAGATAAGCTGTTTTGCTTGTTGTGCCACACATCTGCACAGTTATAATGATTGCAACGAACAGCGATAACAGTTTTTAAAACAATGTTTTGGAGAAATAGACAGGAATGAGTATCTTTGCAAAACAGTGTAACTCTATGGTAAGCATATTCTTGTGGACGAGTTGCAATGCACAAATTAAAAACTTAAAGAGTGATGGAGTTTGAACAATACGAACAAAAACTTACAGCAGAAGAACTTGCAGCATTTGAACAGCAATATAATATTGCTCTTCCAAAGGCTTTCAAAGAGCATTATTTAAAATACAACGGAGGCTATCCTCCTTATGAAAATGTAAAAGGAAAGGACCATTTTTTTACTATCAACGGCTTCTATCCCATTAAATATGGTGCGCTTCCTGTTGAGAAAATTATAAGCGATTACGAAAAGAGCGGCGTTGTTTTTGATGGCAAAATTCCTTTTGCTTACGATAATGGTGGCAATATTTACCTTATTTCGGTGGCACAAGATACATGTGGATACATATATATAGTTGAGGCTGAATGTGTTGAAAACAAAGCATTTGTTTTGGTTTCAGAAACCTTTACCGACTTTCTTAATTCGTTCTATTAATAGAAATAGAAGAGTAGTGCGGCAATTCGGTATGTTTGTTTAACCCCGAATTGGTTGTTAGAATATGTGCAGATTTTGTTTGATGGTTAGCGTATTGCCTGTATTATTGTTAGTGGTGTAGCAGACTACGTCTAAGAGAATGAGCTAAACAATATGCCAACAAGCAAATGGAAGATGAGTGGGAGCAATGAAAACACCCTAAAATAGTTTATAAACGGGTTAATGGCCTATTGGAGTGAAAATCAGAATATTGCAGAAGAATTAATTTCATAGACTTCAGCTGAAGAAATATATTTCAACCATTATAATATGAAGCTATAAAAAATCAGTTTTTTTGTGATATCTAATTTATTACGGATAGATATCTGAGGCGATCGTTAGAGATATCTAAAACGAACGTTAGAGATATCTAAGACAAACGTTAGAGATATCTAAAACGAACGTTAGAGATATCTGAGACAAACGTGATAGATATCTAAAACGAAGGTGATAGATATTTGCAACGAATGCTGTAGATTTATGAAATAAAAACAACAAATGTCCTACAGGCTTTTCTAAACATTTACAGTATTCTATTCTATTAGTGAGTAAGTAGTAGGCATTGCAGATGATTTTCCAGCCAATCTTCTATTATCGTTCGATTTTGATTGTATATTTTTCGAGGCAAAAAAAATAGAGAACGCACTATATAAAGTGCATTCTCTACCGTCTTGCCTGGAGATTATCTATCGTCTTACGAGAGAACTTATAGGGTGTAAAGACGATATTCATACTCCAGTACCACTTAAAGCTTCTCAGCTTTTTGTGGTTTGTGTACTAACTGCTTCCCAGCAATCAGAACACCACCATCTAAATGTCATAAAATCAAAATCTAAATTTAAATGCAAATCCCCCTGCGAGAATAACTATAAAAAAACAAGGGGCTACCAGTTATTATATATTATTATGAGAACAGCACTCCTCGATGAGCTTTTGTGCAACGAGAAGTTGCTGTGTTTATTCTGTTTGTTTTACTTTTCAAGCTTCTCTGCATTCATTATTACCTGGATATGGTTGCCAGACTTCAATACAGTTTTAGCTATGTTTCCTAATGTTTGTGGTGTCATTGCTTTCATAACAGCATCGAAGCCGTTAGCTCTATCAACACCGTAGGTTGCATAATCAGAGAGAACGCTCAGCCAGTAGCTATTCTTTTTCAATGCATCAGAATGATTTTTAAGAATAGATTCTTTCGCTCTTGCTACATCTTCGTTGGTTATCTTAGTCTGTGCATCGTAGATGATTTCTTTTGCAAGTTTCTTTGCTATGGCTGTTTTCTCTGGATTTGTAGCCAATTCGCAACCAATTACGAGATAGTTTCCGTTTAAGTCGTTTTCAAGACTAACGCTTGGCATTGGCGTATATACCGCACTTTCCTTTTCACGGATAATCTCAAACATCTTGTTCCAAAGATATTGTCCTAATACAGAAGCGTTTAATTGGTTTTCAAGCGTATAGGGCACTTTCTCTGAACGATAAGTATCAACTATCTTGCTCTGTGGGTTAGACATTTTAAAGCTGAAGCTCTTTTCAACGTTACCCTTTGTGTAGTTGCGCATATCTGCCAGTTCTGCCTTCTTCTTGTTTGATGGGAGAGAGGCTATATATTTTGCAATGAGTGGTTTAATGGTAGCTTCGTCGAAACTTCCAACGAATACGAAAGTGAATTCAGAAGCATTGCTGAATAACTGACGATAGAGTTCGAGTGCACGATCGTAGTTGATATTGTCTATATCTTTAGGGTCAGGAGAAAGTGCATCAAGCTGTTTGTTGTGTCCATAATACATTACAGAGTCTTGGAAAACCATCTCAGGGTCGTTTGCTTTGCCCTCGAGCTTACCTTTCATATATTGTGTTATGAGCTTATAATAGTTTTCGTCTTTCTTAATTCCAGTGAAACTAAGGTTTATCATCTGCATTAATGTCTCTAAGTTCTGGTTTACGGTAGAGCCACTAAGGTAGTGAAGATCGTTACTTATACCTGCTTCTATGTTTGTAGTTTTGGTTTGTGCGATATTAGCAAGGTCGTTAATGTCTTTGTTCCAAGTCCATGTATGCTTGCAATATCGTCCCACAGTTTACGCATAGCAAGGTTTTCGTTCTTGCCAATGCTCTTTCCGCCTGCTGCGGTAGCCATCATAAGAATCTCGTTTGCTTTGAGGTTGGTTTTCTTCAAAATAACTTTTGCTCCATTAGAGAGAGTAAGTTCTTTTGCATCAAACTGTTTTAAAGCTCTTTCACTGACAATCTTTCCCGGATTAGGCTCCTTAAGCATCATTGGCTCTTCCTTTGTATTGTCTACGTAAGCATCAACTTTTTCTGCGCGTGCAGCGTTTACAATACCAGGGAGTTCTGCTTTAGTGAATCCAGTCTTACCATCTTTCTCTTGAAGAATTACACTAATGGCAAAGTTCTTTTCATTTACGTTGATTAAGTTCTTAGCCATTTCGTTGACAGTAGCCAATGGAAGCATTGGTAGAACTTGGTCGTAGAGTTCGTGTAACTGTTCTATGGTGCTATAAGGTTCGCCTTCGAGGAAGTTCTCGATAAGCGTCTGAGCATAAGTATCGTTTGTTATTGTGGAACGATTGTTATACTGATTGTCGAGTGAGGCCTTGTAAGCTTCTTTTGCATGTTTAAATTCTGATTCGGTAAAGCCATATTGTCCGATGCGATTCATTTCGCGGATAATTTGCGCCATAGCCTCTTTCTCTTTTCCAGGCTTAGGAACAACCACAATGCTTTCTGCTTCGCGAGTGATGGTTTGACCAGCATAGTCGTCTACATCGCCTTGCGCAACAGTAATGTTTGACTCAGGTGCTTGTGCTATTTTCTGCATACGGTTGTTAAACATAATATTCACAAGCGAGTACATAGGCTTAATGTAGAGGTACATAAGAGAGTTTTTCTCTTCTGGTGCGATATATTCTATTTTGCGATAGAGTTGGAATATCTCTTGTGATACCTCTTTATTGCTACCAAATGCATATAGAGTGTTGTTGTTATCGTCTACCATTACAGGTGTTGCTTTAGTAGCTTCCTTTGATGGTTTCAAATCGTTGAACAGGCGTTTAATGCTCGCTTCAATCTTATCGGGGTCTATGTCGCCCACAATAATGATAGCCTGATTGCCAGGGAAGTACCATTTACGGTAGTATGCACGTAGTGTTTCGGGGTTACATTTGTCTATAACGTCCATACTTCCTATTACAGTGCGTTTTCCGTATATACTATTTGGGAACAAATCTGCATTAGCAGCGCGTAGCAATCGTTGCATTGCGTTGTGTCCGCGATATTCGTTATGCACCACATCGCGTTCTGTTTCAATTTGGTCTGCAGTGAGTGTAAGTCCTTGCGACCAATCGCTTAGCACAAGCAAACAAGAGTCTACGAGTGTAGGGCGCTTAGCATTAATACCTGTAAGGTAGTAAACTGTGTGGTCGGCAGTAGTGTATGCGTTCCAGCCGCCACCAGTTTTATCCATAAATTTCACTACAGAGTCGTCTGGGAAATGCTTTGATCCGTTGAAAGCCATGTGTTCTAGCAAGTGCGCTAAACCATCTTGGTTGTCTAATTCTTGTATTGCTCCAACCTTATGAGCTATATAGAAGTTTACTTTTCCTTCTGGATAATTGTTCTTTCTAATGTAGTAGGTAAGCCCATTATCAAGGTGTCCAATCTTAACAGCAGCATCAACAGGTGCCTTTGGCATATCTGCCATTTCGTTTTGTGCTATTACTTCTGTTGCAAATAGCGCAAAAATAGCTATAAAAATGTTTTTTAATCTCATATCTTATTTATACTTAAAGTAGATATTTATATTCTTTATTTCTTATTTCTATTCTTTATTGTTCTAAGTACACCTTATATTATATAGGGCTTTATTTCTTACCAATTAGGGTTTTATTCTTGGTTTCCTTCTCTGTATTCTAAAATATCGCCTGGTTGGCAGTCTAGCGCTTCGCAAATGGCATTTAGTGTTGTGAAGCGTATAGCTTTTGCTTTTCCAGTCTTTAGAACCGACAAGTTTGCAAGGGTTATATTAACTCGTTCGGAAAGTTCGTTTAGCGACATTTTCCGCCTTGCCATCATTACGTCAAGGTTTACTACTATCATCTTTAGTTCTTTTCCTACACTGTTAATTGGTTCTCTTCTCTCATTTTAACTCCAATTGTGAATATTTCATACACTATGAAAGTGAATGGAACTTCGAAGAGCCCACTAGGTAGTTCGAGCGTACTCACAAGGTCGATGTTACATCCTGCAATACTGAACGACTGACTAATGAAGTAAACTTCTATCAGTGTAATGGTCCACCAAAGAACATAGTAGATGAGCGTACAGAATGCTAATCGTCTTATAAGCTTCAGATTGCGCACCAGGAATATATTTTCTGAATTGCGGAAACGAGCTATCAGTTTAAACGCAAGCACCAATATTGTGAGTGAGAGCACTGCCATAATTAGAAAACTAAGTCCTTTTATTGCTAAGAAATAGTGGGGAGCGTTATAGTTTACATCTATGGTGCGCATCCAAACTCGTTCTGGTTTACCTGTTTCTGGTTAGTGAAGACTGTTGGAGGTGCTTCTAAGCCTACCTTAAACGATACTGGTGTAGCTGATGCCCAGTCTTCATCTTCCATTTGTTTCTTTACAATGTCTTTGTATTCTTGCGATTTTGCATAGGAACTGTCTTTTTGTGCCTTTATTTCAAGGTTAGTCATATTTGTTCCTACGGTGTATCCACTGACAAGAGCTCTACTTGCATCGTAGACGGTATAAAGCATCACGCATGACATGATGCATAGCAACAATGTGCAGTATAGATACAGTCGTTTATTCATAGTGCTCCTTTTGTTTTTTGATGTATAAAGATGTGGTAGCCACTCTTTGCACTTTATGCTGCAAAAGTAGCCATAATTTTTGTTACTCACAAATTTAAAACGACAATTATTTATTGTTTAACAATAATTTTATATTAATGAATGGTAATATTTTGTAGCATTTTATGAATTGAAACACATTGCATACTATTTCTTATTATGGTGAGTGCTTTGTGTTCTTTGGTGGTTTTACTTCTTGCTATCATTTGCCATAGTTTACTAGAACTTTTTAGAGCTTTTAGTGTGTAATAGTTTCTATTGGTGTTTGTTTTCTTGGCTTATGGTATATAAAGAACAAGTCTCTACATTTAAGAAGGGTTGTTGTTTGTTTAGCAACACAGCTTCTTTAATGTAGAGACCTATTCAGTAGTAACTTTATGGTTTAGTATTCTTTTATTACTTGTGTGCCTTTCAATGCAGCGAATGCATTTTCTGTAAGAGCAAGCATTTCGTCTTGACCTGGATATACTACCACTGGTGCTAGATAGCTAATGCGTTTCTTTATTTCCTTAACAAGATATTCGCTGTAGCACATACCTCCTGTTAAGATTATGGCGTCTACCTTTCCGCAAAGTACAGCACCTTCAGAGGCAATAGCTTTGGCTACATTTAGTATCAGAGCCGATATTACAAGTTGTGCATGTTCGTCTCCTGCGTCTATGCGTTTGCGTATTTCGCGAAATCGTTAGTGCCTAAATGAGCAAGCAATCCGCCTTGTGAAGTTATTTTCTTCATCATTTGCTCTTCGGTAAGTCCGCTATGATAGCATAAGCGTACTATTTCCGACATAGGAAGCGTACCTGTTCGTTCTGGTGAGAAAGGTCCATCGCCCGACAAAGCATTGTTTGCATCTATAGCACGACCTTGTTGGTGGGCTGCAAACGATATGCCCCCGCCTAAATGTGCTATAATTAAGTTCAGCTTGTTGTACTGTGTGTTATGCTCGCGTGCGTAACGGCGGCCTACAGCTTTTTGGTTTAGAGCGTGCCATATACAGATGCGTGGTGCTTCTGGAAGTCCGGTAATGTGTGCTTCAGGAATCATTTCGTCCACCACACCCGGATCGGCAATGAAGCTCTGGCAACCTGGAATCATTTCTGCTATTTCGTAAGCAAGCTTACAACCTAAGTCGCAAGGGTGTTGATGTTCTGCTGTTCGTTGGTCCTCAATCATCTGTGGGTTCACTCTGTACACACCACTTTCTACCGCTTTCGATAGTCCTCCGCGTCCTACAGTTGCATTAAAATCGAGCGGAATGTTGCGTTGTTTTAACTCTTGTAGTATGTGTTGCTTACGATATTCGTACTGATCGAAGATGGTATGGAATTGTTCTAATTCGCTGCGCGAATGTTTAACGTCTTCTACAAAAAGCAATTCGCAATCGTTAGCTACTGATATTTTAGTAGAGGTAGAGCCAGGGTTAATGGCTAAAATCTTGTAAGGCATAGTGTTTATTTCTTCTTTGATTTAGATATGATGGTAGCAAGAGCTAAGCTATAAAACTTTGATTCTACGGTGTCGCCACGACTTGCCAATACTACAGGCACCAGTGTTCCTTGCAATACGGCTGCTGTTTCTGCTCCTGCAAAGAGTGTTATGGTTTTATAGAATACGTTACCTGCTTCGATATCGGGGAATATTACTGCATCGGCTTCTCCTCCTATTGGCGAATTTATTTTCTTATCAGCCAATGCTTCTGCCGAGCACGATGTTTTCAAATCGAGCGGACCATCTACTATACAGTTTCCAAAAGCCCCCTCGTTTGCCATTTTTTTCAGTTCGAGATAGCCCTCTGTGTATGGAAAATGTTTACCATCTGGTTTCTCCGAACAGTGAATGAGTGAAATTTTTGGTTGTTCTATATTGAATGCATGGCAGAAGTTTGCCACATATTTTATTTGTTCTATGCGCTGTTCGTGCGTTGGGAATGGTAGCACGGCGGGGTCTGTGAAGAATAAGAGCTTTGGATAAGTAGGTATTTTGGCTGCTGTGATGTGTGTTAGCACGCTTCCTTTTGGTAGAATACCTTTCTCTTTGTTTAGTATAGCTCGTAGTAATACATCAGTGTTTACAAATCCTTTCATCAGTGCGTCGGCTTTTCCTTGTCGTACTAGTTCTACTGCTTTTTCTGATGCGTCTTGTGGATTGTCTGCTAAAAGGGTTTCATATATGTTTTTAAACCTTTCGGCTGTTTGTTCAGAACATACCAAGATAGGATTAATAACACCTGCTTTGTACGCCATTTCTACGGCATCTATTGTATGAGAATCTTCTGCCCATACAACAGCAACGTTATTTTTTATACCGCTTTCGTTCAGTTCCTTCACCAATTGGGAGAAGTCTGTAATACTAGTTGTCTTGTTCTTCATATTATATAGTTATATTTTATGCGAAAGTTCTTATCTCTTGTTCAGTGCCACAAAGATACAAAAAGGTAATTATTTAACAAAATACACTTTTTATAAACTAAGCATTTTTAAATATTTTAAGATTTCCTGAGATGATAGAAATAGTATTAGCGCATTTTTGAAATGTTTTGATTAATATCTCTTAAAGTAGCAACATTTCTTTAGTAACTGTTGTGCTTCAAACTGGTATAGATGTTTTAATAGAATAGAGAATGTGTTGTTTGCCTGTATATTAAGAATTTTAGAAGCCCTGAAACTTCTACATAATAGATGCATCAGGGCTTTAAGCATTTAGTCTTCGTATACGAAGGTAAAGTTCTTTTGTGCCTTTAGCGAATTACCAACAAAGCAGCCTTTAAGTGCAAAGTTTTCTATTTTTTTGCGCAAAGCCTCGTCGGCTATTCCTTTAATATGGAATGTTATGTCTATTTTCTCTACTGTTAGAGTCTTAACATCTTCTATTATTTCGCCCACTTCAGCGTATGTTCCTGTTAAATCTATGTTCTCGCGTTTAGCGCGCATAGCCATTGTGGTTAAAGTGCATGCTGCGAGCGACTGTGCTAGTATGTCTACTGGAGTTGCATACTCGCCTAAGCCTCCCGAAGCCTTACCAGCGTCTGTTTTAAGTGTTTGTTTTGAAGCTTCGTACATAGCTTCTACTCTGAAGTTGCCTAAATACTTTACGATTGATTTTTCCATAATTGATATATATTTTACTGTTCCGAACAAAGGTAATACATTTTTTTTAGTTTCACAAGAAATATTCCAAACTTATAGAAATTAAACTATTTAGTGTTTTCTATAAGCCGTTAGAGTTCTATGTGTAAAACTGCTATTTTACCCCAATGTGTTATTAGACCACCAATAGTTTATGTTTTTATGTGCTATGCACCTATATATATAATAAGGTGAAAATAGCGATGGGGGTGGTACAATTGTGAAACTTTGGCAATATTCAACCCGATGCTTTGGCTGTAAAAACAAAAATATGTAACTTTGCCACAATACACTATGTTTCTTATTTGCTGTGTTACAAAAAGTGTAGCAACAAAATAGTTTCTGTGGTGTTTTTGGTTGGCGTGAGCTGTAAATGGCAAACTGTAAACGATAGTGTTTTTATAGATATAAACAAAACAATGAAGAGGTTTTTAACAACAGTATTATTGTTTGTGGTGGCTTCGGTGTTGCTGCATTGCAACGCACAAGCCCTAAACACAAATGTGGTTTCTGCACAAAACGAGCCAAAAACAACACCCACTTTCAAACGGTTGCTAACGCGCGAACAGCTGGAAGCAATGGGAATTAACTGGAACAAACTGCTGAAACATATAAAACTTCAGAAAGTTGCTTGGAATGGAGGCGACTTTCGCGACGACCAATCGGAACCAAGATACGAGCCAATGCGCGAAGACTTTCTGCTAACAATACCTTTAGTGGAATATTATATGCGCACACATGGCTACCAAAAGCCGTCCGACGAACTTTTTGCACAACGCATACACGAAGTGTTTGGTGCAAAGCTTAATATGCAAAGTCAGCAACCTTATTTGCCTATACAAGGAGAAGCTGATTACAATTTTGCCAGTACATATTATGCCTTGTGCGGCAAAGGCATTATAACCTACAACTGGTTGCTAGACGATTTGATGGACGTTAGAACAAACAAATAGTGTTGCGCCCGAAAATATTTCAGCAAATACTTGCCCTGAACAACTTTGTTATATACAACGATACAGCTGCCTTTAAATTTCTAACAGAAGCAACCTATAGCGGACACGAGGACGACTATAATGGAATGGGCGACCCTTACGATGGAAACAATGTTCTGTGCGACTTGTTTTCAACCTATAACTATTATGGAAGTGCACAACTTAACCAGTGGTATTTTACCACACAAGACGTTAATCCGGTGTTGTTCTATCATCTAATATTCGAAAGAACACCGCAAGGCAAGTTGGTTGCCCATCGTGAGCTGATAGAATTGATAGAGCAAAACACCACAGGCACAGATACAAAAACGTATTGGAAGTATTTTGGCGAACTACTTTTTGACGTGTTAGACAACGAAAACGACTTTAAAGATATGCACTATAGTGTTGTGCATAAGGCTAAAATGCTTTGCTATTTTGCCAATTCGGAGCACAAAATGCGCAAACGTTATGCAAAATACATACCCTCGCTCACAGCAACAGCCTATTGGGACCGCTCCTCAACCACCGCTTCTATGATTATGCAGCACCCCGATGTGTATAATATGGCATGCAAATACAACTACTTTGGAGTGGTTAAACCTGAAGTTATGAAGGAGTATGCTGCAGAAGCCGAACGGCTGAAAAAGAACTGAAAAGAATAATACAATGTTGAATAGGCGTAGCCTTTATAGTGGCTCGATAGAAACAGCAACAGCTGTAACAGTCTGCATTATTATATGCTAAAAAGCGGTGCAATATATTGGTGAATAGGCAATTATACCGATGCTATGGTTAGAATATAGCAGCATACAAAGCCTCTTCCTCATTATCAGAATAAACATCTTTCTAGCACGATGAAATAGAAACATAAAGGCTGTAGTTTTTTGTGATATCTAAAACGAAACTCACAGATATCTGAAACGAACACGACAGATATCTAAAACGAACACGACAGATATCTAAAACAAAAGTAACTATATTTTGCAGGTTTTTATGAACATAAACAATGGTCTGTTTGGTTGCAAAATAAACCGCAGGCGCAGGCAACAAATTTTCCGTCTGTTTCCTACCGAAACCATATAGTTACAACACACCGAAAACGACGGATAAGCATAAAAAAAAGATTGATTGTCTCTCGACAATCAATCTTCAAAACCTTAATAATCTAATACCATGAAAAACACATTGCAAAGTTAAACGTATAACTCTATCGTTCCAAATATATAATCATAAATAATGTTAATTATACTAAAGTAGACCCATTTTTATGGTTCATTGTTCTTTTTTCGCCATAAATATAGCTTTAAAAGCAACATCTTGCAACCGTGCAGGCTTATGATAGTCTGTTTATTCAACAATTTTGCAAGTGCGAAACTTTTCTTAGTTTTTGTCGCCATTAGTCGTTCTATTCAAAAAGTTTTCTTATCTTTGCAATCCAAATATAACTGTATACTTGGCGAAATACAATTTAGATATCCCCACACATTATAAAAATAACGTATGGCAACAACCAAAAAAACTGCAACACAGAAGCCAACGGCTGCGGCTTCTAAACCCAAAAAGGGAGCTAAAGCGCAGAAAGCGCCCGTAAAACGTGGCATTTCAGACGAGCTTATTCCCATTGAAGAAGAAACGTGGCTACTTCAGCCCATTGCAGTAACAATGATGCGGCACGACTATTCGCTCATTCAGGTGCGCATACTAGTATCTATTGTAGAGAGTTTACAGGCTATTTTGCATGGCATCTTAAACAACAAGCGAAGTCCACAGTTAGACCTCTTTAAACGAAAGAGCTAGACGAAGACGGACGAATGCCAATAAAACTGCCATTTAAGGAACTTGGCGTAGACCCAAACCACTATCCGCAGTTGCGCACATCGCTTAAAATGCTAGCTGCCATACCAGTAGAAATTCCTTATAAAACAAGCGAAGGACGCAAATATACAAAAGCAACCAACCTTTGCGATGTTTATATACCAGAAGATCGCTCGTATAACAAGTATGCAATATTAAAGCTCGACCGTAGCGTTGCAGAACGTTTGGTATCGTTAGACTTTGGTTATCACCGACTTGGAAAGCAGATAGTGTTTGCTTGTAAAAATCGTTACACACAACGCATCTATATGTTTATAGAATCGTGGGTAGACAAAGGGCGCACCGTTATAAAAACTTTAGAGTTTAGAAAAATGCTACGTTTGGAGAACAACTACAAAAAATTCTCCGACTTTTGTCGTCGTGTGCTCGAACCAGCAAAGCAAGAATTGAAAGACTTAGCCGACAAAGGTTTTTGCGACTGTTACTTCGATTACGAAAAAAAGTACGACCGTGGTCAGCGTGGAGGCGAGCCAGACGAGCTGATATTTCAAATATATCGTGCCAAAAACAAGATGGACGCACAGTTAGAACAAATGAACGAAATGCAACGCAGACAGTTCCAACAAATGCTTATACAGTATTTCGACTTTACGCAACCTAACGCAAAAAGTATGGCAGAACGCATAACAGCCGAACTCTATCCGCTTGCTATGCAAAAACTTATGGACTTGCGCCAACGTTTCAACACAATATATGTAAAAGATAAGGCAGCCTACACATTTAAAAGTCTCGACCAAATGATACGCGAACACGACATTCCGAACACAACGGTAGAAGAAATAAAAGAGTAGGGGATATAAAACAGAAATCGAAAACCATAAAACAATGATAGAAGTTAAGGTAAACGATGCTACGCTTCGTTCAGCAGCAGCCAAAGGAGAGGACGCTTTTGTAGCAACATTTATAGATGCAATAAATGCTGCAATAGGAGGAACGCTAACCAATGAGACGATGCAACAGCTAAACTCCGACCAAATAACACTGTTGGGGTGGAGCTATTTACATAGCGAAGTAATGAATGGTGGCTACATTCAGCTTATTTATAATGGTTACGGAACATTTATATTTAAGAATCCTTTCGGACCAGCAATGCGCAATTGGGGCATTACCGAATTGTATTCGCACCTCCGTCGCACCAGAAAAGCATACGACAAGTATCACAGCCAGATAGAAAAAGAAATGTCGGACGACGACTTTATGGCACTCTACGAACAAATGCCAGAGTTCGACGATGCTGACGATGACTTTATAGTGAACGAAGAACAGTGGACAAATGATAGCTGCTTACATTGACGACCACATTAACAACTTTGCTACAATTGAAAAATGAATAAAGAAGAACAAGAAATTCGTAAGAAGTCGCCTATACAAATACGCAACAAGAAGGCTTCTTTCGAATACTATTTTGTAGATACCTACACGGCAGGAATAGTGCTTACAGGCACCGAAATAAAATCTATACGTGCAGGAAAAGCCTCTTTGGTTGATACGTACTGCTTTATTAACAAAGGCGAAATATGGTTAGAGGGTATGAACATATCGCCATATTTCTATGGGTCGTTTGCTAATCACGAAGCCAGACGCAAGCGTAAGCTGCTATTAAATAAGCGAGAAATAAACCGTTTGGCAGAAGACTCAAAGTCGCCAGGCTATACCATTGTGCCAATATTGGTGTTTATAGACCAGCACGGACGTGCGAAGGTAGACATTGCTCTGTGTCGTGGTAAAAAAGAATACGACAAGCGACAAACGTTAAAGGAAAAAGAAGACCGGAGAGAAATGGATAGAGCAATAAAACGCTATTGACGTCAGCGGTTTATAAAAAATATATAAGGCATAGAACCTATGGTTATTATAAAGGTTCTATGCCGTTTTCATTGTTAAAAGTGAGAGCCGTTGCGCATAGACTTCATAGTTGTTCTATCGCACCTAAGCTGTTTAATCTGAATTAAAGTTCAAAACCAACGCCAATTCCAAAAGGGTGGCAAGCAATTCCGCTATTCATTAGTTTTGTTAAACTGTAGTGTGCATAAATAGAAAAGGAGTTAAAACCAAAGTAAGCCTCAAGGTTTAAACCAACAGGATTGGTGTCTAAGTTGCGGCTAACAGTATAGCGTTTGCTCTTAATACGATACTTACTGCGTATCTCGCTCTTAATATCCACCGAACAACCAATCCCTAAATATACTTTCTTTTTATACATTTGTTTTTTCCACTCTATCATAATAGGAGTCTTAAAGTAGTAATATTTAATAAAGCTTGTACGCACATTTTCTGCCGTGTTCCTTGCAATCGTAGGCTTACCGTCTACATCTGTCAGCATATAATTGGTTTGGAAATGGTTGTGAACAAAACCCGTTTGAAATGCAAAGACTAAGCCGAGAGAATTAGAAGCGTTAAGTCCCATACCTATTTGGAAGTGTGTAATTCCCCATTCTAACGAGTTTACATCTTTGCTATGCATAGCCTCTCCACCATTTAGCAAGTTTGTACCAATATAGAAATCGGGAATATTACCATAAAACGTATTATTTTTGTGTTTCCGAATGGGTACAAATGGCGAAGAAATGAAGAAGCGTTCTACCTCCTGACCATCTATATAGCTAGTTTCTTTGTTCTTTACAAGCGCATTACCGTCTTTGTTGAATACAGCCACATGGGTTTCAATGCTGTCTGTGCTCACCACAAATTGTTTGTTGTTGTAGTAGATTATTGTGTCGTTTCTTCGTTAGCTATTGCTGGAACAGCCATCGCGAGCATTAATAAAAATAGTAAGTGTTTCATAATTCTATCTGTTTTGCGTTTATATTATTATTATTGGTTTTTGTTTCAATGTTTAGCGTAGCATAGTTTCATAATATCGTCTGGACCGAGCGTACCTTCTATATAAATAATGGCTCCACTATTGTTAGTTAGATTACTGAAAAGTATATACCTGTTAAGTCCCGAAGGTAGTGGTGGAAGCATATAGTAGCCACTGGTAATTTTACCATTATCCACTATTTCGCGTATTTTACGTGCCTTTTTTCTATCGCTATTCAAATATGGAGCTATGCTTGCACCAATCTTTTTATAGGTCAATGCTTTGTAAACCTTTAGTTTGTAGCCCCTGAGAACGGCATCGTTTAGCACTACCATCTTACAGTTTTTTGCCTTTCCGAAGCGTTCGAACACAATATTTATCTGCAAATCGCTCTGTGCTTTTGCAGGTATTATAGCTACAAACAGACATAGCATAATGGCTATTCTCATTATTTTATTCTTCATTGCTTGTTCCTCCTATTTGTGAAAGCGCTTGGAAATCTTCACCCTCGTTGGCAGAGACCATATCTAAAGCAGCTTCTGCCTCTTGGTGAACCATAGTTTTGTTGGTAGTGCATTCGCCATCTATAAAAGCATAATCGCCAGTTTTCGTAACATTGTGTCGCACTATAAATAATGTAATCACCACAGCTGCAGCAGCCGAAACAGTAGCAACAATCCAGTTTGGTAGGCGTTTATGTTTTTTAAGAGCGTTTGTTTTTGCCGATGAAACCGTTTGTTTTGCCACTTGTTTGCAGCGTTCTTGCTGTTCCCAACGAAACAAAGCGCAAAACGGTTTCAGTTCGTTTGGCACCAGTAGCGGGTCTTGTGCAAAGAAGTTTCGTAGTTGTTCTTCTTCTGCAACAGTCGTTTCGCCTTCTGTATATTTGGCAATTAAGCTGTTAATATTGTCTATTTGCATATAGTTCTCCTCTCTGTTGTCAGTCTTATAAATTCTTTTTGAATGTATCTTCGGGCTCTCGATAGATTTTGCCGTAGTGCTTCGGGTTTGCAATTACATATTTTTGCAATCTCTTCGTTTTCGTATCCATCTATCTCTTTCAGTCTAAACACTTGCTGTTGTAGTGGTGGTAGATGGTCTACAATATACTGTATCAGCTCCATGTCGTCCTTTCCATCTGTCTGTTCCAGTTCTGCAACAAGTTCTTTCGGCCTATTACTCTCTGCACATTCTATTTTTCTATGTCGCCAATGGTCTATAGCCACACCTTTAATAATCTTTATAGCCAATGCTTCAATGTTGGTATGTGCGTCTAATTTCTGTCGCATTGCCCACATACGGAGAAAAGTTTCTTGCACGAAGTCTTCGGCTTCAGCGTCTCCTCCCTCCAGTGTTGCAGCCACTTTAAGTAGTCGGCTACGCAGGTTTATTGCCATTTGGCTAAATGTTTCTATTTCCATTGCTTTTCAAAAGGTAAACGAACGAACAACAGTTTTGTGACATTTAAAGTTGAGAAAAATTTATTTGTTATTATTTATTTTGGTTGTTTTCATTGGTATAAAAATGGAGTTATGGTATATATTATAGGTGTTTTATGTTTAATATAAAATTATCTTAATGCGTGTATAATGCCCTTATATACATACTTTTATCGGCATTATACACAGCATTAGTTTATTTGTGTGGACGATGAAAGAGTGGTGTGATTTATTCAAATTCACTCTTCCTCTCCCTCGTACCATTTCTTTATGTACAGATAATGGTCGGCAAACAAACGCGATTGTCCTGGCGTTGCTGCTTTAATGCGCTTTGCTGGAATGCCACCCCATATCTCGTTAGGCGGTATTATTGTGCCTTGCAGTACTACGGCACCTGCTGCTACCACAGAGTTTTCGCCCACTTCGGCATTATCGAGCACCGTTGCATTCATTCCAACGAGAGCATTTTTACGAATAGTAGCACCATGCACAACAGCCGAATGACCAATGCTAGCACCATCTTCAATAACTACAGGTTTTCCTTCGGTTTGGTGAATACACGCCAAATCCTGTACGTTCACTTCGTTTCCCATTACTATTGCATCTACATCGGCACGTATCACTGCCCCAAACCATATCGAGCAGTCGTTACCCATCGTTATATTACCTGCCAAAGTAGCGTTCTCTGCAAAGTAGCAACGCTCTCCCCACTGTGGACTTTTTCCTCTTGCTGCTTTTATTAAAGCCATTGTTTTAATCTTTTATAATTGTTTTGTTTCGTTGAAACCGTTGTTTTGTTTTGCAAAACCCATTGTTTTATCTTGCAAAAACCTATGTTTTATCTTGCAAAAGCCTATATTTTATCTTGCAAAAGAAGCTGTCTTGTTTCGTTGAAACCGTTGTTTTTATATATTAAAATGCGTTTAGTTCTTCCCAAATGCGTTGCACGGGCAGTCCCATAACGTTAAAGTAGCTACCTTCGAGCGATGTAACACCAATATATCCAATCCACTCTTGAATGCCGTATGCACCAGCCTTGTCTAACGGTCTATAAGTTTCTACATAATAGTTCACCTCTTCTTCTGTGAGTTGTTTAAAGGTAACGTTGGTAGAAACTGAAAAGCAGCGTTGCTTTTTCGTAGTTGTTAAACATACAGCAGTAACCACTTGGTGTTGTCTACCACTTATTTTGTGTAGCATTTGCTTTGCTTCAGCATTGTTGTGAGGCTTTCCCAGTATTTCGTTGTCCACGATAACCACGGTATCTGCCGTAATAACAAGTTCGTTATCGGTTATTGCGTCTTTGTACGCATCAGCTTTCTCACTACTTATATAGGCAGCAACATCTGACGGTACTATAGTGTTAGGATATGTTTCGGCAATATTTGGTAGCACACGCACATCGAATGCAATATCGAGACCACGCAACAGCTCTTTTCTCCTGGGCGAATTGCTCGCCAATATAATATGGTAATCTTTATAGTTCATATATTCTTTATTTTTTGTTTCTTATCAGTTGCAATGTTGTTTCCAGTGCTTTGTCGGCAGGAACAGCAATATCGGGTATCGTGCCGTGTATATCTGTTTCGTCAGCACCGTATTGCCAGAACCGCTTATACGATATGTAGCAATATAATTGCGATATGGGCAGACGGTATTCGAGTACATCTCCGAAGCAAACATTCATACCACCAGTTTCCTCACCAACAACTTTGCCCATATTGAAGTATTTGAATGCCCACGAAAAAGAAGCAGCCGAAGAGAACGTGTAGTTGCTTGTTAACAGCCAAACCTTACCAGTGTAGCAGCGAGCTTTATTGTTTAGTGGTACATTCAAGCTATCTTCATTTTCCAAGTACAGTCCTGTAGGCGAGAGAAACTTATCACCGTAAGCGTTCTTTAATAAACGTTGCGTTGTTGGAGTTATACGCATAAAGGCTTTTCCAAACTGTTGGAAAGGCACTTTGCTTATGCGTTCGAATATCAAATCGCCTATACGAGAATCGCCACCGTCATTTTTGCGCACGTCTATTATAAGGTTCTGCACCTTCTTTGCATTTATTTCGGTTATCATTGAGTCAAGAAAGACTGTCATTCCTGATGGGTCTGTGCAGTCGTTGAACGACATTAGTGCCACCCGACCACCCTCTAAGAGTTGGTATTCAAAATGTTTCTGTTCCTGTTTCTTTGTTTCAAGTAGCTTCCCTGTAGCCTTTTCGACTTTCTTTTTCTCGGCTATTATCTCATCGAAGGTTGCTCCTTTTAGTATTGTTTCCTTTATATTGTTCTTCCATACATATTTGATAGTATACTTATCGGCATAATAGCAAAGTTGGAATAGGGCGCTAAAGTAATCCTTTAGTTTCATTAAGCGAAAGAAAGGGCGCTCTCCCGACACGTATTGAAGTAAGTTTCAATGATGGCGGCACTTGAAACACCGTTTATTTCGGTTATTTCTGCCCCTTTCGGAATGCCGAATAGAGAATAGCGAGCTGTTATTTTGCCACTCTGGTTGTCCACATCTACCTGCAATGGAAAGCGTAGAACAGTCTTTGTGAGTATGTCGTTGTAAGGTGGAAACACGTGTGTGTGTCCATCGCCGAGTAGCGCTAATAGTGGTGCAACATATTTATATAGGGTGGCGCGCGTAATAGTGTCGGGCATTTCCTGCTTTATTGCATTCACACGGCTCATAAACTCGCCTTGGTTGCACATTGCATACATGTTCGGATGTACTTCACTGACAGTATAAATCAAAGCATTGATGTCGTAAATAGCTTGTTCTTTAGTCATTCTTTTATCTGTGGCAAGACGCAGACTGTCGGGAATGGGCAAATCGTAAGGTGTCATATTCATCATTTGCGCATAGGTCTGGCAAGTATATAGGCACATTACTATGAACAAAAGCGCCGATAGCGTTTTCTCAAAATTGTTTTTCAATGCTGTTTTCATATACATATTATAGTTTTAAAGGTCTGCAATTCTTGTCTAAAAACTTTGGTGTACCTTTATAAGAAGTCCATCAAAGCTCTCTTACCACCCAAAGGCTTTTGCACTTTTCAGCCATTTTCCTTGTGCGCGCAACACCTGTTCAATGATATCGCGAGCCACTCCCATACCGCCATTGTAGTTGCTTACGTAAGTGGCAATGGCTTTAATGTCGGCACAAGCGTCCTTTGGACAACATGCACAGCCTGCCCTTTGCATCACCTCATAGTCGGGAATATCGTCGCCAACGTATATAATTTCTTCTGGTTGCAGATTGTTTGCTTTAAGATAAGCTTCCCATGTGTCCAGCTTAACGGCACAATTTAAGAACACATCGTGTACTCCGAGATAGGCATATCGTTTCCGTATTTCTTCGTTTCTGCCTCCCGTCATAATGGCAAGTTTTAGTCCGAGCTTCACAGCAAGCTGAATGGCATATCCATCTTTAATGTTTAAGGTTCTTACAGGGTCGCCTTCGCTATTCATAGATACGGTGTTTAGCGAGAGAACTCCATCTACATCAAATATAATAGCTTTTATTTTATCTAACTCGTAGTTTATCATTGCGTTATAAAATATGATTAAACAATATGTATATATCTATTTTTTATTTCTTTTATGAATATTCTCTGCCATTAGTTGGTACAGCTGTTGTGCACTTTTATCGTAGTTCATGAGTTTCATTTGTGCTTCAATTATGTTTTTATCGTATCGTATAGCTGGCCCTGTTTGTGCTTCTTGCGGCGACAAATAGTGTACTTTTCTTGCTGTTTCATCAATTAATGGCAACATAATATCGAAAGATAGTCCCACCTTTTGCAACGTTTCTGCAGCCATATTGTAGCAGAAATTAGTATAATTGCAAGCCCATACAGCAGCCAGATGTAGATAGCGGCGGTCTGCCGACGACAGTTGGCATACGTTGTTACTAACCGATTGTGCCACGTTCGTAATGGTTTGTAGCGTTGAATTGCTGTCCGCTTCTATAAAAATAGGAATGTTCTGAAAATCTATAATGCGTGTTTTCGAGAATGTTTGCATAGGATAGAGCACACCATAGCGCTTTGCCCGACCACAAAAAACATCAATTGACACCGAACCAGCAGTGTGCACAAACAGCTTATCGGTGCGATTTATACACAATTTGCTAATCACAACATCAAGCACACTATCTTTAACAGCTATAATATAAAGGTCGGCATTATTTGTTATGGTATCTAAACTGTTGGTTGGTGTGGCATTCAGTTTCTTCGCCAAGAGGATTGCTGCTGCCATTGTGTGGCTATAAACCTGCACAATGTCGTGTTTTGCATTGTAAAGGGCGTGTCCCAAAACAGTAGCAATATTCCCTGCACCTATTAATACAGTCTTCATATTAGGCACAAAATTACTAAAAACGAATAGAAAAACCATACTTTCTTTTCTTTTTTACAAAACATTCGTTACATTTGCAAATAATGTTTATACACCCATCGGTGCACATTCAGTAGCACCTTGTAGGTTATATGGAAGTTAGAACCAATATTATAACACATAGTAAAGATCTGCCCGAGCTTTGCAAAGGCTCCTTCTTTCACAGTAACAACCTCTTCTGTATGTTGGAACAGACCCCACGTCTGCGCCCGTGTATGGTGGTTGCTATTGATGAGAAGGGTGGAGTTGTTGGACAAATTCTTGCTCAAATTCGTGTAAAGCGGCGTTTCTTGTACATTAATTTCACTCGTCGAGCCCGCATCTATGGCGAAGGTTGTTATAAAGACTATATTGATTATATAGAGAGAGGAAAACTTTTCGATATAATGATGAATGCCCTTGTTGCCCATTTGTTACGCCATCGGTGCTTCCATATAGAGCTTAGCGATATATCGAAGAAAATGTTTGGCTACAGAACACTGCGCAAACACGGCTTTGTGCCTATTCCGTGGATACAAGTTCACCATTCTTTACACAGTAGAGCACCAGAAGAACGAGCATCTGCGAAGGTAATTCAGCGAGTGAAGAAAGCCATAGAAAGCGGATTTGAAACACGAAAGGTGGAGAGCAAAGCCGAAATACACCAACTTTATCGCCTTATAAAACGATACTACATACTACGCAAACAGCGATACATACCCAACGAAGAACTGTTTCAGCAGATAGGAAATAGTGTTTTTCGGACATATTTATGTTACAGAGTATAAAGGGAAAATGGTTGGAGGAAGCGTAGTCGTAGACTCTGGAACTGATTCTATGCTGTGGTTCGATGCAGCTATGGAAAAGCGATATATGTTCTATCACCCCCACACACTTACAGTTTGGTATGCCATAAAGGAAACGCACAAACGCAAACAAAACCATCTTCACATTCTTAATCTTGGACTTCCGTTCTCGCATAGCAACTATCGCGACTTCATTTTAAGCTTTGGAGGAAAGCCCGTAAGTGCCTATCGTTGGTTTCGTTTCTCAAATTCCTTAATGCGACACATTATGTTTTGGTACTATCAAATATAGCTGCAAACTGTGCTATGCAAACAAAACATGTTTATAACGCTGTTCTTTTAATACAGCACAAATATACAAAAACAAAAAAAAATAAATGCAAATGAAAGCAATTGGTATAATTCCTGCCCGCTATGCATCGTCTCGTTTCCCGGGCAAACCGCTCGCAATATTAGGCGGTAAATATGTTTTACAGCGCGTTGTAGAACAAGTTAGCACCGTACTCGACGATGTTTATGTTGCTACAGACGACAAACGAATTTATAATACGATAACTTCTCTGGGGGCAAATGCTGTTATGACAAGCACCGACCACCAAAGTGGTACCGATCGTATTGCTGAAGCGTTAGAACAAATTGGTGGAAACTTTGATGTAGTGGTAAACATTCAAGGCGACGAACCTTTCATACAGCGCAGCCAGATTGAAACTGTGCTGGCTTGTTTCAAAGATGTTGGTACACAGATTGCCACACTTGGAAAGCCGTTTGCTACCATAGAAGAGGCAAAGAACCCTAATTCGCCAAAAATAATTATAGACAATCGCAACTATGCAATGTACTTCACACGTGCGCTTGTTCCTTATATACGAGAGAAAGAAGAAAGCGAATGGATTGAAGCTTATCCTTTTCTTAAACACATAGGGCTATATGCTTATCGCACAGATGTGTTACACCAAATAACAAAGCTACCACAATCGTCGCTCGAATTGGCTGAAGGTTTGGAACAATTGCGTTGGCTACAAAACGGATTTAAGATAAAAGTAGGGCTCACTAACGTTGAAACTGTAGGTATAGACACGCCCGAAGATATGCAGCGTGCAGAGCAATTCTTGCTTGAGCAAAGCGAAGCTGAATAAACATTCTACCCAATATGGGTGTTAGCACCTTAACAAGTTTTGTTTTATTGTTGTGCAGACAGATTCTATTTCATAACGAACGCGTAGCAAACTACAGCAAGTTAGTATAGAAAACAATCTGCCAACAAGAAAAACAACGTTAGTATAAAGCAGTAATACCAACAAAATGTGCTGTTGTTACGGTCTAATGCCTCATTTAGGTTTAAGTGTTTCAACTCTTCATACACAATAAAAATTCTATTCAATATAGGAATATTAAAACCTATAGAGCAGTAGGAACTCTAAGCGAGCTAATTAAATTAGCATCTCTTAGGGCTCTAACGCTTATAGGAAAAACTAATAGTCTGAAACCATTTTATAGCATTTTAATCGTTACTTTCCATAATAAATTGTTACATTTGTACGCTGAAAGTATGCGCTAATACCACTTTGCGGTGTCATTCTGATATCTATCGTGGGCAAATAGTGTAACAACTTCATCTATAACTATATTCCAAGAAACTATAAAGAAGATTTATGAACTCGTTGAAAGAGATATTTAGAATAGGGAAAGGTCCTTCAAGCAGTCATACTATGGGTCCCGCTCGTGCAGCAGAGATATTTGCACAGCGTAATCCGAATGCTAAAGCGTTCGAAGTAACACTATATGGCAGTTTGGCTGCAACGGGAAAGGGCCACCTTACCGATGTGGCTATCACCGAAGTGTTATCTAAAATAGCTCCAGTAGAAATAATATGGAAACCGGGCACAGTGCTATCTTTCCACACAAATGGTATGCGCTATAAGGCGTTAGATGCCGAAAAACACGTTGAAAACGAATGGGTGGTGTATAGCGTTGGCGGTGGTGCGCTCTCTGAAGGAAAAGGGAAAGACGATATGTTTTATACAGAACCAGTCTACGAACTATCTACACTGAAAGCAATACAACACTGGTGCGAAGATAGTGGGCGTGGTTTCTGGGAATATACAAACGAATGTGAAGGTCCTGAAATATGGGACTATTTGCACGAAGTGTGGCTTATGATGTGTAATGCTGTGGAACGTGGTTTGGAAAACGATGGCGTATTACCCGGTCCGTTGAAGCTTTCGCGTAAAGCCAGCAACTATTATATAAAGGCATTAAGCTATAGAAGCAGCCTGCAGTCGCGTGGCTTGGTGTATGCTTACGCACTTGCCGTTAGCGAAGAAAATGCCTCTGGTGGTACCATTGTTACTGCGCCAACTTGTGGTTCGTGTGGTGTTATGCCGGGTGTGCTATACCATCTGGCTAAGGCGCATCAGTTCTCCGAACGCAAAATTCTACGTGCGTTGGCTACTGCTGGTTTATTTGGCAATGTGGTAAAAGCCAATGCGTCTATCTCTGGAGCCGAAGTAGGCTGTCAAGGCGAAGTAGGTGTAGCTTGCGCTATGGCGTCTGCAGCTGCTTGCCAGCTATTTGGTGGAACGCCGTCGCAAATAGAGTATGCAGCCGAAATGGGGTTAGAACATCACTTGGGAATGACCTGCGACCCTGTTTGCGGATTAGTGCAGATACCATGTATAGAACGTAACGCTTTTGCTGCATGCCGTGCGCTCGATGCGCAACTGTATGCTAACTTTAGCGATGGACGCCATCGTGTTTCGTTCGACAAGGTTGTCGAGGTAATGAAACAAACCGGACACGACCTTCCTTCGCTTTATAAGGAAACCAGCGAAGGTGGTTTGGCACAAGATTTTGAATGGTAAAAACTTTATAAGAGTCATAGCTTCTCTATGGCTCTTATAACTAAACGGCGCATTAGCGTATAGCCTAATTTTGCTTTATTTTATGTTGAATATGTAGCAAGCTAATACAAGTTAGAACTACCAGCAATATAACTGGCAAAAAAGCGATGTATGGCACTAAACAATTGTATTAGCGAAATATAATAGCATTATGTGCTAATGCCCCATTTGTATAGAAACATTTTCTACATTTAATTTCCTATCTAAGTTCTGCAACTATATACTCCGACTGTGTTCCTATACGGAATTTGCCTCCCCAAATGCCAATACCCGACGACACATAATATTGCGTTTTGCCCTTTTGCAGCGGACCAAATGCGTCTTCGTAAATAGCATCTTCAATCCAGCTAATGGGCCAAACTTGTCCGTAATGTGTGTGTCCCGAAAGTTGGAAGTCTACTCCTGCTTGCTGTGCTTCCTCCAAATGGTACGGCTGATGGTCTATTACTATGGTGTAATAGCCGTGTGGCGCTTTCTCTGCGAGTGTTTTAAGCGGAGCCCTTCGCATATTTGTTCGGTCGTCTCTGCCTATCACAAGTAGCGTGTCGCCACCTTTCAACGGAACTAAAGCGTGGTTATCTATCAGCAAATTTATACCCGCTTCTTTGTAAAACTGTTTAGCCTTTGGTTCGCCACTGTAGTATTCGTGGTTGCCCAAACACGCATAAACCGGAGCTTTTAGACGTTTAAACTCTGCTGCCATATTTTGTTCGTTTATGGCGCGGATACTTCTGTCTATTATGTCGCCACCTATCAAAACAGCTTCTGGTTGCTCTTTGTTCACGGTGTCTATCCACTTCCTAAATTCGTTGGCACGATTGTGGTAGCCCAAATGCAAGTCTGTAAGCATCACAATGCGGTGCTTTTGCTTCATTTTCTGTTCAGTATTCAGCTGTATTTCTACACGTTTTTTGTCCATATAGTGTAGATATCCATATACAAAGACACCTATAATAAGTGCCGAAATAGTTACAGCTCCTGTCCAACTATTATAAAGAAACTCCTTAGGAATGAGCCTAATAAGCCTAAGAAGGTCTAACACCACAAACAGCATTAGCAAGTATAAGCCTATAAATATAGACGACGTGCCCACCTCGTATAGTGCTGTTGCAAGTGGCATTGGCATCTTGTCTAAAAGCGTATTTAGAAAAAGGCAGAAGAAACACAGCAATATTGCTGCCACAGCAAGCCATTTTCCTAAAATGCCAAATGGCACAAGCTGCCAAATATGCCAACTAATGTATGCGGCACTTGCCGAAACACCCACTAAAAGCAGTCCTATTATCCATGTAAAATTCATACGTACAATCTTTTGTTCTTTTGTTTTTATTTGTTCTTCCAAAGGTACATATTTCTGCTGTTATACCAAACTAAACATAAATGTTGTTGGTTCTTAGCATCTGAATATACCTTTAAACAGGCAAAAACACGTTTCTGCAAGTACCCATACACTATAAGTTTTTATATAGGCAAAGCGTATAAGCATCTATTTATAAGTGTTTTGTGGTTTGTTTAGTTTCTTAAAAACCGCTTCACTTTGTTGTAATACTGTTGCGTTTTGCTCTTGCTAAAGTTTATTCCGCCATGCCACATACGAATGGCTCGCTCTGCATTGTTTGCCTTGTTATATTTTGACTGAAACAGAATAAACATCTCTCTCGATTTCTCGGGACTGAAACGGTCTGCCATTGTGTAACGTTTCTTGCTACCTTTTGCTTTTAAAATGTTGTTACATTCTGCCACAACGTGGTGCGAAATTTGTAATATTCCAGCGTGCGGACCGTTTATGGCTTTTGCATTTCCTTTACTTTCTACCTGTGTAATAGCGTCCATCACGGGTCGCCAATCGAATTTTTTAGCTTTTGCGGCAGTCTCTGCACTTGCAGAGTTTAGTGCCAATACCATTAAAATTCCTACTGTTAGTGTTCTTATAATTCTCATTACATACAATTTTCCGAAACCTATAAACTTACCACAAAATGAGCAAGCTATGCGAAATGGTGCACATGAGAAATGGTGCACATAATTTCTCGGCTTCATATTAATGCGTGCAAAGGTATAAAAAAATATGCTGATAATCAAATTGTTGAGTATTACTTAACAAATTAATACATTAACCACGCTGCTTTCTAACTATTGTTTAAAGGCTTAATACGCCTGTTTGCCTACTTTCTGGCTTTGCTTGCAGCCCTGCCCAATGCTTATTTTGTGGCGCATAAATTTTGCTAATTAAGAACTTTACAGTACCTTTGCACACGTTCGGCATACCAAATGCGTATAGCCAAACCAATGGCTCCGTAGCTTAGCTGAATAGAGCGTAGGATTCCGGTTCCTAAGGTCATGGGTTTGAATCCCATCGGGGTCACTAAAGAGAAGATACAAATAGTATCTTCTTTTTTTATGTAAAGTGATAATAGCAGATTATAAGAAAGTTACAAGTAAACATTAAATAAAAACAATAGCGTGTACGGCAGCGTAATCAGCCATTGGTTTTGTTCCTTTAGTTCTATTGTTTCTCCATGTTCCATTAAGCAACTTTCTGTGCCAATACCACTTGTTTTTTGTTGTGTGCAGTGTGTTGTGGCATACCACTTTATGCAAGCACAAAGTTTTAGACGTCTGTAACGTTCGTCTCAGACGTCTGTAACGTTCGTCTTAGATATCTGTAACGTTCGTTTCAGACGTCTGTTTTAAATCTCCCTCTAATCTATCGCATTTTCTTTATAAAATAAGGGTGTACACTATATGTTATACACCTTAATATATATAGCCTGTAAAAATGCACATTGGTATGTGTATGCTTATAAATGCACTCTTGTTGTTTGTTGCTTGTTGTTTGCTTGTGTGTGGTGCGCTTTGCAGTGGTGTAGGGCGTAGTGTTAGCCTATATGGTGCAAAATGCGAATAAAGTTGCTTGTTCGAATAGAAAAATCAGTAACTTTGCAGCGTAAAAAATAAGCTTAATTACTTAACAAACAGAGATGAACGAAGAAAAAAACAAAGGTGGAATGATGAGTGTTATTGCTGCTTTAGGTGCTAATGTGCTGGTGGCAATATCAAAGTTTATAGGTTTTGCAATATCTGGTTCGGCTGCTATGCTGAACGAGTCGATACATAGCATAGTAGATTGTGGCAACGAAATATTGCTGCTTGTGGGCAATAAGCAAGCTGCTGCAAAAGTGTCAGACAAACACCCGTTTGGTCAGGCTCGTGCAAAATATTTCTATAGCTTAGTAGTTGCTATGATGTTGTTCTTTGCAGGCGGTGCATTGGGTGTAATGGAAGCCACCGAAAAGTTGTTCCACCCCGAACACAATGTAGAAAACACGTGGCTTGTGATGGGTATATTGGTGTTCGGACTGATTGTAGAAACTGTTAGTTTGCGTGTTGCTATTAAAGAGATAAAAGCACTTAACAAAGACGGGTTGTCGCTTTACAGATTTTTGCGAGAGAGCCGACATAGCGAAATTCTTATAATTTTTGCCGAAGACAGTTGTGCCGTTTTGGGTTTGCTGATAGCTTTAGGTGGCACGTTGCTTAGCCATTTCACCAATAACCCATTCTACGATGCCTTGTCTGGTGTGTTAATTGGATTGTTGCTTTGCGGTGCAGCCCTCTTTTTGGCACGCGAATTTTACGGGTTGCTTATTGGCGAAAGCGTTACAACAAAAGACTTGCTGCGCATTAAGTCTGCTTTCAATCGCACCGAAATAAGTAAGCTAATTAATGTAAAGACCATACATTTAAGTCCTACAGATATTTTGGTTACGGCTAAAATTGATTTAAAACCCGAATTTGAGGCGCAAGCATCTGCCATAATTAACGATATTGAGCGAAATATGAGAGCAGATTTTGCCAACTACAACATATTTATATATATAGAAACCGACGAATATAAAGCCAACTATGTGCGTAGGTAACAGAGACCCTAAACCAACAAATAATTATAAAGTAGCCGTAAGAATGACACTTCCAAGTCCTCGAGCAACATCGGGTAAGATAAAAGTGGAGGAGTATTATCTTGGACCAAACTATAATTTATCGTTCTCCGTGGCAGGTTATTATATGTGCCACGAAGATTTTTGGAAGCGAATAGACAGGAACGAAATTATAGAACGCACATTCTGGTTGGATACTTATTGGGTTAAAGATGATGGAGAACTCAACATCAACGAATTTATGGTATCTGAAGCAAAGCTTAGTCTCAGTGGCGTAGCACAAGGCGAAATGACGAATAAAGGCGGAACTCATTATTTCATTCCTTGGCTAAAGGCACCAGCATGGCAATAACAGAAAGTAGTGATATATAGAAAAAGCGGCTGAACAAGTCGCTTTTTTTATTTGTAACAATCGTGTCTAAGTTGTTTAATTTAAATATCTTTTTTAGGTTCGGTTGAAAATAAGAGAGAAAGCTATAAACTGCGCCAACTGCTTGTTTTATAAGCCGATATGACATATTAGGTGTATATATAAAACAGCTAAATATAGTTGCTTTTGTTTTATACGTCTGTGGCGTTCGTTTTATACGTCTGTCAGTAGCGTTTTATACGTCTGTGGCGTTCGTTTTATACGTCTGTCAGTAACGTTTCAGACGTCTGTTAGTAAGTAAATAGATATCACACAAAACAGCAACATTTATGTTTTTATATTAAAATATATAAAAGTTGTTTGTTCTGCTGCAAAATACAACATTTGTTGTTGTTTGGTGTTTCCATTTGGGTATTATAATGAATGGCTAACCACCAATATGTAGTTTTGTGTTTTGTGGTATAAGCGTGGAGACTATTACAATAGTTTTCTTTTCTGCTGAAACTTCTTTGTTTAGCAAAACAATGTGCTGCTGTTAGTGTAAGAGTGTAGCTGAGTGAGGGTAGTGCTAAAAACAAAAGAAGTCGCCTTTAGTAAGACGACTTCTCTTTTCTGTTGTTGCGGGTGCAGGACTCGAACATGCGACCTCCAGGTTATGAGCCTGGCGAGCTACCAACTGCTCCAACCCGCGATATTACCATTTGCAATTTAAAAAATAAGTTCTAATTACTTGTTCCTGAATTGCGAGTGCAAAGGTAGGTATTTATTTTTATATATGCAAGATGTACAGGCGATATTGCTGACGAATCGGTATATTTTAACATAAGTAAACATTATAGTTACTAAAAATGTTGAGAAGAGAGTAGGAATTAATTTTGCAGACTAAATAAAATCTATTACCTTTGTCGTCTATTCTGGTTGCTTGCCTTGAGCATGGCGCAGAAGCAAAACAAAACAGCGATATATATATAATAAGGTGTAGTGGAAGCACTATGCTCAGCTTAAACAATATAATACATGGAAAAGAAAATAGTAATGGTTACGGGTGCAACAAGTGGCATTGGCGAAGCTTGTGCACTCAAGTTTGCACGTGGTGGATATAATGTTATAATTACCGGACGCCGCAAAGAGAAGCTCGACACACTGCGCCGTGAGCTTGAGAATATGGGAGCAGAAGTGTTGGCAATGGAGTTTGACGTGCGCGAACGTGCATCAGCACGCAAGGCAGTAGACTTTTTAAAGGTAAATGGGCAAATATAAATGTGCTGATAAACAATGCAGGGTTGGCATTAGGGCTAGACAAAGAGTACGAAGGCAGCTTTGAAGATTGGGACACAATGATAGATACCAACATAAAAGGTTTGCTGAATATGACCCGTTTTGTTGTTCCCGGAATGGTGGAACGCAACGAAGGACACATTATAAATATAGGCTCGGTGGCAGGCGATGCTGCTTATGCAAACGGAAATGTGTATTGTGCAACAAAAGCAGCAGTGAAAGCATTGTCGGACGGACTGCGTATAGATGTGGCAGAAAGTAATGTGCGTGTAACTAACTTGAAACCAGGATTGGTTCAAACTAACTTCTCTAATGTGCGTTTCCATGGCGACGATGCTCGTGCAGAAAGTGTTTATAAAGGTGTGAAACCACTTACAGGCGACGATATTGCCGATGTAGCATTCTATGCGGCAAGTGCTCCTGCCCATGTACAGATAGCCGAAGTGCTAATTTTGGCAACACATCAGGCTAATGGGTCGGTGATTGTGAGAAAGTAAGGCAGATATTGCACTACAAACACGAAGAAACAAAAAGGCGAAGCATTGTAGAGAGGTAGTTGTCCTCTTGCAGTGCTTCGCCCTTTATGTTTTAATTTACACTTTTCTAAACTTTGCTTTCAATCGTTTGTAGCCATCAACACCCAATATAGCGAGTCCACAATATTGGAAAGCCTTTGCTAATCCGAAGAAAATAACCCACAAGACACCTTTCATCTCCATAGATATGGGGAAAACGGCTTGAGCGAACGATGCAATATAGCACGGTATGCACATAGCCAAAACAACAACGCCAGTGCGGAACGACAATTTTTGAAGCCATGCAACAAAACGTTTCAATAGGGTAGGAGTAGTCATTTGTGTGGGTGTTATCTAAAATTGTCCCATACCTTTTCTGTTGGTAAAGGCGAAACAACAACAATTTTTTGTTTGCTTACGGGGTGTATAAATTCAACCTTATGACTTAGTAGCGATATGCTACCATCTGGATTAGAACGGCGCGCGCCATATTTTAAGTCTCCCTTAATAGGGCAACCCATCGCAGCGAGTTGGCACCGTATTTGGTGGTGGCGCCCAGTAAACAAGTTTACTTCGAGTAAGGTGTAATGTTCGGTCTGTCCAATGGTCTTATATTTCAGTATGGCTTGCTTAGCGTTTGGCATTTCGTTATTATACACATAACTTTTGTTTTGCTTTTCGTTTCGCACCAGCCAATTAGTTAGTGTAGCTTCTGGCATATTAGGTGCCGTTTGCACCATAGCCCAATATGTTTTTCTGACTTCGCCATTTCTAAACATATTGTTAAGTCGGGAGAGAGATTTTGATGTTTTGGCAAAGACAACTATACCAGACACAGGACGATCTAAACGGTGCACAACGCCCAAGAATACATTGCCAGGCTTTGCATATTTCTGTTTAATCCATTCCTTAATAGTATCAGAGAGCGGTTTGTCGCCAGTCTTGTCGCCTTGTACTATTTCTCCGCTTTGCTTATATACAATAATAATATGGTTGTCTTCGTAAAGAACTTGCATAGTTTTAAAAGAATCTATCGCCCTTTCCCTATGCGAGTAAGGACGATAGAAAATAGAAAGGAATATTACATATTCATACCACCATCAACCTGAATGACCTGTCCAGAAACATAGCTTGATAGGTCTGATGCCAGATAGAGAGCAGTGTTAGCGATATCTTCGGTGGTACCCCCACGACGCAATGGAATCTTAGATGCCCATTCCTTGCGTATTTCTTCTGACAGCTGTTGTGTCATAGCAGTGTCAATAAAGCCTGGCGCAATAGCATTTGCACGCACGCCCTTTGGTCCCATTTCTTGCGCTACACTCTTTGCTAGAGCAATCATACCCGCTTTAGAGGCTGCGTAGTTAGCCTGACCAGCGTTTCCGTGTACTCCCACCACACTTGCCATATTGATTATACTACCATTGCGTTGGCGCATCATAACTGGCACGCAAGCATGTATAAAGTTGAATGCACTCTTTAGATTAACACCAATAACAGCGTCCCATTGTGCTTCAGACATTCGGAGCATTAAACCATCTTTGGTTATACCAGCATTGTTCACCAATATATCAACACTTCCAAACTCCTCTTTCACTTGTTTTACTACTTCTTCAGACTGAGCGAAATCGGCTGCATTGCTTGCGTAGCCTTTACATTTAACTCCGAGAGCTGAAATTTCAGCCTCAGTAGCTTTTCCGTTTTCATCGATAACGAGGTCGGTGAAGGCAATGTTAGCACCTTCGCTTGCAAATTTTATAGCAATTGCTTTACCTATTCCACGTGCAGCGCCTGTAATGAGGGCTGTTTTACCTGTTAATAATCCCATAATCTGTTTTTATTTATGTTTTTAATATCTATGTTTTTGGTAGGTTTAGTATCTCAATAATGTATGTTTTGGAAATCTAAACAATACAAGTTACACCTATTATATATATAGGTATTGATACACATTTTAATAGGTGTTGTTGTCTGTTTTGCCTTTTCCTAACTTATTTCCGAGCGCTCCGTACACCACTTTTGCCACGAGTGACCGACTACTTGCTTCGGTTAATCCGTGTCCGAGTCTGCCATATATAAATGGAACCTCCAATCCTTTAATACAGTAGTGTGTTATATCGGCAACTAAGTCTACGTTGTCTATATCGAAATCGCCATCGTTTTTAGCTTCCGTGTAAACCTTTCTGAAGAGTTCTATTTCGTCTTCATCAAAGTTTTTGCGTACTTTCTCTACCATCCATATATTGCGAAAGAACTCTGCTCTGAGGTTTCCATTTCTCATAACAGTTTCTTTAATCATACTAAGATGGGTGTAAATGAGTTCTATAATCTTATCGTGAGGTGGTATTCGTTTCGATGCCACTTCGTCTAACTTGTCTGATAAGCGTTCTAATTCACCTTCAATGACGGCATAATACACATCGTCTTTACTTTTAAAATACGTGTATAGTGTGCGACGCCCTTTTCCCGACGCTTCTGCAATGTCGTTCATTGTTGTGTTTGCAATACCTTTCTTAGCAAAGATTTGCCTTGCTACGTCTACAAACATTTGTCTTGTCTTTGAAATAGACATCTCTTTCTCTCCTTAAACTCCTCTGGTTTATTATGCCGAAATGGTAGCTGTTTATACCATTGCACAATGTTTTTATTGTGTGCAAAAGTAGAGAAAAAAAACTAAATCTACAAGGAATTGCGTAAAAATACATATTTTTTAGTATTTTGTGCATCTTCTGCTACATTATAATATTGAGGTAAATGAGGTGTAGTGAACGGTTTTCTGATATCTTAGAATGCTATGGAACAAGTGCCATTGCATACTTATAGTTTAGTAATGTATATGCTTCTCTATACTTCTATCTCCAATCCATCGTACGCAAAATAGAAGTTTTTAGGTAAGCGTTGCTGAGCTTCTTCGTGTAAACCTATCTCGTGTGTTAGGTGTGTTAGGTAGGTTTGTTTAGCCTTAATGGTGCGACTAAATGCAATGGCGTCGTCTATTAATTGGTGCGAGTGGTGTTCTTTTTCCCATCGCAAGGCATTTACTACAAGTGTATCTACACCTTTGAGATATGATAGCTCTGTGTTGTTTATGGTTTTCATATCGGTGATATATGCAAAGTTGCCTATGCGGTAACCCATAATAGGCATCTTTCCATGCATTACCTCGATGGGTGTAACGGTGCAATCGCCTATTGAGAATGCTTTGTGCGGAACAATAGTGTGCAGATTGAGCTTCGGAACACCCGGGTAAAGATGCTCTTTGAAGCAGTAAGGAAAGTTGTGGCGTAGTCCTTGACAGGTGTCTTTGTTAGCATAAATTTCCAAATCAGATAACCAACTGAACGGCCGCAAATCGTCTATTCCACCCACATGGTCGTAATGGATATGTGTTATTAATATACCATCAATCTTTTTGTAAGGCACAGGCAATATTTGCTGACGAAAGTCGGGACCGCAATCTATAAGAATGCGAGTAGTTTCGGTTTCGAGTAATGCCGATGTACGTAGTCGTTTATCCTTAGCATTGTTGCTTTTGCACACTTTGCATGTACACCCAATGACGGGCACACCATTAGAAGTACCAGTACCTAAGAAGCGTAATTTCATTGTTTTTGTTTAGCAAATGTTCACCTCTGGTTTAATTTCGATGTCGAATTTCTGCTTAACATCGTGCTGAATAGTTTTATAAAGTTGCACCACTTCGCTACCAGTTGCGCCTCCGCAGTTCACCAATACCAGTGCCTGTTTATTGTGTACGGCGGCTTTTCCTAATGCTTTACCTTTCCAACCACATTGTTCTATGAGCCAACCTGCTGGTATCTTTTCGTACTCGCTATCAATAGTGTAGTGGGGCATACCAACATATTGCTGTGCCAACTGGTTATATTTATGTGTTGGTACCACTGGATTCATAAAGAAGCTACCAGCATTTCCCAGTACTTTTGGATCAGGTAGTTTGGCGTTTCTTATGTCAATAATGGTTTCGCGAAGTTGCATTGCCGTTGGATTGTCTATACCCTTTGCAGCCAATGCTACACGAATGTTGCCATAGTCTAACTTCGGATTGTATGTTTTAGAAAGTTTGTAAGTAACAGCAGTGATAAGAAAGCGATTTTTCCATGCGTGTTTAAATTTGCTTTGCCGATAGCTATATGCGCATTCTGTGTTTGTGAAGCGGCAAATTTGTCCTGTTTCTATCTCTACTGCTTCTACGCATTCTATTAAGTCTTTGGCTTCTGCGCCGTATGCGCCAATGTTTTGTACGGCACTGGCACCCACCTCTCCTGGAATGATAGATAGATTCTCTGCTCCGTACAAGTTATTTGCCACGCAATAGTCTACAACGTCGTCCCAAATGAAACCAGAACCACAGCGAACGTGGCATTCGTCGGTTTGTTCAAGGAAGCGAATGCCTGAGTGCAACACCGTTCCATTGTAGTCGCCAGTAAGCAATAGATTACTTCCTCCACCTAAAATAAGTAGTGGTTGGTCGGCATCAGTAATCATTCCCGCTACTTGCTGTGCCTCTTCCACCGAACTGTACTCTATAAATCGTTTGCATTTAGCGTCTATTCCAAACGTGTTGTGCCTAAGTAGGCTGTAGTTTTCCTGGTCTATCATACGTTGTCTCTAATTTGTTTCTGTTTTTATTGTTGAGCGTTTGCCATATCCTTTTAGTAAGCAATAATTCTCTCTAAACGCCAGCTCTTTCCTCTATTTTTAAACTCTAATTGGGTTTCAATACCATTAGAAAGTCCTCTAAATACAAGAATTTTCTTTTTGCTCTCTCCGTACTTTTGTCCATACAGAATGTTATAGATATTGTTCTTTGGCACTTCTGGCAGATACGTGCTCCACTCCGATGCAGGAATAGTAGTGTTTACCTTGTTTGTTGTTTCTCCACTTGGGTCTATGCCCACGTATGGCAGAGGATCTTTTATGCTTCCTCGTCCGTTGTTTGCAAGGAACTTGCTAAGAAACTCAAGAAACGATGCGTTATATTTCTGTGCAAATCCAATGTTGTTTATCTTGTTCATCTTCCATTTACCGTCCTGATGGTCGAAATAATATTGTTCTACCTTTCTTTGAGTCAGGTTTATTTTCTCCACAATTACAGTGTCGAGCTTGGTAGACTTAGCATATTCTGCCTGACCTTCGTTATCGAAAATCAGTGTATAATAGCCTTTTGGACGGAAGAAATAATCCATTTTCCATTGGTTGTGAGCTATTTGCTTCGTTACTTTCCCATTGTTTTCAACGGGCAGTGGAAACACAATGCGTTTGCGCTGTAGCTTTTTGTTAGCGATAAAGTTGAAAAAGAAGTCGTCGAATAGTTGGTCGGCGGCTTTTGGCATTGGTGTTTCTGCAATAATTTTTGTAGCCGAATCTACATTGTTTGTAGTATCTGTGGTGTCGGCAACAACAGTTTTGGTAGAGTCAGCTGGCTCCACTTTCTTTTTGTTACAACTTGTTGTGAGGCTTATCATAGCTACACACACAAGTACAACGAGTAAAATTGCTTTTCTCATATTCTCTATTTATATTTCTCAAATTATCTTCTTTGCTCCTAAAACTGTTGCAAATGTACTACATTTATTTTATATTAAAGTAGGTATTTATAATTAAATATGTTGAGAAAGCAAAATGAAAACACTCTGTAAACCCACACACGTTTTGTTTTCAGTAGCTACTAAAGTCTGTAATAAGCAATATTTTTCTATTGCAGTGCTTATATTTTAGATTATATATTGTACCTTTGCCGAAAATTTTAAGCGTTATGATTCTCGAAAAGATAGAAGAACTATTAAAAGAAGTGAGCAACGTATCGGCAAAGAATGCTGAAGAAGTTGAGCTGCTTCGATTAAAATATCTTAGCAAGAAAGGCGAAATAAATGCCTTAATGAGCGAATTTCGCAATGTAGCTGCCGACCAGAAGAAGACGGTGGGTATGAAAATAAACGAGCTAAAGCAGCTTGCACAAGCTAAAATAAACGACTTACGCGAACAGTTGGAAACGAACGAGGCGCAAGGTAACGATATTGACCTTACCCGAACTGCATACCCTGTTGGTTTAGGCTCTCGACACCCGCTTACGTTAGTAAAGAAAGAAATTATAGATATATTTGCACGAATGGGGTTTACCCTTTATCAGGGTCCAGAAATTGACGACGATGAGCATGTGTTTACTATGCTGAATTTTGCTGCCGACCACCCTGCGCGCGATATGCAAGACACTTTTTTTATTGAACATTCGCACTCTTTAGACGTTACAAAGAATGTTCTGCTACGAAGCCACACCTCTAACGACGAGGCTCACTATATGTCCACACACCAGCCGCCTATACGTGTGCTTTGCCCAGGACGTGTATATAGAAACGAAGCCATTAGCGCACGTGCCCATTGTTTCTTTCATCAGGTGGAGGGACTGTATGTAGACAAGAATGTTAGCTTTACCGACCTAAAGCAGGTTCTACTTACTTTTGCTCGCGAAATGTTTGGTGCAGATACCAAAATACGCCTTCGTCCAAGCTATTTCCCATTTACCGAACCCAGTGCCGAAATGGATATAAGTTGCAATATATGCGGTGGCGAAGGCTGCGGATTTTGTAAACACACTGGTTGGGTAGAGATTTTAGGTTGCGGCATGGTAGACCCTCACGACCTTGAGGCTTGTGGTATCGACTCGAATGTGTACACCGGATATGCTTTTGGTATGGGTGTAGAACGCATTACCAATCTTAAATATAGGGTGAGCGACCTTCGTATGTTCTCCGAAAACGATGTTCGATTCTTAAAAGAGTTTGAGAGTGCATTGTAAGCACGTGGCATTTGCTATGGTTGTTTGTTGCACTTGTTCTGTAGAATATCGTGCTATATATTAATTAAGGTGTAAATAATATACAATGAAGCAGGAAGTGAATTTAAAAAATTTGCTTCCTGCTTTGTTTTTGTTGGCTTTTTCTCGCTCTAACAATTTTGTTATGGCATAAACCATTCTATGTTGTTTATGCTCTTGCGCTCTGTTCTTTCTTGTTTTTATGTTGGCATATTGGTTTCTTTTATACCTGGTATGAAACTATTCTTCGCACGCCTTTTTTCAGAAACCAATGGCTTATTCCACTGCTTATCAAGTTTTTTAGGTAGTTTCCATCGCTTTCTATTCATATTCTAACAACCTATTTTGATTAAAAGAAAATGGGTTAGTTTTCAGACACTCTCAAAATAGATATCTAAAACGATTGCGACAGATATCTAAAACGATTGCGACAGATATCTGAGACGATTGCGACAGATATCTAAAACTTCGTGCTCATTTTGGTATAACAAAAAAGTTTGTTTGCTCTGTGCTTCGTTTCTTGTTTCTTTAACAAAAAAAGTGTTCTGCTATTCGTATACGTTGTTAATTAATGTTGTATATAGTTTGTTTTTTCACCTAAAGTTGTTTTAAATACCAAAAGACTATGTAACTTTGCACTGAAAAAATTACATATTAAGAAACTTAACTATATACGTTTGCTAAAAAGTAAACTTGTTTTTTTAGGATAAATAATAGTAGTAGTAGCACTCTTAAAAGAGCTTGCTTAGCACGCTGATGAACTCAAAATAACAGTAATCGAAGTTCCGAAAGTCTGTTCACTGAAACTATCTTTACACCGCTTGTGGATTGTTCCGCAATACGTGTGAGGCAGTTTGTTGGCAACTAACTTGCTTATTTTGCAGATAAAAGTGCTTTTACTATGAATAACAAAGGAATGAAAAATGAAAAAGAGGTATGATTCTCCCATAACAGAGGTAGTAATAATGGATGTTACGCAAAACTTTTTAATGGATTCTGCACATAACACTCAACACGAAGGATTTACTGAAGGAACTGATCTTTCTCACAAAGTTGAAGATGGAACCGACGACGATTCTCCTTTCTAAACGCTGTAAACAAATGGCGAAAGAATAGTAAGCATACAGGATAACAACATTAAACAACTCTGAAATGAACAAAATAGTAACACAATTCTTGCTTTGTGCAACAGTGGTTGCTGCCGTTTCGTGCACCAACGATACAGATATTGTCTGCGAAAATAGCAACGAACATTTAACACAAATGTCGTTTCGTACAGTGGGTGTCCCCAATTACAATAATGAGACAACCGACACTCTAAAGAATGCACCTACTCGGACATCTTTGGAAGCCGACCAAACACAAGTAACATGGAATGCTAACGATGTAATAGCTATAGGCTATAAAGGTTCTACAGCTGGCGCTGTACAACCATTTACAACACCTACCACAGCCAGCGATGTAAGGTTTTGGGGACAAGCGCCCAACAATAAGGCACCTTATTTTATGATGTATCCATACCAAAATGGACAGAAAATAGAAGTATTGGCAAACAAAAAGGCTAAATATACTTACTCCATACCTAAAACACAAACCGCTATTGCTGGTACGTTCGACCCAAAAGTTAATTTTGCGGTGGGAATTATTCCACAACAATATAAGCCATTTGTTGCCTACAACCTTTGTGGCTTATTGCAGTTCAGCTTTCATGGTGTAAGTAATGTGGCACAAATAAAGCTTATTTCTCGCGGATTAGAAGCATTGGCTGGCAATGTGAGTACAGAGGTTGAGTTTAAAGATAATGGAACAATTGGCACCGCAAACTCTACTTTTGTTGCAAATACACAAACAGGCATAGTAAACTATGTGCCTGCTTCGAGCACAATGGCAGAAAATACCAACTATTTTGTTGTGCTTCCAACAGGCAAACTTGCTTCTGGGCTAACACTTGTATTTATATTAACCGATGGTAAAAGTCTACAAGTTAAGCTGAACGATGCTGTAAATATAGAACGTGCAAAACGCTATGATTTGGGAAACATTGCGCTCAATGCATCGAAAGCGAAGGTAGAAATACTATCGAATAAAGGGTTAATAGAGTCGGTAAAACTACAAATCAGCGACTTAGAGATTAATCCTGATGGAACTTTAGATATCTATAAGGGCAATAACTTAGAGAAAATACTATCGCTTAAAGGTAATCTAAACATTGTCGATAACGATAATATTACATCGTTAGATGGACTGCAATACTTCCGTAATGTTACCAGTTTGAACATTAAGGGTAACAAAAACTTAGCAGGCAATATAGATTTGTCTAAATATAAGCAGCTAACAGGTTCGGTAGAAATACAGCACTGTCCTGCCGTTACAAAGGTAGATGTTACGGGCTTAGATATAAACACGCTAAAAGTGCACAATATGGACGGTGTGAAAGAGGTAGTAACACGTGGCAACAAAAACTTGAAGCACTTGATTTGTACAGTAACAAGGTATTAGAAGGCGTAGATGTTAGCAATTTGCCTGTACTAAAAGAAGTAAGATTCTATTCTAGTCCGCGCGTTAAAACCGTCAATACATCGAATACGCCTGAACTAAGAAGCATAAATGCTGCATCGGTTAACGGTTTAGAAAGTATGACTGGTCTGGACGATAATCTATTGCTTCAGGATTTCGTAGCGTCTTATACAAAACTTAAAAAGCTGGATTTCTCTAAACAAACTAAGTTGCGGACAGTAAATATATCGTATTCAGATGTTACAGAAATTAAGGGATTGGCTTCTGCTGGTGAAAACTTAGTTAGCTTGCAATTGGCACTAAGTCATGTTGGAGCTTTAGATGTGTCGCACAACCCTAACTTACAGATGATAGATGTATATGCTGTTAAAGAGATAACAACATTAGATGTACGAAACAATTTAAAACTTATCAAGCTGCGTACATCGTTAGCTTCTAATCTTAGTGAACTGAAATTAGGAAACAACGTAGCGTTAAAAGAGTTGAGAGTGTCTCATTGCAAGTTTACTACACTTGACATTCGCAAGTTTACAAGGCTAACAACGTTCTATGCTGGTAGTCAATCGCCCAACGGTTTTCTTGCCAATATTGTTGTTACGATGACAGCACAACAGAAAGCAAAGTTTGGTGATATATTTAGAGAAAGCGCTTTCGACGGAAACGCGAATTATGAAAATACCAACAGTTATGTGAAAGTGGTTGTGCAATAGCATAAAAACAAGCAAACATAAAGTCCCATACAACAGCAGGTTGAGTGGGACTTTTTGTTTTTATGTGGTTATAATAACCCATTGAATGCTAATAATACTGTAAATTTAGGATTAAGCAAAAGCAACAGTACAGCCTTCTTGCAATAAAGGTTTGGTAGGAAATGGGTGGCGGGGGTGTAAACAGCTTCTGTGGTTTGTTTATAAATCAAATAAAATGCCTCTAATGTTTATAAAAGTCAGCTAAATACAGTTCGTTTTTTCTCAGATATCTGTCGCATTCGTTTCAGATATCTGTCACATTCGTTTTAGATATCTGTCGTGTTCGTTTTAGATATCTGTCACGTTCGTTTTAGATATCACATAAAGTTGCAACAGTTATGGTTCTATGTTGTAACAGCAGAAAGAAACTTATTTGGCTGAGAAATATAAAATTATTTATGCTACAATGTTTTTGTTCTATTATTGCTATAAGTAGCTTAACAGCAATATGTTGTTCCGTGTTTTGTTGTATGAATTTGAAAGCCATTACAATAGTCTACTATTCCAGAATATAGCCATATTTTTTTTGCAGAATTGCTATAAACGTTTAGTTTTTGCTGTTGCGATGCATGGCAGAAACCAATGGTTGTGCGTTATATTAGCACTATATTTGTTTTAAATAATTTGAGAGCGCAGAACAAGACAACAATCTCCGTAGCAGAGTTCTAAAGTATCTTTGGGTTACTTTAAATCGTATATTTCGCTTGGAATTTTCCGTCGCAACACCTCTACAATAAAGTCTACTCCAGCTCGTAGTCCATAGCTTTCCATTAAACTTGTAACCGCTATTCGTGCCAGTTCAGGGTGATTGTTCTCATCGCTTAAGTGGCAGAGCCAAACATGTTTTAAGTTTTTCGGTGGCATTTTTCTACAATGGTTCGCGCACATTCAGCATTGCTTAAATGTCCTATTTGGCTTGTAATGCGTTCCTTCAGATATAGCGGGTACGGTCCAGCCATAAGTTTCTCCACTTCGTGATTAGCTTCAATCACTAAGTAGTTTGCTTTTTGCAACAAACGCACATATCTCTTCTGTTACGTGTCCACAATCGGTTACGAGCGTAAAAGTAATACCTTCGCATTGCACACAATATCCAACACAGTCGGAACTATCGTGTGGCACTGCAAAAGGAGTAACAGTGAAGTCGCCAATTTGTTGTGTTTTTCCTTTTTCAACATACCTCACTTGGTTGGGTGAAACTTTCTTCTTTACACACCAGTTTTTAGCAATACCCTCGTGAACAGCCTGTGTAGAGTATACAGGAATATTGAAGCTATCGCTTATACTTCCCACCGACTTAATGTGATCGGCGTGATCGTGCGTAATAAGAATATGGTGAATCATTGATAAGTTTAGTCCGTAGCTATGCATATACTTCTTCATGGAGCGTATACCTACGCCACAATCTATAATAATACTATCGTTCTCTGTATATAAGAGGTATGCGTTGCCACTGCTTCCGCTACCAAATGATATAAATTTTAGCATTGCTTTTTAATTTGTTGCAAAAGTAATAAATAAATTTTACACAACAATGCGTATAGGCATCGACTTGTCTTTGTGCTGTTGTTTTTCACTTTCGTTAAGGTCTGTGGGTATATGGGGTATTATGTGTTATTATTAAACATTATAAGCTTTCTGTGTGTTGTGTGGTGGTTATAAACCACTGTTTTTTAGGGCATATAGTTCTATGTTTTTATTAGAACGGCAGTCCCACAGCAAAATGGAAAGTGAAGTCGCGGCTAAACTTAGGATTAACAATAGGGTAGTGTCGTCTTCCAGAAGAGTAGGCAGGGTCTATAGCTTTCATACCAGCATCGAAACGCAGAATGAAATAATCGAAGTTGAGGCGCAATCCTAAGCCGTATGAGACAGCAATTTGCTTTAAAAACTTACTGAAAGTAAACTGTCCGCCTGTTTGGTCGGCATATTTTCTGAGCGTCCATATATTACCCGCATCAACGAAGCTGCACCATCGAACTTCCAGAATAGATGTGTTCTGTATTCGGAGCTAAGGTTAAGTTTTAAATCGCCCGTTTGGTTAATAAAGTCTATACGTCCATCGGTGCCACGAAAGCTACCCGGTCCGAGTTCTCTAACACTCCAACCGCGCACCGAGTTAGGTCCTCCAGCAATGTAACGCTTCTCAAACGGCAACACTTTACTATTGCCATAGGGGTAAGCAATGCCGAAATCGGTGTGCAAGGCAAGCGAGTTGCGTGGGTCGAACCGCAGAATGCGAGTAAAAGAAAAGTCGAATTTAAGGTATTGCGCATACGCTATATTGAATATTTTAGCTTGTCCTTGTTCGTTTTTCTTAAACTTCGCAATGCTGTTAGTCATTGATAGCAAGTTGCCAGCTGACTCTATTTTTGCTTTAATGGCTATATTGTCGTTACGATTATAAGCAACACTGAATCCAGAACGCATAATGAACAAGTCTTCGTAGTTATAACGTAGTATGGCATTTCGGTTAGAAACGTTGTCCAGATAGTCTGCCTTAAAACGCTCGCTTATCCATGGCATATACACATAGCTAAGGTCTGGCACTTCGAGTTCGTAGTTCAGATGTCGCCGAATGTTACTCCAGTTGTATTTCCAAGCTGCTGAAAAAACTCTACGGTGAAACTCTGGTCGGTCCTGAAAGTCCCAACCAACCGACAGTTCGGACACGGCATTGCTGCGACGGCGAAACTCTCGCGTAGAGAAAGGTGAAAGGAAACGTGGGAACTGTAGTTTAGCCTGTACGCCATATTCCTCGTAATTGTGGTTGGAATATCCTTCCAAACCTTTTATTGCCTCGAAAGCGGCACGCAATTCAATGCTAAACAATTCGCTACCATGAAATAGGTTTCGATTTTGATAGGTAAGAATGGCAGCCGCACCAAGGTCGCCTGCTGTGTTAGTGCCTTCTGGCTGAAACGCAACTGTGTTTGGTTTGGTGTGCGAAAGTTTTATGTTAGCTTCTAAGAAACGAAACGAAGGTGGTGTGTAGTCGAATATTCTGTTAATGGCAACAGAGTCGAATTGCGGCATCTCTTTAAACTCTATATCAGTATAGCGTATAGCTCCCAATCTTGCAAAGTTGTTGTAAGTAGTTTGAAGGTCGGTTGCCGAAAAGTATTTGCCTGGCTCTATTAGCGTGTTATCGGCAATAATGTTTCGGCGAAGGTGCAGTCCAGTAGAGTCGCTGGGTATAATGTTCACCTTTCCAATCATATAACGTGGGTGTAAGGTTGGCTTTGCACTGTCGGTAGTCCTATATTTAGTAAGATGGAGAGTTACATTTACGCCACGCGACCCCCGAATAGAATCGGCAGTATAGTAAATATAGTCTTTATTGAAACGATAATACCCTTGATCGTTCAGAATTTTTGTAATGCGTTTTCGTTCGTTGTCGAGTGCTGCCACGGTGAATTGGTGTGGACGAGCCGTGTTAATGCCTTGCGAAAGTGTGGGTTTAAGAATATTGGCGATGGTTGAGTCTTGTATATCGTAAGTGAAATTGTCTATCATAAACGGTTCGCCGGGCATTAAAGTGTATATTGCTTTGAGTTTCTTTCCTCTTACTTTGGTGCTAAAGTCCACACGCGCATTCATATAGCCCATGTTATTCATAGCCAAACGGAGGTCTTCGCACGATAGGCGTGCTTGCAAGGTGTCGTAATAAACAGGTTTTTCGCCTATGCGTTGCAATGTTCTGTTAATCCATTTTGTGGTGTCTTTGCCAGCTAAAGAGTAAGTTCCAAGCGGTATTTTGAAGAAGGAAAACCACCGCGAGTTCTCTTTCTGACGTACGTATTGTGCCAATTGCGAAGCATTGAAGTCGGCTGCATCGGAACGTAGTTCCACTTTGTCTAACAAGTAGCTACCATCTGGTACGAACTTATCGGTGGAACACGATGCTAAAAACATCGTTTCAAAGGTAAAAAACAATAGAATATATATATAGAAGAGTTTTATTCGAAACATCAATATAGCCGATTTTTTGCGCAAAGATACTAAAAAGTTAGCAGTAAGAGAATGCAAATAGATGGTTTTTTTGTAATTTTGTGGGGTGATATCGAAGAATAAAATAAAGCTCGTTAGAGCACTTGAGACGAAAAAGGGGCGTGCAAAACATGGCTTGTTTGTGGCTGAAGGACCAAAGGTAGTGGCAGATTTGCTGGCTGCAGGTTTCCATTTAGTAGAACTGTTTGATGCTGAAGACGATATAAAAAAGGTGTCGTTCTTACAGCATCCGCAAGGAAAAGTTGGCATATTTAAGTTGCCCGAACAAGCAAAAGAGCCTTTTTTAACGAACGAAACAAGAAAGAACACAGAACACAACGAGGCTTTTTGTGTATCGGAACTGTCGCTTGCATTAGACGGAGTGCAAGACCCTGGTAATCTGGGCACAATTATTCGCATAGCCGATTGGTTTGGAATAAAGCATATATTCTGTTCGATGGATACAGCCGATTGTTGGAATCCAAAGGTGGTGCAAGCCACTATGGGGAGTATAGCGCGTGTAACAATGCATTATTTAGATTTAGGGAGATTAATAGATTTGTTGCCGAAGAGTTATCCCATATATGGAACACTGTTAGATGGTAATGATATTTATGCCGAAAAGCTATCTGCTGCGGGATTAATAGTGATGGGGAACGAAGGTAATGGAATTTCTGCTGCCATTAGAGAACGTATAAACCGTAGGCTGTTAATACCTAATTTCTCTACAGAGGCTACGCACGCTGAGTCGTTGAACGTTGCAATTGCAACTGCTATAGTGTGTTCTGAATTTAGACGGAGAGGTATAGTAGAGCCGTAAAATATGTTTTTTTATTAGGCGTAAAACCACAAACAATGGTGTGTTGCTAAATGCTTAATCATTAGAAACATAGTTATAATAGCTTGTAATAGGGTAGAGCAATTGCAATATTCTATAGAAAACAGACAGCGTAACGCTTGACAATAGGAATAATAATAGGAATTTTAAGATGCTACGGAAGATGCTGTATGAATGTAGCGTAGCATAAAGAAGATATACCATACAGCAATTTTTCTGCAAAGAGTTTAAGCGTTAGGTAGAGAATAGATAGGATAACTATAGGCAGCATTCACAGTCTATTTTATAACCAAACAAGCCACCGTTAGTGTTTATAAAAATTTACCATATATAGTTAGCTTTGTTTCAGATATCTGTCGCGTTCGTTTCAGATATCTGTCACACTCGTTTCAGATATCTGTCGTGTTCGTTTCAGATATCTGTCAGTTGCAAATTAGATATCACACAAAATAACCATCTATATAATTGTGGATTGCAGCACCTAAAAGATATCTATTTTGCTGACGAATTATGCATTACATTGTTTGTACTATTTTAATGTGAATGCTATTATAGGCATCTGAACATTAATGTGTTATGTTTTCTTGATAGTATTTTTGTTTGCTATTAAAATCTAAATGTTTAAGTTTGCAATTCATATTGTAAACTTAGATATTTGGGCGTAATGGGTAATGATGTAATATAACATAAAGTGGGTACGCTATGCAGCATACCCACCCTGAGAAATAAAAGTTTTAGACAGATCTAAACAAATAGTTTAGTATAAGATGTGGTATAAACCCACTTATTTCCAGTTTTTATATAGAATGTCGCTTTGTGTATTGAACTTCATTTCCATACCCATTAATTTGGTTGATGCCTTTCCTGTTTGTGTTTGCAACCAACCATTGGGTAGGAATGTGCTGATATCGGTGCCGTTAGCACTGATATTGGTCATACCCATTGCTTTCATCTGATCCCAGCCTACTTCAATTTGCGAGGTAACTTCGTCTCCCATACCCAGTTTTTTCATCTGGTCTATTATCATTTTCTTAACGTCGCTTTCGGTCATATTGTCCTTCAGGTTCGTTGTTATTACAGTGTTTCCTCCATTGTTAGCCACTGTGTATGTAGAAGTAAGCTTCATGCCTTGCTTTATTATATCTTCCTTACTGTTTTTCTTCAGGTCTTTGCCATAATAGAAAAGGAAGCTTGTTTCGTTTAGATTATCAATGAGAGCCTTCTCTTCGAATTGTTCGCTGATAGCCGTAAGAACCTTAGCTTTTGGCAGAATTTGTTCCATTTCAGGAGCTTTCTTATAATCCTCTTCAATATCTGCAATAGCATTTTTGCTTCCTGCTGCAGCCACTTCAGCCAAATTCAATATTTTCTCTACCTTTCCATCGGTGTTTGTTTGCAGTATCATTTTTACCCCTTTCAGGTATTGATTGCCTGCAACCTGCGCTTGTTCAACAACATCTTTGTCGCCATCAAACTGCGTATCCACCACGTTATATTCTATTTTGTATCCTTGTGGCGTTTTATCAAGCACCACATATCGTGTGTTTTTGGTAACTGTTACGCTCTTGCTTCCCTGTCCCATAGGCAAATCAATAGCCACCTTAAATACATCTTTGTATATAGTGGTGTCGTTTTTGTTAAAGTTTACCTTTACAGTAGCTTGTGCGTCTGCTGTGAGGGCTGCGCCCATCATAACGATCGATAATAAGATAGTTTCATATACGTATATTTGATTTGTTATTATTTTTGTTTAAAAGTGAGTTTCTGAATGTTAGAAGTAAACCTCTTGTATACCATTCACAGAGATAGAATCTGTAGAATGACACGGGTCGAAATGGGCTGGAATATCGAATTTAGAATTTGGTGAATAGTGTAACGACTTGTCGGCATATACCATTTGCATAAAGTAAGCCCATATAGGTAAAGCCATTGTAGCACCTTGTCCCATTGCCGTATTATCGAAGTGAATATCGCGGTCTTCTCCGCCTACCCAACAGCCGTTTACAAGCTGTGGTGTGAAGCCCATAAACCACCCATCGGAGTTGTTGTTTGTGGTACCCGTTTTACCTCCAATTTCGCCAGTAAGATGGTAGTTGTAGCGTAAACGTCCACCAGTTCCCCCTTGAATAACAGCTTGCAGCATATCGAGCATTTTGAAAGAACTCTCTTCTGAGATTACTTCGTTCATTAATGGTTGGAACTTAGCCACTATATTTCCATGACTATCTTCTATTCTGGTAACAAAGAGAGGTGCACACCGCACACCATGATTAACGAAGGTAGTGTATGCACTACACATTTCGCCAACCGACAACTCTGATGGTCCGAGGCATAAAACAGGCGTTGCATTCTTGTCGATATCTGGATTGTTTAACCCAAAATCGTGCAGAATGTTCACAAATTGCGATGGTCCGAGTAGACTAATGAGGTATGCTGATATCCAGTTGTTAGACTGTTGTAAGCCCCATCGCAACGGAACTTGTTGACCGTAGCGTGCTCTTGAGCCATTGCGCGGAGTCCAATTGCCGTACGAACGTTGTACGTTAGGCGCAGTGGTGCATGGTGTCATACCGTTCTGCATAGCCAAAGCGTAGAGGAAAGGTTTAATGGTAGACCCCACTTGTCGGCGTCCCCCCATTACCATATCGTATTTAAAGTGGTCGTAATCGATACCACCAACGTAAGCTTTCACTGCTCCTGTGTGTGGCTCCATACTTATAAAGGCAGCTCGCAAGAACGATTTGTAGTAGCGTATAGAGTCGATTGGTGTCATCAACGTGTCTATATTGCCGTGATAAGTGAAGAGAGTCATTTCGTGTTTTGTTCGGAAACTACGACGTATTTCATCGGGAGTTGCACCTTGTTCCTTTAGTCTGAGGTATCTTAAACTCTGGCGACAAGAGCGATTGAGAATGGCTTTATAGTGCTTAAGGAGATGTTTGACGAGAACGGAGCGTTCTTTTTGTATCGGTTTGCAATATTAAATTCCTTCTGTAAATACCCTCCAACATGTTTGCGTACAGCCTGTTCGGCATAATGTTGCATACGAGTATCTATGGTGGTGAATATACGTAGACCATCAGTATTCACGTCGTAGTGTTCACCATTTCGCTTTGTATTCTTGTTACACCAGCCAAAAAGAGGGTCCTTTTCCCACGCAATAGAGTCGAGAACGAAGTCGCGCATACGCCATTCTTGATAGTTTTTGCGTTCTGGTTTCTTCTCCATCATATACTGACGTAGAAATGCTTGAAAGTAATCGCCCGAACCTTCTATGCTTTTTTTCTTTCGAATACTTAATACCAAGTGGACGTTCTATAAGCTCGTTATATTCTTCGCGCGTAATATAACCAGACTTACACATCTGCCCTAACACAACGTTTCGACGTGTACGACAGCGTTCTTGGTGTCGCAAAGGATTATATAATGATGGGTTTTGGCACAATCCAACAAGGGTAGCAGCTTCGGTAACAGAGAGTTGTCGTGGCTCTTTACTAAAATAAATGTTAGCAGCTCGTTTAATACCAACGGCATTATGGAGGAAATCGAAGTAGTTTAGATACATCGCAATAATCTCTTCTTTTGTGAAGTGGCGCTCCAGTTTCACAGCAATAATCCATTCAATAGGCTTTTGTAACAGTCGTTCGAATGTACTATGTGCTTTTTCCGAGAATACTTGCTTTGCCAATTGCTGCGTAATAGTAGAACCACCACCAGCATTGTCGTGTCCTAATATACCACGTTTAAGTATGGCACGGCCAAGTGCAATAAAGTCTATACCAGAGTGTTCGTAAAATCTTTCATCTTCGGTAGCCACCAAAGCGTGCACCAAATGGGGTGAAAGACTATTATAATCTACCGCTATACGATTAGCATTATCCTGATTCCATGTACCAATAAGTTTACCATTGGCAGAATAAACCTGTGAAGCAAACTTATCTACAGGGTTCGATAGTTCTTCCATGTCGGGCATATAACCAACCCAACCGTTCCAAACCGACACAAAAAAGACTGTGGTAGAACTAATGAGAAGTATCAAGATTAGCCACAGAGTATGTACAAAATGTCTTCGCATTCCTTGTTTATTGTGTTTAGATTGCAAAGGTAAAGTAAATAGATGAAAAGGCAAAATAAAACTGACGTGTTTTTTGTAGAATGCAATTAATCTATATTTTCTTTTATAAAACTTCTTCGGTGGCAAATAATATACGTACCTTTACACACGAAAACGACCAATTCAACACAATACAAATGGTGAAACAAAACTTTGTGAACATTCAGGATTTGAATAAGGAAGAACTACTATACCTTATTCAGATGGCTCAGGAATTTGAGAAATATCCCAACCGCGAGCTATTAAAAGGTCGCATTATTGCGACTCTCTTTTACGAGCCTTCCACTCGTACACGTCTTAGTTTCGAAACAGCAGCCAATCGCTTGGGTGCTAAAGTTATTGGTTTTACCGATGCAAAGGCGTCGAGTGTGAGCAAAGGCGAAACGTTGAAAGATACAATTCTTATGGTTTCGAACTATGCAGACACCATAGTTATGCGCCATTACATTGAAGGTGCTGCACAATATGCATCGGAAGTATCGCCTGTTCCTATAGTTAATGCTGGCGATGGTGCTCATCAACACCCATCACAGTGTTTGCTCGATCTTTACACAATCAACCAAACACAAGGTACTTTAGAGAATTTGGACATATATCTTGTAGGCGACCTTAAGTACGGACGCACCGTTCACTCGCTACTAATGGCAATGCGACACTTTAATCCTACGTTCCACTTTATTGCACCTGCCGAACTTGCGATGCCTGAGGAATACAAATTGTTCTGTAAACAGCACGGCATTCGTTACACAGAACAGGAAGATTTACACCTGAAGCCATTGCTGGAGCTGATATATTATATATGACACGTGTGCAGAAAGAGCGCTTCTCTGACCTTATGGAATACGAACGAGTGAAGAATGTCTACATTCTGCGTAACGATATGTTGCATCTTGCTAAACCTAATATGCGCATATTGCACCCATTACCTCGTGTAAACGAAATAGCATACGACGTGGATACTAATCCACATGCTTACTATATACAGCAAGCTAAAAATGGTCTTTTTGCTCGTGAAGCAATTTTTGCATACTGTCTTGGAATTGGAATAGACGACGTGAAAAACGATACAACTATTATAAAATAAGGAGATGATGGAAATGAACAAGAAAGAACGCTTGGTAGCAGCCATAGAGAATGGAACCGTAATAGACCATATACCTGCTGAAAAAACCTTTCAAGTGGTGAACTTATTAGAGCTTCAGAAGTTATCAACTCCTGTTACCATTGGCTATAACTTCACATCTTCTAAGGTGGGTTGTAAGGGAATTATTAAAGTAAGCGATAAGTTCTTTACCGATAACGAAATATCGCGCCTCTCTGTAGTGGCTCCAAACATTATATTGAATATTATTCGCGACTATGAAGTGGTAGAGAAAAAGCAAGTGATAACGCCCGATGAATTGTGCGGAATAGTGAAATGTAACAATCCAAATGTGTAACCAACAACGAACCAATGGCTACAATATTTAACGTTGTAGATAAAGCTGCGGGTATATTGAAATGCCATTATTGCGATAAAGAACAACAAATAGATAATGTGGAACTGTGTTAGGAGTGTATAAAGGGTGAACAAATATATTTAACTTAAATTGCTCATTATGCTATTATGTCGTTTTCGTTCTAAAGTTAATTCAAACAGCTTAACAATAGAACGAAGCCTGGCAAAATTGCTAATGACCGCATTGAGTTAAGCAAAACACAAAAGTGGTATTCTTAGTGTGTAGAAAGCTAAGTTTACCACTTTTATTATGAGTGTACTCTACCAGAAAAATTATACTAAAATGAAGTTTCAGCCTGTCTATGCAAATATTTATACGAAATATTTGCCGTGTTATTAGATTTTTCCTATATTTGCAGCTAATTATAACAACCTTGCTTTTGACGGCATCTTACTAAAAACCGTGGATAGTCGAAGGAGGCATCTTTTAATACTTAAACAACATGAGAAAAGATCTTGAGATTTTTGATCTCATCGAGCAAGAGCACCAACGCCAATTAAAAGGCATGGAGCTGATTGCTTCGGAAAACTTCGTCAGCGACGAAGTAATGCAGGCAATGGGGTCTTACCTAACCAACAAGTACGCTGAGGGATATCCTGGAAAGCGTTATTACGGTGGTTGTCAGGTAGTAGACGTAGTAGAGAACCTCTGCATCGAGCGTGTTAAGAAGATATTCGGCGCATGCTGGGCTAACGTGCAACCACACTCTGGGGCACAGGCTAACCAAGCCGTTCTTGCTGCTGTTCTCGAACCGGGCGACACTTTTATGGGACTCGACCTGAACCATGGCGGCCATCTTTCGCATGGTAGCCCAGTGAATAACTCTGGTATTCTCTACCACCCAATTGGGTACCAACTCGACAAAGAGACTGGACGTGTAGACTACGACCACATGGAAAAACTAGCACGCGAGCACAAGCCAAAGCTCATCATTGCAGGTGCGTCTGCCTATAGCCGTGAATGGGACTATGCACGTTTCCGCAAGGTAGCTGACGAAATTGGTGCTATCTTTATGGTAGACATGGCTCACCCTGCAGGATTAATTGCTGCGGGACTGCTTGAGAATCCAGTTAAGTATGCTCACATCGTAACAACCACTACACACAAAACACTGCGTGGTCCGCGTGGAGGTGTTATTATGATGGGAGAAGACTTTGACAATCCATGGGGAAAGAAAACTCCAAAGGGTGTGGTAAAGAAGATGTCGCAACTTCTCGACTCTGCTGTGTTCCCAGGAAACCAAGGTGGTCCGTTAGAGCACGTTATTGCTGCTAAAGCTGTTGCATTTGGCGAAATTCTACTTCCAAGTTGGAAAGAATATGCAACACAGGTGAAGAAAAACGCTGCTGTGCTTGCCGACGAACTTGTAAAGCGTGGATATGGCATCGTTTCTGGTGGTACAGACAACCACTCTATGTTGCTAGACTTACGCACTAAATTCCCTGAACTAACTGGTAAGGTTGCAGAGAATGCTCTTGTTGCTGCTGATATCACTGTGAATAAGAATATGGTACCGTTCGATACTCGTTCTGCATTCCAAACATCTGGTATACGCCTTGGTACAGCTGCTATGACTACTCGTGGAGCAAAAGAAGACCTAATGGTGCTTGTTGCAGAACTTATAGACAAGGTTCTTTCTGCACCAGAAGACGAAAAGGTCATTGCAGATGTTCGCAAGCAGGTAAATGAAACAATGAAAAATTATCCATTGTTCGCTTACTAACCAAAAACAACAAAAAACATTTCTCATAGCTTAAAAGACTCCCTCAATGGTCTCTCCATAGAGGGAGTTCTTTCGTTTTATAGCACCATAACGCTTAAAATGGCTTATGGTTATAGGTGCTATAACTTCTTTAAAACCACATATTTATATTCCTTATAATGGTTTTATGCTTCTTACCATTCTTTGCTACGAATATTTATAATAACAATAGAGAGGTTTTATAAATTTAACCACAAATGGATAATTTAACCACAATATGTATAGTTTATCACGATGTATTGTTTGCTAACATATTTTATTTTCTTATCAGCATCTTATCTATCTTTGTAATTTGATATAGCTCGCTACGTCTGCTATGCAACGATATCCAATTTGCTCGCTAATAAAGCAAAATATGTTTATGCTATAACAACCTATTAGGGTTAAATAGACTATTAAAGTTTTGGTATATTTTGTGTTATTATTGACCAAACGCTTTAACTTTATAATAAAAATGTAGCAAACAACGGCAAGTTGTAACGTAAAACAATACACCAGCAAAGAACCAGAAAAACACAGAACGCAATGCCATAAACAATATATTAAATACACCGAATTGTACACTCCAATATCTGCGGAACAAATGTGGCAAAACGGTGGCACACATAGTGGGCATTCGTTTCAGATATCTGTGAGTATCGTTTCAGATATCTGTGAGCATCGTTTCAGATATCTGTGAGCATCGTTTCAGATATCTGTGAATATCGTTTTAGATATCTGTTTTTCACCACTTAGATATTATGAAGAAACTCTGCTTTTATAGTTTCTTGCCAACCCGGTAGTAATGCAATTAATTCTGTTAATGCACTATTTTTAGTTTTTCTTTCGTTTTTTGTCTACAAAAATTTGCTATTCTTCTAATATTTTATAACTTTGCAATATATTACAAACACCAGAACAACCCAATAACTACATAAGACTTCTCATCTAAATGGTTGCGATGCGCAACTTTGTAGCATAACAATGTCTACATTTACAACGAAATATGTATAATCATAAAATCGTAAGGTGATTCATTCACTGGAGAAAGGTTAGTTAATTGATAATAATTTATGAAGATATTAAACTTCCTCTTTAGCCGTTCAAAGCAGGAGCAAGATAAACCTATTAGAGACAAATTGAAGACCAGAAAGGATTTTGAGAGAGTTCTGGCAGAAGATTTGGATATAATGGAAACAACTAAAGCGAGAATAGATACAGCAAAAAATATAAATTTGTATATGTATCGTTCTCTTAGCTATAGTTATATCTTAATTCTTCAATCTAAGTATTCTGTTGATGCCAAAATAGACGAACTGCGCGATATATATATAAAATCTATGCATTATTTCTTGCAGGCGTTTAATAAAAGAAATCCAATTTATGCAGATATACTGAATTATGTTTCGTTGGGTGTACTATTAAATATTCCCGATGCTTACTTCAGACAACTGATAGACTATGTTGAACAAATGGATAAGCTGGCGAAACCATCTCGCTGGACACCGCGAGACATATTCTTTGTTGAACCTTGCGGAATGGATAAGCAGGCGAAACCATCTGGCTGGACACCAGACTTGTTGCTCTGGTTTATGCTGAACTCTAGAATGAAAGAGCAAGAGAAGCAGAAATATGCAGAGACACTTGCTTATCCCCGATTGTATAACGGACTGTATAAGGTGATACAGGCACCAAATGCTGCCGCTGCCAAAGATGCCCTTAACAAGTATCTTGATAGGTGGTATAATCTCAATAGCAATGCACCATGGTATAACAGTCATCTGAAAGATAACAGTTATCGAGGCTATTGGGCGTGGGAGGTTGCAGCCGTTGCTAAGATAATGCACATAGACGATTCAGACTTAAAGAACAATCAGTATTATCCTTATGATATGGTGCATTGGGAAGACAATGAAACTACTGCAAAAGAGTAACCTACGGAACAAACGGTAGATAAACCGTTTTAAAACCAAATGGGTACTTAGACACAATATGTATAATTCTTATTACTATGGAATTGTTTGCTAACATCTTTTATGTTCTTATTGGCATCTTGCCAGTAGTTGTAACTTTACGTAGCCCGTTACGCTTGTGTTGCAACAACAGATAATTTGCTCAATAATAAACCGAAATATGTTTATGCCCTAACTATCGATTTTGGTTAAACCACATAGCTTATAGCATTACCTGTGTTTCTTCTTTTCGCAAAAAGTAAAAAACAGCAGTGCATCATCTCACATTATAGACGTAATAAAAACATAAATCAAAGAGAACAACATTAATTTAACATTAAACAATGAATATTGCCGCTTCATCTAAAGACCAAGGGGCTTCTATCAGACCTGTATATGTAGGAGCAGACGATAATGATGAAACAAAACCAGTAGACGCATCAAACTTTGAATTGTTCCACAACATTATTACTCGAAATGCAAGGCTCTATTAGGCCTTAATAAAGAAACAACAAACTACGACTTTAATTTGCAGAGAGATATGTTTACAGCATACCTCTCCGCATTGCTTATGCTTTGTTCTTCCATTATCTTTTTGCAGTGGTGTAATCCACTACAAACATATAGTTTGAAAAGTAATGCTGAGAACTTAGTTATAACCCTATATATATAATAAGGTGTAATATCATTATATTCTATCAGAGTTCTAATGCCTGAATTAGACTAAAGTTACTGTTAAGAAACAATAAAGAAACCACGCATACTTTGTAAAGTCAATAAGTTTTAAGTATATTTGCAACAACATAAAATTGGATTAGGGAAACTAAAAATAACGACTTAACACCAGTTTTTGGATAACAATTTTGTTTAATTTATAAGACGAAAGAAATGGAGATACGTAAAATTGCCTTATCGCTCATAGCAGCAATGGCACTTGGTACAACAGCAGTACAAGCTCAGTGTACAAACAATTGCAAGAAGAACACTACCACAAAGGCTAAAAATGGTACTACAGTAAATCATTTTGAGAAAGACTTAAAGTGCGACGAAGCAAAAGTAAAAACAGCTGCTCACAAAGCAGGTTGTGCATTTAAACGCGATGCAAAGAAAGTTGGAGCTGCTGTAAAACGCGACGAAGCAAAAGTAAAAACAGTTGCTCACAAAGCAGGTTGTGCATTTAAACGCGATGCAAAGAAAGTTGGAGCTGCTGTGAAACGCGACGAAGCAAAAGTAAAAACAGCTGCTCACAAGGCAGGTTGTGCATTCAAACGCGATGCAAAGAAAGTTGGAGCTGCTGTTAAACGCGACGAAATGAAAGTAGGAAAGGCAGTAAAAAAGACCTATACTAAAGCAAAGAACGCTTTAAAGAAGTAGAAACAAACATTAACAGCGATATTTACAAAGCCGAGCTGGCACACAAAATAAAATAAGCTGCCAAGAAGGCAGAATAGAAAGAACTAAGAAACTAAGTAGCCAATGCAAACCGCATAGAAGGCAGACAAGGTTTCTATAGAATATAAAGAGTGTGCGTATTGACTTTCGTCGCATAAGAAAGTATTGCCCCAGAAAGAAAGCTATATATAGCCATATTTTGGGGCATTTGCTTTGAAGCGTTGAAACATAACAAAACAACTAACCAAAATACCACTGACACAGCATAACTTTTGGCATACAGTTTGCAACGAATACCGTGTAACGAACAAAAAGGAGGATATGAGATGTTAATAAAGTATATTTTATGAGTTAATATTTTGTTATTCAATAAATGTTTAGTAATTTTGCACAATATTCCGTCTATCCAGACGGAGCATAACACCATATTTAATATTTAGGTATATTTTATCTAATGCGACAACTTAAGATATCAAAAAGTATTACCAATCGTTCCAGTGAAGCACTAGACAAGTACTTAGTGGAGATTGGACGTGAACCAATGATTACCGTTGATGAAGAAATTGAGCTTGCTCAGGAAATTCATAAAGGCGGCAGAAAAGGCGAACGCGCAAAAGAGAAACTTATAAAGCGAACCTACGCTTTGTGGTTTCTGTTGCCAAACAATACCAACACCAAGGACTTTCGCTTACCGACCTAATAGACGAAGGTAACATTGGACTTGTGAAGGCAGCTGAAAAGTTTGACGAAACACGTGGATTTAAGTTTATCTCGTATGCAGTTTGGTGGATTAGACAAAGCATACTGCAAGCCATTGCAGAGCAAAGTCGCATAGTGCGTCTGCCTTTAAATCAGGTGGGAGCAATTTCAAAGATAAACCAAGTAACCAACGAGTTCATTCAAAAGCACAATCGTCGTCCTTCTATCCACGAGTTAGCCGAACTAACAGGCATTGATGAGGCACGTATTCATCAAAGTCAGAATGCCGACAACCATCACATGAGTATAGATGCGCCATTTAGCGACGACGACGATAACTCTATGAGCGATATGTTGGCATCGGGAGAAGACTCTCGAACAGACCGCGGTGTAGACTTTGAATCAATGTCGGACGATCTTAAATCGGTGTTACAGAACACACTGAAAGAGCGCGAACGCAAAATAGTGATAGAATGTTTCGGTATAGGCTGTCAGGAAAAAGGCTTAGAAGAAATAGGCACCGAAATGCAACTTACACGCGAGCGTGTGCGCCAAATACGCGAAAAGGCGATAGAAAAAATACGCTTAAGTGGTAACGCACGTGTGTTAATGAAGTATCTTGGCTAATGTAATAAAAGTGTAAAGCAGGTATGCAGGTGCACAACAACGTTTCTCTGCAAATGTTGTTACATATATAATAAGGTGTAAGAATTGTATACATTGCGAGTAAAAGAAAGATGCTCGCAACGTAAAATGAGCACCAATATATTTAGATAATAGCACATATCACCCCATTATCAATAAGATAATGGGGATATTTGTTTAGAAAAAGTCTGTTATTACCACTATATTTTTCTCTACTCGCTTGTTTTTTCGTTGAAAATCATTATCTTTGCAAAGTCGTTACAACCTTTCTGCCACCATAAAATAGCAGGAACAGCAATATAATGACAGTAAGAATATTTTGAAAAAGCAAAAATAATAATATCATAAACAAGAAATAACATCTTGTCTGCCAATCCACAATCAGTAGGTAAAGCAGGCAAATATAAGTTTTAACAAACAAATTAATGGAAGAATTTGAACTCATTGCCAAGACCTTTATGGGGTTAGAAGAGGTCTTGGCGCAGGAGCTCACCCAGCTGGGAGCTAACAACGTACAGATAGGACGGCGTATGGTATCGTTCACCGGAAACAAAGAAACAATGTATCGCGCCAACTTCCAGCTGCATACAGCCATAAGAGTGCTAAAACCTATAGCACATTTTAAGGCTAAGAGTGCCGATGATATGTACGATGAAGTTAAGAAAATAGACTGGAGTAAGTACATCTTAAAAGGCAAAACATTCTCAGTAGACTCAGTAGTCTACTCTGAAGAGTTCAAAAACTCAAGGTTTGTAACCTATAAAGTGAAAGACGCCATTGTCGATCAGTTCCGTGAAAATACAGGCATCAGACCAAATATATCGGTGAGCAATCCAGATATTCGACTGAATATCCATATTGCTGAAGATAAAGCAACACTGTCGTTAGATTCTAGTGGAGAGTCTTTGCATCGTCGAGGATATCGTCAAGAAAGCGTAGAAGCTCCATTAAACGAAGTGCTTGCAGCTGGTATGATATTGATGACAGGCTGGAAAGGAGAAACAGACTTCATTGACCCTATGTGCGGTTCGGGTACTCTGCCTATCGAAGCAGCTCTCATTGCACGTAATATCTCGCCAGGCGTATTCCGCAAAGAGTTCGCTTTTGAAAAGTGGCTAGACTTCGATCAGGAACTTTTCGATATGATATACAATGACGATTCACAAGAACGCGAGTTCGAGCATCATATCTATGGCTACGATGTAGACATGAAAGCAGTGAACACTGCAAAGATAAACGTAGCTGCAGCAGGCTTCTCTAAGGACATAACAATAGAGAACAAAGACTTTAAAAACTTTACTCAGCCAGATCAGAAGAGTATTATTGTGATGAATCCTCCATACGGAGAACGCATCTCTACACCTAATCTGTTAGGTACATACAAAATGATAGGTGAACGCTTAAAGCACCAATTCATAGGTAACGAGGCTTGGATTCTGTCGTATCGGGAAGAATGCTTTCGTGAAATAGGACTGAAGCCAAGTATTAAAATACCAGTGTATAACGGCTCGTTAGAATGCGAATTTCGACGCTATCAAATGTTCGATGGTAAATTAGACAACTTCCGTGCAGAAGGTGGCATTGTGAAAACAGAGGACGAAAAGTGCGAAATGGCACAAAAGCATCGCTTTAAAAAGAACCGTGAATTTAAGAAAAGACTCGATGAAACCGAAGAGAACGAAGAAGGAGATATACGCTCTTTCACGTTCCATAGCTTTGAACACAACATATCTATAGGTGGAAAGAAAAGTGAAAACGGTAGACGAGGCGGACGTAAGAACTTCCGAAAAGATGATCACTTCGACGATGAAAGAGGAGCATTTCAAGGAAAAAAGAAGTTCGATGGTAAGCGATTCGATAAAGGAAACAAAGGAAATAAGTTTCGTAAAAAAGATAAATATAATACAAATGAAGACTAAGAACCTAATAGTAACTACAGGATTAGCAATAGCAACCCTATGTTTAGCATTGCCTAACAACGCTATGGCACAGAAAACATTTACACTCGAAGACCTTAATTTCGGTGGCAAGAACTTTCAAAACCTACGGGCAGAAAACCGTTATACCACGTGGTGGGGCGACCAGATAGTGCATTTAGAGAACAATAAATGCTCCATCGTAAACCCAAACACACTGAAAGAAACAACATTATTCACGCTTGATGACATTAATGCTATACTTTCAAAAGACAATAGCGACAGAACTGTGCGTTCGTTGTTCCATGTTTCTTTTCCATTTGCCAATCAACCATTGGTGCAGATACCCACCAGAAAAGAACTTCTAACAATAAATTTTAAAACTAAAAAGATAGAAAGCTCAACCGAAACTGTTGCTGATGCTCAAGCACAAGCTTATAATAAAGAGTCGAGAGCAATAGCTTACGTGCAGAACAACCAACTATTTGTTACAGATAATACTGGAAAAACAACACAACTCACTAACGATGGTTCACGCAATATAGTGTATGGCGAAGCTGTACACCGCAACGAATTTGGCATTAAAGGCGGTTTGTTCTGGAGTCCAGCAGGTAATCGTCTTGCATTCTACCGTATGGACCAAAGTATGGTAACCGATTATCCACTTGTTCATATACCAGAGGTAGATTGGAAGCCAGCAAAAGGCGAATCACGTATAGCAACACCAGAACCCACAAAATATCCTATGGCGGGAGAAAAGATTCACAATGTAACCGTAGGCGTGTACGATATAAATACCAAGAAAACAATTTACCTTGATGCTGGCGACCCGACCGACCGTTATTTCACTAACATTCAGTGGAGTCCAGACAGCAAAATCATTTATATGTTCGAACTAAATCGCGATCAGAACGATTGTCGTTTGGTGTCATACAATGCAGAGACTGGCAAGAGAATTGCCGAATTGTATCGTGAGACCGATGCAAAATACGTTGAACCAACTCATCCTATCCTCTTTTTGCCATGGAATGCCAATCAGTTTATTATGCTTTCGCAAAAAGATGGTTACAATCATATCTACTTATTCAATAAAGATGGTAAGCAAATAAAGCAGATCACAAAAGGTAACTGGGTAGTTATGGATGTGTTAGGCTTTAATAGCAAGGCAAAATCTATTGTCTATGTGTCTAACGAATGTAGTCCAATACAACGCAATACATGGTCTGTGAATGTTGAAAATGGCATCCGTACCTTGTTAGATAATGGTCGTGGCTACCACAATGCAACACTTAGCGATGGTGGAAAATACCTTGTAGACAACTACACTGAACCTACTGTACCACGAAAGATTGATATTACTACCATAGGAACACATCCCACAATTAAGAATTGGCTTACTGCGAAAGACCCATGGAGTGGCTTTAACTTGCCAGAGTATAGTTCTGGTTCGTTGAAAGCCGACGATGGCACTACCGATTTGTATTGGCGAATGGTTAAACCCATTGGATTCGACCCATCAAAAAAATACCCAACCGTGATATATGTATATGGTGGACCACACGCCCACAACGTTGATGCAAGCTGGCATTACGGCTCTCGCTCGTGGGAAACCTATATGGCACAGAAAGGATATTTGCTATTTATTATAGACAATCGTGGTAGCGAAAATCGTGGAAAAGCATTCGAACAAGCCACTTTCCGTCAGCTCGGACAGGTTGAGATGCGCGACCAGATGCAAGGAGTGAAGTATCTGAAGACATTACCATTTGTTGATGCCGACCGAATAGGTGTGCATGGCTGGTCGTTTGGTGGTTTCATGACAATTTCGCTTATCACAAACTATCCTGAAACCTTCAAAGTGGGTGTTGCCGGTGGTCCTGTTATCGATTGGAAGTGGTACGAAGCCATGTACGGAGAACGCTATATGGACACACCGCAAACAAATCCAGAAGGCTATGCAAAGACTTCACTTTTGACGAAAGCTAAGGATTTGAAGGGAAAACTACAGATAATAACAGGCTTAAACGACCCTGTAGTGTTGCCGCAACACTGCCTTACTTTCATTAAGGCATGCATAGCTGCAGGAACACAGCCCGATTTCTTTGTGTATCCTGGTGAACCTCACAATATGAGAGGACACCAAAGTGTGCATTTACACGAGAGAATTACACAATATTTCGAAGACTATCTGAAGTAAAAAACATTAGACAAACAAACACTAAACATAAAAAAATAGAACTCTAACGTAAAGGAGTAAAGGCGCTTATGAAGATATTATTGTTAGGTAGTGGCGGCCGTGAGCATGCCTTGGCATGGAAGATAGCACAGAGCAAGAAGTGTGAAAAGCTATTCATTGCGCCAGGAAATGCAGGTACAAAAGCTTGTGGCGAAAATGTTGCAATAGGTGTAAACGAGTTTGAGAAACTTAAAGCATTTGCAGCAGATAATGCTATAGATATGGTTGTTGTAGGTCCTGAAGACCCATTAGTTGGTGGAATATACGACGATTTTAAACAAGACGAACGCACAAAGCATATACCAGTTATCGGTCCATCTAAGTCTGGTGCGGTACTCGAAGGTAGTAAAGACTTTGCCAAAGGCTTTATGCAACGCCATTCAATACCAACAGCAGCCTATGCCACCTTCGATAGCACCACGTTAGAAGAGGGATTAAAGTTTCTTGAGACATTAAAACCACCTTATGTGCTAAAGGCTGATGGCTTAGCAGCAGGAAAAGGAGTGTTGATTGTGTCTGATTTAAACGAGGCAAAGCACGAGTTAAAGCAGATGCTTGGTGGAATGTTTGGCAATGCGTCAGGAAAAGTTGTCATCGAAGAATATTTGTCGGGTATAGAGTGTTCTGTTTTTATACTCACCGATGGCACTAACTATCAGATACTTCCAGAGGCAAAAGACTATAAACGAATTGGCGAGGGCGACACCGGACTTAATACTGGTGGTATGGGAAGCGTTTCGCCTGTGCCTTTTGCTACCCACGAATGGATGCAAAAAGTGGAACATCGCATTATAAAACCAACAGTAAATGGGTTGAAACAAGAAGGTATAAACTATAAAGGTTTTATTTTCTTTGGTCTTATTAATGTAGATGGCGACCCAATGGTGATTGAATATAACTGTAGAATGGGCGATCCTGAAACAGAAAGTGTTATGTTGCGTTTAAAAACAGATATTGTAGACCTGTTCGAAGGGGTGGCAAATGGAACATTAGACCGTTGTAAGATAGAAACCGACACCCGTTCTGTGGTTTGTATTATGTTGGTAAGTGGTGGATATCCAGGAGCTTATACAAAGGGATACCCCATTAGCAACTACGATTGTTCAGAGAATACGGTGCTCTTCCATAGTGGAACAACTATCAAAGATGGGCAACTTGTAACCAATGGTGGGCGTGTTTTGGCAGTTTCGTCGTATGGTCCCACTAAAGACGAAGCTTTGTTTAAGAGTTTCACTGAAGCTGAAAAGATAGAATTTACAGGCAAATACTTCCGTAAAGATATTGGTAGCGACTTATAAGTACACTATTTAGTAAGGAATGAATATAAGGCGCAAACTACTGCAAAACAGAATTTCAGAGAGCAGATGGGCACCAGCAGTAATGTCCTTCTTCTCTATTTCTGTATGGACAATGGTTTGTATCAACGATACATTTGCCATTGTTCCATTGCTTTGTATGCTTTTTTCAACCTTTCTAATGATGGAGCTCAACAACACAAATGCGCTCATACGTATTTTCAGTCGTATGGTGTCGTGTTGTTATATGGCGCTCACTACTATGGCAACTTTCCAGTTTGTATCCATCAGAGCTGCCAGTGTAGCACTTTGTATAGTAGGTTCTTACATTTGTTTGTTTCGTTGCTATCAAGACAAGTATTCGCAAGGCTGGGTATTCTATGGTTTTCTTTGTCTTGGTCTTAGCAGTATAGTGTGGGTGCAGACACTCTATTATGTCCCAATTATATGGATACTAATGCGTACACGTCTTCAGGCAACAAGTGTTCGCAACTATATTTCGTCTATATTTGGTCTTCTTTTACCAAATATTGTTGCACTTAGTGTTGTGCTTTATCAAAGCGAATGGCAAGTGGTGGTGCGCCATTTTGGTGAGCTTCTAACCTTTGGTAGTTTTGCAAACTATTGGTTGCTTTCTATAAATCAGATTCTTACAGGTGTGTGGATAATGCTTTGTGCTATTATTGGAACCGTTCACTATTTGCGTAAAGGCGTTCCGATAGTATACGTACGCGTATGCTTTACAGCTTTTTTGTTCAAATAAACATACTTTCCATATTGTTTTTATGCCTGCAACCGCAACATTTCGATGCTATTCTTGGTATCATTATCGCATCAACCTCACCACTTATTGCTCATTTCTTTGCATTAACTAATACCAAATTCACCAATTTTACTTTCAAATTCCTTACGCTTGCAACCCTTGCAATAACGGTTTTCAATTTTCTCTCTTATCTGCGTTAAGTCTAATTTGGTACTATTACATTGGTGCTATCTCGTTTTATGTCAAATAAAACAAGTAGCTATTTTATAGAACAAAATATGTTTAGCTCTAACGACTTATTTTAGTTTAACGAATCCCACCATTCGTCTTTTATACGCTAAACCAACAATTAGCACTTTGCCAGATTTCCGTTTTATTGTTGAGCAGACTAATTCATTTTATACCGAAAATATAGCGAGCAGTGGCACGTTTTAGAAACAGGCACGACAGCAAACAATAAAGCAAACGAAAGCAGAATGTAGCACTATTATATGGGAAAGATATATTACACCCTAATAGTCTATTTTAGATTACTGTTTTTCCAATCTTATAGCCCTAAAAAACTTATACAATGGTTTTAATTTTCATCACTTCTAAGTATTTAACAGTCAGTTGTATACCAGCTACCATCGTTTTAGATATCTGTCGTGTTCGTTTCAGATATCTGTCGTGTTCGTTTCAGATATCTGTCGTATTTGTTTTAGATATCTGTCGTGTTCGTTTCAGATATCTGTCGTATTTGTTTTAGATATCTGTCGTGTTCGTTTCAGATATCTGTCGTATTTGTTTCAGATATCTGTCGTATTTGTTTTAGATATCTGTCGTGTTCGTTTCAGATATCTGTCGTATTTGTTTTAGATATCTGTCGTGTTCGTTTCAGATATCTGTCGTATTTGTTTCAGATATCTGTAAGTTGGCAGTTATATATCCTTATAAATATTTGCATTCTCAATGTTGCAACTTTGTAGTTGTTCAACGCTTTACAATTGGCTTTATAAAATTTATTCGTATATTTTTGGCGAATAAACTTTAATAGCTATCTTTGTGTGGCAATAGAATACTTGTGCTTTTTTCTTATGGCACCATGTATGTGAAAACAATTTGCACAAAGCGAGTCTATATACCCATTTATCGAATCGACAACGAAAGATATTTCAGTGAATTAAACTACGAATATGGAACAAAAGCATATCAAAACTAATATTCTGCGCAAATATTTCGCTCTTAGCCTAATATCTATCGCACTATTTTTCGCAAATTGTGCCCACACAGATAGCAGACTTTTCGTGGCAGAGAAGAACAATTTGTATGGTTACGTAAATGCGAAAGGCGATACCGTTGTTGCCTGCAAATATTTGTGTAGCTATACAGATACAATAGTTAGGATAGGTTTTGTGGGCGATAATAGTGGAAAAATAAGGTGTATTGATAATAAAGGCAATATGCTTTTCTATGTGTTCAATTTCGATAACGGACCTGATTACCCCAGCGAAGGCTATTTTAGAATTATGGACAGTAACGAGCTTTTTGGCTTTGCTAACATGCGAGGCAACGTTGTTATAAAGCCTCAATATAAGTTTGCAAACCCCTTTAAAGATGGAAAGGCAAAAGTAACCAATACCGGACAGAAGATTACAGCCGACACTATAAGCGGAAGTCATTGGTATTGGACATCTAACAATTGGTTTTTTATCTCACACAAGGGCAAGAAATTACTATCTAAGTAGCACTATTTTCTATGCACTGAAACCAAAATAGTTTATTAGCGTATTGCCAAATTCTGTTATTGTATAGTGCTGATATATTAACTTTGCAATGCAGGTGTAGCGGGCTACGTAAAGTTGCAACGACAGACGAGATGCCGATAAGAATATAAAAAATGTAGGAAACAATACCATATTGATAATACCTATATATATTGCAGTATAATAGCCCGATTTGAGTTTAATGGCAAAGCTGTGTAAAACAATAAATGCCCGATGAAATGGGCATTTTCTGTATGTTTCGTATCCTTTCGAATGCCACGAAAGCCTATAAATCTACCACAGTTATACCAGCTCCGCCAAACTGTACATGCTCGTCGCGAACACCCTTTACATTTGGAATGGTGTTTAAAAACTGTCTTATCATAGTGCGCAGAATGCCATTACCCTTACCATGAAGTATGCGCACTTGGCTTACACCAACAAGTATGGCGTCGTCTATAAAGTGCTGAACCTGATTCAGAGCTTCGTCGGCACGCATACCTCGCACATCTATTTCTTGTTTAAATTGGTTACGATGCTCGTCTATGGTTTCACGGGTTTGTCGGCTATAGTTGTATGCTGCAAACTGTTTTTGGTTTTCTTTCAGCGTGTCGTCGTCTACAAGTTCCAGTCGTGCAATAGCCATCTTGGTGCGCATATCACCAAATATAACTACAGCCTGCTTATTATCAATCAGTTCAACCTTGCCAATAGACGTTAATCCTTTTATGCGTACAGTATCGTTTACACCTATTGGTCGGTTTATATTTCTTTTCTCTGTGGCAGCCTTCAAACTTTCTGCCGCATTTTGCTTGCGTTCTTCTTTCTTTTGCAAGTGTCGTTCGTGTCGTTCTTTTCTATTTTTATCTTTTCTATGCGTGCTTGCAATTCCTCGTCGGTCATTAATCCCCCCTCGCGCATAGTTTGTTTGTTGTTTAATTTTTGTGTTTTTGCTTTGTTTTTTGTGTTTAAATATGTTGTAGCATCATCAAGCATAGCTTGCTTATACATAGCAAGTTCTTGCCTAATGCGTTTTGTAGCTTCCTTTTCGGCTTGCTGTTGTCTAATTTCTCTAATAGTGTTTTCTATTCGTTTATTGCCTTCCTTAATAATTTCTTCAGCTTCCGCCTTCGCTTTTTTAATAATTTCCTTCCGGCTTTGTCGCAATTCCTCTATTTCTTTTTCGTATTTGGCTATGGTGCGTTCCAACTCTTTTTCGTGGCTATGCACAGTTTGTCGCTTTGTTTCCCAGTAACGTTTGTCTCTAACAATATCCTGTAAATACTTGTCGCTCTGTATGTAGTCGGAACCAACAATGGCAGAAGCATCGTTAATAACCTCTTCAGGAATACCCGTTTTGCGAGCAATCTCTATGGCAAACGAGCTACCGGGTCTGCCAATAGCCAGCTGGAAGAGCGGTCGCATTTCGTGTCTGTCGTATAGCATCGCACCATTTACAACACCTTTGTGGTCTTCTGCAAAGTGTTTAAGGTTCTGATAGTGCGTAGTTATTACAGCCCATGCTTGTTTTTTCCAAAATTGTTTCAGCACCGCTTCAGCAATAGCCCCTCCAATTTGTGGTTCTGTTCCTGTTCCAAACTCGTCTATCAGAATAAGCGTATGGCTATCTGCTTGTTTCATCATCGTCTTCATATTCATTAAGTGCGATGAATATGTACTCAAATCGTTTTCTATGCTCTGTTCATCTCCAATGTCTATCATTAAGTTTTGAAATGTTCCTGCAGTAGAACGCTCACTTACTGGAATAGAAATACCACACTGAAGCATATATTGAAGTAGTCCAACCGTTTTCAAACATACTGACTTACCTCCTGCGTTAGGTCCTGAAATAATAAGCAGATGCTTATCGATGGTGAGCTGAATGTCGAGTGGAATAACCACATCAGGTTTATCGTTATTGATTGTTGAATGTTGTTTCTTTGCCAGAGCAAGCTGCAACAGTGGGTGAATGGCACGAATAAAGTCGATATGAGGTTCAGATTTCACTTCAGGTTCAATAGCCTTCAGCATACGCGCCAGTTCGGCTTTTGCTCTAATAAAGTCTATAAGAGCAAGAAAATGATACGAGTCGAGTATTTCGTGCACATACGGACGCACTTGTTTAGCAAACTCTCTAAGAATGCGTATAATCTCCTTACGTTCCTCGTTTTCCAGTTCGCGCACCTTGTTGTTGGCCTCCACCACTTCAGTAGGTTCTATAAAAACAGTTTTTCCCGTTGCACTCTCATCGTGAACAATACCAGATATTTTGCGTTTCATACCTGGTGCAACCGGAATAACCAAACGTCCATCGCGCATGGTTGGCGTTACATCTCGTTCTACCACACCTTCGTTTTGTGCCGAATGCAATATACTGTTAAGCGTGCGCGATATGCTACTTTCTACACGCGCCAGTTCTCTACGGATTTGAAGTAAGTCTGACGATGCCGAATCGCGCATTTTGCCGAATTTATCGATAATTTGACTAATGCGTTGCACCAAAATAGGAAATGTTGCGACCCCATCGGAAAGCGCATAGAGAGCAGGATAAGTGTGCTGTATTTCGCCATTGGGCAACTCTTCTCCCACACTTAAAAATTTCACCACAGCAATAATAGTTTCCAAAGACCGCTTTAAATCAAATAGTTCGTCCTCTTCCATATATGTGCCTTCGAGACGAATGCGCGCTACACTTGCCCGAACGTCAAACACATTGTCTAGTGGAAATGGCTCTAAACCTTCTTGTATGTTGCGAAATTCTCTCACTTCGGTCAGCCAGCGGTTAATTTGCAGTGTATCTATAGAAAATTCCATACTGTCTACCTGTTCGCGTCCAAGCGTGGAAAGACAACGCTCGTGTAATAGCGAACGAATATCGTTGAAACCTATTTTCTGTTCAAAATTGTTGGGATATATCATCTTTGCTTGTAAAATAGTCGTTAAAGTGCACCTTTTGTTGGTGTATTTTGAGAAGCAAAGTTACTATATTTCTTTTTAAAAACATAGCTACGTTTCTTTATTTATTGTAGTTTTTGTATCTTTGCGGTCAAAAAGCAGATGTTTAAACATATTGTTTTAGTGGGTTTAGGGAGTGCTATGGGTGGCATTGTTCGCTATCTTGTATCTCGTTTGTGGGCATCTTCAATGGTTTCTGCCTATCCATTTAGCACCTTTACTGTTAATGTTTTAGGGTGCTTTCTAATAGGACTTGTTTCGGCATTGCCCTCTAATAGTTGGCTTACGCCTGGAACACGTCTACTACTTACAACTGGTTTTTGTGGCGGATTTACCACATTCTCTACTTTTATGAACGAGAATGCTAACTTTGTAGAGACAGGAATGTCTGCCACTGCTGTTATTTACACACTTTGCAGCCTTGTTTTTGGTTTCCTTGCCTTGCTACTTGGACAACAAGTGGCACGTGTTTTTTTAATGGTATAGCCCACACTGTTTAGCAAAAATAAAGTAGGAAGAAGTGTTTTTTTAATGCTTTTATATTGTTTATTGATATACAGTTTTGCATAGTTGCAGCATACTAAAAAGTGTTGATGAAATGGGAGAAAATACGCCCATAGTTGCCATTTTTGCGAGGTATAACAGCAACATATTGCGAGTGAATACAGAAGTAGAACACTATATGCTTGTTGGTTCTTTGTAGTTTTTGTATCTTTGTGCACAAAAATAGTAAAAATGGTAAATATAATTCTACTAATCTTTGGTGGTGCTTTTGGAGCATTTATGAATACCTTTGTAATGCAAATGGTTTATAACATAGTAGCTCAGCCAAGTCCGCGCACGGTGCTTCTTGTAAATGTTGTAAGTTGTTTTACTATAGGTTTTGCATCAATCTTTCATTATAGTCAGTCGCTTCATTTCAATACGCGTTTAATGCTTGTGTTGGGGTTGTGTGGCGGTTTCGTACTTTGTTCTGCTTTTACACGTGGAAACTCTACGTTGTTGAAAAGTGGACTGTCTGCTACAACGCTCTTATATTTTTCTGCGACCATTGTTTTAGGCATTGTTGCCGTGCTTGTTGGTCAGCTATTAGCCAGCATCTGTAATAAGTTTTAAACCCAAATAGCCTCCTGCCACTATTGTGTGGGGTAGGAGGCTATGTTGTGTATGGGGGCTTGTTCTAAAAGCTATGGCTTATTTGTCTAATTCGTATTTCCCTTCAATCATCTGACCAACTCGGTTGCCTAAAATGTCTGCCGAAGTATAGAACTCAATAAAAGTTTTCTTATTTAGGTCTATCACCTGACTAGATGTAACACCATAGTCTCCTATCCAGCTAATAAAGAACTTCCCATTACCTATCTTTCTCATCTTCATTGCTTTAGTTTGTTCGTCAATGCTGTCGTTTTCGTCAATAGATTTCCAATAAATAGTGCTATCGTTTATATACTTCACATTGGCAACCATGCCTGGATAGGTTAGGGTAGCTTTCTTTCCTGTTAGCGATATATCTTCGCTGTTGTTGCTGTTTAGGTTGCAATTGCAATTGTAAGCCAATAAAACAAAGGCTATGGCAACACATACTGAAACTAATGTCTTCATTCTTATTTCTTTCGGTTCTATTTTCTTTTATAGCAATGCAACAGCCATCAACCTTTTGTTAGTGTTGATGACTATTACTATTGTTTAAAACTCTATAAGATGCTTAATGTATGTTGGGTCGGTATAATTTCTGAAACCAGTGTCCGATTGATTCATTGTTTCTATCTGCGCCATATCGTCATTGGTTAGCGAAAAGTCGAAAACATCGAAGTTTTGTTTCATACGTTCTATATGGCTACTCTTTGGTATGGCAACAATGCCACGCTGAATTAGCCAACGGAGAGCCACTTGTGCTGCCGATTTGCCATATTTCTGTCCAATGTTTGTAAGCAGTTCGCTCTTCACAATACCATCGGCACCTTGTCCGCCCAGTGGACCCCATGCCATTGTTTTTGTTCCTGTTTCTGCTAAAAAAGGCTGAATGTCCTTTTGTTGTGCCAACGTGTTGCATTGCAATTGGTTTACCATTGGTTTTGTGTCGGCAAAGTGAGTGAAGTCGAAGAAACGTCCAACCTGAAAGTTAGATACGCCAATGGCACGTGTTTTACCATCTTTATATGCTTTTTCCATCGCACGCCACGTTCCAAACACATCACCGTAAGGTTGGTGAATAAGCAACAAATCTACATAGTCGGTTTGCAGTTTGCGCAAACTTTCGTTTATGCTTTCTGCTGCTCGTTCCTCCCCCGAATTGGTAATCCATATCTTAGTAACAATAAACAGTTCGTTGCGTGCAATGCCACTCTTGCGCCATGCGCTACCCACACCCTCTTCGTTGCCATATACTTGTGCAGTATCTATCAGTCTGTAGCCCACAGAAAGTGCATCGCTTACACACCGTTCGCACTCGTCTGCCGGTACTCTAAACACGCCATATCCTAATAATGGCATATCTACACCGTTTGTTAATTTAGTATATTCCATAACTTTTCTCTTTATGTTTTGCCACAAAGATACAGAGTTTTTTTATGAAATTTGCCAAATATATTCAGCAATTTATTTGTTCTTTCTTATGTACAGAGCTGAAGCGGTATATGTGTCTAAGTAGCTATAGTCTAAATTCGAACGTAAGAATCAGTTCGCGCGGACGCAGTTCGTAGCTGTTTGTAAAAATGCCCACACCACTGTATGATGTTTCTATGTAGTTGCGTTTGTTAAACAAGTTGGCAAGTGTAGCAAGTACAAGAAACTTCTTCTGTCGCCAAGTTACTTTTGCATCGGCAATAAATGTGTTGAGTGTTGCGCCCTCCAACTGGTTATGATAGTAGATGCCAGATAGCGAAAGGTCTACCTTTTGAATAGTGGAGGTAAGCGTCAGGCTCTGTTTCCAATTGAAACGTGATGAGATAGATGCATTGTTGAATGTTGATTTGCTGAGAGCGAAGTCGCCATTATAGGTTACAAATGCCCATGAAGGCGAATAAGTGAGCGTTGGCGAAAATGTTAAGGAACGATATTGATAGCGCAAGATGTTGCCTGCTGTGTACTGTTCGCCATTGCTATAAGTTGCCGATATGCTGCACGATGTTTTGAAATGCTGTTTGTAAAATCCTTTTGATAACCAGCAACGTCCTGTTAAGTTAGTGCTTTTCGTGTTGTGTTGTATATATGTCATAAGGTAGTTACCATTCTGAATTTGCATATCTACTACAGAATTGCTCCACGTGCGGTTAGCATTTAGCGAGAAATTAGAGAAGAATTCTTTTACGACACGTTTATAACTGTGATTCAGATTGAAGTTTAGCGATTGGGTACGAGGCATAAACGTGGGCGATGTCTGCCATGTGCGATAGTTAATTCGGTAGCTATCAAGTGCAAAATCAGACAGTCCGCGAATAGATTGTGCGTAATAAAACAATGCGTTTGTTTCTGTACGGCTACTCTTATTATAGTTTGCATATATCGAGGGAGACATCTGAAAGTACCATTTGCGTTGTTGTGTAAGATACTCTAAGTCTAACTTTTGTCGCACTGTTGCACGCCATTTTCCCTTTTCGTAGTTAAGCGAAGGCGACGAATGAAATGCTATCTGTGTGTGTCCGTTGTGTACATTCAGGTGTTGTAAGTCTATAGAAAAGTTATAGTTTTGTGTAAAACCATTTTTTGAAGTGCGCCAACTCACCTCGTTGTTGTTATGCCAAAGGTTTGAATTAATTTTCTCTTGGTCTGCATTGATATATAAATCGTTACGCGAGTAGTGATAATCTACAATAGATTGTAGCGAAAGTGTGCCATGCTCGTTGTTCTGCGAAGAGGTAATATAACCTTTCACGTTTACTTTGGTGTGCGTACTCGTTGCGAAATATTGTTGTGCCCTGTGCTTTCGAGTCCCGACAAGGCATCGTCCTGTTCTGCATTCACACTAAAGCGTATCGACCCATAACGCTTTTCGGTGTTTATTTTCTTGTCTATGCTGAAGTTGAATACGTCTTCTTTCAGCATCATTTGCTGCTTTTCGGTAGTAGTTGTAGGTGTTTCGGCAAAGTAATAGGTTGAGCTATTGCTTGTGTTTTGGCGAAGAACGTTACGATAATAGTCGGCTGTTATGCGTAGTTCTTTGTCGTTTTTAGTTTTTGTTAGGCGGTTTATGCTATAACTCTGCGATGTATTGAAACGTAAGCGTTCGGCTTCTATTGGTGCTCTGAGTGTAGGAACACTGTACCATGATGAGAGCGAAACTGGTTGTGGAGCCATAAAATCGTAGACGAATGTAATGCCCGACTGTGCCACATCTCTGCCCCGACGGTCGTAAATGGCATCGTACATAATCTGCTTACGCTTACCAACTTGCAATATGTTAGCCGAACCTGCAATATGTGTGGGCTTACCCACTGATATATAAGGTCGCAACGTTACTGAAAGCCGATCGCGAGCTTCGTCTTTTAGTGTTACATTCATTGCTACATTGTCGCTGAACACCTTGTTACGCAAAGCCTTAATGGGTTGGTCGTGTTCTATAACTTCTGCTTTCTTCACGTCCTTTGCTTTTATATTTTCGGTTAGCTTGTTATACTTTCCATCGCTAAGGTCGAGTCCTTCTACTGTAAAACGGCTGATATCTTTGCCGTTTACGCTTATCTTACCACTGTTGTCTACGTTTACGCCCGGAAGTTTTGCTAACACATCTTTCAGCGAATTGTCTCTTTCGGAAGTGAAGCGCGTAAGATCGAACGTAATAGTGTCTTTGACACCTGTAATTGGTCCTGCTTTCACTGTAACCTCTTGCATTTCAAAAATCTGCTGTACCATTTCTATCCGATTGTTTGTTGGGGTAGAAATGGCTATGCGTTTCTTTTTATATTCTAATGCTGTGGCTTGCAGTTGTAGGTCTTTCAAATTGGATATGCTGTGCGATAGGCTGAACTCACCTTTATCGTTGGAACGGCAGAATGTAACCACCTTACCGTCTTTCAGCAACATAATGTTGGCTTTTGCTATGGGCTTCTGCGATAAGGAGTCTATCACGATGCCTGAAATATGGTTTTGCGCCGATGCAACGAGTGTGAAAAGAATACACAATGAGAGTGCAAATGCTTTTTTCCAATACTTATTTAGCGAGTGAGGAAAAGCATTTTTAGCATTTATGGTTAATGCAATTTGCATAGCAATAGTATTTTAGGTGGTTTATTAAATGAAGGCGTTATGCTTGTACGCATTATTTGTTATAGCTCAAGTGGGTTACTGGGCTGCGGTTTTGCCAATGCCTTCATCATTTCTGCCTTCATTTCTTCGGGCACTTCTATTTTTATTCCCTGCGTTGCTAGTATATCTTCGGGAATTGCTTTGCGCTGATAGTCTACAAATTCCTTCATTGTTAAAGCAGCATACTTGTCAAAATCGGAACTGTAAGTAATGTTTTCGCCTTCTTTTGCTTGCTTCATACCCACACAATTGAAAATGTATTGTTGCTTAGCATCGTAGGCACGAAGTATCAATCCGGGCAATCCGCACAGCTTCCAAGGTCCGTTGTCCAATGGAATATCGGTTGTGAACCAAGCCGTCCACGTGCGTCCTTTAAATGTACAACGTGCCATCTGACAATGATAGTCAAGTATTTGCTTTGTACTATCGGCTATAATGTCCCACTTTGGTTGCTCTAAAGGCTCCACAATGCGAAATTCTTCGCTTAGCACATTATCAATATAGGTAGATTTTCCTACAGGATAATTACGATAAAACTCCATTGTAAGGTTGCCCCATGCTGTGTTTGAAGTTGGTATTAGCATATTGTTTCCATCTATCGACTTGCGCAAATTCTCCATATAAGTATGGTGGGTAACACTGTAAAAGTAGCTTACCTTATCGCCAATCAGCAGCTGCATATCGTCGTTTTCATAGTTATAACGACCTGCAGAGTCGAGTTTTGTGGTGTCGCGTACGCTCTTTGTCTGATAGGTAATGGTGTACTTGAGCTTGTCGATAACTTTGTTTTCGTCCTTTTTGTTAGGCTTTGCACTTACGGTAAGCACAGTAAGGGCGAGTGCCGCTGTTGTTAAAATAATACGTTTCATAATCTTTCTATTGGGTTTTGTGGTTGTCTTTTCTGCATTTGCTTGCGCATTGCCTCTTGCTGTGCTTCGGTTAGCTTGCCATTAACACTGCCGCTTACTACCTTGAACGTTACACCTTTGCCACTTCTATTCATAATATCCATAGGCGTGGTGTTGGCTTTCAGCTGCTGCAAGTTGCGCATAGAGGTTTCCTCGTAGCTATTAAAACGGTCATCGAACACTATGTCGCGTGTGCCGTCGGTTTGCTTTAAGCCTACGCAATCGAAGATATAGTGGCGGGAATTGTCGTATGCACGGAGCACAAGTCCCGGTAATCCGTCTAATTTCCACGGTCCGTTGTCGATGGGAATATCAGTTGTGAACCACGCGAACCATTGTCTGCCTTTGTAATTGCAGCGTGCCATCTGGCAGTTGTAGTCGAGAATACGGGCTGTACTGTCGGGTATCAGCTCCCATTGTGGCTGCTCAATGGGTTCTACAACACGAAATCCATCACGGAAAACATTGTCTATGTAAGTTGTTTTGCCTGTTGGAAAGTTCTTGAATAGCTTCCAATAGATGCTTCCACCTCGCATATTAGGCACTGAAAAGTTGCCTTTGTTCATCATTTCGATGCGTTGTTGTTCGTAGAGAGCATTGGAATAGCTATAAAAGAAGCTCACTTGTTCGCCCACATCGAGTCGCATATCCTCCTCGTTGTAGATGAAATTGCCGAGCGAATCGACCTTTGTGGTGTCGATGATACTCTTCGTACGGTAGGTAATTTCGTACCTTACCTTGTCTATCTTCTCCTTATCCGTTGGCTTTGCACAGGCAAAAAGCGTAGCAGAAAGACAGGCGAAAGTAGTAAAAAATAGTCTTAGTTTCATCTTTTTTATTGTATTATGTTCCTGCCGTTGCGCCTACATTTCCTCAAAATAGTTTTGCAATTCTTTAGCAGCAGCTTCGTTAGTGTTAATTAAATCTTTTAATATAATACCCTTTTCCATAAGTATTATGCGACTGCAAATTTCTGAAACGAAGTTCAGATTGTGGCTCGAAATCAGCACGGTAGTACCGTGTTGTTGGTTCACCTCGTGAATAATGCGTGCTATGTTTATTTGCGACGATGGGTCGAGATAGTTGAAAGGTTCGTCGAGAATAAGTATTTCGGGGTTTACTATCATTGCTCCGATAATTCCTATTTTTTGTTTGTTACCTTCAGAGAAATTGCGAATAAGCTTTCCTGTGCCCATAATTTCATCGCGCATTAGCGATTCGAAGCCTTGCAAACGTTCTGCGAGAGTTGCACTATCAATGTCGTAAGCACTTGCAACAAAATTGAAGAACTCTTCTGGCGTATAATAATCGATGAGAAAACTTTTATCTACGAACGACCCTGTATATTTTTTCCACTCGAAACACTCGTTTACCGCACTACCATTAGATAGCACTTGCCCCTCGTTGGCACGAATAAGGTCGAGCATGAGACGCATCAGCGTGGTTTTTCCTGCACCATTGTTGCCCACCAGTCCTACAAGTTCGCCTTTGTGTAGTGTTAGTTCGGGTATGTCTATCACGGTGTTCTGTCCGTAAATTTTCTTTAATTTTTCTATCTTTATTTCCATATTCGGCTATTGTTATCGTATATTTTTTGTCTTTTTAATTAAGTATGTTGTTTAACGTCTACTTGTTTCTGTAACGTTCAAAGTGTCGGTATCGGTTTCTTTGGTATCGGTTTGCTATCCAATTAATAGCGTGTTTGTGTGCCACCAAACCTATAATGCCAATGCCACCGAGCACAAAGCCTAAAATATTTAGTGGAACAAACATTGTTAATACCATAGGTCCCAGCATAACAGTGAAAGCTATTGCAAAGCTTGCAGGACTGAAATCGGTGCCTTGTGTATTCATAAAACCCGATGCAAAAATATCTATTGCTTTGGTTCGGAAGCAGTAAGTAAGTATTATTAGATTGGCAAAACCAACCGAAAATAGCAAGCAACCGAGCAGTAAGAATATACTGGTGTTGTAGAGAAAATAGGTGGGCAACAGCAACACAAAACCTACGAGCGAGAGCGGTATAGCTGTGTAGTATTTGCGGAACAACAGCTGAGCTATGTTTATAGGTCGTGTCCAAAGCCCATCGAAATAGTTTCCTTCCAGTGCAAACGTAAGTTGGAGAGCCATAATAGGTAATGCCATTATTGCCATTGGTAGCATTATGTTGGTGCTTTCTGCATCAGGCGCATCGCTCCCCATTGAAGCATACCAAAAGGCTTGTGCTATGAGTATGATGGGAAGTATGAAAACCAGTCGGAGGCGTTTACCTCTAACAAAGGGGCGCATTTCTATGAAGAAAGCCGAACTGTGCGATTTTTTCACGTTTTCTGTTTTCTTTCTGCGCTCATCGTAGCTATTTAGGCATTGCAGATAGTAAATTCCAGTTGCTATGCCTAATATAATAAGACTGAAAAGCAACGATATGTGTATGCCCCACGACATACCAAAGAGGTTTAGCCCATGTACAAATGTTAGCGACCACCACATAAGCCAGCCCACTATGGTTGCCCATTTCCATTCCCAGCCTTGTGAGGTGCGAAGGGCTACGACGGCTAAACTGTTGGTGTAAGACACGGAGAGCAACAGCACTGCTAACACAAACGCTGTTCCGAAAGGCATTAGAAAGAAGCAACCAATGCCTAAAGGTAGTGCCCATGCCAATGTCCAGAAGTTAAACAGATTGGTTATGCTTATAAAATATATCCACGTTCGTTTGCTAATAGGGCGCGACTTTATGTATGCGTCCATAATGGCAGAGTCTGTTTTAAATAGTAGTTTGGAAAGAACATCGGGCAAAATAATCATTGTAGCTACTGTGGGGATAATGCGTTCCCATTTAAATTGTAAGAGCGTTTTTAGCATATCTCCGCCCATCTCTGCAAACGAAGAGACAATGAGTATAGCTATGAGCACGTAAAAATAGGTACCAAGAAAAAGATTTTTCCATTTAAAGTTGCGCCGTTTCTTTACTATTTGTAGCTGTATAAGTTGTTTCAACATGTATCCGTCGTCGAGTTTATTGTTATTTCCTAATTCTTCATGGAGTGTGCTTGTTTGCCACTCTGCTTATTCAATTGAATATGCTGCTATTTATTTAGTATTTAGAGAATACTCAATTAAATAGGCTACAAAGATAAGTATAAAAGACCGTATGACAAAATTTTTACGTTTTATTATGTAAATTAGAACGCAAATGTTGTAGAAATTCATATTTTAAAGGGCAAAGTTGTGCGACTGTTGGTTTTTATACAGCTATAAAACCAATCTACCTGATAACTCTAATGGTTGAATGGGATAAAATAGAATAAAAAAAATTAGATATCTGAAACGAACGTTTCAGATATCTAAGACAATCGTTTCAGACGTCTAAGACGAACGTTTCAGATATCTAAACTTTAGCCTACTTGTGTAGGTGCATTTTTCGCCTTATATATAATAAGGTGTAATGTATATGCAAAGGGTAAACGAAGTTGATGCTTTTTGTTTGGCAAAACCTATCTGTTGATGGCGCTTAACATAAGTGCTCGGTCTACCTCTGTAATGCCATTGGGTTTGAAAACGTAGCTGTCGTTTTCAAATTCGTGTTCCAAATTGGCACCCGGGTGATTGATTAACCATTCTGTGAAACTATTCTTAGCTTCGGTTGGGTTACCACTTATCCAATATGCGTACGCCATATTGAGCGCATCATCGGGCTGTTTGTCGGTGTTTATTAGTTCGTTGTAGATGTTTAGTGCCTTTTCGGCATTGCCATCGCAAATGAGAACCCACGCTAAAAGACGTTTTACTTGGTTGTCGTCTTCGTTTTTCAAACTAAGTTCGTATGCCTTGTTCACCGCTGTTTTAGTATCGCCATTGGCAGCTAAACATAGACATTGGTTGATGGCGTATGCCTTAACGTTGGGTTCCAGTTCGCACAACTTGTTGTAGCAAATAATGGCGATGCCATAACCTTTACGGCGTAAAACAACAGCACCAACAGTTCGGAGTATCAAAACATTGTCTGGCTCTAAGCCAACAGCTACAGCAAAGTGTTCTAATGCTTCGCCCTCGTTTCCCATTCTAATGGCTTCTATGCCTCTAAACATACGGTACATTGCCGAATTGTTTTGATAGGTGTCGGTAAGTTTCTCTATATCAGCCTCTCGTTTATGCTTGTACAGGAACATTGCCAGCGATTCTTTTGCATCAATATAGAAGTCTTTTATAAACAAATCGTGCAACATAAAGAAGGCTTTGTAATCGCCATCGGCTTTAAACGGGTTGGGAATGTCTTTATTGGAAGCCATTTTTACTTCGAAAAAGCGATACAAATCTTGTATGTACATACGACTGGTGAAAGCCGGAGAGTGGTCTATTGGTTCCATATTAGGCAATCCGATGCCTTCGCCAGACTTAATGAGTTCTAAAATGTTGGGTGGTAGCTGGTTCACAATCTGTGCAATGGTGAGAGCAAGCGAATACTTGTCGGACTCGCAGAAAGGGTCTTGTCCAGCCAATCGGTCGAGTAACGATCCATCGCCAAGCTTCTGTGCTACCTCCTCCAGTCCTGGGTGATGTGCACTGAAAGGCATAAACCAATTGGCAATATGGTCGAAGAATGGGAAGCGTTTCATTTTGCTGAATCCTCCGAAATAAATGTCGGACCCTTGTTTCTGCATTTCATCATCTTCTGAATGCTCTCTTCCATCTTCTCCATTTTCTCTTCATCGGCATCGGGGTGCAGAATGTTTTCTAACGAGCTGTTCTCTTTTTCGCTTATGCCAAATCTATCGAAATGTAAATCGGAGTTTCTAACAATGTTAGGCATAATGTCTCGTTGTATTCTGTCGTTGTCTCGCTCTGCATCCATACAGTTAAACATCTGCTTTTGCAAGTTTAATAGTTCGTGCTTAGCGTCGTTTGTTGTTATGAAACTGTTGATGAGGGCAGCCTGTTCTTTTCTGAAGAGATTGTTGTTGGTTAGCGATAGCACACAACCAACTAAGGCACGCTGTTGCACCTTTATATCAGATGCCTGTCGATATACATCTACAAGTGTTTTGAGTTTCTTTATATCGTAGATTGACATTGCTGAAAGGGTGATGGCACTGACAATGAGCATTTGGTCTGCTGCATCGATGGTGGGCGACGTGAGAAGACCAATGTAGAACGTGGCATCGCTTTCTAACCACTGACTTGATGTGAGGAGTGCGCAGAAAAGGCGTTCTACGAAGGTTTGATGACGTTTATATAGTTCTGTTTCTTTAGAAATGCGTTCGTTTTCGGGTGTTAGAGAGAGCATGGCAACATCGGTTACAAAGCCCTCTAAGGCAGACCGCACAAGGTTATGACTAAGATTGAAGTGAGCAGATGTATGAAAGGCATCTATAAAAGTGGGATTATTTTTGCACTTCCAGCTTAGTAGTAAGTTTGCAGCCACTCTGTATAAACGTTCTATAAGCGATGCATAGAGTTTTTCTCGGGCGGGGTCTTTAAATCCGCGCAACATATACTCGCACATTAAATTGTAGTCGCTTACAATAGCCATATATTCGTTGTATTCCGCCACCGATGGTTTACCATTATATATGGGCTGTAATGCTTTAATGGCTTTGTCTAATTGCTGAGTGCTTAGCAGTTCTAAAGCACTGTTTATGTTTGTCTCTGTGTTCAATATACTATATTCTTTATGTTGCAATATAATATGTATTTATATTGCACTGCTTGTTGTTTCTCTTTTTAAAACTTTTCTTCTTAGGTTTGCTATTCAGTTTTTATTCTAAATTTGTAATAACATATCTCCGCTGAACCTTCCTGTACACCCATTTTGCTGTATCATAACAGATGGCGCTATATTAGAGCTTAGCAGTAGAAATATCAGAGACACCACATACTCAGCCAACTTACATTATTGCATTTTGTGCCTTTATGATATCTCTTTGGCGTGGTGGTGTAACCCGTTTATAAACCATATTAGGTAAGGCAGAGATAACCTTATTGTCTACTCGCATATATTTCCTTATCAATGGTGCGAAGTATTGTATAGGGTGCTTATTTATCATATCTACGGCTTTGTTATATGCGTCTTCAAAGGCTTGCCGTTTCTCCACTTTTGGTGCATTAACAAAAACAATAGCACCAGGAGTGAAGTCTTGTTTTGTAGAATTATATATTTCTTTGTTACCTAATATTTTAGCCTGTGTGGTTTGTGGCTCACTAGTCCAAACTGCATCTAGCTGCTTGTTGCGTAACATCTGCATTCTAATAAAGATATCGTTTATTTGTGAGCCGTAGGTTCTATTCTTAATGGAATGGCTACTGATAACTTGAATTGTGAGATATTGTGTAACCGAGTTGAAAGCCAGTCCTATAACCTTATCGCCTAAGTCTTCAACCTGTTTAATACCTGAAGCAGGTGTTGCCATAAGTTGCCATGTTGCATTTGTTTCTGTCATATAATCGAGCACGGCACTTTTCTCTTCTTTCAAATATTCGGCTTGTACCAAATCGGTAACAGCGGCTTGTACTCTGCCATTTATCATCGCAGTATCACAGTCTCGTTGAGAAGTATATTCTTTTAGTCGAATATCTATGTCGTCTGGATTATAAAGTGCACTGTCTTTGAGCAAAAATATGGGCAAACAGTCCATAGTTGGCATAACTCCGACCTTAAATGCTCGTTGGTATGCCACCTCTTCTACTTTGTTCTTGCGCTTCTCTATAAGCGAGTCGTCTTGTTCCGAAACCTGACAGCCCATTATTATAAAGGCTGTGAGAAGCAGTAAATACTTTATTCTACACATAATCTTAATGTTGCAAAAGTAATTAATAATTTTGTAATAACGAAAGAAAATACTACTTTTGTGCTATAATTATGGTAAAAGACAGAATAGCATACGTCTGCGATAACTGTGGACAAGAGAGCGCGAAGTGGATAGGCAAATGTCCTAATTGTGGAGAATGGAACACATTTAAGCAAATTAGAATAGCTCCAGATTTGGGTGTTAGTAGTGCTAAAGCATTTGTTTCTAACACGTTTGGTGTGGCAAAACAAAATGTGCCACAACCGCTTAGAGATGTTTCCTCGACAGACGAGATTCGTATTGATATGAAGGACAACGAGCTGAATCGTGTGCTTGGTGGTGGACTTGTTGTGGGAAGTATGGTGTTGATAGGTGGTGAGCCAGGAATAGGGAAGAGTACTTTAACACTTCAGACACTATTATCTACCGACCGCAGGGTGCTCTATGTAAGTGGAGAGGAGAGTCCACAACAAATTAAGATGCGAGCTTTGCGTATTTCAGAGACTATTCCCAATAACATAGTTATCTTATCAGAGACATCTATCGAAAAGATATTTAACAGCATAAAAGATGTTAAGCCCGAACTTTGGTGATAGATTCTATACAGACAGTGGCTACTGAAACAGTGGCAAGTAGTGCTGGTAGTATTTCACAGATACGAGAGAGTGCAGCTGCTTTGTTACAATTAGCAAAATCGAGCAATATTCCTGTTATTCTTATCGGACATATCAACAAGGAAGGTTCTATTGCAGGACCGAAGGTGTTGGAGCATATTGTAGACACTGTTTTGCAGTTTGAGGGAGACCAGCACTATATGTATCGTATTTTGCGCAGTATAAAAAACCGTTTTGGCTCTACTTCTGAATTAGGAATATATGAGATGCGCCAAAATGGATTGCGACCAGTTAATAATCCTTCCGAATTGTTGCTTACCGATACTCCCGGCGACTTGTCGGGTGTTGCCATATCAAGTGCAATCGAAGGTGTGCGCCCGTTTCTGGTAGAAACACAAGCACTTGTTTCGTCGGCAGCTTATGGAACCCCACAGCGTTCGGCTACTGGGTTCGATCAGCGTCGGTTGAATATGCTACTTGCTGTACTTGAAAAGCGTGTTGGATTTAAACTAATGCAAAAAGATGTGTTTCTGAATATAGCAGGCGGTTTGCGTATAACGGATATGGCTATGGATTTAAGCGTGATAGCTGCAGTATTATCGTCGAACGTCGATACTCCTATTGAAAGTGGTTGGTGTATGGCGGGCGAGGTTGGATTGAGTGGCGAGGTTCGTCCAGTTAGTCGTATAGAACAACGCATAGCCGAAGCAGAAAAATTAGGCTTTAGTAATATTATTGTTCCAAAGAATAATGCACAAGCATTGAAAGGTCGTTTTAAAATTGCGATACACCCTGTAGCCAAAGTAGAAGAAGCCTTGCGTTTGTTGTTTGGATAAAAGTTCTGTGCTTTTTAAGAATGTAACGAATGTTGTGAAAAATATATGCGTTTAGCATTTGTACGTGTTTACTGTTATTAGAAACTTTATGCCAATTTAGTAGAAAAGAGTAGGGGAGATATTGAGAAAAATAGCTATAGTAATAGCTCTCACCCATATACATATAAATTAGGAGCAACATATTGTTGTTTAGGTATTTATACGAATATATTTCTCGAAACATTACCAATAAAGAACTTCATAATTCTTTAGCTAAAGAAATAGCTTTTAGGCATTATAATACAAACTCATAACGGTTGTGTTTTATTATGGTATCTAATTTAGAAATAATAGATATCTAAAACGGAACTGATAGATATCTGAAACGAAGCTGATAGATATCTAAAACGGAACTGATAGATATCTAAAACGGAACTGATAGATATCTGAAAAGAGCACGATAGATATCTGAAATGAATATGGCGAATATCTAAAACACAACTGCCCTATATATGAAGCAAGAGAAACTGATATTTGTTATGACTTTTATAAATATCAGAACCATTCTGTTTTAAGTGTCTGTATTAGAAGGCACTGTTTATAATTTCGCCACTTGTTTTCTGTTGAACCTATAATTGTTAATGGTTGTTTGTGTTTTGTTTAATAAAACTATTTAGTTATTTGCAAAAGAAAAGGGGAGACGGTACACATACCATCTCCCCCTACCATATCTATCTTATAAGAATTAATTCTTAAAGAATTCCTTAACGTCCTCGTTAGGTACCATCTTCTCATCGAAAATATAAGCACCTGTTTTAGGACTCTTTACCATCTTAATAACTTTTGAATATGCGCGACCATCCGTTGAACCTTCGTGGAGGGTAGCGACCGCTTTCTTTGCCATAGTCTAATATATCTAACTATTTATAATTTACGTGCTTACTTAATCTCCTTGTGAAGAGTCATCTTCTTTAGAATCGGATTATACTTCATCAGTTCCAAACGGTCTGCTGTATTCTTACGATTCTTTGTTGTTATATAGCGACTTGTACCTGGCAGACCGCTACTCTTCATTTCAGTGCATTCTAATATGACCTGAACTCTATTACCTTTAGCTTTCTTTGCCATGATATTAGTCTCCTATAACTTTAATATCCTTCCAGTTTACATAACCTTTGGATACGGCTTGCTTCAACGCACGGTCTAAGCCTAATTTATTAATTGTACGAAGACCAGCTGCACTAATCTTCAACGATATCCAGCAGTCCTCTTCTACATAAAAGAACTTCTTTCTAAAGAGGTTTACATCAAAACTACGCTTTGTGCGATGCTTTGAGTGAGACACATTACAACCTATCTGTGCCTTCTTACCTGTGATTTGACAAATCTTAGACATTTCTATCTGTAGTTTTGTAATTCGTTAATTGATACCTATTCCAAACAGTGTGCAAAGTTATAAAAATATTAGAAACTGACAAAGAAAATGCTGACATATTCTTGCAAATTAAGTTTTTTTTCGAGTTTTGTATCCGCCTATTGCCTCTATTGTTGTCTTATTGATAGATACGAATGTTATGTTCGAGTGTACTATGTGTATTATATAAATGTGTTATTTATAATGAACAGGCGATATTTTATATTGTGCCACATTGTAACTTTTTAATTGCACTTTGATATAACTTGCCACCACGACTGTTATATATGAAACTGGTGCGACACAAAAAAAGCACGACCAACGTCGTGCTTAGTCTTTTAAACTTAAAACTTAAAATGTTCTTTGAGCTTAAAATAATGATTAACATCTCACGGTGTTCAATCAATACTGATACTCAAAATTTGAAATCCTGCTTAACAAATCTTTTACCTAAATTACTCCTATTGAGCCTAAATACCTAACTTTTTACTTAAACAACTAATCTTATAACCTAAACAATCTATTGAAGTATTATCTCTTGTATTTATTATCTGATGCAAAGGTAGATAATGTTTAGAGTAGTTCCAAATATAATCTAATATATTTTAGTGTATAATGCAATTAAATGATGTACATCAAGTGTTCGTAAGTATTTATGCACTAATTATTTGTATAAGCAGAAGCTTTTACAATTGGCAGAGGTAAGTGAACATTCCGTTAAAGTGGTTTGCCGTTAGTGTGGGTGGTGTGTTAAAGATGCCAAAGAATGCACTTCCGCTACCCGACATTTGTGCATAGAGTGCTCCCATTTTGTAGAGTTGTTCTTTTATGGTATGCATTTCTGGGTGTAGTTTAAATGCCGACACTTCAAAGTTGTTTGTAAGATGGTTGCGCCACTCGCTATTTACAGGTTGTGCAACTATGTCTTTACACTTTATTAATGTTGGCTGAGGTTTTACGAATGCAAAGGCTTGTGCGGTAGATATGGCTACTGTGGGTTTCACAATTAACAAATACATGCCATGCAGATGTGCACATTCGGCATTCATTGGCTCTAATATATCGCCTATTCCTGTTGCAAATGCTGGTGTAGCTGTAACAAAGAAGGCACAGTCGGCACCTAACCGAACGGCATATTGGTGCAATGTGGCTGAATTGAGATTCAACTGGCACAATTTGTTTAGCAAGCGCAGTGTGTAGGTTGCATCAGACGAACCTCCGCCCAGTCCTGCTTGCGATGGAATGTGTTTCTCTAAATTAAAATTAATATGTGGTAATATGTGGTCGGCAGACAACATTCTATATGCCTTTACAATTAGATTGTCGGACAGTTCTCCTTCTATCTTATTGCCACTTATTGCGAGCGAACACGTACCTTCTGCACCTTCGCCCACCACTGCTTCTAATTTATCGCACAGAGGCACAGGATAGAACACGGTTTCAAGGTCGTGATATCCATCAGAGCGTTTGCGCACAACGTTCAAAACCAAGGTTTATCTTACAATTCGGATATACTATTAATTTTTTTCTTCCATCTATATTTCTTTTTCTAAAAACAAGCCATTACACCTATTTATATATATAGCAATTGGCTTTTTGGGGATACAGCCCATAAGCTCTACCTGCTGTAATCTTTTTGCAAAGATAAAAAAATGATTATGATAAAAAGTTACGATGGTTTGCAAATTTTTTTCACTACTTTTGTGGCTGTTATGCCAGAAAAGAAAACTAATAGTGCAAAAGGCACTCGAAAACGTGCTGTAGCACCTATCGACACATCGTTTGGGCACTTACAGCCGCAAGCCTTAGATATAGAGAGGGTTGTGCTGGGAGCACTAATGATAGACAGCGATGCCTTCACAGTGGTATCGGAGTTGATTCGTCCTGAAACTTTTTACGACCCACGTCATCAAAAAATATATGGTGCTATACAGTCGTTGAATTTACACGAAAAGCCCGTAGACATTATGACGGTGGCGGAAGAGCTGAAACGCAGCGGCGAATTAGAAGAAGTGGGAGGACCTGCCTATATAGTAGAACTAAGTTCGCACGTGGCATCGTCGGCACACATAGAATATCATGGACGAATATTAGCACAAAAATTTCTTGCCCGACAACTTATACAGTTTGCCTCTATGATAGAAACATCGGCTTTCGATGAAACTGTTGATGTAGACGAACTTATGCAAAAGGCAGAAGGCAGTTTGTTTGAACTCTCGCAAAAGAATATGGCGCAAGAGTACACACAGATAGACCCCATTGTAAAGCAAGCACACGAACTACTGCTCAAAGCGGCTAACAATCAGGAAAGTGGCGGACTAACGGGTATTTCTACTGGTTTTACGCAGTTAGACAAGATAACTGCTGGCTGGCAACCGTCAGACCTTGTTATTATTGCTGGACGACCTGCCATGGGAAAAACATCGTTTGCTTTAAGCTTAGCAAAGAATATCGCTATAGACAATCGTGTGCCAGTGGCTTTCTTCTCGCTCGAAATGAACAACGTACAGTTGGTTAATCGCTTATTGTCTAACGTCTGTTCCATATCGGGTAGCAAAATTCTAAGTGGACAGCTGGACCCCTCCGACTGGGAACGCTTTGATAACAATTTGAGAAAAATGGACGGTGCGCCTATCTATGTAGACGATACACCCGGACTATCGGTTTTCGAACTCCGTACCAAAGCACGTAGATTGGTGCGCGAACATGGAATAAAAGTGCTGATGGTAGACTATCTGCAGCTGATGAATGCTAACGGAATGCGCTTCAATAGTAGGCAAGAAGAGGTTTCTACCATAAGCCGATCGCTAAAAGGACTGGCGAAAGAACTGAATATTCCTGTGCTGGCTCTCTCGCAGCTGAACCGTACGGTGGAACAGCGTGATGGCATTGAAGGAAAACGCCCACAACTAAGCGACTTGCGCGAATCGGGTGCTATTGAGCAAGATGCCGACCTGGTGCTCTTTGTGCATAGACCAGAATACTACCGAATATTTCAAGACGAAAAAGGAAACGACTTACACGGGAAGGCGCAGATTATTATTGCGAAACACCGTAAGGGTGCTACCGACGATGTTTTGCTCTCGTTTCGTGGCGAATTTACACGTTTCGCCAATCCTGACGATAACGATATGTTGCCTCCGATGATGCCTAACGATCTTGGCGGAGAAATTATAGACAGCAGAATGAACGATGACCCACTGCCACCGCCTGGTAGCAACGACGCTTTCTAAACAAGGTTTAACAACAAAATGTTGATTGTATTGCAACGAACTATACCCCCAATGCTCTTCCAGTTAGTATATCATGTTTTTAGTTTTTTTCATAAATGTGAAGACATTGGGGAACTTTTTTGCCTTTCAAAGGACCGGTGCCAAAAGCTAATGCCACTGCAACACCACCATTTTTATATTCGTAAACATTACTTCCTCTAATCTTGCGTTTTCTTATCGGCATCTTGTATGTCTTTATAGCCTGACGTAGCCCGCTACGCCTGCATTGCAACAACATACAATCTGCACAATAATAAAACAAAATATGTTTATGCTCTAACAACCCAGTTGAGTTTTAAACAAAAAAAGCGTTAGTTTGCAAAGCCATTCAAAACAGATATCTAAAACGTGAATGACAGATATCTGAAACGCACACGACAGATATCTGAAACGATCGTGATAGATATCTAAAACAATCGTGATAGATATCTAAAACTTTTTGCACATATTTAAAGCCATGCCGCAACACACCATACACCGCAAAAACAATGTGCCTTTGGCAAAGAAAATTGCTCTACTGTGCTATTTAAAACAAAACCCCAAAAGTTATTTCGTATAACTCTTGGGGTTTAATATTACATTGATATTATATTTTGGTCTGATGACCAATTTGGTTTTAATATATTTATTTCTAAATATGCAATGTCTTTATGTTGTATTAGTTTTGTTTATTTAGCATTTATCTCCTTAATTAAACGGTCGGCGTGTCCCCATTTATCCATCATGAAGAGTACAAAGCGAATGTCTACACCAATACAACGAGCCAATTCACGATCGAAGTTAATACCAGAGCTTAGACTATCCCAATTTCCATCGAAAGCAAGACCAATAAGTTCGCCTTTGCCGTTAAACATTGGTGAACCAGAGTTACCACCTGTAATATCGTTATTAGTGAGGAAACAGAGTTGCAATTGTCCAGAAGTCTTGTCAGCGTATGGTCCGTAATCGTTAGACGAGAGTAGCTTCATCATAATAGGTTCAGCCTTATAGTCAGCCACTTTATTTGCTTGTTTGAATTTCTCTACAATGCTTTCGGCTGTTGTATAGTAGCCACTGTTGAAACCACCAATCTTATATCCACCTACCTGACCATAGCTAAGACGCATTGTGAAATTGGCATCGCTATAATGTGGGAGGTCCATTTCCATTTGGAGTTTCGCCTCGGTGAGTTTCTTCTCTTGTGCTTTATTTCTCCACGCAACTGTAGTGCTTTGGTTTGAACGGCTTTATAAACATTCACCAGTTCTTCTCCTACTACTACACCAGGGTCTTTCAAGAACTTCTTACGGTCGTTAGGATAAAACTTCTCACCATTTTTCAGCAGCTTACTGTTTTTGTAAAGCCAGTCGGTATATTTGTAGAAATTACCTCCAAACTTCTTTGCTACAGTTTGAAAGAATGCAGGGTGATATTCAGCAGGCACCACTTTCGCATAGTTCTCTAACATTGCAGCAGTTAGTTCCTTATCTAATGCATAGTTCCATTTGTCGCTATTGTCGGCAAACTCTACGTATTGAGCCTTTGGATTATTTGCAGAACCTTTTAAAGGCATATTTGTTCCAACATTTGTAGCGCGTGTAAAGAACTCTGTTGTGCGGTTGAATGCTTCTGACCAATAGCTTATAACCTTAATAAGCGGACGGTTCTGTGCATATAGTTGCTCCAGTTTATTGAAGTCAACATCTATTGAAGCATCTTTCTTTGGCTGTGTTGCCAACCAATTTCTAATTTTTCCTTCGTATTCAGCTTTTTGTCGGATAAGTCCAATAGAATCTATACACTTATTCATACCCATAGAGTTCTTCCAATAGTTAGCAGAACCAGCATATTTTGACTCATACTGAATGCGCACTTTTTGGTCGGCATCCATATACTTCTTCATAATAGCCAGTTTTATATCTCTGCTCTCTACGCGTGCCGTATTCTCTATGTCGCGGCGTTGCTGAATGCCGTACGATGAGAGATAACGGTTGGTTGTGCCTGGATAGCCAATAGTCATAGCGAAGTCTTTGTCCTTATAGCCTTGCATACTTACGGGTGCGAAGTGTTCTGGGTGATATGGCACATTATCTTTAGAGTAGGGTGCAGGTCCGTTAGTCTTAGGGTCGGCATATATTCTGAATACTGAGAAGTCGCAAGTCTGACGTGGCCACATCCAGTTATCAGTGTCTCCACCAAATTTACCCATACTCTTTGGTACGGTAAATACAAGGCGAACATCGGTAAAGTCTTGATATGTGGTAGCATAATATTTATTTCCCTCGTAGAATGGTGCTACCTCTATGTGTAAAGTCTTATCTATTTTTTTGATAGAATCGTTTAAAACGTTCTCCACAGAGTCTATTATTTCTCCTTGTTGTTTTAACGATTTGTTTACAATTAGTGGAGCAATACGACTAGTGATGTCGTCTTGGGCACGCATAAATGATACGAAAGTATCTTTGTTAGGTAGCTCTTCGGCAAAACTTTTGGCATAAAAACCATCGCGCATATAGTCGTGCTCTACAGTAGAGTGAGCATTGATGGCGCCAAAACCACAGTGATGGTTTGTGAAAACTAACCCATCTGGCGATACTACTACACCTGAACAGAAGCCAGAGAAGTTTACTACATAGTTGCTTATAGCGTTTGGACTGTTGTAAAGTCTATCGCATGGCAACGAGAAACCATAGTCTACCATCTGCGTATAAACGGCTTCGGGTAGATTGAAAAGCGTCCACATACCTTCATCTGCCTTAGAAGCAGTGCTCATTGCAAGCATACTGGCAAGGACTAGAGTTGATTTTTTCATAATTTATTAATAATATGGTAAATATGTTTTGGTTATTCTTACTTTCTAAACCGTTTTCCTATAATGGGGAGTTTGCCTAATGGAAAGTCGCGTTTTACTATGATGCCCACAAAAACCAGTATTAAAGCTGTGTTTACAACCAGTGCAAGCAACGATGGTATATATTTGTTAGAGGCTGTAATGGCTGCAAACAAAGCCAATGCCACCACTACATAGAATAGAATTTCTTTAATGGATAAGCTATAGGATAATATTTCTGTCCGAAATAGTAGCTTATTATCATACTTACGGCATACGAAACAAATCCTGCCCATGCGCAAGCCCAATAGCTAAAACTTGGTATTAGCAGAATGTTCATTGCAATAAGCACTACTGCACCTACACCAGAGAAATAGGCTCCCCATATTGTTCGGTCGGTAAGTTTATACCAGAAACTTAGGTTAAAGAAGATGCCAAACATTATTTCGGCTGCCATTACAATTGGAACAATCTCTAATCCGTCCCAATAGCTGCGTCCCACTACATGGCGAAGCACGTCCATATATCCCATTACGGTGAGAAATGCTAACAAGGTGAATATGACATAAAATTTCATAGCCTTAGCGTAGGTGTCTTTATTGTCTCTGTCCTTCGACTTTCCAAACACAAATGGTTCGTAAGCGTAGCGAAAGGCTTGCGTAATCATCACCATTATCATTGCTATTTTTATGCATGCACCATATATGCCGAGCTGTGTTCGTGCCTCTTCGGCTGTTCCATTGTAAACGTATGGAAATATTATTTGCGATGCGCATTGGTTTAATTGTCCTGCCAAACCCATTATTAGCAGTGGAAAAGTGTAGCTAAGCATACGTTTGCATGTGCTTTTATCGAAGCTGTAGCGTATGCCATAGAGTTCTTTCCAAAGCAAAAGCAAGGTGATAATGGTACAAATAAGGTTGATATAGAACACCCACACCACATCGAGTGTGAAGTGTGCATCGTATATGCCAAACAAATTAAGTTTCAAACCTGGTAATATAATAAGGTATAGCAAGTTTAAAACAATGTTTAAAGAGATGTTTAAAATTTTTAGTACGGCAAATTTTATCGGTCTGTGTTTGCACCGTAAATAGGCAAAGGGTATGGCGGCAAATGCGTCGATGGCTACCGTCATATACATTATGGTTATGTATTCTGGGTGGTCGGCATAGCCTAAGAAATTTGCTATGGGCTGATTAAAGAGCAGAATTATTGCCATAAATATCACCGATGTTGTGCCAACCATTTTTAAGGTAGTGGCATACACCTTGTTTGGGTCTTCTCCTTCTTTGCTCATAAAGCGGAAGAAGGTAGTTTCCATACCGTATGTAAGCAGTACAATTAGTAGTGCTACATAAGCATACACATTGGTTATAATGCCGTATTGTCCACCTGCTGCATTAAATTTGGTGGTTTGTATGGGTACTAACAAATAGTTTACAAAGCGAGCAGCTATGCTACTAAGACCGTAAATAGCTGTATCTTTTGCTAATGATTTTAAATTTGCCATTTTGTTTTGTGTTCGTTTAGAAGAAAATGTAGCATATTCCTATTGCGGCAAGCACACCAGCGAGGTCTGCCAGTAGTCCGCAAGCCACTGCATGGCGTGTGTATCGTACACCAATGCTGCCAAAATAGACTGCCAATATATAGAATGTGGTATCTGTGGACCCTTGGAATATGCAGCTTAGCCTGCCTACGAACGAATCGGCGCCGTAGTGGTGCATGGTCTCCAGCATAAGTCCACGTGCACCGCTTCCCGACAGTGGTTTCATCATAGCGGTTGGCAGCGCATCTACAAAAGTGGTGTCTATGTTGAATTGTTGCAGCGTCCATCTTATGCCATCTACACAAATGTCCATTGCGCCCGATGCTCTAAACACGCCAACAGCCACAAGTATTGCTACCAAATAGGGTATAATGCGTACAGCTGTGGCGAAACCTTCTTTTGCGCCTTCTATAAAAGCATCGTAAACATTTATTTTTTTAAATAGTCCGGCACCAATAAAGCTGACTATTATGGACATTAGAATTAGATTAGAAACTACCGATGTAACAGTATTCATAGTGTTTTGGGGCATCTGCATAAGTCCCCATATAATGAAACCCACTGTTCCGAGTAGTCCGAAAATGGTGATAAACAACACTGGTTGAAAGATATTTATGCGTTGCCAGAGCGATGTTATTATAATTCCAACAAGTGTTGCTATGGTTGTTGCAAGCAAGATGGGTACAAAAACATCGGTGGGTTGGACGGCTTTGCAAGCACTTCGTACTGCCAGAATGCTGGTTGGAATAATGGTAAGTCCGCTTGTGTTCAGCACTAAAAACATTATCATGGGGTTGGTAGCCGTGTCTTTCTTTGTGTTTAGCTCTTGCATCTGTGCCATTGCCTTTAGTCCTGTGGGTGTAGCGGCATTGTCTAATCCCAACATATTAGATGCAATGTTCATAAAGATAGACCCCATAACAGGGTGATTCTTAGGAATATCGGGAAAGAGTTTGGTGAAAACCGGACTTAATATACGTGCCAACATATTCACCATACCAGCCTTCTCGCCGATTTTCATAATGCCAAGCCATAACGAGAGAACTCCTGTTAGCCCAAGTGATACTTGGAAAGCTGTTTTAGCTGAGTCGGAAGTAGCATCTACCATTTTCTGAAATAGTGTAGTATCGCCCATTATTAAGCCCACTATTCCAAAAGCAAAAGCTATAAGGAAAAATGCTATCCAAATATAATTTAATACCATACGTTTGTTGTCTGCACCGAGTTGATATTTGAAATACAAAAGTACGATAATTTACCGACACTTGCAAAATAAGTGATTAATTATGCTCTTGTTTTGCTAAAATTTGTGTTTTATGTAGTGTATAACCTTATTATATGCCTATGGTAGATGTGTGTGTTCAGTAAAAAGGCGATGGCTATATTGTAAGCTGTGCTTACTGTTTATGGTTCAATAGAATAGAGCTTCTAAAATGTATAAGAAAGTTTGCAGAATATAGTTGCCTTTGTTTTAGATATCTGTCGCTTTCGTTTCAGATATCTGTCGCGTTCGTTTTAGATATCTGTGAGTTTCGTTTTAGACGTCTGTAATATTCGTTTCAGATATCATAGCAAATAAACCCTCATATAGTGCTATATTATAACACTTAAGATGTGTTTATTCAACTGAATATTTATATATTTCATTGTTATTTATGTTATTTAGATAGTGCATCAATCTCTTTTTTTCTATGGTGTGTAAATCGGTAACAATGGGGTCTGCATAATCGCTCGTAATATCTAAATAGGCTCTGGTTATTCCATAGATAGACTTTAGAGTTTTATTTTGATTATTATCTGACAACAGTTCTCTTGTTCTTTTCAATCTGGAAATAATCAAGCTTTAATTTAGGCTCGCCCGATTGCCTATTCTCTAAAATAGCTATTACTTTATTTAATTTATCGGTTAAACTTTTTCATTATGTTGCACATTTCTCTATGTGGTTCATCTCCACTTTAATAATATACTGTTGCAAAGATACGGATTATTAATGGGTTAGAAATATGTAATGCATATTTAATTTTGCATAATAACAGTGTTATGGTTCTACATTTTAGTCCAAAAAGAAAGCCTCACCTGCTTCAAACAGCAAATGGGGCTCCACTCTAAAACAATAAAAATGTTTAGCCATAACAATTAACGTTCAAATACCTTGCAATGAATAAGCATATAGACAGAGAATGTGTTATTTGCTTATGTCCTCAAAGCTTTTGGCATTTAGAACTATCAATTTGTACTATCACTACTAATACTATTATGTGGCAAAGTTATTGCATTTCGCCGATAAAAATAGTAGCAATATTGCATAAGAATAGTTTTTCGGTTGTCAAACGTTTGCGCAGTAGGCTTGCTTAAACTCAAATCTGTTGGTAGAACCTAAACATATTGTGTTTTATTATCGAGCAGATTGTCTGCCTTTGCAATGCAGACACAGCAGGTTACGTCGAGTAACAAAGGCAGAGGAGATATCAATAATGAAATAAAAGATGTTAGGAAACAATGCATAATGGTATGAACTATACATAATGAGACTAACGACTGATTCGGGTTAAACATTCTTCTATGTTGCAAGAAGAATATTATAGCGCAGAAAGGATATGAAAAAAGCCACACCTTCACAGGTATGGCCTTTTCAGAAGTATTTATAAATGATTGATAGGTTTATCCATTCATTGATAAGAGGAACTCATTGTTGTCATGGGTTCGTAACATTCTATCGTGAATAGAGTTCATAGCCTCTATTGGATTCATATCTGCAATGTACTTACGGAGAATCCACATACGATCGATAGTAGTTTTATCCTGTAGCAAGTCGTCGCGACGAGTGCTCGAAGCAACCAGATTGACAGATGGGAAGATACGTTTGTTGCTGAGTGAACGGTCGAGTTGCAACTCCATATTACCAGTTCCTTTAAACTCTTCGAATATCACCTCATCCATCTTAGAACCTGTATCAATAAGTGCCGTTGCTATAATTGTGAGCGAACCGCCACCTTCTATATTACGCGCAGCACCAAAAAGCGTTTTGGTTTTTGTAGTGCGTTGGCATCAACACCACCTGTTAGTACCTTTCCAGAAGCAGGGGCTACTGTGTTATATGCTCGCGCAAGACGTGTAATAGAGTCAAGAAATATAACAACATCGTGGCCGCATTCCACCATTCGTTTTGCCTTCTCAAGCACAATTCCTGCAATTTTCACGTGGCGCTCTGCTGGTTCATCGAAGGTAGAAGCTATTACCTCTGCATTAACAGTGCGTGCCATATCGGTAACCTCTTCTGGGCGTTCGTCTATAAGTAGCATCATCAGATAGGCTTCTGGGTGATTTGCCGCTATAGCATTAGCAATATCTTTCATTAAGATAGTTTTACCCGTTTTTGGTTGTGCCACTATTAGCGCACGTTGTCCCTTACCAATAGGCGAGAAGAGGTCTACCACAACGTGTAGAAAGATTTGTTGTGCGTGGGTCGCCACACAGTGTAAACTTCTCGTCAGGGAACAATGGTGTTAGATGTTCGAACGATACGCGATCTCTAACTTCCGATGGTGCACGACCATTTATCATATCTATAGATGTAAGAGGGAAATATTTCTCTCCTTCATGTGGTGGTCTAACGTGGCATTCCACTACATCGCCTGTCTTTAAACCATTTTGTTTAATTTGGTTTGCAGGCACATATACATCGTCAGGCGACGATAGGTAGTTATAGTCGCTAGATCTTAAAGAAGCCATAACCATCGGGCATAACTTCTAATACGCCGTTAGCTTTAATTATATTGTTAAAGTCATAAGCGGGAGCATTGTCTTGGCGTGTTGCCGATTCGTTGTAATATGATGCTTGGTTGTTATCAGTAGGTATTGTTGGACGGTCGAACATATCGTACGATGGTACCATACCCTGGTCTTCAACCGGAATATCTACCACTGTAATAAAGTCTGTTCCATCTCCGGGGTCGCCTTCCCATACACCGTCTCTTCCCATATTTTCAGTATCTTCCATCTGCTCGTTGTGTGCATTTACCTTTGCTTGGAGCTGTTCGAGAAGATTCTCTGTAGTTTCGCTTTCGTTTGTTTCTCCGTTTTGCGATACGAATTCAGCTTCAGGAATCACCACGTCATCTGTATTGTTAGCGGGAGTTTCTGTTTCCACAACCTCTTCCGTTGGCTTTGTTGTTGTTTCTGCTGCTGTTGTTTCAACAGGTGTTTCTGTAGAAGTTTCTGTTACAGTTTTGTTAGTTTCCTCTGCAGCACTTTCCTCTTTTACGCTACTCTTTGGAGTTTCTTCAACAGTTGTCTTTGCAGTTGTTTGTGTATCTTCTTTCTTCTTTCGTCCACGCTTTTTTGGAGCTTCTGCCGGTTTCTCAATTTCTGCTTCTTGCTTTTCACTAGTTTGTGTGTCTGGTAAATCTTTAAACAAACTGGGTGATGTGTTGTTCTGCACTTTGTTTTTTTGTAGGTCGAAGTTTTCTCCTTCTTTTCCATGAACGGTATAAACCTTGTCGGAATCCTTCTTTGTTATCCTCGTACGCTTACGCTTTGTTGTTCCCATAGGGTGTGATATGCCGGCGTTTACTGCCTGCCTATCTAATATGGCATAGATGATAGCCTCTTTGTCGTCAGACTTTTTATAGTCCACCTCAAGGTCTTTGGCAATATTCTCCAATTCAGGGAATATCCTTTTCTAAAAGTTCTTCTTTACTAAACATAAAAGTATTTATGTATGGGTTATATCGAAATTTTGATATTGTGGAGATAAAGGTTTCAGAAGCGAAACCTTATGTTTTCAAATCGTCTGCAAAGGTAAGAGATTTATCTGGATATAACAAATGATTGACTATTTTTTTTGTATTGTATTTTAATTCTTTTATTTTCGTTTTAGTTCGTCTTGGAATGCGAGCAATGCTTTTAGCACTATTTGTTCGGCTTCAGCTATTGAGCAATAGAGTTTTCCGCCAGAAGCATCAGCGTGTCCGCCTCCGTTAAAGAACTGAACCGCCATTGGCTGACAGTGGAAACCGTTGCTTGAGCGTAGGCTAACCAATACGAGATTGTGGCGTTCGGTGTCTTCGCGTAGCGATATGCTTAGTTTCAGTCCTTTTATTTGTAGTGGAGAATTTACAACGCCTTCTAAATCGCCTTTTATAAAGTGGAAACGGTGCATATCTTCTTTTGTTACTATAAAATAAGATGCGTGCAATTCGTTTACAACCTTCATTTTATTGGCTATGATGTGTGCTCTAAAGCGTAGTGCATTAACCGAATAGTTATGAAAAACTCGGTTATATATGTTATCTTTATCAATGCCTTTCGATAGTAATTGTCCTATTACGAAGTATATTTCTGGACGTGTAGAGTTGTAGGTAAAGCCTCCTGTATCGGTCATCATACCACAATAAATGCACTGTGCACAGTCTTTTGTCATATCGTTGTATCCTCCCAGCTGGCTAATGATGTAGAATATCATTTCGCTTGTGCTAGACATGTTGGGTTGCGATATGGTTATAGCATTGTCTGTTTGTGGTTCTAAGTGATGATCAATGAGTATTCGCTTTGCTTTGCAGCCTTCGAGAGTGCTTCTCATTGCCTCTACACGTGCATATTGGTTAAAGTCTAAGCAACAAACAAGGTCGGCTCTATTGAATGTTTCTTGCACTTTTTCGGGGTTCTTGTCGTATCGTAGTACAGTGTTTGCTTCTGGCAACCATTGTAAGAAGTCGGGATATGCATCTGGCATACACACTGTTACATCTGTCTTTCCTATTTGGTTAAGATACGATTTCCACGCTAATGAAGACCCTAAGGCATCTCCATCGGGCGATTTATGTGCACAAATAACGATGTGTTCGGCTTCGATTATAAGTTGTTGCAACTGTTTAGCTTCTGCATTGTCTAATAAATTAATATTCATCTGCCTTTATTTTCTTCTCATGTGTATGCTATTTCGATACTTGGGAGTATCGAAATAGCTTAAAGTAGCTTTGTGTTTAGAATAGCTTTTTGGGGTAGATACCTTCGTCTACTAGTTTTTTTATCCGTGCCACAACACCGTCTCTGTCTGCTGGATAGGTTACACCGAACCATGTGCTTGTGGTATCAAGCACGTCTACTGTGGCTGTTCCATCGTTAATAAGTTTGTTTACCATTATTGGAATGTAGTATTCAGACTTCTTATTTTCTATGTTCTTTGGATTAGAAAGAAACTCTTTGAAATAGCTTTCGCTGTATTCGAAGTAGTCTGGCGTAAATCCCCACATGTTCATAGAGGTGGGTGTATTGTCTGGAACTGTGGTCCAACTACCATCTTCGTCCATATATTGCACTTTACCATCGCGACGTTCTATTTTTGTTCTTTCTACAACGGTGGTTAGGTGTCCCTGTTCGTTGGTGCTGCATAAGCCTCGCGACACTGTTCCATTTTCGCTAAGGGTGTTTCCAACACGAAATCCTACCATTGCATACTTGTTTTTTGAGCCTTCAGGAAGGTTAGCAAGAAACTTCCCAATCACCATAAATGCATCACGATTGTAAAAGTCGTCGCAATTAATAACGCAGAAAGGTTCATGCACAACGGGTTTTGCCATAAGTACAGCGTGGTTGGTTCCCCATGGTTTTTCTCTTCCTTCGGGCACCGTAAAGCCTTCGGGCAGTGCATCAATGCTTTGGAATACGAGTTCTGCAGGTATATGCCCTTCGTATTTAGATAGCACTTTTTCACGGAATTGTGCTTCGAAATCCTTACGAATGATAAAAACGATTTTCCCAAAACCGGCTTTTATCGCATCGTATATAGAGTAATCCATGATGGTTTCGCCGTTTGGTCCTAATCCGTCTAGCTGCTTTAAGCCACCATAGCGACTACCCATACCAGCTGCAAGAAGTAATAATGTTGGTTTCATTTCCTTTATGTGTTAATGATTTTCTACTCTGAAAATAATTTTATTAATATTGCAAAGGTACAAAAAAGTTTGGAAACTAATATATAATAAGGTGTAGAATATAAAATATTGTGGTTTACTAGAAGATTAAAAACTAAGAATGTATGGTACAGAAGGTGGTAGGTGGCTGTAGAGTATGTGGTTGTGTTTGGTAGAAAATGGGTAGGCAATTTATAAACTGTGTCTACTGGCTACTTTGCTATATAATAAACTGTGTATTGTTATAGGAGAAATCTGTTAGATGTTTGTTGTGCTTGTTTTAGTCGTCTGTAACGTTCGTTTCAGATATCTGTCGTGTTCGTTTCAGATATCTGTCAGTATTGTTTCAGATATCTGTCAGAAATACCACCTTTATATGCCTATATTATTATACGTAAAAGATGCTGGTTCAACTAAATATTGAAGATGTTTGAATACTATTATATCAATGTGTTGGTTTAAGCGTTTTGTATATCTATTTGGATAGCAATATATTGCTTATAATCTGGTATTATGGGTGTAGGGGTTGTTACATTCAGTTTTTTTCTTTTAAAAGTGTTTTTCGGCTATTTTTCTGCTGTTCGCTTTTAGCCTCTAATTAGTTATGAGCTTGCTATTGAGGAATGTTGTCTGCGAAATATATTTCCAATGTTCTTGCTAATATATGGTTAATAGTTGCATTGTTATTACTACTTATTTGCTTCTTCTGCAGATATAAAACGAATGTGCAATGCTGTGGTTGTAGACTTGCTTATGCGGTATATATCGCTGGAACGGCGTCCAACCACCCATATAATTTCTCCGTTTCCATCGACTAAAACAAGTTGTTGGCGTTTACTAATGGTGTCTATTTTCAGGTTAGTTAGATAGTCGCTAACGAGTTTAGTCCCCCTCATTCCAAAAGGGTGAAAGCGGTCTGCCACCTTAATACGACGCAGAGTGAGCGGAAAATGCACAGCGGCTTTGTCTACAACAATGTGGTTTGAATTTGTTGGAATAGCGAAATTGCTATCTACAATAGCTTCTTTTATTTCTATTTTATATTGCTCCGAGTAGACATATCTTCCCGTTTCGGGTATTCGTAATGTTTTTGGGGCTGTTGTTTCGTGTCGCGATAAAAGCATCGTTTTTCTATCGAACAAAATGGTGTAACTATCTGCAATATATTCTTTTCCACTATTAGACGATAGCGAAGAAGCAATATTCTTTATCTGCAATGAAGTAAATCCGTAGGGAGTGAGTAAGAAAAACAAGAAATATTCGGGCGAAACATATTTTTGTAGTGCAGCTATGTTTATGCTAAGTTTGGGTAGTGTTTGTTCTGATGTGCCTTTCTGTAGCTGTGCAAACAACGTTTCGATATCTGTGTTTGTGGTGGAAACAATGTGTGGAAAAGCACTTCTTATGGAGTCATTAATAACTCTGTTTGCTTCGGTAAGGTGTTCCGACATTTTTGTTACGGCGTTATCGAACGATGGGTTAATCTCTTTCAGTTTTGGAATAACCTCTAATCGAAGCTTATTTCGTTTTACATCGGCAATAAGGTTAGTGCTGTCGGTAACAAAAGTCTGTTTTTTCGTGCTTAAATAAGTTTCTATTTCTGCTTTAGAGCAACAGAGTAACGGTCTAATAATGTAGCCGTTAATGGGTTGAATACCCATCAACCCACGTAAGCCCGTACCTCTAACAAGATTTAATAAGACGGTTTCAACCGAGTCGTCGCAGTGGTGAGCAATGCAAACAGCATCGGCACTAATGTCGTGTCTCAGAGCTTCGAAATAGTTATAACGCAACGTGCGCGCTGCCATTTCTATGCTTACTTTATGTAATTTGGCATATTCTGCTGTATAAAAGTGTATTAGGTGCAGTTCTATATCGTTCTCTTTACATAGTTTTATGCAGAAGTCTTCGTCTCGTTGGCTCTCTTCTCCGCGCAAGTGGAAATTGCAATGCGCCGCTTCAACGTGAAAGCCTAATTCCTTTAAAATCAGTAACAGCGCTACACTGTCAGCCCCTCCAGACAGTCCAACTATATACCGACCATTTAAACGTAGTAGCTTGTGGGTGTTGATATATGTTTTTACCTTATTCAACATAGAGCACTAATCCCTTTAGATACTCTCCTTCGAGGTGATATATATTTATGGGGTGGTCGGCAGGCTGGTGTATTTGGTGCAATATTCTAACCTTTCTACCAGCTTGAGCAGCAGCAGTAAACACAGCCTGACGAAAGTTTTCCTTTGTTACAACCTGTGAGCAGCTGAATGTAAACAATATTCCACCCTTCTTAATACGTTCAAAACCCTTTACATTTAGGCGTGTATATCCACGCAATCCGTTCTTTAAGGCACTTCTATGTTTGGCGAAAGCAGGTGGATCGAGCACTATAAGGTCGTATTTTCCATCGTTATTGTCCAGATATTTAAAAGCATCTTCGCAGAACGCTTGGTGTCTGTTATCGTTTGGAAAGTTCAACGCAATATTTTTATTGGTGAGTTCTATCGCCTTTGCCGAACTGTCTACAGAGTGTACCACCTTTGCACCTCCTCGCATAGCATATACAGAGAAACCTCCTGTATAGCAAAACATGTTCAGCACTGTGCGTCCTTTGGCATAGTGTTCTAATAAGCTACGGTTTTCGCGTTGGTCTATAAAGAAGCCCGTTTTTTGCCCTTTCAGCCAGTCTATATGAAATTTAAGTCCGTTTTCAATAGCTATATCGTTGTCGGTATTGCCGTAAATAAAGCCATTTTCTTGTCCTAATTCAGCCTTAAAGGGTAGGGTGGTTTCGCTTTTATAGTATATACTGTCAATTTTATCCCCCATAATGTTGCGCAATGCATCAGCAATTTCGTAGCGACTGACGTGCATTCCCACCGAGTGAGCCTGCATAACACACGTTGTTCCATATACATCAACAATCAATCCGGGGAGATTGTCGCCCTCTCCGTGTACTAAGCGATAAGTTGTATTTACAGTATTATGTTTATCGGTATCCACTTTCGGCAGGTCTAATAACGTCGATGGCTTCTCTAACTTCCATTGCCGCCTTTAAACGAGCTTGCCAAAAGTTGGCATTAATAGGCACATCGTGAAACGAGAGAATACGAACGCTGATAGAACCTATTTGAAAATGGCCCACTCCCATAAACTCTCCATCGTGCGTGTAAACTCTTACCAGTTCGCCTTCTTCTAATGGTTCGTCCATTTTAAGTATGGCACCAGAGAATACCCATGGGTGCTGGCGTTGCAAACTCTCTTCTTTTCCTTTCTTTAAAACTATCTTTTTATACATCGCTACATATTTTTTTGTGTGTCATTAGTGCCACTTTCATCGATGTTTTTAGTAGTTTCAGGTTCATCTGTTGGCACTATTACGGTTTCGTAATTGTGTGTTTTATGAAGTTCTTCTAATCGTTCGTAAAGTTGAATGCACGTCCACGCATCTGTGGCAGCATATATTTTTTGCTGCTCTGTTAGTATGGGAGCCTCCCAATTGGATAATTGTTGTCGTTTGGTAATGCGTTCATGGAAAAGGTTTGCATATAATTTCTGTAAGCTAAGGTCTTCTATTCCAAATTCGCTTACAATGTTCTGCAAGTCAATAAAACGTCCAATCTTAAATTCGGCACGCTGATGTAGCATACTAAAATCGTCGTGTAAAGAGAGTCCTACTTTAAGAACAGTAGTATCTTCAAGCAGTCTAACTATACACGCAGGCATACCTATTAAGTTTAAACGAAATAAAAAACACACGTCTTTAGTGCTAACCTGTAAGAGTGCAACCTTATGATGTTGCCCTTTTTTGAATACTGGACGTGTTTCAGAATCGATACCAAGAATATCGGCAGATAGTAGAAAATCGACAGCCTTATTAGCCTCCGTCTCAGTAATCACTACTATTATTTTGCCTGGAAATGTTACCCTGGGCAGGTCAGAGATATTCTTCTTATCGAACTTATTATATAATTTAGTAACCATAATGTACTGTTTCGTTTTGCAAATTTAGCAAAATCTTCTGAAAAGATATCCGATTATATCGCTTTTTTTTAGTACTTTTGCATTTGATTTAAACATTCAGTAATGGCTAAAAAGAAAAAGGAGAAGACTCCAAAGACATTTAGTGAGGCTATTGGCGCACATTATATTATAAACGATAAGACAGGATTTGTATTGGGGATTGTTTTACTTTGTCTTGCCTTATACGTATTAGTGGCTTTCATAAGTTATTTTTCTACTGGCGAAGCTGACCAAAGTTTAGTTACTGCATTACGGCCAGGCGAGATAGAGAATTCAACGAAAGTGTTTCAAAATAGTTGTGGATCTGTGGGGGCACTGCTCTCTTACTTCCTTATAGCACGCTGTTTTGGAATTCCTGCTTTCATTATTCCGCTTTATATTATACTTTGTGGCGTGAGAATGATAAGGGCTTACGAGAAGATAAACTTATGGAAGTGGTTCTTTGGAATGGCGTTGATAATGGTTTGGAGTTCTATTACTTTCGCAAAATTCCTTACTCCGTTAATGGGCGACAATATATTTAACCCTGGTGGAGACCACGGTGCTTTCGTTGTAGAATATGTTGAAAACATCATAGGCTCGCCTGGATTGATAGCTATACTTGCCATTACAATGATTGCTTTCCTTACTTATCTTACTTCAGAGACTATCACTGTGATTAAGAAGTTGCTAAATCCAGTGGGATATTTACGCGATAAGGTGAAGTTTACTATCGTCCAACATAACATTGAGAAAGATAAGATTGGCGAAAGCACTCAAGAAATGGAAACTGCGGCAGTAGAGAAACTGCAAAATATAGAAGCTCAAACGGTGGAGTTTCTCGACGATGATTTGCCAAATGTAGTTATAAAACCAAACGCTAAAGATAAGAAAAACACAAAAGAAGATGATTCTAAACCTACTGACAACAGTGAAATAGGAATAGAAGTTGATATACCTGAAGCGGTAGAAAAAGCACAAGGTAAAGTTGTTGCTGGTGCAACAGACCTTACTTCGCCTATTAATCCGCACGAACCTTTCATTAACTGGAAGTACCCAACCCTTAATTTGCTTAAACAATACGACTCTGATAACAACGTAAACTTTGTTGATAAAGAGGAGTTGGAAGCGAATAAATCGCATCATAAAAGTCCTCAACGACTTCGGTGTGCAAATTCGTAGCATTCGCGCTACGGTGGGACCGACTATTACTCTATACGAAATAACACCTGCACAGGGTGTACGCATTTCGAAGATAAAGAATTTGGAAGACGACATTGCACTGAGCTTAGCTGCAATTGGTATTCGTATTATAGCGCCAATGCCTGGTAAAGGCACAATAGGTATTGAGGTGCCAAATGCAAAGCCTTCTATTGTGTCGATGTTTTCTATTTTAAATTCGAGAAAGTTCCAAGAAAGTACAATGGAACTGCCTATTGCGTTAGGTAAGACCATTACTAACGATGTATATATGGTGGATTTAGCAAAAATTCCACACTTGCTTGTGGCTGGTGCAACCGGACAAGGTAAGTCGGTAGGACTTAACGCTATTATTACGTCGTTACTATATAAAAAGCACCCGAACGACCTTAAAATAGTGCTGGTAGACCCTAAGAAAGTTGAATTTAGCATATATGCGCCAATTGCTAAGCCATTTATGGCGGCAGTAGAAGAGAACGAAGATGAACCTATAATTACTGATGTGCAAAAGGTGGTAAAGACGTTGAAAGGTCTTTGTGTACTTATGGACAATCGCTACGATATGTTGAAAGCTGCTGGAGCACGTAATATAAAGGAATATAATAGCAAATTCTTGAATCATCAGCTTAATCCTGAAGAGGGACACGAGTTTATGCCATACATTGTTGTTATTATTGACGAGTTTGGCGACCTTATTCTTACAGCAGGAAAAGAGATTGAGATGCCTATTACACGTATTGCTCAGCTTGCGCGTGCTGTTGGTATTCACATGATTATAGCTACACAACGACCTACCACTTCTATTATTACTGGTAATATTAAAGCCAACTTCCCTGGCAGAATAGCTTTCCGTGTGGGTGCTATGATGGATTCGCGCATCATTTTAGACCGTCCTGGTGCGCAACAGCTTGTGGGACGAGGCGATATGCTCTATCTTAATGGTGGAGAACCAACGCGTGTGCAATGTGCTTTTGTTGATACGCCAGAAGTAGAAGATATATCTAAATTCATAGCTACACAGCCGGGCCCTGTTGAACCATTGCTTATTCCTGAGCCTGTAGCAGAAGACGGAGGTATTACCGGAGGTAGTCTTGATGAAAACTTAGACCCGCTGTTTGAAGATGCGGCGCGGACGATAGTGTTAAATCAACAAGGTTCTACAAGTATGATACAGAGACGTTTCTCTATTGGATATAACCGAGCTGGAAGACTAATGGACCAGATGGAGAAGGCTGGCATTGTGGGAGCAGCACAAGGTTCTAAGCCTCGTGAAGTACTAATAGGCGACGAAATGAGTCTTGAATCGTTGCTCGCAACATTGCATAAGTAAAACGAAAAAGGAGTTATAAAAACGATGAAGATACAACGTAACATTTTATTTGCTTTGACATTTCTATTGTGTGTCAATGCTTTTTCGCAGAGTTCTGCAGATGCAAAGAAAGTTTTAGACAAAACTGCAAAAGTTGTGAGACAACGTGGCGGAGCTGCTGCTAACTTCTCAATTACGGGAGGAGATATGGGCAGAACATCGGGTAGTATTGTAATAAAGGGCAATAAGTTTAAAGCTGTTACACCCGAAACTACCATTTGGTTCGATGGTAAAACGCAGTGGGCATATATGAAAAGCACCAACGAGGTGAATGTTTCTACTCCAAACGAGGCGAAACGCCTTTCTATGAACCCATACGCTTTTATTACTATGTATAAGAATGGCTATCACATTTCTATGAAAACAACTGCTGCAACATACGTTGTGCATTTGCAAGCCATTCACCCTGCACGTAGTATGCAAGAGTTTTATGTTACCATTTCTAAAACTTTTTACCCACAACAAATAAGAATGTTGCAAGGAAAAAAGTGGGTAACTATTAATATTAGTAATTTTAGAACTGCCTCACAGCCTAATTCTTATTTCCAGTTTAAGCACGCTGATGCGCCTTCTGCCGAAATTATCGACTTGCGATAGGGCTGCAACTGCTATCTGTTTGCGAATTTCAATAAACTTATATAACCGTATATATAGGTAATAAGAACCCAAAGCTCCAATAAGAATTTCTATCGTAACACCATCATCTCTATATTCATAGATAATGTTTCTTGTTGTTATGTATTTCTGTATTGGAGCTTTTGGTTTATTCTATTGCTAACACCAAATTAATTGTTTTTGGCGAGGCGGTGAGTGCGATGAATTAGACGCTACGCTTTGCGAAGCGCGTTTGTATATATTCTGCACACGCTGAATTGTATTCATTACCGAACAATCTGCTATGCGTAGCAAACCACTTCATTCAGCCCTCACTGGCATAAACCAACAAAATATTGTTTTTATTAATCTAAATTGGTTGTAAAAGCATAATACCATTATACATTATTAATAATATCATTCCCCGCCATCTTTCGTAATCTTACCAGTAGATTTAATAGGCATTATGGTTTTACTCGAATCTCTAAGTTTGTAATTCATATTGCAAACTTAGAGATTTGAGTTTAATAGTCATCTTTATTTATTCTGAAAACAACGCATCAGTTTTATAACGAAAATGTGTTTGCTTATAGGTACATTTAAAACAGACATCTAAAACCCGCACGACAGATATCTAAAACCTGCACGACAGATATCTGAAACGAACACGACAGATATCTGAAACGAACGTTATAGATATCTAAAGTTTTGCGCTTGCATTTAGAAGTGTTTTGCAACACATTATATGTAACGAGAAATATGTATTGTTGGAAAAGAAAGTTGGTTTATAAATGCTTGGCGTTGATACAATTAATTCCAATAGATAGTTATACCGTCCTATCGGCGAATATTGTTTGTGCTGTTCTCTTTCTGATATTAAGAACTATATGTTTGCTGTAAAACAAAAGTACTTAGAAACCCTAAAGCGTATAGAGTTTCTAAGCACCTTACAACTTTTGTGGCATTTATGCCATTTGCTTCTCTAAAGCGTTATAAGAAAAAGCTACCTATTTGGAAAACAATAGCACTCACTATCCATGCCAACACCGTAGTGTATACGGCAGCAAATATGCCCCATTTCCAACTACCCGTTTCGCCTTTAATAGCTGCAATGGTGGCTACACATGGAAAGTAGAGCAGAACGAAGAGCAAGAAACAAAAGGCAGTTAGCTGCGCCAATGGTTCGGCTTGCGTGTAGCTAATGTGGTGTTGTTCAGCAACATCGGCTGTCATTTGGTGGCGTAATGCTTCGTATTTATGGCTATCGTTGTTATATTCATTATCGTTGCCGAACGAATCGTTGTTTGTATAGAGCACACCCATTGTAGATGCAACAATTTCTTTTGCACCAACTCCAGCCAACAGTCCCACGTCTAATCGCCAATTGAAACCCATTGGACGGAACACAGGTTCAATAGCCTTACCAACTTGTCCCATATAACTCTGTTCTTGTCGGGCTTGCTTGTCAATATTAGGATTGTCGGGCACAGGAAAATAGCTCAACGCCCACACTATGATGGAAGCAACAAGAATTATTCCACCCATTTTTTTAAGATATTGTCGTCCCTTTTCCCACGTATGTCGTCCAATAGCCTTCCATGTAGGAAATCTGTATGGCGGAAGTTCCATAACAAACGGAGTATCTTCGCCCTTCACAAGCGTTTTGGAAAACAGTCGAGCCAGTAGCACCGCCATTGCTATACCTATTATATATAGTAGCAACATAACGCTTGAGCGATATTGAGCAGCAAAGAACGACCCCGTCATCATTATATAGATAGGAAGTCGAGCCGAGCAGCTCATCATAGGAAGTACCAGCATTGTAACCAAACGGCTACGTTTACTCTCTATAGTTCGGGTAGCCATTACAGCGGGAACGTTGCAACCGAAGCCCATTATAAGCGGTATGAACGACTTGCCGTGTAGCCCCATTTTGTGCATGAGGCGGTCCATAATGAATGCAGCCCGTGCCATATAGCCACAGTCTTCCATATATGATATGAAGAAATAGAGTATAAGAATTTGCGGAAGAAACACAATAACGGCACCTACACCTGCAATAGCACCATCTACAAGCATTGCTTTTACAGGACCATCGGGCAAATTGTTGTTTAGCATGTCCGAAATCCATGCCACCCCAGCATCAATCCAATCCATCGGATACTGTCCAATAGTGAATGTTGCTGTGAACATAACAAATAGAATAAGGAAGAAAAGCGGAAAGCCAAGATACCTATTGGTAAGAATTTGTCTATGGTACGTGTTGTTGCGTATGCGTCTTTACCATTGCCAGTGGTGTAGTTGGTTTCTTTTAAAGCCCCGTGTATAAATCCATACTTTGCGTCCATAATAGCCGTTTCGCTGTCTTCGCCAGTCTCTTCCTTCACACGCTGAGCAGTTTCGTCTCTGTGTTTCATTATTTCTGTGGCATCTGGAAAAGCAGAAACTATCTGTTCAGCCTCCTTATCGTTCTCAAGCAGTTTTATAGCAAGGTAGCGTGTAGAGTATTTTTGTGCTATATCATATTCTTGTTTCAAATGTTTTTGAATTTCAACAATACCATTTTCTATTTCATGTCCATGATTTATGTGAATGTGCCTATATAGTGGGCCATTGCTCTTTTGTCCTTCGTAGTTTTGTATTACGGTTCGGAATAATTCCTCAACGCCTCTTCCCGATTTAAACACTGTGGGCACCATAGGGACTCCCGAGTAGCGTTCCAAGCTTTATATAGTCTATGTGGTCTCCACGGTTTTCTACCTCGTCGTACATATTTAGTGCACAAACCATAGGCACATTCATATCTATTAGTTGTGTGGTTAGATAGAGATTGCGCTCCAAGTTCGATGCATCTATAACATTAATAACAATGTCTGGTGTCTTCTCTACAATTTGTTTACGTACGTAAAGTTCTTCCGGACTGTAAGCCGACAAGCTGTAAGTGCCAGGTAAGTCTACTAATTCAAATGGTAACCCAGCATATCGGTATATCCGTACTTAGCATCAACAGTAACACCCGAGTAGTTTCCTACACGTTCGTGTGCTCCCGATGCGAAGTTAAAGAGCGATGTTTTACCACAATTAGGGTTTCCCACCAATGCTACGTTTATGGTATGTAGCTGTTGGTGCACCTTTCTTTCGGCTTCGTTAGCGGGCGAAGATAGTGCACAAACATCGTCTTCTTCTGCCTCTATTGGCGGATTATATGTAGAGTGTGGAATATTTGGTGTAGAACTTTCGGTGTTTTGGTTTGTGTTTTTTGTGTTTGTTTGTTGGTTGTCTGGTATTGGCACCACTTCAATAAGTTCGGCTTCGTTGCGTCGCAAGCTCACTTCGTAGCCCATAATGCGATATTTCACAGGGTCGTGTAGTGGCGCATTTAGTAGCACTTCAACTGTTTTGCCACTAATAAAGCCCATTTCTATGATGCGTTTTCTAAAACCCCCATGCCCTAAAACCTTTATAATTGTACCAGTCTGACCAGTCTTAAGTTCTGATAACTTCATAATCTTATTCTTTTGTTTGACAGTAATTCCTTAAATATAAAGAGTATAATGCTCATAGTTTCCATAAATTTATTGATGTCTCGAAGTATTCTAAATCATTTAGAAATACAAGAAGACTTTGGAACGTTTTATGCCTTACATATTTCTTTACGTATGCCAATTATTCATTACAAAAGTACAAATAAATCGTTGGAGGCTATGTAACGTATAACTAAAACTTTGCTAAAATACCTAATAATGGGGATATACACAACACAAGTTCGTAGCTATTCACGTGTATTATATATCTATTTCTCTGAAATTATTATGATTATGTACAACCGAATAAGTGTTTTTTACGTACCTTTGCACACTGAATAAGCAAACAACAACGCTTTGCCAACCTATACAGAGATGGGCAGTGCGCAATAAACAAAGATATAACAACCTGTATGAAACTTACAAATCAACGTAGAAATATGCTCCATGGTGTACTACTCATGGCGCTTTTTGCGTGCGCAGCCTTCTATTTAGGCGACACAAATGTGGCAAAAACACTATCGTTTTCGCCTATGATAATTGGAATTATTCTGGGTATGCTCTATGCAAACAGCTTGCGTAGCGACTTGCCAGAGACGTGGACACCCGGCATTGTGTTCTGTTCTAAACGCATATTGCGCTTCGGAATTATTCTATATGGGTTTAAACTAACCTTTCAAGACGTTACCAGTGTTGGGCTTCCAGCCATTATTATCGATGCTATAGTGGTAACAGTAACCATACTGTTGGGTTTGTTTGTGGGACGATTGCTAAAAATGGATCGCAGTATAGCCCTGCTAACAGCTTGCGGAAGTGCCATTTGTGGAGCAGCAGCAGTTATGGGTGTAGACGGTGCAATACGTCCTAAACCATATAAAACAGCCGTTGCTGTGGCAACAGTGGTTATATTTGGAACGCTCTCAATGTTTCTTTATCCAGTACTGTACCGCTCTGGTGTGTTCGATTTGCCTGCACAACAAATGGGTATTTACGCCGGTTCTACCATTCACGAAGTAGCCCATGTGGTGGGAGCTGGCAATGCAATGGGAGCCGCAATTAGCGATAATGCAATCATAGTGAAGATGATTCGTGTAATGATGTTGGTGCCAGTGCTTATTGTTATTGCCTTTTTGCAGCCCGAAACGCTGCCAATGGCGAACACATTGAGGGCGAAAAAAAGAAAATACAAGTGCCTTGGTTCGCTATAATGTTCTTATTGGTTATCTGTTTCAATAGTTTCAACCTGCTACCTGCACCAGTAGTGAAAGCTATTGTTACCTTAGATACCTTCCTTTTAACTATGGCTATGACTGCATTAGGAGCTGAAACAAGTATAGATAAGTTTAAAAAGGCAGGTTTCAAACCCTTTTTGCTGGCAGCCATAATATATTGTTGGCTCATTGGCGGTGGCTATTGCTTAGCGCGTTTTGTGGTTCCACTACTAATGTAAAAGTGGAAAGACACAATAGCTCTGAAATGTTATCAACCACGTAAAGCCTCCTATTGGTAATAGAAAAATTATATATATTCCTCTCTCAAAGAAATATCTTTATACAGTAAAGCAATGAATCTTACTTTCTGCAGACGACTCTACTACACGTTAAACAGTGGGAAATTCTAAACTAAAATACTACATTACGTCTTATCTTTGGGTGTTTACACCACATTGGTTGCTCTCGTTGCTGCGCAAAATGCTGCTTGCTAACGTGCAACAACGTAGCGATTGGAACGAAATTAAGGCACGTGTAGACTACTATAACAGGCTTTGCTCGTCTAAAATAAACCATTCTGTTTTCCAACAAAAAGCCATTAGTCTTGCCCAACAGCAAAAAACAAGTCAATCGGTCTACTATTTAGATTCTTTTCGCTACGCAAAGTCGTTCCCATTAAACAATAAATGGTGTCTTTATCCAGGCGATGTAACCACCGTTCCCAGCGTTCCTTCCATCGTAAAAAGTAGACCGATTGCAGGCGATAATGCCAATTCGGTGTTGCTAAAGCTCGACCGCGTACGCCATTTTCTCTTTGTAAACGACCGTATAAGCTATGCCGACAAACTAAACAAAGTGGTGTTTCGTGGTTTAATAGGTCAGTTCGATAGCCACAACTTAAAGCAAAATCGCTACGATTTTGTACAGAAGTTCTTTGGTAATCCTCTCTTTAATATTGGTGTTATCGATAAGAATATTCCACAATGGCACACCACTAAAATGACTATAAACGAGCATTTAGCCTACAAATTCATAATGGCATTAGAAGGAAACGATGTTGCTAGCAATCTAAAATGGATAATGTCGTCGAACTCAATCGCTGTAATGCCTCGTCCAAAGTACGAAACTTGGTTTATGGAAGGAACTCTGATACCCGACTATCATTACATTGAAGTAGCACCAGACTACTCCGATTTGGAAACTAAAATAGACTATTATATACAGCATCCACACGAAGCCGAAGCTATAATAGCACACGCTCACGCCCATGTAGCTCGCTTTCGCAATGCTCGTCGCGAATATATAGTGTCTCAACTGGTGCTCTCTAAATATTTTGAAACAACTGAAGTGAAGAACTAGAGTGGGAGAGATGAGGACTGAAAAACATTTTCACCTTATTATATATATACCCCACAGCATAGTAGTTGTAGCATTGTAGAGTTGCATTTGTTGTGTAATGGCTATATATGCGCCACATAATTGCAATTTGCCAATAGCTTTAGAGATGCAGATAATTGCGTTCGCACATTATACATATCTGCAATAGATAACAGAAATAGGTTGGTTCCATAAATCCTATTTCTACACTTAACATAGCAAGCGTTACGCTTTTGTTTATACACTCTTTGCTATCGTGTTTTCTAATGTGGCATATCTAATATTCTTTCCCAATAGTGCGGTATATCTATCTTATACTATTGTAAGAACACAATAAACAGATTTAGAATACAAATATCCTAAAAAAACAATAATCCACGCTATGCACTTTAGAAAAACAAAGTATAAATGTTGCTAAATTAAAATATTATCATTATTTTTGCAAAACAGAGCTTTTAACCAGCTGTAAGCTAAACACAACACAACAAACACTACGACACAAACTAACCACCGTCTGTAAAAGGCAACAGAACACATAGCTTTTCTGAGCATATATCTTTTTATTTTTAACGCAATATACTTATGAAAAAGAACTACGTTTACTGGGTGCTTGCACTCATTTTTATCTGTATTCCAGAACTGAAAGCTCGAGCTGATCGTTATAAAGAACAGCCCAAAGAAGAATGGAACTATAATTTTGAAACAGCAAAAGCCGATAATCTTGGCGACAGACCAAACCATTACGACCTTAAACTGAATGGATTGGCGTGGTCGATGTATGCTGTTAGATGTTCTGGAGGACCAAACGATTTTGCCAATGGTAAGTATTCGGCACGTATTTACGGTAGTAAAATGTCGATGAAAGAGATGCCTTATATGACAATGACTGAGGATCAAGAACATGGAATAGGTAGCGTAGAATTCAATTATAGAGCATACGGCGAACATACAACATCGCAAGTAACTTGGTGTGTGCAACTTTCAGAAGATAAAGGTGCTCATTGGGAGACTATTGGTCGTCCATTTACTCCCACAGAAAAGGTGCAACACTTTCGTGCTGAAGCTAATTCTGGCGTAGGTCGCATACGCATTGTGCGTGCCAATTATGCAGTTTTCGATTGTAAAACAGCCAAAAGTTTCGATGCAGCCTTTAATTTGGACGATCTAAAGATGACTTATTACAATTCAGAAGCACCACAACGACCTTCTATAGCTGTTGAAAATACGCTTTTAGAATTTGGAGACGTGAACAAGAACGATGCGAAAACACTGAGAGTAAATATTGTTTATTCAGGTTTAACAACCAATGTTGCGCTATCGGTGGTGGGCGACGATGCTTCAGCTTTTAGTCTTTCAACTCACCAAATAGTAATTTCGAAAGATGGTGGTAAAGCTAATTTTGATGTAACCTACATTCCACAAACGTTAGGAGAACATCAAGCAGTGTTGAAAATGCAATCGGGCGATATTGAAACAGAAGTGTATCTTACTGGAAAAGGTGTACGCAAACAAGGTGAATATACTTATAGCGGAGGCGAAGGCACGAAAGATAATCCTTATTTAATAACCTGAACTCGGGATAAGGATAATACTCAAAAAAGTTGGTAATCTCGTTATATTTTTTGTAACTTTATAGTTGAATATCAATAACTTACAATTAATATAGCGATGATTACCAAAGACAAAATTACCGAAATCTTTTGTATTGCAGATGACTTTTGCAAAGAATTTGAGTCAGAAATTGATAAAATAGGGCTTCCTAATGATACCAAGTGTAAGCATCGCCTTCGTAAATGGCGTATGAGCAAGTCAGAAATCATAACCATAATGATCTGTTTTCATTTTAATTCTTATCGTAACTTTCAACATTATTATATGTTCTTTATCAAGGAGCATCTTGCAGATATGTTTCCTCATCTGTTATCCTATAATCGTTTTTTGGAGCTTGAAGCTAGAGTTTCGGTAGAAATGATGATGTTCTTGCAAATATGTTGTTTTGGCAGATGTACTGGTATTAGCTTTATTGACTCTACCTGTATCCCAGTCTGCCATAATAAACGTATTTACCGCAATAAGGTTTTTAAGGATTATGCTACCAGAGGCAAAAGCACAATGGGTTGGTATTTTGGATTTAAACTGCACCTTATATGCAATGAACGAGGGGAAATTCTCAACTTTATGCTTACCAAAGCCAATGTAGATGATAGAGATGAGAATGTCTTTAATAGGCTGACTGATAATGTTTTTGGAAAATTATTTGCCGATAAAGGATACATCTCTAAGGGACTATTTGAAAAATTATTCAATGATGGCATTAACTTGGTAACAGGTATAAGAAGTAATATGAAAAACAAGTTAATCCCAATATATGATAGACTGCTTTTAAGAAAAAGATCTGTAATTGAAACTATCAATGACGAACTGAAAAATGTAGCACAATTGGTCCACTCTAGACATAGAAGTGTACTTAATTTTGCTATGAATGTATTATCAGCAATGGCTGCATATAGCTTCTTTGAAAAGAAACCTGAAGTCAATTTAGATTTCTGCATAGAACAACACAACGGTCAACTTTCTTTGTTCTAAAAAAACAGTTTGTTTTTTTGATAAAAGGAGTAGCCTCAATCTAAGACGATTGAGGCTAAATGGGTTTTAGGATAAATAAATTAGAGTAATAAAAAGAAACTTATCCCGAGTTCAGGTTAATAAGTACAGCAAGCGACATAGAAGACCTTTCGTTTGCTGTAGATACAGAAACCGACTATGCTGGTAAGTATTTTAAACTTACAACCGACATAGATATGACAGGCATAAACAATATGAAACCCATTGGAAACAACTTTGGAACAGAGGGAACAAAGCTGAAAGCCTTTAGCGGAACATTCGATGGTAATAAGCATAAAATAAGTAATTTAAATATGATATACAAAGGAAAAAACAACATTGGTGTGGCTCTCTTTGGTATATTGAAGGACGCTAAGGTTATGAATCTTACGCTAACAAATGCTCATTTCGAGGCAGATGCTATCGTTGCAAGTATAGCTTCGGTATTGGTAGGTTCGGTATTGCAGAACTGTCATACGGGCGAGAACGTAACGGTAAAAGCTCGTTTGAAACCGTATGCAGGGGGAATTGCTACTTCAACTTTTCTTTCTCCATCGTTTATATCCAACTGTACATCAAGAACAAAGGTAGAATCGGCTGATATGGCTGTAGGTGGTATATTGGGAATGAGCAGCATTCAAGGCACAAGTATAAAAAATTGCATTAACTATGGTAACATAAATACAAATAGTAATGTAGCTGGTGGCATTGTGGGATACGTAGAAACAGGAAGTTTAAGCATTTCCGACTGTCTGAATGCTGGCGATATTAATGCAGAAAACATAGCAGGTGGCTTGTTTGGAACTGGTTTGCAAGGTTCTAATATAACCATAAACAATTCGTATAATATAGGTAGAGTAGGGATAATTGAGCCAAATGGTGCTGTCGATCCTATATTTCCAATTGCTGCTATGGCAGATGGTGTTATAGTAGATGTGGGAAATTGTTATTATGACAATGCTCTCTATCGTGGAAATTCTTATGGAATTGCTTATCCAAAAGATGATATGCGTTCGCAAGAATTTACTGATAGGCTGAATGCAGACCGTGCTGTGTGCATTTGGAAACGTTTGGTTGGTGTAAACAACGAATTACCTGTACCTTGTGGAGAAGGCGAAGTTATAACCCATATAACACAAACTGTAGATTTAGTAAAACCTTTATTACATGTGGTAGACGGACGTATTGTTGCTCCAAACAACTTTCGTATAAAAACAATACACAATATGGCTGGTTATAACTATAATACTTCTGACCAATTGCCAACAGGTGTTTATATTGTTACACTATTGTCTAACAAATCAATAAAACCTATAATACAAAAAGTAAGGGTAGTGAACAACTTTAAAAATAACTAATAATCAACTAAATAGAATATAATATATGAAGCGTTTAAATAGAACATACTGTATTTTTATAGCTGTTTTAATGCTATTTACAATAAGTTCTTTTTCAATAGTTGCAGCCGAAAACGAACACGGAACTCTTGTTGCTAACCATCTGAAAATACCAATATATCGCACCTATCGTATGTATGTAAAGGCATACAATAAGGCAACACAAGCGTATATAGCTAAAGGCGAACGCATAGTTTTGCGCTATACATCAGCCAACGAAGCTGTGATAGAAGCCAAAGGAAACGCATTTAAGTCGGTGGGAAATGGTAAAACAGAAGTAACATTACGTATATCGGGAGCTTATCCAGGTACATTAGATGCTTTCGACCCAAACAATGTGTTAGACGAAATGAAATTTACAGTAGAAGTAAACGACCAAGTAGATATGGTTTTTCCACAGTTTTCTATTTCTTGGGGCGAATATAAGGCAACTGTTTTGGATAGATTCTTGAAGAATAATGCATATATAAATTATACAAATAGCTATTGGGCGATGAATCCAAAGATTAGTGCCGATAGTCGTAAAGGATTAGAAATTCTTTCTACCAACAATGCTGAGTTTCCTCTTATTATGCTCGATTTTACATCAGGCGATACCGAACTGTGTGCTCTTTACTTGCTTTCTGCATCTTGGGAACGTGTAACTACACCACAAATAAGCGAAGTTTACAAACTATTAATAGCAAATGGATTCCTTGATAGAGGAACAAATACCGATACACACTGTTGGCAAATGTATAATCCAACATCTAAAACTCTTGCTACTTGTGGACTTATGATTGTGCAAGGCTGTGGATATTGCTATGTAAGTCTTTCGTATTTGGCAGACGATCCTAATCCAACTGCAATAAAAAACACGCTACTTGAACAACCAAAAATAAGTTGGAATTTTGCAAATGGTGTGCTAAATATACAGGCAGAACAATATGTTGGCGAGCCACTTTCCATCTATTCTATATCTGGTAAGTGCCTACAAAAAACAACAATACAGCCTGGTAACAATATAATTTCCTCCTTAACACATCAACCTTTCTTTATTCGTGTAGGCAATAATGCTGCCATTAAAGTGTTGCCTTAACCATTTTGGCATTGTGTGTATGGTAAAAAATAGTTTCAACCATTCTGTGGCAATATAGTTTTATGGGTTCGTATATACAATGAATTGGCTTTTGTAATGCTAATATAAGTTAGAAATAATGAGTTAAACACATTAGAAAAGCCAATTCGTTTTTCTTAATTTCTACGATAAGATACATTGAACTTAGAATTAAGTGCAGAAATATAATAAAAAAATAGCGAATGTTGCGTTGTATACAATGAATCTAACAATTACGAAATAGAGATATAGTAGTATGATAAACAGCCATAATGCAATATTTAGCGTGTATATTCCGCTGCTTATGACGGTGATTTTAAGTGGTATGACTTATTTCCATTGGCAGTATAAACTAAAAGTATTTATACTTGTCGGGCATATTCTTTTTATTGGTATATGCTATTCTTTCTATGATACTACTTAGTTATACAGTAGACGAAAAGCCATTTTCTGCAACAGTAAACAATCTATCGCCTATGCAATTTCCCGTTAGTATTCTTAGTATTACACTATTTTTTGTATCAGTTGGATTCTTTGTTGCACAAGAAAACAGCTTCAGTTTATTTTTAAAAATAGTTTCGAGCATTGGCATATTGCTTTTTATGCTGTTTGGTTTCTATTCGTTTTTCTTTATTATGGCTGGTCTTGCATCGCTAAAAAGTGGATAAGCATTTGTTTGTCTTACCTTTATAATGGTGCAAAATATGGTTTGTGCAAACAATAAAAGTAAGATATATTTCTACAAAACTATGTAAAACTGTCTTTTTATAAACGTTTTTCTGTAACTTTGCAGCTATTATGAGTAAAGGAAAGTTACAGAAATTTGCAGAGTTAGAAACGTTTAAGAATGTCTTTCAATATCCACATGGTGTTATAAGCGAAATACCATTCGAAATGAAAGGACATTGGAACGAACAGTATTTTCATAATAACAACCCAATAATTTTAGAGTTAGGTTGTGGAAAAGGAGAATATACTGTGGGCTTGGCGCGACTTTATCCGAATATAAATTTTATAGGAGTAGACATAAAAGGTGCACGAATTTATACAGGAGCAAAGCAAGCGTTGGAAGAAAATTTGCCTAATGTAGCCTTCTTACGAACAGGAATAGAGATTATAGATCGTTTCTTTGGTGCTGAAGAAGTAAAAGAAATATGGCTAACTTTCTCTGATCCACAGATGAAAAATGCACGAAAACGCCTATCGTCTACTTATTTTTTAAAACGCTATCGTAACTTTTTGGAAAACGAAGGAGTAGTGCATCTTAAAACCGACTCTAACTTTCTTTTTACTTATACCACTTATGTTGTTGAAAAAAACAATTTGCCTTTGCTTTTTCGTACCGAAGATTTGTATGGCAATGAAACAAATGGTGCACAAGCGGACGATATTGATGGAGAAACAAAAGAAATACTTGGAATACACACTTATTACGAAAATCAATGGATAGAACGTGGACTAAACATTAAGTATATGAAGTTTAGATTGCCACATAAAGGTGCTCTTGTTGAACCAGAAATAGAAATAGAACTCGATGACTACCGTTCGTTTAAACGCACAAAAAGAAGCGAAAAAGAAACAGCACGATAGTATTCGGTTGCAATAATATGCTTTGAAAAAGAAGCTAATAGCAAAAGAAAGCCATGCAAATAGATAGATTCAAATATTTCACTTTTACATATCTTGATACATCTTTGGAGCAAATAAAGAAGTATATTCTGGAAAAGTGGGGAAGTGATGATAAGTACAGAATAATAGATTCTCCATTTCAGTTTAATCTCTACGACTTATGTCCACCTAGTGGCGGTGCACATTTTGCAAAGCTGTATTTTTTTACCCCAAAGTTGTGTAAAAACAAATGTATAATGTTCTCAAACTATTCTGATGGTTTAAGTTCGTTGATTTATGTACTTACAAACGACTTAAAATTAAAAGCATATAGTTTTAGAATAAGCGCAAACAATATTCCCCGACGCATTAAATGAATTTAGCTGTATAGAAAATGGAGAAACGTTACGAACTGTTTATGCGATGAAAGATCCTAAATGGAAATTTTATTGTGAAGGAGAAATACAACCTTTTGAGGAAAAAGAGTTTTTATGAAAGAAAAATAATAAAAACAACGATTAAATAAAGAAATTCTTATTTCCTATTGTGTTAAATTAGGAATTGACATACGTGAAGACTCTTTTTGGAAAAAGCTAACAATCTTTTATTCGTAGAACGAATTTCGTGGTAGTAATTTTTATAATCCGCAGAAAGGGTTAAACCATCATACATTCTTTAAATACTGCCATTTTATTATTGTTCCTACATAGTCTACTTTACGCTTTCACAGCCGTAATAATGTTCCAACTAAATTGTAATTATAAAAACAAAAATTTATAATTATAATTTTTTTCTATTTTATAATTATATTTCTCCCATTTCTTATTATATTTGCACTGGTGATAAACAGTACCTTTTTGCAAATGTATTTATTTGCAGAACAAAGCGAAACAATAAAGAAATTATCAGCTTGGAGAAAAAAAGGAAAAAAATAAATATGGCAATGTTTACGAAATAAAGTTGCCTAACGGAAAATATACTTATATTTGTTGGATAAAACAATTCAGCTTTTGGTGTATTCAATTACCATTCAGAAAAACCAGTAGACAACTTAGATAGTCTTTTATCTGTTGGTTTTTAAAATATACATATCGGGCAAAAGAAACCGCAATTAGAAAAAAAATATGGCAGACTAATTGGGCATATCGATTTGGAAAAAGAAAAATATAGAATTTCCTGATTTGGCAATATTTATGTCAAATAACAAAGAACATTTTATAGAGCAATCGAGAATAATGAGAAATGGAAATTCTTATTATGCTCCCACAGATTACTATATTAGTCTTTTTAAAAAAAGGATATATTGCAGGTTTCTTTGATAAACCAAATATTTTTTTGAATTATGGCTAACAAAGAATTTAGATAATTATCCTGCCAATGAAGAAATTTTTTTCCTTTACCAGAAAAAAATATAGTTAGAAAAAATTACTGCCATTTTTTTCCCTATTACTGCGAAACTATAATAGGGAGAAATGGCAGTTTTTTTGCTTTAATCCGAAATTATTCTCTGTTGTATATATTCTCACGCGAAGTTACTTCTCCAGTTTCTGCATCTATAACAATATCTTCTGAACCAAAAATAGTTTTACGTTCTATAAACCATTTGGCATTTTTGTTATTACGAGGCACAAAGGAAATTCTGAAAGGTCCACTAGAAACACTTGTTTGTTGTCCTTTTCCTGTTGTTAAATCTATCCAACCTTCTTTTTCTAACCAAAGAAGCAACTCTTTAGGTTTTATTTTTAGGTTTTCAAATTTCTGGTCTTCGTCTTTTTCTTTTATCAGTTTACCCTTTTTATCGTACTCACGCCAAATACCAATTCTAATATTTGAGCAATAAAACCAATCACCTTCGGTGTCTAAAAAGCCATTTTTATAATACATTTTGGCATTTTTTTTAAAGGTTAATGGCTTTATCGTAACAATCCAATTAACGTCTTTTTCAAAACTAACACAAACAATGGTTCCATCTTCCTCTGTATATTCTTTATAACTTGTATTCGGAGAAAGTTTACTTTTATAATATTTGTAATTAAACTTCTCTGGTTCTTTCATATTGTTTAAATTTTTGTGCAGTACACGGAAATATGAATGTTATAACTAAAAAAAGAATAATGTATCTTTTCATCTTATTTGTTAAATTTAAACGGCTATAAAAATATGTTTTCTTTTAATAATCTATCGCAACAAAGATAGGAATTGTTTTGCAGAAAATGGGAAAAAAATACTATTTTTTTGTGCTCGCTTAACAAACATTATGCGTATGAACATTAAACGTAATTCTATGATTTTTGCCTCGCTTATATTAGTTTTTACTAACTGTAGGTTGTAACGATAGTAAAGCCATAACACCCGAAGTTTACAGTTTTGCAGAGGTTTATAAATGGTTAGCAATGAATAGCGAAATGAAAACAATTTCGATGTTGATGAAATAGAGCGTTGAAACAAACGATAATGCAGTTTGCTTAAACTAAAAATAGAACGGAAAATAGAAAATAAACTTATATAAAACTATATTTATGTTGTCGGAGAAAGTAAAAAACTACTTGATAGAAAATGGAATGTACGATGATACAGAAGACGAAGCCTATAAAAAAGTAATGTCAGACTTAGGGATTAACCTTGAAACTCCCTTTGCTCAGTTTAATCTTTATACAAATCAAACAACATTTTCTGGCAATCGTGCAGAGTTATATAACGTTTGTTGGTTTGCAATAAACTCAATTTATTACGAACAAATGGAGAGTATGAGGTCTGTTTTCAACTTGCCAGAAGAGTATATTCCACTCGATAGTTTTGAAGGAGAGGGTGGATTTTTCTATAATAGGCAAACAGGCGAAGTATTAGAACTTACACTTGGAAAGGTTTACAATGATTTTCAGCAGGGAAAATTAAAGCCACAATGGTCCAATTTCAACACTTTTCTTGAATGGTTTTTCGACCTATCATAACTTTTTGTGAAAGAAATGTGTGGAAAATAGTTAGCAATGAATGTAATTGCAATCTTGTAAAAAAATACTTTTTTTGTATTTAATTTTTTTATATGTTTGTGTAAATAGAAGAACCTTCTTCTATAAGGTTCTTTCTTTTTTAATTCGTAGCTTCACAAAGTTCTTTAAAATTCTATGTAACAATAATATATACTAATTCCTTTCTTTCATTCTTATAATTAAAGAAATTTGAATTACTATACGTTATTAAACCTTAGAATCCAACTGAATTCCCTATATCCTCCATTACATTCAAAAAGAATGGTACTGATGTAATTTCCTTTATTCCTACTAATACAAGCAGTTGCAAAGGTCATTGGTGCTACATATGTCTCACCTATATAAGATTCATCAGTAAGAACAGGCATACTGTAATATGCATTTTTCTTATTTTTTAAGTCAATAAACCATTTGCCACCAATATGTTTTCGGAAAGTTTCTCCGATATAAATGGTTAGATAGTCTAACAATTCTTTTTTCGCTATTAACTCGTTATAGTGTTTGAAATTAGAAAAGAATCCATTTTTCTAAATCATCTAACGACTTAATACTATAATTGAGTGTCAGATTGTGTTCTTTTGCAAATTCGCCAGTGAAATATTCCATCTTATCAGAAATAAAGAATATCCATTCTTGAAAGTTCTCTTGTGTATATGCCATTTTTTTATATTGTTAAACTATAGTAAGTAGCTGCAAATATAGTTATTTTTTTATTTGAAATTTTTATATAGCCTAAGTGTAAATTATAATGTTGTTTGAAAAACATAATTATAAAAACCATAAAAAAACATAATTATAAATTTTAAATTTGTAATTATATTTTTTTGAAAGAATTTAATTATCTTTTTATTATCATAAAATATGTTTCTTGTTTAGCTTTTTATTTCTTTTATGCTTTTATGTATAACTACTTAAAAAGATAGATAAATCGGCAACGTGCAATATAAAACTGATTTTATAAAAATAAGATGATGATTTTTTTCAGCCAAACTAACTATATTTGCAGTTGTAAACTTTTGGTTTTACAATGTACAAGCAAGGTGTATATAAATAATAAAAAAATAAGAAATGAATCTATTTACAGATAGTAAGTTAGTGTATGAAGGTAGAAAATCTCTACTTTCAGAGTTGGAAATAAGGCAGTTATTGGAAATTACTGATGATAAAATAAATAGCTTTTATTCAATTTTTATCAAACTTACGATGGTGTCTTTTTTTCCAAAGCAAGCCATGATGTTTAGACACTTATTTTATTCTGTTGAAAAAGCTGATTGGGATAAAAATAGAAATAGGTTTCTTTTTTTAAAAAAATCGAAGATATAATTACTAATAGAAAGCTTCTATTGGAAGAAGATAAGGAGTTAGAATGTTTTGTAAAAACTCATATTCCTTTTGCTGATGATGGTCACGGTAATGATGTTTGGATAGAAATTTCAACAGGAATAATTAAGGCTTTTTTTACCATGAGTATTCCATTGAAGAAGGACTAATAGAGATTGCTCCTAATTTTTAATGATTTTTTTGTTCATCGTTAGAGAATTGGACGCTTAAATAAATCTTGCCATTTAATGAAATAAAACGCTATTTACATTTGCAAATAACAACTACTTTTTTTGGGGGCATTCTTACACGTCATTGATAAAATATTTATGGACTATATAACAAAAATTAAAACAAAATGAAGAGTTTGAATATTGGTTAGGGGCTGATAACGAACAAATTTTTTTAATGTTGAAAACGAACTAAATATTAAACTTCCCAAGCAATACAAAAATGTTTTTTTATCTCAATGTGGAATGTGCAATTTTGGAGATGTAAATATATTGGGTATAGCAAAAGATGAAAATAGTGTTAGTTATTCGGTTGTGGAAGTTACGAAGCAAATGAGAAATGAACTAAATCTTTCAAACAATTTTATTGTACTTAATTACGAAGTGGGCGAATATCTTACTTTATACAAGGTTTCTGAAAAAGAAGAATTAGACGATAGCACTATTTATGGAGTAAACGTTGCATATAATGATACAGAAAAAATGATTCTTGGAAAACCAGAAAAGCTTTTTTCGTCGTTCGAAGATTATTTTGAAGACTTTATCGAATTAGGTTCTTAAAAATTAAGCCATTCTAATCAAGGCAGTTTTTTTCCTATTCTCTTTATTGGTAATAATAGAAACGGAAAATGGCACAAACGAAAAATAATAAATAGGTTATGGGTAAAAATAAATATGGCAATGTTTATGAAATAGCATTATCCAATGGGAAATATGTTTATGTATGCTGGATAGAACAATTTAGTTTTTGGAATATTCGATTATATCGCTGAAAAAGCCTATTACAGATATAAATGATTTGTTATGTGTTGGATTTAAAACATATAAAGCATGTAAAGAAACAGCGGTTAGAAAAAAAGATATGGAAATTGATAGGATATATTGATTTAGAAAAAGAGAATATCAGTTTTTCCTAATTTGGCTGTATTTCTATCCTATAATAAAGAACTTTTTGTTGAACAGTCGCAAACAATGCGACATGGCAACTTAATAAAAATACCAACCAACGAATATTTAGCCCTATTAAAGAAAGGATATATTTATGGTTTCTTCGACAACTATCAAACTTTTGAATTATGGCTATCTGGCAATATAGAAAACTATCCTGAAAATGAAGAAATATTTCCTTTACCAGAAAAATATAGTTGAGACGAATATGCTGAAAATAGTGCGTAATTCTATTTCTATATCGCCTTATAATAGTGTTAAAACGGAACGAAAGACAATTTTTTGTTGCTTTTCATCTTCCTATTAAGAAGGCAAAATTCAGCATATCACGCACAAAATACACCCATATAAAGCCATATAAACAGGCGTAAATATCACAATTTGGTAGCAAATAGAGTTCTGCTTTCTATGGTAATTCTCTTTTAACGAAACATTATTTTGGCAACTCTATTAGTTTAAAAGCACTGTGTAAAAAAACGATAAAACATTGTTGTTTACATCTAATTTATAATTAAAGCTATTACTTTCTGTGTCTATTTTGATACAATCGTCGCATAATGATATTTCTCTTATAACTTCTTTTTATAAACTGTGGTTTGTTTTTTTACAACAAAGTATTGTTCCTCTTCGTTAAATATCCTTATGGAATCAATTACGTTATAATTTTTTTCACCTTACTTATATAAAGATGTTCAAACTTGTTGCCAGTAAAAAAATAAGTCTATTTTATCAAGGTCGTTATTACTTTTTAATATTTTTTTCCATTTATCCATTACAACTTTAAACCCCAACATATTAATATGGAAATATGTATTTATGGTAGCTGGAACAGATTTTTTTGCCGATACTACATATCAAATGTTTTTTTATTGGTATCTAAATTAACAAAATCAACAGTTGTAAGTTCAGATTCACCATTTGGATTTAAGTCTACCTTAAATTCATCATTATTTCTTTTTATAAATTTTTAAACCAGATGAAATTATAAGTTCCTCAATATTCGGATTATAATAAAATAGAAAAATCTTTTGCTTCAATTTGTTTCATAATTTATTTGCAGCATCTTTTTAACTTCCCACGAAAAAGTAGTATTATGTAACCCCATCATTTCTAAGTGTAATTGTACAAAGCTATCGAATATATTTTTTTCTAAAAAAAATAACAACTTGGGAATAATGTAAAACTACTTTTTCTAACATTAATAGCAATTCCTCTTTTGAACTATTATAAGGTGGTTTCCATACTTTTTTTCTTCTTGTTCTATTATTTCATCATATTCCTCGTTTGATAATTGTTTTTTTCCATTGCAATCTGAAGAATATATCTTATATGTGCTAATTGGTCTAGAGTTTTATTCTCTCTAAAACCCAATAACAGTGCTAAAGCTGTCTCTTCTTTACCATAGAAACCAGATCCAATTTTTATCTATATAGCCTATTGTTGTATCAAGAATGGACAATATCTCTTTATATTCTTGTTTGTTTAATACTAAGTTACTCATTTGCTTATAATGTTTTTACAATACTTTTGTTGTTTCTAAAAATTTAATTCAACGTTGTTATATTAAAGTTGTATTGTTCGTCTTCACGCGGATCGTTATAACTTGTAAACTCATCAGTATGTTCAAAGTTAAAACCATAACCATAAATGGTGCTATTGTCGGGCATTATTCTTTTTTTATAACCAGATATAGCCACACGATATTTGCCTTTTTTTCGAGTTTTTATTCTGAATCCTTTATATAATGTTTCACCATCTAAAGTCTGATAAGATAAATTTTCTAATGTTGGATTCTTAAACTGGCTTATTTTTAAAATTTGCTAAACTCCCTAAAGAACCAATCCAAATGTTATTATCTTCAACATTTAGGTTAAAAAGCATCATAGGTAAAAAAACTTTATTCCAATGGTCTTTTATAATTTCATCACTACCTATCAGAATTTCATAATCTATTGAATTGATGGGCACAATAGGAATCCATACCCCTTTCTTTAATGATTCTATATATAATTCAGAATTATCCTGAAAGACTTTCAAGATATTTTTTTACTCTTTATTTGTTTACTTGTAAGAAACCTCTTTAAAGTTTCTATACAAACAACATAAATACCATAACTTTCTACTGATAGTGTTCTTTTTTTCCATAATTTATTTTTTTGTAGAATAATTATATTACTTATAATTAAATACTACAGACTTCTATTAAATCCTTTTCTATTATTAGTTTGTGTTCAATTAGCTTTTCTGTTATTTCTTGGGAAGCAAATAAACAATAGTCTTGTTCAAAATCAAATCCGAATTCTAAATTGCTTCTATAAAAAGTATTTGGTTTCAGTTTTTTTGAAACACATCGGCATCAATATACAGAGGAACACTACCATAAATACCCATATACGAACCGCACTCATTGCATTTATTTTCAAATTCAATGGGACGTTTTGCCTCGTTAAGCATAATTTGTTGAGAACATTCTATCAGATAAAAGCCTTTACTTTTAGGTATAGAATAGAACATAAGCCCTTGCCAATTTGATATTTCATACAAATCTTTAAATTTTTTTGCGATACCATTTTAAAGCCATCATAACTTCCTGATAAATGATATTTCTTTCTTTTTTTATCTTATATGTAGGCAAATGTTTTTTTCTATAAGACTTCTTTTTATTCAAAAATCATCTTGCAAGTAGGGCAGGTTATATACTTGTGTCTGTCTACTTTGCTAACATTTAACAAATAACTGTCATTATCATAAAATTGCAGCTCAAAGTATTTCATAATTAACATTCTGTATTTTTTTAATTCAGTATCTGTATTTTTTTATCTATATACCCTGCCAATTCCATATTTTTTTCAAAAATCTGTTTAGAAAATTCTCACATATATTTAGGGTCAGAATGATGTACATACGTAGCACTTAATTCGAATATATAAACCTCCATATTTAAATTTTTTTAACGAAAGTATATAGTTATACGCTGTAAAACAGAAATGTACAACTGCAAATGTAGTTATTTACTCTGATTCTTCGTTATTTTATTATCAAAATTTCTTTATTTTGAATATTTTTTTATCCTCTTACCATATTTATATTTCTTTGGTTGTAAAAATTATTTAACGATAAGTGAAAACTTTACTCTCACCCATTATTTAATAGCCTTTTTCTATTTCAGAGCTACAAAAAAATTCTACAGAATAATAAAGAGGTATGAATCTTTTTCAATTAGTTAATTATGCTAAGGCTTACACTAATGTATTACACAAATTTCAACTTGTTTTTAGTAAAAACCACAAAAAAATAATGAACTTATAATATGCACCACCAAAAAAACTTATTTATTTTATGGTGTCTTGGATTGCAAAAAAAGCGGAATTACCTACATAAAAAAACAATTCTGCAAAGATTTATATGCAATTTAGTTTTACCAGATAGCTACAGCTAAGAAATTTATTATTAAAAAAATAAAAAAACTATAATTATAAATTTTATTTTTTTATAATAACAAACTCAGGGTGTTTATTATTAATTTTTTTCTAACCCATAATTTCCATTTCCAAACCATACATTTTTCTTATTAGTATAAGAACTATGTTATATTGTTTCTTCTCTCAAACAGTGTCTCTGTAAAAAAATATTATCAGGCATATATATGGCAAATATTTACATCTGCAGATGCAAGGAAAGATAGAACGATACCAAATATCGATGAAAAAAATGTAATTAAGCTAAATCATTATTTCTGTTTCTCTGAACAGGAATGTGTATTTAGAGTAAGGGGATAAAATTAAAAAAAGAAAATAGAAACAATAAAGCAAAAATTCAATTAACAAAAAGAATTTTTTTAATAATGAAAGAATGAAATATGAGAAATAAATAACTACTTTTTGCAGTTGTACGCTTTTTGTTGTCAGCTCCTTTAAATTATGAAGGTTGGGCTGGAAGCAAAAAAAAGATGAAACGTTAACTAATAAGGAGATGCTATTAAGAAAGCAAATTATTGACATTTAATTGTTTGACAGATGGAAATTATTGTAAGTTCTGTAATAGGCGGGCAATTAAAGCCTGAAGTTGAAATGGAGAAAAACCTACATCAAATAATAATTGAAATGAGGAAAAAAATCTAAAAAAAGCAGTTTTTAAATATTTCCTTTGAAGGACTTGCCAAAATAAAAAAATCAATTTATACATAAGTGGCGATGTTTCAGAATATAGTTCCAAATCGGGAATAACAAAATGTAGATACTTTCAGAAAAAAAGAATGAGTTAGTTCTCGAATTTTGCATTGATAGATATTATTGGAATTCTGAACCAATGCTCGATACAAAAAGAAATTTCTATTATTTTTTTAGAGAGTTCGTTTATAAATTTAGGGATTTTTGATTAAGGAAAAAAACTAAAATCTAAAGGATATAACTTTGATAGTGAGATGTTTAAAGAAATAGCTTTTAAAAAAAGTTTGATAGCACTATAGAATGGAAAACGACAATGAATATTACAACAAAAGTGCACAAAACCAAAATAATAACCAAAAAACGGAAGTAAAGAAATGGAATTAGATAAAACAATTAGAGAAAATTTAGATGGGGATTATTTAACAATCCACGTGGAAAAATTTTAAAGAAGGTGTGGAATATGTCGCTCAAAAAAAGTTACAACAAATACATTTAATAGGTGGTAGGACAAAAAATGTTATTGTTGACTTTAAGGAACTTAACAAATTGTCTGAAACGTTGCAAGATATATCTTTCATTCAAGATATTGGAAACGTGATTAATTTTGAATCTATTTACAATCTCAAAGAAATGAGAAAGATATATATTCATGATAAACAGAAGTTTACATTCGATGTCTCGCGATTTACAAAGCTCCAACATTTAGGAGGTGATTATTGGAATGGATTAATTAATTTAGACAAGGCTTATTCTTTAACATCTTTGGTAATTTGTAAGTATCCTTTTCCAAACTTAGTACAATTTTCTGCATTGCGAAACCTTGAAGTTCTACATATTTATGGTTCAAAAATCCATAATTTAGATGGTGTGGAGAAACTTTCAATTAGAGAACTTTCTCTTGCGAGGAATAATAAACTTGACGACATACATAAAATTAATGAAGTTTCCAGTTTAGAGAATTTGGAGATTGAATGTTGTAAGAAACTTTTAGATTTCTCATTTCTTAAAGATAACTCCTATATTGAGGATTTATTTATTGACAAACTGGACTCTATTGATTTTGTAGAATCTATGCCTAATCTAAAGAAAATAAACTTTTGGAATTGTAAGGACGGAAATATGACTCCATTATTAAAGTCGCAGTCGTTAGAAGATGTGAACTTTTATCCCAATAAGAGGCATTATACACATACTCTTAAAGAAATAGAAGAAATAAGGCAAAAGAAAGATAAATAATGTGGGGTTAGTTCTTTTATGAGGCATTGGAAGATGCTACACAACAATTAATAAAACCATTAGTATGCTAAGTAAAGCCATAATTAATTATTTAAAAAGAAAATAATTTTTATCTAGAAAAAGAAGAAAAAAAACTATACAAAAGCTCTTTTAGATTTGGGAATAAACCTAAACTCTGATTTGGCATATTTCTGTTTACATACAACAGAAATGAGTTTTAAAGGGAGGATTGGTAATATTGATAATATTTGTTGGTATTTAATATACTCAACGTATGCTCAAAGAATAGAATCTTTGCAATGCTTTTTAGGTTTATCAAAAGAGTATATTCCATTAGATAGCTTTGAAACAGAGGGCGGTTTTTTCTACAATCGGGAAACAGAAGAAGTTTTGGAACTTGAACTTGGGCAGAAATTAATTGATTTTCAAAATGGAAAACTTCAACCACAGTGGCAAAGTTTTAATTCTTTTTTGGAATGGTTTTTCGAATTATGAGGCTTTTAGCATGGCTTACTTAGGCTTTAGCAAACACCTTTTAGTTGTTAAGTAGCGATATTCAGAAAAATTTTTAAACAAATGTTTGTCAGTATTATATAAAAACAAGAAGTTACACCCTAAGAATATACCCTAAAAACTATATATTATGTTTAAATTAGAATTTAAAGCAAAAACTATTGTAGCAACAAAGAATAGCAAAGACAACTATTATATGGTTGGTTTTGCAGATGATAAATATAATTATAAGAATTATATATTGTTTCAAAGACCAATTATGTTAGATAATGATGACGATCCAGAGGCTGACTTAAACGGATTATATGCTGAATGTAATGGTGATATATGTTATAATGCTTGTAAGTCTGTGCGAATAACAAATAAAAGTTGCGTATTTATAGTTCAAGATAGTACTATTATCGTAGATATAGAAAATATAAAAAAATAAATAAACGTTTTTATAGAATATAGCAAGTGTATCTTTAAAGACTTGTTGGTTCTTGATATTTAACCCATTTTGTTCCTATTATTAAGTGCAATATTTTTGTGTTTAGAGGAACGTAAGGAGAGAAAAAATGGTAGAGTAGGGGCATAAACTGCCTTTAAATCGGGAAAAGATAAACGCTATAAACCAAATAAAGGCGGTCATTAATAATATGGAATAATTATGGATGATAAAGTTAAAGTGTTGCTAAAGATTGAGATTCCTCGACTAAACGAGGATGTTGATATTGCTTCTATACGGAAAATATTAAATGAATATGTAAAATCTCTTATTCCTCGGATCAATATTCAAGATTTAAAGGATTGGAGTCTTTTAATATGGGTAGCTTACCGGTCTACAAATGGAATCGGCGTTTTTAAACGAGCAAGACGTTACCCTTCAGATAAAGAATTTGAATTTTCGATTTCTGTTACTATTCCAGATGATAATCAGGTTTCGTATGGTCTTTCCAAAGTAAAAGAAGCATTCTATACACCACTGAGTGATAAAAGTTTTTATAGCTTAGAATTTAACTTTGAAGACTACAACAGTTTATACGAATACATTCTTAACAGTTCTAAACATGCAATAGATTTGGCCTTTATAAAAGGTATTACATGTAATGGCAAAAAGATTAAGTTTCAAAAATAAGGGGGTATGACGTAGTTGCAACCAATGGAAATAAAATGAATTCAAAAACAATTTAGTAATTAACATTAGAATTAAAAATTATGGATACATCTATTGAAGATACTATTAAAGAGAGATTTGTCTCATTCTATAAGGCTATGAATTATTGGTACCTTTTATTGTAATAATTTGGAAGATGACGAAACTCTCACCGATTTAGAGATAACAAATAAACAAAAAGAGGAGATTAAGGCTATTTTTTTGATAAATATTGCACAAAAAAAGGAAAGAAAAAAATGGACTTCCAAATGTTATATCGTTTGAGGTTTTTTTCTTCTGAAGATGACTTTCCTAAGATGACAATTACCAGTATAAATATTGATATGGAAAAAAAGAATTGCTATTCTTGAAGTGGAAATAGAAGATGCCCTTAATTCGAAATATCAATATATTTTTAAAAAAAATGTAGAGAAGAGTGGTTAATTGACTCTCGAAAGAGATATAGTAACTGGAAAAAGAAGTGGGTAATAGAGGGATTATAAAGTTGTTTATCAAAAAAATATAATATGCAAGTCATAAAGAGACTTTTTTTGAAACAAGAAAAAAAGTAATGATTAAGAGAACACAGTTGAAAAAAATATGATGAAGAGTATATATGAAAACATATATACCAATAAACAATTGAATGAGATATCAAATATGGTGTTTCGTTCAAATTTATCTGAGGAAATACCAATAATAGACAGGTATGAAAGGATAAATGTTTTTACAAGAGAGTATTGCGCGTGAAGATTTTTTTCAGTGTGTCTGCTTAATTGTTCCTTATTCTTACTATACAATCTGAAACTTCACTTAAAATATACTTTAAATAATATAGAGGCAGACAACTTATTTTTATGTATTACAGTGGTAAATCCTGTAGACGAGATAAACGATGTTGGATTTTCTGTACCAAATATTCTTATTAGCACAAAACTTGTGGCAAATTGTTTGACACAAGATAAAGCTATTAATCTAAAAGAAGAGAAATATTTAGGTGAAATGTATAGAACAATAGTTGATGAAAATATGTTTGCATGTTACAAAGTTATTACTCCAGATAAGTATGGAGATATTATTAGATATTATATTGTTCCCAAACTATGGTAAACTTTACAACTGTAAAGGCTTCTTTAACTTTATATCTTTCCGCTGCCAGTTAGGAAAGTATGAAGACATTGTAAAAGAAATTGGTAACCATTAACTATAGACTTTATTATGTTTTTTAAGAAACTATCGAAATATGAAGTATTAGAAAAGATAGAACAGAGAAAGATAGAACTTCGAAAAATAGATAAACTACCATCTTTATTAGACAAGTTCTACCTGTCTTTCGTTTCAAAATACGAAGGTATAGAGATTACGCCAGACATTGAAGTGTTTGGATATGAGAAAGCTTTATGCGAGAACCGCTATTTGGCAGCTAATTATGACAATATAAGTAAGAAAGTTTGGATAATTGGCACTTCTGGACAAGGCGATGAATGGTTTATAAACAGAGAAAACAACTTAATTTTTATTCTACGATCATAATCAAGGAGAATATTCTAATATTAGCCAATTCAAATGTTTAAACATTTCGTTTTGTAGTTTTCTACAAATGGCTTTTTTATATCAAGACTTAGAAAAGTTGTTAGACAAACAAAACTCTATTGATAAACCATTGATAGATGATTTTATTAATGAAGTTAATTCCATTCACCCCTATTTATATACAACTTACCCTTATAAGTATTTCTGATAATAATAAGGTATGGAAGCAGAAACTTAATATCTTTTGGTAGAAGAATAGGGGCAACAATAATTCTTTCTTCATTCCTGTTTACCATTAAGGTCAGTACATTATGAGGTTAAATTAAATGGAAAGCCTCATACCGAACACAACGCTCCAATGAAACAAAAAGTTAGATGATTTACTTCAACGGTACAAATATAGAAGAATGAATGCCTGAACGGACAAGAAAAGAATTATTGATTCTCGAACATAATACGAGAATGGGATTGAACAATGCAAGAAATAGTCGTTATTAAATTGTTTTTTTATGTGGTATTTTTTTAACAACAGTAGTAAATAAAAAAAGATACACTTATAGAGCTGAATGGTTCTTATGACAAGATGGCAAAAATACTTTTTCTCTGATATTGAGGATAAGAGGTATTTTGAAAATGTAAAATTCAGTGGAATAGCTCAAAAAGGATTCACACATAAACTACTTTCTCAAACAGATTATTTAATAAATGCCCGTTTTGGTGGTATTCCTGTGTTTTCAGAAAGATTTATAGAGAGAACAAGGCTATATCTGTCCGATAAAATTAGTTTTTACCCATGTCAGATACTACTGAACAATAAATCTTATAACTTTTTTTCTATGCAGAATAAAGCAAATTATGCCTGTGATTGATTATGAAAAAAATCTGGTTATAGAATTCTATCAGATGGAAATAAAATAGTAGATGAACCTATTATTATTAAAGAAAAATGTTGATGAAGAGTTGTTAATAGTACGAGATTCTACATATAAATCTAAAAATTATAGTAAGCAATTTGTTTTAAAAAGATTGTTGAAAAAAAGAACAATTGAATGTTGGTTTTTATAATACCTCCCAGTCATTTTTGGTAATATCTTATTCTATAGCTGAATAAAATTAGAAATATTTGCAATACCTCTCTAAATAAAAAAATGGGCTGGAGTTAAGACAAAAACGGAATAGATTTAAACAATTGCGAAAGGAATTTTTGTTAGTAGAGACCAAAGCTGGTACTAAAGAAAAGATAATTCGCATTAATAGAATATAAATACTTCAACATAACAAAATGGAAAAAGAGTACAATAGAAAAAAATCAACGATTTCTTCGCAAATAATATGATTGCAAAAGGAACACCATCTAATTTAGATGAAATAGCCTATGCAGAGAAAAGAATTAGGCATTAAGTTTGATAAAGATTATGTTTATTTCTTGCTTAACTTTGGAGGGTCTCTAATAAAAAATAAAGAAATATATGGACTCCACAATCCTGAACTGATGGGAGAAGATTCAATAATTAGTTTAACCAAAAGATTTCGGGAAGAAGGAAATGAACATTTGGACTGGCTTATTATAGGAACTGATTATGCAGGAAATCCAATTGGGATAAGTAAAGAAGGAAAAGTTTTACTACAAGATTACGATAATGAGTGAATTAAATGTTCTTGCCGAGTCTTTTGAAGATTATATTCTTAAATAAGCACATCAAAGAAGAACATTAAATATAATTAGAATTATGAAAAAAATTATTGTTTATCCAGGAGAAATATTTTTGTATTCCATTGTTTATGCCCAAAGACGATTGGGATTTAAAAATGAAATTATCTGATGAAGATTTAGATAAAGAATTTGCATTTGGAAGAGTTATAGAGACGAGTTCTTCGGTTTTTGGTAGAGATATTCAAAAAAATAGGTTCTGCTAAAAACAAGTATAGACGAAATAGTAAACTCTGGTATTTTTGTTTTCTCCACTACTAATATTTTTGGGATGGTGTTGTAAAAAAAGATGGCGAATAATTGGCAAAAACAGAAAACTACGATAAATATAAGCATTCAAATTACGATAAATTAAAAAAATGATATTCGGAGTAGGTGAAGATTTTTCGATTAAGACATTTTTAGCACAAAAAAAGAGACACCAATAACAAGAGAAGAATTTAACGGATATCAATTTTCAATAGTTTGGTTTCCTATCGATTTAGAAAAATAGAATATTAAAGGCTATTGAGTAGAACCCAAATTGTGTTTACGAAAATGTGGAATTAAATGCTATTAAATTATGTATTATCAGTTAAGCGAGTTTTTATAAAAGGGATATATACCTTCAATATGCAGAAGAAAAATAGTATTGAATATAATGCCTTTGAAAAAGGAGAACGTATAGAAATAAAAAAAGTGAAATATTCTATAAAGTAGACAAGATAGATGATTATTTGAATAACTATGATGTTTTTGCCAACATTTGGAACACCGTTAGTAAGTTCAAAGTTTGTAAAGTTGTTCAAAGAATATGAGGAAGATGTTCAATTTTTTTAAGAGTAAATATAAAAGATATAGATGGAAACACAAACAGGAACTTTTACATTCCAAATATTCTTAAGATAGTTCCTTGTTTAGATGAGGAAAAAAATCGGTCGTTGAAACTAAAAAAATATGGTTCTGCTATTATAAAAGTAATAAAACAATTATATATTGTCCCCAATTCAATTCGTAATTCTTTAATGGTAAGAATGAAAGAAAAAGACCTCGTACATTATTGTTACAGAACAATTTAAAAAGCTTTGTGAATCTGCTAATTTAAAAAGGAATAAACCTTATAGAAGAAGGCGCGTCAATTTATACAAACATCTAATAAAATAGTAGCAAAAATAATACTCATAAGAAAAAGTTTGGTTTCGCTAATTAATTGATTTTTAAACTATAAAGACACGAAAAACATATAGCTCTAACAAAACAACTTTTTAAAAACAATATATCCTTATATCGAATTCAAATAAAAATAATTTTTTTATAATTATAATTTCCTGTTTTTTTATAATTATAAAAATTATTTTTTTATTATTATTTTTTTGTTGAAGGAACAATATGTATGGTTAATAACAAAAAAACTATGTCTTTAAACATATCATTATCAAAGTTATTCTGAGTCTAACTTTGTCTAAGATATATTCCTCTTAAATGTATTTTTTTATGCAACTTAAGGTAAAGAACATTTAAATATAAAATAAAGAGAAATAAGAAAAAAATAACTATATTTGCAACTGTACACATTTCAACAAAAAAAGATAAGGTTATGGCACGATTAACATTCGACGAAAGAAATAAAAAAATAACTACACCAAGTATAGCGATGTATCTATTAAAAACAATCAATAAATATAAAGGATTACTACCGGAAGAACTGCTAAACATCTGGCAAAATATGGGCTTTGGTATTTTCGAAGATGGTTTTATACAGTTGGTTAATCCAGATGAGTACGAATTCGTATTCGATTACATTGATAAATTGTTAGAACCTTCTATAGTATTTGGTATTACGGCTTTAGGAGATTTGTTAATTTGGGAAGGAAATAATAATTGGACAGTAGCACCTGATGAGGGAAATAGAATTTTTGTTTATAAATATAAGAAAATGTACAAGCGAAATTTTAGGAGATATGGATTTTCTTTTAAACTTTACTTTAGGAGATGAAACGGCTATTAAAGACAAGGAATATTTTAACTCTCTACCTTATTTAAATATTAAAGGGAAATTACCAGCTTTACAATATGGACAATGCTATGGTTATGTTCCAGCTTTGGCATTGGGAGGCAGAGCTTCTAATAAAAATATGCAAGTTGTAGATGCAAAAACATATATAAACATAATAGGACAAGCAGTTGGTAAAATTATAGATTTATCGGAATAAAAAATATGGAAAAAGAAGAACGAATAAATCAGATTACCAAACAAGTAAAAATACTGGAACGAGTACCACGCAATAAGCGAATAGAGGTGTTTAATCGTGGTGCAAAAAATATTTATGTAGTGGGCAGTATTTTATTGTTGATAGTTCTTTGGGGCGTAATTTTTGGACAAACAATTCTTGATATGGAACCACTTTGGCAACTGAATAAAGGACTTATGAGAAATACTTGGAACATCATTGGTAATCTTTTCTTTCCCGTATTCTTGCCATGTATATTCATTATTGGAATTCCAATAGAAATTCGCAATTACATTATCAAACGAATTGTAGAAAAAGAGTATCCACTAAAACCAGAAAAGAAGTAGTAAGCAATGAAATAAAAAGCATATAGTAAACGATATGTGTATTGTACTTTTTCTATCTAATTTGCAATTCATATTGTTCTAAATAACTATATAAAGGCACACAACAATTAACTTAAAAAAACAAAGGAAAGGAATTTAGACAATAAAAAGAACGAAGAATCAGAAAAAAATAACTACATTTGCAGCTGTAATTTTTATATATGGTTCACGGCTTAAACAAGACGGTAAATCTTTTATAAACTTCTTTTTATGTAGCTGAAAAATATCTATAATTGTATGCTTCAAGCTCTATTAAATAATAAACTTAAGGATTCGTTTAAAGATCCATATTTTTAGACCTTCGGAAGATACTTTAACATCTTCTGTAATAGGTCTTATGCAGTACCTTCCAAATGAAGTTATATGGAAGTTGCTTAGTCAGGCATGTGGTATGAAATCAAATTTAACTTTGAATCTTGGTAACATAATTAGCTTTCATTTTTGGGCAAGATGGAATGCTTTGGGAACAAGTAATTCTAATTTCGTAGAACCTGATGTTTGGATTGAAACTGACAAATATGATATAATCATTGAAGCAAAGAAACATGACAGTTCGGTCTCGCAAAATAAAGACCAATGGAAAAAAGAGTTGAAAGCATTATGCAATGAAAGATTAGAAGACACTAATAAAAAAATATTGTTTATTGCGCTTGGTGGAAATGAATCTTTGTATAACGATACTGTAGAAGTTGATGGTCAAAGTTATACTATTTATACTGCAAGTTGGTATAACCTTCTTCACGCAACTATAAATTATAGAGAAGAATGCCAGGATTCAAGAATTATCAGAGTGATGAATGATCTTATCAGTGCTTTTACTATCCACCGAATATATCATGTGAATTGGCTAAAAACGCTTCATAGAAAACAGATGAAAAACAGTACAATACAGATTATTAAAAGCAATTTAGAATTTGACAATTATATGATTTTAGGAGGTCTATATAGACCTCTTAGGACACTAAAAGATAATAAAAATCAAATTATGGAAAAATATTGAAGAGTTAAAAGAGGCTCTTTGTGATGTAAGAAGAGCTCATAGAATCATATATTCATATCAGGCTAGAATGTTAGACTTGATAAAATTTATTAGTGCTAAGCTGAACTATACCCGGATTGAAGGTGCTACCAAATATTTTTCTAATGGTATAAGAAAAGGGCGAAGAGAATTTGCTCCACTTCAGATTTTTGAAAATATGTGGGCATGGGATTTCATCTATCCATATTTAATGGAGTATTATATTGGAGAAAAAAAGGAAGAAAATGGAGATTGGATAGCTTTAAGTATAATTCAATATTCTGATACTGGTTATTTTGAAATGGAAGGTGCTTCCCATACTAAAATCGATAGTTTTGCTTCAGAAGAGAACTCTGCATCTAAGCTTCTCTTTATTATTGAGAAGAAACCTCAGAAGGTAAAAAACTCGGTTTGGGATATTAAAAAAATATCGTCATGGATAAGGAGTATGCTTCTAAGAATTTTAAATTTTCAGTTCTTAACAAGAATGGATGTCGCCAAGGCTTATATTCATTTCCTATAGAACGATTCATTGATGAGAAATCTTCACTGCAAGCATTACAGGAGTTTTTGGATTTCTGTAGAAACAATGATATTGTTGATTGGAAAATGGTTTAATTAGATATTGAATCCAAATAATATAAAATTCCATAACGCCGATTATGATAAATAGTATATAAACTCTTTCTTCCTATCTTTAATCTCAACTGCACAAAAAACAGAAATCTACATTGTTGAATATATCCATCAAATGTAGATTTCTGTTTGATATTTCTTTTCAGAATAAATGTATTTATACTACGTGGCTACTATCGTCTACAGAAACTTCTTCTTCACCACGTTTTACTTCGCCAGCGTATGTTACAAAATAGAAACCCTTACGAGGTGTCCATTCCATACAAAAGAGTTCTGTTGGCGATTTAAATCCGTTACGTATAATATTGTCCAGCACCCACGATTTTGATAGATTACATTGTGCAAGAGTACTTTCTATTATTGCTCCATTATTTACTAATAAAAATGATGGCGCAGTATGATTTGGTGAAAGAACAGTTACGGCACCATTGGTCTCAAAGATAACATCTTCAGTATCGAACATAGAGAAAATTCCCTTCTGTCGCAACAATAATCTGAACTGTTCCATTTCAAGACTATTTCGTTTGAAATTCTTAAAATTTATTGCACCATCTTTTACAAGATAAACACTCTCCCCTTTTATGAAATGGCGTAAGCGCGACGACCGCATAGCGAAACGAACAAGCATATTGAATAGCGTCCACACGGTTAAAGCAAAGAGAATATGCCATATTGACATATCGGGATTGTATAAAACACCACCGACTAAAGCACCAATAACAAATGCACTTACAGTGTCAAGTGGAGTAATCTGTGCCATTTGAGCCTTTCCTGCTATACGCAGAAATACTAATATACCAATCATACCCGTAACAAGCTTTAGGGCAATGGCAATGTAAGGTTGTACTAAATCCATAATATACTATCTTTTATTATTATTTTTAGGAGACAAATTTACATATAAAATAAATAATACCTAATGTCTTTTATCTCATATTTTATATGTTTTTATATTCATTAATATCTGCTCATATTTCATGTTATTATTCGAACAATAAATGCGAAGAGCTACTACCCTACCCCGTTAAAAAATATTTAAATAGAAAAATATCTTATTTTTTTTTTTTTATTCCAAAAAAACATTATACCTTTGCACTCGCAATTGAGGCAATACATTTATTTAACTTGTTTAGGTTGCAAAATGGTAATCACCATTGGAGAGATGGTAGAGTGGTCGATTACAGCGGTCTTGAAAACCGCCGTGCTGAGAGGCACCGGGGGTTCGAATCCCTCTCTCTCCGCTAATAGGCTTCAAAAGGACTTCACAATAGTTGTCATTTTAGCCTTCAAAATTTAGATAATCGTTGTAAAATCAAAGGTTTTACAACGATTTTTCTTTGTATATACCTCTATCGCCTGACGGCATAACCCTATGTTTTGACAATCATCATTCGGTCAAATTCTGCTACATAAACTGCTACAAAAAAATTGTAGCAATAAAAAATGTAGCAATGACGGGATTTTGAATACCAAATTGAAGGCATCAATTCTTTCTGTTTCAGTATGTTATATATTAACTTTGCAGCCGAGTGCTACACAAAAGAATGATGCATTATGAGAACAAATTTCAAGGTATCCTTCTACCTACGCTCAAACTATGAGAACAAAGAAGGAAAGTCGCCTGTAATGCTCCGTGTATTCCTTAACGGAGAGATGTCAAATTTTGGATCTACGAAAATATTCGTGGACAAGTCGCTGTGGAATAACACTACCAGCAGGCTCAAAGGTCGGACGGCAGAAGCCTTATCCGCTAATGCCGCATTGGACTCTATTTCTGCTACACTGAATAACATCTATCACAAATTTGAGGATGACTCCTCCATGTCATTGGATAAATCCGCTCATTCTTTGTCGGGAAAGACAGGGAGTACACGACCTTTCTCCCTATATTCGACAAGTTCAACGAAGATGTCAGACAGCGTGTCGGACACACCATCAGCAAAGATAGTTTGCAAAAGTACAGTGTTTTGAGAAGACATTTCTCAGAGTTCCTTATCCATAAATATGGAAGAAAGGATATTGGACTTACAGAGTTTACACCATCCGTGGTACAGGATTTTGAGTTGTATCTAAGCACGGTGGCAGGCTGCGCTTACAACACGTCTGTCAAGAAAATGAAGGCACTCAAGACCGTAACCATCTATGCGCAAAAACGTGGTTATCTTCTTCACGACCCCTTCCTCAATCATCGTTTTCACCTGGAACCTGTTAATCGCGGTTTTCTCACGGATGAGGAAATTATGAAGATAGCCAACAAGGATCTTGCTATTCAACGCTTGGAGTTAGTAAGGGATGTTTTCATCTTTTCATGTTTCACAGGTCTGGCATATATTGATGTTTCCAATCTCACACCAGACAATATCGTAACACTTGATGATAAGCAGTGGATTATGACCAGAAGGCAGAAAACAAGTGTGGAAACAAATGTGTTGCTTCTTGACATTCCAAAGAGTATCATCGCCAAGTACAGTCATAAGACCTATCGGAACGGCAAACTGTTTCCCATCTTAACGAATCAGAAAACCAACGCATATTTGAAAGAAATAGCCGACCTTTGCGGTGTCAAGAAGAACCTGACCTTCCATCTTGCCCGCCATACATTTGCGACCATGTCGCTCAGCAAGGGCGTTCCTATGGAAAGTGTGTCGAAGATGCTGGGACATACCAACATTAAAACGACACAAATATATGCCCGTATTACCAATAAGAAAATAGAACACGATATGGAACAGTTGGCTGGCAAGTTAGACAAGTTCAAAGTTGCTATGGGCATCAACTCAAAATAATGTATAACCCCAAATCAAGAAGATTATGACAACAGCAAAGAAAGAGCTTTCTTACTTCCGTTTGAAGTTGGAAGCGTATCTCGGAGAGCATTTTCCAGAGAGAGTGAATGAAAATACGTTTATAACTGCTCGCGCAGACGAAGCATTGACAGCTTACTGCGATGCTGTAGCACAAGGTTTTTCTCACCCAGAGGCAGAGGTAATGGCAAGCGAAGTATTATATCAAGGTTTGCATTTTTCCAAGTACGATACCCTTGTTTCTGTCTTAGAGAATGAGTTCGAGAAAGAACTCCCTTCTCCTCTTCCAGAAAGACTAACACCAATGCTTCTGAAGAATAAGGCTGTGCAAAGCGTTTTCGACAAGTATGAACTGACAGACGACTTTGGGGCGAGTCCAGAGTATGAGAAACTCTACACAGAACTGACAGGGACAATCGTTCTGATCATCGAAGTTAATGGTCTGCCAACCGTCGATAGTGAGAACATGACTTGATGTAGCACCATCGGGAGCTTTTGTAGTGTCAAGAGCCAAGATAAACGCTCCACTCCACACGCCAAGAGTTTTTTCAAACACTTGTCTTTGTGTAGTCTGCGCATCTTGTAACTGCTCTTGAAACTATAAAAAGCTCCTATATGAATACAATCATCATGAATCAAGACGTTCACACACCTGCCTTCATCAAGGCAGACGCATCGAACAAACCGATAAGGATAAGCAGCAGCCGACTTTTCCCAAGCAAGTCCGCCGCTTCGCTTGGACACGCTTCATCGAACTCGCCGTTCTGCTTTCCATCGTTATCGGTGCGGTTTACCTCATCTCGAAGATAGTTACGCCGCAAGTCGTAACCGCCGTTTCGGTTATTCTTAGCTTCCTGATACTACGCTTCATTGTCAGAGTTATTCTGCAAGTAACCTTTACAATCCTGCGTTGGCTGTTCTGGCTTGCCGTCATCTTGGCAATCCTGCTCTGTGTGCTCTAACAAGAAGTTTTTTCGATAAGTTCTTAATAATCTGATTCTATACGTGGTGCTCGTTTCCTAACTTTTTTCCATAAAAATGTATTTACCAAGTACGAAATTGCTAAAAAATGAGTACTTTTGCAGTGTCAAACGCAGAAAGGTGACAGCGTTAAAGTCCGCCTAAATTACATATCCAATTATTATGGCTTATTTATTTCTTATGTTGTCCATAGTTTTGGAAACTATAGGGACTGTATGCATTAAGGTCTCTGATGGTTTTACAAAGCCATGGCTTGTTCTTGGGACATGCGTATCTTATATGGCATGTTTCTATTTCTTATCTCTTTCGTTAAAAACAATTCCTCTCGGTATAGTCTATTCTACATGGGCAGGTCTTGGATTGGTACTTGCTACTGCTATCAGTATCATCTGCTTCAAACAGCATTTTGATTTAATGACTATCTTCGGTGTCACATTAATCTTGGTAGGAGTAGTCGTACTCAATTTTTTTTTCGTCAGCTCATTAACGATAGTTATGCATCTTATATGGGTGGTTATCTCGCTTGAGGTAGCCACCTTTTTTGTTTTCCATACTGGCTCTCACGTCCATCTATTCCACTTTGATGTGCCATAAGTCGGTGCTGATTTCTTTTTATTCGCAAAGGTAGTATGGGGCTTGTGGCTTTCAAAAGGTCTGTGCCGTTTGGTTTGTCTGGAAAATCTCCACACCTACGGGTAGTATTTTCCGACAAAACCTTGTGCAAGCCCGCCCCGCTACCTCTATTTTGCTACAAAAAGGAATCAGCATACTCCGATCTTTGGACGCATAAAAAAAATGTCGCTATGGATAAGCAAAAGGTAAATACAACATCTTCGATGAACAGCAAAGGATATAGCTCCTCCTCTCATTACCGCATAAGTTCGGTGGTTGATGAAAGTGAGCGTTTGGTGGCAACTAAGTTTGTGCTGTGGGACGTTGAGCCGTTGGAGAGCCTTTGTAATAGCAAGGTGTATCTTCTCCGTGTGAAACTCAATCGTGGTGAGCGAATGAGCCGTGAGGACGAGTTGTTGAGAGCTTGGCTCGAAAAAAAGAATTGGCTTGTCGAAGCGGTGAACACAAACACCTACTTCCGTACAGCCGTACCCCTTATGGGTTATCGGTTTGACTTTATGGACGTATTGAAGAAGTATTTGGTCAATCAATACGGACATTGGGCAGAGTATTACGCACCCGACCGCACCAGCCTAAGAGCCTATTTGTATGGTAGTGTCAATCAAATAGTAGAAATCCCCAAACATTAAACGACTATGAAAGGAACAGAACATTTTACGAGAGCAATAGCCGAGTATCTCAATCAGCGTGCAGCGACAGACCATTTGTTTGCACCCAACTTGATGAAGCCTAACAAGAGCATCGAGGAGTGTGTAACCTACATCTTGAACCAAGTGCAGGCGAATGGTCTGCAATGGCTTTGAGGACGATGAAATCTACTCAATGGCGGTACACTACTATGACGAGGATGAAATTGAAGTAGGAATGGAAATCACTTGCAGAGTGGCAGTAAATCATCTTGTAGAACTCACAGAGGAGGAGAAAGCCGAAGCAAGGCAAGAAGCCATTAAGCAATATCAGCGTGAAGAACTTGCCAAGTTACAGAGCCGTAACGCACGAGTGAAAAAGACTGAGAACGCGACAACCCAAGTACAACCATCACTATTCGATTTTTAAGCCTATGAAACCGAGAAACAAATTTGAGAAGGCGGTTTTGGAACAAAGCAAGCATCTTCGCCCGATAACCAAGACACAAAGTAAGTGGGCATTCCGTGAGTGTATTGACCACTTCGCCTACCGCTTGCCAAAAGGTCGCACTACTTGTATGGATTGTGGGCATAGTTGGGGAATGAACAAACAGAGAGAAACTTGCACTTGCCCTCATTGCAGGGTAAAGTTACAGGTCAAGGAAACATACGAGCGTAAGTTGCAGCAGAAGCAGTATTTCACCCTACTTACCACTTGTGGAGAGTTTCAAGTATTACGTATGTTCCTACTTATTGTGGGTATGGAGAAAGGTTACGAAGCACAGACCTCCATAATTGAGATTGGGCAATATTGGTGGAATATGCAGGGACGAAAAGCTGTGGTTGCCATACAGAGGGTTTTGGGACACTATGTTGATACCTTTTCCTATTATAGTCCTATGGCAATACGCAACGATAATGAAGCCTATCAGCATATTGCCTACTCACCCATATATCCGAAGTTCAAGGTTACAGACATACTTCGCAGAAATGGTTTTAAGGATAATTTCTATGGCATCGTGCCTACCCAACTTATTCCTGCATTACTTACAGACAGCCGTGTGGAAACATTGCTAAAGGCAGGTCGTACAGACCACTTACGTTACTTTCTTGGCAACAAGAGGACTTTTGAGGAACTATGGCAGTCCTACAAAATTGCAGTCCGTAACGGCTATGAGATTGTGGATATTTCCCTTTGGAGTGATTATGTAGATACACTTAGAAGATTAGGAAAGGATATTCATAATCCAAAATATTTATGCCCCACAGACCTTAAAGGCGAACACGACCGCAGGCACGAGGAACTTCTCAAACTGCGTGAAAGGGAGGAGATAGAACAGAAGCAGCAGAAGGCAATCGAAGATGAGAAACGCTTCAAGGAACTCAAATCCAAGTTTTTCGGTATCTGTTTTACGGACGGCATAATCCAAGTCCACGTGTTGGAGAGCGTGCAGGAACATTTGGAAGAAGGTGTATCAATGCACCATTGCGTATTTTCTAATGCATACTACCTTAAGGAAGACTCCCTTATCCTTTCGGCTACCATTGAAGGCAAGCGAATAGAAACCATTGAAGTATCATTACGAACTTTGGAAGTGGTGCAAGTCGTGGGGTATGCAACAAGAATACGGAATATCACGAGCAAATTGTAAACCTTGTCAATGCCAATCGAGGTCTTATAAGCCGAAGAATGAAAGCAACAGCATAAAGTATGAACCATTAAATTATCAGAGATATGAAGACAGAGATTGAGGACATCATCTACAACTATGCGGATGAATTGAAAATTGGCGGACAAGGTGAAAGCCAAATACTGCATATTCTCATTAGGGTTATTAATTAACCATATCCAAATCTACAGAAGAGGTTTGTCAGTTTCTTCAAAAAGGGTCTACCTTTTCGGCAAAAAAGGTAGACCTTTTTAATTGAAAAGGTAGACCCTTTTGGCGAAAAAGGTAGACCCTTTTCTGATAATAGGTAGATAGTTTTACTCGTTTAGGTGAACCTTTTTGCGAAAAAGGGTTGATAATTGTCAAAAAAAGCATGTACTTTTCTTGGAGATAGTCAAATATTTTCTTACCTTTGTGATATAAATCTACTAACAAGCCTGAGGAGGATAAAGCCCCAGCCTCTAAAGGCTTAACAATCGGGGGCAACACTAATGACTATGGCGAACAGACCCATTGCTTATACGCTAAAGGAGCGTAAAGGAACAGTTGGAAATTTGAAAGGGAAAATCGTTGTGCAGGCTCATCCTACAGGACGAAAGAGAGTTGATCATCGTAGTTTCTGTGATGAAGTGGCACACGCTACAACGTTCACAGGTGCAGAAGTCGAGGCTGTTCTCAGACTTGCAGCTGAGATAGCAAAGAAGCACGTTGAGAACGGAGACATTGTAGACTTTGGAGACATCGGGACACTTACACCTTCTTTCCAGAGTAAATTGGTTGAGAAGGGAAAAGCGGAGTTCAACCCCAAGGTTCATATCACGAAACCTGTGGTACACCTCACTCCCTCAAAGAAGTATTTTACACTTACTGGCGTGAGCTACGAACGTGTTTCAGCACCTGACAAGAAGTCTGGTGAGGAACATCCCAATCCAGGACCTCAGCCAGAACCGCATCCATAAAATAAGATGTATGTGTGATTGCTAACTATAAAATTGATGCGTGGAGACGATGTACTCCACGCATCAATTTTATTTAGTAGTATGACTACTATTTTACAAATCCATTCTTATAAAAGTCATACCAAGCTGCAATCTTTTCCGAGGTATTGGCTTTCAGAAGTGAGAGCATTTCTCGAGTGAATTCCAAATGAGCGACACCATTTGCTGTAACAATATTCTTATCACTCACTGCCTGTGCGTTCACATATCCTGTTTCGTTCGTGTATCTTTCACCACCCCATTGTTTAAGTTGGTCGAGACCATTACCCGTATGTTTTACGTTGTTCAAAAAGCCATGAGCACACAGAAACGATGCTCCGTTGCATATCGCTCCTACGATTTTACCCTTATCCAATGCTTCTTGTACCAATGGCGCAACAAGTTCTGCTTCAGGTGAATCCCATCGATTGCCACCGATAAGAACTAAGGCTGCATAGTCTTTGGGCATATTCTCAAAAGAATAATCAGGTAACGTTTTTAATCCACCAATGGAACAGACTGCATCTAATGTCGGAGCAACTGTATGCACTCTGTACTTGATTTCACTACCTGGTATTACGCCAACATGAAGGGCTGTAGAGAGAAAAGCACCTTCCCAATCTGTGTACTCATTCAATAAGACGAAGAGTACTTTCTTTGTTTTTTCATTCATTGCTTATCCGATTTAATCGTAATACAAAGTTACAATTTTTCAGCAAAATAGAAACAACATCATAGGAATAATTCTTGGTTTAATATAGTCAGATGATAAAGAACAACGCAAACTCAACCTTTCGGCGTTTGACCAATCCATTCAAAACTTTTCCTTTATATCGACAGAACGAAACATACTCCCAATAGAAGTTTCTGTCTCCAGCTTCTATTTTTCGTAGCAGCCTACTCTTGGAGTGCTTACCATATCCAAGCAATCGTCCTACACCCACATTGTAGGCAAGGAGGCTAAGTAGCAGCGCATCTTTACCATAGCCTTTAAAGTGATCAAAACATTTCCAAAGGTCGGCACGGAGCAGTGAATCAGCCTGCCGTTCCGTCATATCCGCTGTGAAATGCTCTCCTGGTTGCAGCTGATGACCATAGCCAACATACGGATAATTCTTCCAGCCGTGCATACCCTCAAAGTCTGTCGGCTTGTTCCGACAATTGGCGATCCTGCACTTTCTGTTCGCTGATTACGTTTCTATTGACCGAATGAAGGATAGTGGTTGATACTGCTGGAGTTACTTCCTTTTTTTTGCCGAATATGCCTAAGAAACCTTTTCGTTTTGGCTTTTTGGACTGTTCCTGCACACTTTTCTGTACAATAACCGGAATTTGATTGGCTATCTTCTTGTTAATAGATTGTTGTTCATCCATTAACCGGACTATCTGGAACATCTGTCGTTCCTTATCCTCTAAAAGACTGCGCACACTATCGATGCGCTCTGCTGGATAGGTGGCCTTGAAACGGCAGAGCATACTGTCCATTGCCATACGCCGTGCATGGTAATGCTCGATATCTTTATCGTTCCATTCCAGTATTGTTTCACCCAATAGAGAAAATTTTATCATTTGAATATTGATATTGTTTATTTCTTTTCGGAGCTCGTCTATTTTTTTATTGCCAAGTTCTAATGCTTCTATCTCCTGCCATTCATAGAGGCTATTATATGCCATACATCCGATAAGAATGGAGATAAGTATATATCCCAACCGTATTGCCTTATAGAAATTTCCTGACCGCTCCATTATTTTAATGACATTGATTTTTGGAACATGAATAAAAGTTTATCTTTTTCGTTCATGCGGATATTATCAGAATAACCGTCTTTTGTTATTTGATACCCACATGGCTTAACCATAAAAATGCCTAAGCCCTTAGTGTACGAACTTACTTCTGAGGCATAGTCTTTACTTGTATTTAATGGAACTTTCCCTTTAATATGACACCACTCATTATTACAACTGATGTCTTCAATCTCAGACATCAGTTTTTGCAAATCTGTAATAGCTTTGGAACTCGCTACTTGGGGTATCTGCAACTCAAAACAGAGCATCGGTTCGAGAATGTCCACACCTGACTGTTGCAAAGCCAGCCTGAAGACATAAGGGGTCAGCTGTCTGAAATCAGCAGGTGTACTTACCGGGCTATAATACTCGGCTTGAGTAAAAGTTACTTTCAGATCTGTCACTTCCCATCCATGTAAACCAGATTGGCAAGACATACGAATCCCTTCAAAAACGGCATTTTGAAAAGAATGGTTCAGATAACCATAGGAGATGTCACTTTCGATTTGCAACCCTGCCCCTAACGGTAAGGGTTCAAGAGTCAGCCCTATTGTGGCCCAGTAAGGGTTGGGTGGTACTTCGATCTGAATAATCTTATTGACCTTTTTATAGGTCGTTCTTTGTAGATAGTCTTGATCTCATCAAAATGGACCTTTACGGAAAATCGTTCTTCCAGCAATGTCTGTATGATTTCCTTTTGGGTCAAACCATATAACGAGATTTCCAATTCATCACTATATGAGTTTATGGAAAAGGACAAAGACGGGTCTTCAATCCACAATGTATTCAGAGCGGATATCACCTTGCTTCTCTCTTCGGGCTTATTTGGCCGGACGGAGGATTTGAGAGCGGGATGCTGATGAGATAATCCTTGAATCAAACAAGGTTTAGCACCTAAATAATCTCCGATTCGAAAATCTTCTATATCTTCTACAATCGCGATATCATTGGCACCCACTTCATCAACATTTATCTCTCTGCCCTGATAAATAGTCTTTAGATTTTTAATCTTGATGAATTTTTCCGAATCGTTGATTCTTACAACGTCTCGAAGTCTCAGACTTCCGTCAATTATTTTAAGAAAACTTCTTTTATGCCCTTTGGGGTCATGCTCTATCTTATAGAGATAAGCTGAAAGTCTGTTTGAGACTGATGCCGGAGGAAGTATAAAAGAAGAAATGGCGTCCAACAACTCATTGATACCGATATTGAACATTGCTGATCCATGTAGCACCGGATAGACTTTGGCTTTTGCCACAAGAGCGATTATCGTATTCCAATAATCAGCCGGTGAAATTTCGCTATCCGCCAAATATCGTTCTAATATATCGTCGTCATGGTTGCATACAAATTCTTTGTATTCTTCCTTTATATATGTTTGGGAGCAAACCGGATAAACCGATCCATCGACAACAGTTTGCATAAACAGGACATCTTGCGACAGATTTGTTTTTATATCCATATACAAACGCTCCAAATTCACACCGGCACGGTCAATCTTATTGATAAATATAATTGTCGGGATTTGCAGCTTTTGTAAAGTACTGAACAGCAACTTTGTCTGCGCTTGTATGCCTTCCTTTGCGGATAAGATGAGGACTGCTCCATCAAGCATTTTGAATGTCCGCTCCACTTCCGCAATAAAATCCATGTGTCCCGGAGTGTCAATGATATTGCATTTCACTCCATTCCAGATAATAGATGTCGTAGAAGCCCGGACAGTAATTCCTCTACGTTTCTCTATATCCATAGAGTCCGTTATGGTGTCACCATTATCCACACGGCCGCACTTTTCCGTTGCTCCACTGGCAAACAGCAGATTCTCGGTTACGGAAGTTTTTCCTGCATCAATGTGAGCAAGAATTCCTAAATTTATAATATTCATTTGGATTAAGCAATAATATACTACAGTAGATGCATTGTCGAAACGCACCTTTTAATACCTCCTCGTAGCATATGAGAACTACAGGATTACTAACTCGTATTAATATGTATATTATTACTGCCGCATAACGATTACAAAATTACACAAAAAAATATATCTAACAAAAGTGGGAGGATTTTTTAACTTTTTACCATAGACATTTTATTAGGGAAGCGTAGGTTCAACTGGCAAGTACAAATAAGTAGAAATGTTTGAACAACACCGTTTTAGGAAGTTGAAAAATCAAGTTTCTCTCTCGGTATAGCGTTTATTTTGGCCAATATCTTCTTTAGTTTAGCATTTGTGTATTTCCCATTCGTGTTCTATTTAGCTCCTTATTATGAGTATGTAGCAAGTTACTTATCAAATTCAGCCTCTTTGAGGGTCAAATATGGTTTTGCAAATGGTGACTGACAAGACATAAACAAGGTCAGCAGGAATTTTTTACATAAATGGACATGAATGTATATAACCTAAAATAAGAATAAATTTTAATAAGGGCTGCCCAAAAAGAAAAAAATGCAGTTGCCATTTTACTACGACTACTGCACGCTCAAAAGGTGACAAGTCTGCCAGCCGCACCCTGCGCTGGGCAAGGGTCGGCTGACAGGACAGGCAGAATACACAAAGTAAAATGAAAGAATTTATCGTTCGCATCAATTACGTTTTTAGTGGCGAGAAGATGCTCATAAACGAATTGAAATTCCTCTGCGAAAGGGGATTGATTGCCAAGAAACAATACCCAGAAGTGCCTCCCGTGTGGAGTATTCACTTACACCATTGGGCAAGAAAGTGCTGCCGATTATCGATGAAATTTCCAGATTCGGAATGGAAAATCTGTGAATCATATTCTAATGGCACTCTCTGCTATATGCATGCCATGCGGAAACAGGTCATTTACCTTCGCCAAGTACTTCTTTTAATGCATTCATCCCGTTGATGGCGGATGGGAAACCCGAATAAACAGTCATCAAAAGCATAATTTCCTTGATGCTTTCTTCGGAAAGTCCGACATTCAAGCCTGCTCTGATATGAAACTTCAACTGAGGTAGGGCATTGCCCAAGGCTGTTAACGCTGCAATGGTGGCTATTTGACGATATTTTCTATCCAAATTTTCTCTTGAGAAAATATCTCCATATCCGTATTCGAGTATGAACTGTGTCAATTCAGGAGCAAAACCATCGTAAGTGCTTTGCAGTTGCTCCACCATTCCTGGAGCTATCGCCGACAATTGCTGTTTTCCTAACTGCAATCGGTCTTGGGCGTTTTTTCTTTCTTCAAAACCCTCATTGTCAGAAACACCATGCTGGTTTCGTTCCTGCAAGACTTCTTTTTAATGCATTCATCCCGTTGATGGCTGAAGGAATCCGGCATAAACAGACATTTGTAAAACAACCTCTTTCAGCTCATCGACAGAGTTTCCTGTATTGAGCGCTCCGTTGAGATGAACCTTCAGTTGCGGTCGGGCATTGCCCAAGGCTGTAAGTGCAGCGACTACCGCAATTTCTTTCGATTTCAAATCCAATCCGTCACGAGAATAAATATCTCCAAACGAATACTCTATAATGAATCTTCCCAAATCGGGAGAAATCTCTTTGAGACTTTCAATTACTTTCTTGCCAGCCTCATCATCAATTTCTTTAAGCTTTTCCCAGCCTCTATTAAAACGTTCTGACTCCATATTTCTTTCTTTTTATTTGTGCTGTTGCACATACTGAAATAAATAAAAAAACAAAATACCAATTATCGGTTTTAACTTTTTTTGGAGCAAAAGATAATTCGGCAAGAATGCATTCGGATAGGATTTTTTTCTCCTTTATTTGGGTGCTTTTTAAGACTTTTTTTAGATATTTCTTTTTGGAAAGCAGTCGGTGAGAAAGATGTTTTCTGTCGGAATAATTTTGCAAAATAAGAGTTGTCTTCAAATCCTAATTTAAAAAGCGATTTCATTGATGTTCAGAGAGGTGTATAACAATAATCTTTTTGGCTTCGGTTATTTTTCATATCCAACTGCAACTGCTTAGCTGAAAGCCCCGTTTGCACTTTGCATAATTCACTGAGTGTCTCAGGAGTTGTTTTCAATCGTTCGGCATAGGCTGTTATGGGTAGATCCGTATGGATATTTTTCCATAAGTAGTTTTTTTGTACTTAAAAAAATCAAGGTGTCCTGACTCCTATAAATAGTTCTCCCTTTCTTAAGCAAAGAAATAAAATAGGAAATGGCTATCTCCTGCTTTTTGCTTATCCTCTTCCACAAGCATTTTTCTTCAAAACAGTCTCCACAAAAGAGATTTCCTCTTTGTCAATATCCTGATAGGGAGTAGAAAAAAATCAATATTATACTGTTGAGCAAAAAGAAGTTTCCATCAAGATGAAATAACCTTGTGTCTCAGCAGAATATTCCCAGTTATGAATTTGTCGAGGATTTATGGTAAAAAAATTCGCTGAGGGCAAATTTCGTATTCTTCAAAAATCAATAACATTAAGTCCTTTTCCTTGAGTAAACCAAACGATTGAATAAAAAAATTGTGTCTGTGCGGTACATTCAATATCTGGGTCTGGTGTCTCTTCAAAAAAATGCCGATATAATGCTGTACTGGTTCGATACTATCTAATATGTCACTAATTTTTATAGATTTTTCACTTGAGTTACTATTGCGATATATAATTCTATGTTGTTTTTCATTTCCGCA